>Ga0209960_1000170_pt1 | contig 195080 bp, 168 predicted proteins | sample ThiBiot_500_plan_2_FD_183947 | JGI IMG/M metagenome (GOLD analysis project Ga0209960, IMG submission 183947) | Wastewater bioreactor microbial communities from Cape Town, South Africa - Thiocy_expt_500_plan (SPAdes) | ecosystem: Engineered > Bioreactor > Thiocyanate-remediating >... | reverse complement strand
GGCGTAGGTCCAGCCCTTGTTCTCCTCGCCCACGAGGTTCTCCACGGGCACCTTCACGTCGGTGAAGAACACCTCGTTGACTTCCTTGTCGCCGTCCAGCGTGCGGATGGGGCGCAGCTCCACGCCGGGCGTCGTCATGTCCACCAGCAGGAAGCTGATGCCCGACTGCGCCTTGGCCTCGCGGTCGGTGCGCACCAGGCAGAAGATCATATTGGCGTGCTGGCCCTGGGTGGTCCAGGTCTTCTGGCCGTTGACGATGTAGTGGTCGCCCTGGCGCACCGCCGTGGTCTTGACCGAGGCCAGATCCGAGCCCGCACCTGGCTCGGAATAGCCCTGGCACCACCAGTCCTGGCCGCTCAGGATGCGCGGCAGCCAATGGCGCTTTTGCTGCTCGTTGCCGAACTTGATCAGCACCGGGCCGAGCATGTTCACGCCGAAGGGCACGATACGCGGGCCGCCGGCCAGCGCGCACTCGTTGTCGAAGATGAACTTCTGCACCGCCCCCCAGCCCGGGCCGCCGTATTCCTGGGGCCAGTGGTTGGCGAGCCAGCCGCGCGCGTTGAGGATGGCGTGCCATTCCTCCTGGTCGGCTTTGGACAGGCGCTGCCCGGCCTTGACCTTGTCGGAAATGCGCTGGGGCAGCTTGTCCTTCAGGAAGGACTGGACTTCCTCGCGGAAGGCCTGCTCTTCGGGGGTGAATTGGAGATCCATGCGTGGGTGCCTCGTGTCAGTGCAATATTTTTGATAGCTGCCAGCGCTTGATTTCATTGGGTTTCAGCATCTTTTCATGCAGAAATCCTTATCAATCAATCGCTGCCAGCTCCTTTTTTTGATTCATGCGGCCTTGTTCAGGCTGTCGAAGTTGCGCCCCTCGGCCACCAGCTTTTCCAGCAATGACGAGGGCCGCCAGAAGAGCGGGTCTTCCTGGGCAAACTCCCGGATGTCGTCCAAGATTTTTTCTAGGCCCACCATGTCGGCGTACTTCATCGGGCCGCCCCGGTGGCGCGGGAAGCCATAGCCCGACAGGAAGGTCACGTCCACGTCGAGCGGGCGCAGGGCGATGCCCTCTTCCACTACCTTGGCGCCTTCGTTGACCATGGCGGCCATGTAGCGGCGCATGATTTCCTCGGGCGTGAACTTGCGCGGCGTGACGCCCTTCTTCGCGCGTTCGGCGTCGACGATGGCCAGCACCTCGGGGTCAGGCATGCCGGTGCGCGCGCCGTTGGCGTACAGGTAAAAACCGCGCCCGGTCTTCTGGCCGAACCAGCCGCGCTCGCAGATGCGGTCGGCCACCTCAACGTAGCGCGCCTTCGGGTCGCGCGTGGCGGCGCGGCGCTTGCGCGTGGCCCAGCCAATGTCGCCGCCGGCCAAGTCGGTCACCTGGAACGGCCCCATGGGGTAGCCAAAGCCGCGCACGGCGTCGTCGATCTCGTAGGGGCTGGCGCCGTCTTCCAGAAGAAAGTCGGCGGCCTGCTTGTACACGGCCAGGATGCGGTTGCCGATGAAGCCGTCGCACACGCCGGCGCGCACGGGCACCTTCTTCATGCGCTGGGCCAGCGCGAAGGCCGTGGCCACCACGTCCGGACTGACCCGCGCGGGCACCACGATCTCCAGCAGCTTCATGATGTGGGCCGGACTGAAGAAATGCAGGCCGATCACGTCCTGCGGACGCGCGGTGGCGGCGGCGATGGCGTCGATGTCGAGGTAGGAGGTGTTGGTGGCCAGCACGGCGCCGCTCTTGCACACGCGGTCCAGTTCCTTGAACACGGCTTTCTTGACCTCAATGTCCTCGAACACGGCCTCGATCACCAGATCGACATCCTGGATGGCGTCGTACGAGGTGCTGGGGGTGTAGCGCGCCATGGTGGCGGCCTTGGCCTCGGGGGTCATGCGGCCCTTGGCGATCAGGCCGTCATAGACCTTCTCCACGTTGGCCTGGCCGCGCGCGATGGAGTCTGCATCGCGCTCGACCATGGTCACGGTGAAGCCGGCGTCGAGCGCCGACACGGTGATGCCCGCGCCCATGGTGCCGCCGCCGATCACGGCAATGGCGGCAATGGGGCGCGGCGCGGCGGCGCTGGCCTCGGGGATATTGGCGGCTTCGCGCTCGGCGAAGAGGGCATGGGCCAGGCCCTGTGATTGCAGGCTGTCGGCGCTGGCCTCGGCTTCGGTGCTCATGCAAGGTTCTCCGGTCACTGTCAGATACCCGATTGTTGTTGCGACAAACAATCTTGACAATCACATGAACCATTGACAGACTGTCAAACGCTTTTATACAAACCCCATGGACCTCACCTCCCTGACACTGCTGGTGGAAATCATTGACGCCGGCAACCTGAGCCAGGCCGCGCGCAAGCTCAAGATGACGCGCGCCAACGTCAGCTACCACCTGAACCAGTTGGAGAAGTCCGTGGGCGTGCAACTGGTGCGCCGCACCACGCGCCAGGTGGAGCCCACCGAGGTGGGCCTGCGCCTGGTCGAGCACGGCCGCAACATCCAGAACGAGATGCTCGCCGCGCGCGAGACCATCACCACCCTGGGCCAGGGCCTGCAAGGCCGCGTGGGCCTGAGCGTGCCCAGCGGCTACGGGCAGATGGTGATGTCGGACTGGCTGATCGAGTTCAAGCGGCTCTACCCCGGCATCGTGCTCGACGTGCTGTTCGAGAACCGCGCCGACAACCTGCGCGACGAGGTGGACATCGCCATCCGCGTGATGCCCGAGCCGCCGCCCGCGCTGGTGGCGCGCGAGCTGGGCCCGGTGCGCTACCTGGCCTGCGCCTCGCGGGGGTTCGTGCAGCAGCATGGCCTGCCGCAGTCGCTGGAGGAGCTGCGCAGCACGCCGCTGATCACCTCGGGCGTGGTGGGCCGGCAGTTGCGCCTGCGCGCCTACCGGGGCGAGGAGCGGCAGGAGGTGATGCTGGAGCCCACGCTGATCTCCGAGCATTTCCCGTTCCTGCGCCAGGGCATCCTCGCCGGCCTGGGCCTGGGGCTGGTGCCCGACTATGTGGTCGCGGACGCCATCGCCTCGGGCGAGGTGTTGACCACGCTCACGCAATACCGCCTGAGCATCTTCGGCACGCGCATGTACCTGCTCTACATGCCGGGCCGCTACCAGACGCACGCCGTGCGCACCTGCATCGACTTCTTGCTCGACAAGGCGCGCGCCCGGCCTGAAGCCTGAAGGCCCTGGGCCTGGGCGCGCTCAGGCGCCCTCCCCGTCCGTCTCGCGGCCGCCGCCCTGGGCGTTGTCGATGCGCTGCATGTTCTCCAGCAGCTTGAGCAGGTAGTGCAGGGTGTGGGCGATGTCGTTCACGGAAAAGCCCGTGAGCGTGTCCTCGTAGTAGGCAAAGATCTTGGGCTGCGCATCCACCTGCCACACGCGCCGGCCGGTCTCGGTCATGGTGATCAGGCGCGAGCGGCGGTCGCGCGGGTCGGGCGCCAGGCCCACGTGGCCGTCGCGCTCCATGCGGCTGATCACGCCCGAGAGGTTTTGCCGGCTCACCATCAGGTAGCGCGCCAGATCCCCCACGCTCATGCCCTCGGCCGCCTGCGGCCGCGACAGCGCCCCCAGCACCGCCCACTGCTGCGTCGTCAGCCCGTCCGCCTCTATGGCCCGGGAGCCCGTTTTATGCAACATGTTTGCGCATTGATAGAGGCGAAAGAAGACCCGATTCGCCAGATCCATGCGTGTAGTGCTTTCATTTTTCATAGGGAAAACCATAGGTTTCAAAAAATCCGGCGCACACCCCCTTGCAAGCGCCGATCAATAATATGACAATATCTTTACTTAATTGCCCGCCAGACGCAAGACGGGCGAACCCGAAGATAACAACTTCGCAGACCTTGGAGTAAGCCATGCAGAGATACGAGAACAAAACAGCCATCGTGACCGGCGGCGGCGGCGGCATCGGCGGCGCCACAGCGCGCCGCCTGGCGGCCGAAGGCGCCCACGTGGCGGTGTTCGACATGAACCTGGCGGCCGCCGAACAGGTGGCGGCCGGCATCCGTGCGGCCGGCGGCCAGGCCACCGCCTTCCAGTGCGACATCACCGACCGCGCCCAGGTGGACGCCGCCGTGGCCGCCACCCAGGCGCAACTGGGCCCCGTGGCCGTGCTGGTCAACAACGCCGGCTGGGACATCTTCAAGCCCTTCGTCAAGACCGTGCCCGCCGAGTGGGACAAGCTCATCGCCATCAACCTGACCGGCGCGCTGCACATGCTGCACGCCGTGCTGCCGGGCATGGTCGAGCGCGGCTACGGCCGCGTCGTGAACGTGGCGTCGGACGCCGCGCGCGGCGGCTCCTCCGGCGAGGCCGTGTACTCCGCCTGCAAGGGCGGACTGGTGGCCCTGTCCAAGACCCTGGCACGCGAGCACGCGCGCCACGGCATCACCGTCAACGTGGTGTGCCCCGGCCCCACCGACACCGCCCTGCTCGCCGGCGTGGCCGAGGGCGCGCGCGACCCGGCCAAGCTGATCGAGGCCTTCAAGAGCGCCATCCCCCTGGGCCGCCTGGGCCAGGGCGACGACCTGGCCTCGGCCATCGCCTTCATGGGCAGCGACGACGCCAGCTTCGTCACCGGCCAGGTGCTCAGCGTCTCCGGCGGCCTGACCATGCACGGCTGACCGCCCCTCCCCCTCTTTCTGGAGAAACACATGCAATTCGAAGACATCCTGTACGAAGTCCGCAACGGCGTGGCCTGGATCACCATCAACCGCCCGGACAAGATGAACGCCTTTCGCGGCACCACCTGCGACGAGATCATCAAGGCCCTGAACAAGGCGGGCTACGACCGCGAAGTGGGCTGCATCGTGCTGGCCGGCGCGGGCGACCGGGCGTTCTGCACCGGCGGCGACCAGTCCGCCCACGACGGCAACTACGACGGGCGCGGCACCATCGGCCTGCCCATGGAAGAGCTGCACACCGCCATCCGCGACGTGCCCAAGCCCGTGATCGCGCGCGTGCAGGGCTTTGCCATCGGCGGCGGCAATGTGCTGTGCACCATTTGCGACCTGACCATCTGCTCGGACAAGGCTGTCTTCGGCCAGGTGGGCCCCAAGATGGGCTCGGTGGACCCCGGCTACGGCACCGCCTTCCTGGCCCGCGTGGTGGGCGAGAAGAAGGCGCGCGAGATCTGGTACCTGAACAAGCGCTACTCGGGCGAGGAAGCCGTGGCCATGGGCCTGGCCAACATCTGCGTGCCGCACGAGCAGCTCGACGCCACCGTGCAGGAGTGGGCCGAGACCATTTGCGAGCGCAGCCCCACGGCCATCGCCATCGCCAAGCGCAGTTTCAACATGGACACCGCCCACCAGGCCGGCATTGCAGGCATGGGCATGTACGCGCTCAAGCTGTACTACGACACCGAAGAGTCGCGCGAGGGCGTGAACGCGCTCAAGGAAAAGCGCAAGCCCGAGTTCCGCAAGTACGCCAAATAAGCACGGGAGCCCTGGCGATGAACCCGAACCCCTACATCAACGAAGACCTGCAGGCGCTGGCCGAAACCGCCCGCCGCTTTGCCGAGGAGCGCGTGAAACCAGGCTTTCTGGAGCGCGACCGCACCCGCGACCTCGACCGCGTGCTGCTGCGCGAGATGGGCGCCCTCGGGTTCATCTGCCCCGAACTGCCCGAGCAGTTCGGCGGCCTGGGCATGGGCTGCCTGGCCGCCGGCGTGATCCACGAGGAGATCGCCCGCGCCGACCTGAGCTTCTCCTACCTGAACCTGCTGGCCTCGCTCAACGGCCAGATCCTCTCGCGCTACGGCGATCCGCAAGTGGTGGGCCCCTGGCTGCAAAAGCTCACTGCCGGGGAGGCGATCTGCGCCATCGCCCTGACCGAGCCGCGCGGCGGCTCGGACGCGGCCAACCTGCGCCTGAAGATCGAGCGCGACGGTGACTTCTACGTCATCAACGGCGAAAAAACCTCCATCTCGGCCGCCGACCAGGCCGACATCGCCGTGGTCTTCGGCCGCACCGGCAGGCCCGAGGACGGCGCCCACGGCGTGACCGCGCTGCTCGTGCCCATGGACACCCCGGGCCTCACCACCAACCGCTTCGACTGCCACGGCCAGCGCGCCATCGGGCGCGGCTCCATCTTCTTCGAGAACGTGCGCGTGCCCGTGAGCCACCGCCTGGGCGACGAGAACAAGGGCTTTGTGCAGGTGATGCACGGCTTTGACTTCTCGCGCTCGCTCATCGGCCTGCAGTGCCTGGCCGTGGCGCGCGTGGCGCTGGAGGAGACCTGGCAGTACATCACCGAGCGCCAGGCCTTCGGCCAGCCGCTATCAAGCTTCCAGGGCGTGACGCATCCGCTCGCGCAGTACGACACCGAGGTCGAGGGCGCGCGCCTGCTGTGCCTGCAGGGCCTGTGGCTCAAGGACCAGGGCCTGCCGCACACCGCCGAGGCCGGCATGGCCAAGTGGTGGGGGCCCAAGCTGGCCTACGACGTGATCCACCAGTGCCTGCTGTGCTTCGGCCACGGCGGCTACGACCGGGGCTTGATGGAACAGCGTCTGCGCGACGTGCTGGGCTTTCAGATCGGCGACGGCACGGCCCAGATCATGAAAACCATCATCGCCCGCGCCCGCGCCGGCCGCAAGTTCGTTCCCGCCTGAAAAAAACATAGCGGCTCACGCTCTCTGCGCAAGGGTTTTCAAATGAAAACATGCAGAAACCCTTGTGCAGCAAGCGTCAGCAGCTCCTTTTTTGATAACAACACCCGGAGACACACCATGCACTTCGACGCCATCCTGCTGCCCCCGCGCCGCGCGCGCATGATCGCCCAGGGCCTCTGGCACGACCGCACCATCAACGACGACCTGGACGCCTGCCTGGCGGCCTGCCCCGACAAGCTGGCGCTGACGGCGCTGCGCGTGGAGACGGGCGAACTGCGCCGCTTCACCTACCGCGAACTGGCGCGCATGGCCGACCGCATTGCCGTGGGCCTGGCGCGCCTGGGCGTGGGCCGCAACGACATCGTCGCCTGCCAGTTGCCCAACTGGTGGCAGTTCACGCTGACCTACCTGGCCTGCTCGCGCATCGGCGCGGTGATGAACCCGCTGATGCACATCTTCCGCGAGCGCGAGCTCTCGTTCATGCTGCAGCACGGCGAGGCCAAGGTCATCATCGCGCCCAAGGTGTTCCGGGGGTTCGACTTCGAGCAGATGATCACTGCCCTGCAGCCCAGCCTGCCCCACCTGCAGCATGTGGTGGCCGTCGATGGCACGGGCGCCAACAGCTTCGAGGCGCTGCTCAGCGGCCCCGAATGGGAAAACGCCCCCGACGCGCAGGACATCCTCACACGCAGCCGCCCCGGCCCGGACGACGTGACGCAGCTCATCTACACCTCGGGCACCACGGGCGAACCCAAGGGCGTGATGCACTCGGCCAACACGGTGATGGCCAACATCATCCCCTACGCCCAGCGCCTGCACCTGGGCCGCGAGGACGTGGTGCTCATGGCCTCGCCCATGGCGCACCAGACCGGCTTCATGTATGGGCTGATGATGCCCATCATGCTCCAGGCCAGCGCCGTGCTGCAGGACATCTGGGAGCCGCAGAAGGCCATCGAACTCATCCGCAATGAGCACGTGAGCTTCACCATGGCCTCCACCCCCTTCCTCACCGACCTGGCGCGCACCGTGACCGCGGACGTGAACGCCGGCGGCACCGGCGTGCCCTCCCTGCGCACCTTCCTGTGCGCGGGCGCGCCCATTCCCGGGCCGCTGGTGGAGCAGGCGCGCAGCGCGCTGGGGGCCAAGATCGTCTCGGCCTGGGGCATGTCGGAGAACGGCGCCGTGACGCTCACCCTCCCGGAAGACCCGGACGAGCGCTCGGCTTCCACCGACGGCTGCCCCCTGCCCGGCGTGGAAGTCAAGGTGGTGGACGGCGACGGCAAGACCCTGCCCGCGGGCGAGCCCGGGCGCCTGCTGCTGCGCTCCTGCTCCAACTTCGGCGGCTACCTCAAGCGCCCGCACCTCAACGGCACCGACGCCGACGACTGGTTCGAGACCGGCGACCTGGCGCGCATCGACGCGCAGGGCTACATCCGCATCACCGGCCGCAGCAAGGACGTGATCATCCGCGGCGGCGAGAACATTCCGGTCGTCGAGATCGAGTCCCTGCTCTACCGCCACCCTGCCGTGGCGCAGGCGGCCATCGTGGCCTACCCCGACGAGCGCCTGGGCGAACGCGCCTGCGCCGTGGTGGTGCTCAAGGCCGGTGAGACGCTGGACCTGCCCACGCTGGTGGACTACCTCAAGGCGCAGAAGGTGGCGCTGCAGTACATCCCCGAGCGCCTGGAGATCCTCGACGCCATGCCCGCCACGCCGTCCGGAAAGATCCAGAAGTTCAAACTGCGCGAACTGATGCGCCAGGCCTGAGCGGAGCACAGCATGACGCACAGCACGATCCAGGTGCAGGCGCAGGGCCGGGTGGGCTGGATCACCCTGCACCGCCCGCGCCAGCTCAACGCGCTCAACGACGCCCTGATGGACGAACTGGGCGCGGCCCTGCGGGCCTTCGATGCCGACCCCGGCATCGGCGCCATCGCCATCACGGGCAGCAGCAAGGCCTTCGCCGCCGGAGCCGACATCGAGGCCATGGCCGACTGGACGTTCATGGACGTCACCGAGGGCCAATTCATCACGCGCAACTGGGAAACCATCCGCAGCGTGCGCAAGCCCGTGATCGCCGCCGTGGCCGGCTACGCCATGGGCGGCGGCTGCGAGCTGGCGCTGGCCTGCGATGTCATCGTGGCGGCCGAGTCGGCGCGCTTTGCCCTGCCCGAGATCAAGCTCGCCATGCTGCCCGGCGCGGGCGGCACGCAGCGCCTGCCGCGCGCCATCGGCAAGGCCAAGGCCATGGACATGTGCCTGTCGGCGCGCGTGCTCGACGCGCAGGAGGCCGACCGCTACGGCCTGGTCTCGCGCGTGGTGCCCGACGCCGGGCTGCTGGAGCACACCCAGGCGCTCGCGGCGCAGATCGCGTCGTATTCGCTGCCGGCGCTGGTGGCCATCAAGGAGTCGGTGAACCGTGCCTGGGAAAGCCCGCTGAGCGAGGGCATCCTGTTCGAGCGCCGCGCCCTGTACGGCCGCTTTGCCAGCCACGACGCCCATGAAGGCATGCACGCCTTCCTGGACAAGCGCACACCCGCCTTCGAGCACCGCTGAGGCGGTGGCTGGTTCCTGTGGAATTTGAGGTGATTTATGCCGTTTCGCCAGTAAACACAAGCGCCAAAAGCTACTAAAACAATAGCAAAAGGTGCCGGCCGCCGCAGCGTGAGCGGCAGGCCCAGGCACCAGGAGACAACAACATGCTGACGATCCATCTCTTCAACGGGTTGGTGTACGGCGCCCTGCTCATCGTGATGAGCTCGGGCCTGGCACTGATCTACGGCCTGCGGCGCGTGGTGAACTTCGCCCACGGCGCGCTCTACATGCTGGGGGCCTACCTGGGCTTCTCGGTGGCACAGCACAGCAACTTCTGGGTGGCGCTGCTGGTGGCCCCCGCCATCATGGCGGTGGTGGGCGTGCTGCTCGACCGCTACGGCTTTCGCCTGCTGCAGGACCGCGAGCCGCTCAACGTGATGCTGGTGACCTTCGGCCTGCTGCTCATCCTGGAGGACCTGGTGGTCTTCATCTGGGGCAAGGCCAACCTGTCGCTGTTCACGCCCGAACTGCTGAACTTCTCGGTCAACCTCTGGGGCAACGAGGTGCCGGCCTACCGGCTCGGCGTGATCGCGGTGGGCGCCGTGGTGGCCCTGGGGCTGACGCTGTGGCTGCGCTATTCCCGCGTGGGCCTGTTCGTGCGCGCGGCCAGCACCGACCCGGTGACGACCTCCATGCAGGGCGTCAACACCGATGCGCTGAGCGCCGCCGTGGTGGGCCTGGGCAGCGCACTGGCCGGACTGGCCGGCGTGGTGGCGGGGCCCTTCCTGTCGCTGTCGCCGCACATGAGTTCGGACGTGCTCATCGACTCCTTCGTCGTCGTGGTGATCGGCGGCCTGGGCTCGCTGGCCGGGGCCTTCATCGCAGCGCTGCTGCTCGGAATGATGCAGGCCGTGGGCGCGGTGTACCTGCCGGAAGTCTCGGTACTGCTGCCCTTCATTTTCATGATCGCCATCCTGATCTGGAAGCCCTCCGGGCTGGCCGGCAGCCGTACCTGACAGCCGAGGGAGACACCCATGGGACTCATGCGCACCGGCGCCTTCACGCTCCTGGCCCTGCTGGCCGGGGCAGCCATCCTGCTGCTGACCACGTCCAGCAGCCTTCTGGGCATGTTCACGCAGGCCGTCATCTATGCCATCTTCGCCCTGGGCGTGGGCGTGCTGCTCAAGCAGAACGGCCTGGTCAGCTTTGGCCATGCGCTGTTCTTCGGCGCAGCAGGCTACGGCATGGGCGTCGTCCTGGCGCTCGACTGGATGCCGGCCGAGTGGGCCTTGCTGGCCGTGCTGCTGGCCATCGGCGTTCTGGCCTTTCTCATCGGCCTGGTCATCGTGCGGGTGCCGGGCATTGCGTTCGGCATGCTGACGCTGGCCATCGGCCAGATGGCCTACCTGCTGGCCTCACGCGCACGAGGCCTGACCGGCGGCGCCGACGGCATGAGCGTGAACTGGCCGTCCACCCTGTTCGGTCTGCCGCAGTCGGTGCTGCTCAAGCCGGCCACGCTGTTCATGATCGCCTGGGTGCTGATGGTGCTGGTGACCGTGGCGCTGCTGCTGATCCTGCGCACCCGCTTCGGCGCCATCACCGAGGCCATCCGCGACAACGAGGAGCGCGCCCGCTTCATCGGCTTCACCACCACCGTGCCGCGCGCCCTGGTGTACGCCCTGTCGGCCGTGGTCACGGGCATCGCCGGCCTGCTGTCGGTGTTCAACACCGGCTTTGTCTCGCCGGAGAACCTGCACTGGAGCGTCTCGGCCATCACCCTGCTGATGGTGGTGGTGGGCGGCTTCAAGAAGGCCCTGGGCCCCATCGTGGGCGCCATCCTGTACTTCCTGTTCAAGGACTTGCTGGGCGAATACGCCACGCACTCGATGGCGATCTTCGGGGCGATCCTGATCCTGGTCATCGTGTTCGCGCCCGATGGCGTCATCGGCGCCGCACAACGGCTGCTCCAGGGCAAGAAGGCCCGGGGCATGCACATGGCTGGCGGCCACTGAGCGCGCCGCGCCAAGGAGACCCACATGAATCCCTACGTGCTTGAAGTGCAGGACGTGGCCATCCACTACGGCGGCGTCAAGGCGCTGGACGGGGTGGCCCTCACCCTGGAAAAAGGCCAGATCCGCGGCCTCATCGGCCCCAACGGGGCGGGCAAGTCCACCGTCATCGACGCCATCACCGGCCGCCGGCGCCTCACGCGCGGCAAGGTGCTGCTGGGTGGCGAGGACGTGAGCCACCTGGGCGCCGTCGAGCGCCGCCAGCGCGGCCTCTCGCGCAGCTTCCAGCGCACCAGCATCTTCGGCGGCATGCCGGTGCGCAAGCAGGTGGAGCTGGCGTCGTACAAGATGGGCGTGCAGGATCCCGGCGCCGACGCCGACGCCGTGCTCCAGGAGCTGGACCTGGCCCGCCTGAGCCATGCCATCGCCGAAGACCTGGGCTACGGCGAGCAGCGCCGCCTGGACCTGGCCCTGGCCCTGGTGGGCCGGCCCAAGCTGCTCATGCTCGACGAACCCATGGCCGGCCTGTCGGTGAAGGAGTCGATGGACCTGGCGCAGCACCTGCGCGAGATGACCGCGCGCTGGGACGTCTCGGTGCTGCTGGTGGAGCACGACATGGATGTAGTGTTCGGCATTTCGGACGCCGTCACCGTGTTTGAACTCGGCCGCGTCATCGCCAGCGGCGAACCGGCCGCCGTGCGCGCCGATCCGCGGGTGCGCGAAGCCTACCTCGGGAGTGCCGCATGAGCGCCTTGTTGAACCTGCATGGCGTCCATGCCTTCTATGGCGCGGCCCACATCCTGCACGGCCTGGGCCTGCATGTGAACGCCGGCGAACGCGTGGCGCTCATCGGCCGCAACGGCGTGGGCAAGACCACGGTGGTCAACACCATCCTCGGGCTGGCGCAGATGCGCGCCGGGGCCATCCAGTTCGGCGGCGTGACGGTGCAGCGCCCCCGGCCCTACGTCGCTGCCCAGCACGGCATCGTCGTCGTGCCGCAGGGGCGGCGCATCGTGGCCAACCTGACAGTGGAGGAAAACCTGCTCCTGGGCGCCGCCACGGGCCGCAAGGGGCCGTGGACCGTGCCCGCGATCTACCAGCTCTTCCCCATCCTGCAGGAGCGCGCCCACACACCGGGCACGGCGCTGTCGGGCGGGCAGCAGCAGATGCTGGCCGTGGGCCGCGCACTCATGGCCAACCCCGGCCTGATCCTGCTCGACGAGCCCACCGAAGGCCTGGCGCCCGTCATCGTGGACCAGCTCGCCGACATCTTCAACCAGGTTGCGGCCCAGGGCACGGCCCTGCTCTTGATCGAACAGAACATGAGCCTGGTGGTGCGCGTGGCGCAGCGCTACCTGGCCATGGCCAAGGGCGCGGTGGTGGCCGAGGGCCCGGTAGAGAACTCCCGCGCGTGCCTCCAGGACCTCGAACAGCACGTGATGGTGTGACGCCAGTGATAACGGCCGCCGGACCTTCTCCGGTAATTTTTCAGGAGACAACCATGTTCAAGACCACAAAAATGCACCAAATGCTTGCCGCCGCCGCGCTGCTGGCCGCCCTGCCCCTGGGCGCCGCGGCCCAGGCCAAGGACCCCATCAAGATCGGCCTGGTGTCCACCAAGTCGGGCGCCTACTCCGCCATGGGAGCGCATGTGATCAACGGCGTCAAGTTCGCCGTGGACGAGGCCAACGCCAAGGGCGGCGTGGATGGCCGCAAGATCCTCCTGGCCGAGGGCGACGATGAGAGCACGCCCGACGCCGGCCGCCGCGCCGCCGAGAAGCTGGCGCGCGAAGGCCACAACCTGCTGATCGGACCCATCGCCTCGTCGATCTCGCTGGCCATCAGCCAGAACCTGGCGCGCTGGGACGCGGCGCTGATCGGCACCATCTCCAAGGCCGACAAGCTGACGCAGGACGCCTGCAACCCGCGCTTCATCCGCACCAACCACTCCGACGCCATGGACCTGGCGATGATCAGCGAGTGGGCCAAGACCCTCAAGGGCAACAACTTCGCCATCATGGCGGCCGACTACGTCTGGGGCCACGATTCGGCCAAGTCGTTCGAGGCGGCCATCACCGCCCAGGGCAAGAAGGTGGCGCTCAAGCTCTTCGTGCCCATGGGCACCAAGGACTACGCGCCCTACATCCAGCAGCTCAAGGCCGCCAACGTCGATGCCATCTGGGTGGCGGAAGTGGCGGGCGCCATCCCCTTCATCAAGCAGGCCGCCGACTTTGGCCTGAAGACACCGATGATCGGCCACGCCGTCGTGTCCGACTTCATCATCAACGCCACGGGCAAGCTGATGGAGGGCATGCCGGGCAACGTGGGCTACACGCCCGACATCGATTCCGAAGCGTCCAAGGCCTTCGTGGCGGCCTTCAAGGCCAAGCACAACCGCCTGCCGTCCGACACCGAAGCCCAGGCCTACAACGGCGCGCTGGTGCTGTTCCAAGGCGTGGCGCTGGCCAAGAGCGTCAAGCCCGAAGACGTGACCAAGGCCCTGCGCGGCGCCCAGGTGGACACGCTGTACGGCAAGGCCACCGTGCGTGCCGCGGACAACCAGATGATCATCCCCAACTACGTCGCCCGCGTGAAGACCGCCGATGGCGTATTGCGTCCGGTGATCGAGCAGAGCTACCCGGCATCCATTGCTCCTGCAGCCTCGCCGCTGTGCAAGATGTGATGGCTCCTGGCCCGGCCTGGTGCCGGGCCGCAGCGCCAGAAACGGACTACACGCCATGAAAGCAGCATTCATCACCGGCCACGGCGGCAACGAAGTGGTGCAGGTGCGCGAGCACCATCTGCCCGAGCGCATGCCCGGCGAGGTGCGCGTGCGCGTGCAGGCCGCCACCCTCAACCAGGTGGACCTGTACATGAGGAACAGCGGCGCGGGCATCACGCACCGCCTGCCGCAGGTCCTGGGCCTGGATGCGGCCGGTGTGGTCGAGGCCTGTGACGCCGCCGACCCGCTGCTGCGCCCGGGCCAGGAGGTCGTGATCCACCCCGGCGTGGGCTGCGGCCGCTGCGAGTTCTGCCAGCGCGGCGACAGCGCGCTGTGCACGCGCATCCAGTTCCTGGGCGAGCACCGCGACGGCACCTTCGCCCAATGGATCCAGGTGCCGGCGGCGCAGGTCTTTCCCAAGCCGCACCACCTGGGCTGGGCGCAAGCCGCGGCCCTCGGGGTCAACCACCTCACGGCCTGGCGCATGCTGTTTTCCAAGGCGCGCCTGCAGCCCTGGGAGACGGTGCTGGTCTTTGGCATCGGCGGCGGCGTGTCGCTGGCGGCCCTGCAACTGGCCAAGGCCATAGGCGCGCGCGTGCTCGTGACCTCGCGCGAGGACGCCAAGCTCGAACGCGCACGCGCCCTGGGCGCCGACCACGGCATCAACGGCAAGACCCAGGATGTGGTGAAAGAAGTCATGGCCCTCACGGACGGGCGCGGCGTGGACGTGGTGTTCGAGAACGTGGGCGCGGCCGTCTGGTCCACGGCCATGAAGTCGCTGGTGCGCGGCGGCCGCCTGGTCACCTGCGGCGCCACCACGGGCGACCAGCCCGGGGCCGACCTGCGCCGCCTCTTCGTGCGCCAGTTGCAGATCTTCGGCTCCAGCCTGGGCAGCTATGGTGAATTCCACGACCTGCTTGGCTTCGTGCAGCGCACCGGCCTGCGGCCATTGATCGACCGCGAATTTGCCCTGGATGAGGTGCACGCGGCGCTGGACCGCCTGGAATCGGGCGCGCAGTTCGGCAAGGTGGCGCTGCGCGTCGACGGGCACTGATCCCCCGCCAGCCCCGGTAACGCATCGGGACAGGTCCAGGTTCTGGCCACTGTGCCGACGGACCGCAAGCGTCCCGGTCGCTTGCGCGCCCGCCCCGCGGCACGGAGACCGGCATCCCATCGCGCCATCAATGCGCCCCGTGTTGAGTGCGCTCAATCGGGCCAGGCCTCTGCGCACTACCCTTGAACCCCGCGCCCTTGCCTCTGGCGGCAACGGGCTCGGGTTCATCTGCAATGCACGGGAGCTGAAAATGATCACTCTGTGGAAAACCGCTGGCCACGCAAGCGTTTGGGAGGGCCTGCTGCTGAGCCTGTGCCTGGTCAGCGCCGCCTTCGCCCAGGCAACGGCCGCCAATCCCGATGCGGCAGACACCAGCGCGGCCAGGAATGCCAGCACCGCCAGCAAGCATGTCGAGGATGCCGTCAAGATCGTCCAGACCATGCGATCCGACGCCAGACTGGAGCGCTTGCTGACGCAGGCCCAAGGTCTTTTCTTGGTGCCTTCGTATACGCGCATCGCCCTCGGGATAGGAGGCGGGGGTGGAGCGGGCCTGCTCCTGGCCAGACTGGCCGACGGCTCCTGGAGTGAGCCTGCCTTCTACCATGTGGGCTCGATCAGCGTGGGCTTGCAGGTCGGGGCGCAGTCCGGGCCGGCCGCACTGGTGCTCAACAGCAGCAAAGCCGTGGACGCATTCCGGAAGAACTCCAACTTCTCATTGAATGCCGATGTGGGATTGACGGTGGCGAATTGGTCCGTCGCCTCGTCCGCGGAGGCGGGCGACATCGTGGCATGGTCCTCCAACGTGGGGCTGTTCGGCAATGCCGTCACCGCCAGCGTCAGCGACATCATGTTCAGCCGGAGCCAGACCGACGCGTTTTACGGCCAATCCGTTCGGCTGGACGATGTTCTGGCCGGCCGCATGGTGACGGGCAAGGCGGATGGGCTCCGGCAGGCGCTGACCAGCCGCTGAGCGCCAAGCCCCCCTCAGCCGGGCGGCCGGCCCGGTGAGCGCCATGCGCTCGCGGCTGCCCAAGCGGCATCACGCCAGCACCGGCAGGATCAACCAGGTGCGTGCTGCACCGGCTCTTGTTCGCGCCGGCTGTTTTGGCGACGGCTGGCGGATGGGCGCCTGCGGTGGCGTTGGGTCCAGTGCAGGCCGGATTTTTCTGATCACGCCCTCGGATTCCGGCGCGGCAGAGCAAACGGATTTCCGAGCGCACGCGGCGCCCGATTCCGATGGTGTGCCGGCGTGGCCGCAGGCATGCTCTCCGTATTGGAGATCCCTGTCATTTCCGGTCCCGGAGTCGAGCTTGAATCACCCGCATGACAGCGCGCCGGCAGCGCATGGAGCGACCGCGTCGTCCGGAGATTCTTCCCCGGCAGGACGCGGTAGTCTGGCCGATCTGCTGCATGTCTTGGCCACCGGCGCGCAGAGCCACTCCAGCGGCGTGCAAGCCGCCGCCCGCGTGGCCATTTGCCTCAGGCGCGTGCCGGCCGGACGGTATCTCATGCACGCGGGCGCCCCGTCGGAGGCGCTGTACGTCGTGCGCACAGGCACTTTCAAGATCGCCCACACCGACGAGGAAGGATATGAGCAGGTACTGGCCTTTGCAGACCGCGGGGCACTGCTGGCCTACGACGCTCTGTGCATGAAGCACCACCTCACCAGCGCAGTGGCGTTGGAGGATTCCACGGTGTTCGGGATTCTGTGGTCCGACCTTGACGGGTTCTGCCGCCAGGTGCCGGAATTCGAGCGGGAGCTGCACCGGGCGCTGAGCCTGGCACTTTCGCAGACCCATGACCTGTTGGACATCATGGCTGCGGTGTCTTCGGAGGTGCGCCTGGCGCGGTTCCTGCTGCGGCATTCCAGCCAGTTGGCCGCCAGGGGCCAATCACCGCGCCGCTTCGTCCTGCGCATGGGCCGCCGGGATCTGGCCAGCATGCTGGGCGTCGCCCATGAAACCGTGAGCCGGGCATTCACGACACTGGCCACGGCCGGCCTGCTGCAGGTCCATGACCGCCACATCGAGATCCTCGACCTGGAAGGGCTGCGGACCTTCTCCCGCAGCACCCGAAGGCCGGCAGAGGGCGCGTCGCCATTGAAGACCCGGCGTTCCGGACCGGCGCGCAGAGGCGCTGCACGGACATCCCCTTTGGCGGCGCCTCTGCCGGTCTGACACCGGCGGGTCCTTCGCCGCAAGGCGGCCGCCCTTGCCTGGCGTGCGCCGCTCAAGCGGCGCTTCCCGCCCTTGTGGCCAGACGACGGCGCCACTCCAGCACGCAGCCTCCCAGGCCCGCGGCCGTGGTAGCGGCCGTCAGCCAGGGCCCCACCACAGGCACCGCCCCCACCACCAGCAGCGCAATCACGGCCACGAGCATCCTGCCGTAGCCGACCGCCGCGCCATGGGGCTCTTCAGCCCCCGCGGACGATGGCAGTCTGCGCGCCGCAAACAAGGCCCCCATCGTCCAGCCCAGCAACAGCAGCGGGGGATACAAGGCCAGGACCACCAGCCCCAGCGGAATGCCCAGAAGGGTGAAGAAGAGCAGCACAGACAGCGCCGGCAAGGCCAGCAGGCACAAGGCGCCCACGCCCAAAGCGCGCCAGGGAGCCCGCTCGATCTGGAGCGCCACCTGGCCGGCAAAACCCGAAAACGCCAACAGCAGCACACTGGCCAGGGTCACTATGCCGAGCAAGCCCATGGACAGCGGCACCATCAACCACCAGGCATTCCAGGTGGGCCAGCCGCCTGCATGCATGGGGTGCCGTCCGCCCCGGCCCCAGCGTGCGTCGTCACCGAACAACCGATCGACCCGTTCCAGCGGGCCTGAGACCACGGCGGCCGCGTCCTCGGTGATGGCCGTTGCGGTGTGGCGCAGTGCTCCACCCACTCGGGCCTGCGGCCCAAGATCGAGTGTCTCGATGTCCGCCTGGACGCTGCCGCCCACCGTTCCATTGAGGACGAGCCTGCGGGCACGCACATTGAGCGCGCCATCCACCCGGCCATCCACCAGCACCGTGCCACCAGCCATCTCTGCGCGGCCAGCCACTTGGGCGCTGCGAAGGAGCGCAAGATGGCCGCCCGCGGCCATGAGGTCGCCACCGACCAGGCTTTCCAGCAGGATGTCGCCCCCGGCAGCCCGCACGTCTTCGCCTACCGGCGCACGCACGTCGATCGTGCCCCCCAGAAGCAGCGCGTCATCGGCCACGGCCTGGTCCACCACCACCCGCCGCCCGATGGCGGTGAAGTCCCCCTCCACCATGGTCTGTGGCCGAACCAGGGCACCAAACTCCAGCACGTTGCGTTCCGCCGCCCAGGACGGACCCAGCACCACGGATGCCGCCAGGGTCCACAGCAGTGGCAGCGCCATGCCCATGGTGTTTCAGGCGGGGGCCTGGTGGTTTGCCGGGGATGCAAGGCCGGCCGATCCCATTCCCCCGATCTCCAGCAGGAATCGGTCCAGCGCCGGGTCATGCTGGCATTGCTCGGCGGCGCTTTGCGTCAGCGCCAGGCGCGCCACGGCGGCATGCCCGCACAGGCGCTCCATGCCATCCAGCGCATCGGTGTACCCGGAACCCCCGTACGTACAAAACACTGCCACCTGGGTGAGGGAGTCACGATACTGGTGTATCCACGCGCGCATGGGACTGGACATGTTCCAGAACCACACGGGTGTTCCCAGGATCACCAGGTCGTAATCCGCCGGGCTGTGGCGTGCGGGCTTGAGTGGGGGGTGCCAACCCAGCATGGCCTCCACAGAGGACCGCAGGTAGCCGGCCGTCCCCCGGCGGGTGCCCCTCTCCTCGATACGCTCCAGGTCGGCATCACACCGGCGCGCCAGCTCCTGGGCGAGGCGTTCGGTATGGCCCGTGCGGGAGTAATAGACGATCAGGATGCGGCCCATGGCAAAGCTCCCTTCCCGTGTGTGCGAAGCAGCACTTCACATCGGGTCTACGGCGACACCTCCAGCTCGGCCAGCGCCTGCCCCCGCAGGAATCGCTCGCCCGGCCCGACCAGAATGCGGCGCAGTCGGCCCGCGGCGGGGGATTCGATGTCCAGGGTGCTCTTGATCAGGACGGCCGAGGCCAGTGCCTGGCCTTTTTCCACCACCTCCCCTTCCTGCACCAGCCAGCGATCGAGCAGGGCCTCGGTGGATGCGTCGATGTCTTCCCAGGCCGAGGCGGGCAATACGATGTTCATCAGGCCTCCATGACCGCCGACAGCGACAGGCCCGTCAGCTCCCGGACGCTGGCGATCAGCGTCTCGACCTGCGGGATCACAAACTGCTCGAGGGGCCGGCTGTAGGGAATGGGCACATTGGGCACGGCCACGCGGCGCACAGGCGCCCTGAGCCGCAGCGTGTCCAGGTTCTCCGCGACGATGGCCGCGATCTCGCCGCTCAGGCCGAACCCGAGATAGTCCTCATCCGCGACCAGAAGGCGCCCCGTCTTGCGCACCGAACGGAGCACGGCGGATTTGTCCAGCGGCACCAGCGTGCGCAGATCCAGCACCTCCACGCTGATGCCGGTTTTTTCCAGGGCTTGGGCTGCCAGCAGCGCCTTGTGGACCATCTGGCTGAGCGTGACGATGGTGACATCCTCGCCTTCCCGTGCCAGCCGGGCCTGCCCGAAGGGAACGGCGTAGGACGCCTCCGGCACCTCGTTGCTGCTGCCTTCCAGATAGGCCATCCAGGGCAGGCCCATGATGCCCTTGTGGTACATGAACAGCACCGGGTTGTCGTCCCGGATGGCCTGGATCATCAGGCCCTTGGCGTCATACGCATTCGACGGCACCACCACCTTCAGACCCGGCATGTGGGCGAAGGTGGCGTACAGGCACTGGGAGTGCTGGGCGGCGTCGTTGTAGCCCCCGCCGATCGCGGTGGTCAGCACCACCGGAAGCTTCACGCTGCCCCCCGACATGTAGGTGTTCTTGGCCAGGTGGTTGTAGATCTGGTCCATGCAGACACCGAAGAAGTCCACGAACATCAGCTCCGCGATGGGACGCAGACCCGCGGCCGCCGCCCCGGTGGCCGTGCCGATGAAGGCGGTTTCGGAGATGGGGGTGTCCATGACCCGCTCCGGCCCGAACCGGTCCAGCAGTCCGGCCGTGGCACCAAAGATGCCGCCGTACTTGCCGATGTCCTCGCCCATGACAAAGACCAACGCATCGCGCTGCATCTCCTGGCTGACGGCTTCGGCGATCGCCTGTGCCATCGTCAGTTTTCGACTGTTGCTCATTTCGCTCTCCAGAAGTGTCGTGGCGGCGGAACTCAGACAAAGACGTCCTGCAAGGCGTCCTGCGGATCGGGATATGGGCTGCGGCGAGCGAACTCGAACGCCTCGGACACGCGCCGTTTCGCCTGCTCGGCAAGACGGGCCGCGGCGGCTTCGTCCAGATGGCCCTGCTTTTGAAGATGCGCGCTCAGTTTCTCGAGGGGGTCCGACTTCTTCAATTGCGCGACTTCATCCTTGGGCCGGTACACCTCGGGGTCTCCCTGGAAGTGGCCCATGTAGCGATCGGTCTTCACCTCGATCAGGGTTGGCCCTGCGCCGCTGCGGGCACGGGCCACCGCCGGCCCGGCCGCTTCGTAGACCGCCAGCGCATCGTTGGTGGCCACCTTGACGCCTGGCATGCCATAGGCGGCGGCGCGATCGGCGACCCAATCGATGGACGTGGCGTTCTCCTTGGCCACGGAAATGGCCCATTTGTTGTCCTCGCACACGAAGATCACGGGCAGCTTCCATAGCGCAGCCAGGTTGAGGGACTCATGAAATGCGCCTTGATTGGCCGCGCCCTCGCCGAAAAACGCCACCGCGACCCAGTCCTTGTGGAGTTTTCGGGCAGCCAGCGCCGCTCCACAGGCCGGCGGCAGGCTCGCGCCGATGATGCCGCTGCAACTGAACCGGTGGACGGGGTCGAACAAATGCATATGACCGCCCTTGCCCTTGCTCAGGCCGGTGGCCTTGCCAAACATCTCGGCGGCCATGCGGTCCATCGGCACCCCCTTGGCAATGGCAAAGTGGTGCGGGCGGTGGGTGCCCACCACGGTATCGGTCTGCTGGAGGTGCGCGCAGACCCCCACTGCCACCGGCTCCTGGCCTGCCGCCAGATGCATCTCTCCTGGTACCGGCCCTGCACCGATGTCGAACGCCAGCCCTTTCTGGATATGGGGTGGCAGCTTTCCCTCCAGGTAGACGGACGCCATGGTCTCTTCGAAGTGCCTGATCTCCAGCATACGTTCAAACATCCAGAGCAGGGTCGATTCACTCGCTTGCATACTCATCTCCTCGGCTTGGGGGCCACGGGCGCAGACCACGGCGCAATGCCTGGTCAAAGGGATCGTCACGCAGCAGGCCCCTGGCTCTGACTTCATGCATGGGTGACTTCTCGTGGCAGTGGAATGGCGGGGTGAACCCCTCCCTCCCAACGACTCCATGATCACCCTCGCGGCATCGAAGGGCATTGAGTACACTCAATCCGAAGAGCAGAGGCCCGCGCTGCTGGGTCAGCCATCCCGCACGCGGTGCACGGCCCCCAGCGCACGTGCAGATGCCTGGGCCTATGCGGTCACTTCGCGCCGCTGCGCATGGACAGGACCGCAGCGCCCTGGATGTCACCTCGGCGCAAGCGATCCAGCGCCTGGTTGGCATCCTCCAGCGCAAAGACTTGCACCTGCGCCTTCAGCGGTGCCTGTGCCACCAGCGCAAAAAACTCCTCGCCATCCCGCCTGGTCAGGTTGGCGACCGAGCGCAGCGCTCTCTCGCCCCAGAGCAGTGCGTACGGGAACGAGGGGATATCGCTCATGTGGATGCCTGCACACACCACGCAGCCACCGGGTCTGACGTGCCGCAGGGCCGTCGGGACCAGACGGCCGTCCGGAGCGAAGATCAACACCGCATCCAACAGAGAGGGCGGCGCCTCGTCCGCACCCCCGGCCCACACGGCGCCAAGCGACCTCGCGAAGGCTTGCGTGCTCTCGTCGCCCGGCCTGGTGAGCGCATACACCTCGCATCCCCGTCGGCGAGCCAGTTGGGTGATCAGGTGGCCCGCAGCCCCGAAACCGTACACCCCCAGGCGCTGCGCAGCTCCAGCGAGGCGAGATGCCCGATAGCCGATCAGGCCCGCACACAGCAGCGGCGCCAGCTCCTCGGCCGCCGGGCCCTGGGGCAATGCAAAACAGTAGCGCTGATCGGCCAGCGTGTACTGCGCAAAGCCCCCGGGGATCTGGTAGCCGGTGAACCGGGCCTGCGTGCACAGGTTCTCCTGCCCGGCGCGGCAATAGCGGCATGCACCGCAGGTCCAGCCCAACCAGGGCACACCGACACGCTGGCCGATCGTCCAGCGATCCACCGCCGCACCGATGGCCGCCACGCGGCCGACAATCTCATGCCCCGGCGTCATGGGCAGGACCATGTCCGGCAGTTCCCCATCCACCAGGTGGAGATCGGTCCGGCAGACCCCGCACGCCTCCACGGCGATCAGGATCTGTTCTGGTCCAGGCTGCGGCACCGGACATTGAACGAGCCGAAGCCCCTGGCCTGGATGCTCCAGCACCATGGCTTGCATCGGCGCATCCATGGGGGTGACCTCCGCGGTGGTCATGCACTGCCCGCGGCTTTCAGCACGCCGTACCCCGCGCGGGCCCCGCAGACGCCGCCCCGAGGGCACTCGGGCGGTACGGCCATGAGATCCAGCCCCAGTCTGTGCTCCAGGCCGAAACGCACCAGTGCCGCGGTCGATGGCAGTCGCAGCTTGTCCTGGATATGCCTCTTGTGCGTGCTGACGGTCTTGATCGACAGGCTCAAGGCGTGGGCAATTTCCATGGGCCGTTGGCCGTCCACAATGCGCTGAAGAATGTCCAGCTCCCGATTCGACAACGACTGGACCTCCGGCGCCTGCGCTTGGCCATTGAGCTCCAGCACGACCCTGTCGGCCGCATGGCTCGACAGATAGACGCCTCCCAAGGCCACTTTGCGAATCGCCGCCATCAGTTCGCCGGGCGTGGCATCCATGGTGAGGTAGCCACGTGCCCCCGCCTTCAGTGCTCGGACGATGTACTGCTCCTGGCAGTGCAGGGTGAGCACAAGCACCGCGACCTGGTCGAACTCCGCCTGGATGCGCCGCGTCAACTCCAGACCGTTGATGGCCGGCGCGGTCAGATCGATGATGGCCACGTCCACCGGCTCGCGGCGCAGAATGTCCAGGGCCTGGTGGCCAGACTGCGCCTCCATGATCGTCCAGCTCTCTTTTTGCGCAGAAAACAGGCTCTTGAGGCCTTCGCGCACCAAAGCGAGGCCATCGACCAGCAACAACCTGGGTGCTGACAAGAGCTTCTGCTGGCGCAAGGTAGTCCTCCAGACGCATCGTCGCGTGAATGCGCCGTGATGCATCCATCAGACCAACGACCGGCATGCCAGCCGGCCTCATGCATCCACACCGCTTCCTGTGCGCATGATAGGCAGCAGCTGCGGTCTTGCGGCGTCCGGTTCCACTTGTTTCAACTAAGACAAGCCGATAACCAAATTTTGAGGACTCCCGGTTCCTTCTGCGCTTCTCCCGCAAGCCTCAGGCCGCCAGATCCCGCAAGCGGTTCTCAATCTTGTCCGCGCTCAGTTCGGTCAGGTCGACGTCGTAGACGCCCGCCACACACTTGGTCACCTGGGGTGACAGCGCGGAACGCAGCTCGCCCAGGAAGGGGCTGGAGGCGACGATGGTCAAGGATTCGAAGTGCCTGTCGTTGCGGCCTTGGTCCAGCCGGTGGGACATTTCCCGGGCGAACTGCTGCAGGAGCTTGCGCCGCCGGGTCGTGCGCGGCTCAAACCGGATGCTTGCGCTGCTGGTGTCACTGTGCCCCTGGCCGGGCCGATCTGTGTCCTGCTCGTGCGCCTTGAGCCGGCCTTCCGGAAAAGGCACCGTCATCACAGGAACCAGCGCAGCGTCAGGCGCGGTGCGGCTCAACACGCGGGCCATCGATCCGTTGGCCACAAGAACCCAATCTGTCTTCATGGGCGGCTCCACAAGGTAGGACAATGCGGGCATCCTGCCTTGCAGAGCACCATCTTCCATTGAGTCTGCTCAACGCCGGCCCTGCTGCCGCAACGCCACCGCCCGGGCCCGCTTGCATCGGCTCCAAAAACAAAAGCCACCCCGCTGAATGCAAGGTGGCTTTGTTTTGCCGCTTTGGCAAGCGGCGGCGATGACACACCGCCGCAGATTTCATCAAGCCTTTTGGCGGAGACGGAGGGATTCGAACCCTCGATGAGGCTCTACACCCCATACTCCCTTAGCAGGGGAGCACCTTCGGCCACTCGGTCACGTCTCCAGGCAATCCGCGTATTATGCCTCAAGTTCGAGGCCGGTTTTCACTCGGCGGGCTTGTCCAGGCCAAACACCGTGTGCAGCGAGCGCACGGCCAGCTCGAGGTACTTCTCGTCGATCACGACGGAGGTCTTGATCTCGGAGGTGGAGATCATCTGGATGTTGATGCCCTCTTCGCTGAGCGTGCGGAACATGGTGCTGGCCACGCCCACGTGGCTGCGCATGCCGATGCCGACGATGCTCACCTTGCAGATCTTCGTGTCGCCCACCACTTCCTGCGCGCCCAGCGCAGGGACGACCTTCTCCTTGAGCAGGTCCAGGGTGCGCGTGTAGTCGTTGCGGCTCACGGTGAAGCTGAAGTCGGTCTTGCCGTCCTTGCTCAGGTTCTGGATGATCACATCGACCTCGATGTTCGCATCGGCCACGGGGCCCAGGATGCGGTAGGCCACGCCGGGGGTGTCGGGCACGCCGAGCACGGAGATCTTGGCTTCATCGCGGCTGAAGGCGATGCCGGATACGACGGCTTGTTCCATTTTTTCGTCTTCCTCAAAAGTGATCAAGGTGCCGGAGGCGGCCTCTTCGTTGATGTCGATGTCCGGGGGCGTGAAGCTCGAGAGCACGCGCACGGGCACGTGGTACTTGCCGGCAAACTCCACGGAGCGGATCTGCAGCACCTTGCTGCCCAGGCTGGCCATCTCCAGCATTTCCTCGAAGCTCACGGTCGCCAGGCGGCGGGCGGCGGGCGCCACGCGCGGGTCGGTGGTGTAGACGCCGTCGACGTCGGTGTAGATCAGGCACTCGTCGGCCTTGAGGGCGGCCGCCACGGCCACGGCCGAGGTATCGGAGCCGCCGCGGCCCAGGGTGGTGATGTTGCCGCCGTCGTCCATGCCCTGGAAGCCCGTGATGATCACGACCTTGCCGGCATCGAGGTCGGCGCGCACGCGCTGGTCATCGATGGACTCGATGCGCGCCTTGGTGTAGCTGCTGTCGGTGCGGATGGGCACCTGCCAGCCGGCATAGCTCACGGCCGGGACGCCCTCGGCCTGCAGGGCAATGGCCAGCAGTGCCGAGGAGGCCTGCTCGCCCGTGGCGGCCAGCATGTCCTGCTCGCGGTGGAAGTCCTGGCTGGGGCGCGCGGGAGCAAGTTCCTTGGCCAGGGCCAGCAGGCGGTTGGTCTCGCCGCTCATGGCGCTGGGCACCACGACCATCTGGCGCCCGGAACGTGCCCATTTGGCCACGCGCTTGGCGACGTTGCGGATGCGCTCGGGCGAGCCCATGGAGGTGCCGCCGTACTTGTGAACGATCAATGGCATGGGATAGCTTGTGACGCAAGCCGGTGGGTGCGGCGCGGGGGTGGACGGTGTTTTGCAGGCGCCGCCGGCTTACGTGCTTGTGGGGGTCAAAACCGCGGAATTGTACCAATGCAGCTCCCCTTGCCTGCACTGCACAAAACCCCGGCCCACGCGCAGGTGGATCTGGTGGCCGCGCGTGCGGCAGGCGTCGATCTGCCGCTGCAGGGCGTGCAGCTGCGCCGTGCTGGGCGTGGTCGCGTGCTGCGTGCGCAGCCAGTGGCGCAGCACATTGGCCTGGCGCGCCGGGCTCAGCGCCTGCAGGGCCGCGACCCGCGGGGGGGTGCCCACGCGCGCCAGGTCCTCCGCGGCGAGCTCCTGCAGCAGTGCGCTGGCCTGGGCCGCATGCGCGGCGCTGCGCGCGAAGGTGTCGCGAAACTGCGGCAGCGCGGCCTGCAGCGCCGGCAGCAGGCGGCTGCGGATGCGGTTGCGCGTGTAGCGCTCGTCGCGGTTGCTCGGGTCTTCGACCCAGGCCTCGCCGCGCGCCTGCAGCCAGGCGCGCACGGCCAGGCCCGGCACGCGCAGCAGGGGCCGGTGCCAGTCCAGCCCGGCACGCTGCCAGTGCATGGGCATGGCGGCCAGCCCGGCCACGCCCGCACCGCGCGACAGCGCCAGCAGCAGGGTTTCCACCTGGTCGTCGGCATGCTGCGCCAATGCTATCGATTGAATAGCTGCTGGCGCTTGGCTGGCAAGGGCTACAGCCTCAAAAGCCTTGTAACGCACCCGGCGCGCGGCGTCTTCCGGGCTTTGGCCGGGCGCGGCGCGTGCATCGACGCGCTGCACGGCCAGGGGCACCTGCAGGCGCGCGCACAGGGCCCGGCAATGCTGCTCGAAGCCATCGGCTGCGGCCTGCAGGCCATGGTGCACGTGGATGGCCTGCACCTGCCCGGGCCAGCGCTCGGCGCAGGCCAGCAGCAGCGCGGTGGAGTCGGCGCCGCCGCTCAGTCCCACGGCCAGGGGCAGCGCGGGCTGGAAGGCGCGCAGCGCCGCGTCAAAGCACTGCGTCATGCGGGGGGGCGGTGGCAAGGGCACATGGGCCGGATTATCGCGGCCCGGCGGCCGTGCCGGCCACCTTGGCGGGGGTAGCCTTGGAGCGCACCCCGTCGCGCTGTCCATCGGCGTGGCTACGCGCCAGCTTGCGGGCTGGCTCTGTGGGCACGGTGCAGGCCGGCACCCAAAAAGCAACGGCCCCGCGCCGGGGCCGTGGAGGGGCAGCGCGCGCCGCGTCAGCGCGCGTCGGCCTTGGTGTCGGTGAAGCGCCCGTAGCCCTGCAGGCGCTCGTAGCGGCGCTCGAGCAAGTCCTTGACCTTGAGGTCCACCACCTGGCGGAAGGCGTCACCCAGGGCGCGCTTGAGCAGCGCGGCCATCTGCTTGGGGTCGCGGTGGGCGCCGCCCACGGGTTCGTTGACGATCTTGTCCACCAGGCCCAGGGCCTTCAAGCGGTGCGCCGTGATGCCCAGGGCCTCGGCGGCCTCCTGGGCCTTGTCGTTGGTCTTCCAGAGGATGGAGGCGCAGCCCTCGGGGCTGATGACGGAGTACACGGAGTACTGCAGCATCAGCACCTGGTCGGCCACGGAGAGCGCCAGCGCGCCGCCCGAGCCGCCCTCGCCGATGATGGTGGTGATGATGGGCACCTCGAGCTGCGCCATCTCGTAGATGTTGCGGCCTATGGCCTCGGACTGGCCGCGCTCCTCGGCGTCGATGCCGGGGAAGGCGCCGGGCGTGTCCACGAAGGTGAACACGGGCAGCTTGAACTTCTCGGCCGTCTTCATCAGCCGCAGGGCCTTGCGGTAGCCCTCGGGGCGCGTCATGCCGAAGTTGCGCAGCGCGCGCTCCTTGGTGTCGCGCCCTTTCTGGTGGCCCAGCACCATGCAGGCATGGCCGTTGAAGCGTGCCAGGCCGCCGACGATGGACTGGTCGTCGGCAAAGTGCCGGTCGCCGTGCAGCTCGACGAAATCGGTGAACAGCTCGCGCACATAGTCCAGCGTATAGGGGCGCTCGGCGTGGCGGGCGATCTTGGTGATCTGCCAGGGCGTGAGGCTGGAATAAATGTCCTTGGTGAGCTGCTGGCTCTTCTTGCTGAGCTGCTCGATCTCATCGGAAATATCGACCGCGCTCTCGTTCTGCACGTAGCGCAGTTCCTCGATCTTGGTCTCGAGCTCCGCGATCGGGGACTCGAAGTCCAGAAAGGTCTTTTTCGCCAAGATGGTTCTCCTCTTGTCTTTCAGATATCCAGTGCGCGCAGCCCGCGAAACTGGCGCTGCCCAAGTCAGGGCCGCCGTGCAAGGGCCGCCCCGCCGCACGGGCGGCGTCCCCCTGCCCGCAGCGCACAGCGCTGCGAGAGCGGGGGGGAAGGCGCAGAACGCCTCAGGGGGGTGCCGCTCCATGTTCAATACGTCACCGGCAGCGGGTCCAGCGAGCGCCAAATATACCAAGTGGCCACGCTGCACCAGGGCTGCCAGGCCTGGGCCACCTCGCGCGCATCGCTGCGGCTGACGGGGTCGCCCGAAAAATAATTGTGGCTGATGCCATTGATCAGCCCCACGTCGTCCAGCGGCAGCACATTGGGGCGCAGCAGATGGAAGATGAGGAACATCTCCGCCGTCCAGCGGCCTATGCCGCGGATGGCCACCAGCTCGCCGATGATGGCCTCGTCGTCCATGCCGTGCCAGCCCTCCACGTGCAGCTTGCCGGCGTCGAAATGCAGGGCCAGGTCCACCAGGTACTCGACCTTGCGCGCCGACAGGCCCGCGGCGCGCATGTCGTCGATCTTGAGCTTGAGCACGGCCTGGGGCGTCATGGCGGGCGGCAGCGCGGCAAAGCGGTCCCACACGGTCTGCGCGGCCTTGACGGAGATCTGCTGGCCCACAATGCTGCGCGCCAGCGTGCCGAAGGCGTCGCCGCGCGACTGCAGCATGGCGTCGCCGTACTGCGGGATCAGGCGCTTCATCACCCGGTCCTTCTTCATGAGCTGCTTGCACGCCTGCGCCCAATAGCCAGGCGAGGCTGCGCCGCTTGCTATTGTTTTAGTAGCTTGCAACGCTCTCTCCACGGGCGCCAGAGGCCAATTTCCTTGCAAAAACCATCACTGCGCCGCTTCCCAGGTCGTGCCCGTGGGCGAGTCCTTGAGCACGATGCCGGCGGCCAGCAACTCGTTGCGGATGCGGTCGGCCTCGGCGAAATTCCTGGCGGCCTTGGCGGCGGCGCGCGCCGCGATCTGCGCGGCGATCTGCGCTTCGTCCAGTGTGGAGCCCGCCTGCAGAAAGGCCTGCGGATTCCCCTGCAGCAGGCCCAGGCAGCCGCCCAGCGCCTTGAGCAGGCCGGCGGCCTGCGCCGATTGGCTGCGGTTGACCTCGCCGGCCAGCTCGAACAGCACGGCCACGGCCTCGGGCGTGCCGAAATCCTCGTCCATGGCGGCCTTGAAGCGCGCGGCGTGGGGCTCCTGCCAGTCGATGGCCACCTCGGCGGGCGCCACGAGCGAGAGCGCGGTGTACAGGCGCTTGAGCGCGGCGCGCGCGTCGTCCAGGTGCGCATCGCTGTAGTTCAGCGGGCTGCGGTAGTGGCTGCGCACGACGAAGAAGCGCACCGTTTCGGCGTCGTACTCCTTGAGCACGTCGCGGATGGTGAAGAAGTTGCCCAGGCTCTTGGACATCTTCTCGTTGTCCACGTTGATGAAGCCGTTGTGCATCCAGAAGCGCGCGAACGGCTGGCCATTGGCGCCCTCGCTCTGGGCGATCTCGTTCTCGTGGTGCGGAAACTGCAGGTCGGCACCACCGCCATGGATGTCGAAGCTCTGGCCGAGCAGCTCGCAGCCCATGGCCGAGCATTCGATATGCCAACCGGGGCGGCCCTCGCCCCAGCGGCTGGGCCATTTCACCTCGGCGGGCTCGGCGGGCTTGGCGCTCTTCCAGAGCACGAAGTCCAGCGGGTCGCCCTTGCCCTCCTGCACGGCCACGCGCTCGCCGGCCTGCAGCTCGTCGAGCGACTTGCCCGAGAGCTTGCCGTAGCCGGGGAACTTGCGCACGGCGTAGTTCACGTCGCCGTTGCCCGCCTGGTAGGCCAGGCCCTTGCCTTCGAGCTGGCCGATCATGGCCAGCATCTGCGGCACGTATTCGGTGGCGCGCGGCTCATGGTCTGGGCGCTGGATGCCCAGGGCGTCAGCGTCCTGGTGCAGCGCGGCGATCATGCGGTCGGTCAGGCCACGGATGGTTTCGCCGTTCTCCACGGCGCGCTGGATGATCTTGTCGTCGATGTCGGTGATGTTGCGCACGTAGGTGACGCGGTAACCGCTGGCGCGCAGCCAGCGCTGCACCACGTCAAAGGCGACCATGGAGCGCGCATGGCCCAGGTGGCACAGGTCGTACACGGTCATGCCGCACACATACATGCGCACATGGCCGGGTTCGAGCGGGGAAAACTCCTCCAGGGCACGCGACAGCGTGTTGTAGATGCGCAGGCTCATGGGAATGGGTGTCAGGAAACAGGGGAGGGAGAGGCCGCGGCGCCGGGCTCGCGGTTCGCCGGCGCGCAGGCTGTCGCGGCAGGCCAGCGGCCATGGGCCGTCACCGGCGACCACAGGGCTGTGCACGGGAACCCCTCAGCTACAATCCGCCGGAGTATAAGCCCGGCCCGGGCCAGGGCCCCTTCCCACCCCCATTGCCTGCCCATGAAGCAAGTCCGCCGCACCCTCCCCCGATTCCTGCGCCTGGTCGCCCTGGCAGCCTGGCTGGGAGCCGGTCTGGCCCAGGCCAACGACTATAGCGAGATCACCCAGTTGCTCAAGGCGGGCAAGCCCGCCGAGGCCCTGGCCAAGGCCGACCAGCGCCTGGCCGAGACCCCGCGCGACCCGCAACTGCGCTTTCTGCGCGGCGTGGCCCAGGCCGACGCCGGCAAGCAGAACGAGGCCATCGTCACCTTCACCAGGCTGACCGAGGAATACCCCGAGCTGCCCGAGCCCTACAACAACCTGGCCGTGCTCTATGCCGGCCAGAACCAGCTCGACAAGTCGCGCGCCGCCCTGGAGATGGCCATACGCACCAACCCGAGCTATGCCACGGCGCACGAGAACCTGGGCGACATCTACGCCAAGCTCGCCAGCCAGGCCTACAGCAAGGCGCTGCAGCTCGACGCCAGCACGGCCAACTCGGTCAAGCCCAAGCTGGCCATGATCCGCAGCCTGTTCACCCCCGAGGCCGGCCGCGGCAGCGCCCGCCCAGCGCCCGCTGCCGTCACCGCCGCGGCACCCGCCGCCCCCGCAGTGGCCGCCGCCCCGGCCGTGGCCACCCCGCTCCCCGCCGCCGCACCGGCACCCGCGCCAGCGGCGGCCGTGGCGGCAGCACCTGCACCCGCACCGGTTCCGGCAGCCGCCCCTGCCAAGGCCGACGAGGGCGATACCGCCGTGCGCGACGTGACCGCCGCCGTCCAGGCCTGGGCCGCGGCCTGGGCCGCCAAGGACATGAAGGCCTACCTGTCCGCCTACGCCAAGGACTTCGACCCGCCCGGCCGCCAAAGCCGCGCCGCCTGGGAGAAGGAGCGCGAGGCGCGCATCGTGGGCAAGTCGCGCATCAGCGTCAAGCTGTCGGACCTGCAGGTCAGCGTGAACGGCAGCAAGGCCACCGTGCGCTTTCACCAGGCCTACAGCGCCGATGCGCTGAACGTCTCGAGCCGCAAGACGCTCGACCTGGTCCAGCACCAGGGCCGCTGGACCATCGTGCGCGAATCCACCGGCGGCTGATGGCTTGCGCGTGCGCCTTCCCCCCGGCCGTGCTCCGGGCACATCGCCCATGGTGAGGCGGCTCATGCGGCGTATGTTCTCCCGTCCCGGTGCGCTGGCCACACTGCTGACCCTGGCTGGCGCGCTGCTGTGGCCGCCCGCATCGGCCCAGGCCGCCGGCAAGCCCCCGGCACCGCGCGCCAGCCAGGCCGCCAGCGCCGCCCCCACGCAGGGGCCGCAGCGCAGCGCCGGGCGCACCAAGGCCAGACAGGCCGCGCGCGACAAGACCGGCGCCAAGGCCCGCCCCCCCGCACCGCTGCCTCCGCTGCGCGACGGCCAGGCCGAGGAACGGCTGCTGCAGGTGCTGGAGCTCACGCGCAAGGGCCAGTCGCGCGAGGCCCTGGCCCAGGCCGAGCGCCTGGTGCGCGACTACCCGCATTTCCAGTTGGCCCAGCTCGCCCTGGGCGACCTGATGGCGGCGCGCACGCGCCCGGTGCAGCAGCCCGGCGACGTGCCCGCCCCCCTCGGCGCACAGGCCGGCACCACGCTGCAGGAGCTGCGCACCGAGCTGCACCGGCGCGTGCAGGCGCGCGGCAGCCCGCCGCAGCGCGGCAGCATTCCGGCGCAGTTCCTGGAGCTGGCGCCGCGCTACCGCCACGCCATTGCCGTGGACGCCGAGCGCTCGCGCCTGTACCTGTTCGAGAACACGGCGCAGGGCCTGCGCCTGGTGGCCGACTACTACGCCTCGGTGGGCAAGCAGGGCACGGAGAAGGCCGTGGAGGGCGACCAGCGCACGCCCCTGGGCGTGTACTTCATCACCAGCCGCCTCGACCCGGCGACGCTGCGTGACTTCTACGGCGCGGGCGCCCTGCCGCTCAACTACCCCAACCCGCTGGACCAGGTGCGCGGCAAGACCGGCAGCGGCATCTGGCTGCACGGCACGCCCCCCGACCAGTTCTCGCGCGCCCCCCAGGCCACCGACGGCTGCGTGGCTCTGGCCAACCCCGACTTCGAGCGCCTGCTGCGCACTGTGGAGCCGCGCACCACGCCCGTGGTGATCGCGCGCGCGCTCGACTGGGTGGCGCCGCACAGCATGCAGGCCGAGCGCAAGGCCTTCGACGCCGTGCTCGACGGCTGGCGCCACGCCAAGTCGGCCGCGGACATGCAGCGCCTCATGGCCTATTACGCCCCCGACTTCCAGGGCCAGCGCAAGACCAGCCTGGCCCAGTGGGCCACCACCCTGCACGCCGAGGCGCGTGCACTGCAAGGCCGCTCCGTGGAGCTCAAGGACCTGGCCATCCTGCGCTGGTCCGACAGCCTGGACACCATGGTCGTCACCTTCGGCGAAGTGGCCGCGGGCGCACGCACCGGCCCCATCAAACGCCAGTTCTGGGCCCGCCGGGGCAAGCACTGGCAGATCATTTACGAAGGAGTGATTGGATGATTTCCAGAAGAAATTCGGCTCTGGTGCTTGCCGGCATTGCGCTGGCAGCTACATTTTCGGTAGCAAACGCCCAAAGTGCCCCGAAGGTGAAACTCGCCACCAGCATGGGCGACATCGTCGTGCAGCTCGACCCCGCCAAGGCCCCCAAGACGGTGGAGAACTTCCTGCAGTACGTGGCCGACAAGCACTATGACGGCACGGTGTTCCACCGCGTGATCAACAACTTCATGATCCAGGGCGGCGGCTTCACGGCCGACATGCAGCAAAAGCCCACGCGCGCGCCCATCCCCCTGGAGGCGGGCAACGGCCTGAAGAACGAACCCTACACCATCGCCATGGCGCGCACGGCCAACCCGAACTCGGCCACCGCGCAGTTCTTCATCAACGTGAAGGACAATGCCATGCTCAACGCCCCCAACCCCGATGGCTTCGGCTACGCCGTGTTCGGCAAGGTGGTCGAGGGCCAGGGCGTGGTCGACAAGATCAAGACCGTGGCCACGGGCAACCGCGGCCCGTACCAGGACGTTCCCACCACCCCCGTCACCATCACCTCGGCCACGCTGGTCAAGTAACTGAACCCCAAGGAAACCGCCATGAGCAACCCGCAAGTCGAACTGCACGTCACCATCCACGTGGCCGACACCGCCACCCCGGGCGTCATCACCCTGGAGCTGGACGCCGCCCACGCGCCCAAGTGCACCGAGAACTTCCTCGCCTACGTCAAGCAGGGCCACTACGACGGCACGGTGTTCCACCGCGTGATCAAGGGCTTCATGATCCAGGGCGGCGGCTTCACCGCTGACATGAAGCAAAAGCCCACGCTCGCGCCCATCGAGAACGAGGCCGCCAACGGCCTGAAGAACGATGCCTACACCATCGCCATGGCGCGCACCAACGACCCGCACAGCGCCACGGCGCAGTTCTTCATCAACGTGGTGGACAACGCCTTCCTCAACCACACCTCGCCCACGCCCCAGGGCTGGGGCTATGCGGTCTTCGGCAAGGTCGTCCAGGGCCAGGACGTGGTGGACGCCATCCGCAAGGTGCGCACCACGCGCAAGGGTTTCCACGACGACGTGCCCTTCGACCCCGTGGTGATCGACAAGGCCGTGGCCCTCTGAGCCCGCAGCGCCCGCGATGACCGCGACCGTGCCCCGGTGCGAGGAGCTCGCCGCTCCCGCGCACTGGCGCACGGTCGATTTTCTGTCGGACCTGCACCTGCAGGCCAGCGAACCGGCCACCCTGGCCGCCTGGCGCCACTACCTGCAGACCACGCCGGCGGACGCGCTCTTCATCCTGGGCGACCTGTTCGAGGTCTGGGTGGGCGACGATGTGCTGGACGAGCCCGGCAGCTTCGAGGCCCAGGCCTGCGCCCTGCTGCAGGCCGCCAGCCGCCGGCACGCGCTGTTCTTCCTGCACGGCAACCGTGACTTTCTCATCGGTCCCGGCTTTGTCCGGTGCACCGGTGCCACCCTGCTGCACGACCCCACCGTGCTGGTCTGGCAGGGCCAGCGCCTGCTGCTGAGCCATGGCGACGCGCTGTGCCTTCAGGATGTGGACTACCAGCGCTTTCGCCAGCAGGCGCGCAGCCCGGCCTGGCAGCAGCACTTTCTGGCCCAACCCCTGGCCCAGCGCCGTGCGCAGGCGCGCGGCATCCGCGCCGAGAGCGAGGCGCGCAAGCAGTCCGGCGCCGTGTACGCCGATGTGGACGCCGCCGCCGCCGCGGCCTGGCTGCAGGCGGCCCGGGCCGCCACCCTGGTACACGGCCACACCCACCGCCCGGGTGAACATGCCCTGGGCCCCGGGCTGGCGCGCACGGTGCTCAGCGACTGGGACCTGGCCGCCCACCCGCCGCGCGCCGATGTGCTGCGCCTGAGCGCCGCGGGGCTGGAACGCATCGCCATCGCCCCCACCTGATGGCGATGCCCGCCTTCTGGAACCGCCTGCGCAACCGCCTGCGCACCACCCTGGCCCCCGTGCCCGACATCCCCGCCGGCCTGTGGCTGCAGACCCTGCAGCGCCACCCCTTCCTGGCCGCGCTGGACCTGCCGGACCAGGCCAAGCTGCGCGCGCTCAGCGCGCTGTTCCTGGACGGCAAGCAGTTCCACGGCGCACACGGCCTGCAAGTCACCGACGCCATGGCCATAGACATCGCCGCCCAGGCCTGCCTGCCGCTGCTGCACTGGGGCGAGCCGCGCGCAGCCCTGGGCTGGTACGACGACTTCGTGACCATCGTCGTGCACCCCGGCGAGGCCATTGCGCGGCGTGCGCATTTGGACGAAACGGGCGTCATGCACCACTACACCGAGGTGCTCGCGGGCGAGGCCATGGAGCGCGGCCCGGTGATGCTGAGCTGGCAGCATGTGGAGGACGCCGGTCACAGCGCCGCACGCGGCACCAATGTGGTGGTGCACGAGTTCGTGCACAAGCTGGACATGCGCAGCGGCCACCCCAACGGCTGCCCGCCCCTGCCCGCGGGCTTTCTGGGCACGCACAGCGCCCGCGCCGCACACGCGGCCTGGTGGGCCGCCTGGGAGCCCGCCTACGCCCAGTTCCGCGAGGCGGTGATCAAGGCCGAGCGCTTTGGCGCCCCCTGGCCCTGGCTGGACGCCTATGGCGCCACCTCGGAGGCCGAATTCTTCGCCGTCGCCTGCGAGGCGTATTTCGTCAACCGGCCGCGCTTTGCCCAGGAGTTTGCGGGCCTGGTGCCGGTGCTGGATGCGTTTTTCCGGCCGGCTCCGTGAGGCCTGCGGCATCCGCCGCGCCGGCGTGGCGCAACGCGTCCACCCTGGCGTGCAGGTCCTGCGCCCAGGCGCGGCGCTCACGCCCGCGGGCCGTCTCGGGCGGGCCGAAGCTCACCACTGCGTCGAGGGCCTCGCACGAGAGGGTGCGCCACACCGAGCGCCACACCGAGCCCTCGCCCTTGTAGCTCGGGTAGTAGCAGGCCTGGCCCGTGCGCCGGTGCACGAAGCGCAGCCCCACCGGCTGCACCGCCACCTGCGCGTGCACGGCCGCCTGCAGCAGGTTGGCGTGAAAGGGCAGCAGGCGCCGGCCGTCGCCCGTGGTGCCTTCGGGAAAGACGGCCAGCACATCGCCCTGTGCCAGCGCCGCCTGCATGGCGCGCACGGTGCGCAGCGCATCGCGCCGTGAGCTGCGCTCGATGTACAGCGTGCCCATGGCCGTCGCTGCGGCGCCGATGAGGGGCCAGTGCTGTACCGAGGATTTGGAGACGAAGCGGCAGTAGCCTATGGCGTGCAGCACCGGGATGTCGAGCCAGGAGATATGGTTGGCCACCCAGACCACCGGCCCGCGCACCTGGGGCTGGCCCTGCACCACCACGCGCATGCCGCCGTGGCGCAGCAGCGCCAGCGCCCAGCCCTGCACATAGGCCGCGCGCGCGGCGGCCGGGAGCCGCGGAAAGCGCAGCATGACGGTGGCATGGCCGCACAGCAGGTGCACGGCCATGCGCAGCGCGCGCCAGCAGGCCACCAGGCGGCGCACGGGCACAAACACACCTCCCCCCGCAGGCTGGTGCCGGGCGCTCAGGCCCGGTCGAACGCGACCTGCCCGCCCACCAGGGTGCAGCGCACGCGCGCCGGCAGATCCCCCCCCGAGAACGGTGTGTGCTTGCCCTGGCTGCGCAAGGCCCCCGGCTCGGCGCGCCAGGAGACCCCCGGGTCCACGATGCAGACATCACCCACGCCGCCCTCGACCAGGCGCCCCACGCTCGCCTGCAGCGTGCCCAGGGCATTGCCCAGCACGGCCGCCGGGCCGCTGGTGACCACGGCCAGGGCGCGCTGCAGCGGCACGCTGTCGTCCTGCGCCCATTGCAGCGCCAGGCTCAGCAGCAGCTCCAGGCCGGTGGCGCCGGGCTCGGCCTCGGCAAAGGGCTGGGTCTTGGCGTCTTCGTCCACCGGGTTGTGGTCCGAGACCAGGGCGTCGATGGTGCCGTCCTTGAGCGCCGCGCGCAGCGCCGCGCGGTCGTGCGGCTGGCGCAGCGGCGGCACCAGGCGGGCGCGGCTGTCGAAGTAGCCGATGTCCTGGTCCGTCAGGTGCAGGGAGTTGATGCTCACGTCGCATGTGACCTTGAGGCCGCGCGCCTTGGCCGCGCGCACCAGCTCCACCCCCGCGCCGCTGGAGAGGCGGCACAGGTGCACGCTGGCGCCCGTGGCCTGCAGCAGGTCGAAGATGGTGTGCAGCGCAATCGTCTCCGCTGCCACCGGGATGCCCGACAGCCCCAGGCGCGTGGCCAGCGGCCCGCTGGCCGCCACGCCCTGGCCCAGGTGCAGCTCCTGCGGGCGCAGCCACACGGTGTAGCCGAAGGTGGCGGCGTACTGCAGCGCACGCTGCAGCACCTGGGTGCTGGCCAGGGCCACATCGGCCTGGCCAAAGCCCACACAGCCCGACTCGGTGAGCTCGGCCATCTCCGTCAGCACCTCGCCGGCCAGGCCGCGCGTGAGCGCCCCGAGCGGGAACAGGCGCGCCTGGTGCAGCTTTTCGGCGCGGAACTTGAGCATTTCGACCAGGCCGGGTTCGTCGAGCACCGGGTCGGTGTCGGGCGGGCACACCAGGCTGGTCACGCCGCCGGCGACGGCCGCGGCCATCTCGGATTCGAGCATGCCTTCGTGCTCGTGGCCGGGCTCGCGCAGGCGCGCGGCCAGGTCCACCAGGCCCGGCAGCACCAGGCAGCCCCTGGCGTCTATGCTGCGCGCGGGCGCGAAGTCGGGCGGCACACGCCCCAGGCCCACGATGCGGCCCGCGGCCAGCGCGATGTCGCACACCTTGTCGAAGCCACTGGCGGGGTCGATCACGCGGCCGTTCTGGATCAGGATTTTCATGATTTCAAGCGAAATAGGCCTCTGGCGCTTATTGGTCAAGCGCCAGCAGCTATGAAAACAGGAGCAATCGCCAACAGGGTCATGCCTCGTTCCCGGCGACGATGGACATCACCGCCATGCGCACGGCAATGCCGAAGGTCACCTGCGGCAGGATCACGCTCTGCGGGCCATCGACCACGGCGGAGTCGATCTCCACGCCGCGGTTGATGGGGCCGGGGTGCATGACGATGGCGTCCGGCTTGGCCAGGCGCAGCTTCTCCGGCGTGAGGCCGAAGCTCTTGAAATACTCCTGGCTCGAGGGCAGCAGCGCGCCGCTCATGCGTTCGTTCTGCAGGCGCAGCATGATGACCACGTCGCAGTCCTTGATGCCCTCCTCCAGCGTGTGGAAGACGCGCACGCCCATGTCGGCCATGGTGGCGGGCACCAGGGTGCGCGGGCCCACCACGCGCACCTCGGCGCAGCCCAGGGTGGTCAGGCCGTGGATGTCCGAGCGCGCCACGCGCGAGTGCAGCACGTCGCCGACGATGGCCACGGTGAGCTGGGAGAAGTCCTTCTTGTAGTGCCGGATGGTGTACATGTCCAGCAGGCCCTGCGTGGGGTGGGCGTGGCGCCCGTCGCCGGCATTGATCACGTGCACATGCGGCGCCACGTGCTGGGCGATCAGATAGGGCGCGCCCGATTCGCTGTGCCGCACCACGAACAGGTCGGCCGCCATGGCGCTGAGGTTGGCGATGGTGTCCAGCAGCGACTCGCCCTTGCTCGCCGAGCTGCGCGCGATGTCGAGGTTGAACACGTCGGCCGAGAGGCGCTTGGCGGCGATCTCGAAGGTGGTGCGCGTGCGCGTGCTGTTCTCGAAGAACAGGTTGAACACGCTCTTGCCACGCAGCAGTGGCACCTTCTTGACTTCGCGCTCGTGCACGCTCACGAAGTTGGCCGCCGTGTCCAGGATGTGCGTGACGATGTCGCGGGGCAGGCCCTCGATGGAGAGCAGGTGGATGAGCTCGCCGTTCTTGTTGAGCTGGGGGTTGCGGTGGTGCAGCACGGGAATCACGCCTCCTTGACCTGGAACACAAAGCCCCCGGCATCGGTGCGTGCCAGCGCCAGCGACTGGTGTGCGGGCAGCGCCACGCGCGCCGCCGCGAAATCGGCCTGCACGGGCAGTTCGCGCCCGCCCCGGTCCACCAGCACAGCCAGGCGCACGCGCGCCGGGCGGCCATAGTCGTACAGCTCATTGAGCACGGCGCGCACGGTGCGGCCGGTGTAGAGCACGTCGTCGAGCACCAGGATGTCGGCGCCGTTGACGTCGAACGGGAGCTGCGTCTGGGCGCTGGCGGCCAGGCCACGCTGGGCAAAATCGTCGCGGTGCATGGACGAGGACAGCACGCCGGGCGCGCCCTCCAGCCCCAGGTCGCGGTGCAGGCGCTCGGCCAGCCACGCGCCCCCGGAGGCAATGCCCGCGAGCTGCGTGTGCGGCTCGCGCAGGCTGCGCACGCCGCGCAGCAGTTCACGGTACAGGGCCTCGGCGTCGAGCACCAGGCTGCCTGGTGCGCCCCCAGCGGGAGTGGTCATGCAAGACTCCTCAAAAACTGTTCCAGAATGATGCAGGCGGCCGCCGCATCGGCGTCGCGGCTGCCTGCGGCCAGCGCCTCGGTGGTGCTGTAGCGCTCGTCCACCTCGTACACCGGCAGGCCAAAGCGCCCGCGCAACTGCCGGGCAAAGCGCTGCGCGCGCTCGGTATTTTCATGGGCCGCGCCATCGGGGTGGAAGGGCACGCCCACCACCAGCGCATCGGGCTGCCACTGGCCGATGAGCGCGGCCACGGGCGCAAAGCGCGCCGCGCCCTCGGCCACGATGGTGCGCTGCGGCGCCGCCGTGCCCAGCAGGCGCGTGCCATACGCCACCCCGGTGCGGCGCAGGCCGTAGTCAAAAGCAAGAAAGGACTGGAGATGCGCAGGAACGGCCGGCTGAACGGGCAAGCCGGTCATGCGTGCCCCGCTCTGGGCGAGATCTGCCAGGACTGCAGGCCCAGCAGCCCCAGCGCGCTCTCGTAGCGCTGGGCGATGGGGGTGTCGAAGATCACCGACAGGTCTGCGCCCACGGTGAGCCAGCTGTTCTCTGCCAGCTCCGACTCCAGTTGCCCCTCGCCCCAGGCCGAATAGCCCAGCGTCACCAGCACGCGCCGTGGCCCGGCGCCGGTGGCCAGGGCTTCGAGCACGTCCTTGCTGGTGGTCATCTCCAGACCGCCGGGGATGACCATGGTCGAGGCGTAGGCCGTTTCCTCCTCGGCATCGCCGGGCGCATGCAGGGGCTCGTGCAGCACGAAGCCGCGCTCGGTCTGCACCGGCCCGCCAAGAAACACCGGCGCATCCGTGAGGTCGGCACGCCCGAGCGAGAGGTCCACCTTGTCGAACAGGCCCTTGAGCTTGATGTCGGTGGGTTTGTTGATGATCAGCCCCAGCGCGCCGCGCTCGCTGTGCTCGCACAGGTAGACCACGCTGCCCGCGAAAGACGCATCCTCCATGCCGGGCATGGCGATGAGGAAATGGTGCGTCAGATTGATGGGCGCAGAATGGGCGGACATCCTCGTATTTTACGGTCAACATGCCTGCTCCCTACCGCTCGGGGCTGGTCTGGTTCCGGCGCGATCTGCGCGCCGAAGACCACGCCGCCCTGCACCATGCCCTGGCGCAATGCCGCACCGTGCACTGTGTTTTCGTCTTCGACCGCGCCATCCTCGATGCCCTGCCGCGCCAGGACCGGCGCGTGGAATTCATCCAGGCCTGCGTGGCCGAACTGGACCAGAGCCTGCGCGACCTGGCCGGCCACCCGCAGGCCGGGCTGATCGTGCTGCACGGCTGGGCCGAACAGGACATCCCCCGCCTGGCGCTGGAGCTGGGTGTGGACGCCGTGTTCACGCACCACGACGACGAGCCCGCGGCGCTGCAGCGCGACGCCGCCGTGCGCACCGCCCTGGCGCGCGCGCGCCAGGCACTGCACACCTACAAGGACCACACGGTGTTCGAGCGCAGCGAGCTGCTGACCCGCACCGGCAGCCCCTACACCGTGTTCACGCCCTACCGCAAAGCCTGGCTGGCGCGCATCGACGACGCCCTGCTCGCGCCCTGGCCCATCCAGCCCCGGCCCGGCGCCCTGGCGCCGCGCCCCGAAGCGTGGCGCCAGCCCGTGCCGACCCTGCAGACGCTGGGCTTTGCGCCCACCGACCTGGACCTGCGCGCCCTGCCCCCGGGCAGCAGCGGTGCCCAGCGCCTGCTGCAGGACTTCCTGGGGCGCATGGACCGCTACGACCAGACGCGCGACTATCCGGCCCTCAAGGGCCCCAGCTACCTGGGCACGCACCTGCGCTTTGGCACCATTTCCATCCGGGAGCTGGTGCGCACGGCGCTGGCGCGCACGCGCGCAGGCAGCGTCGGCGCCAGCGTGTGGCTGGGCGAGCTCATCTGGCGCGACTTCTTCTTCCAGGTGCTGCACCACCACCCCCACGTGGCCGAGCGCAGCTTCCGCCCCGCCTACGATGCCATTGCCTGGGAAAGCGGCCCGGCGGCCCAGGCCCTGTTCGACGCCTGGTGCGCGGGCCGCACCGGCTACCCGCTGGTGGACGCCGCCATGGCCCAGATCCGGCGCACCGGCTACATGCACAACCGCCTGCGCATGGTGGTCGCGAGCTTTCTGACCAAGGACCTGGGGATTGACTGGCGCTGGGGGGAGCGCTATTTCGCGCTGCAGCTCAACGATTACGACCTCGCGACCAACAACGGCGGCTGGCAATGGGCCAGCTCCAGCGGCTGCGACGCCCAGCCCTATTTCCGCATCTTCCACCCGGTGACGCAGAGCCGCAAATTCGACCCTCAGGGCCGCTTCATCCGCCGCTATCTGCCCGAGCTGGCCGCGCTGCCCGATACGGCATTGCATGCGCCCTGGGAGGCCTCGCCCCTGGAGCTGCAGACCGCTGGCGTGGTGCTGGGGCGCGACTACCCCTTCCCCATCGTGGACCATGCGGCCGCACGCGCGCGCACGCTGCAGCGCTACGCCGTGGTCAAGGCCGCATGACGCCTATGGGGGCGCGCTGGAGGGTGGCGCAGCGCCGTCCTGCGGCGCCATCTGCATCCCTTCCGCCCCCAGCGAGGCGCCCGCAGCCAGGCGCATGCGCAGGCCCATGTCCGTGCGGTTGTCGGCATGGGCGATGGCCTCGGCCTGCGTGATGGCACCGCGCTCGAACAGCGCGTAGAGCGCCTGGTCGAAGGTGCACATGCCCACCTCGCCGCTGCGCTCCATGGCGGTGCGCAGCCCCTCGATCTGGCCTTTCTGGATCAGGTCGGACACATAGTGCGACAGCAGCATGACCTCCACCGCGGGCACCCAGGCCCCTTGTGCCCCCGGAATCAGGCGCTGGCCGACCACGGCCTTGAGGTTGAGCGACAGGTCCATGAGCAGTTGCCGGTGCGCCTCTTCGGGAAAGAAATTGAGCACGCGCTGCACGGCCTGGCTGGCGTTGTTGGCGTGCAGTGTGGATACGCACAGGTGACCCGCCTCGGCGTAATGCAGCGCGTGCTGCAGGGAGGTGCGGTCACGGATCTCGCCGATCATGATCACGTTGGGCGCCTCGCGCATGGCGTGGCGCAGCGCCTCGTCGTAGGACAAGGTATCCAGGCCCACTTCGCGCTGCGTGACCAGTGATTTCTTGTGCGTATGCAGGTATTCGATGGGGTCCTCCACCGTGAGGATGTGGCCCGCCGTGTGTTCGTTGCGGTAGTCCAGCATGGACGCCAGGGTGGTGGTCTTGCCCGAGCCCGCCGCGCCCACGACCAGAATCAGGCCATTCTTGAGAAAGGCCAGTTGCTTGAGTACCGGCGGCAGGTGCAAGGCATCGATCGAAGGAATCTGCGGCGACACATAGCGCACCACCATGCCCACCTGCCCGCGCTGCAGGTGCACGTTCACCCGAAAGCGCTCGCTGGGGCTGGTCTGGTAGGCGAGGTCGCACTCCATGCGCGCCTCGAACTCAGCGATCTGCGATGCACGCATGACCGAATAGGCCGCCTCGCGCACCTGCAGAGGCGTGAGGGGCTCCTGCTCCAGCGCAATGAAGGCACCCTGGCGCTTGAGGGTGGGCGGCGCCCCGACCGTCAGGAACAGGTCCGAGGCGCCTTCCCGCGCCATGCGCGCCAGGCATTCCTGCAGCCAGGGGCAGGCGGTAGGAGGCGAGATTTGCACGGGGCTTGCCTCCACGCGCCCCTGCCGCTCAAGCCGGAGCGCCTACCTGCGCCTGCTGGGCGTAGTGCTGCACAAGGCTCAGCAGCTCGTCGTCCGAGTAGGGCTTGCCCAGGTAGTGGTTCACGCCCAGCTCCATCGCATGTTCGCGGTGCTTTTGCGCAATGCGCGAGGTGATCATGATGATGGGCAGGTCGTGCAGGCTCGCGTCTGCGCGGATGTTGCGCGCCAGGTCGAAGCCGTCCATGCGCGGCATCTCGATGTCCGAGAGCACCACCGTAGGCCGCTCTTCCTGGAGTTTTTCCAGGGCCTGCAGGCCGTCGGCCGCCAGCGCCACCCGGTAGCCCTCGCGCTGCAGCAGGCGCTGGGTGACGCGGCGCACGGTGATGGAGTCGTCCACCACCAGGACCAGCGGCACCTGGGGCGCCGCGGCAGCGGCCGGCATGGGTGCCGCGGGCGCGGCCTGGACTGCAGCACCGTCCGCCATGGGCAGGCTGCTGCCCAGGGTACGCACGCGCTCGCCATACACCGTGGCCAGGGCCACGGGGTTGTAGATGAGCACCACGGCCCCGGAGGCGAGCACCGACATGCCCGCCAGGCCCGGCAGGCGCGAGAGCTGCGGCCCCAGGTTCTTGACCACGACTTCGCGGTTGCCCAGCACCTCATCCACATGCATGGCAATGCGCTGCGCCGCGCTGCGCAGGATCACGACAGGACGGGTCTTGCCCGTGGTCTGCTCGGTGCTGTGCGTGGACGCCTGCAGCAGCGCACCGCACCAGAAGAAAGGCAGGCTTTCCCCGGCGACCTCGAAGAAGCCCGTGCGGTAGGCGGCCTCCAGCTCCGGTGCGGGAGCACGGCGCACGATCTCCACGAGGTTTGCCGGTACGCCGATGGCCAGATCGCCCGCGCGCAGCATGACCACCTGAGTCACTGCCGTGGTCAGCGGCAGCACCATGCGGAAGGAAGTACCCTGGTCCGCCGCGGTCTGGGTTTCGATGCGTCCGCCCAGGGCATAGACTTCGGCGCGCACCACATCCATGCCGATGCCGCGCCCGGCCAGACCCGTGACCTCGCTGGCCGTGGAAAAGCCGGGGGTGAAGATCAGGTTCGCCGCCTCGGCATCGCTGATCTGGGCATCGGCGGCGATCAGGCCCTGGGCCAGCGCCTTGGCACGGATGGCGTCCAGATTCAGGCCCGCACCGTCGTCGCGGAACTCGACGGACACGTCATTGCCCTCATGGCGCAGGTCCACGGTGATGGTGCCCGTGGCAGGCTTGGACTTGGCCGTGCGCTGGCCGGGTGCCTCGATGCCATGGACCACGCAGTTGCGCAGCAGATGTTCAAAGGCCGGCGTCATGCGATCGAGCACGCCGCGGTCCATTTCGATGGAGCCGCCCGTGATATCGAGCTTGATTTGCTTGCCCGTTTCCTTGGAAGCCTGGCGCACGACGGCATACAGGCGCTCGGAAATGCCTTCGAACTCCACCATGCGCGTGCGCAGCAGGTCACGCTGCAGCTCGCGCGCCTGGCGGCCCTGTGCGATCAGGTCGTCCTCGGCGCCCTCCATGGCGCGCAGCAAGTTGCGCTGGATGGTGGCCACGTCGTTGACGGACTCGGCCATCATGCGCGTGAGCTCCTGCACGCGCGTGAAGCGGTCGAATTCCAGCGGATCGAAACCCGCTGCCGAATCCTTGGATTGCGCCAGCCGCGACTGCATCTGCGACTCGGACTGCAGCTCGATGTCGCGCAACTGCTGGCGCAGGCGTTCCAGGTTGCCCGTCAGATCGCTCATGGCGTTGCGCAACTGCCCGACGCGGGCCTCCAGGCGCGAACGGGAGATCATGACTTCGCCCGCCTGATTGACCAGACGGTCGAGCAACTGGGCGCGCACGCGCACCGAGTGGCCCGCCGTGGCACGCACCGGGGCGACATCCAGCACCTGCGGACGCGCCAGCACCGGCCGCGCCGCAGGAACATGCGCCTGCGGCTCCTGGCTCGCCTCGGCCACCTCGGGTTGCGGCTCGGCGCGCGCAGGCGCCACCACCATGGACTCCGCTGGGCTTTGCGCGCTGATGCTGCGCAAGGCGTTGAAGCTGCCCTGCAAACTGTCGAAGCGCCCCAGAAGCGGCTCGACATCCGCCGTCTGGACTGTGTCCACGTCGATCTGTTCGATGGCCGATTCGAGGCGGTGGGACATCTCGCCCAGGCGCATGGCGCCCGCCAGGCGTGCACTGCCCTTGAGGGTGTGCAGCGCGCGCAGCACTTCGGAGCGTGCACCCAGGTTGTCGGGACGCGCTGCCCATTGGCGCAGTGCGCTGCCCAGCACGGGCAGCAGTTCGGCGGCTTCTTCCTCGAAGATGGGGAACAGGTCCGGATCGATCACGTCCACGGCATCGATGTCGTCATCGATGTCGGCAACGCTCTGGCCCCGCTCGGCCACAGGCACCGGAACGGCCAAGGCGAGCGCGGGAGCCACCGGCGCATGGGCGGCAGCGGCAGGCGCGGGCTCCAGGACCGGAGCCACCTCTTGCGGCGGCGTCTGCTCTGCCTCCTCTGCCTCGAACGCCTGCAGGGCCTGGGCATTTTCAATGCGCCAGGCCTCCATGGCGTGCTCCGCGTCCTCGATGGGAGGCGACTGGGTACTGACCACTTCGGTGGCGAGGATGCGCTCCAGCGCCTCCAAGACGTTCGGATCGGCCTGCTTGAGGAAGCCGGCAGCAAACTGGTGCAGCAGGCGCCGCACATCGTCCGCAGCCGCCAGGAAGGTCTGCATGTCCTCTGTGGACGTGCGGCCCTGCAGCTTGGCATGGTCGAGCGCATGCTCCAGCAGGCGTGCGGCGTGCGAGAGCGCCTCGAAACCGACGGTGGCCGAGCTTCCCGCCAGCGAATGGGCCAGGGCCGAGGCCTCGTCGGGCATGGGTTCGTCCGGCTCGAGCGACCACTCCTGCAGACGGGTGACAAGACGCCGCGACCATTCGTCCGCTTCGCTCAGGTAAACGTTGTAGAGCGGGATGCTGATGCGCAGGTCGCCAATGACCTTGACCGTCTCGTCCAGCGCCGCAGGCACGCTGACCTCTTCGGCCTCGGGGACGGCAGGCAGCACCTCCTCATCCCCGGTCTCGAGCACTGTCTCCTCTGGCGCCGAGGAAGCAGCCTCCTGCACCGCCTCTTCTTCCAGAGGCCTGGCAAGAACAGGCTCCAGATCGCCTGCGGCGGCGGGGACTGCGTCGAGGGGCAGATCGATGTCGGCCTCCGGGGGGGACTCCGGCAACGCCTCCAGGGACGGCGGCAATTCCTCGGCCAGGGGGACGGGTGCCGCTGCGGGTTCCGGCGCAGGCGCTGCCTCCAGGGCAGCGGCAAATTCCGAAAAATCGATGTCCTCGGCCAGCGCCACAGTATCGACGGGAGGGTTGGACGCCGGCTCTTCCAGGGAGATGTCCAGCGGTGCCGTCTCGGAAAAATCCGGCATGGATTCCGGTTCGGCATCGGCCAGTGCGGGCACCGGGGGCGCCGCGTCGGGCAGCGGTGCTTGTGCACCTGCCTCCGGCAGCACCAGTTCCAACTGCTCGCCGCGCAGGCGCAAGGCATCGGCCGCATCGGCAAAGGCGCTGGCCTGCCAAGCGCCGGCCTGGTTGGCAGCAATGTCGTCCGCCCAGCGCGCAAAGGCCTGCAGGGCTTTTTCCGACAGATCGACCAACGGGGGCTGTACCGGCTTTTGTTCGGCCAGCCAGGCGTTGAGCATCTGCTCCATGGACCAGGCCGCCTCGCCGAATTCGTTCAGACCGACCATGCGCGAACTGCCCTTGAGCGTATGGAAGGCCCGGCGCAAGGTGGTCTGTTCGCTCAGATCGCCGGGTTCGGCACGCAAATGGGCGATGGCCGCCAGTCCGTTGCCCACCACTTCCCGGGCCTCTTCCAGGAAGATGGAGAGCAGCTCGTCCTCTTCCTCATCCACGGTAGCTACCGGTGCCGGTGCCGCAGGCGGCATCAGCGGCGTGGTGGCCAATGCATCGAAGGCGGCCGGCTCGGCAGAGGCCGGAGCCTGCAGCGGCTCAGGGCTGGCCTCGGCCTGCAAGTCCGCCGGCGCCTGCACAAGCGGGGCGGCCACAGGCACGACAGGCTCCGGCGCGGTCTCGGACGCTGCGGCCGGAGCCGGAGCGGGCGCCGGGGTTTCATACAGGGCTGCGCGCGGCAGAATCTCCGGCAGGGGAACCGGGGCACGCTCCTCGATGAGTTGCGTGACCTCTTCCGAACCCTGTCCCGTATCGGACGAGCGGGTGCGGGTGCGTCCCATGAGGATCCGCAACTCGCCCAAGTCCTCGTCATAGACGAAAAGCTTGCGCGCCATGGCCCGCTGGTAGCTCAGCATGTCGATGAGAAAACCCAACGCACCCAGGCTGTTACCCAGCTTCTCGAAGGTATTCTGGCGCTCCGGCTCCTCGGCGGGCTCGTTGAGCATGAGCCGCTCGACGGCGTCACGCATGCGCAGCACCGCCAGCGAGGCCTGGTCCAGCCCCAGCACCGAGAGCACGCCGCGCATCTGTGCCAGACGGCCGGGAACGTTGGCAAGCTGGCCGGTATCCGCCGGATTGCGGAAGAACTGGTCCATGGCCCGCTCGGCCTCACCGAGCGTGGCGCGCAATTCATCGACCACGCTGCCCATGGTCTGGTTGTCGCTGACGCGGCGGTACAGCTCCTCCATCCACGGCTCCAGGGGTTCGGGTTCACCACCCGCACACACCCGCCCCAGACGCTCAGACAGACGGCTGGAGCGTTCGGACAATTGCTCCTCGGAGGTATCCGTCTCTTCCAGGGCGGCCTGCAGGTACAGCACCGCCGTGGCCACCTCCATGGCCAGCGCAGGGGCTGGCGGCTCACCGTTGCGCACGGTCAGGTCGACCGCCTTGGTCAGGGCCTGCGCCAGGGATTCGCTGCTGCGATGGAGCTTGCGCAAGGAGTCGCACACGAGGCTGAACTGGTCCGCCGTGGGCTTGAGTTTGTTGCGATCGCCGCCTGCGAGCGCCGACCAGGTTTCAGCGGCCGCGGAAATGCGCTTGCGCGCCTGGGCCAGCACGGCCGGATCAAAACGGCCAAAGCGCCGGGCTTCGTAATCGACCGGAACATTGCGGTCCAGCGCAAAGGCCTTGCGCACCGCCTGCAGGCTGGGCAGGTCGGCATCCTCTGCCGGACGAGCCTGCGCACAGAAGAACAGCAGGTCCTGCACCAAACGATCGGCGACACCGGCCTCGCCACGTGCCAGGGTGGAGTATTGGATCAGCACACGGGACGCCACCCGCTTGGCGTAGACGTCGGCGCCGATCAGCCCGCGGCCGAAGGCCTCGAAGAAGCCGGCACAAATCTTCCAGAATGCCCGTACCTGGCGATCGCTCTGTGCAGCGGCAAAGCCCAGAGAGACATCGCGCAGTTCGCGCGCGGCGTCGAAATCTCCATCCTTGACAATGCGCAGTACTGCCTGGTCCAGCCGCGCACGTGCTGCCGGACCATAGGCCAGAGGCTCCATGGACAGGGGGGTATCAGGCTCGCGAAAGCGCCGTTCGACGGGCCAGAGGTCTGCCGGATGGACGCGCTCGACGCCGGTCAGCGCCTGGACATCGCGGTACTGCGGAAACAGCGCGACAGGCGACACGGCCTTGCCGGCGAGCACGCTTTCAAGGTATTCGCTGAGAGCGAAGCAGGCGCGCTCTATCGCGCCGGCGGCATCATCGGTGCACAGCTCAGGGCGCTGCACGAAGCGCTGCACGGCGGTTTCCATGGAGCGCAGCACCAGCGCCGGCGACGCCATGCCGACCATCTCCAGCGCGCCGCCCGCCTGGTGCAGTTGCTGGCGTGCCATGCGCAGGCTGGCCACATCCAGCGTGGCAAGGTCCGATTCGCGCGCCAGATCGGCCTCGTGAACAAAACGCCGCAGCGCCTTGACCGCGCCATCGAGGGATTTGCGCAGTTCATCGAGCACCCACGCCAAGGGCCCCAGGTCCTGTTCGACCGGAGTGCCTTCTGCGTGGGCCGCATTGACGGGATCAAGAGTTGACATGGATGGGTTCCCGGCTGCACTGAGCCCGTATGTGGTTTCTGAGCGTCAGGCAATCTTGAATCGCGACACGGACTGGCGCAGCTCCTCGGCCATGGCAGAGAGCTCACGCACCTGCTGCGCCGTCGTGCGCGTGCCCTCGCCCGTCTGCTCGGTCACGGCAAAGATGTGCTGGATGTTGTCCGCCACCTCGTTGGCCAGCGTGGCCTCGCGCGATGCGGAGGACGAAATCTGCTCGATCAGCTCGGCCAGGCGGCGAGACACACGGTCGATTTCGGTCAGCGCGGTACCGGCGCTGTCGGACAGGCGCGCGCCCTCGACCACACCCTGGGTGGAACGCTCCATGGCGGCCACCGCGTCCTGCGTATCCGTCTGAATGGCCTTCACCAGCGCCGAGATCTGGCGCGTGGCGTCCGCCGAGCGCTCGGCCAGGCGCTGCACTTCCTCGGCCACCACAGAGAAGCCACGCCCGGCTTCACCGGCGGATGCAGCCTGGATGGCGGCGTTGAGCGCCAGCACGTTCGTCTGTTCGGTAATGTCAGAGATCAGCTCGGTGATTTCACCGATTTCCTGGGAGGATTCACCGAGGCGCTTGATGCGCTTGGAGGTTTCCTGGATCTGGTCGCGGATGGAGTTCATGCCGCCGATGGCGTTCTGCACGGCCTGCAGGCCGGAGTCTGCCGCCTGCAGCGACTGGCGGGCCACCTGGGCCGATTCCTGGGCCTGGGAGGACACGTCGTTGATTCGGGACGCCATATCGAGCACGGACTGACCCGTTTCACGGATCTCGCGCAACTGCTCGGTCGAGGCGGCGAGCAGCTCGGTGGAGGTGTTGTCCACCATGGCCGTGGTCTGCGCCACGCGGGTGGCCGTCTTCTGCACGCTGCCCACCAGTTGGCGCAGCTCTTCCACGGTGTAGTTCACCGAGTCGGCGATGGCACCCGTGATGTCCTCGGTCACCGTGGCCTCCTGGGTCAGGTCGCCCTCGGCCACCAGCTGCAGTTCGTTCATGAGGCGCAAAATGGCGGCCTGGTTGGCATCGTTGATACGCTTGGCCTCCTGCTCCTGGCGGCGCGCCTCGCGCTGCTGGACTTCAGCCAGGCCCTGGCGATGGCGGCTGTCGAGCAGTTGCACACGCGCAATGCCGACACCGCACAGCAGCACGAAGGCGCCCACGAGCACCAGAGCAGCCAGCGGCCCGGCGCCCACGCCCGTCTGTGCGGAGAGCTTGCTCTGCAGCGCTTCGAGTTGGCGGCGCAGCGGTTCGCTGTCGCCAATGATGGCGGACTGCGCCTCGCGCGCCGACACCAGGCCCTGCAGGTTGCCCAGAATGGCACCCGCCTGGTTGCGCGTATCTTCGTAGAGCTTGATCAGGGCCTGGAGCTGCTCGCGCGTCTGCGCGTCCTTGGAGGCCGAGAGACGCAGCTCCGGGCTGCCGTCGAGCAGACCCTGGGCGATTTCCTTGAACGAGTTCAAGTCCTTGCCGAGCAGGAACACGGCCTCCGGGCTCACGCCTTCAGAGGTCTGGAACTCGTTGGCCGACTTGCCGATGCGCTGCGTCAGCATCACGAGCTGACCTGCAGCCGAAATCTCGGCTGCCGCGGCGTTTTGCTGGAGCTTGAGCGAAGAGACGGTTTCCGCGATCTCGAGCAGGTCAGAGGACTGGCGGTTGATGGTACGCAGGGCGTCGCCCACCTGGGTCAGGATCTTCTGCTGCCCCATGACCACGGAGGCGTTGCGCTCGGCGCGCTCCATGAGGGGGGTGATGGCGTCGAGCTCGGGTCGATAAGGCTCGCCCAGCGATTGCACCCCCAGCTCCGCGTCACCGGCATTGAGCGCGCGCACGTTGCGCGCCAGCACGCCCGAGCTCTCGACCACGTCCGGGAAAGCTTGCGGGCTGCCCACCAGTGCCTGCGACACCGATTTGGCCAGACGCTGCGACTGCATGAGCGACTGGCCCGTGGCTGTCAGTTGCTGCGCCACGCGGTCTGCCTGCTGAATCACCCAACCGGCCACCAGCGCCAGTACCACCACACCCAGGGCCAGCGTCAGCAGAAGGCGGCGCTGGTGGCGGGCGGCGGTGGCCTGGCCCAACAGAGGCAGCGAGATCAGGTCGTCGCGCGTTTCCGCCTCCGGCAATTCGCTCACCGGCGCATCGGGATCTCCCTGCACGCTGTCCAGGCCGTCGGCCTGATAGGGCTTGAACACATCCTGGGCCGACACGGGGTCGGCATCGGTCTGCGGGGCATCCGGCTTGCGGTTGAACAGATCGGCAATTTTGTTGACAACAGACATGGGGCAGCCTTACAGAGGAACTCAAGCACTAATGCTCAGGAAATCGTTGTTTTGCGACAGGGCCTGCACATTCAGCTCCTGCCAGCGCTGGCCATCGGCATCGACATAGACCGAGCCAAAAAAGGACGGCGTGCCGTCCTGCGGAGGCTCGGAGGCCACAAAGGCTTCGGTGCCACGCAGGCCTGCCAGGCGATCGACCAGCAGCGCCGCGTTGACCTCCAGCACCGGATTGAATGCCAGCAGACTGGCCTCGGACAAGGCCTGCTCGGTGCGCACAGGCGCCTGGCCGAGCAGGCCCGCAAGATCCACCACCCCCGTGAGGCCGCCCCGCAGATTGGCCACCCCCATGAACCATTTCTGGGTATAGGGCACGGGCTGCACCACGGTCCACGGGAAGATCTCTCCCGCATGCCCCAGGGGCAGCAGGAATTTGCTCCCCGCAGCCTCTACGGCCAGCCAGGAAGAGACCGATGAGCTTTCGGTGCGCGCCGCCTGCAGGCGGCTGGCAAGGCGTATCTGGAGTTCTCGCAGTGCTTCGCGGTTGGCCATAGGAGCTGCAGGTAATTCAGTTGAGCGCGTCGATCTTGGCCTGCAGCTCGGCCGGGTCCACCGGTTTGGTGATGTAGCCACGCGCCCCCTGGCGCATGCCCCAGACCCGGTCGGTTTCCTGGTTCTTGCTCGTGCACATGATGATGGGCACGTCGGCATACTGGGGATCGCGCGTGATGGCGCGCGTGAGCTGGAAGCCGTTCTGCCCGGGCATGACCACGTCCATGAGGATCAGGTCGGGTTTTTCCTCCGCCAGGCGGCGGAAAGCCTCTTCGGCGTTTTCCGCCGTACGCACCTGCATGCCCTTCTTCTGCAGCAGGTCGGTGAGGAACATCAGCTCGGTCTTGGAGTCATCCACGACAAGCACTTTCTGGATAGGCATCACATCGCTCCTTGATCGGATTGGCCATACTGCTGCACGGCCTGCAGCAACTGGTCTTTGGTAAAGGGTTTGGTCAGATATTCCTGGCAGCCCACCATGCGCCCGCGTGCCTTGTCGAACACACCGTCCTTGGATGACAGCATCACCACGGGGGTGCTCGCGAAGCGCGGGTTGCGCTTGATGATGGCAACCGTCTGGTAGCCATCGAGCTTGGGCATCAGGATGTCGCAAAAAATCAACTGGGGGTGGTAGTCGTTGATCTTGGCCAGGGCGTCGAAGCCGTCATCGGCCAGCACGACCTCGTGCCCGCCCTGCTTGAGAAAAATTTCCGCGCTGCGCCGGATGGTGTTGCTGTCGTCCACCACGAGCACCTTGAAAGTTGCGCCGCTTGTAGTCAATTTTCACTGCTCCCGATGGGAAAAATAAACAGATGGCAAGAGCCGCGCATGCCATAGTCCAACGATCCGCATCCCACTGGCATCCATGCCCTCCCGGCAACCCGCTCCTGACAGCGAGTATCCCAAACCCTCGTTCCTTCTAGGCAGCCTTCGCACCCGGAATAACCCTCGGGTCCGGCCCAGGCCCCGGTTGCGCGCAACGCGGCAAGAGACCTGCCCGCGGCGCCAGCGGGGCACAGCTTAAGGGGCCTTCACATAGAATGCAACGATTGTAGCCAGCCCCCCGGGCTGGTCTGTGCCGTCGGCACCCGGCCGCGTCACACCCTTCGCCACGCACAGGGCGCCATGTCCTACGAACCACCAAGCTCCTCCGACGACGACACCCGCAGCACTGCCACCCATCCCCCCTGCGTGCTGGCGTTCAACGCCGGTGACCCCAGCGGGGCGGGCGGCCTGACCGCAGATGTGGCCACGGTGGCGGCCATGGGAGGGCACCCGGCTGCCGTGGTCACCGGCGCCTATGTCCGCGATACAGAGCGGATCTACGACCATTTCAGCCTCGACGACGAAGCCGTCCACGAGCAGGCCCGCACCGCGCTGGAAGACCTGCCGGTGCAGGCCATCAAGGTCGGTTTTGTGGGCAGCGTGGAAAACCTCAGCGCCATCGCCGAGCTCGCCGCCGACTACGCCGAGCTGCCTGTGGTGAGCTACATGCCGCATCTGTCCTGGTGGCAGGAACCGCACATCGACCAGTACCTGGACGCCTTCCGCGAGCTGCTGCTGCCCCAGACGTCGGTGTTGGTTGGAAACCACAGCACCCTGTGGCGCTGGCTGCTGCCGGACTGGAGCGGTGAGCGCAGCCCCACGGCGCGCGACATTGCCGCGGCTGCGGCCGACATGGGCGTACCCTACACGCTGGTGACCGGCATTCCCCTGCCTGCGCACCATGTGGAAAACGTGCTGGCCAGTCCCGAGACCGTGCACTGCCATGTGCGCTGCGAGCTGTTCGACGCCACCTTCACTGGCGCAGGCGACACCCTCAGTGCAGCCCTGGCAGCCTTGCTGGCCTGTGGCACCGACCTCACCACGGCCTGTACCGAAGCGCTTGCGTTCCTGGACCGCTGCCTGGAGGCGGGCTTTCGCCCCGGCATGGGCCATGCCATTCCCGACCGCATGTTCTGGGCCGAGCCCGAGGACAGCGAAACTCCCTCCCCCGAAGCCGACAAGGACGATGCACCAACCCTTGAAGGCTATGGATTCCCCTGCCATGACACCAAGCACTGACCTCAATCTTCCCCTGTTCGAACGCGCCAAGGCCGTGATCCCCGGCGGCGTCAACTCTCCGGTGCGCGCCTTCCGCGCCGTCGGTGGCACGCCGCGTTTCGTCCAGCGCGCCCAGGGCGCCTATTTCTGGGACGCCAACGACCAGCGCTTCATCGACTACATCGGTTCCTGGGGCCCGATGATCCTGGGCCATGGCCACCCCGCCGTGCTCGAAGCCGTGCAAAAGGCCGTGCTCGAAGGCTTCTCCTTCGGCGCCCCCACGGAGCGCGAAGTCGAACTGGCCGAGGAAATCCTCTCGATCATGCCCTCCATGGAGATGGTGCGCCTCGTCAGCTCGGGCACTGAGGCCGGCATGAGCGCCATCCGCCTGGCGCGCGGCGCCACGGGCCGCAGCAAGATCATCAAGTTCGAGGGCTGCTACCACGGCCACGCCGATGCGCTGCTGGTCAAGGCCGGCTCGGGCCTGGCCACCTTCGGCAACGCCACCAGCGCGGGCGTGCCGCCCGAGGTCGTGCAGCACACGCTGGTACTCGAATACAACAACGTGCAGCAGCTCGAAGAAGCCTTTGCGCTGCATGGCAAGGACATCGCCTGCCTGATGATCGAGCCCATCGCCGGCAACATGAACTTCGTGCGCGCCAGCGTCGAGTTCACGCGCCGCTGCCGCGAACTGTGCACGCAGCACGGCGCGCTGCTGGTGTACGACGAAGTCATGACGGGCTTTCGCGTGGCGCTGGGCGGCGCGCAGAGCGTCTATGCCCAAGCCATCCCCGGCTTCGAGCCCGACCTCACGGTGATGGGCAAGGTCATCGGCGGCGGCATGCCGCTGGCGGCCTTCGGCGGCAAGCGCGCCATCATGGAACACTTGGCACCGCTGGGCGGCGTGTACCAGGCGGGCACGCTGTCGGGCAACCCTGTGGCCACGGCCTGCGGCCTGGCGACGCTGCGCGAGATCCGCAAGCCCGGCTTCTACGAGGCCCTGTCGGCCTCCACGCGCTCGCTGGTCGATGGCCTCCAGGCCGCTGCCGACGCCGAGGGCGTGCCTTTCAGCGTGGACTGCCAGGGCGGCATGTTCGGCTTCTTCCTGATGCCTGAACTGCCGCAGAACTACCCGCAGGTCATGCGCACCGACAGCGCGCGCTTCAACCAGCTGTTCCATGGACTGCTCGACCGCGGCGTATACATCGCCCCGGCGCTCTACGAGGCCGGCTTCGTGAGCGCGGCCCACACCGCCGAAGACATCGCGGCCACGGTGGAGGCCGCGCGCGCAGTCTTCCAGACTCTGCGCTGAAGCCCCGCGCTACGCACTGCCCCACTGCCCTCCAGCAAAGCCCTTGATGTCGGCCCTGAAGTTTGTCTTTTCCGCCGTCATCCTGGTGCTGAACACCCTGCTGTTCTGCGCCTCGATGACGCCTTTTGCACTCATCAAACTGCTGCTGCCTTTTGCCCCGGTGCGGCGCGCCACCGACCGGGTGCTCAACTTCATCCCGCAGTTGTGGATCAGCGTCAACAACTTCTGGCTGATGGCAGTGAACCGTTCACAGTGGCAGGTCAGCGGCCTGGAAGGCCTGCGGCCCGACGGTTGGTACCTGGTGACCAGCAACCACCTGAGCTGGGTGGACATCCTGGTGTTGCAGCGCGTGCTCAACCGGCGCATCCCCATGCTCAAATTCTTCCTCAAGTACGAGCTGATCTATGTGCCCGTGCTGGGCCTGGCCTGGTGGGCGCTGGACTTCCCGTTCATGCGCCGGGGCGGCGGCGCCAACGCGCGCAAGGATCTCAAGGCCGCCCGCGAGGCCTGCGAGAAGTTCCGCCTGCTGCCCACCTCGGTGATGAGCTTTGCCGAGGGCACGCGCTTCACGACCGCCAAGCACGCCGACCAGCAATCGCCCTACCAGCACCTGCTGCAGCCCAAGAGCGGCGGCCTGGGCATGGCGCTGAGCACCATCGGCGAGCTGTTCACCGGCCTGGTGGACGTAACCCTGGTGTACCCCAACGGCACCCCCAGCTTTGTGGACGCCATGTCAGGGCGTCTTGGGAATGTGGTGGTGGTCGTGCGCCAGCAACCCATCCCACCCGACCTGTTCAAGAACGGCGCCCGCCAGCGCGCTCAGCTGCAAAGCTGGCTTGATGGCGTCTGGCAATCCAAGGACGCGTTGATCGCTCAGATCAAAGCGGCGCCTCCCGGCCCTTGAGCCACAAGAGGACTCTTGGCGGCTGGGCCGCGTGCGGAGTCCTTTGCGTTCTCCCCGCCCTCAGACCTGGGCGCAACCCAGACCAGCGCCCCCGCGCAAGGGCCGCTCCGCCTCGCTGGGGGCGTTCCCCCTGCCGCGAGCGCAGCGAAGCAGAGAGGGGGAAAGGCGCCGAAAGCGACTCAGGGGGGGTGCACCCCTCTCAATGCCGGAAGTGGCGCACGCCCGTGAACACCATGGCCACGCCGCGCTCGTTGGCGGCGTCAATCACTTCCTGGTCACGCATGCTGCCGCCGGGCTGGGCCACGCAGGTCGCGCCTGCATCGACCACCACGTCCAACCCATCACGGAACGGGAAGAAGGCATCGCTGGCCACCACCGTGCCCTGCAGGCTCAGCTGGGCAGCCTCGGCCTTGATGCTGGCAATGCGCGCCGAATCCAGGCGGCTCATCTGGCCCGCGCCCACGCCCATGGTCATGCCGTTCTTGCAGAACACGATGGCGTTGCTCTTGACGTACTTGGCCACCTTCCAGGCAAACAGCAGATCGTTCAGCTCCTCGGGCGTAGGCTGCTTGACGGTGACGACCTTCAGGTCGGCCAGCGCCAACTCGTGGTTGTCCGCCGTCTGCAGCAGCAGGCCTGAGCCCACACGCTTGGCGTCCATGGCGTTGCGGCCCTGGTCCCAGGCGGACGCGCCGCCCTGGGGCAAGGCGATCTTCATCAGACGCACATTGACCTTGGGCTTGAAAACCTCCAGCGCCTCGGGCGTGAAATCGGGCGCCATCAGCACCTCGACGAACTGCTTGACCACGGCCTCGGCCGCTGCCTTGTCCACCGTGCGGTTGAAGGCAATGATGCCGCCGAAGGCGCTGGTCGGGTCGGTCTGGAAGGCCTTGCTGTAGGCCTCCAGCGCGTCCTTGCCCACGGCCACGCCGCAGGGGTTGGCGTGCTTGACGATGACGCAGGCAGGCGCCTCGAAGCTCTTGACGCATTCCCAGGCGGCGTCGGCGTCGGCGATGTTGTTGTAGCTCAGCTCCTTGCCCTGCAGTTGCACGCCGGTGACCAGCGAGCCGGGGGCCGGGTACAGGTCGCGGTACAGCGCGGCCTGCTGGTGGCTGTTCTCGCCGTAGCGCAGGTCCTGCACCTTGGTGAAGATGCCGTTGCTCTGGCCGGGGAACAGCGCACGCTGGGGCACATAGCTCTCGCTGAGCTTGTCTTCCTCGAAGGTGATGGACGAGAGGTAGTCGCTGATCGCGCCGTCGTACTGCGCGATGCGGTTGAACGCGGCCACCGACAGGGCAAAGCGCAGCTTGTCGGACAGCTTGCCGCCCGCCTTCAGTTCGGCCAGCACAGCCGCGTACTGGTCGGCGCTGGTGATCACGCCGACATCCTTCCAGTTCTTGGCGGCGCTGCGCACCATGGCGGGGCCGCCGATGTCGATGTTCTCGATCGCATCGGCCAGCGTGCAGCCGGCCTGGGCCACCGTGGCTTCAAAGGGATAAAGGTTGACCACCAGCAGGTCGATGGTGTCTATGCCGTGCTCCTTCAGGGCCGCCATGTGGGCGGGCAGGTCGCGGCGCGCCAGCAGGCCGCCGTGCACCTTGGGGTGCAGGGTCTTGACGCGGCCATCGAGCATCTCGGGAAACTGCGTGACTTCGGCCACCTCGGTCACGGGCAGGCCCTCCCGGGCCAGCAGCTGTGCGGTGCCGCCGGTGGAGAGCAGGCGTATGCCCAGGGCGTGCAGGGCACGCGCGAAATCGACGATGCCGGTCTTGTCGGAGACGGAGAGAAGTGCGTTCATGGTGGCCTTAGGTTTTGAGATAAAAATCGGCTCTAGCGCCCTGCTGGCAAGCGCAACATGCTATATAAATAATAGCAATCGAGGATCAGAGCATCTTGTGCTCCACGAGCTTCTTGCGCAGGGTGTTGCGGTTCAGGCCCAGCCATTCGGCCGCGCGCGACTGGTTGTGGTCGGCCTGCGCCATGACGACCTCCAGCAGGGGTTTTTCCACGACGCGCACCAGCATGTCGTACATGCCGTTGGGCGTCTCGCCGCCCAGGTCGCTGAAGTAGCCCAGCAGGCTCTCGCGCACGCAGTCCTCGATGTGCTTCTTGCTCATGGCGTTCATCCCTCCGCTTCTTGTGCATCGGCGTCCTGCAAGGGGGCGGGGGGCAGCCGGTCCATCTGCTGCCCCAGGGCGTCCAGATAGCCGGCCACGGCCTGCCATTGCGCCTGGCAGTCGTCGATGGTATTGATATGTTGTCTGAAGGCCTCGCCCCCGGGCAGGCCGCGCAGGTACCAGGCGATGTGCTTGCGCGCGCTGCGCGTGCCCGCGCCCTCGCCGTAGAGGCGGTAGTGGTCCTGCAGGTGTTCGAGCAGCAGGCTGCGCAGCTCGTCCACCCGGGGCGGGGCCAGGTGCTCGCCCGTGGCCAGGTAATGCGCGATCTCGCGGAAGATCCACGGCCGCCCCTGGGCGGCGCGCCCCACCATGACGGCGTCTGCGCCGGTATGCGCCAGCACGGCGCGCGCCTTTTCGGGGGTGGTGATGTCGCCATTGGCGACCACGGGGATGGCCACCTGCGCCTTCACCGCGGCGATGGTGTCGTACTCGGCCTGGCCCTGGTACCCCTGCTCGCGCGTGCGGCCATGCACCGTGAGCATCTGGATGCCCACGGCCTCGAACTGGCGCGCCAGCGGCACGGCGTTGCGGTGCCGCTGGCACCAGCCCGTGCGCATCTTGAGCGTGACGGGCACGCGGTGCGGCGCGCAGGCCGCCACCACGGCCTCGGCGATCTGCACGGCCAGGGTCTCGTTCTGCATCAGCGCCGAGCCCGCCCATTTGTTGCACACCTTCTTGGCCGGGCAGCCCATGTTGATGTCGATGATCTGCGCTCCGCGATCGATGTTGTAGACCGCCGCCTCGGCCATCATGGCTGCATCGGTGCCCGCGATCTGCACCGCGATCGGCCCCGGCTCGCCCTCGTGGTTGGCGCGGCGCGAGGTCTTGAGGCTGTTCCACAGGTCCTTGCGCGAGGTCACCATCTCGCTCACCGCATAGCCCGCGCCCAGGCGCTTGCACAACTGGCGGAACGGCCGGTCCGTCACCCCCGCCATGGGGGCAACAAAGAGGCGGTTGGCCAGGGGGATGGGGCCGATGTGCATGGCGACGCGGGGAGTGCTGGCAGGCAGCCGGTGCTGAAAAAGGAGGCAGGATTGTAGCTGCTCAAAATTTCAGCAAATGAAATCGGCGTCCGCACCCGCCAGACCCTGCCCGCGGCAGGGCGCCGCTGGCCTACACTGGCGCTCCCATGGAGTCCTGGATCACCGCTCTGCTGCATTGGCTGGCCCTGCCGCAATTCGGCCTGGGTACGGTGTTCGTCGTCTCCTTCGTGTCCGCGACGCTGCTGCCGCTGGGCTCCGAGCCGGCCGTGTTCGGGCTCATCAAGCTCAACCCCGCGCTCTTCTGGCCCGCCATCCTCGTGGCCACCGTGGGCAATACCCTGGGTGGCGGCGTGAGCTGGTGGATGGGGCTGGGCGCGCACCGCGCCTGGGATGCCGCGCGCCGCCGCCGGCGGGCCGGACACCCTCCGGACGCCGACGCCCGGCCGGTGCGCGAACTCAGCCGCAACGAGCGCCGCGCGCGCATCTGGCTGCGCAAATGGGGACCCAAGACCTGTTTGCTGAGCTGGCTGCCCGTGGTGGGCGACCCGCTGTGCGCGGTGGCCGGCTGGCTCCAGCTGCCGTTCTGGCCCTGCCTGGCCTACATGGCCGTAGGCAAGTTCCTGCGCTACCTGTTCATGACGACGGTGCTGCTGCACCTGGTGCCGGGCCAGGTGGGGTTGTAGCCGGCTCGGGCGGCAGCAGCGCGTCCCAGTCCACGGGCCCGGTGGTGTCCACATGCACGGCCAGGGCCTCCTCCTGCGCGGACAGCGGCCGCGCCGCCGCCCATTGCGCCAGCAGCACCTGCTCGTCGGCCTCGGAGGCATCGCCCCCCGCGCGCTGGCGCGCACGCACGCGCTCTTGCAGCACCGGCAGCGGCGCCTCGAAGCACAGGAGGCGGCAGGGCACATCGAGCGCGCGCGCCAGGGCGATGAAGCGCTCACGCATGGCCGGGTCCAGGAAGGTGGCATCGACCAGCACCGGCAATCCCGCAGCCAGCACGGTGCGCGCCAGATGCTCCAGCCGCTCGTGCGTGCGCAGCGATGCCGCGGCCGTGTAAATGCCGCCCGGCACCGCGCTGCTGGACGCCTCGGGCGCCAGGCCGAACAGGCGCTTGCGCTCCACATCGGCGCGCACGCGCACCATGCCGCGCAGGCAGGCCAGGGCCAGCGCCTGCGTGCTCTTGCCCGAGCCGGACAAGCCATGCGTGAGCCACAGGCCCGCCGGGCGCGGCGCAGTGAGGCGCTCGGCCAGGTCCAGGTAATGCTGCTGCTCCTGCGCGCTCGCGGCCTGCTGCGCCCCGGTCGCCTGGCGGGCGCGCATGCCGGCGACGCGGGCGCGCACCAGCGCCCGGTACACCCGGTAGTAGTCCAGCACCTGCAGGCCCTCGTAGTCGCCCGACTGCTCCAGCCAGGCGTTGAGAAAGCGCCAGGCGAGGTCGGCACGCCCACGCGCCTCCAGGTCCATGGCCAGGAAGGCGATGTCGGCCACGCAGTCGATCCAGCGCAGCGCAGCGTTGAATTCAATGGCGTCGAACAACTGCGGCTGCCCGTCCAGCAGCACCAGGTTGCCCAGGTGCAGGTCGCCATGGCATTCGCGTACGCGGCCCGCGGCCAGGCGCGCGCCGAAGACCGGCTCCAGACCGGCCCCTTGCCGCGCGCACCAGTGCGCCAGGCGCTGCACCTGCGCCGCCGCTGCGCCCCCGCGGGCCGCGGCCTCGGCCTGCAGGGCGGCCAGCACGTCGGCCACCGGCGCCCGCACAGCCTGCGGCGTGCCCCAGGGCTGCCAGGGCCGCGCCACGGCCGCCTGGTCGTGAAAGCGCGCGATATGCCGCGCCAGCGCGTCGATATGCTCCGGCTGGAGCTGCCCGCGCTCGAGCACCTGCGCCAGCAGGGCCTCCTGCGCGAAGCGGCGCATGCGCACGGCCGGCTCGGCGTCCGGCGGTGCTGCCTGCAGGGGCAGCAGGCGCACCGTGCCGTCCGCAGCAAGCGTCAGCCCCACCAGCCCCAGGTACAGGCCGGGCGCTGTGCGCCGGTTGATGCGCAGTTCCTCGGCACAGGCGCTGCGGCGCAGCGCCAGGGTGCTGAAGTCGAGGAAATCGAGCTGCAGGGGCTTCTTGAACTTGTAGGCATAGTCGCCCGCGAGCAGCAGCCAGGAGATATGCGTCTCCAGCCACTGCACCGCACCGACCGCGTGGCCAAAGGCCTGTGGCGCCTGCTGCAGGGCGCGCAGGCGCTGCTCGGCGGCGGCGCAGGCCTGCTGTGCGCTCTGGCCCATGGGCGCGTCCGTCATGGCGCGCGCAGGCGCACGCGGGCGCCGTCGGCCAGCGTGGCCGGGGGATAGACCACGACCTGCGCCCCCACGTCCAGTCCCTGGCGCACCCAGGCATGGGTGCTGCCGCGCGCCTCCAGCTCCACGGGGACACGCCGCGCACGCCCCTGCTCCACCACGAACACGGCCATGCGCGGGGCAGCCGCCGCGGGGGCCGCGGCACCGTCCGGCAGCGGGAACAGCGCGCTCAGGGGCACCAGCGTGGCCTGCTCTGCCTCGCGCGTGAGCACGCGCACGACCACGCGGTAGCCGTCGCCCAGCGCCGCCCACTGCGCGGCCGGGCTGGTGAGGTCGATGAGCACGTTCACGCGCTGCTCTTCCACGCCCAGGGCGGAGACCTTGGTGAACGCCGCGGGCTCCACGCTGCGCACGCGGCCCTGCAGCACGCCGGGGCCACCCCAGCGCTCGATGCGCACGGGGCTGCCCGGGCGCACCTGCAGCGCGTCGGTGGACAAGAGCGGCGCCACCACTTCGAGCTGCGCGGTATCGCCCAGCTCCATGAGCAAAGTGCCCAGCCCGACCATGCCTTCGCTGGCCTGCGCCACGCGCAGCACGCGGCCCGCCACCGGCGCGCGCACCTCGAAGGCCCGGCCCGCCCCCGGCGCCTCCGGCCGGCGCACCACGTCGAGCGCCGCGCGGGCCTGGGCCAGGTCGGCGCGCGCCGCCTGCTGCTCCAGCGCAGCGGCCTGCGCATCCTTCTGCGCAGCGTCCAGGGCCAGGCGGTCGGCCTCCAGCCGCGCGGCGGCCACAAAGCCCTGGCGCGCCAAATCCTCGCTGCGGCGCAGATCGCCACGCGCCTGCTCCAGCACCACGCGGCTGCGCTCGGTGCGCACCCCGGCGCGCTGCACGCCGGCCTGCGCGGCCTCCACACGCGCCTGCTGCTCACGCAGGCCGCGCTCGTCGAGCAGGGCCGGCAGCGCCGGCAGGATGCGCGCCACCACGTCGCCCGCGCGCACGGCGTCACCCTCGCGCAAGGCGATGCGCGCCAGGCGCCCGGCCAGCGGCGCCGAAACGGCATAGCGGTCGCGCAGCCGGGTCTTGGCGTCCTCTTCGATGCCGGCCTCGAACCGGCCCTGCACCACGCTGGCCACCTCCACCGGCAAGGGCCGGGGCGCGAACGCCCAGGCCAGCAGGGCCGCCAGTGCCACCACCGCCCCACCGCCCAGGATCCATGTCTTCTTCTGCATTGCTGTTGTCCTTGTCCTGTCCGTTCTGGCTCATTCGCGCGTCTTGAGCGCGGCCACCATGTCGAGTCGGTCGATGCGCCGCCGCACCACCAGCGCGCTGGCCGCGCCGGCCGCCACCACGCACAGACCCGCCACGGCGTAGGTGCGCGCACTGATCACCACCGGGAAAAAGAACTGGTCGTTCTTGAGCAAGGTCACCACCAGGTGCACCAGCCCCCAGCCCAGGGCCATGCCCAGGGGCAGCGCCAGCGCGATGCCGATGGCCAGTTCCCCCAGCAGCAGGGCCGACACCTCGCCGCGCGTGAAACCCAGCACGCGCAGGCTGGCCAGCTCCCAGGTGCGCTCGGCCAGCGCGATGCGGGCATTGTTGTAGACCACGCCCACGGCGATCACGGCTGCGAACAGCGTGAGGATGGTACTCATGATGCGCACATTGCGCGCGCTCACATCCTGCATATTGCGCAGCAGCGTGGCCTTGCTGAAGGCGCCGGCCACCCGGGGCAGCTCCTTGGTGGCCTCCAGAAAGCGGGCCTCGGTGCCGGGCTCCAGCGCCACGCCGAACTGCGAGGCCACATCGCCTTCCTGCAGCCAGCGGTTGAGGGTGTCGCGCTGCACATAGGCGTTGAGCCCCATCATCTCGCGCACGGTGGCCTGCACACGCACCTGCAGGCTGCGCTGGCGGCCCTCCAGCACCTCCAGCAGCACGGTATCGCCCGCGCGGACGCCCAGCTTGTCGGCCAGGCGGTCGGTGAGCAACAGGCCGGTGGCCGGCACGGGGCTCTGGCGCCCCTCCACGTCGATGATGCGCTGCAGTTGCGCGCCCTGCTGCACGCCCTGCAGGCCCACGCGCTCGCTGCGGTGCCCATGCTGGATGCGCACCGCCACGCTGCGCGTGGGCTCCACCAGGTGCACGCCGGGCAGGCGCTCCAGTTGCAGGCGGGCCAGCGCATCCACGGGCTCGGCCATCCATACATTCACATCGCTGCGCATCGACAGGTGGAAGGTGGTGTCGACGATGTGATCGATGGCATCGCGGAAGAAGTTGCCCATGATGACGATGGCCACCGCCGCCGCCGTGCCTCCGATGGTCAGCAGCGTGCGGAAGGGCTTGCGCTCCATGTTGCGCAACACCATGCGCAGCGCCGGTGGAATGCGCTGCACGCCCAGGCGTTCGAGCGTGGTGCGGCGGTACAGGCCGGGTGCCGGCGGGCGCATGGCCTCGGCCGGCGCCAGGCGCACGGTAGCGCCCACGGCACTGAGCGTGCCCAGCAACGCCGTGCCGCCGGTCACGCAGGCCCCCACCAGGATCAGCCAGGGCGCAATGCGGTGCTCGAACACCGGGAAGAAGAAGAACTCCATGTAGAGCCGGGTCAGCAAGGTGCCCAGCCAGTCGCCCAGCGCCACACCCAGCACCAGCCCGGCGGCGACGATCAGCGCCACGAGCTTGAGGTAGTGCCCGGCGATGGCCGTATTGGCATAGCCCAGCGCCTTGAGCGCCGCGATCTGCTCGCGCTGCGTGGACACCAGGCGCGAGAGCACCACATGCAGCAGGAAGGCCGCCACGGCCAGGAAGATGGCGGGCAGCACGGTGCCCATCACATGCATCTCCTTGATCTCGTTGTTGAGCATGGCGTGCGAGGTCTGGTCCTCGCGGCCCCGGGCATCGCGCCCGCCATAGGGCGCGAGCAGGCGCGAGAGGCCATCGAGCACGGCAGGCTCCGAGGCCTGCGGCGCCAGCTTGACGGCCACGCGGTTGAACGCGCCCTGCATGTCGTAGGCGGCGGCCAGGGCCTCGCGGTCCACCCAGAAGACGCCGAAGCCGCGAATGTCGGGCATGCCCGCGAGGCCGGCAAAGATGAATTCGGGCGACAGCGCCGTGCCCACGATGCGCAACTGCCGCCGCTTGCCGTTGACCAGCGCCGTGAGCTCGTCCCCCGGCCGCAGCCCGCGCACGCTGGCGAAGCCCGCGGACACCAGGGCGTCGATGGCGCCGTCGCCGCGCGCTGCTCCGGAGCCGGCGGGCGCCAGGGCACGCCCCATGCCCACGGTGACCTGGTTCATGCGCGGCGGCTGGCGCAGGTCCACACCGATGAGCTGGCCCAGGATGGGGTCGGCCACGCTGGCCATCTCCACGCGCACCACCTGCTCCACCGTCACCTGCACATCGGCCACGCCGGGCACGCCGCGCAAGACTTCGGCCAGCGCCAGCGGCGCGCGCTTGACGGTGACGAAGGCATCGGCGAAATGGCCCCGGGCATAAAACTGGTCGCGCGCCAGCGCCAGCGAATCCACCGCCGACAAACAGGTGATGAAGCCGCCCAGGCCGCTGGCCACCACGAGCGCGATGGTGAGCGCCTGGCTCCACATGCGCCGCAGGTCGCGCAGCAGCTTGCGGTCGAGGGCCTTCATATTTTTTGCCGCCGGGCCGCCCCAAGGCAAAAAGCGGCCCCCATGGGGGGCAGCGGACCACGCGCAGCGGGGTAGCGTGGGGGCGCGTCTTGCATCACCAGGACAGCTCCGACGGCGTAACGCGGTGCGCGTTGCGCTCCACGCGCTGGATGGTGCCGTCGCCCAGGTAGACCACGCGGTCGGCCATGGCGGCGATGGCGGCGTTGTGCGTGATGACCACCGCCGTCGTGCCCAGCTCGGCATTGATGCGGGCGATCACCTCCAGCACCATCTTGCCGGTCTGGTAGTCCAGCGCGCCCGTGGGCTCGTCGCACAGCAGCACCTCGGGGCGCTTGACGATGGCGCGCGCGATGGCCACGCGCTGCTGCTCGCCGCCCGAGAGCTGCGCCGGGAAATGGTCCTGGCGCGGCGTGAGGCCGACCAGCGCGATGGCCTCGTCGATGGCCATGGGGTGCGGCGCGATGTCGGTCACCAGCGCCACGTTCTCGCGCACCGTGAGGCTGGGGATGAGGTTGTAGAACTGGAACACAAAGCCCACATGCTCGCGCCGGTAGGCCGTGAGTTCGGCCTCGCTGGCGCCGGTCAGGCGGTGGTCGGCGAACCAGACCTCGCCCGTGGTGGGCACGTCCAGCCCGCCCAGGATGTTCAGCAGCGTGGACTTGCCGCTGCCCGAGGCCCCCAGCAGCACCACGAACTCGCCGCGCGCGATCTCCAGGTTGACATCGTGCAGCGCCCGCACCTGCACCACCCCGGTCTGGTAGGTCTTGCCCAGGCCGCGGGCGCGGAACACGGCGGAAGAAGGTGACGGACCCGCGGCGGCGGAGTCCGAGGTGGTCGGTGCGCTCATGCCCTGTCAGTATGGTGCTGATCCGGCCATTGTCACCCACGGCCCGCCAGGCAGCGCACGAGGCGCGCGCGGGCGCCCCGTCACCCCGAGGCGTAGCGCCGGCCGGAGTGCAGCGGCGTGGGCACCGTCACCGCGGGTTCAGAGTCCTCGCCGTCGTCAGGCACGGGCTGGACCGTCACCGAGGGATCGCCCTTGCGCGTGGGCTCCTCCACCACCACCTGGTTGCGCCCGCCCTCCTTGGCGAGATAGGTGGCGGTATCGGCGCGCGAGAAAAACTCCAGCACCGACTCCCCGGGCACGTACTGCGTGACGCCGATGGACACGGTGACGCGCCCGCGGGGCAGCCCCTTCCAGGTCTGCGCCTCGACCTGGGCACGGATGCGCTCGCAGGTGTTGAGCGCGGGCAGCAAGGCGGTGCCGGGAAATATCAGCAGGAACTCCTCCCCGCCGTAGCGGCCGAAGATGTCTTCCGCACGCACATTCTCCTGTGCCACGCGGGCGAAGGCGCGCAGCACCTCGTCGCCCCCCAGGTGTCCCAGCGCATCGTTGATGCGCTTGAAATGGTCCAGGTCGATGACCGCCAGGCACAGGGGGATGCCGGTCTCGTCGGCCAACTGCTGCTGCTCTTCGAGCGCCGTGACGATGTAGCGCCGGTTGTAGCACCCCAGCAGGGTATCGCGCTGGGCGTCTTCCTGGATGTTCTTGATCTTGCGGTTGGCACGGTGCAGGATGTGGTGCAGCAACTGCACCTTGCCGATCAGGAAGACAAAGGCCGGCACTGCCGCCCCCAGGGCCAGCAGGTGCATGAGCTCCAGGCGCAGCAAGGCCGCGTTCTGCTGCTCCCAGTAGTGCAGGCCCACGACGGCCGCGTAACCCGCGATCAGATAACCGCCGAGCAGGTAGGCCAGCGGACGCCGGATGCGGTACATGCCATACGCCAGCGCCACGAAGGCGAAGGGCGTGAGCACGATCTGCGTGACCGGCTCCAGATAGAACACCGCCAGCATGCCCGTCAGCGCGCAAAAGACGATGGGGAACTTCAACCGCTTCTCGCGCAAGCGGCGGTTCAGCCCCGAGCGAAAGGCCAGCAGGAACAGCAGCAGCCCGCTGCCCATCATGGCCACCAGGGCATAGACCGTGCTCGGCTGCACCATGCCCAGGGCATGGAAGACCACCACCACCATCAGGTACAGGCACAGCAGGCAGATGACGATGAGCCACTTCTGCAGCGTGGTGCGCTGCCCAGGCAGGCGGCGCATGTCCAGCTCCCGGCGCGAAAGCCGGATGCCCTCGGACGCCGAATCATCGAAGTCCATGATCGCGTCGGTCAGCGGAAAAACGTCCGTTGTCGTGAACTGCGGCTTTTTGCGAGCGGAGAACATGGATAAGAAGCGGACAGCGCCCTGGGCGGAAGTGGAATGCAGCGATCCTGGAGGGGCAGACGCGGCGGCCTGCAGGGGTGACAAGCTTCAGGGCACGGCAGCATTCCGGTGGCAAAGGCACATGGTACCCTGCCCTGGAGAGCAAACAGCGCATGTTACGGCTGGTAAGAAGGCCACACCTCAGTGTTTTCCAGTAGCACCGGGCACCAGCCGGGCATCGGCTTTGCGCATCTGGCTCCAGCCCTCCAGGGTGTAGACCAGCAGTGCCGTCCAGATCAGGCCGAAGCCCAGCATGCGCTGCGGCGCAAAAGGCTCGCCAAACCACAGGATGCCCAGCGCCAATTGCATGCTCGGCGAGATGTACTGCAGTATGCCCATGGTGGCCAGCGGGATGCGGCGCGCGCCGGCCGCAAACATCAGCAAGGGTACGGCCGTGATCGGTCCGCCCAGCAGCAGCCAGCCCAGCGTGGCCCCGTCCCCGTGCACGAATGCGCCCTGCCCCTGCCAGGCCCCATAAGCCAGCACGGCCAGAGCCAGCGGGGCGAGCAGCACGGTCTCCAGCGTCAGGCCCTCCAGGGCGCCCAGCACGGCCACCTTGCGCAACAGGCCGTAGAACCCGAAGGTCAGCGCCAGGGCCAGGGCAATCCAGGGCACGCGCCCCGCCTGCAGCGTGAGCCACAGCACCCCGCAGGCCGCCACCGCCACCGCCAGCCACTGACCGGGCCGCGGGCGCTCGCGCAGGAACACGAAGCCCATCCCCACGTTCACCAGCGGCAGGATGAAGTAGCCCAGGCTGGCATCGACCACATGGCCGTTGTTGACCGCCCAGACATAGGTCAGCCAGTTGGCCGACAGCAGCAGTGCCGAGAGCGCGAACGCCCCGAGCACGCGCGGCTGGCGCAGCACATCGCGCACCCAGGCCCACTGGCGGCGCAGCGCCAGCACCACCAGCACGAACACCAGCGACCAGAGCGTGCGGTGCAGCACCACCTCCAGCGCCGGCACCGACGCCACCTGGTGGAAGTACAGCGGAAACAGCCCCCAGGAGAGGTACGCCAGAGCGGCGTAGGCGACGCCCGTGTTCATGCGCAGGCAGCCGGTCTCAGACGTTGAACAGGAAATTCATCACGTCGCCATCCTTGACGACATAGTCCTTGCCTTCGGCACGCATCTTGCCTGCGTCCTTGGCGCCCTGCTCGCCCTTGTACTGGATGAAGTCGTCGAAGGCGATGGTCTGCGCGCGGATGAAACCGCGCTCGAAGTCGCCGTGGATCACGCCGGCCGCCTTGGGTGCGGTGTCGCCGACATGGATGGTCCAGGCGCGCACTTCCTTGACGCCCGCGGTGAAGTAGGTCTGCAGACCCAGCAGCTTGAAGCCCGCGCGGATCAGGCGGTTGAGGCCCGGTTCGTCCTGGCCCAGTTCCTTGAGGAATTCCAGGCGGTCGGCGTCGTCCATCTCGGCCAGTTCGGCTTCGATCTTGGCGCAGATGGCGACCACGGGGGCGTTCTGCTTGTCCGCGTATTCCTTCAGGCGGTCGAGCAGCGGGTTGTTCTCGAACCCGTCCTCGGCCACGTTGCCGACAAACATGGCGCGCTTGGCGGTGATGAGGCACAGCGGCTTGAGCAGCGCGTTTTCCTCATCGGTGAATTCGAGCGCACGCACAGGCGTGCCCTGGTCCAGCGCGGCCTGCACGCGCGTGAGCACCTGCACCAGCTTGGCGGCCTCCTTGTCGTTGCCACTCTTGGCGGCCTTGGTGTAGCGCTGCAGGCTTTTTTCCACCGTGCCCAGGTCGGCCAGGCACAGCTCGGTCTGGATGACCTCGATGTCGGCAATGGGATCCACGCGGCCCGCGACGTGGATCACGTTCGGGTCCTCGAAGCAGCGCACCACGTTGACGATGGCGTCCGTCTCGCGGATGTGCGCCAGAAACTGGTTGCCCAGGCCCTCGCCCTTGCTCGCCCCGGCCACCAGGCCCGCAATGTCCACGAACTCGACGATGGCGGGCACGACGCGCTCGGGGTGGATGATGTCGGCCAGTTGCTGCAGGCGCGGGTCGGGCACCTCCACCACGCCCGTGTTGGGCTCGATGGTGCAGAACGGGTAGTTCTCGGCGGCGATGCCGGCCTTGGTGAGGGCGTTGAAGAGGGTGGACTTGCCCACATTGGGCAGGCCCACGATGCCGCATTTCAGGCTCATGGCAGGGCTTTCTGGTAAATCGCTGGAAAAACCGTAGATTTTACGGCTCCTGGCGCGCACTGCGCCCGCCCTGCCGGCGCAGCGCGCGGGCGGCTCCTACAATCGCTCACATGGCGCAATCCTTTGACATCTGCATCCGCGGGGCGGGCGTGGTGGGCCGCACCCTGGCCCTGCTGCTGGCGCGCGAGCGGCTCTCCGTGGCCCTGGTGGCCTCCCCTGCCCCCGCCAGCGCAGGCCCCGATGTGCGCGCCTATGCGCTCAACGCGGCCTCGCGCACGCTGCTGCACAGCCTGCGCTGCTGGCCCGATCCCGCGCAGGCCACGCCCGTGCAGCGCATGCTGGTGGCCGGCGACCAGGGCGGCGAGATTGCCTTCGACGCCGCGGACCAGGGCGTGGAGGCGCTCGCCTGGATCGCCGATGTGCCCGCGCTGGAAGCGCGCCTGCACGAGGCCGTGCGCTTCCAGCCGCTGGTGGAGGTGGTGGCCGCGCCCGTGCCCGCCCCCCTCACCGCCGTGTGCGAGGGCCGTGCCAGCCGCACGCGCGAGGAATTCGGCGCCGCATTCGACGTGACGCCCTACCCGCACCATGCCATCGCCACGCGCCTGGCCTGCGAGCAGCCGCACGGCGCCACCGCGCGCCAGTGGTTCGCGCCCGACGGCAGCATTCTGGCCTTTCTGCCCCTGGGCGGCCCGGACGGCCGGCAGGTCGCCGTGGTCTGGTCCGTGCACCCCCAGCAGGCCCAGGAGCTGCTGGCGCTGGACGACGATGCCTTTGCCGCACGCCTGCAGCAGACCAGCGGCGACGCCCTGGGCGCCCTGCGCACCGAGGGTGCGCGCGCGGCCTGGCCACTGCAGCAGGCGCGCGCGCGGCAGTGGTGCGGGCCACTGCGCACGGGCGGCGCCGCGCCGGCGAGCTGGGTGCTGGCGGGCGACGCCGCCCACAATGTGCACCCGCTCACGGGCCAGGGCCTGAACCTGGGCCTGGGCGATGTGCAGGCACTGGCCGAGGTGCTGGCCGCGCGCGAGCCCTGGCGCAGCGTGGCCGACCTGCGCCTGCTGCGCCGCTACGAGCGCCGGCGCAAGACGGCCCTGCTGCCCATGGGCCTGGCCACGGACGGCCTGCAGCGGCTGTTCTCGCTGCCGCAGGAACCCTGGCAGTGGCTGCGCAACCAGGGCATGCGCGGCGTGGACCGCAGCGGCCCCCTCAAGCACTGGATGGCCCGGCACGCCATGGGAACGCCTTGAAGCTCCGGCACTCCAACCCTTCTCCACCGTTCCATCCTCCGCAAAGACCCATTCCCATGCACGCACTTCTTCCCCTTCTGGCAGCCGCCGCGCTGACGCTGAGCCTGCCGGCCGCCGGCCAGGAAGCCGCCATCCGCAAGACCCTGGGCGAACGCATTCCGCAGCTCGAAAAGATCGACGAAATCCAGCCCACGGCCATGCCCGGGCTGTACGAGGTGCGCGTGGGCACGGACCTGTTCTACACCGACGCCAAGGGCAACTACCTCATCCAGGGCGAGCTGTTCGACACGCGCGCGCGGCGCAACCTGACCGAAGACCGCATCACCAAGCTCACCGCCGTGGACTTTGCGGCCCTGCCGCTCAAGGACGCCTTCACCATCGTGCGCGGCGACGGCAAGCGCAAGCTGGCCGTGTTCGAAGACCCCAACTGCGGCTACTGCAAGCGCTTCGAGCGTGACCTGCAGAACGTGGACAACATCACCATCTACCTGTTCCTCTACCCCATCCTGAGCCCCGACTCGGCCGAGAAGTCGCGCAACATCTGGTGCGCCGCCGACCGCGTGGCCGCCTGGCAGGATCTGATGGTGCGCGACAAGACCCCGCCTGCTGCCACCTGCGACACCAGCGCGCTGCAGCGCAACCTGGCATTCGGCCGCAAGCACAAGATCACGGGCACGCCCACCCTGATCTTCACCAACGGCGCACGCGTGCCCGGCGCCATCGGCGCCAAGGACGTGGAAAAACGCCTGGCCGAAGCGGGCGACGCCAAGTCCTGAGCCCCGCCCGCCGCGCATGCCACGCCCTGCCAGCGCCGCCCCGGCGGCCGTTCACTACCGCATCAGCGCCCCCGACCCGCACAGCCACCTCTTCGAGGTGACGCTCACCATTGCCACGCCCGCAGCAGGCCAGGAGCTGAGCCTGCCCGTGTGGATTCCCGGCAGCTACCTGGTGCGCGAGTTCGCCCGTCACCTGCAGGGCCTGCGCGCCCGCCAGGGCCGCAAGGCCTGCGCGGTGACGCAGATCGACAAGCAGCGCTGGTCCGTGGCCTGCCAGGGCGGCAAGCCGCTGGAGCTGCGCTATGCCGTGCACGCGCACGACGCCTCGGTGCGCACCGCCTGGCTCGATGCGCAGCGCGGGTTCTTCAACAGCACCAGCCTGTGCCTGCGCGCCGAAGGCCTGCATGAGCAGCCGTGCAGCGTCACGCTGGATGCTCCTGAATTGATAGCTGGTAGCGCACGGTGGCATTGCGCTACAGCCCTTATTCCCCAAAATACCGATACCTGGGGGTTCGGCACCTACAGCGCGCGCGACTACGACCACCTGGTGGACTGCCCGGTGGAGATGGGACCGTTCTGGAGCGCGCACTTCAGCGCCTGCGGCGTGCCGCACCGCATCGTCGTCAGCGGTGCGCCCGCCTCGTTCGACGGCGAGCGCCTGGTGCAGGACACGCGCCGGATCTGCGAAACCGCCATCCGCTTCTGGCACGGCAAGGGCAAGCCGCCGTTCCAGCGCTACCTGTTCCTGCTCCATGTGGTGGACGAGGGCTTTGGCGGGCTGGAGCATGGCGACAGCACGGCCCTGATCTGCGGCCGGCGCGACCTGCCGCGCCTGGGCGCGGGCAAGGTCTCCGACGGCTACACCACGCTGCTGGGCCTGGTGAGTCACGAGTACTTCCACGCCTGGAACGTCAAGCGCCTGCGCCCGGCGGCGCTGGCGCGCTACGACTACACGCAGGAGAACTACACGCCGCTGCTGTGGTTCTTCGAAGGCTTCACCAGCTACTACGACGACCTGCTGCTGCGCCGCGCCGGGCTCATCGACCATGCCGCCTACCTCAAGCTGCTGACCAAGACCATCAACCAGGTGCTGCAGACCCCCGGCCGCAAGGTGCAGACCGTGGCCCAGGCCAGCTTCGACGCCTGGATCCGCTACTACCGCCCCGACGCCAACACGCCCAACATCACGGTGAGCTACTACACCAAGGGCGCCCTCGTGGCCCTGTGCCTGGACCTCGCCCTGCGCTGCCAGGGGCGCGCCACGCTGGACGACGTCATGCGCGCCCTGTGGCAGCGCTGCCGCGGCGGCCCCATGGACGAGACCGATCTGCACGCCGTGCTGCAGGCGCTGACCGGCCGCAGCTGGGACGCCGAACTCAGCGCCTGGGTGCACTCCCACGCCGAACTGCCCCTGGCCGAGCTGCTGCAGGCCCAGGGCATCGCCGTGCACACCGAGCCCCCCCAGCCCGCGCAGCGCCTGGGCCTGCGCGTGCAGGAGGGCGGCCCGGGCGGCAGCCTGCGCATCCAGACGGTGCTGCGCGGCGGCCTGGCCGAGCAGGCGGGCATGGCACCCGGCGACGAATGGCTGGGCATCGAGGTGCAGGGCCAGGGCTGGCGCATCACCCAGCTCGATGACCTGGCCCTGTACGCCGGCCCGGCCCGCAAGGTGACGGCGCTGGTGGCGCGCGAGCGCCGCCTGCTGCACCTGCCGCTGGCGCTGCAGCCACAGGCGGCGCCGCGCGCTGCCGACACCGTCACCCTGGCCGTGACCGACGCCGCACGCGCCAGCCGCTGGCTGGACGCGCCGTAGCCGCGTGTATTCCGCGCGGCTTTGCAATGCCGCAAACCGCCCATGGCAGGAATGCACAGGCGCAAGCCGCGGTTTCGGGCGGGCCCTTGGGTATAGTCCTTCGTTGTCCTGCACCACGACCGGAGAACCCCATGACGTACGAATGCATCGCAGTCCGCACCGAAGCCGACAAGGTCGGCATCATCCAGCTCAACCGCCCCAAGCAGCTCAATGCGCTCAACGACCAGCTCATGGACGAGCTGGGCCAGGCGCTCAAGGCGTTTGACGCCGACCCGGCGATCGGCTGCATCATCGTGACCGGCAGCGAAAAGGCCTTTGCCGCGGGCGCGGACATCACCGCCATGGCCAAGTACAGCTTCGCCGACGCCTACAAGGGCGACTTCATCACGCGCAACTGGGAAACCATCCGCTCCATCCGCAAGCCCGTGATCGCCGCCGTCAGCGGCTTCGCCCTGGGCGGCGGCTGCGAGCTGGCGATGATGTGCGACTTCATCATCGCCGCCGACAACGCCAAGTTCGGCCAGCCCGAGATCAAGCTCGGCGTGATCCCCGGCGCCGGCGGCACGCAGCGCCTGCCGCGCGCCGTGGGCAAGTCCAAGGCCATGGACATGGCGCTCACCGCGCGCATGATGGACGCCCAGGAGGCCGAGCGCGCCGGCCTGGCCAGCCGCGTGGTGCCGCTGGACAAGCTCATGGACGAAGCCCTGGGCGCCGCCCTCGTCATCAGCGAGTTCTCGCAGGTGGCGGTCATGGCCGCCAAGGAGGCCGTGAACCGCGCCTACGAGGGTACGCTGTCCGACGGACTGATGTTCGAGCGCCGCCTGTTCCACGCGCTGTTTGCCACGCAGGACCAGAAGGAAGGCATGGACGCCTTCGTCAACAAGCGCAAGGCACAGTTCCAGCACTGCTAAAAAATCGCTGGCGCCCAAAAATTTTGTACTATAATTTTGGTCTTTCGGTGGTATAGCTCAGTTGGTTAGAGCGCAGCATTCATAATGCTGATGTCCCAGGTTCAAGTCCCGGTACCACCACCATATGAAACCCCCAGCTCGCACGAGCTGGGGGTTTTTTCTTGGGCCGCGCGGCGGCCACGCCCACCGCATGGCGGCCCGCTCCAGGGCCGCCGCCGTAGAATCGCCCTTTTCAGCCCCTGGATAAACACCATGCCCCGCTGTCTCCTTTCCCTGCCCCGCATGGCGGCCGCCCTGGTCCTGGGCGCCAGCGCCTGGCTCGCGGCAGCGCCGGCCGCCGCGCAGAACACCCTGCCCACCGCTTTGGGCGGGCAGCGCAACTTCCCGGAAGCGGCCCTGCGCGGCACGCTGGTCATCACCTCGGCCACCACGGCGGAAATCAACGGCCAGGCCATTCGCATGGCACCCGGCATGCGCCTGCTCAACCCGCAGAACGGCCTGGTCATGCTGCACACCGCGCTGGGGCAAAAGCACACGGTCAACTACCTGATCGAGCACAGCACGGGCATGCTGCTCACGGCCTGGATCCTCAGCACCGACGAAGCCGCCCAGGCGCGCGCGGGCGGCGTCTCCGGCCACAACTACCGCACCGGCGCCGACGCCCGGTAACTCTCCCGTGGCGCGCAGGCTGGCGCGGTGCCCGCAGGCACCGCGGCCACCGGCATGGCGCCACCCCGCCTGAAAGACTCCCATGGCCAAGAAAATCTATATCAAGACCTTCGGCTGCCAGATGAACGAGTACGACTCGGACAAGATGGTGGACGTGATGCGCGCCGCCGAAGGCTACGAAACCACGCAGGACCCCGAGGAAGCCGACCTGATCCTGTTCAACACCTGCTCGGTGCGCGAGAAGGCGCAGGAGAAGGTGTTCTCCGACCTGGGCCGCGTCAAGCACCTCAAGGAGCGCGGCGTGAAGATCGGCGTGGGCGGCTGCGTGGCCAGCCAGGAGGGCGAGGAGATCATCAAGCGCGCGCCCTATGTGGACATCGTCTTCGGCCCGCAGACCCTGCACCGCCTGCCCGAGCTGCTCAGCGCCCGCCAGCAGCAGGACCGCCCGCAGGTGGACATCAGCTTCCCCGAGATCGAGAAGTTCGACCACCTGCCGCCCGCCCGTGTGGAGGGTGCCAGCGCCTTCGTCTCCATCATGGAAGGCTGCAGCAAGTACTGCAGCTACTGCGTGGTGCCCTACACGCGCGGCGAAGAGATCAGCCGCCCCTTCGACGACATCCTGGTGGAAGTGGCCGGCCTGGCCGACCAGGGCGTGAAGGAGATCACCCTGCTGGGCCAGAACGTGAACGCCTACCGCGGCGCCATGGGCGGCACCAGCGAGGTGGCCGACCTGGCGCTGCTGCTCGAATACGTGGCCGACATCCCCGGCATCGAGCGCCTGCGCTTCACCACCAGCCACCCCAACGAGTTCACGCCACGCCTGATCGAGGCCTACGCCAACATTCCCAAGCTGGCCAACCACCTGCACCTGCCGGTGCAGCATGGCTCGGACCGCATCCTCATGGCCATGAAACGCGGCTACACCGCCATGGAATACAAGAGCACGGTGCGCAAGCTGCGCGCCATCCGCCCCGACCTGGCCATGAGCAGCGACTTCATCGTCGGCTTCCCCGGCGAGACGGAAGAAGACTTCGCCAAGATGATGAAGCTCATAGCCGACATCCACTTCGACAACTCGTTCAGCTTCATCTTCAGCCCGCGCCCCGGCACCCCCGCCGCCAACCTGCACGACGACACTCCGCACGAGGTCAAGCTGCGCCGCCTGCAGGAGCTGCAGGCCGTGATCAACGGCAACATCAAGTCCATCAGCGAGGGCCTGGTGGGCAAGGTGCAGCGCATCCTGGTCGAGGGTGCTTCCAAGCGCGACGAGAACGAACTCATGGGCCGCACCGAATGCAACCGCGTGGTCAACTTCGCTGGCGGCCAGCGCCTGGTGGGCCAGATGGTGGACGTGACCATCACCGAGGCCAAGGCCTACACGCTGCGCGGCGAGGTGCTGACCCGCGATCCAGCCTGATGCTTCAAAAAAGTGAGCTGCTAACGCTTTATTGACGGTCATCTGCGGTAGAAATGCATGTGAAAACCATGCAAATCAAGCGCCAGAAGCTCTCATTTATATAGCAATCTCAATGTACCGCGCCCATTAAAAAACCGGCTAAACGCCGGTTTTTTGCTTTGGTTTTGATAGCTTCCAGCGCTTGCCAGGCAAGCGCTGGAAGCCAAAAACATCAGAAAGGCATCTTGGGCATGCCGCCGCCCAGGCCCTTCATGCCGCCCATCTTCTTCATGAGCTTCATGAGGCCGCCGCCCTTCATCTTCTTCATCATCTCCTGCATCTGCTCGAATTCCTTGAGCAGGCGGTTGACCTCGTGCACCTGCACCCCGGCGCCCGCGGCGATGCGCTTCTTGCGCGTGGCCTTGATGAGTTCGGGCTTGCGGCGCTCCAGGGGCGTCATGCTCTGGATGATGCCTTCCTTGCGCTTGATGTCCTTCTCGGCCTTGTCCAGGTCCATCTGGCCGGCCTTGGCCGTGAGCTGCGCGGGCAGCTTGTCCATGAGGCTCGACAACCCGCCCATCTGTTTCATCTGCTGCAGTTGGCCCAGAAAGTCGTTGAGGTCGAAACCGTCGCCGCTCTTGACCTTGGCGGCGAGCTTCTGCGCGGCCTCCATGTCCACGCCCGCGGCCACCTGCTCGACCAGGGCCACGATGTCCCCCATGCCCAGGATGCGGCCGGCGTGGCGCTCGGCGTCGAACACCTCCAGGCCGTCGATTTTTTCGGACACCCCGGCGAACTTGATCGGCGCGCCCGTGATCTGTCGCACCGACAGCGCCGCGCCGCCGCGCGAATCGCCGTCCAGCTTGGTCAGCACGATGCCGGTGAGCGGCAGCGCCTCCTTGAAGGCCTTGGCCGTGTTCACCGCGTCCTGGCCTTGCATGGCGTCCACAACGAACAGCGTCTCGACCGGATTCAGCGTGGCGTGCAGGTCCTTGATTTCCTGCATCAGCACCTCGTCGATGGCCAGGCGGCCGGCGGTGTCGACCAGCAGCACGTCGAAGTAGTGCCGCTTGGCATAGTCCAGCGCCGCCACGGCGATGTCGTGGGGCTTCTGGTCGGGGGTGCTCGGGAACCACTCGGCGCCGGCCTGCTTGGTCACGGTCTTGAGCTGCTCGATGGCCGCCGGGCGGTACACGTCGCCCGACACCGTGAGCACCTTCTTCTTGCGCTTCTCGATCAGGTGCTTGGCCAGTTTTGCCGTGGTGGTCGTCTTGCCCGCGCCCTGCAGGCCGGCCATCAGGATCACGGCGGGCGGCTGGGCGGCGAGGTTGATGTCGCTCACGCCCTCGCCCATGGTGGCGGTCAGTTCCTTGTTGACGATGCCCACCAGCGCCTGGCCGGGCTTCAAGCTGCCCAGCACCTCCTGGCCCAGCGCTTTTTCCTTCACGCGGGCGATGAAGTCGCGCACCACGGGCAGGGCCACGTCGGCTTCGAGCAGGGCCATGCGCACCTCGCGCAGCATGTCCTGCACGTTGGATTCGGTGATGCGGGCCTGGCCGCGCATCTCCTTGACGAGACGCGAGAGTTTTTCGGTAAGGGCGGAGGCCATGTCGGTCGGTTCCAGGTCGTCCGCAGGCGGTGCTGCAGCAGGGGCGGCGCCAGGCTTTGGAGCCCGGGCGAAAGGTACACTGTGAAGCATGATTCTACCCAGTGCATCCCCGGTGGCCTTGTCCCTCGGGCTGGCTGCCGCCCTGGCCTACGCGGTGCCCGCGATCGCGGCCGCGCGCCTGCAGGCGCGTGCAGCGCACCTGGCGCTGTGGCTGGCCTGGCTGCTGCACGGCAGCGTGCTGGCCTGGGGCATGCTGCAGGCCACGCCCCGCTTCGGTTTTGCCCCGGCGCTGTCGGTCACGGTCTGGCTGGTGCTGACGGTCTACGCCATCGAGCGGCAGTTGTTTCCGCAATTGCAGGCCCGTTGGGCGCTGGCGGCGCTGGGCAGCGCCGCCGTGCTGCTGGCCCTGGTATTCCCGGGCAATGCGCTGCCGCACTCGGCCTCGGCCTGGCTGCCCCTGCACCTGGCGCTGGGCATCGCGGCCTATGGCCTGCTGGCCGCCGCGGTGGTGCATGCCGCGCTGATGATGCGTGCCGAGCGCCGCATCCGGCAGGCGGAGGACGCCGCCAGCGGCATGCCGCTGCTCACGCTGGAGCGCCTGACCTTCCGCTTCGTGACGGCCGGCTTCGTGCTGCTGACGGCCACACTGGCGGCGGGCGTGCTGTTCAGCGAGGCGCTTTATGGCCGCGCCTGGCGCTGGGACCACAAGGCCGTGTTCTCCCTGCTGTCCTGGGCCACGTTCGCCGCGCTGCTGCTGGGCCGCAGACGCTTTGGCTGGCGCGGCCGGGCCGCCGTACGCATGCTCTATGCCGGCGCTATCCTGCTGCTGCTGGCCTACGTGGGCTCGCGCTTTGCCCTTGAGGTGGTGCTGGGGCGCGCGGCATGAAGTTCCTGGTCGTAATCCTCGCCCTCGCCCTGGGCTACGCCCTGTGGCGCCACCAGCGGCGCAGCGCGCCGCCGCCCGTGCAGCGCAGGCCCAGCCCGCCCGCCGCACCGCAGGACATGGTGGCCTGCGCCCGCTGCGGCGTGCATGTGCCGCGTTCGGAGGCGCTGGCGCTGGGCACGCGCCATTACTGCTGCGCCGAGCACCAGCGGCAAGATGCCCACTGAGTCACAGCCTGCCGCCCCCCCCCTGCCGCAGCGCTCCGGCCGGATCACGCGCACGGAAGACGCTGCCTTCCTGCGCCTGTGGCACGGATTCCTGACCGGCCGTATCCTGGTCGCGCTGGCGCTGTTGCTGCTGATGGCCGCTGGTCTGGTGTTCAACCAGAGCGCCGCCCCGTGGATGCTGTTCCTGTGCCTGGCCTACCTCACGGCGACCGTGGCCTTGCGCGTTCTGGCACGCAACACGGTGCCGCGACCCCAGGCCGGCCTGCACTGGCTGCCCAGCATCGGCGTGGACCTGGCCATGGTGGCCGTGCTCGAGACCCTGCACACCGGCGGCATGAACTTCACGCCGCTGTTTGGCCTGCCCATCCTCCTTGCAGCGGTGCTGGGCACGCTGACCCTGGCCCTGGGCACCACGGCCGCGGTCACGCTGATCCTGCTGTCCTGGGCTGCCTGGCTGGGCGCCACCGGGGCGGGCGGCGACTCCACCCCCCGCTATCTGCAGGCCGCGCTCACGGGCTCGGGGTATTTCATCGTGGCCTTTCTGGCACACCAGTTGGCCTCGCGGCTGGTGCGCGAGCAGCAGCTCACGCACACCAGCCGCATGGCCGTCCGGGTGCAAAGCCAGGTGAGCAACCTGGTCATCCGCAACCTGAGCGATGGCGTGCTCGTGGTCGACGAGGACTTCACCGTGCGCATGGCCAATCCCGCCGGCCTGATGCTGCTGGGCTGCGCGCCGGCGCTGCAGCCGCCCTTCAACCTGGCGGAAAACAGCGCCTGGCACCCCTTGATGCTGCTGGCGCGCCGCTGCTTTCGCCAGGGCCAGTCGCAGGTGGCGGACGTGAGCCTGCTGGGCAAGGGGCAAAGCCCCGTGGGCCTGCATGCGCAGACCTGGCTCACCGCGGCGGACGCCGCAGGCAGCCCGACCGACCCGGGGCGCCTGTGCGTCATGTTCCTGCACGACGTGCGCGTGATGGAAGCGCGCCTGCGCACGGAAAAGCTCGCCGCCATGGGCCGCATGTCGGCTGCCGTGGCACACGAGATCCGCAACCCCCTGGCGGCCATCGTGCAGGCCAACGCCCTGCTCGAAGAGGATTTGCCAGACCCGGCGCACCGGCGGCTGACCCAGATGGTGCAGCAAAACGCCGACCGGCTGGCACGCATCGCCGAGGAGATCCTCGACATCGCACGCGTCAAGCACCAGATCTCGCACGCGGGCGCCTCGACACTCGCGCTGGACGAAACCGTGGCGCAGGTCTGGCGCGACTGGTGCAGCCAGGATCCGGCGCGGCGCAAAGGCCGGCTGCAACTCGGCGCCGCGCAGATGCACGTGGAGTTCGACCCCGAGCACCTGCGGCGCGTACTCGTGAACCTGCTGGACAACGCGCTGCGCTTCATGGGCCGTGAGGACGACTCGCTGCAGCTGTCCACGCGCGCGGCCACGCCGGGGCAGGCCTGCGTGCAGGTCTGGAGCGACGGCGCGCCGCTGGACCCTTCGATCGAGCGTCACCTGTTCGAGCCTTTCTTCTCCTCCGAAAGCCGCTCCAGCGGGCTGGGCCTGTACCTCTGCCGGGAACTGTGTGAGCGCCATGGCGCCACTATCCACTACATGCGCCTGGGCTGCGCCACGCAGCGCGGTGAACAGCAGGGCAACGCCTTCACGGTAAGCTTTCGTGCGGCGGGCCGCCTGCAGGAGCCCGCGTCGCTGTTTGACACCATTGTCGTGTGATGCCCATGAACGCTTCCGCCGCCTCCATCCTGGTCGTCGATGACGAACCCGACCTGCGCACCCTCTATGAGCTGACCCTGCTGCGCGAGGGCCACAAGGTGGGCACGGCCGCCTCCCTGCGCGAGGCGCGCGAACAACTGCAGGCGCAGCGCTTTGACGTGGTGATCACCGACATGCGCCTGCCCGACGGCTTCGGCATGGAGCTGCTGCGCGAATTGCGCGACCAGCAGCGGCTCGAGCGCTGCGTGGTCATGACGGCCTACGGCTCGGCAGAAAACGCCGTCGAGGCCCTGCGCTCGGGGGCTTTCGACTACCTTACCAAGCCGGTGGACCTCAAGCAGTTCCGCTCGGTCGTCGCCTCTGCCGTGCAGGGCGGCGAGGGCGTGCCCGCGCCGCGCAGCCGGCGCGCCGACGCAGCGCGCAGCGAGAGCGCCAGCGAACCGGGCGCAGGTGCCCTGCCGGCCCTGGCACGCCTGATCGGCGAGTCCGAGGCCATGCGTACCGTCAAGCAGCGCATCGCCAAGGTGGCGCGCAGCATGGCGCCGGTGCACATCCGCGGCGAATCGGGCACGGGCAAGGAGCTGGTGGCGCGCGCCCTGCATGCGAGCAGCCAGCGCGCCTCGGGGCCGCTGGTCGCCGTCAACTGCGGCGCCATTCCCGAGAGCCTGCTCGAAGCCGAATTCTTCGGCGCGCGCAAGGGCTCGTACACCGGCGCCACACAGGACCGCCAGGGCTACTTCCAGGCGGCGCAGGGCGGCACCCTGTTCCTCGACGAGATCGGCGACCTGCCGCTGTCCATGCAGTCCAAGCTGCTGCGCGCCATCCAGGAGCGCAGCGTGCGGCCACTGGGTTCGACGCAGGAGGAAACGGTGGACGTGCGCATCCTCAGCGCCACGCACCACGACCTGGCCGCCGCCGTACAGGCCGGACGTTTCCGGCAGGACCTGTACTACCGGCTCAACGTCATCGAGATCTTCATCCCGCCCCTGCGCGAGCGCCGGGAGGACCTGCCCGCCCTGTGCCATGCCCTGCTGGAGCGCATCGCCCTCGAAGCGGGCAGCCCCGTGCCGCGCCTGACCCCGCAGGCGCTGGAGGCCATAGCCGCCTACCCCCTGCCAGGCAATGTGCGCGAGCTCGAAAACCTGCTGCACCGCGCCGTTGCCCTGAGCGACGGGGATATCCTGCAGGTCGAGCCCTGTCCCACCGCCCAGGCCGCCACGGCCCCGCAAGCGCCCTCCGGACCCACCTCTATGGCCGCAGCCGGCGCGCCGGCCGCCACCCTCAAGGACCTGCCGCACGACCTGCAGGCCTGGCTGGACGAGCAGGAGCGCGACATCCTCGTGCGCGCACTGCACGCCCACCAGTTCAACCGCACGGCCACGGCCGTGCGCCTGGGCATCAGCCTGCGGCAGATCCGCTACCGTATCGCACGCCTGAACATCCCTGCCCCGCAGGACGAATCCCATGGCGACGCCGACAGCGCAGCGTGAAGTTCCGCCAGCACCTGCGGCCTGGGACGGCGGCTGGTACCGGCGTGCGCGCATGCAGGCCTCACCCCACTTCGGCCCGCGCCCCGACCACGCCCTGATCGACCTGATCGTCATCCACTCCATCAGCCTGCCGCCCGGTGTCTACGGCGGGCAGGCGGTGCACGACCTGTTCATGAACCGCCTGGACTGGGACGCCCACCCCTACTTCCAGAGCATCCGCGGGCTGCAGGTGTCGGCGCATTTCTTCATCACGCGGCGCGGCACGCTGTGGCAGTTCGTCGATTGCGACCAGCGCGCCTGGCACGCCGGCCGCTCGGCCTACCGCGGCCGCAGCGAGTGCAATGACGACTCCGTCGGCATCGAGCTCGAAGGCCTGGAAGGACAGCGCTTCACCCCGTCCCAGTACCGCGCCCTGGCGGGCCTGTGTGCCGACCTGGGCCAGCGCTACCCCATCGCCCACGTGGCGGGGCACGAGCACATCGCCCCCGGGCGCAAGGCCGACCCGGGCGCGGGCTTCGACTGGCCGCGCCTGCAAGGCCTGCTGGGCTGGCCAGCCGAGCGCTTTCCGCAGCGCACTGGCGTGCGCTAACCACCCGCCTCCACCCCCTTTCATCGCCTGCCAGCGCCGCGTCCGCAGCGCTGCGGGCAACCCTGCATGCACGTTTCTTGAATCCTCGATACACTATATGTAGTGTTTTTTGCTATTTTGAACATCATCTATGGTGTTCAAAGAGTTTCCACCCCACCCCCTCCGAGGACGCCATGCACACAGCCCCCCTAGCCCCGCCGCCACTCGCCAGCCTGCCCTCCACCCCTGCCGCGGCCGCAGGCACCCCGGTGGCGGGCACCGAGCTCTCGCACTACCAGATCATCCGGCGCAATGGCGCGGTCGTCCCCTTCGAGCCGCCCAAGATCGCGGTGGCGATGATGAAGGCCTTTCTGGCCGTGCATGGCACGCAAGGGGCGGTCTCGGCCAGCGTGCGCGAGGTGGTGGACCGGCTCACCCAGACCGTGGTGCGCGCCCTGCTGCGCTCGCGCCCCAGCGGCGGCACCTTCCACATCGAGGACGTGCAGGACCAGGTGGAACTGGGCCTGATGCGCAGCGGCCACCATGAAGTGGCGCGCGCCTATGTGCTGTACCGCGAGCAGCGCGCCCAGGAGCGCGCACGCCAGGCGCAGGCCCAGGCCCCCACGGCCCCGGTGCTGCACGTGACCGAGGGCGACGCACGCCGCGCCCTGGACGTGCAGGAGCTGCACGCCCTCGTCGCAGCGGCCTGCACCGGCCTGGACCCGGCGGTGCGGCCCGAGCCCGTGGTGCAGGAGACGCTGCGCAACCTCTACGACGGCATCCCCCTGGCCGAGGTGCACAAGGCCGCCATCCTCGCCGCCCGCACGCTCATCGAAAAGGAGCCGGGCTACACCTACGCCACGGCGCGCCTGCTGCTGCACTCCATTGCGCGCGAAGTGCTGGGGCACGAAGCCGCGCATGCCGCCTGGGCGCAGGACTACGGCACGCATTTCGCCCAGGGCATCCGCACGGGCGTGGAGCAGCGCCTGCTCGACGAGCGCCTGCTGCAGTTCGACCTGCTGCGCCTGGGCGCGGCGCTGGCGCCGGCACGCGATTTGCAGTTCGACTACCTGGGCCTGCAGACCCTGTACGACCGCTATTTCCTGCACGTGCACAAGCGCCGCATCGAGCTGCCCCAGGCCTTCTTCATGCGCGTGGCCATGGGCCTGGCCCTGAACGAGACCGACCGCGAGGCGCGCGCCATCGAGTTCTATGAAGTCCTGTCCTCGTTCGACTTCATGTCCAGCACGCCCACGCTGTTCAACAGCGGCACGCCGCGCTCGCAACTGTCGAGCTGCTACCTCACCACCGTGCCCGACACACTGGACGGCATCTACGAATCCATCAAGGAAAACGCCCTGCTGTCCAAATACGCCGGCGGCCTGGGCAACGACTGGACGCGCGTGCGCGCCCTGGGCAGCCACATCCAGGGCACGAACGGCGAATCGCAGGGCGTGGTGCCCTTCCTCAAGGTGGTGAACGACACCGCCGTCGCCGTCAACCAGGGGGGCAAGCGCAAGGGCGCCGTCTGCGCCTACCTGGAGACCTGGCACCTGGACATCGAGGAATTCCTGGAGCTGCGCAAGAACACGGGCGACGACCGGCGCCGCACGCACGACATGAACACCGCGCACTGGATTCCCGACCTGTTCATGAAGCGCGTGCTGGAGAAAGGCACGTGGACGCTGTTCTCGCCTGCCGACGTTCCGGACCTGCACGAGCGCTACGGCGCCGACTTCGAGACCGCCTACCTGGCCTACGAGGAGCAGGCGCGGCGCGGCGCAATCGCACTCTCCAAGACCGTGCAGGCCACCGACCTGTGGCGCAAGATGCTGACCATGCTGTTCGAGACGGGTCACCCCTGGATCACCTTCAAGGACCCGTGCAACCTGCGCTCGCCGCAGCAGCATGCGGGCGTGGTGCATTCCTCCAACCTGTGCACCGAGATCACGCTCAACACCAGCGAAACCGAGACCGCCGTGTGCAACCTCGGCTCGGTGAACCTGCTCAACCACCTCACGGCCGGTGCCGACGGGCTGCCTGCGCTGGACCACGACAAGCTGCGCCGCACCGTGACCACGGCCATGCGCATGCTCGACAACGTCATCGACATCAACTACTACGCCGTGCGCAAGGCGCGCGACGCCAACCTGCGCCACCGCCCCGTGGGCCTGGGGCTCATGGCCTTCCAGGACGCGCTCTACCGCCAGCGCATCCCCTTCGCGAGCGCGGCCGCCGTGGAGTTCGCCGACCGCTCGGCCGAAGCCCTGTGCTACTACGCCTACTGGGCCTCGTCGGATCTGGCGGCCGAACGCGGGCGCTACGCGAGCTTCCGCGGCTCGCTGTGGGACCAGGGCCTGCTGCCGCTCGACACCCTGGACCTGCTCGAGCGCGCGCGTGGCGGCCATGTGGAGGTAGACCGTTCGGCCACGCTGGATTGGGACGCGCTGCGCCGCAAGATCGCGCGCGACGGCATGCGCAACTCCAACTGCGTGGCCATCGCGCCCACGGCGACCATCTCCAACATCATCGGTGTCGATGCATCCATCGAGCCCTGCTTCGGCAATCTCTCGGTCAAGTCCAACCTCTCGGGCGAGTTCACGGTCATCAACCAGTACCTCGTGCATGACCTCAAGCGGCTCGGCCTGTGGGACGAAGTGATGCTCATGGACCTCAAGCATTTCAAGGGCTCGCTGGCGCCGATCGACCGCATTCCCGCGGATATCCAGGCGCTGTATGCCACGGCGTTCGAGATCGATCCACGCTGGCTCATCGAGGCGGCCGCACGGCGCCAGAAGTGGATAGACCAGGCACAGAGCCTGAACATCTACATCGCCGGCGCATCGGGCAAGAAGCTCGACGAGGTCTACAAACTGGCCTGGCTGCGCGGCCTCAAGACCACCTACTACCTGCGCTCGCAAAGCGCGAGCCACGTGGAAATGAGCACCGTGCACCAAGGCCAGCTCAATGCCGTGTCCACCACCGGCAGTGCAGGCTCCGGCATGCATGCAGGTGCACTGGCGGACCCGGCATCGAACACCGGCGAGGCGCGCATATGTGCCATCGACGATCCCACGTGCGAAGCCTGCCAGTGAACCGTGCACGCAAGGCCTGTGGCACACACATCCTTGCGTGTGTTTCGACACAACAAATCCACGCAGCGCAACGCCATCGTGCTTTTCATTTTGCAGCGCTGCTCCCATAATCCGAGCATTGGAAAAGCCATGTTGACCTGGGACGAAGAAGTCACCTCCACATCGCAGAACATCACGCGCGCCGGTCTGCCGCAGCACCGCGCGGTGGATGCGTCACCCCCCTCCTCCACCACCAGCACTGCGCACCCGGCCCCTGGCGCAATGCCGGCGCCCGCAAGCAACAGTGCTTCCAATTCCGCAGCACCCCGGCTCCAGCGCATCCAGGCTGCGGACAAGCGCATCATCAATGGCCAGACCGACGTCAACCAGCTCGTGCCCTTCAAGTACCAGTGGGCCTGGGATAAATATCTGGCCGCCTGCGCCAACCACTGGATGCCCCAGGAAGTGAACATGGCGCGCGACATCGCGCTCTGGAAAAACCCGCACGGCCTCACCGAGGACGAGCGCCGCATCGTCAAGCGCAACCTCGGCTTCTTCGTGACTGCCGACTCGCTCGCGGCCAACAACATCGTGCTGGGCACCTACCGCCTGATCACCGCACCCGAGTGCCGCCAGTTCCTGCTGCGCCAGGCCTTCGAGGAAGCCATCCACACACACGCCTACCAGTACATCGTCGAGTCGCTCGGGCTCGACGAAGGCGAGATCTTCAACGCCTACAACGAGATCCCCTCCATCCGCGACAAGGACGAATTCCTGATCCCGTTCATCGACGCGATCATGGATCCAGCCTTCCACACCGGCACGCCCGAGAACGACCAGACGCTGCTCAAGAGCCTGATCGTCTTCGCCTGTCTGATGGAGGGCCTGTTCTTCTACGTGGGCTTCACGCAGATCCTGGCGCTGGGCCGGCAGAACAAGATGACCGGAGCGGCCGAGCAGTACCAGTACATCCTGCGCGACGAGTCCATGCACTGCAATTTCGGCATCGACCTGATCAACCAGCTCAAGCTCGAAAACCCGCACCTGTGGACGCCGGCTTTCAAGCAGGAAATCGAGGCACTGTTCCGCCAGGCCGTGGACCTGGAATACCGCTACGCCGAGGACACCATGCCACGCGGCGTGCTGGGCCTCAATGCTTCGATGTTCAAGGGCTACCTGCGCTACATCGCCAACCGGCGTGCCACGCAAATCGGACTGGAGGCGCTCTTCCCCCACGAAGAGAACCCCTTCCCCTGGATGAGCGAGATGATCGATCTGAAGAAGGAGCGCAACTTCTTCGAAACGCGTGTGATCGAGTACCAGTCAGGCGGCGCACTCTCCTGGGATTGAAGGACGCTGCGCCATGCCATACCCACCACCGCCCCGCACGCTACGGCAGGCAATCTGCCGCGCCTGGAGTGGTGTCTGCATTCGTGGAACCGGGAGGGTCCCCGGCTCCATGGATCGCTCTGTCCCGCAGAAGGGCATGGAGCGTCCTTCCTAAACCAACGACCCGAGGAGAAAACGATGGCAACTGCAAAGAAACCCGCCGCCAAGAAGGCTGCGGCTCCCGCGAAGAAGGCCGCCGCACCCGCCAAGAAGGCTGCGGCTCCGGCGAAGAAGGCCGCTGCACCTGCCAAGAAGGCTGCGGCTCCGGCGAAGAAGGCCGCCGCACCCGCCAAGAAGGCTGCGGCTCCGGCGAAGAAGGCCGCCGCACCCGCCAAGAAGGCTGCAGCTCCGGCGAAGAAGGCCGCCGCACCCGCCAAGAAGGCTGCAGCTCCGGCGAAGAAGGCCGCCGCACCCGCCAAGAAGGCTGCAGCTCCGGCGAAGAAGGCCGCCACACCCGCCAAGAAGGCTGCGGCTCCGGCGAAAAAGGCCGCTGCACCTGCCAAGAAGGCTGCAGCTCCGGCGAAGAAGGCCGCCGCACCTGCCAAGAAGGCTGCAGCTCCGGCGAAGAAGGCCGCTGCACCCGCCAAGAAGGCTACAGCTCCGGCGAAGAAGGCCGCCGCACCCGCCAAGAAGGCCGCTCCTGCGAAGAAGCCTGCGGCTGAAAAGCCTGCTGCTCCCGCCGCACAAACCACCCTCAATCCCCAGGCTGCCTGGCCCTTCCCCACGGGTCCCAAGCCCTGAGGTCCAGCGGGTCCTCTGCCCTGACAGGCCCACCCGGTGTCATGCACCGGGTTTTTTTTCGCGCCTGCGGCTTCAGGCTCCCAGCAATGCGGGGTCGAAGTCCAGCACGTAGTTCTGCGGGCCGCGTGCGGCAATCTTGAGCGCACCGAGCCGGTTGCCCAGCTCGGCGCAGCGCACCAGCGGCCACCCACGCTCCAGACCGAAGAGCAGCGCCCCCCGCCAGGCGTCGCCGCAGCCCGTCGGGTCCACCACGGCCGCGGGTGCCGCAGGCGGCACCAGGGTGCATTCGCCCTGCTCCCAGACTTCGCAGCCCTGCCCGCCCAAGGTGACCACCAGCCCTCGCACCTTGCGTGAGAGCTGCGGCACATCCAGGCCCGTGCGTTCGCACAGCATCTTGCCCTCGTAGTCATTGACCGTCACCCAGGTCGCCTGCTCGACGAAGCGCAGCAATTCATCGCCGGAGAACATCGGCAATCCCTGCCCGGGGTCGAACACGAAAGGAACCCCGGCAGCGTGCAGTTGCTCGGCGTGCTCGATCATGGCGTCCCGCCCATCGGGCGCGATGATGGCAATGCGTACATCCGCCGTGCCCTCCGCGGCGATGCGCTGCGCGTGCGCCTGCATCATGGCCCCGGGGTGGAAGGCCGTGATCTGGTTGTTGTCCCGGTCGGTCATGATCATGGCCTGGGCGGTGTAGGTGTCCTGCACCTGGCCCACGCCACGCGTGCTGATGCCCAGGGCCTGCAGGCGCTCCAGGTACTCGCCCCCGTCGCTGCCCAGCATGGCCATGGGCACGGGCTCGCCGCCCAGCAGCTTGAGGCTGTAGGCGATATTGCCTGCGCAGCCCCCGAAATCGCGGCGCAGCGCGGGCACCAGGAAGGAGACGTTCAGGATGTGCAATTGGTCGGGCAGGATTTGCTCGGCAAACCGCCCCGGGAATCCCATGATGGTGTCAAAGGCCAGCGAGCCGCAAATCAGTGCCGCCATATCAATCTTTCAGTGCTTGTGGTTATCAGGGATAGAAGGCCACCACCCGGTAGCCTGCAATGCGCGCCGGGACGGACTGTACCTGCACGGTGCGCGCGGCCGCCCATTCACCCCGGGCGGCAAGCTCGGACGGTGCCGCCCACTGTGCCGGCAATAGCACGCGCCGCAGCACGGGCTGGTCCATGGCGTCGGTCAGGGTCAATTCCACGGCAGGCATGGCCACGGCCATGCCCGAGCGGTTTTGCAGCACCAGCGAAAACCGGTACTCCTCACCCCGGAGCTTCTGGAACGAAGAGCTCTCCACCTCCACGGCCGTGATGTCACGGTAGGGCGCGACCTGGCAGCCCAGGGGAGCGCACAGCGCCTGCAAACCGGCACGCAAGGGTGGATGGCGCGCCGCGAGGAAATCGCGCTCCTGCACCGCGACCTGCAGTGCCAGCGCCGCCAGCAACACCAGCAGCACAGACCACAAGCCCGCGCGCACCCATGGCCGGCGCCAATAGGCCTGGCGGCGCGCCGCACGCAGAAAGGAGGGTTCGGCCGCGGTGCCATCGGGTTGCGCCTGGACAGCCGGCGTGCCATCCGCCGGCGCCCCGGCAGGCACAGCGCCAGCCGGCAGGAGCGATGGCGCGGCTGGCGGCATGCGCGGCTGCGGTGCAGGCTGCAGGGCCTCGCCTTCCTTGGGCACGAGCCGCAAGTCTGCCGCAGCAACCCCTTCTTCCTCCAGGCTCCCGGGGGGCGCTGCCGCAGCAGACGCCACCTGAAGCGGCTCCTCCAGCCAGTCTGGCGTGGCATCCGCGGTCTGCGCATCGGGTCCGGCGGCACAAGCCGCCTCTGCCAGATCCTGTCCGTCGTCCCCCTCCAGCACCGGCGCGGGCAGTTCATAGCCCCCCTCGCCGCCCGTTGCGATGGCGGGCGCCGGCACGGCGCCCGCCTCAGGCGGCAGGGCCGCCGCGGGGGGCTCCGGCGCAGGGACTTCAGGCGGCACCGCGGCAGGCGCCGGTGCCTGGGGCAGCTCGATGGGCGGCCATTCGATGTCCGCGCTCTGCTCTGCGGAGCCGGGAAAAGCAGGTACCGCAGCAGCCTCCAGGGCCTGCGGCTGCGGTGCGCGGCTCCAGCCGTCGGCCGCATCCGGTTCTGCTACCAGGAACGCCGGCACGACGGGCTCGGGAACCTGCAGCACCGCTGGCAAAAGCGCCTCCACCTGGGGCGGAGGCTGGGGCACTGGGGCCGGAGCCGACGGCTCTGGCGATTGGACAGGCAAGGGTGGCTGGGGCCCGTGGCCTGGCGCCAGGGCAGGCTCCGACGCTGGTGCGGATGCGGCCGGCAGCGGCCTCTCGCCCCACCTCCGTGCAGGCGGGGTGGAACGGGGCACCGGAGCGGGCGGCGCCCGCAATTGATCGAGGGCCAGATCGGGCAGCAGCGGCGCCTTGGGCAAGTCCTGCAAATGGCTGGACGCGTCGAACACCTGCTGACACTGGCCGCAGCGCACCCAGCCATCCGAGATGCGCAATTGGTCTGCGACGACCTTGAACAGGGTTCCACAGGACGGGCAGCGGGTCGTCTGGCTCATGGGCTGTGGATTGTAGGCGGGGCGTGCCGCAGGCCGCGCAGCCGCGTCAGCGCTGCGCCGTCATGAGGATCCAGCCATCCTCCTGGTCGGCCACCGTGAGCTGCACCCACGGGGCATAGGCCTCCTGCAGCTCCTGCGCCTGGCGCTCCAGAATGCCCGCCAGCACCAGGTGCCCGCCGGCGGCCACATGGCTGCACAGCAAGGGCGCAAGCACGCGCAACGGCGTGGCCAGGATGTTCGCCAGCACCGTCTGGTACTGGCCCTGCGCCAGGTCGGGCAGGCCCGTGCGCAGCACCACACCGTTGGCCTGGGCGTTGAGCGCGGCCGACTCGACCGCTGCCGGGTCGATGTCCACCGCGTCGATGTCGGTGGCGCCGAACTTGGCGGCGCCAATGGCCAGGATGCCCGAGCCGCAGCCGTAGTCGAGCACGCGGCCCAGCGCCGCGCCGCCGCCCTGGCGCGCAATCCAGCGCAGGCACATGCGCGTGGTGGGGTGGGTGCCGGTGCCGAACGCCAGGCCCGGATCGAGCCGGATGACCTGGCGCGCCTGCGCCGGCGGCTCATGCCAGGTGGGCACGATCCAGAACTCCGGCGTGATCTCCACGGGGGCGAACTGCGACTGCGTCAGGCGCACCCAGTCCTGCTCCTGCAGCGGCGCCAGTGCGACGACCGCGCAGCCGGCAAAAAAATCCTGCACGGTCAGGAGCTGCTGCGCCTGCAGCGCCGCCGCCTCGGTGGCAAACAGCGCCAGCACCTTGCTGCGCTCCCAGCCGGGCTGGGGCGGCGGCATGCCGGGCTCGCCGAACAAGGCCTGTTCGGCGTCGGTCTGGGCATCGGCGTCCTCGACGGACACGCTCAGCGCATCCAGCGCCTCCAGCGCCTCGGACAACAGCTCCACCCGGTCTTGCGGGCACAACAGGCTCAGTTCATACATGGCTTCGTGCCTCTCGAAGAACGCAAACAAAAGGGGCGCCTGCTGCGGGCGCCCCTGGGGATCCTCAGCGCTGGCGTTGCGACAGCCACTCTTCCAGGTAGTGGATGTTGGTGCCGCCTTCGACGAATTTTGCGTCCACCATGAGTTCGCGGTGCAAGGGCACGTTGGTGTTGATGCCCTCGATCACCGTCTCCGACAGCGCTGTGCGCATGCGCGCCAGCGCCTGCTCGCGCGTGTCGCCGTGCACGATGATCTTGCCGATCATGGAGTCGTAGTTCGGCGGCACGAAGTAGTTGGTGTACACATGCGAGTCCACGCGCACGCCCGGGCCGCCCGGCGCGTGCCATTTGGTGATGCGCCCCGGCGACGGGATGAACTTGTACGGGTCTTCGGCATTGATGCGGCACTCGATGGCGTGGCCGCGGATCTGGATCTGGCGCTGGGTGAACGGCAGCTTCTCGCCCGCCGCCACCATGATCTGCGTGCGCACGATGTCCACGCCGGTGATCCACTCCGTGACCGGGTGCTCCACCTGCACGCGCGTGTTCATCTCGATGAAGTAGAACTCGCCGTTTTCGTAGAGGAACTCGAAGGTGCCCGCACCGCGGTAGTCGATCTTCTTGCAGGCCGCCACACAGCGGTCGCCGATGCGGTCGATGAGCTTGCGCGGAATGCCGGGGGCCGGGGCCTCTTCGATCACCTTCTGGTGGCGCCGCTGCATGGAGCAGTCGCGCTCGCCCAGGTACACGGCGTTGCGGTACTTGTCGGCCAGCACCTGGATTTCGATGTGGCGCGGGTTCTGGAGGAACTTCTCCATGTACACGGCCGGGTTGCCGAAGGCGGCCTGCGCCTCGGCCTTGGTCATCTGCACGGCATTGACCAGCGCGGCCTCGGTGTGCACCACGCGCATGCCCCGGCCGCCACCGCCGCCCGCCGCCTTGATGATGACCGGGTAGCCGATGGATTTGGCAATGCGCCGGATCTGCACCGGGTCGTCGGGCAGCTCGCCTTCCGAGCCGGGCACGCAGGGCACGCCTGCCTTGATCATGGCCTGCTTGGCCGAGACCTTGTCGCCCATGATGCGGATGGACTCGGGCGTGGGCCCGATGAACTGGAAGCCGCTGCGCTCCACGCGCTCGGCAAAATCGGCGTTCTCGGACAGGAAGCCGTAGCCGGGGTGAATGGCCTCGGCGTCCGTCACCTCGGCCGCCGAGATGATGGCAGGCATGTTGAGGTAGGACAGCGGCGAGGGCGCCGGGCCGATGCACACGGCCTCCTCGGCGAGCTTGACGTATTTGGCGTCGCGGTCGGCCTCGGAATAGACCATCACGGCCTTCACGCCCAGCTCGTGGCAGGCGCGCTGGATGCGCAGGGCGATTTCACCCCGGTTCGCAACGAGTATTTTCTTAAACATAGGCAGTCTCGCGGCTCAAGGGCCCCAGCGGCCCGGAGTATCTGGCGGTCACTCGATCACGAACAGGGGCTGGCCATACTCGACCGCCTGGCCGTTCTCACCCAGGATGCGCGTGATGGTGCCCGTCTTGTCGGCCTCGATCTCGTTGAGGATCTTCATGGCCTCGATAATGCACACCGTCTCGCCTTCCTTGACCTGGCTGCCGACCTCGACAAAAGGCTTGGCGCCAGGGCTGGAGGCACGGTAGAACGTGCCGACCATGGGCGACTTGACGATATGGCCCTGGACCTCCGGGGCAGCAGGGGCCGGCGCGGGCAGCCCGGCGACGGGCGCCCCGGCAGCGGCCGGCTGCGCAGGCGCGGCGGCCGGCGCCACGGCTGCGGGGACGATTTGTTGCACCACGGTGGGGCCGCTCTTGACGATACGAACCTTGCCCTCGGCCTCGGTGATCTCCAGCTCGGAGACATTCGACTCGGAGACCAGGTCGATCAGGGTCTTGAGTTTTCGCAAATCCATGGGAGCTCTCTCAGCAAAACGGAATAGGGCGCGAATGTACTCCAATTTGCCCTATCTTTGCCCTTCGATCGACTTTTTTATTCAATAGCCCGCATCTACAAGGCATGGTTGCCTGCCTCACACCATGGCAGCCCAGGTGCGCAGGTCTTCCGCTGTGGCCTGGCCCATTTTACGCTGCAGGATGCGACCATCTGCGGCGAACACCACGGTAAACGGCAGCCCCCCCTGCAGATTGCCCAGGGACCGCACCAGCTCGATGCCACCCTGCCCGGCCATGGCCACGGGGAAATCCAGCGGCGTACGCTCCAGGAATGTTTTGACAGAAGCAAGCTGATCGACCGCAATACCCAGTACTTGCCAATTCTTTCCCGTGTTTTCACGGTAGAACGTATTGAGCAGGGGGAGCTCGGCGATGCACGGTGGGCACCAGGTGGCCCAGAAGTTCAGCAGCAAGGGCTTGCCACGCAGCGAATCCATGGCCAGCAGGCCGCCGGACGGCGTGTCGAAGCTGCGCTCCCACAGCGCGCGGACTGCGTCCTGCTGGGCGGCGCTCGGCTGCGTGCGCCACCAGGACCACGCGCCGCCGGCCGCAGCCGCCGCCAACGCCACCCCGGCGTACCAGCCCCATTGCCGGCGCGAGAGTCCAGCGCCGGCTGCACCGGTGTGGGCCATGTCGTCCTGGGCGGGGTCTGCAGACCCCGGAGGCAGGTGCTGGTTCACGTGTCGTTCTCCACTAGGTGGCGCAGCGCCGCCAGGTCGCCCCGGGGTACGCGGCCACGCCGGTCGGGGCGCAGCGCGCCGCGCAGGTCATCGAGGTCATAGATCAGCAGGTGCACGCCCACCACCACGCCCAGTTCCCGGCTCGGGCAGGCGATGCTGAGCACGTCCACCGGCGCCCCCTGCAGGCCGGGCGCGGAGCCCGGCTCGTAGGAGACGCCCTGGTTGATGAGCGCGATCTCCGCTGACTTGGGATCATCGCAGAACAACTGCAGGTAGATATCCGAATGCCGGGTGGCCGTGCCATGCCATACGGCACCCGCCACATGCGGGCGAAACGGCGCCAGGCGCTGCATCCACTCGACCGCCAGGCTGCGCAGGACGCGCAGCTCGGCCGGCTGGGTGTCGGCGCAGTACAGCGCAATGTGCTCGCGCACGGCGTCCTCCAGCAGATCGTTGTCGGGCAGGGACGTGCGCGCAGGCAGGCCCAGCAGCTTGAGCGCGCGGCGCTTGGCCGGGCCGTATTCCAGCCCCTCCTCGGCCACCAGGCGGGCAGCAGCCTGGGCGATCTCGGCGTGGATGGATGCAGATGTCATGGCGCGGCTTTCACCCGCCATTGTGACCGCAACGCTGCCGGGCAAGGCCTATGCCCTTACGCCCGCCTGCCCGGCCACCCTCGAAATATGCTATTATTTTTATAGCTTCTGGCGCTTGTCCAACGGGCGGTAACCATTGTTTTGGCACTGAGACTTATCCCATGCACATCCATATCCTGGGCATTTGCGGCACTTTCATGGGCGGGCTGGCCGCACTCGCGCGCGCAGCAGGCCACCGGGTCACGGGCTGCGACGCGGGCGTCTACCCGCCCATGAGCGAGCAATTGCGCGCCCTGGGCATCGAACTGATCGAGGGCTACGGCGCCGACCAGCTCGCGCTGCAACCCGACATGTTCGTGGTCGGCAACGTGGTGAGCCGCGCGCGCCTGGCCGACGGCAGCCCCAAGTTTCCGCTGATGGAGGCCATCCTGGACAGCGGCGCCCGCTACACCAGCGGCCCGCAGTGGCTGGCCGAGCATGTGCTGCAGGGCCGCCACGTGCTGGCCGTGGCTGGCACCCACGGCAAGACGACCACCACGTCCATGCTGGCCTGGATTCTGGAATGTGCGGGCCAGGAGCCCGGGTTCCTGGTGGGCGGGGTGCCGCTGAACTTCGGCGTGTCCGCACGCCTGGGTGCGGAGCGCCGCCCGCACGCCGGCCCGGGGCCGGTGGGCCGGGCGCCGCTGTTCGTCATCGAGGCGGACGAGTACGACACCGCCTTTTTCGACAAGCGCAGCAAGTTCGTGCACTACCGGCCGCGCACGGCCGTGCTGAACAACCTGGAGTTCGACCACGCCGACATCTTCGACGACCTGGCGGCCATCGAGCGCCAGTTCCACCACCTGGTGCGCACCGTGCCCCCCACGGGCTGCATCGTGGCCAACGGCCTGGAGGAAAGCCTCACGCGCGTGCTGCACCAGGGCTGCTGGAGCCCGGTACAGACCTTCGGCGCGGCGGTGAGCGACTTCACGGCGGCGGGCGAACCCCAGGCCTTCGATGTGCTGCAGCAGGGGCGGCCCGTGGGGCGCGTGCAATGGGCGCTGGGCGGCGTGCACAACCAGCTCAATGCCCTGGCCGCCATCGCCGCGGCGCACCATGTGGGTGTGGCGCCCGCGCAGGCGGCGCAGGCGCTGGCGCAATTCCAGAACGTGCGCCGCCGCATGGAGCTGCGCGGTGTGGTGCGCGGCATCACGGTGTACGACGACTTTGCCCACCACCCCACGGCCATGCGCACCACGCTCGACGGGCTGCGCCGCAGCGTGGGCGCGGCGGGGCGCATCCTGGCCGTGTTCGAGCCCCGCAGCAACACCATGAAACTGGGCACCATGAAGGCCCAGCTCCCCTGGGCCCTGGAGAGCGCCGACCTGGCCTTCTGCCACACGGCGGGGCTGGACTGGGACGCCGCCGCGGCCCTGGCGCCGCTGCAGGCGCGCGCGCAGACGGCGGCGAACATCGACGATCTGGTCGCCCAGGTGGTGGGCGCCGCGCAGCCGGGCGACCACATCGTCTGCATGAGCAATGGAGCCTTTGGCGGCGTGCACGCACGCCTGCTCGCCGCGCTGGCGCAGGACTGAAAGCTACAAAATCAATAGCTGCCCGCGCTCTGCCAGCGGGCGCTGCAGGGCTATTCCATCAGTAATTGATGGTCATGCCCGCCAGGTCGATGCGCACCACGGGGCGCGAGAGCGCAGCGCTCGCGGCGCGCGCAAACTGCCCCAGCCAGGCGCGGTCGCCCAGCAGGGACGCTCCGGCCGCGCGCGCCACGACCAGCACCTTGTCGGCCAGCAGCACCTTGCCGCTGGCCCGCAGGGGCTCGCACTCCATGCGCGTGAATTCGCCATCGAGCCAGAGGCGCGCCTGCTCGTGCGCCATGGGTTCGACGCCGTCGAGTTCAAAACGAAATTCCTGGTCTTTGTCCAGGCAAACCGTCACCACGCTGTGCATGAAAGGCCTTTCGGTGATTGATGAATTCAAGGAATCCCGAGCTTACACCTTGGCAGCGTTGCGGCGCGCCTGCACGGCCGCCGACAGATCGCCCAGGGCCTGCACGGAATCGTCCCAGCCCAGGCAGGCGTCGGTGATGCTCTTGCCATACTCCAGGGCGCCGGGCGCGTCCTTGCCCGGGGTGAATTTCTGCGCCCCGGCGACGAGGTGGCTTTCGAGCATCAGGCCGAACACGCTGTGCGAGCCGCCGGCGATCTGGCCGGCAATGTCGCGCACCACGTCGCGCTGTTTCTCGTGCTGCTTGCTGCTGTTGGCGTGGCTGCAGTCGACCATCAGCGTCGGGCGCAGCTTGGCGGCCTCCAGGTCCTTGCAGGCCACGGCGACGCTGGCGGCGTCGTAGTTCGGCGCCTTGCCGCCGCGCAGGATGACATGGCAGTCCTTGTTGCCCTTGGTGTCCACGATGGCCACCTGCCCGTTCTTGTGCACCGACAGGAAGTGGTGCCCGCGGCTGGCCGACTGGATGGCGTCGGTGGCGATGCGGATGTTGCCGTCCGTGCCGTTCTTGAAGCCGATGGGCGCCGACAGGCCCGAGGCGAGCTCACGGTGCACCTGGCTTTCGGTGGTGCGCGCGCCGATGGCACCCCAGGAGATGAGGTCGCCGATGTATTGGGGCGAGATCACGTCGAGGAACTCGCTGCCCGCGGGCACACCCAGGCGGTTGATCTCGATGAGCAGCTGGCGGGCGATGCGCAGGCCCTCGTCGATGCGGTAGCTCTCGTCGAGGTAGGGGTCGTTGATGAGTCCCTTCCAGCCCACCGTGGTGCGCGGTTTCTCGAAGTACACGCGCATCACGATCTCCAGCGTGTCCTGGTATTTTTCACGCACCTCCTTGAGGCGGCGCGCATACTCCAGGGCCGCCGCCGGGTCATGGATGGAGCACGGACCGATCACCACCAGCAGGCGCTCGTCCTTGCCATGGATGATGTTGTGGATGGCCTTGCGCGTCTGTGCGATCAGTTGCTCCACCGCGGTGCCGCGGATCGGGAAGAACCGGATCAGGTGTTCGGGAGGGGGCAGCACGGTGATGTCCTTGATACGTTCGTCGTCGGTCAGGCTGGTCTTCTCGACGCTTTGGTACCAGGACTCGCTGGTGCTCAGGGCTTTGGCAGTCATCGCAGGCTTTCTGTGCAAAGTGGAAAAAAAAGGACAAAAAAAACCGCCGGGCTCTAGAGCGACGGCGGTGGGGTGCTAAGGGTTCGGGGGCTTGCGCGCTTGCCTCTCATCCGCCAGGGACCGAGAACCAAAACCAAAAATAAAAGGCAAAGCGCGGATGCATGGGATTGAATGTAGCACAGTCACGCTGCAGTGCAATAAAACGCGCGCCGCAGTGTCTCAGCCGCGCAACCGCCGGTACCAGGCAGCCAGGCGCGCCCAGGGCGAGCGCGCGGGGGGCGGTGCCGACTCGGGCACGGCGCTGAGCATGCCGCCGCTGCCCTGCTCGTACATGTCGATGAGCAGCATGCCCTCGCCCAGGGTGCGCCAGGCGAGCAGCTCCAGGCGCTCGAACGCCCCGCCCTCGCGCGAACTGCGCTGCTCCAGCGCCTTGAGCCAGGCCTCGGCGGCGCGGCGCAGCTCCTGCAGCGCGCTCTGGTAGGCACCGAACTCGTACAGCGCGTGCCAGGCCGAGCCCAGGCCGGTGAGAAAGCGCAGGTGCTCGCGCACCACGCGCACCAGGATGCGCGCGTGCGCCGTCACCGCCCCGGCCTCCTGGCGCGCGCGGCGCACTTTCACGGTTTCGTCGATCACCTGGGCGAGCGCGCCCACGCCCTCGCGCATCTCGCGCGAGTCCTCGTCGGCCACTCCCTCGCGCAGGAAGCGGCTGATGGCGCCAAACGTCTGCAGGCTGTGCAGGGACGCGGGCAGGGAACGCGATTCGGGCATGCGGCGATTGTGCCGTCTCGCGCCTGCGCGTGCACGCAAGATGCCGCCGAGCGTGCTGCCTATCTCAAGCCGTTCAGGCCGTGCCGCCCACCGTCAGCCCGTCGATGCGCAGCGTGGGCTGGCCCACGCCCACGGGCACGCTCTGGCCTTCCTTGCCGCAGGTGCCCACCCCCGAATCCAGGCGCATGTCGTTGCCGATCATGCGCACGCGCTTGAGCGACTCGGGGCCGCTGCCCACGATGGTGGCGCCCTTGACGGGATAGAGCACCTTGCCGTTCTCCACCCAGTAGGCTTCGCTGGCCGAGAAGACGAACTTGCCCGAGGTGATGTCCACCTGGCCGCCGCCGAAATTGGTGGCGTACAGGCCCTTCTTGATGCTGGCGAGGATCTCCTGCGGGTCCTTGTCGCCGCCCAGCATGTAGGTATTGGTCATGCGTGGCATGGGCAGGTGGGCGTAGCTCTCGCGCCGGCCGTTGCCCGTGGGCGCCACGCCCATGAGGCGGGCGTTGAGGCGGTCCTGCATATAGCCCTTGAGGATGCCGTCCTCGATGAGCACATTGCAGCCGCTGGCCTGGCCCTCGTCGTCCACGTTGAGCGAGCCGCGCCGGTCGGCCAGGGTGCCGTCGTCGAGCACGGTGACGCCGCGCGCCGCCACCTGCTGGCCGATGCGCCCGCTGAAGGCCGAGGAGCCCTTGCGATTGAAGTCGCCTTCCAGCCCGTGGCCCACGGCCTCGTGCAGCAGGATGCCGGGCCAGCCGGGGCCCAGCACCACCGTCATCTCCCCGGCCGGCGCCGGGCGCGCGTCCAGGTTGACCAGCGCCGTGCTCACCGCTTCGTCCACATAGCGGGCGATCTGCGCGTCGTCGAAATACGCCAGGCCGAAGCGTCCGCCCCCGCCCGCGGAACCCACCTCGCGGCGGCCGCCCTGCTCGGCGATCACGGTGACCGACAGGCGCACCAGCGGGCGCACGTCGGCCGCCAGGGTGCCGTCGGCGCGCGCGACCAGCACCACGTCGTACTCGCTGGCCAGCCCCGCCATGACCTGCACCACGCGCGGGTCGCGCGCCCGGGCGCGGCGCTCGACCTGTTCGAGCAGCGCCACCTTGGCCGTGCTGTCGAGCGAGGCGATGGGGTCCATCCCGGCATACAGGCTGCGGCTCTTGGCGACCTTGGCGTCGCGCACCGCCACGCGCCCGCCGCGCCCCGCCGCGGCGATGGAGCGCACGGTGCGCGCGGCGTCCAGCAGCGAGGCCTCGGAAATATCGTCGGAGTAGGCGAAGGCGGTCTTCTCGCCGCACACGGCACGCACGCCCACGCCCTGGTCGATGGAGAACGAGCCGGTCTTGACGATGCCCTCCTCCAGGCTCCAGCCTTCGCTGCGCGTGGTCTGGAAGTAGAGGTCGGCGTCGTCCACGCGGTGCGCGCGGATCTCGGCCAGGGCGCGGCCCAGGTGGCCCTCGTCGAGACCGAAAGGCTCCAGCAGGCACTGGCGGGCGATGGCGATGCGGTCGAGCGTGGGCGCGCTGCGCGGCGCGCCAGAGGTGGGGCGGGAAGTCATGCGCCGGATTTTAGGCGCCGCCGCAGGTGGCTGCTTCAGGCGGCCACGGGCTTGCCCGGAATGCCCTGGCGCTGCGCGCGCGCAATGGACATGAGAATGCCCAGCGCCAGCCCCAGCGTGACCATGGCCGTGCCCCCGTAGCTGATGAAGGGCAGCGGCACGCCCACCACCGGCAGCATGCCGCTGACCATGCCCATGTTCACGAAGGCGTAGGTGAAGAAGATCATGGACACCGCACCGGCCATGAGCCGCCCGAACAGCAGGCTCGAGCGCATGGCGATCGCCAGGCCGCGCCACACGAGCAGCAGGAAGCCGACGATCAGGTACAGGTTGCCGAGCAGGCCGAATTCTTCGGAATAGGCGGCGAAGATGAAGTCCGTGGTGCGCTCGGGGATGAACTCCAGGTGCGTCTGCGTGCCCGCCATGAACCCCTTGCCGAACACGCCGCCCGAGCCGATGGCGATCATGCCCTGGATGATGTGAAAGCCCTTGCCCAGCGGATCGCGCGTGGGGTCGAGCAGCGTGCAGATGCGCTGCTGCTGGTAGTCGTGCAGGATGGGCCAGCGCACGCCGTCGGCGCACCAGGCGTCGCCCATGGCCACCAGCACCGCAATGCCCGCCAGACCCAGCAGTACGGGCGGCAGCACCAGCCGCCAGGACAGCCCGGCGAAGAAGATGACCGACAGCCCGGCGGCCAGCACCAGCAGGGCCGTGCCCAGGTCGGGCTGCTTCATGATGAGGCCCACGGGCACGGCCAGCAGCAGCCCGGCGGCGGCAAAGTCCAGGGGGCGCAGCTGTCCCTCGCGGCGCTGGAACCACCAGGCCAGCATCAGCGGCATGGCGATCTTGAGGATCTCGCTCGGCTGGATCACCACGCCCACGTTCACCCAGCGCTGCGCGCCCTTCTTGGTGATGCCGAACAGTGCCACCGCCACGAGCAGGGCCACCCCGGCCGCGTACAGCGGCAGCGCCAGCGCCATGATGCGCTGTGGCGGCACCTGGGCCACCAGAAACAGCAGGCCCGCGGCGATGAGCATGTTGCGGCCATGGTCCACAAAGCGGGTGCCGTGGTCGAAGCCCGCCGAATACATGGCCAGCAGGCCGGCCGCCGCCAGCCACAGCACGATGGCGATGAGCCAGCCATCGAAGCCGCGGAACAGGGGCAGGATGCGCTGCGCCAGCGAAGGCTTCTCGAAAGTCGTTCCCATGGCCGCCATTATCCGGCGCAGCGCGCCGGGGCCGTCCGCGAGGGGCTCAGGCGGCCTGGCGAAACGCCATCACCGCCTGGTTGCGCAGGGTGCGCAGCAGGCCCAGGGCCTTGTCGTCCACCACGATGGCGTCGGCCTGCGCATGGTCGGCGTAGATGAGCGCAAAGGGCCGCCCCTTGATCTGCAGCGGCAGCAGCAGGAAGGTGGGCGCATCCAGGCGCTGGCGGTACCAGGCGGGCAGGCGCTCCTGCATCTGCGGCCCCGTGGCGTCGCGGATCAGCGTGTCGGCGCCCTTGAGGCACACGGCGGAGAACAGGTCGCCGCTGGCCTTGAGCGGCACGGCCAGGGCGCGCACGGCGGCCTCGCTGTCCTCGCCCAGGCCGAAGCGGCCGGTCACCACGTCGGTGCGCGCATCGCGCAGGGCAAAGACGATGCGCCGCGCGCCCAGCGCCCGCAGCATGGTCTCCAGGATCATGCGCAGCACGTCGTTGAGCTTAAAGCCGTCGTCGACCATGGCGTTGGTGATGTCCTGGATGCCCGAGGCCAGGATCTCGGCCGTCTGCGCCAGGCGCGGCGCGCCCGGCTCCTGCCCGGGCGCCGGCGGGGCCGCGTCGGTGCTGAGCTCACAGGCGGCCAGCATGTCCTGCGGCTGCGCCGGCGCGGGCAGTTGCAGCAGGCGCGCAGCGGCGGAGCCGGGCGCCACCTGCAGGTCCAGCGCCTGGGCCATGGCGGCCAGCTGGCGCCGCGCGCGCAGCGTGGCTTCGGCAATGGCCTGGGGTGTGAGCGCCAGGGTGCGCGCGTACTGCGTGGCCAGCAGCTCCAGGCGCGCCGCCACGGCGCGCGCATCGGGCAGCAGCAGGCCGGCGGCGACCTCGTTGGCCGCCCGCGCCACCCAGCGCAAATGCTCCACGCCCTGGTGCGGCGGGCGCAGCGGCGGCGTGCCCTGGGGCGTGCGTATGCAGGCCTGCAGCGACTCGGGCAGGCCCCAGACGCGCGCCACCCCGGCGCCCAGGTCTTCCAGGCCCAGGCCCAGCGCCTGCAGCGCGGCGCTCTCCTCGGTGGCGCCCGCAGCCAGCGCCGTGCGGATCTGCGCCGCCTCCTCGGGGAAATAGAAGGTGCACAGCATGCGCCCGAGGTTCTGGAACATGGCGCCGATGAAGGACTGCTCGGCCAGGGCCGCCCCCCCGAGCTCCGCGGCCACGCAGCCGGCCATCATGGCGCGCAGGAACTCCTCGCGCATCTGGCCCGCGTGCTGCTGGTTCTGCATGTGCTCCAGCAGCACCAGGGACAGGGCCATATTGCGCACGGCATTGAAGCCCACCAGGCTCACGGCGCGCGAGACCGTGCTCACGCCGTCGCGGCGCGCATGGGCGAACTGCACGCTGTTGACCAGGCGCAGCAGCTTCTGGGTGAGCGCCACGTCCTTCAGGATTTCGTTCGTCAGGTCGGCAATGCTGTCGTCCTCGGAGCTGGCCACGCGCTGGATGCGCGCCACCGAGTCCGACAGCGCGGGGAAGTCGCTCTTGTGGCGCATGCGCCGCAGCAGGAAATCCAGCGTGGCATTGCCCGCCGCCGTGGACGCGCTCACCGGCGCGGCCCAGGCGCGCAGCGCGTCGCGGAAATCGCCCGCCGTGGCAAAACGCTCGCCCGGCGCGCGCGCCAGGGCGCGCAGCAGGATGGCGCGCAGCCCGTCGTCCACCCCGGGGCCCAGGTCTGCGGGCAGCTCCAGCTCGCCGTTGGCGATGTGGTAGAGCGCCTGCCAGGTGTCGCCCTGGCGCACCAGCGGCCGGCCCGTGAGCAGCTCCACCAGCACCAAGGCGGCGGCGTAGATGTCCATGGAAGGCGCCGGCGCCGCGCCGCCGGCGGCCTCGGGGGCCATGTAGGCGGGCGTGCCGCTGGCCGAGGGCGCCATGGGCGCGGTGCCCGCCGCGGCGGCCAGCCCGAAGTCCATGACGCGCGCGTGGCGCTGGGCATCGACCATGACGTTGGACGGCTTGAGGTCGCGGTGCACGATGCCTGCGGCATGCGCGGCCTGCAGGCCATCGAGCACATCGGCGACCAGGGCCACGGCGTCGTGCGGCGCGCAGCGCCCCTGCTGCGCCAGGTGCTCGGCCAGCGTGCGCCCGGGCACAAACTCGAAGACGATATACGGCTGGCGGCCATGCACGTCGGCCTCGAACACCGGCACGATGCAGGGGTGGGCCAGGCGCCCCACATGGCGCGCCTCGCGCAGCCACTGCTCCAGCACCGCCCCGTCCTGCCCCTGCACGGGCGGCAGCAGCTTGAGGGCCACCTGCCGCTGCAGGCGCGGGTCCAGCGCCAGCCAGACCGTGGCCTGCGCGCCCTGGCCCAGCACGCGCTGCAGCTCGAAGCGTCCTATGGTGCCGGGCTGGGCCGGGCTGCCGGTCATGAGGCGCCGGGCGGTGGAGAGCGGGGAGAAGTCGGCCATGGTGTGTGTGCGGGCATCGCCGGGCCGGCATGGCACGGCGATGCCCGCGTATCTTATGCTGGCGCGCCATGAAGACCACCCATTTGTTGTACCTGCACGGCTTCCGCTCCTCGCCCCAGTCGACCAAGGCACGGCGCATGCGCGACTTTCTCGCGCAATGCCACCCGCGCGTGCAGTTCTGGTGCCCGCAACTGCCGCCTTCGCCACAGGCGGCCATGGCGCTGGTGGCCCAGGGCATCGCGTCCTGGCCGCGCGCGGCCATGGCCGTGGTGGGCTCCTCGCTGGGCGGCTTTTATGCCACCTGGGTGGCACACCAGGCCCGCTGCCCCAGCGTGCTGCTCAACCCCGCCGTGCACCCGGCGCGCGACCTGGAGCGCTACATCGGCGAGCAGACGGCCTGGCACAGCCCCGAGGAGCGCTTTTTCTTCCAGCCCGAGTACGTGCAGGAACTGCGCGCGCTGGAGCTGCACGGCCAGGCCCCGGCCGGGCCGGAGCTGGCCATCATTGCCCAGGGCGACGAGGTGCTGGACTGGCGCGAGATGGTGGCGCGCTACCCGGCCGCGCAACTGCGGCTGCTCGAGGGCGGAGACCATGCGCTGAGCGACTTCGAGCCCCACCTGGAGCCCATTGCACAGTTTCTGCACCTGGCATGAGGCGTCCGCCGAGGCATGGCGCAGCGCGCCCGCCGGCCCTGCATAGGCAGGCCTTGGTGCGCTGCCTGCGCTCAATGGGCCGCCCACGCGGTCACAGCGATTTCAGGTACTGGGCCAGGTCCGAGACATCCTGCACGCTCAGCCCCAAACCCAGCCGGTCGTTGTAGGTCTGCGCCACCGCGTCCAGCGTGGCGGCCGAGCCGTCGTGGAAATAGGGCGCGTGCTGCCACACCCCTTTCAGCGGCGCGGTGCGGTACTGGCGCGTGGCAGAGCGTGAGGCATAGCTGGGGCGCTCGGGTTCCGCCATGGAGTCGGCCGGCGGATGCAGCCGGGTGTTCGCATCCGTGAAAAGGCTGCCGCTGTGGCAGGTCGCGCATTTTCCGGCGCCCTCGAAAACGGCCCGCCCGCGCAGGGCCGCCGCCGGATCGAAGCTGCCGGCGGGTGCCGCCGGCGCCTGGAGTGTGAGCTGGTAGGCCTGCAGCGCAGGCAGCTTGGGGCTCACGAGGTCCTCGCTGCCATGGGTGATGCTCAGGTTCAGGCGCGGCTCCGAGACGGTGCCCAGCCCCCCCATTTCGGCCACGGCGACATAGCGGTTCCAATAGGCGATGTCCTCGCCATCGCCCGTGAAGGTGATGCGGTGGATGCCCGCCAGACCATAGGCCGGCGGAATGACCACGGGCTTGCTCAGGCCATCGATGTTGTGGCGCGGGTCAAACTTGCCAGGCCCCCAGCTGTTGAACACGGCCTTCGCCGCCGCATCCACGGCCGGAGACAGGGCGATGATGGCCCCGGGGTTGAGATCGCGGTTGGGCCAGCCGTCCAGGCGTTTGCCTATGCCCTGGGCGAAGGAGTTGTCCACCGTCGAGTGGCACAGGGCGCAGGTGATGCCCACGCGAACGAGCTTGTCCACTCCATTGACCGTCTCCACCGCCCCCCGCACGCCGACCACCGCATTGAGCTTGAGCAGCGCCACCGTGGTGGCGGGACTCCGGAGGTCCACGCTGCCGTCCTGGATGCCCGCCACCACGGCCGCAGGAAGCGCTTCGGCATCGACCTTGAGTCCGACGGACAGCGCAGTCACGGGATCGACCGCCGCCGCAATGACTTCGTGCAGCCCGAGCGTGTCGGTCCAATGCGCCTCGTTGCCGAACGTGTCGTAGCGGAAGATGTCCCGTCCCTGGGCCACCAGCGCCGCCTGGGCAGCATCCGGCCCATCGACGGCGGCCCCGCCGCCACAGGCGGCGACGGCCGCCGCGGCCAGTCCCATCGCTCCCGCAAGGCGCAGTGCCGGCCAGCGGCGCGCCCCTATCCCTGCATGTTTCATCGCTCCACTCCTCATCGTCTATGGATTGCCGTTCCGCCCACGGCGCAGCCCCATGGCCCTCCGGCCCGGCCGGGCCGTGAAGCGCCAAGCCGCAGTGCCCTGACCCCTCCCGACTAGGGAACGGGCTTGCACGCCGCGCCGGGACGCGCGGCCTCCTTGAGCCAGGCAATCAGGTCCGCCCGCTCGGCGGCATCCTTCACCCCCGAATAGCCCATGGTGGTTCCGGGCAGCGCCTGCACGGGGTCCTGCAAGAAGACGTCGAGCGACTTCTCGTCCCACACCCAGCGGCTCTCCCGCATGGCCCGGGAATAGGCGGAATAGCCCGGTGCCGTGCCGGCCCGGCGACCGAACAGGCCGCAGTGCTGGGGGCCCGTGCGGTTGCCTTCGATGGCGTGGCAGGCAGCGCAGCGGGCATACACCTGCTCGCCGCGCGCCAGCGCCGGGGCCGCGGGTGCGGCGCTGGCACCCGCAGCAAGCAGTCCGGCCCACAGCCCCACAGCCATGGCCGTGCGGCGCGGCGTCATGACATGAACGCCGACGGCACGGGCGTCTCGCCCAGAACCTGGCGCAGCACAGCCCAGTGCATGGCCTCATCGCCGAGGATGCTGGCGGCGACCTGCGCCAGCGCACGATCGGCGAACAAGGGCACGGCGCCCAGGTAGGCCGAGATGGCGCCGCGCTCCAGGCCTGCCGCGAAGCGCAGCACATCGGCCTCCACCTTGAGCTTGTCCACCGGGAACTGGTACTTGTCCTTGGCCGCCACGGGTGTGCCTCCCAGCTTTTGCACCGTACTGGCTATGGCCGCCGCATGCTCCTTGTGGTGGCCCTGGAAGGCAACGGCCACGGGAAGCACCGCCTTGCTCAGCAGACCGCTGTCCGCGCCGACCTGGTAGGCCGCCACCGCCTCCAGCTCCGCGCCCAGCGCGGTATTGAGTATGCGCACGTCGGCCTCCAACTGCTGGGCGCTCACCTTCGCCCCTGCGGCCAGCGCGTCGCGCCCGCCGAGCAGGGCCACGGCGCTGGCCGATAGCACGGCCGCCCCGGATACCGACATGGCGCGGCGGCGCGCAAGCAGCAGGCTCTGCGCAGGGACTTCAATGGAAAGGTTCTTCATGGTTTTCTCCGTGGGTTGGTCAAGGGTTGCGCCGGCGCAGGCAAGCGCCGGCGCCGGCGCGGGGGGACGGTGAACAGGCGTGCGCCGACGGGGCGTGGCAGGGCACTGCGCGGTTGCACAGGGCCGGTGCGGCGTCAGTGCCGCACGATGCACCCGCGCCTGTGGAGTTCGGCCAGGACATAGCCCACGACCTGGTTGCAACGCTCGCCGGCAAAGGCAAACACCTCGCCGGCATGCGCCTCGATCTGCGCACCGAGCGCATCGCGCAGCAGGGCGCGCGCGCGCAGATAGCGTGTCTTGACGACGGCGTCACTCACCTGCAGGCAGTACGCGGCCTCCTCCACACTCATCTCCTCCACCGCCCGCAGGATGAAGACGCTGCGGTAGATGGGCGCAAGCCCGGCGATGGCGGACTGCAGCAGCGCGCGCAGCTCCGCGCGGGCCTGCAGCGATTCGGGAGATACCTCTTGGGGCGTGCTCAGGGACATCATGTGCTCCGGCGAAGGTTCACGGTCCAGATCCTGGACCTCCAGCGGCACCGACCGGCCGCGCTTGCGCAACATGTCCAGCGCCGTGTTGATGGCGATGCGCACCATCCACGTGCCCAGCGCAGCGCCACCCTGGAAGTCCTGCAGCCGGGTGAAGGCACGCAAATAGGTTTCCTGCACCACGTCCTGGGCATCGGCGTCGTCCGCGACCACGCCGCGCGCGGCGCGGAACAGCATCCGGTTGTGGCGCCGCATGATGGCCTCGAAGGCGCTCTGCTCTCCGCGCAGGGCGCGCGCCACCAGTTCTGCATCGGGGTGCGCGGCGCCGGCAGAGCGCTCCGCACGGTCTGTGGACAAGGACTGCATGATGGGTTCCGCTGGTTTTTTTCGGATAGGTGCCCATTGGACGCTGGCACCGCCCCAAAGGTGACAAACGCGGCCGGTGCCGGCCCAGCGCCCCGCGGAGTCCCTGGCAGCGCGTGGGACAATCGCGCCCATGTATGCATTGTTTGAAGAAACCGGCAAGTTCCTGACCGGACGCATCCTCTCCGAGGCGGAAAGCTCTGCCCAGATCGAGCTCGACTCGGGCAAGCGGGTCAAGGCCAAGACGGCCCACATCCTGCTGCGCTTCGACAAGCCCGCACCGGCGGAACTCCTGGCCCAGGCCCAGGCGGTGGCCGGGAGCATCGAACTCGACCTCGCCTGGGAATTCGCCCCCGAGGACGAATTCGGTTTTGCCGACCTGGCGCGCGACTATTTCTCCGACCAGGCCACGCTGGCCCAGCAGGCCGGCGCGCTGTTTGCGCTCTACGAGGCGCCGCACTACTTCCGCCGCGCCGGCAAGGGCCGCTTCAAGAAGGCGCCGGCCGAGATCCTGCAGCAGGCACTGGCCGCCATCGAGAAGAAAAAGGCGGTGCAGCAGCAGATCGCCGACTGGGCCGGACAACTGGGGCGCGGCGAATGCCCGCCACCCATCCGCGAGCAGCTCTACAAGATCCTGTTCCGCCCGGACAAGAACGCCCCGGAATACAAGGCCGTGGTCGAGGCCAGCCGCGCCACGCACACCGCGCCGCTGGAATTGCTGCAAAAGGCCGGCGCCATCGACTCGAGCTACCAGTTCCACTGGAAGCGCTTCCTGTTCGACCACTTCCCCAAGGGCACGGGCTTCCCGGCCCTCACGGCGCCCCCGCCCCCGGACGACCTGCCGCTGGCGCCGGTGCAGGCCTACTCCATCGACGACTCGCAGACCACCGAGATCGACGACGCGCTCTCCGTGCAGGGCCTGGGCACGGGCAGTGTGGTGCTGGGCATCCACATTGCCGCGCCGGGCCTGGCCATCCAGCCCGGCAGCGAGCTCGACAAGCTGGGCCGCAACCGCCTGTCCACCGTGTACATGCCGGGCTACAAGATCACCATGCTGCCCGACCCGGTGGTGCAGATCTACACGCTGGATGCAGGCCGCGCCAACCCGGCCGTGTCGCTCTACGCCACCATCGACGAGGCGACGCTGGAGATCACCGCCACCGAAACGCGCCTGGAGCGCGTGCCCGTGACCGTGAACCTGCGCCACGACCAGATCGACCACATCGTCACCGAGGCCTGGCTGCAGGATGCGTCGATTCAGCATGAAAACACGCCCCAGCCCTTGCTGGAACTGCGCGAGCAGCTATCGTTTTTGTACCGCCTGGCGGTCAAGCTCAAGGCCGGCCGCGAACTGGTGCGCGGCAAGCCCGAGACCTTCAATCGCCCGGACTACACCTTCCGCCTCGTGGGCAACGAGGGCGCCGAACCCGATGGCAGCGAAACCGTGCAGATCGGCACGCGCCAGCGCGGCGCGCCGCTGGACCTGATCGTGGCCGAGGCCGCCATCGTGGCCAACAGCACCTGGGGCAACCTGCTGGCCGAGCATGGTGTGCCCGGCATCTACCGCAGCCAGGCCAGCCTGGCGCCGGGCGTGAAGGTGCGCATGGGCACCAAGGCGCTGCCGCACGCAGGCATTGGCGTGAAGAGCTACGCCTGGGCCACCTCGCCGCTGCGGCGCTACGTGGACCTGGTGAACCAGTGGCAAATCATCGCCTGTGCGCGCCATGGCCGCACGGCCGCGCTGGCCGCGCCCTTCAAGCCCAAGGACGCGGACCTGTTCGGCATCATCAGCAGCTTCGACACCGCCTACAGCGCCTACAACGGCTACCAGGCCGGCATGGAGCGTTTCTGGACGCTCAAGTACCTGGAGCAGAACGGCATCACCGAGCTCGACGCCACGGTGTTCAAGGAAGGCCCGGGCGGCAGCTTTCTGGTGCGCGCAGACACGCTGCCGCTGGTGCTGCCCGTGCTCGGCGCGCAGAACCTGCCGCGCGGTGCGCGCATCCGCGTGCGCCTGGGCGCGGTGGACGAGATCACGCTGGACGTGCATGGCACGCTGATCGCCCGCCTGGACGACCCGCTGGACCCGGGCGACGACGGCTCGGTGGACGAGGACGAGGAGGAATCCGTGGCCAGCGGCCCGATCGCCATTGCCGTGGACGTGAACGAAGCCGACGCGCAGGCAAGCGATAATCCCGCCCCGTGAATCCCGCTGCCACGCTCCACCGCTGCGCCCACCACGGTCCCGCCAGGGGGCCGCTGCACCATCCTGGGGCGGCCCGGCGATGGACCATGGCCCCCACGCTACGCCGCTGCGCGGGTCGCTGCCCCCCCGGGGGGCCGCGTTGTCATCTTGGGGCGGCCCGGCGATGACACTCCCGGCCTTCCTCACCCGCTTCAGCACGCTGCAGCTCACGCTGGGCGTGTCGGCGGCGCTGCACGCGGCCATCCTCTCGGTGCGCTTTGTCGACCCCGAGGGCTTCAACCGCGTGTTCCAGGACACCCCGCTGGAAGTCATCCTGGTCAATGCCCAATCGTTCGAGAAGCCCGAGAAAGCGCAAGCCATCGCCCAGTTCGCGCTCGCCGGTGGCGGCGATGCCGACAAGGGTCGCGCCACCAGCCCCCTGCCCTACTCGGCCCTGACCGCCATAGGCGACGACTTCGAGGAGGCCCAGCGCAAGACCGATGCGCTGCAGGAGCAGCAAAACCAGTTGCTCGCCCAACTGCGCAAGGAAATCGCCACCCTGCCCCTGCCCGACCCGCGCCAGAGTGCGCAAAGCCCCCAGCATGCCGCCGAGCAGGAGCGCCGCCGCCAGCTCATCAAGATGCTGGCCGAGATCGAAAAGCGCATCAACGAGGAAAACGCCCGCCCCAAGAAGCGCTACATCAGCCCGGCCACGCGGGAGGAGGTGTACGCCGTCTATTACGACCAGCTCCGCCGCAAGGTCGAGGACAAGGGCACGGTGAACTTCCCCGAATACGGCGGCAAGAAGCTCTACGGCGAGCTGGTCATGATCCTCACCGTCAACCACGACGGCCGCGTGCTGGGCACCGAGATCGTGCAGGGCTCGGGCAACCCGCGCCTGGACCGCCTGGCCGAGGCCATTGCCGTGGGCGCCGGCCCTTTCGGCGCCTTCAACGCGCCGATGCGCCAGAAGGCCGACCAGATCGCCGTGGTCTCGCGCTTCAAGTTCACGCGCGACCAAACCCTGGAAACCTCCGTCCGATGACCCGCCCCGCCGACCTGTACTGCGTCATGGGCAACCCCGTGGAGCACAGCCGCTCCCCGTGGATCCACGCCCGCTTTGCCGAACTCACGGGCCAGCACCTGGTGTACGAGCGCCGCCTGGTACCGCTGGACGGCTTTGCCCCGGCGCTGCGCGACTTCGCCGCGGCGGGCGGGCGCGGCTGCAACATCACCGTGCCCTTCAAGCTCGAAGCCGCGCAGGCTGCCAGCGTGCGCAGCGAGCGCGTGCAACTGGCCGGCGCGGCCAACACCCTGAGCTTCATCGACGGCGCCATCCATGCCGACAACACCGACGGCCTGGGCCTGGTGGCCGACATCGAGCAAGGCGCCGGCTGCGCCCTGGCCGGGCGCGACGTGCTGCTCGTGGGCGCGGGCGGCGCCGCCGCCGGGGCCCTGGGCCCGCTGCTGGCGGCCGGGCCGCGCCGCGTGGTGGTGGCCAATCGCACGCTGGAGCGCGCGCAGGCGCTGGTGCGAGCGCATGCCGCGCTTGCAGCGCTACAAAAAACAGAGCTGCTTGCGCAGTCTCCACAAGCGCTGGAGCAGGATTTTGACCTCATCATCAACGCCACCGCCAGCAGCCTGGCCGGTGCCGAGGTGCCCGTGCCCGCGCGCGTGCTGCGCCCCGGCAGCCTGGCCTACGACATGATGTACGGCCCCGCCGCCGCGGGCTTCCTCGGCTGGGCGCGCCAGCACGGCGCCACGCCGCGCGACGGCCTGGGCATGCTGGTGGAACAGGCGGCCGAGGCCTTCCAGATCTGGCGCGGCGTGCGTCCGCCCAGCCGCCAGGTGCTGGCCGAGCTGCGCGCCCTGATGGCCGCGCACTGATCCCGCGCATTTCCCGCCCATGAAAGCCCTGCTGCGCTGGATCGCCCTCGTCGCGTTCGCGGCGCTGGCCCTGGAGCTGTTCTTCGTGCTGCGCATCGCCGCCATGGCGGTGGTCGATCCCGAATCCACCAGCTTCCAGCGCTCCGAGGCCTGGGCGCAGCTTGCCAGCACCGGCCAGTTGCGCTGGCGCCAGCAGTGGGTGCCCTATGCGCAGATCAGCAACCACCTCAAGCGCGCCGTGATCGCCGCGGAGGACGACGGCTTCGTCAACCACGAGGGCGTGGACTGGAACGCCATCGAAAAAGCCTGGGAGCGCAACGCCAAGGCCGAGGCACAGACCGCCAAGGCCCAGGCGCGCGCGCCCGACAAGCCGGTGCGCGCGCCCAGGATCCGCGGCGGCTCCACCATCACGCAGCAACTGGCCAAGAACCTGCTGCTCTCGGGCGAGCGCACCCTGGTGCGCAAGGGGCAGGAGTTCGTGCTCACGCTGGCGCTGGAGCAGTGCCTGAGCAAGGAACGCATCCTGGAGATCTACCTCAACAACGTGGAATGGGGCAACGGCGTCTTCGGCGCCGAGGCCGCCGCGCGCCATTACTTCCGCAAGAGCGCCGCCGACCTCGCCCCGCACGAGGCGGCGCGCCTGGCCGTCATGCTGCCCGCGCCCAAGCGCTTCGAGCAGATGCCGCAATCGGCCTATCTCGCCGGGCGCACGCGCACCATCCTCGCGCGCATGGGCAGCGCCGAACTGCCCTGACAGCGCACCGCCTCAGCCCGTGAGCGGCAGCGCCGCCCCCATCACCGCGAACAGCACGCCGCAGCCCTGGTTGAAGCGCCGCCCCACGCGCTGGAGCCAGGGGCGCACGCGGTGCGCCAGGCTGGCCAGGCCGAACTCCACCAGGCATTCGATGGTGCCGAAGGTGCCCGCCAGCACGGCGTACTGCAGCCACAGGCTGCGCTGCGCATCGAGGAACTGGGGCAGAAAGGCGCCGTAGAACAGCAGCGCCTTGGGGTTGGAGATGGCCGCCAGCAGGCCCTGGCGGAACATCACCGAACGCGGGATCAGGCCCCGGTGGCCGTCGATCTCGGGCATGTCCAGTTGCAGGGGCGGCGCGCGCCACAGCTGTATGCCCAGCCAGACCAGGTAGGCACCGCCGCCCCACTTGAGCACGGTCAGCGCGTCGGCCGAGGCGCGCAGCAGCGCACCGATGCCCAGCATGGACAGCCCGATCACCGCGGCAAAGCCCAGGGCCCCGCCGGCGATGGTCCAGAGCGTGCGCCGGCACCCGTGCAGCGCGCCGTGCGCGAGCACCAGCAGGCTGTTGGGGCCGGGCGTGAGCGACAGCCCCACCGACGCCAGCACATACACCCACCACGTAGACCAGGCCATCGCCCTTGCCCTCCTGCGGCACGCCGCCCATGAACTGCGGGGAAGTCTAGGCGCCAGGGCCGTGCCGGCACTCTCCCGATCTGGCTACACTGCAGGCCATTCTGGACATTTTCCTGCACCCTGGCCCATGGCACCCCCGCCCCCCGCCCCCGCCGCCGCGCGGCCCGACGTGCGCCTGCTGCTGCTGCCCCTGCCCGAGTTCGGCCTGCTGCCCTTTGGCGCCTTCCTCGACAAGCTGCGCTTCTCGGCCGACGAGGAGGACCGCAGCCGCCAGCGCTACTGCGCCTGGACGCTGCTGGGCCTGGACCGGCAGGGCGTGTGCTCCAGCAGCGGCGTGCGCGTGGCGGCGGACGCCACGCCCGAGGCGCTGGACTTTCGCGCCTTCGACTACCTGGTGGTGTTCGGCAGCCGCACGGTGGAGCGCTCCATGGCCCTGGCGGGCAGCTACGGCCCGCTGCTGCGCGCCGCCAGCCGCCAGGGCCTGCCGCTGGTGGCCATAGACAACGCCAGCTTTCTGCTCGCGCGCGCCGGCCTGCTGCAGGGCTACGAGGTGGCGCTGCACTGGCGGCATGTGGCGCAGTTCCGCAGCGCCTTCCCGCGCATTGGCGTGCGCAGCGAGCTCATCTACTGCTTCGACCGCGACCGCATCAGTTGCGCTGGGGGTACGGCCGCCATCGACATGGCGGTGGAGCTGCTCGCGCGCCACTGCGGGCGCGAGCGTGCGCGCAAGGGCCTGGCCGACATGCTGGTGGACGAGCCGCGCCCCAGCGCCCACCACCTGCGCTCCATGGCGGACGACCCGCACCTGGGCCGCCACCTGGCGCGCGCCATCGCCTGCATGCGCAGCGCCCTGGGCGAGCCCCTGGACATGGCCCGGCTCGCCCAGCGCATCGGCATAGGCCGGCGCCACCTCGACCGCCTGTTCATGGAACACCTGGGCACCAGCGCGCACACGCACTGGACGCGCATGCGCCTGGAGCACGCGCAGTGGCGCATACAGCACTCCAGCCACAGCCTCGCGGCCATCGCCGCCGAAGTGGGCCTGGCCAGCGCCAGCAGCCTGGGCCGGCTCATGCGCCAGCACCTGGGCACCAGCCCGGGCCGCCTGCGCGCCCAGGCGCCCGGCCGCGGCGCGTAAACTGGCGCCGCACCGCCCTTGCCTTGCCCCGTCAGCCGCCATGCCTTCTGCCTTGCCCTCTCTGTCCCACCTGCAGCGCCGCAGCGGCGCCGCGCCCCTGCGCGTGCTCATGGTCTGCATGGGCAATATCTGCCGCAGCCCCACCGCGCACGGCGTGTTCGAGCACCTGGTGCGCCAGGCCGGCCTGCAGGAGCGCATTGCCGTCGATTCCGCGGGCACGCACGGCTACCACGTGGGCGCGCCCCCCGACGCGCGCGCCCAGCAGCACGCCGCGCGGCGCGGCTACGACCTCTCCGGCCAGCGTGCGCGCCGCCTGCTGGAGCGCGATTTCCAGGACTTCGACCTGGTGCTGGTCATGGACGCGGCCAACGAATCCCAGGCGCGCGCCCTGTGCGCACCCGCCTACCGCGAGCGCCTGCGCCGCCTCACGGACTTCTGCAGCGCCGTGCCGGCACACGAGGTGCCCGACCCGTACTACGGCGGCGCGGACGGCTTCGAGCAGGTGCTGGACATCGTCGAGGACGCCTGCCGCGGCCTGCTGGCGGCGCTGGCGCCCGCCGCCGGGCGCTGAGAACGCCGGGCACGCCGCCCGGTTTGCGCGCAGCGCGGCCGGCGCAGCCTATGATCGCCCCATGCTTGCCAAGTTGATGGCTTTCTTCCTGCTCGGCCTGGTGCGCCTGCTCACCGGTTCGCAGGCGCGCTGGTACGGCTGCCCGCCCAAGGCGGAGCAGCGCATCTACTTCGCCAACCACCAGAGCCACGCCGACCTGGTGCTCATCTGGGCCGCCCTGCCCGAGGAGCTGCGCAGCATCACGCGCCCGATTGCCGCGCGCGACTACTGGACCAAGTCGCCGCTGCGCCAATGGATCACCAGCGCCGTGTTCAACGCCATCTACGTGGAGCGCCAGGCGCCGCAGGGCGCGCCCTCGGGCAGCCCCCCGCCCGCAGCAGCGCCGGGCCCGGCGCCCAGCCCCGAGGCCCTGCGCGCCGCACTGCCCGCGGACGACCCGCTGGCGCCGCTGGTGCGTGCGCTCGAGAGCGGCGACTCCATCATCATCTTCCCCGAGGGCACACGCGGCCACGGCGACGAGCCGCAGCCCTTCAAGTCGGGCCTGTACCGGCTGGCGCAGATGTTCCCCCAGGTGGTGCTGGTGCCCGCCTGGATCCACAACGTGCAGCGCGTGATCCCCAAGGGCGAGGTGGTGCCCGTGCCCATCCTGTGCTCGGTCACCTTCGGCGCGCCCATCGCGCTGGAGCCGGGCGAGGAGCGCCGCCCCTTCCTGGACCGCGCACGGCGCGCCGTGCTGGCGCTGCGCGAGGTGTAGGACCATGAACAGCTACCTGCGCAACCTCAGCTCCACGCAACAGGTCGGGGCACTGTTTCTCGTCGTCTTCGGCATGCTGGTGCTCGCCACGCTGTGGACCATCGCCTACCGCCTGCGCCCCCCGCCCGACGATGCCCAGGCCGCCCAGCAACGGCGCCTGCGCGGGCGCCACCTGCGCGCGCTGCTGCAGACCTCGTGGCTCATGGTCACGGTGTTCTGGGTCGCCTGGGCGCTGGGCGAGACGGTGGCCACGGTACTGTTCGCCCTGGTGGCCTTTCTCGCGCTGCGCGAGTTCATCACGCTCTCGCCCACGCGGCGCGGCGACCACCGCAGCCTGGTACTGGCCTTCTTCGCCGTGCTGCCGCTGCAGTTCGTGCTGGTGGGCACGCGCCAGTACGACCTGTTCACGGTGTTCATCCCCGTCTACGTCTTCCTGGCGCTACCGGTCGTGAGCGCGCTGGCCAACGACCCCGAGCGCTTCCTCGAGCGCAGCGCCAAGCTGCAGTGGGGCATCATGGTCTGCGTCTACGGCATGAGCCACGTGCCCGCGCTGCTGCTGCTGGATTTTCCGGGGCGCGAGGGCCGGGGCGCCTTCCTGGTCTTCTGGCTGGTGTTGAGCGTGCAGACCTGCATGGTGGTGCAGCACCTGCTGGGGCGGCGCTTCCCGCACACGCCCGTGGCGCCCGCCGTGAGCCAGAGCTTTCAGTGGGCCAGTTGGCTGGCGGGCATCGCGGTCGGCGCCCTGGTGGGCGGCCTGCTCTCGTTCATCACGCCCTTCAAGCCCGGCCAGGGCCTGGGCCTGGGCCTGCTCGCCTGCTCGGCGGGCAGCCTGGGGCACCTGGTGATGAAGGCCCTCAAGCGCGACCGCGGCGTCACGAGCTGGGGCATGCAGGGCCAGGCCGTCACGGGCGCGGGCGGCCTGCTCGACCGCGTGGACGCGCTGTGCTTTGCCGCGCCGGTGTTCTTCCATTCCGTGCGCTGGTATTTTGGTTTATGAACAAATTGGCCTCTAGCGCCCGCACATCAAGCGCAAGCAGCTATCAAAATAATAGCTAATGAGAATCCTTGGCATTGACCCCGGCCTGCAGACCACCGGCTTCGGCGTGCTCGACGTGGAAGGCCACAAGCTGCGCTACGTGGCCAGTGGCACCATACGCACCACGCAACTGGCGCTGGGCGACCTGCCCGGGCGGCTCAAGCTGCTGTTCGACGGCATCGGCGAAGTCGTCGCGCGCTACGAGCCCGACGTGGCCACGGTGGAAATCGTGTTCGTCAACGTCAACCCGCAGTCCACGCTGCTGCTGGGCCAGGCGCGCGGCGCCTGCGTCACGGCGCTGGTGGCGCGCAACCTGCCCGTGGCCGAGTACACCGCCCTGCAGATGAAGAAGGCCGTGGTCGGCCACGGCCGCGCGGCCAAGAGCCAGGTGCAGGAGATGGTGCGCCGCCTGCTCGACCTGCCCGGCCTGCCCGGCCCCGACGCCGCCGACGCCCTGGGCCTGGCCATCACCCACGCCCACGCCGGCAGCGCCATGGCGCGCGTGGCCGCCGTGGCCCCGCTGCAGCGGCGCCAGCATGCGATGTACAAGGGGGGACGGAGTTACTGAAGAGAAGGCGCGCGGCGCCGGCCGGGGGCCCGGAGGCCTCAGCGCCCGCTGTTCTTGCCCACGCGCAGGCTGGCCAGCGCGGCAAAGGGGTTGGAGCGCGCGGCGCTGGCGGCCTCGAAGTCCTCGTCGCTGGAGGCCATGCGCACGGCGGTGGGGCACTCGTCGTGGCGCGGCACCAGGGGCAAGGCCATGAGGAGCTCGTCCTCGATGAGCTCGTGCAGGTCGAACTCGCGGCTCAGCACGAGCAGGTCATCCTCGGTCTGCTCGTCCAGCGCCTCGGCCGTGGCCTCGTCGGCGACGAAGCGGAACCACCGGTCCACCTCCAGGGGCACGTCCACGGGGCCCAGGCAGCGCTGGCAGATCATGGGAAAGCTCGCCTGCACCTGCAGGTGCAGCCAGAGCTGGCCGGTCTCGTTGCCCGTCTCGCGGCGCCATTCGCCGTGCGCCTGCCAATCGACACGCAGGTCGGGGTGCAGGCCCTTGGCTTCCTGGGCCAGGCGCTCGAACTTCAGCAGGGATTCGTGGCCCTGCAGGCTGGCGCCCGCCAAGACGAATGCCTTGACGTCGAGCCGGTCGGGACGGAATTCCTTGGTCATGCGTGCAGTGTAAGAGAATCGGCGCATGCTTCAATCCCCCCCCCTGCCCCGCACTCTGGTTTTGGGCTCGACCTCGCGCTACCGGCGCGAGCTGCTCGCGCGCCTGGGGCTGCCGTTCACGGTCGCTGCCCCCGATGTCGATGAAACCCCCCTGCCCGCCGAGGCCCCGCGCGCGCTGGCCCTGCGCCTGGCGCTGGCCAAGGCGCGGGCCGTGGCCGCGCAGCACCCCGAGGCCGTGGTCATAGGCTCCGACCAGGTGGCCGACCTGCACGGCCAGAGCCTGGGCAAGCCCGGCACGCACGCACGCGCCACCGCGCAATTGCAGCAGATGAGCGGGCAGACCGTGGTCTTCCAGACGGCCGTGGCCGTGGTCTGCGCGGCCACGGGCTTCGAGCAGGTGGACCTGGCCGCGGTGGAAGTGCGTTTTCGCACCCTGGGCAGCGCCGAGATCGAGCGCTACCTGTGCGCCGAGCAGCCCTACGACTGCGCGGGCAGCGCCAAGAGCGAGGGCCTGGGCATCAGCCTGCTCGACGCCATCCTGAGCGACGACCCCACGGCCCTGGTGGGCCTGCCGCTGATCCGCACCTGCCGCATGCTGCGCGCCGCCGGGCTGAGCCTGCCATGAGCGCCCCCGCCCCCGGCCGCCTGTACCTGGTGCCCGCGCCGCTGGACTTCGGCTGCGCCGCGCAGGCGCCGCTGACCGATGTGCTGCCCGCGGCCACGCTGGCCACGGCGGCGCGGCTCACGCACTGGATCGGCGAGAACGCCAAGAGCACGCGCGCCTACCTCAAGCGCATCGACGCCCTGTACCCGCTGGCGGCGCCGCTGCAGCAGCAGCACATCGCCGAGCTGCCGCACGCAGTGCACAAGAAGGGCGACCACGGCGGCAGCCCGGGTGGTGCAGCGGACTTTGACGCGCGCGCCCTGCTGCACAGCGCCCTGCAGGGGCACGACATGGGCCTGGTGAGCGAGGCGGGCATGCCCGCCGTGGCCGACCCGGGCAGCTCGGTGGTGCGTGCGGCGCACGCGCTGGGCATCGCGGTCGTGCCACTGGTGGGCCCGGTCTCGCTGCTGCTGGCGCTGGCGGCCAGCGGGCTCAACGGGCAGAACTTCGCCTTCGTGGGCTACCTGCCGCAGGACGCGGCCGAGCGCGCCGCGCGCATCCGCACGCTGGAGACGCTGGCGCTGCAGGGCGGGCAGACGCAGCTCTTCATCGAGACGCCGTACCGCAATGCCGCGCTGCTGCAGGCGCTCCTGCAGCACCTGCGGCCGGACACGCGCCTGGCCGTCAGCAGCGGCCTGACGCTGGCGACCGCGCACACGCGCAGCCAGACGGTGCGCCAATGGCGCGCACAGCCCGAGGCCCCGGACAAGCACACGCCCGCGGTCTTTGCCCTCGGCCGGTGAACGCCGGCGGCGGCTTCAGTGGGCATGGCTGTGCGCCACGCTGCTCACCAGCATGACCATGCCCATGCCCAGCAGCAGCCAGACGATTTGCTGCACCGTCTCGCGCGCCGAGAGGTGGCGCTGCAGTTGCGGGATCAGGTCGGCCAGGGCCACGTAGATGAAGCTGCTGGCCGCCACGGTGAGGAAAAAGGGCAGGCCGTCGTGCAACTGACTCACCAGAAAATAACCGGCGATGCCGCCCAGCGCCGTGACCGCCCCGGCCAGCGAGACCTTGAGCAGGGCGATGCGGCGGCTGGCGCTGCTCTGGCGCAGCACCACCAGGTCGCCCATGTGGTGCGGCACCTCGTGCGCCAGCACCGACAGCGCCGCCACCAGGCCCAGGCGCAGGTCCGCCAGAAAGGCCGAGGCGATCATGATGCCGTCGCCAAAGCAGTGCAGGCTGTCGCCCGTGAGCACCGTCCAGCCGCCGCCGGCTGGCGGGTGCGCGTGGCCGTGGTGGTGCCCGTCACCGGCGTGTTCATGCGCGGCGTGTTCATGCGCGGCGTGGGCGTGGCCGGCGTGTGCTGCGGCCACGCTGGCGGCCTGGCTGTGCTCGTGCCCGTGGTGCCAGAGCTCGGCCTTGTCGAGCAGGAAGAAAAACACCAGCCCCACGAGCAGCGTGGCGAACAGGCTTTCGGCGCCCACATGGCCCTCGAAGGCCTCGGGCAGCAATTGCATGAATGCCGTGGCCAGCAGCGCCCCGGCGGCCATGCTGAGCAGGTGGCGGGCACTGGCGCCGCCGGGCCGGGCACCCAGGCGGGTGTGCATGAGCCAGGCGGCCAGCCACACGCTGCCGATACCGGCAGCCAGCGTGGCCGCGATGATTGCTATTAAAACCATAGCTGTAAGCGCTTTCCCTTGAAGCCCTGGAGGGCGTTTTGATTGCCGCGCAAGACGCACGACAACATGGCCGCTGCGGCAGGCCGCCCGCATTGCGCGGAGGCTCGTTCGATCTTAGCAAGCCTGTCAAGGGGTGCGCGGCCCGGGCCCGGGCGCACCCTGGTTCACACCCCAGGTGCCGGCGCGAACAGACCCTAGCTCACGCCATGCTGGCGCAACCAGTCGAGCGCGCGGCGCCAGCCGTCCTCGGCGGCGGCCTGGCGGTAGCTGGGGCGGTAGTCCGCATGAAAGGCGTGCGGTGCATCGGGGTAGACCGCGATGCGCGAGGCCTGGGCCGCGGCCGAGCCCTGCGCCAGCGCGGCCTGCATGCGCTCGACGGTGGCCAGCGGGATGCCTTCGTCCTTGCCGCCATACAGCCCCAGCACCGGCGCCTTGAGCGCGTCCACCACGTCCACGGGGTGGCGCGGCGTGAGCGCGCTGCTCTGGCCCACGAGGCGCCCGTACCAGGCCACGGCCGCCTGCACGGGGCCGTGCGCCGCGTAGAGCCAGGTGATGCGCCCGCCCCAGCAGAAGCCGGTGATGGCGACGCGGGCCGCGTCGCCGCCGTGGGCGGTCGCCCATTGCACGGCGCCGTCCAGGTCGGCCAGCACCTGCGCGTCCGGCACCTTCCCCACGACCTCGCGCATCAGGCTGGCGATGTCGCCATGGGCCCGGGGGTCGCCCTGGCGCTGGAACAGGTCGGGCGCCAGCGCCAGGTAACCGGCGTGCGCCAGGCGGCGGCAGATGTCGGCGATATGGGCGTGCACGCCGAAGATTTCCGACACCACCAGCACCACGGGCAGCTTGCTGCGCCCGCGCGGCGCGGCGCGGTAGGCGCGCACCGCGGTGCCGCCGACGGTGTAGGCCACCTCGCCGGCGTCCAGGCCGTCGGCGGGCGTGGCGATGGCCGTCTGCGCCGCCACCGGCCCGGCAGCGGCGGCGTAGCCCGCGCCCAGCATCCAGTGCAGCGCCGTGCGCCGGCTGGCGCCCGCCGCCCCGTCCAGGGGGGCGTCCAGCAGCGCCACGCCGTCCTGCAGATTGTCTTCACGCACCATGGTGTTTCTCCGATGCCGGCCCGCGCCCGCAGCCCCGGCACCTTACCAAAATCGTGCCCCGCATGCAGGCGCGCAGCGCCATGCCCGACCGAGCGGCGGCCATGCGCGGCGCCGGGCTCAGTGCGCTTCCTCCCAGTTGCGCCCCACGCCCACCTCGGCCAGCAGCGGGACCTGCAGCTCGGCCACGCCGGCCATGATGGCGGGCACTTCGCGGCGCAGCCAGTCCACCTCGTCCTCGGGCAGCTCGAACACCAGTTCGTCGTGCACCTGCAGCACCATGAGGATGCCGGGCCTGTCCTGGTCCAGGCGCTTTTGCACGGCCACCATGGCCATTTTGATGAGGTCGGCCGCCGTGCCCTGCATGGGGGCGTTGATGGCGGCGCGCTCGGCCGCCGCGCGGCGCGGGCCGTTGGGCGAGTTGATCTCGGGCAGGTACAGGCGGCGGCCGAACACGGTCTCCACATAGCCCAGGGACTTGGCGCGCGCCTTGGTACCGTCCATGTACTGGCGCACGCCGGGGTAGCGCTCGAAATAGCGCTCGATGTAGTTCTTGGCCGCCTGGTTGTCCAGGCCCAGGTTCTTGGCCAGGCCGTAGCTGCTCATGCCGTAGATGAGGCCGAAGTTGATCACCTTGGCGTAGCGGCGCTGCTCGCTGGTGACCTGCTCCACGGGCACGCCGAACACCTCGGCCGCCGTGGCGCGGTGCACGTCCAGGCCCTGCTGGAAGGCGTGCAGCAGGGCCTGGTCGCCGCTCAGGTGGGCCATGATGCGCAGCTCGATCTGCGAGTAGTCGCAGCTGGCGATCAGGCGCCCCGGCGGGGCGACGAAGGCCTCGCGGATGCGCCGCCCCTCGGGCGTGCGCACGGGGATGTTCTGCAGATTGGGCTCGTTGCTCGACAGCCGCCCCGTGACGGCCACGGCCTGCGCGTAGTGCGTGTGCACGCGGCCCGTGCGCGGCAGGGCCAGTTGCCCGAGCTTGTCGGTATAGGTGCCCTTGAGCTTGGAGAGGCTGCGGTGCTCCAGGATCTTGGCCGGCAGGGGGTAGTCCTCGGCGAGTTTCTCCAGCACTTCCTCGTCGGTGCTGCGCGCGCCGGTGGCGGTCTTCTTGACCACGGGCAGGCCCAGCTTGTCGAAGAAGATCTCGCCCAGTTGCTTGGGGCTGGAGAGGTTGAAAGGCTGGCCGGCGATGGCGTAGGCCTCCTGCTCCAGTTGCACGATGCGCTGGCCCAGTTGGTGGCTTTGCTGCGCGAGCTGCTCGGCGTCGATGAGCACGCCATTGCGCTCCATGCGGTAGAGCACCTCGCTGCTCTCGATCTCCAGCGCGTAGATGGCGCGCAGCGGGTCGTGCGCCTGCAGGAGCGGCCACAGCGCGCGGTGCACGTCCAGGGTCTGGTCGGCGTCCTCGCAGGCGTAGGCCGCGGCCTTGTCCACCGGCACCTGCGTGAACGGAATCTGGTGCGCGCCCTTGCCGCACAGGTCCTCGTAGCTCAGGCCGGTGCGGCCGGTGTGGCGCTCGGCCAGGCTGGCGAGGTTGTGCGGCTTGTGCACCTCGAGCACGTAGCTCTGCAGCATGGTGTCGTGCACGTAGCCGCGCACCTCGATGCCGTGGTTGGCCAGCACGTGGCGGTCGTACTTGATGTGCTGGCCCAGCTTGGGCCGCCGCGGGTCTTCCAGCCAGGGCTTGAGGCGTGCCAGCACCTCGGCGCGCGGCAGTTGCGCGGGCGCGTCCGGCCCGTTGTGCGCCAGCGGGATGTAGGCCGCCTCGCCCGGCTGCACGCTGAAGGACAGGCCCACGATCTCGGCGCGCATGTCGTCCAGCGAGGTGGTCTCGGTGTCCAGCGCCACCAGCTCGGCCTGCTGCAGGCGCTGCAGCCAGCGGTCGAAGTCGGGCCAGTTCAGGATGGTGTCGTAGACCACCGTGCGGTGCTGCGCGGCCGCGGCCAGCACGCTGGCCGAGTGGTCGGCGAACAGGTCACCGCTCTCGCCGGGCCGGGCGGCCGCAGGCGCAGGCGCCGCGCTGGCCGGGGCCTGCAGCGCGCGCGCCAGGCCCTTGAAGCCGTATTTCTCATAAAAATCGCGCAAAGCGTCCGTCTGCGGTACGCCGATAGCTATCGAATCGAGAGCAGGCAGGCCGGCCACATGCTCCCCAAGATCGCAGTCGGTCTTGATGGTGAGCAGTTGCCGGCCCGTGGGCAGCCAATCCAGCGCCTTGCGCAGGTTCTCGCCCGCCACGCCCTTGATCTGGCCGGCATGCTGCACCACGCCGTCGAGCGAGCCGTATTCCTGCAGCCACTTGGCCGCCGTCTTGGGGCCGACCTTGTCCACCCCGGGCACGTTGTCGATGGCGTCGCCCACCAGGGTCTGGAAGTCCACCATCAGGTGCGCGGGCACGCCGAACTCGGCCTGCACGCCCGCCAGGTCGCGGCGCTTGCCGCTCATGGTGTCGATGATGGTGATGTGCTCGTTCACGAGCTGCGCCAGGTCCTTGTCGCCGCTGCTGACGATCACCTCCACGCCCTGGCGCGCGGCGGTCACGGCCAGGGTGCCGATCACGTCGTCGGCCTCCACGCCGGGCACGTCCAGCACCGTCCAGCCCAGCAGGCGCACGACCTCGTGGATGGGCGCGATCTGCGCGCGCAGGTCCTCGGGCATGGGGCTGCGGTGCGCCTTGTATTCGGGGTAGAGGGCGTCGCGGAAGGTGGGGCCGGAGGCATCGAACACGCAGGCGGCGTAGTCGGCCTGCACCTCCTTCCTCAGCGCCTGCATCATGTTGACCATGCCGCGGATGGCGCCCGTGGCCGGGCTGGCGGGGTCGCCCGGCACGGCGCGCAGGTCCGGCATGGCATGGAAGGCGCGGTACAGGTAGCTGGAGCCATCGACCAGCAGCAGGGTTTTTTTGTCGCTCATGCGCGCGATTGTGCACGCGCCTCCCCGGGCAGCCCCGGGCACCGCAGCGGCGCGGAACTCGGCACAATGTCCGGCTTGCACTCGCAACCAAGGATGCCTGCCATGAAGACCCTCTCCGCCCTGCTGCTGGCGGCCGCCCCGGCCCTGGCGCTCGCGCAGCCGCAATTCACCAACGTGCCCGAGGGGCTGCACAAGCCGCTGCAGGGCAATGGCCTGAAGTCGGCCCAGATGCACCAGGGCGTGCTGCGCCTGCAGGTGGACAAGCCGCAGCTCAGCGAACTGGTGTATTCGAGCTTCATCTTCCACAGCATTTGCGCCGGGCAGTGGCGCAACCCGCAGCAGTTCGCCAGCTACGGCCTGGCGCGCGTGGAGATGCTCAATGCCAGCGGCGCCGAGGGCTACGCCTTCGACGCGCGCGGCGAAGTCTGCGCGCAAATGGGGCGCATGGGCCAGAACTACCGCCAGCTCATCGCCCAGCACACCACCACCTGCCAGGCGGGCACCTGCGCCGCCGCCAAGTAAAGGGAGCATGCCGTGAAGACACTGCGCAAGATCGCCCTGGGCACGCTGCTCGCCCTGGGCCTGGCCGGCACCGCGGGCTGGTTCAGCCTGGACAAGGAAACCCGCGGCCTGCTCAAGACCGTGCCGACCAACCGCGACCTGCTGTTCTGGAGCGTGCCGCAGCGCGACGCCGCCTTCCGCGCGCTCGACCGCATCCCGCTGCTGGCCCAGTGGCGCGTGGTGCAGGCCAGCGGCACGCCGCGCGCCCTGCCTGCCGGCGCGCCCCTGGCCCTGCCGGTGGACGTGGACGCCTACATGGCCGGGCAGCGCAGCAGCGCCCTGCTCATCGTGCAGGGCGGCCGCCTGCGCCTGGAGCGCTACGGGCTGGACTTCGACGCCGGCGGGCGCTGGACCAGCTTTTCCGTGGCCAAGTCCTTCACCTCCACGCTGGTGGGCGCGGCGCTCAAGGACGGCTACATCAAGAGCATGGACGACAAGGTCAGCGACTACATCACGCAGATGAAGGGCTCGGCCTATGACGACGTGAGCATCCGCCAACTGCTCACCATGACCTCGGGCGTGCGCTGGAACGAGGACTACGGCGACCCGAACTCCGACGTGGCGAAGTTCAACAACCACCAGCCCGAGCCCGGCGTGGCCGCCATCGTGAGCTACCTGCGCCAGTTGCCGCGTGCCGCGCCCGCGGGCGAGCGCTGGCTCTACAGCACGGGCGAGACCAACCTGGTGGGCATCCTCGTGAGCGAGGCCACGGGCAAGCCCCTGGCGCAGTACCTGGAGGAGAAGATCTGGAAGCCCGCCGGCATGGAGCAGCAGGCCACCTGGATTCTGAGCAAGACGGGCCAGGAGATCAGCGGCTGCTGCATCCAGGCCGCCGCGCGCGACTATGCGCGCATGGGGCAGTTCATCCTCGAAGGCGCGCGCGTGCAGGGCCAGTCCATCCTGCCCGACGGCTGGCTGCAGGAGGCCACGGCCAAGCGCGCCGACATCGGCAAGCCCGGGCGCGGCTACGGCTACCAGTGGTGGACCTACGACGACGGCAGCTTCGCCGCACGCGGCATCTTCGGCCAGGGCATCTTCATCGACCCCAAGCGCCAGCTCGTGATCGCCTCCAACGCCAACTGGGCCGGGGGTGCCAGCTCGCCCCAGGAGAGCGAGGCGCGCGAAGCCTTCTACAAGGCCGTGCAGCAGGCCGTGGACGCCGAGCGCTGAAGGCCAACGCCAGCCCCCCATCCGCTTGACCGACCCGCGGCCCACGAACCTGGCGCGCCCAAGGCCAGCGCTCCGGCGCAAGGGCCGCCCCGCCGCGCCGGGAGCGCGCCCCTACCCTTCCAGCAACTGCCGCAGCACGTAGGGCAGGATGCCGCCGGCGCGGTAGTAGTCGGCCTCGATGGGGGTGTCGATGCGCAGCAGCACGGTCACCTCCTGGCGCGTGCCGTCGGGCCGGTACACCACCAGGCGTGCCGGGCTGCGCGGCGTGAGGGCGGCGTCGGGCAGCAGGTCGATGCGCTCGGCCCCGGTCAGGCCCAGCGACTCCCAGGAATCGCCCGGCTGGAACTGCAGCGGCAGCACGCCCATGCCCACGAGGTTGCTGCGGTGGATGCGCTCGAAGCTCCTGGCGACCACGGCCTTGATGCCCAGGAGCTGCGTTCCCTTGGCCGCCCAGTCGCGGCTTGAGCCCGTGCCGTACTCCTCGCCCGCGAACACCACCGTGGGCACGCCCTGCGCCAGGTAGCGCGTGGCGGCGTCGAAGATGGACACCTTCTCGCCGTGCAGCGGGCCGTCGCCCTGGAACAGCGTGACCCCGCCCTCCTCGCGCCCGCCGTCGGCACGCGGCGGGATCATGAGGTTCTTGATGCGCACGTTGGCAAAGGTGCCGCGCACCATGACTTCGTGGTTGCCGCGGCGCGAGCCGTAGCTGTTGAAGTCCTGCGGCAGCACGCCGCGCGCGCGCAGCCACTGGCCCGCGGGAGAGTTTTCCTTGATGGAGCCCGCGGGCGAGATGTGGTCGGTGGTGATGGAGTCGCCGAACAGCGCCATGATGCGCGCGCCCTGCACGGCCACGGATACAGCATCATTTTGGCCTGCAGCGCTTGATCCACCTGCGCGAGCAGCTACGTTTTCAATAGCAAACTGATCGAAGAACGGCGGCTGGGCGATGTAGGTGCTTTCGGGCCAGTCGTAGGTCATGCCGCCCATGCCGTGGATGCGCTCCCACAGCTTGCCCGGCTCCTGGGCCACGCGGGCGTAGTTCTCGCGGAAGGCCTTGCCCTTCATGGCGTGCTTGAGCAGGGCGTGGATTTCGTCGCTGCTGGGCCAGATCTCGCCCAGGTAGACCGGGCGCCCGCGCCGGCCCAGGCCCACGGGCTCGGTCATCAAGTCCTTGAGCACGGTGCCCGCGATGGCGTAGGCCACCACCAGCGGCGGGCTGGCGAGGAAGTTGGCCTTGAGGTTGGGGTGGATGCGCGCCTCGAAATTGCGGTTGCCCGAGAGCACGGCCGCGCAGACCAGGTCGTTGGCGGTGATGGCCTCGTTGAGCTCGGGCGTGAGGTCGCCCGCGTTGCCGATGCAGGTCGTGCAGCCATAGCCCGCCACGGCAAAGCCCAGCTTTTCGAGGTAGGGCAGCAGGCCGGTCTCGCTGAGGTACTCGGTCACGATGCGCGAGCCCGGCGCCAGCGAGGTCTTGATGTGCGGCTGCACCTTGAGCCCGGCCTGCACCGCCTTCTGGGCCAGCAGACCCGCGGCGAGCAGCACGCTGGGGTTGGAGGTGTTGGTGCAGCTCGTGATGGCGGCGATCAGCACGTCGCCGTGGCCCACGGTGAGCGCCTGCGCAGCGTCTTCGGGCACGGCGCACACCTGCGGTGCCGGGTGCGGCGCCTGCGCGGCGGCGCGCGCGGGGCGGTTGCCCACCATCTCGACCACATTGCGCGCCGCGCCGGGCTGGAGCTGCTGCGCCTCGGCGGCCGCATCGCCCACGCCGCAGCCCACGCGGTAGCGCTGGCCCAGGCGCTCGGCCGGCTGGTTGAAGCCGTTGGCGGCCACGGGCTGGCTGAACAGGGTGGTGAACTGCTGCTTGACCTGCCCCAGCTCGATGCGGTCCTGCGGGCGCTTGGGGCCGGCCAGGCTGGGCGTGACGGTGGACAGGTCCAGCGTGACAACCTCGGAGTAATCGATCTCGCCCGCCCGGGGCACGCCGAACATGTTCTGCGCCTTGAAGTAGGCCTCGAAGGCCTCGATCTCGGCCGCCGTGCGGCCCGTGCCGCGCAGGTAATCGACGGTCTTCTCGTCGACCGGGAAAAAGCCCATGGTCGCGCCGTACTCGGGCGCCATATTGCCGATGGTGGCGCGGTCGGGCACGGAGAGCGTGCGCGTGCCCTCGCCGAAGAACTCCACGAACTTGCCCACCACCTTGTGGCGGCGCAGCAGCTCGGTCACGGTGAGCACCAGGTCGGTGGCCGTGACGCCCTCGCGCAGCCGCCCGGTGAGCTCCATGCCCACCACGTCGGGCGTGAGAAAGTACAGCGGCTGGCCCAGCATGGCGGCTTCGGCCTCGATGCCGCCCACGCCCCAGCCCACGACGCCGATGCCGTTGATCATGGTGGTGTGGCTGTCGGTGCCGACCAGGGTGTCGGGGTAGTACACGCCGTCGGCCGTGCGGTGCACGCCGCGCGCCAGGTATTCCAGGTTGACCTGGTGCACGATGCCGAAGCCCGGCGGCACGACGCGGAAGGTGTCGAAGGCCTGCATGCCCCATTTCATGAACTCGTAGCGCTCGCGGTTGCGCTGGAATTCGAGCTTCATGTTCAGGTCCAGCGCCTTCTTGCTGCCGTAGTGGTCGACCATGATGGAGTGGTCCACCACCAGGTCCACGGGCACCAGCGGCTCGATGCGGCGCGGGTCGCGCCCCAGGCGCGCCGCCGTGCTGCGCATGGCGGCCAGGTCGGCCAGCAGGGGCACGCCGGTGAAGTCCTGCAGCACCACACGCGCCAGCACGAAGGGGATTTCGTCCTGGCGCTCGGCGCGCGGCTGCCACTGGGCCAACTGGGCCACATGCTCCGGGGTGATCTTGCGGCCGTCGCAATGGCGCAGCACGGCCTCAAGCACCACGCGCAGGGACAGGGGCAGGCGCCGCACGCCCGGGTATTGCCGGGCCAATGCAGGCAGGGAAAAGAACCGGCCTTTTTTGCCGGATGCCAGGGCCAGCGGCTTGACCACAGGGGCAAACGGGTGGCGCGGGGTTGCAGTGCGTGTCGCCATGGATCGACCTCCAAGAATGGGTAGAGGCATTTTGGCACTGCTGGCAAAAGCCGCAATGGCCTGGTGGCCGGCGCGGGCATGGGACACCCCTGCCCGGCCAATGGGAAATGGGGAATATCCACCCACCATAAAACAAAAGTCCGCCAGAGGCGGACTTTGCACACGCGGGGCCGGCGGCAGATTCAAATGGCGAATTGCGCGCGGTCCTGGCCGCGAATCCAGTCGGGCGGCTTGCCCCGGCCGGTCCAGGTTTTTCCCGTGGCGGGGTCGCGGTATTTGGGCGCCACCTTGGTGCCGGCGGCGGCACTGCGGCCGCGGGCGGGCGGAAAAACGTCCTGCGGCGTCAAATCAAACTCGGCAACAAGGGCCCGCACCTGCTCGATGGCGCCCGCGATGGCGGCCTGGCGCGCAGCCTTGATGCGCTGCTCCAGCGTTTCGCGCTGCTTGAGGAGTTCTTTGTAATCGTCCATGGTGGTATTGGGGTGGTGGGTGGGTGGTCGCTGAACGGAAAAATTATATACCTGTTTTTAATTATTCTGTCATCTTCTGCGCTGATTGCTGGGCGCCACCCATTATCCGGCCCGGGAATCAAGTCTCGGGATATGCCAGCACCTTGTCAATGCGCTTGCCATCCAAATCGACCACCTCGAATATCCAGCCCGCACAGGCTATGCGCTCACTCACCGCCGGCAAATGCCCCATTTCCGAAAGCAATAAACCCGCCAGGGTGTTATAGCGGCCTTTATCCTCCGAGGGCAGGTCACGAATATCGAGGCGCGCCTTGAGCTCGGCAATGGGCACCAGGCCGTCGAGCAGCCAGGTTCCGTCCTCGCGCAGCACGGCCCAGGCGTCCTGGGGGGCGGCGCTCTGCAATTCACCGGTGATGGCTTCGAGCAGGTCGCGCGGCGTCATGATGCCCTGGACCACGCCGTATTCATCGACCACGAACACCATGCGCCCGGCGCGCTCGCGGAACTGCTCCAGCAGTTCCATGCCGCTCAGGGTCTCGGGGACGAAGGTGGCGGCCTGCACATGCGCGCCGATGGGCTGCGGGTGCGCGGCGCCGAGTTCGAGCAAATGTGCCACGCTGATGATGCCGACCACCTCGTCGAGCGAACCCCGGCACACGGGGTACCACGAATGCGCGCCCATGGTGCTGCCCGCGCTGGCCTGCTGCAGCGCCTCGGCCGGGGTGCAGGCGGCGTCGAGCCAGTGCACGTCGCTGCGCGGCACCATGAGCGAGGTGAGCGGCCGGTCGTCGAGGCGAAAGACGTTCTGCACCATCTGGTGCTCGTGCTGCTCGATGACGCCAGCCTCGCGCCCTTCCTCCAGGCTGGCGGCGATCTCCTCCTCGGTCACGGTGCGCGCGGCGGTGTTGTCCACGCGCAGCACGGCGAGCACGCCCTGGGTGGAGAGCGAGAGCAGGCGCACGAAGGGCTTGGCCACGCGCGCCACCCAGGCCATGGGGCGCGCCATCAGGCGCGAGACGGCCTCGGGGTAGAGCTGCCCGATGCGCTTGGGCACGAGCTCGCCGAAGACAATGGTGATGAAGGTGATGAGCGTGACCACGATGGCCGTGGCCACGATGCTGGCGCCCCCCTTGGGCATGCCCAGAGACAGCAGCAGGGCGGAGAGATCGTCGCTGAACGCCGCCTCGCCGATGATGCCGTTGAGCATGCCGATGGAAGTGATCCCCACCTGCACCGAGGAAAGGAACTGCGTGGGGTTGTCGAGCAGGCCCAGGGCCGCCTGCGCGCCCTTGTCGCCGGCCTGGGCCATGGCCGACAGGCGTGCCTTGCGGCTGGAGGCGAGCGCCAGCTCGGACATGGCGAAGAGGCCATTGAGCAGCGTCAGCAAGGCAATCAGCAGAAAATCCATACCGCAAAAGTTACAAAAATCACCATGGCACTTTACTGTATCGGCGATGTGCAGGGCTGCGACGCCGCGCTGGCGCGCCTGCTCGAACGCATCGACTTCTCTCCCAGCCGCGACACGGTCTACCTGCTGGGCGACCTGGTCAACCGCGGTCCCGACTCCGCCGCCGTGCTGCGCCGCTGCATGGCGCACGAGGGCGCGCTGCGCTGCCTGCTGGGCAACCACGACCTGCACCTGCTGGCCGCGGCGCACGGTGCGCGCGCGCCCTCGCGCCGCGACACGCTGGACTCGGTGCTGCAGGCACCCGACCGCGCGGCCCTGCTCGAATGGCTGCGCCGCCAGCCCCTGGCTATGGCGCACCCGCACGGTGGCGCCACGCTGACCCTGCTGCACGCCGGCGCCCTGCCCGCCTGGAGCGCGGACGATGTGCTGCGCCTGGCCGGCGAGGTGCACGCCGTGCTGCGCAGCAGCGATCTGCCCGGTTTTCTGCAGCAGATGTACGGCAACCAGCCCGACCGCTGGAGCGAGCAGCTCGGCGGCATCGAGCGCCTGCGCGTGATCGTCAACGCGCTCACGCGGCTGCGCTTTTGCTCGCCCGCGGGGGTGATGGATTTCGAGAGCACCGAAAGCGCCCAGCAGGCACCCGCCGGCTTGCTGCCCTGGTTCGACGTGCCGGGCCGGCGCACGGCCGGCAGCCTGCTGGCCTTCGGGCATTGGTCCACGCTGGGCCATCTGAACCGGCCCGACCTGCTGGCGCTGGACACCGGCTGCGTGTGGGGCGGGCAGCTCAGCGCGGTGCGCTTTGGCGCCACGCTGGCCGAGCGCGAACTGCTGCAGGTGCCCTGCCCGCAGGCGCAGCGCCCGGGCTGAGCACCGTTTGCTATATTATTGATAGCTGTTCGCGTTTTCTGGTTGGGCATCAGAGGCCTGTTTGACCTCAAATGCCCCACCAGGCTCAGGCCGTGACGTCGGGGGCCTTGAACAGCGCGGCGAGCTTGCGCTTGGACGCCTTGATGTTGGGCGAGACGCGGCCCTTGGGGGTGCGGTCGGCGGCCTCCCAGGCGGGCTGGGGCAGGTCGGCGGGGGCCTCGTAGGGCTGTTCGAAGAAGGGGTCGCGCGGCGCGGCCGGGGCGACGCGCGCAGCGCTGCGCGGGGCACGGGCTGCACGCGGCTCGGCGGGCGCCTCGTCGCCGCCCTGCCAATGGCGCCGGCCATCGTTGATGCGGCCGCGCGGGCGGTCCTCGTCGTATTCCAGCGCCTCGACCTCGATCTTCTTCTTGAGCAGCTTCTCGATGTCGGCCACCAGGCGCGCATCGCTGCCCGAGACCAGTGTCACCGCCAGGCCCGAGGCCCCGGCGCGGCCCGTGCGGCCGATGCGGTGCACGTAGTCCTCGGCGTTGAAGGGTACGTCGAAGTTGAACACCGCAGGCACGTCCTTGATGTCCAGGCCGCGCGCGGCCACGTCGGTGCATACGAGCAGATCGACCGCCCCCTGCTTGAAGGCATCCAGCGCCTTGAGGCGCTCGTCCTGGCTCTTGTCGCCGTGCAGCGCGGTCGTCTTGAGGCCCTCGCGCTCCAGGCTGCGGGCCAGGCGCGCGCAGCCGAGCTTGCTGTTGACGAAGATGAAGGCCTGCTTGAGCCCGCGCGTGCGCAGCACCTGGTGCACGGCGCGGCGCTTGTCCTCGTCGCCCACGCTGTAGAAATGCTGCTCCACGGTGGAAGCCGTCTCGTTGGGCCGCGCGACCTCGATGGTCACCGGGTCCTGCAGGTAGCTGCCCGCCAGGCGCTTGATCTCGGGCGAGAAGGTGGCCGAGAACAGCAGCGTGGTGCGCTGCTTGGGCAGGTAGGACAGGATGCGCTGCAGGTCGGGCAGGAAGCCGATGTCGAGCATGCGGTCGGCCTCGTCGAGCACCACGTACTCGACCTGGTTGAGCACGGCGTTCTTGGCCTCGATGTGGTCCAGCAAGCGGCCGGGCGTGGCCACTAGCACCTCGACGCCCTTCTTCAGCTCCAGCGTCTGGGGCTTCATGTCCATGCCGCCGAACACCACGGTGCTGCGCAGCTTGGTGTACTTGGCGTAGAGCGCGATCTGCTGGGCCACCTGGTCGGCCAGCTCGCGCGTGGGCAGCAGCACCAGTGCGCGCACCGGATGGCGCGCGGGCGAGGCCGAGCTGTTTTCATGCTTGAGCAGGCGCTGCAGCAGCGGCAGCGAGAACGCCGCCGTCTTGCCCGTGCCCGTCTGCGCCGCGCCCATCACGTCCTTGCCCGTGAGCACCACGGGAATGGCCTGGGCCTGGATGGGCGTCATGGTCTCGTAGCCCATGTCGGCCACGGCACGCTTGAGCGGTTCCGCCAGCGATAGATTGGAATAGGAAGTGGTCATGTAACCCGGTATTGTCGCACTGCGAGGCGCAAACGCCCAGGCGCGGCGTCCGGGGGGCCGGGCACAGGCCGCGTGCGCTATGGTCTCCATAGCTGTCGAGGCAGAACCAGCGCGCCCTGCAGCGGTGTCTTGCCCTGCGAGGGCGCAGCGCTGCACACGGCGCGCGTCCATGCTAAAGTTTTTGCACCCCGGCGCCGCAAGCCGCTGGCCCCGGCGGCCGGCAGGCCCGGCCGCCCTGCTGCAACCCCTTGACCCACCATGCCGATGGCCCTGCCCCCACCCCTGCTGTCCAGCCTGCGCCGTGCCCTGCTCCTGGCGGGCTGCGCCGGCCTTGCCGCGTGTTCCTCCCTGCATGCGCCCGGCCCGGGCTGCGCCGCCGTGGCGCCCAGCGTGGCCGCCACGCTGCCGGCCATCGACGGCTTCATGATCGACAAGGACGACCCCAGCCAGTACGCCTCCTGGCTGGGGCGCAAGCTGGCCGACGGGCGGCTGATGCGCGAGCCCATCAACATGATCGTCATCGACGCCGCGGCCGGCAGCGACGAGGACGCTGCGCGCCGCCTGGTCGACGCCTTCAGCCGCGCGGGCTACGCCCCGCGCCCGGGCCACAGCAGCGGCTACTCCGGCAGGATGGACGGCAAGCTGTATGCCCAGCAGCCGGCCCTCAAGGACCACGCCTTCTCCGACTATATGTGGGCCTTCTCCAACAACCATGCGCGCTTCTTCGGCCCCTACCCGGGGGCGGCGGGGCGCGTGTGGATAGGCGCCTCCAGCCGCGAAAAGGGCGTGGCGCACGACTACGTGTCCTTCCGCCAGTCGCGCAACAGCATGCAGGCCGCGCTGGTGCAGCACGCGGGCGTGCGCTACCTCGGCTGCCTGGGCCTGGACAACCGGCTCGACCTGGCCAGCGAGCAGACCGGCGACCATGACGGCTACGCAAGTGTGTTGAGGATCGAATGAAAAAAAACCTGACCGCGTCCCTGGCCGCCGCCTGCGCGGGCGTGCTGCTGACCCTGGGCCCTGGCCTGCCCGCGCAGGCCGAACCGGCGGCGCCCAGCTTTCGCCTGCGCCTGTCGGGCGCGCTGAACGGCCAGTTCCACATTCCACAGGTGCAGTGGGCGCGTGTGCAGAGCGACCCGGCGCGGACCCAGGCAAGCATCGGCCTGTTCACCGATCCGCCTTCGGACCACCTGCCCTTTGACCTGGCCGTGGTGCTGGGCGACTTTCGCGCAGCCGCGCTGCAGCCCGGGCGCTACGCCGTGCTGCCGCTGCACCGGGACATGCCGGCCGCCGTACCGGACGGCAAGCGCGGCTTCATGGTCCTCGTCCCCACGGGGCAGCAACTGCCGCGGACCGAGTACGTCACCCGATCGGGCGAGTTCATCGTGGAGACGGTCGACAGCCGCCACATCGCCGGGCGCTTCGTGCTGCAGCTCGCCACCGCGGACGGCAGCCGCGCCCTCCAGGCCGAGGGCGATTTCCGGCAGTCGCTGGACTGACCGGCCCGGCTCATTCGAGCACGGCGCGCAACTGCTGCGTCGTGGCGGCCAGGCGGCGCGTGCCGATCTGCGCCAGGCCGGCCATGACGATGAGCGCCTGCTCGGGGTACTGCTGCACCCAGGCGTCGAAATCCGCGCGTGCCAGGCGCACCACGCGCGCCTTGCCATGCTCGGTGCCGGCGCAGGCCGAGCGCGGCGCGCCGCTGAGGAAGGCCATCTCGCCAAACGCCATGCCCGGCCCCACCGTGGCCAGACGCAGCCCCTGGGCGGCCGGCCACTGCGTGACCAGGGTGACGTGGCCCGAGAGCACCACGAGCAGATCGCGGTCCGTATCCCCCGTGGCGAACACCAGGCTGTGCGGCGCCACGGACTGGGTGCGCAGGCGCACCTCCAGCGCCTGGCGCGCGGCGGGCGCCAGACCCTCGCCCAGCTCGCCCAGCGGGCCCGGGCTGCCGTCGCGCACGCGCAGATGCGCCGGACGCTGGTCCAGGATCTGCACCTCGGCCCATTCGAGGGCGCGGTCCAGGTCGGCAAAACTGCGCACCGTGCTGCCGACCTGCGCCTGGGCCAGGGGGTCCAGCGAGGCCACGGCCAGGGCGATGCCCTGCTGCTGCAGGTCGCGCACCAGCGCACGCAATTGCGCCAGGGCCGTGCTGTCCCACGAAGGCACGCGCGCGGCGTTGAGCACCACCCAGCGGTGACGCGGCAGCAGCAGCGCGCGCACCTGCTCGGACAGGTGCGCCGCGACGCCGAAGGACATCACGCCCTGCACCTCGAACACCGCCACCTGGTTCATGTGCTGCGCCACCCAGCCCTCGGTGGCCGCGCGGCGCAGGCGGCGCGAGCGCAGCTCACCGTCCAGCCGCACATGGCGCAGCACCGTGCTGGCCGAGTCGCGCAGCAGCGCGAGCGTGGCCACCACCAGCCCAGCCACCAGCGCGACCGCGCCACTGAACACGGCGAACACCAGCGCCACCAGCCAGCTCTGCACCCAGGTGATGCGCGCCTGGCGCGCAGGGCGCGCCGACCACAGCGGCCGCGGCACCTGCCACAACCCGGCCAGGATCAGGCCGCCGGCCAGGCTGGCCATGGGCAGCCAGTGCAGCCACCAGGCCCCGGTGCACGCCACCCCCAGCATGATGGCCGCGTGCCAGCGCGGCGCCGCGCGCGAGGCCCCGGCCTCGGCCAGCACGATGCGCGAGCGCGAGGCGCTGGTGGAGGCCGGGATCAGGCCCGCCAGCGCGCACAGCGCACCCAGCAGGCTCTCGCGCCGCAAAATGGCGTTGGCATCGCTGCGCAGGCCGTGTTCCAGCTCCAGCTCCTGCTGGAAGACCAGCACCTCCAGGCTGTTGACCATGGCCATGAGCAGGGCCAGCGTGACCAGGGCCTGGCCCTGGGCCTGGGCCAGCGCCAGCCAGGGGATGCCGCCCCAGCCGGGCCACAGCGGCCCGGCAAACGGGCCCGGCGGGGCCGCGGCCACGAACACCTCGCCCCAGCCCCATGGCCCCGCCCCGGCCACCGCCAGGGACACCAGCACCACGGCGGCCAGCAAGCCCGGCACCTGCGGCCAGCGCCGGCGCAGCCCCCAGGCCAGCAGCACCACCGCCAGCGCCGCCAGGGCGTTCCAGGGCATGCGCGCATCGCCCAGGGAGCCGGCGCCAAAGCCCGTGCGCACCTGGCCGAACACCATGGACAGGCCCACGCCCGCGGCGAAGCCGTGCGTCACCGAAATGGGCAGAAAACGCGCCGCCGAAGCTAGGCGCAGCACGCCCAGCATGCCCTGGAACACAAAGGCCAGGGCCACCGTCGCCCCCGTCACGGCCAGCACCTGCGGCCCCTGCAGCCCCAGGCTGGGCGCCGCGCCCTGCACCGTGGCCAGCACGGCGGCGAACAGCAGCGCCACCACGGTGGACGGGGCATAGACCACGCCGGCGCGCGGCAGCACCAGCGTGAGCAGCAGGCCCGGCAGCGCCGCCGACCACAGCGCCTGCGCGGCCAGCGAATGTGCCCCGGCCAGCGGGGCGAAGGCCAGCAGGCCCAGGCCCACGGCGTGCGGCACGGTCACCGCGGCGGCGGACCATGCCGCGGCCCGGACCGTTGACGGATTCTCTTGCAGGGGCGGCTGTGCCGACGGTGTGCGCCCCGAAGGTGCCATCGCCATGGGCCGCGTCAGAGCGAACGCGCCCCGAAGGTATCGCAGGCGCGCACGCTGCCCTGCTGCAGGCCCGTGGAGAACCAGCGCTGGCGCTGCGCGCTGGTGCCGTGGGTGAAGGACTCGGGCACCACGGCGCCGCCGCTGGCGCGCTGCAGCGCGTCGTCGCCGATCTTGGCGGCGGCGTTCATGGCTTCCTCCACATCGCCCTGTTCCAGGATCTGGCGCGCATTCTGGGCGTGGTGCGCCCACACCCCGGCGAAGCAGTCGGCCTGCAGCTCCAGGCGCACGGACAGGCGGTTGTATTCGGCCTGGCTGACGCGGCCCCGCATCTGCTCCATCTTGGCGCTGATGCCCAGCAGGTTCTGCACATGGTGGCCCACCTCGTGGGCGATCACGTAGGCCTGGGCGAAGTCGCCCGGCGCGCCAAGGCGGCTCTTGAGGGTTTCGTAGAAGCCCAGGTCGATGTAGACCCTCTGGTCGGCCGGACAGTAGAACGGCCCCATGGCCGCCTGCCCCGTGCCGCAGGCCGTGGGCGTGGCCCCGCGAAACAGCACCAGCCGCGGCTCCTGGTAGCTGCCCCCGGCCTGGCGGAACACGCCGTGCCACACATCCTCGGTATCGGCCAGCACGGTGGAGACGAAGCGCGCCAGGGTGTCATCGGCCGGCGGGCGCTGCGCCGGCGCCTGCTGCACCTGGGCCGGCGGGCCGCCCGCGCCGCTGAGCAGGCCCAGCAGGGTGAGCGGGTTGATGCCCAGCAGCCAGCCGCCCAGCAGGGCGATGACGATGGTGCCGATGCCGATGCCGCGCCCACCCGGGAGGGGAAATCCGCCGCCGCTGCCGCGCCGGTCTTCCACATTGTCCGATTCCCGGTTGCCTTCCCATTTCATGGCCTGCTCCTGTGCTGCCTCAGCATATTACGCGCCACCCGCGCAGCCTGCGCGGGCCGCTACCATGGCGACCATGGCCCCGACCCACACCCACGCGCCCCTGCTGCTCACGGGCTTCGACCCGTTCGGCGGCGACGCCGTCAACCCGAGCTGGCTGGTGGCGCGCGCGCTGCACGGCCAGCGCATTGCCGGCCACACGGTGGTGGCGGCGCAACTGCCCACCGTCTTCGGGGCGGCGCAGGAACAGTTGCAGGCCTTGCTGGCGTTGCACCGCCCGGCTCTGGTGCTGTGCCTGGGGCAGGCGGGCGGGCGCGCCGCGCTGTCGGTCGAGCGCGTCGCCATCAACCTCATCGACGCCCGCATCCCCGACAACCAGGGCGCGCAGCCCCTGGACGCCCCCGTGGCGCCGGACGGCCCGGCGGCCTACTTCGCCAGCCTGCCCGTCAAGGCGCTGCGGCGCGCCGTGCAGCAGGCCGGGCTGCCCTGCGAGGTGTCGCAGACGGCGGGCACCTTCGTGTGCAATGCGGTGTTCTACGGCCTGCTGCACCAGCTCGCTGCTGGCGCCGCAGCCGGGGCGCGCGGCGGCTTCGTGCACGTGCCCTGGCTGCCGGAGCAGGGCGCGCCCGCCATGCAGCTGCGCGACATGGTGCGCGGCGTGCACGCCATGCTGTGGGCCGCCGTGCTGCACCGGCAGGACATCGCCGCGGGCGCGGGCGCCCTGCACTGACGGCCGGGGTCAGGCCCGCGGCAGGGTGACGCCGTGCTGGCCCTGGTACTTGCCACCGCGGTCCTTGTACGAGACCTCGCAGACGTCGTCCTTGTCGCTCTCGAAGAACAGCACCTGGGCGCAGCCCTCGCCAGCGTAGATGCGCGCGGGCAGCGGCGTGGTGTTGGAGAACTCCAGCGTCACGTAGCCTTCCCATTCGGGCTCGAAGGGCGTGACGTTGACGATGATGCCGCAGCGCGCGTAGGTGCTCTTGCCCAGGCAGACGGTGAGCACGTTGCGCGGGATGCGAAAGTATTCGACGGTGCGCGCCAGCGCGAAGCTGTTGGGCGGGATGATGCAACTGTCGCCCTCGAAATCGACGAAGCTTTTCTCGTCGAAGTTCTTGGGATCGACCACCGTGCTGTGGATGTTGGTGAACACCTTGAATTCGGGCGCGCAGCGGATGTCGTAGCCGTAGCTGCTGGTGCCGTAGCTGATGATCCTGCGGCCATCGGCCTCGCGCACCTGGCCGGGCTCGAAGGGCTCGATCATGCCGTGCTCGGCCGCCATGCGGCGGATCCATTTGTCGCTCTTGATGCTCATGCTGCGGGCTCCTCGCCAGGTACTATGGTTTTGATAGCTGGTAGCGCTCGGCCATCAAGCGCCAGGGGCATATTTTGCCTGTGAAATCACGGTTTGCTCCACGAGCCGGTCGTCGCCCAGCACGATCAGGGCGAACAGCAGCTCGTCCAGGCTGGCGGCCTGCGCCGTGCGCCGCGCCAGCAGCGGCGTGGCCTGGGGGTTGAGCACGATGAAGTCGCCCTCGCAGCCGGGCTGCAAATTGCCGATCACGCCCTCCAGGCCCAGGGCGCGCGCCGCGCCCGCCGTGTGCTGCCACCACAGGTGCTGGGGCGGCAGGCTCAGGCCGGGCTTGGTCTGGCCCTCGCGCCCCACGGTGTAGGCCGCGAGCATGGTGCGGAACGGCGAGAAGCTCGTGCCCCCGCCCACGTCGCTGGCCAGGCCGTAGGCAAAGCCCGCACGGTCGGCCGCCTGGTAGTCGAAGAAGCCGCTGCCCAGGAACAGATTGCTCGTGGGGCTGACGGCGGCGGCCGTGCGGCGCTCGCGCATCAGGGCGCGGTCGTCCGCGTCGAAGTGGATGCAGTGCGCATACACGGCGCGCTCACGCATCAGGCCGAAGCCGTCGTACACCGCGAGGTAGCTGCGCGCGCGCGGGTAGAGCTCGCGCACCCAGCGCACCTCGTCCAGGTTCTCGGCCACGTGCGACTGGATCCACACGTCCGGGTACTGCGCCGCGAGCTTGCCCGCGCCGCGCAGTTGCGCCGGGCTGCTGGTGGGGGCAAAGCGCGGCGTGATGGCGTAGCCCAGCCGGTCCACGCCATGCCAGCGCCCGATCAGGTCCTCGGTATCGATCAGGCTTTGCTCGGTGTCGTCGCGCACGCCGTCGGGCGAATGGCGGTCCTGCAGCACCTTGCCGGTCATCAGGCGCAGTTGCCGGTGCCGTGCCTCGGTGAACAGGGCATCGACCGAGTGCGGGTGCGAGGTGGCGAAGGCCAGCGCCGTGGTGACGCCATTGCGCAGCAGCTCGTCGAGGAAGAACCCGGCCACCTGGGCGGCGTAGCCCTGGGCGGCAAAGCGCTTTTCGTGCGGGAAGGTGTAGTTCTCCAGCCAGGGCAGCAGGCCCTCGGCGGGCGAGCCGATCACGTCGGTCTGCGGGTAGTGGACATGCATGTCCACGAAACCGGGCGCGATGATGCGCCCGCTCCAGTGCGTGACCGGGTGCCCGGCGAATTGCGGTGCCAGTGCGTGCCAGGCACCGGCGGCCTGCACGCGCTGGCGGCCTGCAGCGTCGGGGCCGATGGCCAGCAGGCCATCCTCGTCGTACAAGGCCTGGCCATCCTCGGCAAAGCGCAACAGGGCGGAACGGTAGATGTGCATGGCTGCAAGCTTACCGGAGCCGCTGGTTCCTGAGCACCTTCATGCTCCCCCCACGCTGCGCCCCGCCCACAGCCTATGCCACAGGCGCGGCCCAGACCAGGGCCACCGTGCAAGGGCCGCCCCGCAGCACCGGTGGCGTTCCCCCTCCGCGCAGCGCAGCGAAGCAGAGAGGGGGGAAGGCGCCGAAGGCGACTCAGGGGGGTGCGTCAAATATGCACCGCGTGCCCCAGCGCGCGCAGCGCCGCCTCCTGCACCGCCTCGCCCAGCGTGGGATGGGCGTGGATGGTGCCCGCCACGTCCTCCAGCCGCGCGCCCATCTCCATGGACTGGGTGAAGGCCGCGGCCAGCTCGGCCACGCCCTGGCCCACGGCCTGCCAGCCGAGGATCAGGTGATCGCTCTTGCGCGCCACCACGCGCACGAAGCCGCCGGTGGCCTCCAGCGTCATGGCGCGGCCGTTGGCGGAGAAGGGGAAGGCGGCGTCTATGCAGTCCAGCCCCGCGGCGCGCGCCTCGCCCGGCGTCCTGCCCACGACCACGACCTCGGGGTCGGTGAAGCACACGGCCGGGATGGCCATGGGCTCGAAGCGCCGGTTCTGACCCGCGATCTGCTCGGCCACGCACTCGCCCTGCGCCATGGCGCGGTGCGCCAGCATGGGCTCGCCGGTGACGTCGCCGATGGCCCAGACGTTGCGCATGGAGGTGCGGCACTGCGCATCCACGGCCAGGTAGCGGCCATTCATGTCGAGCAGCAGCGACTCCAGCCCGAAGCCCGCGGTGCGCGGCCTGCGCCCCACGGCGACGAGCACGCGCTCGGCGGGCAGGGCGAACTCGTCGGCACGCGCGTTGCGCACATGCACGCCGTGCTTGGCGTCGTAGCCCTGCACGCTGCAGCCCAGGTGCAGCACCACGCCGCTCTTTTGCAGGGCATCGAGCACGGGCTGGGTCAGCTCCTCGTCGTAGCTGGGCAGCACGCGCTGCGCGGCCTCGACCACCGTGACCTCCACGCCCAGCTTGCGGTAGGCCATGCCCAGCTCCAGCCCGATGTAGCCCGCGCCGACCACCACCAGGCGCTTGGGGACCACGTCGGGCGAGAGCGCGTCCGTCGACGACCAGATGGCGCCGCCGAACGGCATGCTGGGCAGCTCCACGGGCTCGGAGCCCGTGGCCAGCAGCAGGTGTTCGCAGCGCACGCGCACGGCCTCGCCGCCCTCGGCCTGCACGGTCACGGTCTTGCCGTCCTCGATGTGCGCCCAGCCCTTGAGCACCTGCACGCCGGCCTTGCGCAGCAGGCCGCCGACGCCGCCGGAGAGGCGCTTGACGATGCCGTCCTTCCAGCGCACGGTCTGCGCGATGTCGATGCTGGGTTCCTGCACCTTGATGCCCAGCGGCGCGCCGTGGGCCTGGTGGCGTGCAGCCTCGAACGCGTGCGCGGCGTGGATCAGCGCCTTGGACGGGATGCAGCCGATGTTCAGGCAGGTTCCGCCCAGGTGCGCGCCCTCCGCGAGCACGGTGGGAATGCCCAGTTGCCCGGCACGGATGGCGGCCACATAGCCGCCGGGGCCGCCGCCGATGACCAGCAGGCGGGTGGTGATTTCTTTCATGTGTATTCCTCCCGCTTCACTCGACGAACAGCAGGGCCGGGGTTTCGAGCAGCGCGCGCAGGGCCTGGATGAAGCGCGCCGCGTCCATGCCGTCGACCACGCGGTGGTCGAACGAGGACGAGAGGTTCATGAGCTGGCGCGCCACCACCTGGCCGTTGCGGAACATGGGGCGCTCGACCATGCGGTTGACGCCGACGATGGCGACCTCGGGGTGGTTGATGACCGGCGTGCTGGCGATGCCGCCCAGCGCCCCCAGGCTGGTGAGGGTGATGGTCGAGCCCGAGAGCTCCTCGCGCGCGGCCTTGCCCGTGCGCGCGCCCTCGGCCACGCGCGCGATGCCCGCGGCGCAGGCCCACAGGTCCAGCGCCTCGGCATGGCGCAGCACCGGCACCATGAGGCCGCCGTCGGTCTGCGTGGCCACCCCCAGGTGCACGGCCGCGTGGCGCGTGACCACGCCGGCCTCGTCGTCGAAGCGCGCGTTGATCTGCGGGAAATCACGCAAGGACAGCACCATGGCGCGCACCAGGAAGGGCAGCAGCGTGAGCTTGCCGCGTGTGGCGCCGTGGATGCGGTTGAGCTGCTGGCGGAGCTGCTCCAGCTCGGTCACGTCCACCTCTTCCACGTAGCTGAAATGCGGGATGCGGCGCTTGGCCTCCTGCATCTTCTGCGCGATCTTGCGGCGCAGGCCGATGACGGGCACCGGCTCTTCGCCATGGCGCTCCACATAGGGCGAGGCGCCCTGCCCGGCCGGCTGGCCCTGGCCGGCGGCGTAGGCGTCCAGGTCCTCGTGCACGATGCGGCCCGCGGGGCCGCTGCCGTGCACGTAGCGCAGGTCCACGCCCATGTCCTGGGCGCGCCGGCGCACGGCGGGCGAGGCGAGCGGGCGCTCGCCTTCCTTGCGCACCACGGCGGGCGTGCCGCGCGGCGCCGCAGCCGGGCGCAGCGACGCAGGCACGGGTGCGGGCGTCGCCGCCGCCACAGGGGCCGCAGGCGGCACAGGTGCGGTCTGCATGGCCGCTGGCGCTACAGAAACAGGAGCTGCTGGCGCTTGATGGGCGGTCGCTGGAGCCGGATTTTCCTTCAAATTCCCCTCACCCTCGACCTCCAGGCGCACCAGCTCGGCGCCCACGGCCATGACCTGGCCGGGGCTGCCTCCCAGCGCCAGCACCTTGCCATGCGTGGGCGAGGGCACCTCGACGGTGGCCTTGTCGGTCATCACGTCGGCCAGGTGCTGGTCTTCACTCACGCGGTCGCCCGGCTGCACGTGCCAGGAGACCAGTTCCACTTCGGCAATGCCCTCGCCAATGTCGGGCACGCGGATCACGTAGATACCCATGGCTTCAGCCCTCCACCGCGCGTTTCAAGGCCGCGCCCACGCGCGCCGGCCCGGGGAAATACGCCCATTCCTGGGCATGCGGGTAGGGGGTGTCCCAGCCCGTCACGCGCTCGATGGGCGCCTCCAGGTGGTAGAAGCAATGCTCCTGCACCAGCGCGGCGAGCTCGGCGCCGAAGCCGCTGGTGCGCGTGGCCTCGTGCACCACCACGCAGCGGCCGGTCTTCTGCACCGAAGCGACGATGGTCTCCAGGTCCAGCGGCCAGAGGCTGCGCAGGTCGATGATCTCGGCGTCTATGCCCGCCTCGCGCGCGGCCGCGTCGCTGACCCAGACCATGGTGCCGTAGGTGAGCACCGTCACGGCCTGGCCCGGCCGGAACACGGCCGCGCTGGTCAGGGGCACCTGGTAATAGCCCTCGGGCACCAGGCCCCGCTCGTGCTTGGACCAGGGCACGACCGGCTTGTCGTGGTGGCCGTCGAACGGGCCGTTGTACAAGCGCTTGGGCTCCAGGAAGATCACCGGGTCCTGGCACTCGATGGACGAGATCAGCAGGCCCTTGGCGTCGTAGGGGTTGCTGGGCATCACCGTGCGCAGGCCGCAGACATGGGTGAAGAAGGCCTCGGGGCTCTGGCTGTGCGTCTGCCCGCCGTAGATGCCGCCGCCGCAGGGCATGCGGATCACCATGGGGGCGGAAAAATCCCCGGCCGAGCGGTGGCGCAGGCGCGCCGCCTCGGAGACGATCTGGTCCGTGGCCGGGTAGAAGTAGTCGGCGAACTGGATCTCGACCACTGGCTTGAGGCCATAGGCCGCCATGCCGATGGCCGTGCCGACGATGCCCGATTCGGAGATCGGCGCGTCGAAGCAGCGCGTCTTGCCGTACTTGGCCTGCAGGCCCTCGGTGACGCGGAACACGCCGCCGAAGTAGCCCACGTCCTCGCCGTAGACGATGACGTTGTCGTCGCGCCCCATCATCACGTCCAGGCCCGAACGCAGGGCCTGGATCATGGTCATGGGAACGCCTGCCGGGTCTTGCTGGTGCTGTGCCATGGCTCAGACCCCCATTTGCTGGCGCTGCCGGCGCAGGTGCTCCGGCATCTGGTGGTACACGTCGTCGAAGATCGCGGCCGCGCTGGGCACGCGCCCGTCGAGCAGGGTGCCGTGGCTCTCGGCCTCCTTCTGCGCGGCGACGACTTCGGCCTCCAGCGCCTTCTGGGCCTGCTCGTGCTGCGCCTCGCTCCACTCGCCGATGGCGATCAGATGCTTCTTCAGGCGCTCGATGGGGTCACCCAGGGGGAAGCGCTGCCAGTCATCGGCAGGGCGGTACTTGGAGGGATCGTCCGAGGTGGAGTGCGGCCCGGCGCGGTAGGTCTCCCACTCGATGAGCGTGGGGCCCTGGTTGGCGCGCGCACGCTCGGCCGCCCACTGCGAGGCGGCGTACACGGCCAGGAAGTCGTTGCCGTCGACACGCAGCGAGGCGATGCCCACGCCCACGCCGCGCTGGGCGAAGGTCGTGCCCTCGCCGCCCGCGATGGACTGGAAGGTGGAGATGGCCCACTGGTTGTTGACCACGTTGATGATCACCGGCGCGCGGTACACGTGGGCGAAGGTGAGCGCGGTGTGGAAGTCGCTCTCGGCCGTGGAGCCGTCGCCGATCCAGGCGGAGGCGATTTTCGTGTCGCCCTTGATCGCCGAAGCCATGGCCCAGCCCACGGCCTGGGGCACCTGGGTGGCGAGGTTGCCCGAGATGGAGAAAAAGCCCGCGCGCTTGTACGAGTACATCACCGGCAGCTGGCGGCCCTTGATCGGGTCGCGCTCATTGCTCATGAGCTGGCAGATCAGCTCCACCAGGGAGATGTCGTCACGCGCCAGCAGCAGGCCCTGCTGGCGGTAGGTGGGAAAGCACATGTCGCCGTCCTGCAGCGCCATGGAATGGGCCACGGCGATGGCCTCCTCGCCCAGGCACTGCATGTAGAAGGAGAGCTTCTTCTGGCGCTGGGCGAGCAGCATGCGCGCGTCGAAGATGCGCGTCTTCATCATCGCGCGCAGGCCGCGGCGCAGGCGCTCGGGGTGGATGGCGGGGGCCCAGGGACCGACGGCCTGGCCGTCGTCGTCCAGCACGCGCACCAGGCTGTCCGCCAGGTCGGCGGTGTCGGCCGGGGAGGTGTCTGTGGGGGGTCGGCGTATGGCGCCGGCAGGCGAGACGCTGAGGTAGGAGAAGTCTGTCTTGCAACCCGGCCGCCCAGTCGGCTCGGGCACATGCAGCTTGAGGGCTGTGTGCGGTGTCATCCACGGTCTCCAGGCACGCGATTGTGTCGCGCGGCTTGTTTCGGACTGAAGCGGCGGGCCGGGTTGCGGCACGCCGTTCACGCTTGCGCGGGTAGCGCAGCCGCGGATTCTATGCCGGCAAACACCCTGCCGCCAACCAGGGCATCGGCAGGACGACCCTGCACGACCTCTGTCCTGCCAGGAGGCATGGTGCTCCCGGGCGCAGCCCGGTGGGAGGGCACAAACCCTGGGGGCAAAGAGACCGCCTGAGGGTGGACAGCCCTACACTCGCAGTCTGCGGGCGCATCTGGTCGCGCCCCAGCCACCCAGAGCCTGCGCCATGCCCCTGTTCGTCGATACCTCGCCCCCCGGCCAATGCCTGTTCTGCCGCCTCGTGGCGGGAGAGATCCCTTCGGCGCGCGTGCACGAAGACGCGCTGACCCTCGCCTTCATGGACATCGGCCAGGTCAACCCCGGCCATGTGCTCGTAGCCACCCGGCGCCACGCGGCGACGCTGCTGGACATCACGCCGCAAGAGGCTGCCGCCGTGCTGCAGACGGCCCAGCGCGTGGCCCGCGCCGTCCAGCAGGTGTTCGACCCTCCGGGCATCACCCTGCTGCAGGCCAATGGCCGCGAGGGCGACCAGACGGTGTTCCACTTCCACATGCATGTGGTGCCGCGCCACGCGGGCGACGGCATTGCCCTGTCCTGGCCGCGCAAGAACCCCGACCCGGCCATGCTGCAGGACTACGCCCGCCGCCTGGCCGCGGCCATGGCTCCGGCGCCCTGAGCGCCCGCTGAACCCCTGCGCTGCCGCAGGGCGTGCCGCAGCGCTCAGTCGTACTCGACGAAGCGCTCGAAACTCTCCTTGAGCCTGTGCTGCCAGGCGCGCTTGTCGGCCGCGCTGGCAAAACTGGCCTCGAAGCTGTTGCTGGCCAGCTCGTAGGCGTGGCGTGCGCCCATGCCGGTGGCGGCGAAGACCTGCGTGAAGTTGTCGTTGATGTAGCCGCCGAAGTAGGCCGGGTCGTCCGAGTTGACCGTGGCGCACAGGCCGGCATCGAGCAACTGGCGCAGCTTGTGGTCCCGGAGGTCCGGGAACACGCGCAGCTTCTGGTTGGACAGCGGGCACACTGTGAGCGGCACGCGGCTGCTGGCCAGGCGCTGCAGGAGCGCGGCGTCCTGGAAGGCCTGCACGCCGTGGTCTATGCGCTCGACCTGGAGCACGTCGAGCGCGCTCCAGATGTAGGCGGGCGGCCCCTCCTCGCCCGCATGGGCCACCCGGTGCAGGCCCAGCTCGCGGCAGCGCGCGAACACGCGCGCGAACTTCTCGGGCGGATGGCCCAGCTCGCTGCTGTCCAGGCCCACGCCGATGAACTTGTCCTGCAGTGGCAGCGCCTGCTCCAGCGTGGCAAAGGCCTCCTCCTCGCTCAGGTGGCGCAGAAAGCACAGGATCAGGCTGGCGCTGATGCCCAGCAGGGTGCGCGCGTCCTCGCAGGCGCGGTGCAGGCCCATGATGACGGTCTCTATGGGCACGCCGCGCGCCGTGTGCGTCTGCGGGTCGAAGAAGATCTCGGCGTGCACCACGTTGTCGGCCACGGCGCGCGCCAGGTAGGCGCGCGCCATGTCGTAGAAGTCCTGCTCGTGCAGCAGCACGCTGGCGCCGGCGTAGTAGATGTCGAGGAAGCTCTGCAGATCGGTGAAGGCGTAGGCGCTGCGCAGCTCCTGCACGCTGGCGTAGGGCAGGCGCACGCTGTTGCGTTCGGCCAGCGCGAAGATCAGCTCGGGTTCGAGCGAGCCTTCGATGTGGATGTGCAGCTCGGCCTTGGGCATGGCGCGCAGCAGTGCGGGCAGGCGTTCGGCGGCGACGGGCGGGACCTTGAACATGGGGCAGCCTCCGGGGACAGGGGAAACGAAAAGGGCCGCACTGCGGCGGCCCTGGCAAGCATACAGCGGTGCTGTGCTTATTTCTTGTCGCCGCCCGGCACCTTGCCTTCCACGCCCTTGACGTAGAAGTTGATGCCCGTGAGGAACTTGTCGTCGGCCACGGCGTCCTTGTCGAGCACGGTCTTGCCCGCGTTGTCCACGATGGGGCCCTTCCAGATCTGGAAGCTGCCGTCCTTCAGGCCGTTCTTGACTTCCTCGGCCTTGGCCTTGAGCTCGGCGGGCACGTCCTCGGCGATGGAGACGAGGTCGATCGCGCCTTCCTTGACGCCCCACCAGGCCTGCTCGTCACCCTTCCAGGTGCCTTCCAGCGCGTCCTTGGTGGCCTTGATGTAGTACGGGCCCCAGTTGATGATGGCCGATGCCAGGTGGGCCTTGGGGCCGTAGGCGGTCATGTCCGAATCCCAGCCGAAGGCGCGCTTGCCCTTTTCCTGCGCGGTCTTGAGCACGGCGGGCGAGTCGGTGTTCTGGAACAGCACGTCCGCGCCGCCGTTGATCAGGCTGGTGGCGGCCTCGGTCTCCTTCGGGGGGCTGAACCATTCGTTCACCCACACGACCTTGGTCTTGATCTTGGGGTTGACCGACTGCGCGCCCAGCGTGAAGCTGTTGATGTTGCGCAGCACCTCGGGGATGGGCACCGAACCGACCACGCCCAGCACATTGGTCTTGGTCATGCCGCCCGCGATCACGCCGGCCATGTACGCGCCCTCATAGGTGCGGCTGTCGTAGGTGCGCACGTTGGCGGCGGTCTTGTAGCCCGTGGCGTGCTCGAACTTCACGTCGGGGAAGTCCGGGGCGATCTTCTGGATGGACTCCATGTAGCCGAAGGTGGTGCCGAAGATCAGCTTGTTGCCCTGGCCGGCCATGTCGCGCAGCACGCGCTCGGCGTCGGCCGACTCGGGCACGCTCTCGACGAAGCTGGTGACGACCTTGTCGCCGAACTCCTTCTCGACGGCCTTGCGCCCGTTGTCGTGGGCGAAGGACCAGCCGCCGTCGCCCACGGGGCCGACATAGGCAAACGCGATCTTCAGCGGCTCGGGCTTGGGTGCGGGCGCCTCGGTGACGGGGGCCGGTGCCGGTGCGGGGGCCGGTGCCGGTTCTTCCTTCTTGCCGCAGCCCATCAGGGCTGCCGCCGCCACGGCGGAGAGCGCTGCCGTCTTGATGAGCGCGCGTTTGTGCAGATCGGTCATGTCGGTTCCTTCTGGGGAAGTTGGGGAGGGGACGAAAAAAACGGCCATTATGTGCCGGGATAAAAGGGTTTGCCCAGCGAGGCCGGCATGTTCACCCGGATCCACTGCGGATTGCGCGAGATCAGGGCCAGCACCACGATGGTCGAGAGGTAGGGCAGCATGCTGAGCCACTGGCTGGCCACCTGCACGCCCGTGGCCTGCAGGTGGAACTGCAGCATGGTCACGCCGCCGAACAGGTAGGCGCCGAGCAGCACGCGCGCCGGGCGCCAGGTGGCGAAGGTGGTGAGCGCCAGCGCGATCCAGCCGCGCCCGGCGACCATGCCCTCGACCCACAGCGGCGTGTACACGGTGGAGATGTAGGCGCCAGCCAGGCCGCACAGCGCCCCCCCGGCCACCACGGCCGCCAGGCGGATGCGGCGCACCGGGTAGCCCAGCGCGTGCGCCGACTGTGGCGACTCGCCCACCGAGCGCAGCACCAGGCCGGCGCGCGTGCGGTAGAGGAACCACACCAGCGCCGCCGTGAACGCCATGGTCAGGTAGACCACGGGGTGCTGGCGAAACAGCGCCGGCCCCAGGACGGGCACATCGGCGAGCAGTGGAATGCCGTACTTGGGCAGCTCGGGCAGCTTGGCCTGCACATAGTGGATGCCGGCGAACGCCGAGAAGCCCACGCCGAACAGCGACAGCGCCAGCCCCGTGGCGTACTGGTTGGTGTTGAGCCAGATGACCAGCCAGCCAAACACCGCGGCGAGCAGCGCGCCGGCCGCCATGCCCGCGGCAAAACCCAGCCAGGGGCTGCCCGTGTGCACCACGGTGGCAAAGCCGGCGATGGCGGCGCACAGCATCATGCCCTCGGCGCCCAGGTTGACGATGCCTGCCTTCTCGTTGATGAGCAGGCCCAGCGCCGCAATCGCCAGCACCGTGCCCGCGCTGAGCGTGGCGCCGATCAGGAGTGCGTAGGATTCCATCTCAGACCTCCCGCCGTGCAGGTTGCGCGCGCACCCAGCGCACGCGGTAGGCGATGAGCGTGTCGCAGGCCAGCAGCGAGAACAGCAGCAGGCCCTGGAACACACCCGTGAGCGACTTGGGCAGCCCCAGGCGCGACTGCGCCAGCTCGCCGCCGATGTAGAACATGCTCATGAGCATGGCCGAGAACACCATGCCCACCGGGTGCAGGCGCCCGACGAAGGCCACGATGATGGCGGCAAAACCATAGCCCGCAGGCACGTAGGGCGTGAGCTGGCCGATGGGGCCCGCCACCTCCAGCGCCCCGGCCAGGCCCGCCGCGCCGCCCGAGATGAGCAGTGCCGTCCACAGCGCGCGGCGCGACGAAAAGCCCGCGTAGCGCGCCGCTGCGGGCGCCAGCCCGCCCACCTGCTGGGCAAAACCCGCACGCGCGCGGAACAGGAACACCCACAGCAGCGCCGCACCGAGCAGGGCCAGGGGCAGGCCGATGTGCACGCGCGAACCCGCCATGAGCCGCGGGATCTGCGTGACGCGCTCGAACATGCGCGTCTGCGGAAAGTTGTAGCCCATGGGGTCCTTCCAGGGGCCGAACACCAGATAGCTCAGGAACAGGCTGGCCACATAGACCAGCATCAGGCTGACCAGGATCTCGTTGGCGTTGAAGCGGTCGCGCAGCAGCGCCGTCAGGCCCGCCCAGGCCATGCCGCCCAGCACGCCGGCCGCGAGCAGCGCGGGCACGATCCAGGCGCCCGTGTCCTTGCTCGCCATCAGCGCCACGCCGCCGGCGGCAATGGCGCCCATGACGAACTGCCCCTCGGCGCCGATGTTCCAGACGTTGGAGCGGAAGCACACGGCCAGCCCCAGCGCGATGAGCAGCAGCGGCGTGGCTTTGACCATGAGCTCGCCCAGGGCGTAGCGCGTGCGCAGCGGCTCCCAGAAGAACACCTGCAGACCGCGCACCGGGTCCTTGCCGAGCACGGCGAACAGCGCCACGCCGATGAGCACGGTGATGCACAGCGCCAGCAGCGGCGAGCCGTAGGACCACCAGCGCGAAGCCTGCGGACGCGGTTCAAGCTTGAGCATGGGCCACCTCGCCTTCCCGCGCCGCACCCTGCGCCAGGTGCGCCTGCACCTGGGCATGCCACAGGCCGCTCATCCACTCGCCGATGCGCTCGACCGTGGCGTCCTGCCGCGCTACCGAGGGCGAAAGCTGGCCCTTGGCCATCACGTAGAGCCGGTCGCTCATATCAAACAACTCCTCCAGTTCCTCGCTCAGCACGAGCACGGCGCAGCCGGCGTCGCGCAGCTGCAGGATCTCGCTGCGGATCTGCTGCGCCGCGCCCACGTCCACGCCCCAGGTGGGCTGGGCGACGATGAGCAGGCGCGGTCGGGCCGAGATCTCGCGCCCGACGATGAACTTCTGCAGGTTGCCGCCCGAGAGCGACTGCGCCGGCGCATCGGGCCCGCCGGCCTTGACGCCGAAGCGCTCGATGATGCCGCGCGCCTGCGCCTGCAGCACGCGCATGCGGATCCAGCCCAGCGCCCCCACCGCGTCGCTGCGCGTGAGCAGCAGGTTGTGCGCCAGCCCCATGCTGGGCACGGCGCCGCGGCCCAGGCGCTCCTCGGGCACGAAATGCAGGCCCAGGGCGCGCCGCGGGCGCGGGCCGCGGTGGCCCACGTTCTGCCCCGCCACCTGCACCATGGCGGGCTGGGCGCGCGGGTCTTCGCCCGAGAGCGCGCACAGCAACTCCTTCTGCCCGTTGCCCGAGACGCCGGCGATGCCCACGACCTCGCCCGCGCGCACCTCGAACTGCACATCGACCAGATCGACGCCGAACTGGTCGGCGCGCGCCAGGCTCAGGCCCTGCACACGCAGCACGGCCTCGCCCGGGGGCACGGCGCGGTGCTCCAGCGCCGCCGGTTCGGCACCGATCATGAGGCGCGAGAGCGAGGCGTTGGATTCGGCGCGCGGGTCGCACACGCCCGTCACCTGGCCCGCACGCATCACGGTGCAGGCGCTGCACAGCGCACGGATCTCGTGCAGCTTGTGGCTGATGTAGAGGATGCTGCAGCCCTCGGCGGCGAGCTGGCGCAGCACGACAAAGAGCTTTTCCACCGCCTGCGGCGTGAGCACCGAGGTCGGCTCGTCGAGGATGAGCAGGCGCGGGTTGGCCAGCAGGGCGCGGATGATCTCCACGCGCTGCATCTCGCCCACGCTGAGCGTGTGCACGGGGCGCAGCGGGTCGATGTCCAGGCCGTACTCGGCCGCCTTGGCCGTGATGCGGCGCGTGACCTCGGCCAGGGAGATGCTCTTGTCCAGGCCCAGCCAGACGTTCTCGGCCACGGTGAGGGTGTCGAACAGGCTGAAATGCTGGAACACCATGGCAATGCCCAGCTGCCGCGCCTCCTGGGGGTTGCGGATGCTCACGGCCTGCCCGTCGAACTGCACGCTGCCCTCGTCGGGCCGCGTGGCGCCGTAGATGATCTTCATCAGCGTGGACTTGCCCGCGCCGTTCTCGCCCAGCACGGCGTGGATCTCGCCCGGCTGCACCGTGAGCGAGACGCCGTTGTTCGCCACCACGGCAGGGTAGCGCTTGGTGATGCCCGCCAGCCGCAGGCGCGGCGGGGCCTGGCCGGGGGCAGCGGGGTGTGCGTTGGAATTCATGCGCGCATTGTCTCCCAAAGATGTTTCTATTTATGCACAAATATCGCTGCAGGGCAGGTAAGACCTGCGTCACCAGCTATGGTTTTCGTAGCGTTTGCGCCACACTGCGCACGCAATCGCGCAGCCATGCACCGGCTTCGGACGGGTGCGTGCGCTCGTGCCAGAGCTGGTAGTACACCAGCGGCGGAAACGCCACCGGGCACGGCAGTATGGCCACGGGCAGGCGTGCGGCAAAGCGCTCGCAGTACTGGCGCCCGGTGGTGAGCACCAGCAGGCTTTGCGCCACGATGTCGGGGATGAGCCCGAAATGCGCGCAGCGCGCCGTGATGTTGCGCACCAGGCCCAGGCTGTCGAGGTGGGCGTCGATCACGCCGCGCGCCCCCGGATGCGTGGGCGTGGGCGCGATGTGCTCGGCCGCCAGCCAGTCCTCGGAGCTCCAGCCGCGGCGCACGGCCGGGTGGTCCTGGCGCACCAGGCACACCACCTCGTCGCTGAACAGCCGTCCCTGGTGCAGGTCGCCGGGCGGCTCGGGCCAGTTGCCGATGACCACGTCCGCCTCGCCCTCGGCCAGCAGCGCGTGGTACGGGCTGTCGGGCGAGAGCGGCAGGATGTCGATGGGGCAGCGCGGCGCCTCCTGCTTGATGCGCGCGGCCAGGCGCGGCAGGAACAGCGGGTCGAGGTAGGCGCTGGCGGCCACGCGAAAGCTGCGCGTGGCGCTGCGCGGGTCGAAGCCGCGCGCGTCGGAAAACAGGGACTCGGCCGCCCGCAGGATGGCCGCGGCCGGCGCGACCATGCGCAGTGCCGCGTCGGTGGGCGCCATGCCCGCGCCCGAGCGCACGAGCAGCGGGTCGTCCGCCAGTTGCCGCAGCCGCTTGAGCGCGTGCGAGACCGCGGGCTGGTGCATGCCCAGCCGGATGGCCGCCTTGGAAACGCTGCGCTCGGTCAACACGGTATGCAAGACCCTGATGAGATGGAGGTCTATCTTGTCGAAAAGCGCTGGGTCCCTCATAGCGGTGCGTGCATTCCCGTCATAAGCCAAAACGTATGCCGCGCCCTGCCGCCGCACCCTACCCTTGCAGCAGCCTGCCGGGACGACGGCACACCCCGCCGCACACACGGCACACCCTGGGCTTTCGCTGTAACCTCACGCCATGGGCACCCTGCAATTCATCCGACGCGGCCAGACCGTAGCGCTGGCCAATGTACCACCCGACCGCACGCTGCTGCAGGTGCTGCGCGAGGACCTGGGCCACACCGGCACCAAGGAGGGCTGCGGCGAAGGCGACTGCGGCGCCTGCACCGTGGCCGTGGGCGAGGCCGTGGACGGCCGCCTGCAGATCCGCGCCATCAACGCCTGCATCTGCCTGGCGCACTCCATCGCCGGCAAGGCGCTGTGGACCGCCGAGGACCTGGCGCAGGACCCGCTGCTGCGCCCGCAGGACGCCCCCGCCGGCAGCCTGCACCCGGTGCAGCAGGCGCTGGTGCAGCACCACGGCTCGCAGTGCGGCTTTTGCACGCCGGGCTTCGTGATGAGCCTGTTCGCCCTGTACCAGAACGAGGTCTGCCAGGGCCGCGGCGTGGAGCGCGAGCGCGCCGTGCAGGACCTCTCGGGCAACCTGTGCCGCTGCACGGGCTACCGCCCCATCCTGGACGCCGCGCAGCACATGGGCGCGCTGCCGCGCTGGCAGGTGGACGAAGCCGCAGTGCTACAAAAAATGGAGCTGCTGGCGCAATCCAGTCAAGCGCCGGAGCCCGATTTGGCTTATATGGCCCCGGGCACGCTGGCCGAACTGCTGGCGGCGCGCAGTGCGCACCCCCAGGCCCAGCTCGTGGCCGGCTGCACCGACGCGGGCCTGTGGGTGACCAAGCAGCACCGCCAGTTCGCCCAGGTGCTGGACGTGACGCGCGTGGCCGAGCTGTGCCGTATCGAAGAGACCGCGGAGCACACCGCCATCGGCGCCGCCGTGCGCCTGCACGACGCCTTTGCCGCGCTGGTGCGGCGCCGCCCGCAGTTGCAGACCTTCGCCGCGCGCTTTGCCGGCCTGCCCGTGCGCAACGCCGGCACGCTGGGCGGCAACGTGGCCAATGGCTCGCCCATCGGCGACTCCATGCCCCTGCTCATCGCGCTGCGCGCCCGCGTGGTGCTGGCGAGCCCGCGCGGCACGCGCGAGCTGCCGCTCGAAGAGCTCTACACCGGCTACCGCCAGAACGTGCTGGCGCCCGACGAGGTGCTGGCGCACATCCTCGTGCCGCACCCGGCGCCCGGGGAGTTCCTGCGCGCCTACAAGGTCTCCAAGCGCCAGGACGACGACATCTCCGCCGTCTGCCTGGTGCTGAACCTGCACCTGGAAGGCGGCCGGGTGCAGGCCGCCGCCATCGGCGCGGGCGGCGTGGCCGCCGTGCCCGCGCGCGCGCGCCAGGCCGAGGCTGCCCTGCAGGGCCAGCCCTGGAGCGCGGCCGCCGCCCGGCGCGCCGCCGAGGCGCTGCAGGCGCAGTTCACCCCGCTGTCGGACATGCGCGCCAGCAGCCAGTACCGCAGCGCCCTGCTCGCCAGCCTGCTGCAGCGCTTCTGGCTGGAGAGCCAGGGCACGGCCAATGCGTCGCTCGCCACCCTGGACCTGGAGGCCCTGGCATGAACCGCGCCCCCAGCACCCTCTCCGGCCTGCGCGCCATGGGTCAGCCGCACGCCCACGAAAGCGCCCAGGCGCAGGTGGCGGGCAGCGCGCACTACGTGGACGACCTGCCCGAGCTCAAGGGCACGCTGCACGCCGCGCCCATCCTCTCGCCCGTGGCGCACGGGCGCCTGGACAGCGTGGACTGCAGCGCCGCCCTGCGCATGCCCGGCGTGCGCGCCGTGGTGCTGGCCGCCGACGTTCCCGGCGACCCGGTGCTGGCCGCCTTCGGGCGCGACGAGCCCATCTTCGCCCAGGACGCGGTGCACTACGTGGGCCAGGTCATCGGCCTGGTGGTGGCCGAGACCGCCCTGCAGGCGCGCCGCGCCGCGCGCGCCGTGCAGCCCGGCATCACGCCGCTGCCCGCCATCCTCACCATTGCCCAGGCCCTGGCCGCGCAGAGCCGCGTGCTGCCGCCCGTGACGGTGCGCCGCGGCGCGCCCGAGGCGGCGCTGGCGCGCGCCCCGCACCGCCTGCAGGGCACGCTGGAGGTGGGCGGGCAGGAGCATTTCTACCTGGAGGGCCAGATCGCCTACGCCCTGCCGCTGGAGCAGGGGCAGTGGCACATCCACTCCAGCACCCAGCACCCGGGCGAGGTGCAGCACTGGGTGGCGCACGCCTTGGGGCTGGCCAGCCACGCCGTGCGCGTGGAGTGCCGGCGCATGGGCGGCGGCTTTGGCGGCAAGGAGACGCAGGCCGGCCACCTGGCCGTGTGGGCCGCGCTGGCCGCGCACAAGACCGGCCACCCGGTCAAGCTGCGCCTGGACCGCGACGACGACTTCGTGATCACCGGCAAGCGCCACCCCTTCGCCTACCGCTGGGACGTGGGCTTTGACGACAGCGGCCGCATCCTGGGCCTCAAGCTGCACATGGCGGCCAACTGCGGCTTCTCGGCCGACCTCTCGGGCCCGGTATGCGACCGCGCCGTGTTCCACGCCGACAACGCCTACTACCTGGAGCACGTGGAGATCGAATCGCACCGCTGCCGCACGAACCTGCAGAGCCACACAGCCTTCCGCGGCTTCGGCGGGCCGCAGGGGGTGATCGCCATCGAGACCATCGTCGGCGACATCGCCCGCGCCCTGGGCCTCGACGCGCTGGACGTGCGCCTGGTCAACCTCTACGGCAGCACGGAGCGCAACGTCACCCACTACCAGATGCCGGTGGAAGACAACATCCTGCACGATCTGCTACCAAAACTGGAGCTGTCGGCGCAGTACCGGCGGCGCCAGGAGGCCATTTCGGCATGGAATGCCGCCAGCCCCGTGCTCAAGCGCGGCCTGGCCCTCACGCCGGTGAAGTTCGGCATCAGCTTCACGGCCACGCTGTTCAACCAGGCCGGCGCGCTGGTGCATGTCTACACCGACGGCAGCGTGCAGGTGAACCACGGCGGCACCGAGATGGGCCAGGGCCTGCACACCAAGGTGGCGCAGATCGTGGCCGACGAGCTGGGCGTGCCGCTCGCCCAGGTGCGCGTGACGGCCAGCGACACCAGCAAGGTGCCCAACGCCAGCGCCACGGCGGCCAGCAGCGGCACCGACCTCAACGGCCGCGCCGCGCAGTACGCCGCGCGCCACGTGCGCGACAACCTGGCCGCCTTCGTCTGCGGGCTGGACGGCTGCGGCGCGGGGGCGATCCGCTTCGCGGGCGGGCAGGTGATCTCGCCCAAGACCACGCGCCGCTTCGAGGACGTGGTCGCCGAGGCCTATGCCAACCGCATCCAGCTCTGGAGCGACGGCTTCTACCGCACGCCCAAGATCCACTACGACAAGACCACGCTCACGGGCCGGCCGTTCTACTACTTCGCCTATGGCGCGGCCTGCACCGAGGTGGTCATCGACACGCTCACGGGCGAGAGCCGCGTGCTGGCCGTGGACATCCTGCACGACGTGGGCCACAGCATCAACCCGGCGATCGACATCGGCCAGATCGAGGGCGGCTTCGTGCAGGGCATGGGCTGGCTCACCACCGAGGAGCTCGTCTGGAATGCGCAGGGCCAGCTCGCCACGCACGCGCCCAGCACCTACAAGATCCCGGCCACGGGCGACATTCCGGCGCATTTCACAGTGCAGCTCTGGCCCGAGGCCAACCGCGAGGACAACGTGGGCGGCAGCAAGGCCGTGGGCGAGCCGCCGTTCATGCTGGCCATCAGCGTCTACGAGGCGCTGCGCAACGCCATTGCCGCAGGCCTGCCGGCAGACCACCCGGGCGTGGAGCTCACGGCCCCGGCCACGGCGGAAAACGTGCTGCGCGCCCTGCGTCCGCTGTGAGAGCCTGTTGACGATCTTTTCATAGCGCCCGTTGCCCCGCAAAAGTGGCAGGTACAAGGCGGCAAAAGCCGCACTCGGCGTTGCGCACCTGGGTCAGGGCGCCGGGGCACCCGCGCGCTGCACCGGCCGGCGCCGGACGCAGTTGCGCCCGGCACGCTTGGCGTCATAGCAGGCCATGTCGGCCGCGTGCAGGATGGCGCCGACATCGGCGCCCGCGCTGCCGTCCTCCAGCACCACCAGGCCCAGGCTGGCGCCCAGGGCGAAGCTGCGCCCCTGCACCGTGGGTTCCAGCGCCTGCACGGCGCTGCGCAGGCGCTCGGCCACGGCGGCCGCGTAGGCCTCGGAGCAGTCGGGCAGCAGCACGGCAAACTCGTCGCCGCCCAGGCGCGCCACCCAGCCCGCGCCCTGCATCTGGCGCGCCAGCAGGCGCGCCACGTGGCACAGGATCTGATCGCCCGCCTCGTGGCCCACGGCGTCGTTGATGACGGTGAAATGGTCCAGGTCCAGGAACAGCAGCGCGGCCGCAGGCGGCGGTGCACCCGGTGCGCGGGCCTGCGGCGGCTGCAACGCCGCCGGCCAGGTGGCCAGGCGCTGCTCCAGGCCCTGGCGGTTCTCCAGGCCGGTCAGGGCATCGTGCGTGGCGCCCCAGGCAGGGCTGCGCCGCTCCAGGCGCTGGAGCGTCATGTCCTGCAGCAGCCAGAGCATGCCCGCCTCGGGTTCGCCCTCCAGCACCGGCCAGCCCTGGGCCTGCAGCCAGACCGCGCTGCCGTCCTTGCGGCGCAGGCTGAGCGCTTCATCGATGCGCACCGGCCCCCTGCAGGGCAGCGGCTCGAGCGCCGCGATGCCATCCCGCACCTGGGCGGTGTAGAGCAGTTCCACCGGCCGCCCTTCGAGGTCGTGCGGTGCGTAGCCCAGGGTCTGGCACAGGTGCTGGCCCGCGCTGTCGATTTCGCCGCCGCGCGTGACCGCCAGGCCCAGGGGCGCATGCTCCAGGGCCGCACGCCACTGCGCGCGCAGCGTGCGCACCTGGCCCTCCTGCCGCGCATGGCGCGCGAGCAGGCCCTCGAAGGCACCCGCCAGCACGCCCACCTCGCCGCTGCTGCGCTGCCCGGGCACGGGTGGCGCAGCAGCATCCGGCCCGGCCTCGAGCAGGCGCTGCGCCTGCAGGCGCAGGCGCGCCAGGGGCTGGGCCAGCCACAGCAGCACGGCGGCCAGGCCCAGCGCCAGCCCCGCCAGCGCCACGGCCACCTGCCCCCAGGCGCTGCGCAGGCCGCCCTCCAGGGGCGAGAGCAGGGCGCGGGTGTCGCTCACACGCGCCACCGTCCACTGCACCAGCGGCATGCCGGCCAGGCTGACCATGGCGTCGGGCAGCACCTGCGTCGTGCCGGCACCGGCCGCCAGGCCGTCGCTGGAGGCCGTGGGCCAGCGGGCCAGGGCATCGGCCAGGCCGGGCTCGTCCTGCACCCGGCCGAGCACGCGCTGCGGGTTGGAGTGCGCCAGGATGGTGCCGTCGCGCGCGAACACGAGCAGCCGCGTGTCGGGCCGCTGCGGCAGCGCCAGCGAGGCCGACAGCAGCCCGGGCGACTGCAGGCGCAGCATGCCCGCGACCACGCCCAGCAGCGCGCCGTTGTCGCGGTGCAGGGGCATGGTGAGCAGCAGGCGCGCATCGTCCACGCTGCCCCCGGGCAGCACGTCCACCTGCGGCCGGCCACCGGTGAGCGTGCGCTCCAGCGCCACGCGCACCGGCAGCTCGGGCGGCACCGCGCGCTGGAAGCGCCCCTGGCGCTGGTGCACGCGCAGGGCGCCGTCGCTGCGCACCACGAACAGGGCGTCGAAGAACTGCGCCGCCGGCAGGCCCTGCTGCAGTTGCCACTCCAGCGTGGCGGGCAGGTCCAGCATGTCGGGGGTGATGCCGTCAGCCACCGAGCGCAGCATTTTCTGGTTCTGCTCGATCTTGCCCGAGAGCAGCCGGGCAAACATCTCGACTTCGTCGTTCTGCTGGACTTCCAGGCGCTGCAGCGCCTCCTGCACCGCCGCACGCGCCAGCCACCAGCCCGCCAGCGCCCCCGCCAGGCCCAGGGCGAGCACCGCCGCGAGCACCATGCGCCAGACCAGCGGTCCGGGCAGGGCGCGCTCGGGCCAGGCGTCCGCGGGCCGGGCGCTCGCGTGCGCCAGGTCCGGCGGGCTGGCAGCGGGGAAGGGTGCAATGGGCACGGCGGGCATCGTGGTGGGGCCTAGTATCGGGAAAAATATACGCAGCCCCCACGGTCCGGGCCATGGGTGGAACCCTCACCGCAGGACAGGGACAAACCCTGAGCCCGCGCGGCCCGCCGAGGGGACGCGCGTGTGCAGGTGTATCTGCGGTATCTGCCGGTATCCGGCTCAGCCTGCGGCGAGCAGTTGCAGGGCGCCGGGCTGCGGCAGCTTGAGCACGTTGCCCGAACCGAGGATCAGGCCGTGCTCGCGCAGGCTGCGCAGCACGCGCGAGAAAGTCTCGGGCGCAATGCCCAGTTGCGCAGCGATGAGCCGCTTGCGCTGGTTGAGGATCACGCTGAGCGTGCCGTTGTCGTCGTGCTGCGCGTGCTGCAGCAGCCACTGGGCACAGCGCGCCTCGGCGTCCTGCACCAGGCGGCTGATGGCCAGCTCGGTCTGCTGGCGGTAGCCCGCGGCCAGGTCATGCAGCAAGGCCTGCACGGGCCGCGGCAGGGACTCGATGCCGCGCAGAAAGGCATCGAGCGGCTGGCGGCGCAGTTGCACCCGGGTTTCGGCCACCATGTCGACGGCGCTGGGCAAGCCCAGCATGGCGGCCGAGGCGTCGAGCCAGAAGGGACCCTCGGCCACGCCGAGCTGGTGGCGCATCTGGCCTTCCTCGAAAATGCCCAGTTGCACGCGCCCGCTCACCAGGTACAGCACCGAGCTGAGCTGCTCCTGGCGCACGCGCAGCACCTGGCCCGCGGAGGCGGTTTCGCATTCCGTGCACAGATCGGGGGCAAGGCTGGGCAACATAGAGCACCGACTTTGCAGCGCAGGCCCGTCCGAGGCATTGACACATATCAAACGGCGCGCGCGCCAGCCTTTCCTGCGCGCGCCGTTTGCGCTGCATCAACACGCCCAGGCCCGCACACGGCGCCGGCATCCGGGTATCCCCGGACTGCGCGCCTGTCACGCACCTGTCATGGTCCGGCCTTATGGTTACCCTTGGTTACCCAGCCTTCCAGCGGCGATGCCGCCCCGCCCGCCCGACCACGGCCCCCCGAAAGCGCCACGCCGAACCCATGAACGATTTGCGCCACCACGTTCTCTCCCTGCTCTCGCCGTCCCTGCACCAGGGCGACGGCCCGCTGGCACAGATCGTCCGCAATGACCAGTTGTACTGTGTCTTCCAGCCGCTGGGCGACCTGCGCTCGGGTGGCATCTTTGCCCACGAGGCCCTGATCCGGGGCCCCACGGGCACGGCGCTGCACCGCCCCGATGCCCTGCTGGACCTGGCGCGCCGCGAGCACGTGCTTACCGACTTCGAGCTCCTGTGCGCCTTCACGGCCCTGCACCAATGGACGCGGACGGACAGCCCGGGGCGCCTGTTCGTGAACATCAGCGCCGACGCGCTGGTGCAGGACGTGAGCCGCGGCGCCAACCTGCTGCTGCAGACGCTGCACGCGCTGAGCCTGCTGCCGCGCATGGTGGTGTTCGAGATCACCGAGCACGAGCGCGTCAGCGACATGGCCGCGCTGCGCAACGCGGGCGACGAGCTGCGCCGCGCCGGTATACGGCTGGCACTGGACGACTTCGGCGATGGCCGCTCCAGCCTGCGGCTCTGGGCCGAGGTGAAACCCGCCTACGTGAAGATCGACAAGTACTTCATCGCCGGCATCGCGGCACAGCCGGAAAACCTGCAGATGCTGCGCGCCATCAAGGAAATCGCCGAGGTGTTCAGTTGCCAATTGGTGGCCGAGGGCATCGAGTCGGCCGAAGACCTGCACGCCGTGCGCGACATGGACATCACCTACGGCCAGGGCTGGCTGCTCGGGCGTCCCGCCGAGCAGCCGCGCGCCAACCTGGAGCCCGCCGCGCTGGAGGTCTTGCACAGCCGGCGCGTGGCCGTGCTGCCGCAGTTGCAGCAGTCCATCCGGCCCGGCATTCTGCGCGGCCTGCAGATGACACGCGCGCCCACCGCAGCGCCCTCGGCCACCAACGACGAGGTGGCCGAGATCTTCATGCAGCACAGCGAGCTGCATGCGCTGTGCCTGGCCCAGGACAGCCGCCCGGTGGCGCTGATCAACCGCCACGACTTCCTCAACCGCTATGCCACGCTGTACTTCCGCGAGGTGTATGGGCGCAAGCCCTGCACCATGCTGGCCAACCACGCGCCGCGCATCGTGGAAATGGACTGCGACATCAACCAGCTCATCGGCATCCTGACTTCGCAGGACCAGCGCTACCTGAGCGACGGCTTCATCGTCACCGACAACGGACGCTATGTGGGCCTGGGCACCGGCGACCAGTTGGTGCGCGCCGTCACCGAATCGCGCATCGAGGCCGCACGGCACGCCAATCCGCTCACCTTCCTGCCGGGCAATATCCCCATCAGCCTGCACATTGCCCGCCTGCTCGAAAGCGGCTGCCGCTTCGTGGCCTGCTACGCGGACCTGAACCATTTCAAGCCCTTCAACGACCACTACGGCTACTGGCGCGGCGACGAGATGATCCGCCTGGCCGCGCGCCTGATCACCTCGCACTGCGATGCGCAGCGCGACTTCGTGGGCCATGTGGGCGGGGACGATTTCCTGGTGCTGTTCCAGAGCGACGACTGGCAGCGGCGCGCGCGCAATATCGTGGAGGCCTTTGCCGGCGAGGCACGCGCGCTGTATGACGCCACGGCACGCCAGGCCGGCGGCATCCATGCCGAGGACCGCCATGGCGTGCAGCGCTTTTTCCCGCTCGTCTCCCTGTCCCTGGGCCTGGCACCGATCCCGCCGGGCGTTTTCCGCCATGCCGAGGAGGTCGCGAACCTGGCCGCCCGTGCCAAGCACGAGGCCAAGCGCACGCCGGGCGGCATTGCGGTGCTCTATGGCGCCACGGCCGCCGAACCCGCCTGCGCCGGCCCGGCTGCGGCCCCGCTGCCGGCGGCGGCCCTCGCCTGCTAAGAGCGCGCTACTGCTCGGGCGGCAGCGCCCAGCCCCCGCCCAGGGCCTTGTAGAGCAGCACCTGGTTCTGGCGCTGGGCCATGCGCACCTGGGCCAGGGCCTGCTGCGCGGCAAAGAGCGAGCGCTGCGCATCGAGCACGTCGAGGTAGCTGGCCACCCCGGTGCTGTAGCGCAGGTCGGCCAGGCGCAGGCGCTCGGCCTCGGCCACGGCCTGGGCCTGCTGGGCGCGCACCTGCTCGCCCAGCGTGGCCCGGCCGGCCAGGGCGTCGGCGACCTCGCGGAACGCCGTCTGTATGGCTTTTTCGTACTGCGCCACGGCCATGGCGCGCCCGGCCTGGGCCGACTCCAGGGCGGCCTGGTTGCGCCCGGCGTCAAAAATGGGCAGCAGCGCCTGTGGCGCGAGCGCCCAGCCCCAGGAGCCGCCCGCGAACAGGCCCGACAGTGCCTTGCTGGCCGTGCCCGCGCTGGCCGTGAGGCTGATGCGCGGGAAGAATGCGGCACGCGCCGCGCCGATGTTGGCATTCGCCGCCAGCAGGTTCTGCTCGGCCTGGCGGATGTCGGCGCGGTGGACGAGCAGGTCCGAGGGCAGACCCACGGGCAACTCGGCAAACACGGCGTCCGGCGTGCCGCCGGCCGGCAGCAGGCCCGGGGCCGGTGTCTGGCCCAGCAGCAGGGTCAGGGCATTGAGGTCCAGGGCGCGCTGGCGCTCCTGCTGGGCCAGCGCGGCCTGCGCCGCGGCCACCAGCGACTCGGCCTGGCGCACGTCGAGCGCCGAGGCCACGCCATGGGCGTTGCGCATCTGCACCAGCTTGAGCGAAGCCTCGCGCGACTGCAGGGTGCTGCGCGTGAGGGCGAGCATCTCCTCGTCGCTCTGCAGGCCCAGCCAGGCGTTGGCCACCGCGGCGACCAGGCTGGTCTGCACGGCGCGGCGCGCCTCGGCAGTAGCCAGGTACTGGGCCAGCGCCGCCTCCTGCAGGCTGGCGAGGCGGCCGAAGAAGTCGATCTCCCAGGACGCCACCATCAGGCCTGCGGTATAGGCGCTGCCGATGCTGTCGCCCGAGGTGGTCTGGCGGCTGCCCGTGGCGCCCAGGTTCACCGTGGGGGCGCGGTCGGCGCCGCGGATCTGGTACTGCGCGCGCGCCTGCTCCAGGGCCAGCGCCGCCATGCGCAGGTCGCGGTTGTGCTCCAGCGCCTGGGCCACCAGCGCGCGCAGGCGCTCGTCCTGCACGAAATCCTGCCAGGGCAGCGCGGCACCGGGCGGCTGGCCGGCCTCGGGCGCCGCCGCGGCCTGGGCCGGCCATTGCGGCGGCACGGGGGCGGCCGGGCGCTCGTAGGCAGGGATGAAGGAGCAGCCCGCCAGCGTCAGCAGTGCCAGGGCCAGGGCCGTGCGCCGCACTGTGCAGGGAGCGCGGAGGGAAAATGAATCACGCATGGGAGTCCTCCACGCCGATCTGGTGGGCGTGCTGCAGGTCGAAGTCATGCTGGCGCCGGCTGCCCTTGAAGAAGGAGCGCACGAGCACGAAGAACACAGGCACGAAGAACACCGCCAGCAGCGTGCCGGTGAGCATGCCGCCGATCACGCCCGTGCCGATGGCGCGCTGGCTGGCCGCGCCTGCGCCCGTGGCCAGGGCCAGCGGCAGCACGCCCAGCATGAAGGCCAGCGAGGTCATGAGGATGGGCCGAAAGCGCAGATGCGCCGCGGCGAGCGCCGACTCGATCACGCTCTTGCCCTGGGCCTGCAGGTCCTTGGCGAACTCGATGATCAGGATGGCGTTCTTGGCCGACAGGCCGATGATGGTCACGAGGCCCACCTGGAAGTACACGTCGTTGGCGTAGCCGCGCAAGAGCGTGGCCAGCAGCACGCCCAGCACGCCCAGGGGCACGACCAGGATCACGGCGAAGGGAATGGACCAGCTCTCGTAGAGCGCGGCCAGGCACAGGAACACCGCGAGGATGGAGAAGGCGTAGACGATCATGGCCTGCGCGCCCGCGAGCTTTTCCTCGCGCGACAGGCCCGTCCACTCGAAGCCGAAGCCCGGCGGGAGCTGGGCCGCGAGCCGCTCCATCTCGGCCATGGCCGCGCCCGTGCTCTGGCCCGGGGCGGCCGAGCCGCTGATGCGCATGGACGGATAACCGTTGTAGCGCACCGTCTGCATCGCCCCCATGACCCAGCGCGTGCTGGCGAAGGCCGACAGCGGGACCAGCCGGCCCTGGCTGTTGGGCACCGTCAGGCGCAGCAGGTCTTCGGGCTGCATGCGCGCGGGCGCGTCGGCCTGGACCACCACGCGCTGCAGGCGCCCGGCGTTCGGGAAGTCGTTGATGTAGCTCGAACCCAGCGCCGTGGCGATGGTGCTGTTGATGGCCTCGAAGCCCACGCCCAGGGCGCTGGCCTTGTCGCGGTCGATGTCGATCTGCAGTTGCGGCGCGTCCTCCAGGCCGTCGGGACGCACCTGCGTGAGGATCTTGCTCTGCATGGCCATGCCGAGCAACTGGTTGCGCGCAGCGAGCAGGGCCTCGTGCCCCAGGCCCGCGCGGTCCTGCAGGCGAAAGGCGAAGCCCGAGGCCGCACCCAGCTCTGGGATGGGCGGCGGGCTCAGCGGGAAGATGAAGGCATCGCGTATGGCCGAGAGCGCGCCAAAGGCCCGCCCCGCCACCGCGTCGGCCCCGCTGCCGGGGCCCGAGCGCTGGGCCCAGTCGGTGAGCGTGACGAAGGCCAGCGCCGCGTTCTGTCCCTGGCCCGAGAAGGAAAAGCCCAGCACGCTGACCAGGCTCTGCACCTCGGGCTGCTGGAGCATGTAGGCCTCGACCTGCTCCATCACGGCGCGCGTGCGCTCCTGCGTGGCGCCGGGCGGCAGTTGCACGTTCACCAGCATGGTGCCCTGGTCTTCATTGGGCAGGAAGGACGCCGGCAGGCGCAGGTAGACCACGGCGGCGGCGGCAACGATGGCCGCGTACAGCACCAGCGTGCGCGGCGCGCGGCGCAGGATGCGCGCGACCAGCCCCTCGTAGCCCTGGGCGGTGCGTGAAAACCCCCGGTTGAAGGCGCCGAAGAAGCCGCGCTTGGCGTGGTGGTGCCCTGCCTGCACGGGCTTGAGCAGCGTGGCGCACAGCGCCGGCGTGAGCGACAGCGCCAGAAAGGCCGAGAAGGCGATAGACGCCACCATGACCACGGCGAACTGGCGGTAGATGTTGCCCACCGAACCGGCAAAGAAGGCCAGCGGCACGAACACCGAGATCAGCACCACCGTCACGCCGACGATGGCGCCCGAAATCTGGCCCATGGCCTTGCGCGTGGCCTGCAGCGGCGGCAGGCCTTCCTCGCTCATGATGCGCTCGACGTTCTCCACCACCACGATGGCGTCGTCCACCACGATGCCGATCACCAGCACCATGCCGAACATGGTGAGCACATTGATGGAAAAGCCCAGCGCCATCAGCGTGGCAAAGGTGCCCAGCAGCGCCACCGGCACGACGATGGTGGGGATGATGGTGTAGCGCAGGTTCTGCAGGAACAGGAACATCACCAGGAACACCAGCACCACGGCCTCGACCAGGGTCTCGGCGACCTGGGAGATGGAGATGTCCACGAAGCGCGAGCTGTCGTAGGGGATGGACCACTTCATGCCCTGCGGGAAGTAGCGTTCGAGCTCCGTCATCTTGGCGCGCACGGCCTTGGCCGCCGCCAGCGCGTTGCCCGTGGGCGAGAGCTGCACGCCCATGCCCACCGAGGGCTTGCCGTTGAGCCGCGCCGAGGTGGCGTAGGCCTGGCCGCCCAGCTCGATGCGCGCCACGTCCTTGAGGCGCACGGTCGAGCCGTCGGGGTTGGCGCGCAGGACGATGCGGCCGAACTGCTCCTCGTCCATGAGCTGGCCATCGACGACCACGGTCGCCGCAATGCCCTGCCCCGCCACGTTCGGCAGGCTGCCGATCTCACCGGCCGAGACCTGGGCGTTCTGCGCGCGGATGGCCGCGTTCACATCGGCCGCGCTGAGGTTCAGGCCCTGGAGCCGCGCCGGGTCGATCCAGATGCGCATGGCGCGCTCGGTGCCAAACAATTGCGCCTGGCCGATGCCGGGCAGACGCTGCAGCTCGGGCACGATGTTGCGCGAGGCGTAGTCGCCCAGGGCCACCGGGTCCCAGGCCGGGTCGTCCGACGAGAGGATGGCGAACAGCAGGAAGTTGCTGCGCGACTTGTCCACGCGCACGCCCTGCTGGGTCACCACCGAGGGCAACCGGGGCGTGGCGCGCGCCAGGCGGTTCTGCACGTCCACCTGCGCCAGATCGGCGTTGGTGCCCGGCTGGAAGCTCAGCGTGATATTGCCGGTGCCGTTGGCCTGGGCCACCGACTCCATGTAGATGAGGCCGGGCGAGCCGTTCATCTCGCGCTCGATGACGGACAGCACGCTGTCCTCCAGCGTCTGCGCCGAGGCGCCGGGGTACACGGCCGACACGATGATGGCCGGTGGTGCCACCGGCGGGTACTGGGCGATGGGCAACTGGGTGATGGACACCGCGCCCAGCACCATGATGAACAGGGCAATCACCCACGCAAAAATGGGCCGGTCGATGAAGAACTTCGCCATGCTGTGCGCTCCTTAGCGGGCGGCGCTGGCCGCTGCTGCGGGCGCCGGGGCGGAGGACGACGCGGGGGCCGCTGCTGCGCCGGCTGCCGGCGCCCGGCCTGCGGCCGCCTGGGCCGGTGCCTGCCAGGGCACGGGCTTGACCACGGGGTTGCCGCGCAGCTTCTGGAAGCCGTCGACGACGACCTGCTCGCCCGCCTGCAGGCCGTCCAGCACGACCCACTGGCCGCCCTGCTGCCCGCCGATCTTCACCGGGCGCGGCGCGGGCTTGCCGTCCGTGCCGATGACCAGCACCGTATCGCCCTGCCCCGAGCGCGTGACGGCCTGCTGCGGCAGCAGCACGGCGTTGTCCGCCTGCGCCTGCTCCAGCCGCACGCGCACGTACAGGCCAGGCAGCAGGCGGCCATCGGGGTTGGGCACCTGGGCGCGCAGCGTGATCTGGCCCGTGCCCGCGTCCACCGTGAGGTCGGAGAACAGCAGCTTGCCCGCCAGCGGGTATTCGCTGCCGTCCTCGAGCAGCACGCGCACGCTGGCCGCATCGCTGCCGGCGGCGCGCTTGAAACGGCCGGCGTCCATGGCGCGGCGCAGCTGCAGCACCTCGGCCGCGGACTGCGTGAAGTTCACGTACAGCGGGTGGATCTGCTGCACCACGGCCAGCGGCGTGGCCTCGCCCTGGCCCACCAGTGCGCCCTCGGTGACCAGCGCACGGCCGATGCGCCCGGCGATCGGCGCGGTCACGCTGGCGTAGCCCAGGTTGATGCGCGCCGCGGCCACGGCCGCCTTGCCCGCGGCGACCTCGGCCTCGGCCAGCTTCTGGGCGGCGACGGCGTTGGCGTAGTCCTGCTGGCTCACGGCCTGAGCCGCCGCCAGGGGCTGGTAGCGCTCGGCCAGCGCACTGGCCTGGGCCAGATTCGCCTGGCCCTTGGCCAGCGCCGCCTCGGCGCTTTGCAGGGCCGCCTGGTAGGGCGCGGCGTCGATGCGGAACAGCGCCTGCCCGGCCTTGACCTCACTGCCTTCCTGGAACAGGCGCTGCTGCAGAATGCCCGCGGCGCGCGCCCGCACCTGGGCCACGCGCGAAGCCTCCAGGCGGCCGGGCAGTTCGGTCAGCAGGCCCACCGCGCCCGGCTGCACCGTGACCACGCCCACCTCGGGCGGGGGCATGCCCCCGCCGGGGGGGCCGGCGGGCGCCTCGGTCTTGCCGCAGGCGGCGAGCAGGAAGGCAGCGCCCAGAGGGACGAGCCAGGCCAGCGCCTGGCGCTGGCGTACAGGGGCTTGGGGCGCGCGCACGCGCGCAGAAACGGCCTGGAGAGGGGCAATGCACTGGGGCATGGGAGTCCTTCGGAGGGGCGCCCGGCAGCAAGCGGGCACGAAAGCACACGAGTCTAGTTTTATTCGGCCAAGCGCGTGTGAAGCTGGAAAAAGGAAAGCGCGAGTGTACATACATTCGCGAATGTATGTATAGTAAGGGAAATCCCAGGGGAGAATCCGACCATGGCCCGCCGCACCAAAACCGACGCTCAGGCAACCCGCAACGCGCTGCTCGATGCGGCCGAGCGCCTGTTCGACGAAAAAGGGGTGTCGCGCACCTCGCTGCAGGACATCGCCCAGACCGCAGGCGCCACGCGCGGGGCCGTGTACTGGCACTTCAAGGACAAGGCCGACCTGTTCAACGCCATGATGGAGCGCACCACGGCCTCGCTCGATGCGCTGGCGCGCACCCCGGAGGCGCTGGCGCAGCCGGGCATGGGCCCCTATGTGGAGAGCATGGTGCAGGTGCTGCAGCGCATCGCCACGGACGCGGCGCTGTGCCGCGTGCTGCGCATTGCCACCTACCGCATCGAATATGTGGAGGAGCTGGGCGCCGTGCAGGCCCGCCACCTGCAGGTGCACCGCCAGTGGCTGGCGCACAACCGCGCGGCGCTGGAGCGTGCGTTCGCCGCCAGCGCCTGCCCGGCGCAGGTGCCGCCCGAGGTGGCGGCGCTGGGCCTGCAGGTGCTCATCGAGGGCCTGCTGCACAGCTGGCTGCTCGACCCCGGCGCCTTCGACCTGGTGCAGGCCGGGCGCAGCACCATTGCCACCTATCTGCGCGGGCTGGGCATTGCGGCGCCACCACCGCCGGGCTGAGCGGCGGCGCGAGGCGCCGTCACTGCACGGGCGCGCCCGCCTGGTACCAGCGCGCGATGAGGGCGCGCTCGTCCTCGGTCATCTGCGTGGCGTTGTTCATGGGCATGAGCTTTTGCTGCACCACCTGCTGGTAGATGAGCTGCGCGCGCGGGCCGACCTGCGCAGCGCTGTCCAGGCGCACGTTCTTCATCTGCACCTCGGCGCCATGGCATTGCACGCAGCGCTGCTGCAGCACGGCCGCCACGGTTTGATAGTCAAAACCGGCTCCAGCGCCCGTCGATGCTGCGCCAGCAGCTCCTGAAACAGGAGCGGTAGAAGCCTGCACCGGCGCGGGCCGCAGCCAGGCGATGGTGCCCACGAGCACCAGCACGCCGGCCAGCGCATAGGGCCAGGGATGGGCATTGCGGCCCAGCTTGTAGCCGTGGCGCATGACGAAGAACTGGCGGATGGCCGCGCCGGCGAACATCATGAGGATGAGCACCAGCCAGTTCTGCGGGTGGCTCCAGGTGAAGCTGTAGTGCCCGCTGAGCATGGCGAACAGCACCGGCAGCGTGAAGTAGGTGTTGTGCACGCTGCGCTGCTTGCCGCGCTTGCCGTGGATGGGGTCCACGGGCTGGCCGGCCTTGATCTGCGCGACCACGGTGCGCTGGCCCGGGATGATCCAGAAGAACACATTGGCGCTCATGGCCGTGGCCATCATGGCGCCCACGAGCAGAAAGGCCGCGCGCCCGGCAAACCAGTGGCAGGCCAGCCAGGAGGCCAGGCACACCAGCACGAAGACCAGCGCGCCGACGATGGCGTCACCGTTCTTGCGCTGGCCGAAGACGCGGCAGACGGCGTCGTACAGCAGCCAGAACACCACCAGGAAGCCCAGGGCCGCCGCAATGGCGGTGGCCGGGACCCAGTCCATCTTGGACTTGTCGATCAGGTAGGTACTGGCGCTCCAGAGGTAGGACACGGTGAACAGCGAAAAGCCGCTGAGCCAGGTGCTGTAGCTCTCCCAGTAGAACCAGTGCAGGTGCCCCGGCAGCCTGGGCGGCGAGACGTTGAACTTGACCGGGTGGTAGAAGCCCCCGCCGTGCACGGCCCAGAGCTCGCCGTTCACGCCCTGGCGTTTCAGGTCCTCGTCCTCGGGCGGGGTGAGGCTGCTGTCGAGAAAGACGAAATAAAAGGAGGATCCGATCCAGGCGATCGCCGTGATGACGTGCAGCCAGCGCAGCAGCAGGTTGGACCAGTCGAGAAGATAGCTTTCCATGATTTTTCAACCCTGGGGACTCAGCAGGACATTGGCTGCTCACCACTGCGGGCGCTCTGAGCAGGACAAGGGCCGCGCTTGTGGGGCATTGCATGCCTGTGCGCCGCTGCGACCGGAAGGCAAAGTGTATACAGTTTTTGTGCGCTCAACCAGCAGGCAATGCCACCCGGCCTTGCGGGATTACCCCGGGTGCGGCAGCGCGCGCGTCTGCAGCAGCTGGGCCGCCACGCCCACGGCGATCACCTCGGGCTCCTTGCCGGCGATGCCCGGCACGCCGATGGGGCAGGTCACGTGCGCCAGCTCGTCGGGCGCAAAACCGCGCTCCTGCAGGCGGCGGCGGAAGGTGGCCCACTTGGTGCGGCTGCCTATCATGCCGATGTAGGGCAGGTCGCCCTGCGCGCGCTGGCGCAGCAGGCAGGCGGCGAGCACGTCCAGGTCCTCGGCGTGGCTGAAGCTCATGATGAGCACGCGCGACTGCGGCGCCAGATCCGGCACGGCCGCCTGCACCGGGTCGGAATGCTCGCAGGCCACATCGGGCGCGACGTCGGCGGGGAAGACCCCGTCGCGGCTGTCGATCCAGGTGAGCGCGCAGGGCAGCGGCGCGAGCACGCGCGCCAGCGCCTGCCCCACATGGCCACCGCCGAACAGGGCCACGGGCATGCGCGGCGGCGCCAGTTCCCGGGCGAGGCGGGGCACGTCCTGCGCGTCCACCCGCTCAAAGCGCAGCCACATCACGCCGCCGCAGCACTGGCCCAGGCTGGGGCCCAGCGCCTGGCGCAGCACCGGCGCGCCGCCTGCGCCGGCGAGCCGGCGCCGCGCCTCGGCCAGGGCCTGCCACTCCACATGGCCGCCGCCCAGGGTGCCCAGGGCGCCGTCGGCAAACACCGCCATCCAGGCGCCGGCGTCACGCGGCGCCGAACCCTGGGTGCGCTCCACGCGCACCAGGCAGGCGGGGGCCGCCTGCAGCGCGGCGCACAATTGGTGCAACAATGTCATGTCCACCTCCCGGAGCATTGTGTCCTTCCACCTGCCCACGCGCCATGGAACCTTTGCCGCCCTCCCGCCCAACCCGCAGCCGCTGGGGCCTTGCAGGCCTGATGGCCACGGCCGTGGCCGCCCTGGTCGCCGCCTGCAGGACCGCCCCCGTGGGCAGCCCCGCCCCGCCTGACAGCCAGGACCCAGCCGGCGCGCCCAGCAGCCAGAGCCCGGGCCGCAGCGCCGCGCCCGGCGCGTCGGCCGCGCGCTCGCCGCTGGACTACCGCAAGGACGCCGCGCGCCATGTGTACGCGCACAATGCCACGCGCATCTTCCTGGGCAAGCTGCCGCCCATGCTGTACGCCATCGGCGTGCTGGAGGTGGACATCGACCGGCGCGGCCAGGTCACGCGCCTGCGCTGGCTGCGTGCGCCGCGCCACGCCCCCGAGGTCACGGCCGAGATCGAGCGCACGGTGCGCGCCGCCGCGCCCTACCCCGCCCCGGCGCGCATGGGCCGCGTCACCTGGACGGACACCTGGCTGTGGGACCGCAGCGGGCGCTTCCAGCTCGACACGCTGACCGAAGGCCAGTTGTAGGCCCGTTCCCGGCAGCGCCGCCGCCGCGCGCATCACGAGCCCCGGTACGTGGAATAGCTCCAGGGGCTCACCAGCAGGGGCACGTGGTAGTGCTGGTCGGCGTGTGCAATGCCGAAGTCCAGGTTCACCTGGTCCAGGAAGTTGGGCTCGGGCAGCACCACGCCGCGCGCGCGGAAGTACCCCGCCACGTCAAAGCGCAGCCGGTACGTGCCCGCGCGCAGGCTGGCGTTGTCGAACAGCGGCGCATCGGTGCGCCCGTCGTGGTTCAGCACCAGGCGCTTGATCAGGGTCGCGCTCTCCCCCGCGGTGGCGTAGAGCGCCACTTCCATGCCCGCAGCGGGGCAGCCGTGCATCGTGTCCAGAACGTGGGTACTCAGGCCCATGGGTGCATCTCCGCAAAAAAGGCGGGCGGCCGCCGTGGCCAGCCCTGTGGACCGAAAGTGTATACACTTTTCCCGATTCGATCTATCATGCGCGCATGGAAACCTCCTCCACCAGCAGCATCGTTGCGGCGCTCACGCGCGCCATCGTCGAGCACCGGCTGCAGCCCGGCACCAAGCTGGCCGAGCAAAAGCTGGCCGACCACTTCGGCGTCTCGCGCACCCTGGTGCGCCAGGCGCTGTTCCAGCTCGCGCAGAACCGCCTGATCCGGCTCGAGCCCGCGCGCGGCGCCTTCGTGGCCGCGCCCTCGGAGGACGAGGCGCGCCAGGTGTTCGCCGTGCGCCGCATGCTCGAGGCCGAGATGACGCGCGCCTTCGTGCGCATGGTCACGCCCGCGCGCATCCGTGCCCTGCGCGAGCACGTCGCCCTGGAGAAGGCCGCCGTGAGCCAGGCCGCCACGGACCAGGGCGCCGTGCCCGGGCGCACCTCGCTGCTGGGGGACTTTCACGTGCGCATGGCCGAGCTCATGGGCAACCAGGTGCTGGCCGACATGCTGGGCGAGCTGATCTCGCGCTCGGCCCTCATCACGCTCATGTACCAGAGCGAGCGCTCGGCCGCGCACTCGCACGACGAGCACGCCGCCATCGTCAAGGCGCTGGCCGCGCGCGACGAGGCACAGGCCGTGCAGCTCATGCACGAGCACCTGCTGCACGTGGAGGAAAACCTCATGTTCGACCGCCAGCGCCCGGTCAACGACCTGTCGCTGGCCCTGATGTCCTGAAAGCCCTGCCATGCCATCCACGCCCTGCTACGACGCCACCGCCGCCTACCCACGCGACCTCATCGGCTACGGCCGCACGCCACCGCACGCCCGCTGGCCGGGCGGCGCGCGCGTGGCCGTGCAGTTCGTGCTCAATTACGAAGAGGGCGGCGAGAACTGCGTGCTGCACGGCAATGCCGCGAGCGAGCAGTTCCTGTCGGAAATGTTCAACCCCGCCGCCTACCCCGAGCGCCACATGAGCATGGAGGGGATTTACGAATACGGCTCGCGCGCCGGCGTCTGGCGCCTGCTGCGCGAGTTTGAGAAGCGCGGCCTGCCGCTCACCGTGTTCGGCGTGGCCACGGCCCTGCAGCGCCACCGCGAGGTGGCCCAGGCCTTCGCCGAGCTGGGCCACGAGGTGGCCTGCCACGGCCTGCAATGGATTCACTACCAGGGCGTGCCCGAGGAGGTGGAGCGCGCCCACATGGCGCAGTGCATGGAGATCTTCGGCGAGCTCTATGGCCACGGCGGCGACCACGGCCTGGGCTGGTACACCGGGCGCGACAGCCCCAACACCCACCGGCTGGTGGCCGACGATGGCCGCTTCGTCTACGACAGCGACTACTACGGCGACGACCTGCCCTTCTGGATGAAGGTGGCCAGGAGCGACGGCAGCGCGCACCACCAGCTCGTCGTGCCCTACACCCTGGACGTGAACGACATGCGCTTTGCCCTGCCCCAGGGCTATTCGCACGCCGACCCGTTCTTCCAGTACATGAAGGACACCTTCGACACCCTCTACGCCGAGGGCGACCCGGCCGACGACAACGCGCCCAAGATGATGAGCATAGGCATGCACTGCCGCCTGCTGGGCCGGCCCGGGCGCATCACGGCGCTGCAGCGCTTTCTGGACCACATCCAGGCGCACCACAAGGTCTGGATCTGCCGCCGCATCGACATTGCGCGCCACTGGGCGCAGCAGTACCCGGCACCGCAGGCCGACAAGAACTAAAGGCAAAAACCGGCTCCAGCCCTTGCTGGACAAGCGCAAGCAGCTCATCTTTTGAGAGTAACCACCATGCCCTTCACCTTGCAGGAACTCAACGCCGCCGCGCCCGAGGCGGCGGCGCAGATGCTCGACGGCCTGTACGAGCACACGCCCTGGATCGCGCAGCAGGCGCTGCAGCAGCGGCCCTTCGCCTCGCTGGCGGCGCTCAAGTACGCCCTGGCGCAGGTGCTGGCCGCCGCCAGCCGTGACCAGCAACTGGCCCTGGTGCGCGCCCACCCCGAGCTGGCGGGCAAGGCCATGGTAGCGCAGGCGCTCACCGCCGAATCGACGAACGAGCAAAGCCAGGCCGGGCTCACGCAGTGCACGCCCGAGGAGTTCGCGCGCATCCAGCAGCTCAACGCCGACTACAACGCGCGCTTTGGTTTCCCGTTCATCCTCGCCGTGCGCGGGCCGCGCGGCACGGGCCTGGCCAAGCAGGAGATCATCGACACCTTTGCGCGCCGCCTGGACAACCCGCCCGACTTCGAGCTCGCCGAGGCGCTGCGCAACATCCACCGCATCGCCGAGATCCGCCTGAACGACAAGTTCGGCGCCGAACCCGAGCTGGGCAACGAGGTGTGGGACTGGCACGAGCGCCTGGCCCAGCACAGCGACCCGGGCTACGCCGAGCGCGGCCAGCTCACCGTCACCTACCTCACCGACGCGCACCGCGCCTGCGCCCAGCGCATCAGCCACTGGATGCGCGACTGCGGCTTCGACGAGGTGGCGATCGACGCCGTGGGCAACGTGGTGGGGCGCTACCACCCCGCCACCCCCGGGCAGAAATACCTGCTGACCGGCAGCCACTACGACACCGTGCGCAACGGCGGCAAGTACGACGGGCGCCTGGGCATCTTCGTGCCCATGGCCAGCGTGCGCGAGCTGCACCGCGCAGGCCGGCGCCTGCCCTTCGGCATCGAGGTCGTGGCCTTTGCCGAGGAAGAAGGCCAGCGCTACAAGGCCACCTTCCTGGGTTCGGGCGCGCTGATCGGCGACTTCAACCCCGCCTGGCTGGAGCAGCAGGACGCCGACGGCATCACCCTGCGCCAGGCCATGCAGCACGCCGGCCTGTGCGTGGACGACATCCCCGCGCTGCGCCGCGACCCGGCGCGCTACCTGGGCTTCGTCGAGGTGCACATCGAACAGGGTCCGGTGCTCAGCGAGCTGGACATGCCCCTGGGCGTGGTCACCTCCATCAACGGCAGCGTGCGCTACGTGGGCGAGGTCATCGGCATGGCCAGCCACGCGGGCACCACGCCCATGGACCGGCGCCGCGACGCCGCCGCCGCCGTGGCCGAGCTGCTGCTCTACGTGGAGCGCCGCGCCGCGCAGGACGGCGACTCGGTGGGCACCGTGGGCCTGCTGGAAGTGCCCGGCGGCTCCATCAACGTGGTGCCGGGGCGCTGCCGCTTCAGCCTGGACCTGCGCGCGCCCGGCAACGCCCAGCGCGACCGCCTGGCCGAGGACGTACTGGCCGAGCTGCAGTCCATTTGCGCTCGGCGCCACGTCCACTACCGGCTCGAGGAGACCATGCGCGCCGCCGCCGCCCCCAGCGCCCCCGCCTGGCAGCAGCGCTGGGAGCGCGCCGTCGCCGCCCTGGGCCTGCCCGTGCACCGCATGCCCAGCGGCGCCGGCCACGACGCCATGAAGCTGCACGAAGTCATGCCCCAGGCCATGCTGTTCGTGCGCGGGCAGAACAGCGGCATCAGCCACAACCCGCTCGAATCGACCACCGCCGACGACATGCAGCTCGCCGTCGACGCCTTCACCCATGTCCTGAACCAACTCGCCCACGAAGCCTGAACCGCCATGAACGCCTACGAACAACTCGACGCCTGGATCGACCAGCATTTCGACGAACAGGTCGCCTTCCTCCAGGCCCTGGTGCGCGTGCCCACCGACACCCCGCCGGGCAACAACGCCCCGCACGCCGAACGCACGGCCGAGCTGATCCGCGCCTGGGGCCTGGAGGCCGAAAAACACCCCGTGCCCGCGGCCGAGGTCGCGGCCTACGGCATGCAGTCCATCACCAACCTCATCGTGCGCCGCCCCTATGGCAGCGGCGGACGCACCGTGGCGCTCAACGCCCACGGCGACGTGGTGCCCCCGGGCGAGGGCTGGACGCACGACCCCTACGGCGCCGAGATCGCAGACGGCAAGATGTACGGCCGCGCCACGGCCGTGAGCAAGAGCGACTTCTCCACCTTCACCTTCGCCGTGCGCGCGCTCGAGGCCGTGGCCCGGCCGGCGCGCGGCGCGGTGGAGCTGCACTTCACCTACGACGAGGAATTCGGCGGCCTGCTGGGCCCCGGCTGGCTGCTGGAGAAGGGCCTGACGCGCCCGGACCTCCTGATCGCCGCCGGCTTCAGCTACGAGGTGGTGACCGCGCACAACGGCTGCCTGCAGATGGAGGTGACCGTGCACGGCAAGATGGCCCACGCCGCCGTACCGCACACGGGCGTGGATGCGCTGCAGGCCGCCGTGGCCCTGATGAACGCGCTCTACGCCGAGAACACCGCCTACCAGCAGGTCACCTCCCAGGTGCCGGGCATCAAGCACCCGTACCTGAACATCGGGCGCATCGAGGGCGGCACCAACACCAACGTCATCCCCGGCAAGGTGGTGCTGAAGCTCGACCGCCGCATGATCCCCGAGGAAAACCCGGCCGAGGTCGAGGCGCGCATCCGCGCCGTGATCGCCGACGCCGTGCAGGCTTTCAACCAGCAGCGCGGCTACGCGGGCGAGGACGCCGTGCGCGTGGACATCAAGCGCCTGCTGCTGGCCCACGCCATGACACCGCTGTCCGGCAATGCGCCACTGGTCGAGGCCATCCAGAAGCACGGCGCAGCCGTGTTCGGCGCGCCCCCCCCGGCGGTGGGCACGCCGCTGTACACCGACGTGCGCCTGTACGTGGAGCGCGGCATTCCCGGCGTGATCTACGGCGCCGGCCCGCGCACGGTGCTCGAGAGCCACGCCAAGCGCGCCGACGAGCGCATCGACCTGCAGGACCTGCGCCGCGCCACCAAGGTCATCGCCCGCACCCTGCACGACCTGCTGACCTGAGCCCCAACCGCTCCCAAAACCATAGCTGCTCGCGCTTGCCAGAAGCTGTTTTCTTGAATAAAAACCTATGAAAACAGCTTCTGGCAAGCGCGAGCAGCTCTCTTTTTTATAGGGGTCAGATGATGATTTGCGCCCGTGCCGCCCGCCACCAGCGGGCGATGCCCGGGCGCACCGCGCCCCGCCCCACCCGGGTTTCCACTATGGCAGCACCCGCTGTTTTGTATACACTTTTTCCATACGTCCATAGACCATCGTGCGCGCGCGCACGATTTGCGGAGACCTCCCCCCATGCATTCCTCCACCCATCCCGTTGACGAACGGCTCCCCCTGGGCAGGCTCACCGCCCTGGGCCTGCAGCATGTGCTGGTGATGTACGCCGGCGCCGTGGCCGTGCCCCTGATCGTGGGGCGGGCGCTCAACCTGCCGCCCCACCAGGTGGCGCACCTGATCTCCGCGGACCTGTTCGTCTGCGGCCTGGTCACGCTGATCCAGGCCTGGGGCGCCACGCAGTGGTTCGGCATCAAGCTGCCCGTGATGATGGGCGTGACCTTTGCCGCCGTCGCACCCATGGTGTCCATGGCGCAGACCACGGGGGGCGAGGCCGGCGCGGGCCTGATCTTCGGCGCGGTGATCGGCGCGGGGGTGATTTCCATCCTCATCGCGCCCGCGGTCAGCCGCATGCTGCGCTTTTTCCCGCCCGTGGTCACGGGCACCATCATCGCGGTCATCGGCATCAGCCTGATGCGCGTGGGCATCAACTGGATCTTCGGCAACCCCGTGGGCCCCACGGCGCCCGCCGTGGTCAACCCCGAGCACCTCAAGTGGCTGGCCGAGGCGCAGGCCGCCGCCGGCGCGCCCGGCTCGGCCCTGCCGCCCGTGCCCAAGGGCCTGGCCCTGGTGCCCACGGTGCCCAACCCCAAGTACGCCGACCTCACGGGCGTGGGCATCTCGGCGCTGGTGCTGGTCTCCATCCTGCTGATCGCCAAGTTCGGCAAGGGCTTCATCGCCAACATCTCGGTGCTGCTGGGCATAGGCATCGGCGCGGCCGTGACCGCGGGCATGGGGCTGATGCAGTTCGAGAAGGTGGCCAAGGCCGCGTGGTTCGACGTGGTGCTGCCCTTCCAGATCGCCACGCCGGTGTTCGACCCCATCCTCATCCTCACCATGACGCTGGTGATGATCGTCGTGATGATCGAATCCACCGGCATGTTCCTCGCCCTGGGCGAGATGACGGGGCGCGAGATCGGCCAGCAGGACCTCGCGCGCGGCCTGCGCACCGACGGCCTGGGCACGCTGATCGGCGGCATCTTCAACACCTTCCCGTACACCAGCTTCTCGCAGAACGTGGGCCTGGTGGCCGTCACCGGCGTCAAGAGCCGCTTTGTCTGCGTGGCCGGCGGCGTCATCCTCGTGGTGCTGGGCGTGCTGCCCAAGATGGCCGCACTGGTCGAGTCCCTGCCCACCGTGGTGCTGGGCGGCGCAGGGCTGGTGATGTTCGGCATGGTGGCCGCCACGGGCGTGCGCATCCTGGGCGGGGTGGACTTCAAGACCAACCGCTTCAACGCCATGATCGTGGCCGTCTCCGTCGGCGTGGGCATGATCCCGCTGGTGGCGCCCAACTTCCGCCAGTGGATGCCGCACGCCATCCACCCGCTGATCGAATCCGGTATCCTCTTGGCCTCGATCACTGCCGTGGCCCTGAACCTGTTCTTCAATGGCGCCAGCCGCGACACCTCTGCGGCCGTCAACGCCGCCCGGCAGGCCGACGCCCACTGAGCGCCGTCATCCGCAGCCTGGCACCCCCAAGGCTGGCGCCCCGCAGGCCCCCCCGGTCTGTGGGGCGTTTTTGATCCCGTGTGCGCAAGCACCCCTGCTGGCGGCAGGGCCCCAGGCCCGGCCCGTCAGCATGCAGTAAGCTTGCATTGCCTTTGACCTCTGCACCATCGCCATGACACAGCCCCTGTCCGCCGCGGAACAAGCCCTGCGCGAAGCCGCCCTCGAATACCACCGCACCCCCACGCAAGGCAAGGTGTCGGTCACGCCCACCAAGCCCCTGTCCAACCAGCGCGACCTCTCCCTGGCCTACTCGCCCGGCGTGGCCTACCCCTGCCTGGACATCCAGGCCGACCCCACCAAGGCCTTCGACTACACCTCGCGCGGCAACCTGGTCGGCGTGATCACCAACGGCACGGCCGTGCTGGGCCTGGGCGACATCGGCCCGCTGGCCGGCAAGCCGGTGATGGAGGGCAAGGGCTGCCTGTTCAAGAAATTCGCCGGCGTCGACGTGTTCGACATCGAACTGGCCGAGCGCGACCCGGACAAGCTGATCGAGATCATCGCCAGCCTGGAGCCCACGCTGGGCGGCATCAACCTCGAGGACATCAAGGCGCCCGAGTGCTTCTACATCGAGCGCGAGCTCTCCAAGCGCATGAACATCCCGGTGTTCCATGACGACCAGCACGGCACGGCCATCATCTCCAGCGCCGCGCTGCTCAACGGCCTGGAGCTGGTGGGCAAGGACATCGCCGCGGTGAAGATCGCCGTCTCCGGCGCGGGCGCCGCCGCCATCGCCTGCGTGGACGTGATGGTGGGCCTGGGCGTGAAGCGCGAGAACGTCTACATGGTGGACTCCAAGGGCGTGATCTACGAAGGCCGCCCCGGCGGGTTCGACGAATCCAAGGCGCGCTACGCGCAGAAGACCGAGGCGCGCAGCCTGGCCGACGTGGTCCACGGCGCCGACGTGTTCCTGGGCTGCTCGGCCCCCGGCGTGCTCACGGCCGAGATGGTCAAGACCATGGCGGCCCAGCCCATCATCCTGGCGCTGGCCAACCCCGAGCCCGAGATCCGCCCCGAGCTGGCCAAGGCCGTGCGGCCCGACTGCATCATCGCCACGGGCCGCTCGGACTACCCCAACCAGGTCAACAACGTGCTGTGCTTCCCGTACATCTTCCGCGGCGCACTCGACTGCGGCGCGACCAAGATCACGCAAGCCATGAAGCTGGCCTGCGTGCGCCAGATCGCGCAGCTCGCCAAGGAGAACATCAGCGAGGAAGTGGCCAATGCCTACGCCGGCAAGGAGCTGGGCTTCGGGCCGGACTACCTCATCCCCACGCCCTTCGATTCGCGCCTGATCCTCAAGATCGCGCCCGCCGTGGCCCAGGCCGCGGCAGACTCCGGCGTGGCCACGCGCCCCATCAAGGACATGGAGGCCTACAAGGAAAGCCTCTCGCGCTTCGTCTACCAGACCGGCATCCTCATGCGCCCGGTCATCAACGCCGCCAAGGCCCTGCCCGACGCGCAAAAGCGCGTGGCCTACGCCGACGGCGAGGACGAGCGCGCCCTGCGCGCCGCGCAGATCGCCATCGACGACCACATCGCGCGCCCCATCCTCATCGGCCGCCCCGCGGTGATCCAGGCGCGCATCGCCAAGGCCGGCCTGCGCATGCAGCCGGGCGTGGACGTGGAGGTCTGCGACCCCTCCGACGACCCGCGCTTTCGCCAGTACTGGGAGGCCTACCACCAGCTCATGAAGCGCGACGGCGCCACGCCCGAAGTGGCCAAGGCCGCCGTGCGCCGCTCCAACACCATCATCGCCGCGCTGATGGTCAAGCTGGGCGATGCCGACGCCATGATCTGCGGCCTGGTGGGCACCTACGAGACGCACCTGGAACGCATCCACAGCATCCTGGGCCACGCCCCGGGGGTGGCGCAGTACGCCGCGCTCAACGCCCTCATGACCAACCAGGGACCGCTGTTCATCGCCGACACCTACGTGAACGAAAACCCCACGGCCGAGCAGCTCGCCGAAATCGCCTGGCACGCGGTGCAGGAGGTGCAGCGCTTCGGCCTGCCCGCCAAGGTGGCGTTTTTGTCGCATTCGAGCTTTGGCTCGTCCAAGCGCGCCTCGGCGCGCAAGATGCGCGAGGCGCGCGACCTGTTCGTCGCGCGCCACCCCGAGATCGAATGCGACGGCGAGCTGCACGGCGACGCCGCACTCGAGCCCAAGATACGCGCCACCTACCTGCAGGACTCCACGCTCACGGGCTCGGCCAACCTGCTGATCTGCCCGAACATCGACGCGGCCAACATCCTCTACAACGTGCTCAAGACGACCACCAGCGGCGGCGTGACGGTGGGCCCCATCCTGATGGGTGCGGCGGCCACGGCCTGCATCCTCACGCCCGCCGCCACCGTGCGCCGCGTGCTCAATATGACGGCCCTGGCCGTGGCCAGCAGCGCCTCGCGGACGAAATAGCCGCCGTGTGCATCCGCCACCCGCCCCGGTGGACGGATGCCCTGCACCGCGCTGGCTTGCTATATTTTCAATAGCTGCCAGCGCTTATCCACAAAGCGCTGGAGCCGTTTTCCCTCAATATGGTTAGCGCGCCGCGACCAGCATCTGCACGAACATCTGCACCTTGGGCCGGCATTCCTCGCTGATGTCGGTGAACTCCAGCCCCGCCACCCAGCGGCCGCGCTCGGCCCGGGCCTTGACGACGCGCGCATAGACGCCGGCGGCGCGGTAATCCACCAGCGCGAGGTCGAATTCGAGCTGCAGCACGCGCTGCAGCTCGACCGGCTCGGGCAGCTCCAGTTGCAGGCCGTGGTAGCTCATGTCCAGGATGGTGGCGTGGATGATGCGCGGCTGCACATCGTCGCCCTCGACGAGCTGGCACAGGCAGGGAATGCGCGTCTGCGCGCGGTGGCTGCGGCGGAACTCCTGGCGCGGCACCTTCAGGCGCAGCGACGGAATGGCCACGAGTTCGCGCATCTCCACGGGCTCGGTGCGCCCCTTGACCCAGACCTGCGCGGGCGCCGTGGCCGACACGAAGCTCCAGCAGCGCCGGTAGGTGGTGGCGCTCATGAGGATCTGGCCGCGCAGGCTGAACGCCTCGATGCGCGAGGCCAGGTTCACCTCCTCGCCGATGACGGCGTACTGCGAGAACAGGTCGGAGCCGAAATGCCCCGCCACCACGGTGCCGGTGTTGACGCCTATGCCCAGGTAGACCTGCGGCAGGCGCTCGCGCAGATGCTCCAGGTTCAGGTCGCGCATGGCCAGTTGCATCTCCACCGCGCAGACCAGGGCGCGCTCGACGTGGTCGGCCAGGCCCGGGGTTTCGCTGAAGACCACGCGGATGGAGTCCCCCCGGAACTGCTCGATGGTGCCCTGGTGGCGCAGCACCACCGTGCTCAGGCGCGCCAGGCAGCGGTTGAGCACGGCCACGATCTCCTGCGCCGGACGCGTGGCGGCCAGCACCTCCAGGCCGCGCAGGTCGGCCAGCAGCAGGGTGACCTCGCGCGCACCGGCCTGGACATCGGCGCGCACGCCCTGCAACAGCGCCTGCATCTCGACCAGCGCCTGCGCCGACAGGGTCACGCCCGTATCGCGGGCCACCAGCGCCTGCAGGCGCTCCAGAAGTTCACTCACAGCGGTGTTTGACATCGAACCAGGGCTCCACAGCGGTCCACCCAGCGGACCATGGGCCAGAATAGTGGCCCGGGCGCGCAGCGGTCAAGCCACCGGGAGAGAAAACAACAACCGCCGGCATGCGCCCCCGCCACACGCACCATTTTGTGCTCACCCTGCGGAAAAGGCTATAATTGCGGGCTTTTCTGCCAATGCTGCCCGTGAGGGCTGCGCGGCAGGCCGGGGCTACCGCCACCCTTTTTCATGGCGAGGTGAGGCCAGAGCGAGACCCGCAGCGCCAGCGCGCGGCGGGTCGCCAGTGATGGCTGTCTTGATCGGAGTGTCCAAGCATGGCACGCGTATGTGAAGTCACGGGCAAGAAGCCCATGGTCGGGAACAATGTTTCCCACGCCAACAACAAAACCAAGCGCCGGTTCCTGCCGAACCTGCAATACCGCCGTTTCTGGGTCGAGAGCGAGAACCGCTGGGTGCGCCTGCGCGTCTCCAGCGCTGCACTGCGCCTGATCGACAAGAATGGCATCGACTCTGTGCTCGCCGACCTGCGCGCACGTGGCCAGGCTTAAGGAGTAGCACCATGGCAAGCAAAGGCGGACGCGAAAAGATCAAGCTGGTGTCGACTGCTGACACCGGCCACTTCTACACCACCACCAAGAACAAGAAGACGATGCCCGAGAAGATGGCCATCATCAAGTTCGACCCCAAGGCGCGCAAGCACGTCGAATACAAGGAAGCCAAGCTGAAGTGATTCGGCCCGGTTCCTGCATAAAAAAACCGCCCGGTCTGCACCGGGCGGTTTTTTTTGGCCTCCAGCAGCGCACCAGGGCGCTGCAGGTGCGTCAGGTGATGTCGCGGCAGACGGTGTAGGTCTGGTCTTCGCTGTACGCAGCGGCCGCACCAGCGGGCACGATGTTGTTGGCGCCCTGGGTGGCACGGAACGTGCCGTTGTCAGGGCGGCCATCATCGAGTTGCACATCCAGTGCCGCAGCAGCCTTGCCCGGCACGTTGCCCAGGCACACCATCACGCGGGCCGCAGGCCGCCCCTGCACGGCCACGTTGGTCACTCCCAAGCGCCCACCCCAGGCATTCACGGGCAATGCGTTGGCACCTGCATCTGCTGGGTTGCCCGTTATAAAGCCTGCGGCCCGAAGGTGCTGGAAGAACGCCGTCCCTTCACCACCTCCGTTGAAGGTCTGAGCTGCGTTAATAGCCAAAATTCCATTGTTATTGCCAAAAGCTGTGATCGTTGCCCAGCTCCCACCACGCGCTGTTAGTGCAGCCAGATTGGGCCCATCATCCCCCGGCAGCTTGCGGTAACGGTCCAGATAGCTGTTGTAGGCCGCCACCAGGCCATTCATGTCGCTGGCCGCATTCTTGACGCGCCCGTTCTCGATCAGCTCCTGGCCCTTGAGCACGCCGCCCAGCAGCAGGCCGATGATGACCAGGACAATGGCGATTTCCACCAGCGTGAAGCCGGACTGGGCGGTACGCCCCGCACGGCGCATGGGAAGTGATTGCATCAATGGATCTCCTGTGTGTAAAAGGCTGGCAACACCGACGGCCGCCTTTGTAAGCCATTGTGCAGAGGCATGCGCAGGGGCAACAGTCAAATTTCTTGACGCCCGGGCAGCACCAGCGGAACGCGCAACACAAAGACCACCCCCTGGGGCTCCTCGCTGGCCTGCAGGTCGCCCCCCGCATCGCGCAGCGAGCGCCGCGCCTGGTACAGGCCCATGCCCGAGCCCGTGGGCGACTTGAGCGGCTCGAAGGCCCTGCGCGGCCACGGCGTGGACAGGCGCGGGGTGTGCAGGCGGGCCTGCAGGGCGCCCTCGCGCACGCTGCACTCGCAGCGCAGGGGCATGGCCCCATGGCGGGCCCCGCTGTCGCGGGCGAGGTTGGAAAAAATGTTGTCCAGCGCGCGCTCCAAGGCCTGGGCCGGCACGGACTCCAGCAGCAGGGTGGGCGCTGCATCGGCGTCGTCTGCGCGGACCTCGATGGCCAGGCCCGCCAGTTCGGCAGCGTTTTGCAGCAGATCCAGGGCCCGGACGGGCGGCTCCCCCCGGGCGGGCACCGCCGCCGGCGCCTCGGTGGCAGCCAGCAGCCGGTGGGCGCGCGCCTGCAGCAAGGGGGCCTGGCGCTGCAGGCGCTGCGCCAGGCGCGGGAGCTGCTCGGGCGTGGCGGCGCCAAACTCCTCGGCCAGCAGGCCCACCCACTGGGCCAGGTTGCGCATGTCGTGCTGCCAATACAGCTGCACCTGGGCCCGCTGCGCCAGGGCCACGGCCACGGCCTGGGTGCGCTCACGCATGCGCGAAAGCCAGGTTTGCGCAAACACGTCCAGCACGGCCAGCGCCAGCACACGCGCTTCGTCGGTGCGGGCCACGTCGGCCCAGCGCAGTTCGATCTGGCAGTCCGGCCCGGCGCTGAGCGTCTGGCGCGGCCAGTGCGCGGCCAAAGGCTGCCCCCATTGGCCGCGCACCGCATCGCCAAACCACAGCCCCTCCCAGGCGATGCCCGCAATGCCCGAGCGCTCCAGAATGGGCCAGGCACGCTCGGGCCAGCGCAGCGGGTGCATGTCGGCGGGCAGGGCCAGCAGCTCGGCCAGGCAGCGGCGCATGCGCTGCCCGCGGTGCCACACCGCCCAGGCCGCCAGCAGCAGTACCAGCCCCAGGGCCACCAGCATCCAAGGCAGCGAATTCATGCTGTCTGCCCGGGGCCGGGGTCTGGCGGCGCTTGCCGCTGGATGCCGAACTTCTTCATGTGGTAGTAGAGCTGCTCGCGCTCCAGCCCCAGGGCACGGGCGGCTGCAGCCACATTGAAGCCGTTGCAGCCCAGCACGTGGCGGATGAGCTGCTCGGCCGCCTGGTCGCTGGCCTCGCGCACGCCCTCGGACAACTGCGCGCGCACGGACAGGTTCAGCCGCCCCTGGGCCCACAGCTCCTGCTGGCGCAGGGAGAACCACGCCGCCCGCTCCAGCGCCTGGCGCAGCGCCGAGGCGGCGACGGGCTTGGCCAGAAAGTCGAACGCCCCCGCGTGCACCGCCTGCTGGCCCACGGCTTTTTCATGCTGCCCGGTGAGCACGATGGCGTGCAGCACCGGCCACTGCGCAACCAGTTGCGACAGCAGCAACAGGCCTTCGTCGGGGCGGCTGGGGCGCGGTGGCAGCCCCATGTCCAGCAGGGCCACGCAGGCCTGGCCCTTGGGCACCTCGCGCTCCAGCAGTTGCAGCGCCTGGCAGCGGTCCTGCGCCACCAGCACCGGCCAACCGTCCTCTTGCAGCGACTCGGCCACCCAGCCCGAGAGCACCGGGTCGTCCTCGACCCAGAGCACGGGGCAGCGGCCGGGCGCCCAAGCCGGCGCAGCGATCGCCTGGGGCTCAGTCATGGTCCCCCAGCAGGGCTGCCACCGTGGGGCCAATGGCCACGGCAAAACCCGCGAACAACAGCACAAATCCGCCCACCACGCGCAGCAGCAGCCATTCGCTGGCGGTGTCGGGCGATATCGCCAGGCTGGCATAGCCCGCCAGCAGCAGCAGGATGCCCGCCACCTGCTGCCAGCGCCTGCGCAGCCTGCGCGTGCGCAGGGCCCGCTGCAGGCTGGCCCGGGCGTAGGCGGAGTCTTCGAAGTCCTGGGGCATCAGTTGCACACTTCCGTGGCAGCGCAGAAACGGATGCTGGCGATGAAAAAGCGGGACGTGCCGCGCGGCCGCACGACCACTTCGTCAAAGGGTGCGGGCGGAGCCGGCAGGAGGTTCGCGAACATCCTGACCACCCCCGGAGTGGCCGAGACCAGTGGTGACACATACACGTTTCCGGGCGCGGGCAAGTCACTCCCCTTGTAGCGGAAGGTGACCGAAAGCTCCACCGTGGGATCCAGACTCAGCACGCCCAGAGCGAATTTGCCCGCGGTCTTGCTTTGCAGCTTGAACGCCAGGGACTCCGATCCGCTGAGGCTGGAGTTGTTGTCATTGCCGCAGCCCGTGGTGCACACGCCGATGGCCGTGCCGCTGGGAACGCCATTGCGGGTGATATTGCCACCTGTCGCGGTGATGTCGATCAGGCCCAGCGCGGCTCCGGGGTCGATGGTGATGCTGGTGCGGTTGGAGTCCCTGCCGGAATAGCCGATGGTTGCGACGGAGTTGAGCATGGGCGTGGTCAGGCTGATGCCCGAGGGCGCGCCAACGATGGGCGGCTTGGACAGGCAAACCGCCGCATCCATCGTGCCCCAGACCACATAGTCATCGAAGAGGACCGCAGGCAGCACATCGGTCCCCGCTTTTTCCTGTTTGATTTGCAGTGGGCCCGCCAGAAGTGCATTCGCCAGTTCATCGGGATTGAGCGGCGCCGGCAATTGCAGGTCGTTGGGGGCACTGGGAGTCCAGGCACCCCATCCCGTCGGTCCATGGCTGATGAGCGCCCAGTCGAATCCCTGTGCCGCAGCCCCAAAAACGCTCACCGTACCATTCTTCGCATAGCTGATCTTCCGGCCCCAGGCATCGAGCGCCTCTGCCGCCGGTATCCCCAATGTGCGCCATGGAACGGTGGTGCCGCCCCCCACCGCATCGCCCGATGGACTGGAGCCCAGCGCGCCGTCGGGCAAGGTACAGCCATGCTGGATCCAGTAGGCCTCCAAGGCCCGGGCAATTCTTGCCATGCGCTGCTGGGTCCCCAGCAACTGCGCCGTCTTGTCCTCCACCTGCCGCGCCACCCGCATGGCCAGGGTCGTTGCCGCCACCACCAGCAGGGTGGCGATCATGGCCAGCGCCATGCCTCCTGCGTGCCTGCGCCGCATTGACGGTGACGCATGTGAAGGTGCTTGCATGGCCCGCCGGTTCATGGATGAAGGCCTTTCCTCAGGGTTTGCGGGGCCCCAGGCCCGCCGCCATGGCCACCGACAGAACGGTGGGACGCAGCACCAGATCGTCGAAATAGGCGGCAGGGTTTTCCGTGAACTCGGTGTCCACATAGAAGTCATTGGGGCTCACCGAACGCAGCGCCAAGGTGTTGCGGTTGATGTTCTCCAGGGGCCCCGGTGCCGGCCCGCTGGACACGCCCAGATAGTTGCCGTCCACACTGAATCCGCCAAAGCGGTTGGGGCCATGGCTGATCAGCACGTAGGCCACGCCATTGCCGTTGGCCTTGCTGACCAGTTCGGCGGGCGAGGCCACGGGGCATGCCACGGCATTGCACACACGGAAACCCCGGGTATTCAACCAATTCACCACGGCCGAGGCAGTCGCCGGATCCACCGCAGTCATATCCATGCCGGCAGGCAGGGTCAGCGAATTGGCGACGCCCGCCCCGCCCCACACCCGGTAGCTGACCATGGTGTTCCAGGCATCCATCGCATCGCCTTGCGCCACCCCCAGGCTGCGCCAGGGCACCACACCGTTGGTCAAGGCCGGCACCGTGCAGGCGCCGCCCGCGGCCAGCTCCAGCCCCTGGTTGGCATTGCCCGGAGCCAGACTGCCGTCCGCCGGGCATGGCAGGCGCCGGTTCACCGTGACGAACCGCACCATCGCCTGTTCCAGCGCCTCCAGCTTGGCGCGGGTTTCCTTGCGGCGGTTGTTGTCCAGCAAGGTGTTGGTGGCGGGCAGGAATACGGCCGCGAGCAGGCCCACGATGAGCAACACCAGCGCCATCTCCACCAGCGAAAAGCCCTGCGCCCGGGCGCCCAGCGGGGCCGCTGCCGCAGGGGGGGATGCGTTGAATGCTATTTTTTTCATAGCTGGTAGCGCTTATGAACAGGGCGCCAGAGCCCTATTTCTTCCGCAAAACTCCTGGTGCCACCACGTCGCCGAGCACCGCACCGCTATCGCTGACCTGCTGGCCGGGGCGCAACACGATGTCGCGCTCGCCGCTCAGGCGCAGGCGCACTTCGCTCTGGTCGATGTGCACCGTGCGGCCCGCGTAGGTTTCGCCGTGCTGCAGCATCTGGCCGTTGATCCAGGCGGTGGCGTTCTTGCGGCCCAGGGCCAGGCCGTCCAGTTGGAAGGTGGGGGCCGCCTGCGGCACAAGGGCCGCGGCGGATGGGTCCGCGCCGCCGGGGGGCTGCCTGCGTGCGGCCTCCATGCTGGCGCGCTCCTGTGGGGTATAGAACACGCGCGGCCAGAGGCTGGCGGCCTCGGGGTCGCCCGGGCTGGGCCATGGCGCGGTGCTGGCAGCGCCCGCGGGGCCGGCCAGCAGGCCGCACAGCGCCGCCAGCACGGCGGCAAGACGCAGGAGCACGGGGGCGTGGGGCATGGCGGCGTACCTCGGTAGGGCCTACGGCTTGGCATTGTGGTCAGCGCCAGGGACCGGGTCAATGTGCAGAAAGCTGACACGGCAGCGCGCCGAAAGGCCTTCGGGCGTGGCTTGCTCGAATGCGCAACCCGCCACACGCGACACGCGGGCGTGGCGCGCCCGCAGTTGCTCCAGCACGCGCAGAACCTCGATCTCGTGCACGCGGGCAAACTGCAGCTCCAGCACATGGCGCTGGACCCGTGCCTGGGCCGCTTCGGCCAGAGGCAGTTCCACGGTCTCGGGCGCGGCCAGCGTGAAGCTGGTGTGGCTTTGCAGGCCCTGTTCCTGGAGGATGCGCAGCAGGTCTTCCACCCACAGGGCACGCGGCTCGCCGCCCAGCAACCCGGCGGCCACCAGTTGCTGGTACTGCGGCAGGTGGGCTTGCACGTCGGCTTGTTCGGCGCGTGCCTCTTCGAGCAGGGCCTGCGCCGCCTGCTGCGCGGCCTCGGCCTGCTGCCAGCCCGGGTAGAGAAAATGGCGCACACCCCACAGGGCCAGCATCGCGAGCAGCAGGGCCGCCAGCACCCCGGCCAGTGCCCGCACGGCGGACCGCACCAGCGGGAAGACCACAGGCCACAGGCGCTTCATGAGGACTCTCCGGCAGTATCGGCCGTGCGCGGCCCCAGGCACCAGCGCCAGGCGTTGGCGGCGGCATCCGCGCCAGCGTTCCCGCCACCAGCCAGGGCCATCGCCCCCTCCGCCCGCACCGGGTCGGTGCGCACCTGCCACTGCGGCCAGGCCGCCACCGCCTGGCCCAAGGCCTCCAGCAGCGCCTGGCGCTGGCGCGGCAGCAGGCCGGCGTCGGGGCGGATTTCCAGCTGCCACTCGGCCTGCAGGGCGGTCGTGCCGGGTGCCGCGGGCTCGGCCTCTCCCGCCAAAGAATGCGTACCTGCGCAGGCCTGGGTGCGCAGGGCCTGTTCCGTGCGCACCAGTTGGGCCTGGGGGTGGGCCTGCAGCAACTGCCCCAGCATCCACAAGGGCTGCACAGGGTCGATGCCGTGCTGCAGTTCCTGGCGCTGCACCTCCATGGCCAGGCGCAGCCGGGGCACGTCGATCTGGCGCTGGGCCAGGCCTTCCCGGATGGCCTGGGCCTGGGCCTGCATGTCGGCGCTCTGCTCTGTCCAGGTGCGGCTTTGCTCTGCCGCCCCCAGCAAGGCCTGGGTCTGCAGCGCCAGGCCCGCCAGCCCGGCCAGCAGCACGACGGCCGTGGCCGCCATGAGGCCCCGGCGCGCACGCTGGGCCAGGTGGTGGCGGCGCAACTCCGGCGGTGCCAGTTGCCCCGGCGCACCACGGCCCGCCCAGGCAAGCACCTCGGCCAGCATGGCGCCGGCCTGGCGCGGCGCTGCGGCGGCAAGAAGCGGGAGTCCCTGGTTTTGCAGGTTTTGGAGCAGTTCGGGCGCTGGGTCCATGGGCAGGACCTGCGGCGCGATGTCACGCTCGATGATGCGGTTGTCGGCCAGGTATTTGAGCGTCAGCGCCACCTCGCGGGCCTGCAGGTCGGGCTCGGTTTCCAGCAGCAGGCGCGAGAACACGGGCACACGGTCATGCAGCAGCACCATGCGCATGCCATACGGCAGGCCCAGGCACAGCAGCAGCCAGCCATGGCGCGGCAGGCCGGCCTGGCGCGCAGCCCAGTGGGCCATGAGGTAGCTCAGCGTCCAGACGCCCTCGATGGGGTGCTGCGCCTGCACCAGCGCGTCGAGCTGGCCCATCAGCGCCTGGGACGACACCCCCACGGCATGCAGCCCGAAGGCTTTGGGCAGCAGCGGCTGGGCCGAAGCAGCCTCCCAACTGGCGTGCAGCGGCACATCGGGCAGCAGGCTTTGGTACTGCACCTGGATGAAGCTTTGCCGGTCCCCGCCCATGAGGCCGGGCACCTCGATGCGCACATGGGTTTCCTCCACCAGGTCGGCCACCACGCGCACCCCGGCGGCTGCGCCGGGCGGCGCGGGCAGGGCCAGGCCCCGGGCGTCGAGCCACTGCGCCTGTGCCGGGTTGACGAGCAGCAGGTGGGTGCGGGAGGAGGAGCGCTGCGTCATGCCCGGATCTTGGAAATGGTGTCGTAGATGGGGCCCAGCACGGCCAGCATGATCCAGCCCAGGATCATGCCCAGCACCACGGTGAGCACCGGCTCGATGAGCGCCTGCACCCGGCCTATGGATTCGTCGATGTCGCGCGTGAAGAAGTAGCTGACGTTGGCCAGGGCTTCATCCAGCGCACCCGTGGCCTCGCCCACGCGCAGCATGCGCACCACGAGCGAGGGAAAGAGGTTTTCCAGGGCAAAGGCATCGCTGATGGAGGTGCCGTTGGCGATGCGCTCGCGGGCACGCACCAGGGCACGCTGCACGGGCAGGTTGCTGGTGATCTTTTCACAGTAGCCCAGGGCCTCGATCACCGGGATGCCGGTGCGGTACATGAGCGCGAAGCTGTCCATCAGCCGCGCCAGGATGATTTTCTTGATCACCGGCCCGACGGCCGGAATGGCCAGCAGGGCCTGGTGCAGCTTGAAGCGCAGTTGCTCGTTGGCGCGTGCAGCCAGCGCCACGCCCACCACCAGCACCACCGGCGTGGGCAGGATGAGCCACCAGTAGCCCACGAAAGCCTCGGACAGCCAGATCAGCAACCGCGTCTGCAGCGGAATCTCCTGCCCCATGTTGCGGATGAAGCTGACCAACTGCGGCACCAGGTAGACCATGAGGAACACCACCACGCCGGTGATGGTGACGGTGACGAACGCCGGGTACATGAGCAGCTTCTTGGTCTGCGCCGCCAGCTCGGCCTGCCACTTGAGCGAACGCACCAGCTCGCCCAGCACCTCGGCCAACTGGCCCGTGACCTCGCCCGAGCGCACCAGGTGCACCATCACGTCGGTGAAGATGCCTGGGTCTGCCGCCATGGCATCGGCCAGGGTGCTGCCGTTCTGGATGCGGTCCATCAGGCTGGCGGCCACCTGGCGCAGCTCCAGGCTGTCGGCGCCGTCGCGCAGGTCCTGCAGGGCGCCGATCAGCGGCACGCCCGCGCGCAGCAGCATCTGCATGTGGAACAGCAGGTTGATGAGTTCGCGCGTGGGCAGGCTGGCCAGGCGCAGCGCACGGCTGCGCACCGTGGAGAAGCGGATCAGCGACAGCCCCGAGGCGCGCAGTTGCGCCTGCAGGTCGGCCTCGTGCAGGGCGGTGACCTCGCCCTTGACGATTTCCTTGCCCTCATTGATGGCGCGGTAGCGGTAGCGTGGCATGCGCGTTACAGCCTGGTGGTCAGGTCGACCACCCGGCCCACCTCTTCCACGGTAGTGATGCCCTCGAGCACGCGGCGCAGCCCGTCCTCGGCCATGGGCACGAAGCCATGGGCCATGGCATGCGCCGTCAGCTCGCCCAAAGTGGCGTTGCGCGTGATGAGCTCATCGAGCATGCTGTCCATGCGCAGCAGCTCCATGATGGCCAGGCGCCCGCGGTAGCCCTGGAAACCGCAGGCCTCGCAGCCGCCGGGGTGGGCGCGGTACACCGTGCGCCCGATGGCGTGCGCGCCGATGAGGCGGGCTTCGATGCTGCCCTCGGTGACCTGCACCTCCTCGCGGCAGTGCGTGCACACGCGCCGCACCAGGCGCTGGGCCACGATGCCGATGATGTTGCCCGCCATCACCTCGGGCGAGACACCCAGGTCCTTGATGCGCTGGAAGCTGCGCAGCGCCGAGTTGGTGTGCAGCGTGGAGAACACCTGGTGGCCCGTCATGGCCGCGCGGAAGGCCATTTCGGCGGTGTCCTTGTCGCGCACCTCGCCCACCAGGATGATGTCCGGATCCTGGCGCATGAGCGAGCGCACGCCGTCGGAAAAGTCGATCTTGCTGCCGTCCGAGATGGAGGTCTGCCGGATGCGCGTGATGGGGTACTCGACCGGGTCCTCCAGCGTCATGATGTTGACGCTTTCCTCGTTCATGTGGCTGAGCACGGAGTACAGCGTGGTCGTCTTGCCCGAACCCGTGGGCCCGGTCACCAGGATGATGCCCTCGGGCCGCGCCAACATCAGGTCGAGCAGGTAGTACTGCTCCTCGGTCAGCCCCAGCTTGCTGTATTCGACGATGCCGCGCTTGGCGTCGAGCACGCGCAGCACGAAGTTCTCGCCATGGATGGTGGGCTGCACGGCGGCGCGGAAGTCCACGCTGCGCCCGCCGATGGACAGCGACACCCGTCCGTCCTGGGGCGCCCGGCTCTCGGCAATGTTCATACCTGCCACCAGCTTGAGGCGCACCAGCATGGCGTTCCAGTAGCGGCCATGCAGCACGCGCACCTGGCGCAGCACACCGTCGATGCGGTAGCGGATGCGCAGGAATTGGCCCTCGGGCTCGAAGTGGATGTCCGAAGCGAGCTTGTGCACGCCGTCGGACAGCAGCGCATCCACCAGGCGCACCACCGGGTGGCTGTAGCCGCCCTGCCCCTGCGAGAGCGAGGCCATGTCGATCTGCCCGGTCTCAATCTCCTGGATGATCCCGTCGATGGACAGTTCATAGCCGTAGAACTGGTCGATGGCGGCCAGCACATCGGCCGCACTGGCCAGGCGCCACGAGATCGACACCCCCAGCCCCACATGCGCGCGGATCTGGTCGCCGGCGATGATGTCGTTGGGCTTGGGGCTGGCGAGCACGAGCTTTTGCGTCTCGGCCTGGAACGACACCGGGAACACCTGAAAGCGCAGCGCCATGGCCTTGGGCAGGCGCGCCAGCGCCTCCGGATCGGCCAGCACCGTCTGCAGCTGGATGGTCTGCTGGCCCAGCGTCTGGCCCAGGGCCTCGCGCATGGCCTCCTCGGTGACAAAGCCCAGGGCGATCAGCGCATCGCCGAGCTGCTTGCCGGTCTTGCGCTGCTCCAGCAGGGCGATCTGGATCTGGTCGGCCGACACCAACCCCATGTGCTGGAGCCGGTCGCCCAGGCGCATGGGCGGCTGGCCGGCGGCTGGAGGCGGTGCGGCGGCGGTGGCGGTGTCGCTCATTGCGTCCACAGCTCCTGCAGCTCGTCGATGCGCCGCTCCACGGTGCGCACCGGCACGCCTGCAGCGCCCCATTGCAGCGCCTGGCGGTACATGCGCAGGGCGTCTTCATAGCGGCGCGCCTGGTCCAGCGCCACCGCCAGGTTGTAGGCGTAAGCCGCATGGCCGGGCGCCAGCGACTGCGCCAGCGTCAGCGGCCCCAGGGCCTCGGGCCAGCGCCCCTGGCGGCCCAGCAGATTGCCCAGCGCGGCCTGCGCCGCCGCGTCGCGCGGGCGGGCCTGCACCCATTCCTGCAGGCGGCTTTCCGCCGTGGCCGGGTCGGATTCGGAGAGGATGGCCAGCATGCCCGTGCGGGCGGTGTCGTTGTCGGGCCAGAGCTGCAGGCTGCGCTGGTAGGCGGCCCAGGCCGCCTCATGCTGGCGCTGGCGGTGCAGGGCCACGGCCAGGCCCAGGGTGGCGTCGGGGTCGTCGGGCCGCTCGGCCAGCACCTGCTGGTACAGCGCCTGGGCCTTGGCTGCATCGCCCTGGCGCAGCGCCGCCCAGGCGGCCTGCAACTGCGCCTGGGCCTGGGAGCGCACCAGTGTGGCCGCTGCCGCGCTGGCGGCGGGGCTTGCCGGTGCCGCCGCAGCAGCCTTCGAGGCAGCGCGGCGCCGGGGCTCCGGCGTGGATGCGTCGCCCGGCTGCGCGCCGGACGCTTCCGGGGCGGGCGATGGGCTGGCGGCCGGTGGCTGGGGCGCAGCGTCCGGACGATCTGCCCGTGGCGCAACGCCCTGCCTTGCGGGAGCGGCGGGGACAGCGGGCTGCGGGGCCGGGGCTGCCTGCGGGGCGGGCAGCGGAAGGGGCGCTGCGGCAACGGCCGCCACACCCGGCACCGAGGCCGCGGCTTCGGTGGTGCCCGGTGTCACGGCGGCTTCGTCCATGGGCTGCGGGGCCGCATCCGGCGGCGTCACTTCCCCCTGTGCCGCCGCCGGTTCGGGCGCGGGTGGCGATGCCATGCCCACGGGAGTGAGGCCAGGGCCTTGCTGCGCCAGCCAGTAGTGCCAGCCCAACCAGGACAACACCGCCAGCACCAGGCCAGCGATCAGGCCCCACACCATCCGGCGCACCCGCGCTCCGTCGCGCTGCGGCGGTTGCGCAGTGCCC
>Ga0209960_1000164_pt1 | contig 199249 bp, 223 predicted proteins | sample ThiBiot_500_plan_2_FD_183947 | JGI IMG/M metagenome (GOLD analysis project Ga0209960, IMG submission 183947) | Wastewater bioreactor microbial communities from Cape Town, South Africa - Thiocy_expt_500_plan (SPAdes) | ecosystem: Engineered > Bioreactor > Thiocyanate-remediating >... | reverse complement strand
AGAAAAATCACTGCATCCGACAAAAGAAGAAGAAGAAGACGAGCACAACACCGAGCAATATGAGAATACAATATGTACGTACGAATGAGAGGAAATTACATATACAAAATAGTCTAGTATCGGTTTGTTTGTTTTTTTTTCGACGAAAACAAAAAAAAATCACACACGCACACATAGATTACATAGATACAAAAAAACGAGGAGAATCGATTTCGTTTCGTTTTGTCAGCTTGTTGGCTTTGTTTTTGATGTGTCAAATGATTGTTTGCAAACGAAAAGAAAATCACAAAACTTGCACACGTTGAAAACGTTGAGTTAGTTTCTCCGATAGAGCTGAATCGGATGTCGACAAACGAAAGAGAAGAAATAAACCGACTTTGTCAGCCGACGCTATCCAACCATGGGTACCTGGATTCGGATTAAATCGAATCTGGAAAACAGAAGATATTTTCGAATTTATTCATTTTGGAATTTTACTTTTCGATAAATATGAACTTTATGCGTTTCATCATGTTGTGGATCCACATTATTACTTGCATATTCCTACGAAAAATGGTTTTTTAAGATTTAAAATGTACAAAAAAAAGAACATTACTGTTCGTTCAATTGCGATTTGAACACAATATTGTCCAGTAGGCAAACCAAGTGCCGATTGAGCTTGATTGTATTGTTGCATAGGATCGGCGAGATTGCCGGCCGTTGGTCCGCCTGTATTCGTTAGATACGTCGACAATTTCGCTACACACTTGACAAAAAAAAAGCAAAAACAATAATCAATTATCTATCATCGTTTTGTTCTTCTTACGGCACTAGGTCGATATTTCGGATTCGTTTGAGGCCAAGTCGTCGAATCTCCACGCGCAACCCAAACAGTTCCATCCAAATCCGCATAAGCAACCGTATCGATCCATTCTGAATAATCTAGACTGACGATTTGCCAGGCGGATAACATCGATGTCGGCACTTGATTCGGCACGTTTTGTCCAGGTAATAAGATCGATTGTGTCGGAACCGAGAGCAATTCGTTTTGATTACTAAAATTATTCATGAAAACGACGATTTCCTATTGCTCGATTTTTACTTTGTATGCGCACAACCACCGTAAAGCGTGTCGTGGAAAGTCGACGAAGCGAATTCGCTCGCATTTGACCAATGACGATAGCAGAATATATTCTCATCTCGAGTTGTCCAGACTCTGAAAACGAGAGGATATTATTTTCCCTCAAAAAACAAGGCAAAAAAACACATACGTCCAAGATTGTTTGTTTTTTAAGCTAACAGCGATTAAATGTTCGGAATTTTTCAAGAATTTCACGTCCTGTACAGGCGCATCTTCGACGAAAAATCGTCGAACTGGATAAATCAACGAACAACTCGTCGTCTGTAAACAAAAAAACGCAATTAAACATTCATTTTCAACAGCAAAAACGATCTACTTGTTCAACGAGCGACTTCGAATTCATTTCCCACATCAAAACAATTCCATTTTCATATCCGGCACATAATTTATTCGGATTATCGTAACACCAATCCAACGCTGTACACGACCCGTACTCGGCACAGCCGATACTTCCGTCCTTTCGTCGATTCAACGGCGGCACGAGCTGCGCGCCCGTGCTAATCGTACAGAGATTTCTCGATGCACCATGCGGCACCCCAAATATAATCACAATTCCTTGACTCGTCCCAACCGCCAGATAACTCAAATACGGGTCGTTAACTGTCGGACGTTCGGGCAACCATTTCAAACAAGTGACTTGCCCGAAGTCAGCCGCAACTGTCACGTGCAAATTCGGCACGTGTAAACTTTGACGCAATCGACCGCAGTTTAAAATCAAAAGTAGAGTTGAGCCTGGCGGCGAACGACGATCGGGATTGGCTGCTGAATAGTTTCCGGCGCCGTAGGACCATTGTTCGAGTGCGAGAGCGACGTACTGACTGCCGAGGACTTCGACTGAACGCGGCAGCCATTCGATGCAACGAATTGGCCGACCGACGTTGAGAACGATGATGTGTGACGCAGCGAAACTGTCCAACGGATTGAGAAAACGATCGCACGAGAACATTCGAACACGGAGACAACTAGCACCGTTGCTCAGGCACGCAGCGGACTCGTTTTCGGGGATGAGTTGCCCGATAGTAGCTGGCGGAGCGGAGAATGAGATGCGGCCGTTCATAGGAAATTTATATCGTGCGAAAGCGGCACGAAATGCTCGATCATTGACACGACATGGATCATCTGAAGACAGAAAAGCGCAGTTATTTTCGAGAAATTCATAGGAAAAGTTCGGTTTACCAGGCGAAACATCGTGAGAATCGTCGTGATACAGTTCGAGATGATCACAAACGGTGCTGACAGATGAAAATGGAATTCCACAAAATTTACAAATCGCCATGACTAAGTAGATTTTCGAAATGAATGATTTGAAATCGAGAGTGACGAAGAGTTTTTACCTGGACCTAATGGACAATCGGTTTTTAAATGTTCTTTTAGTTTTTTCAATGTATTAAATTGAGCTTTTCCTCGGCAACGATGACACTGAACAACGCCTTCAGTTCGTAGCCGATTGTTGATTTCGTGTTCTTGTTCAGGCAAAAGCGAATCCGTCGCAAATTCGATATGCTCTCGCATTCGTGACCGTGCCAATTCAGCTAATTCACTGCTGATATCCACTCCACGTGGCGATCGCATGAGCGAGCTTTTCGTTGGATCATTCTGAAGTTTATTTTGTGGATCATTGATTATAATTTGACTATTTATCGTCGGAGTCAACGTCAAACCAGTTGGGTTCATCGGCTGATGTTTGGTGTACGGAGCGACAGGCGTCGGTCCGTCGCCTTTGGTCTTCGGCGGCCGACCTCGTTTTCGTTTCGAATCGGAATCATTCAAATCCGATTTGATTATCGGCAAGGACATTTGCGGATTGAGCATCGTCGGTGGAAGATTGTAGCTTTCCATACCTCGAGCAGCGGGTAGATTGCTTGTCATTGCGAGCATCGGATTGATCATTTGCGGCTGAGCTAAATCGTTGGAAGTTTTCTTCTTTTTCTTGGATTTTTTCGAATTTCCCGTGTCGTTTGTCGAGGAAAGAGCTGGTTTTCGTGAAACATCGATTTTATCTGTGTTGATATTTCCGTTTTCATCAGCACCATGACGAGCTAAGTGAGTTCGAAGTGAACTTCGATCGGCTAGTTCACTGCCGCACATGAGACAACGAAAAAAAGCTTTGGGATACGGAGATTTCGTGCAGGAATTGTATAAATGATATCGAATGCCTTCTTTCGACGCGAAATCAACTGTACAAAATGGACAAACAAACCGACCGTCGCGAAATGTTGCTTGACGAATGACATTGAAATGTGGCAAGTCAGGATACGAGAAAAGACCCGATTGATGTCGAATATGTGACCAAGCGTCGGGAATAGGAATAAGATTTAACATTTCTCGATGAATTTCAGCGATATTATGAGCAGGTTTTGTTGCTGGTTGAGTTTGATCATCGGGATTCGATGATGGAACTGCAGGTTCTTCGATTGAAGGTTCGTGTTCGGTTTCCATGGGAAGGGAAATTGCTGTCGAAGGATCAAGAGGCAATTCTTGATGTTCTTGTTCAGGTTCATGTTCTTCATGTTCTTCATCTTCTCCTGCTGCTTCTTCTTCTTCGTCATCTTCATCATCTTCATGATGATTTTCTTGCTGAAGTTCTTCATGAATCTCCTCTTCTTCCTTATGCTGTTCCTGCTCCTGCTCCTGTTGTAGTGGTGGTTGTTGTTGTTGTTCTTCTTCTTCTTCTTCTTCTTCATGTTCAAGTTCTTGTTGTTGTTGTCCTTCATCGTCCTCCTCTTCGTTTATAATATTATGATGTTCTTCAATTGGAAGATTCTCATCAGGTAATTGTAATTGCTCATCTGTCGACGTATTAACGACAGATTCATCGTTATTATGATCAGTGACATTTGTACTGCCACCCGTGGCAATTAAATGCATCAGACCACTTGAATCAATCGAGTTTTGTTGTGGTGGATCATCACTTGACCTAAACATTGCAAACGTATATTCACAAAACTAATAAATTCGGAAAAAAACTGTTTTTACCATGGCCAGTCGATGTTATTCGCTGAATCTTGTGGTGGTGGGGGTGGTGGCGGTTGTTCTTGTTGTGGTGACGGTGGTAGAGGTGGTGGTGATGATGGTGGCGGTTGTGGAAGTTCGTCGTCTTGTTGATGATCGGATAGAGTTTGTGGTTCGTGATCGACTGTCGGTAAATGATCGGAATCAGCCATCGTTGATAATCGTCGTTGTTTTTACAACATTCGTCGAAAGTTAAAATCCTAGTAAATGATCGCATAATGACAGGTGTAACCGATGAAAAAAAGTCTTAATCTGAGTGCTGAAATTTAGGGGATAAGATTTGGTCATTTTTGTTTTCTTTATTCTTCTCTCAAGAATTCTTTTTCTTTTCTCTTCGCTGTTCTTTCGTTTCTTTTTTTTTCTTTTTTTTTTCTTCTTCTCTCACTATTTTTCCGAAAATTCAGAACACAAGAGAAACGAGAGAGAGAGAGAGAAAGTGAAGAAGAAGAAGAAAAAGGCCCGCATTTTCGCCTATATTTTTTCTGTTCGCCGCTTTGCTTGTCTGTCCCTCTTTTTTTTCACTCTCACGCACAGATGTTAAATATCCTTTTTTTTCTGCCTTGCTTCAGACTGTCATCATTACTCGTAGTATGCGTGCTTCTTCGTTCGTCAGTTCTTTGCTCTTCTTCGCGGAGGAAGCCGAGAGAAGGGGCAAAAATGAGAAATTATACGAGCGAAATAAGAAAAAAAGAAGAAGAAACGGACGGATGAATGGATAGGAGGAGAAGAAAAAAAAGAAATAAAAATAGAGAAATGTGGAAGAACGAGGAAAAGAGGAATGAATGAATGAATGTACAAACGATGATGGAGAAGGAAAGGTTATTGTGTTGCCATCGTTCATCATCATTTGACTCTCAGAAAAATCGAAAAAACGAAGATTTACTTGTCAAATAAATCAAAACAATAATTTGATTTCATCGAAAATAAAAAGCTATTTTCAAATAAATCGAGCAAAAAATCGAATCAATCGAGTTTATTCTGCATAAATGTTTCGATTTTTCATTGGATTAAAATCGACAATTGACATCCATCGATGAGTCATCAACAGACTAGACAAATCGAGCGTTTAAGTGCATTTCTTGGATATGAGGAATGATCACACACCTCGAAATTCTTTCAATCGAACGCAAATGTCGTAATAGAATCAATGGAGATCGAAAGTGTGTCAAATTGTTGTTGTAAATAACATTATGAACACAATCGATTATAATTATTTCTTTGAGCTTTTTTCTTCTTTGGTTTTTTAATTGAACATATAACCAAACCTGACATTAGGTTTTATTTACTTTCTTCGTAGTGGTAACATGCGAATGTACCGAGTAACGAAAAAATAGAGCTGCGCTTTTTACTTTCTTTTCGTTCTTTATTTCGCCGTTAGATTTATTTAGTGCGTTTTTTACGTATTGATGAAGAGAAAAAGAACGGTGATTGTCATGCCGAAGTACAATTCAACTATGCCTTTCTATTTTCTTGTTTGCTTTCAGCGAACAGACACACGTGTCCTTGCCTTTCTATTTCTCATTGATGTCTGTTTTGTTGGCCTTGCTTATTATCTAATCGAATGAGGAGGAAAACCAATGACGATGTAGAACAACCAGTGAAAGAAAGAAAGAAAGAATATTCGTTTGACGATCTTGGATAGCACCAGGAAAAGAAAGGAAAAAGACGTAGAAACATAGAGATAGGGGATTACGTCTGCTAATCAACAGAACAGCGAATAAAAAAAAACACGAGAAAATAATGTCTTGTAAGATTCGACTTTGTACAGAGGAGAAGAACAAAGTATTCAGTGCGTCAATAATATGTTGCTTTTTCTCTTCTATTCTGATTTCGGTTCGACATTGAGTTAGTTTAGATTTGCATTCGTTTTTAGTTGTAGATTAGTATCATGTTGAAATATCCAAGTCGAGATGACGACTGAAGAGCAATTTCAATCTTCAGAAATTCAACCAGTCAATGGTACAGAAGATGTTCATGCAAACGATCACGATGATGAAACATCAACAGTCACGTCTCCGTCGTCGCAACCAGTGCGAAGATCACGGTTTTTTCGTTCGAAACGAAAACAACGTCTTGGCCAAACTGGTGGCGATGAGGAGAGTGAGCATGCATCGAATGAACCCATTACTTCTCCGACAAGTCCAGGTTAGATTCTTCGATTCAATGACTTGACATTTGATTTTTATTTCGATTGAATTCAGAAAACGAAGAAGAAGAAGAACAACAACAAATCACAACTTCAGAGATTTCAACAGATGATACGGATAGTCGTGTTGAAACGCACGTGCATAAACGTTCAATATCTCCGCCACCACCTCCACCGTCTCAAGATGATGCAGACGATCCCAGTGATACTTCATCATCGAATGAAGATATCAATGCGAAATGTTCAGTTTATTCAATAAAAGAATTCACTCCAGCAAAGGCTCTACCTGCTCAACCAAGAGCATCTCTTCCAACGATTCAATCAGGTTACACGCGAAAGAAATCACAATCTGTTAAATTGACACGCATCGATCCGTTCGATGGCGATGCGTGTCCAAAGAAGAACGTTCGTTTTGCCGATGATTTCGGTCTCGATTTGAGTCAAATTAAAATGATTAAATCCGATGAATTACCTACAGTACCCACTGCAGCATTCAAAGACTTACATGTCAATGACGAAGAAAAAACGAATATGTTCGAAGAGAAAATGAAAATAATCACATATCTAGAACAAAAATTTGAAAATCCAATTCATTCACACGGTTTTGAGGATCGTGTTGCACGCCATAAAGTTGTACTAGAACAAGCTAGTATGTATCCGACTAAATCGAAAATAGAAATTGTGAATACTTATCTTCTCTCTCTTTCGTTCAGATGCTATTGATAACCGAATCTATGGCACAGTCAAAGTCGTTTCATTTGGTATAAATAAACGAGTTAAAATTCGTTTGACAACAAACAATTGGATTACATTTACTGACCATGAAACGATCTATATAAGTGATTCCTATGACGGTATCAACGATCGATTTACATTTACGATAGAAATTCCTCGAGATCGAGTATGTGTTGGAAATAATATACAATTTTGTATTGGTTATGAATCATTTGTCGGACCCGAATATTGGGATAATAATTATCAAGAAAACTATCGTTTTGAATGTACATCAAGGAGTATACCTGATTACAGTGGATAGATCGGCGATGCATTTTTTAGTAAAAATTCGGTAGATTATACAGTGTTGACCAGCAGGTTTATATATCATTAGTCAAATATGCTTATGAGGAAACCATAACGCATAGAAATCTTTTATTTGGTTTGCTTTCGAAAACGAAAAACTAACAGTAATCAAACAAAAACACGCATACGCACTCACTCACTCATGTACGTTCTCTTTTTTTTTCTGAAATTCAAATCGAGAAGAAACGAACTAGATTGAATATATATATTTTTTTTTGTTACATCTCATTTTTTTTCTTTTTGACACATCAATCTATGCTTGTTAGCTTTTTTTTATACATTATTTATCACTGATTTTTTTTCATTTTTATTTTTCTGTCCGGTTTATCCTTGCAGTAGATTGTATAATCGCGTTTATTTGTCACATGTACAGATTCACTTTTACTATTTTTTTTTGTCTTTTTCCTTTTTTTGTATATTTAGGATGGTTATTTTTTATTTATTCCGTATATGAAATATACAGCAAAAGAAAGAAGAACAGTTAGAATAAAACAAACAAGTTTTTTTTATGAAGAAAATTGTAGAAATTTAGTTCTTTAAAAGACACCGTATAAATGCATTTCAGCATATTCAGTACCAACATCGGCATCACGTTGTGAAGTAACTATAATCCGATATGAAGTAAATGGAATTGTATTGGAAAAATTTTGTAATTCACCCCATGTTAATCTCGAATTGTTCAATGGAAGTAGACCAGTAACACCGGCGTATAATAACGTCCAAGAAGGACCACTGTAGAGTGATGTACCAGTATGATTTGAACCTTCTAGTGTAACTGTGAGCGGATCTCGACTAGCAGTTTCATTGCCTGTTTGAAATTGGATTGACTGAATAATAGTCGGACCAGCTTGTGGCGTCGTATGTAAACCAGTTCCAATACCAGCTGAAACACTCGGAGTACCGAATAGACCAACAGTACCATAGTTCATATAGGTGGTATTTTCAAAATCAATACTCGCAGCAGAACCTTGACCAACAGGATAACAACACACTCCAGTACCAACGTTTACATTGAGACTCGTACCACCTGCTGTAGCATTGCAAATAGCTATTGTAGGATCATTGAGTTGTGTTACTCTTTGAAATATCGGAGTCCTTTGATATACGATTGTTGTAGTTGTCGTCGCTGTTAAAAATAGATCAAAGTCAATCTGCAATTCTATTCATCGAAGATATTACCTGTTGTAAATGCTAATGTATATGCAGTTGCAACTACAGCTAGAACACCAGTTGACAATAATACTCCGATAACAACAAGAATTCTACATCGTATAGATTTAAGAAATTTAGGTCTAGAATATCGATAAATATACTTTGGAAATAGTACATCGTTTATACTTTTGCGGTTCTTTCTCTTTCAATACTCTTCTCAATTCATCGAAATCTATACGAAGATGTCTCGGAGTTGTTGGTGCTTGTTCTGTTGGAAGTGCTTCAGTTGGTTGTGGTAATGCCGGTGTTGTCGATCGTGTTAGAGTTGGCGTTGCAACTGTTAGTTTTGATAATGCTGGTGTTGTCGGTTTTGTTAGAGTTGGTGTTGCTACAACTGGCGTTTCTGTTGCAGGTGCTGTTTTAGCAGACATAATCAACTGATTCGAAAAAACTCAATAAAATAAATGTATTCTCTGTCTTTACTTAGTAAAATATATTTTGTCTTTTAATAAAACAAACAAGTCATTACCAATGGAACAATAACAAAGAATAAAAGCTTGTTTGCTAGATGAGAAGAGACGTTTATAGAAACCATACAAAGACAAAACTGATAGTTTTCAACTGCATTTTAGTAATACATTGAAAAATTACCTTTTTTTTCTTACATATTGCTATTGAAAAAAGAACTACTCCCAAGGCTAATGTAAAATTTATTAATAAATCGAATAAAAAATCTACTTCTGAGCTCAAGTATTGTCTGAGTTCAATTATAATCGTTCATTCGTTTTTATTGCATCTATAGTGCAGCTGTTACAAGAATGGGAACATACGACATCTGTCTGGTTTACCTGAGAGCCACCTTCTATAATCTATAAAATATCGACTGTAGCGTTGAAAGAACATTTTTTCTTTTCTCTCGCTCGCTCGTTTCGAATCATGTTTTTTATTTGTTTATTTTTAAGCTCTTCGCATTTCTGTTTTAATAACATACCTTTTAACTATTCAAGTTAGAAAGAAAAATAACCTAATTTATCACAAATTTATGTCAAAACAATATTAATATTATTGTCATTCGAATGTCAGGAACATCAAATCGTTCGTCGAATAGGTATATCGATCGTTTTAATCTATCAAAATCGTACTGATTACGATATGTAGAGTTGGCAGTATATTAAATAATTCTACTTCTTCTTCATCGTCTTCTTCTCCTTCTACTTCCACTTCTCCTCATCGTAGATCGATGCCGATCTTATTTCGAAGTTCTCGTTCTGCCAAAAAGCAACAATCAGCATATTTAAATAGAGCTGAGTTTGAATTTTGGTAGGTAATCAATTCTAATCATGATCTGTTATTGTACATCATCCTGATTTTTTTCCCTCGTTGCTGTGATTCTCGTTCGTCGCTCGTTGTGTTTTGTTTTCGCTTTCGAATTCAATTATTAATTGAACACAATTCTCTTCTCATCTAGCCAAATACCAGACGACGACGACGACATGACTGAACCAATGGACACTTCCAATCAGCCGGGAGAATCAAGCACATTAGATGATACAATCACTGATCGACAACAACAACAACAAGTAATTAGTGAAATTATGAACTCGAAAAGAAAAATATCGATGAATGTTTTGTTTTAGCCGACAACATCTCCAACAACTTGTCATCGTCATCATCCTCATTATCTATTTTCTCAACTAAAAAATCGAATCGTTGCTCATCGAAATGAACATGGCAAACGCGAGAAAATCGATGCTGAAAAAAACAATGGTTTTGTTTACGTCAATGGTGTTGATAATGACACAGTCGTTATATCCACTGACAATGCTGATCTACACGATACACGTCATCCAGTACCGTGTGAACACCCTCACAACGATGATGATATTGTCGATATAAGTTACAATCCTATAGAATCTTCAATATCCACGCCAATTATTTCGATAATAAATCGTTCGTTTTTACCTTGGTTAAAACCAACAAACTGACGATTGTTTTCTTTTCTGTCGTTTAGCTTCACATCATGAAGCTGAAGTTTTGGCAACTCAAGCCGGTGTCGAATGTGGCACACCGAATTTCGGTGATAATCATCTTCATGATACGCAAATATCCACGACTGATTCGTCGACATCAACGAATTCGTCGAATAATGATCAATATCTAAATGAAATCGATCGGTCGATACTAAATGACAATGATTATGGTAAATGAGTCTGACTTTTTTTTGGTTTCGTTTTATTCATTGTTTTTTTCTCTCTCTCTCTCTCTCTCAAGTTGTTGAACAAAAACGTGATCTCGAACGAATTACGATTTATGAAATAGCTTTGAACAATGATCGACGAGATTATCAACAAGATCTTCCACAAACTGAAAATGTTCGAATATTTCTCTCGAAGAAAAATCTATTTCGATTTTGTTTAGGATCAACTCGATTTCAATCGTCGACTTGCCGAAGCACGTCAATTGAATTTAAAACTCAAAGATGAACTCCAAAAACTAGAAGGTATTTATTTTTGTATTTACTTCCTTCATCGATTCACTCGATTAATCTCGCAGAAGAGAACACTCGAATCTATTCAACATGGGCATGTGAATTATGTACATATTTAAACGAACCGTACAGTGTCACCCGAAAAGATGTATGTGAAATGTGCGAAGGACCAAGTCCTTTAAAACGACGTAAGATAAACACAATTGTGACTCATTCATTTTCTTCATATGATTCAACTCTCTTTTGTAGATACATTGATAACATAAGCAAAGACAATTAAATAGAAGAATATATTTTGTATAAAAAACATATTATCGTTTTTTTTTCTCTTTTGTGATTTGGATTAAAATTTTGTTCGAATGTTTTTTTTTCTCTTTTCTGTTTGATAATCACAGTGATTTATTTTATTCTTGATTTCCTATTTCAGATTAAATATGGCAACAGCAAATTCGAGTAATGAACCGTTCGATTCACAGAATGAAATTCCAATAAATTTATTACCAGCTGGTAATTGATTAACATTTGATTTCGTTTGATTTGTTTTAAATTTCAATCAGAAACACAAACAAAACCCTATTCTAGAAAGAGAGTTGTTATCAGCAAGGTATTTGAAAGCAAAAAAACAAAGAATGAATTGTTAACATACTAATGCATGATCAACCTTGTGGATGACAAACTTTAATAACACGCAAAGAACTAATTACGAATGTCGAAGATTAAAAAAAAGAAAAAACTTTTTGCTAAGACAGTTGTTGAACCACTCACAAGTACATCCTTTGCTTCCTATCAGTTCGTTGTGTTTTAATGAGAGTGCACTTTTTCCCTACAGGCTTTTTTCTTATTTATAAAAAGGAGACTAAAAATAATAATCAATAGTTCGACTGTAAATATAAGTATCGATGCATGGGTACATATTTGACATTGATTGCTTTGTTTTGTTCTTTTTTTTCTCTCGCTCTGATTGAATTTGACATAATAACAATTTATTAAATCAATTCGATTCAGCTCATTTCCTATTTTCAATAGACAATTGGTACGACTGTAATATTATATATTTTTTTTGCCTCTTCTGCTTGTTTAGACAAGCATCCGTACTGGAATAATGTTCCATCAGGTTCAACAACTTTAGCCGATCCACCACAACTCGAATACGATGAACATCACATAGATTTAATTGCTGATCGAGGTAAAATATAGAAAAAAAGCCATTCGAATTTATTTGAGACGATAAATACGTATATTTTCTATCTCAAAAAGAAATCGATGACGGGCTAGAATATGGTAAGACTAGATTAAAACTCAACTAATAACAACACTTCTGCTTTATTTTTAACGGGGACTAACGGACTTCATATATTCTTTCTTTCTCCTAATGCTTTTGCTTGATTAATATTTTGCACATGGTTATGTTCTTAGATAGTACCGATCTAAGACAAGAACTTGGTTTTGGTGATAATCGTGGTGATTCAGATTTCAGCGATGACGACGATTTATTAGGCGGTGGTAAATAACGCTTTGCTTTTGTTAACATATTCTATCGAATCGATTTTCATGCTTATTAATTTTATGATTTCGTATTTTTCTATAGACACCTACGACAGTGGCATAGCTTCGACAACAACAGTAACAACAGCAGCGACGGGTCGTGGTTTGAAAAAGGGAGCCATTTCATCGGATGGAATTATTGATGATGATTTCGAATCAGAACTTGGTGGACAAAATTCAACAGTACAGATGAAATTATATTTCAATCGAACGTAATTTACGATTTTCTTTTAAGGATTTAACTGATGCTGATGATGCCGATCACGAGCTAATGAAAAAAATCGAAGAATTTAAAATAGTCGAATGTCGAGGCGATGATAAATTCGGACGGAAAGTAATCGTCTGTTCAGCATGTCGTTTGCCACATGCAAATAAAATCAAAGACAGTGAATTTCAATCAATTGATAAATTCTATCATTATTTACTAAAGTACAAAACAAACAGAAAACCGATAAAATGTGTTCGAATTGATGTGTTTTGTTTTCGATTAGATACATTATGAAAACATTCGATCGATATGTTGATATGGATTATGTCATAGTTTATTTTCATCATGGCTTACGATCGTATAATCAACCATCGTACAGTTGGCTAATGAAAGCATATAGAAAAATCGATCGAAGGTATGAAAATTTTGAATGAATATTAATTTGCTTTTCTTTGTTTGTAAAGATATAAAAAGAATTTAAAAGCATTTTATATTGTTCATCCAACGAAATGGATAAAATTTCTTTGGCCAGTTCTTCGTTCGTTGATCAGGTAAACAAACATTTGCACTTTGTTCTTCTTATCGAAATTTATCTTTAAGTTCAAAATTTTCACAAAAAGTCGTTTACATCAATCGGTTAATTCATCTTGAAGAATACGTTCATCTCGAGAGTATTCAAGTACCTGTCGAAGTGAAAGAGTATGTTCGTATTTTCTTTCGAATCGAATCAATCGAGATTTGCTTTAGATTTGATCCACCTATTCCACTAGACAAACCACCCAGCAAAGTCCGTCCGACAACCAAATTTCATGTATCACTTGCATTGTAAGACGAAATGAACATTTTGTTTCTCAGAAGTCAATGTTTTCTTTGATTAGTATTTTAAATAATGAACCAGGAGAAACCATTCCACTTGTTGTTCGACAAACAATCGACTATTTAAAAAACAATGGTACAAATATTGAAAAAAAAACACCAAGAATCGACTAACTAAGATATAAAAATGGTTTTTGTTTTAGGTTTGAATGAGCCCGGAATATTCCGTCGATCAGCTTTGACATCAGTTATCAAACAAATTCAAGAGAAATACAACGAGGGTAAATCCGTTTGTTGTTTATTCCATTCGATCGAATTCACTTGTTTGCTCAATAGGTCAACCAGTTGTATTCGAACAGTATGGTGATATTCATGTGCCAGCATGCGTTTTAAAGACATTCCTTCGTGATTTATCTGAACCATTGATGACTTATCGTTTGTATCCGGAACTAGTCGGTCTCTCAGGTAGTGAGTAGAACAGTTTTACTGTCGACAATTCTTCGTTGTGTAGTTGGCAACTCTTTTCTTTGCTTCGATGTGGTACACACTTTTCTTTGAAACATTTTTTGCACTGGTCATCTTCTGTTTTCTATTTTTAGCTCTTATTTTACTAATCATTTAGTTTCTTTTTAAATTCATCTATTGAATCATATTGTTTTGTGTTTTAGCTTTGAAACGACCGGATCAAATCGATGTTATCCGAGATCTTATCATTGAAAAATTACCAGTACAAAATTATAATGTTTTAAAATATGTAATCGAATTTTTAAATCTAGTAAATTGAATTCATTCGAAGTTATTTTATCTTGATGAAATCGTTGTTTGTTTGCAGGTTGCAAATTATTCCGATACAAATCTAATGACAACGTCTAATCTATCGGTTGTCTTCGGTCCGAATTTAGCTTGGTCCGAAGATGATCAAATGAACACATTAGCTCACTATTCGCTTATAAATATGTTTACTGAAATTTTAATTGCTCGTTATACGGAACTATTTCTTAAATAACATCGTTATTTTTCTCGTTTCGTTTCGTTTTGTTTAAAATATTTTCTGAATGCATTCCACTCGAAAAACAAAACCCAACAAATTCACATTCCATTGAACACAAATCACTATTAAGATTCATTATTTTTTATTGGTGTGATATTCTCTCGTTTTCGTAATATATTAATAAGCATTTTTCTTTGTTTCTTTTATTTGTGCATTGGATTGATTTTACATTTGATTATTTAAAGATACTCAGCAAATAATTTCCTGTACAGAAAATATATTTAACAAATGAATATTCGCTTATTTATTTGCAGATTCATATTGTTTACTTTTCTTCTTTGTATGAAAATTGGTTTGACATCATATTTGAAAGGGATATAGCCGTCTCAAGACGAACGTAATTATTCATGGCACCTGGACCAAATCAAGATTTCGGGTGAGAGATTTTTAGTTGAAAGAAAAAGTAAAAATGATTTGAATAGATTACTTCCGAGAATTATTAACGGTGGTATTGCTGGTATTGTCGGCGTAATATGTGTATTTCCGTTGGATTTAGTTAAAACTCGAATGCAAAATCAATCGAAAGCGGTCGGTCAACCGGCACTCTACAACAACATGTAAAGAACGATTTAGAATTGATAGAGAAAAGATTTTGATTTGTAGTTTGGATTGTGCGAAGAAAACATTTCGTGGCGAAGGTTTTCGTGGAATGTACAGCGGTATGTAATTACAGTCTATTTCGAAAATTGTTCATTTGAATATGTTAGGTTCGGCTGTTAATATTCTACTGATTACACCTGAAAAAGCTATTAAACTTGTTGCCAATGATTTCTTTCGTCATCAGTTAAAAACTGAGTAATCATTGAATTAAAATCGAAAAGAAAATTATCGACTTTGTTTCGTAGAAATGGTTTGCTTCCTATGCATCGACAAATTCTCGCTGGTGCTGCTGCGGGTACCTGTCAAATTGTTGTTACAACACCAATGGAATTACTGAAAATTCAACGACAAATGTCGAAACCTAAAGGTTAAATCTCCTCTGTTTTATTATTATTGTCATCGTCTTTTCTTTCTAAATATTTAGACGGTAGTCCAGCGCCCAATGCTCGACAATTAGCATTGCAATTGTATCGAGAAAAAGGCATATTGGGTTTATACAAAGGTGTTGGTGCAACATTCACTCGTGATGTCGTTTTTTCAATGATGTACTTCCCGTTATTCGCTTATTTCAATGATAAAGTTCGTCACAAAACAAAGAACGTCAATGAATAATTTTATTGATTTCTGTTAGGGCAAAGCTCCAGGAAGTAATCAAGTACCTTTCTATCACTCATTTGCATCGGGCATTAGTGCTGGAGCTATTGCTGCTTTTCTCGCCACACCATTAGATGGTAAGATTTGAATTTTATTTGAGAAATAAACATTCTCCATGCAGAAATTGATGATAAATAGCAAATGCTTCGTTATTGACTACGTACGTACTTAATTAACAGAATGACTGAATACGACTTACACACATAGAGAAATCGAAATGTTTGCTTTTTTCTTTTCAATTGATTTCGATTGTTTTTAGTGGTTAAAACTCGTTTACAAACGTTGGAATTTAAAAATCGTTATTCGGGACTCGTCGATTGTACGACGTGAGTTATTTGTATATTCTTCGTCTTCCTTCAAGTTTTAATTGTTTTGATTTAGAAAAATTCTGAACGAAGAAGGTGCAAGTGCCTTTTTCAAAGGTTCACTTCTTCGTGTGATGGTCATCGCACCCTTATTCGGTATTGCTCAAATGGTTTATTACCTTGGTATTGCTGAGGCACTCATGGGTCTTAAACCGCTCGGTAGTGTTAGTTAATGAGCCAATTCAATACCGATAAAGCAAACAAAACAAAATATTTTTCGATAGATCTCATCTAATTTTATTTTCTCTCTCTTTCTCTTACTCAAACTAAAAAAAATAAACAGTAACATTTAGTGTTGACTCGTGCGATTGGATTTCTCTCCTTGTCCTTTGTACGATTTTCTCGTTTGTCTATGTGTGTGTCGTATAATATTTTTTAGACCGACAAAATCTAAAAAAATCGAAACCATGTGTTTTTTTTTGTTCGATATTAATTAGACAACAATTGATTTTTGTGTGAAAAAATTCTCTTTTTTTTTGTACCACATTTTTCAGTCTGAATTGTTTCTTTTTTGTAAGAAAATCGTCTTGTATCGTCTAGTTCTAGCATTTAGTTTAATAAAAAGTAAAAGGCAATCCTAATAATGATTATTCGATATTTGATTGAAATAGGTAATTCATCCAAAATCAATAAAAAGAAAGTCCATATGTCAATATTAACAAAATTGTTCGTTGATATGAGATGAAATTTCAAATCTATCACTCAACTGTCAAATATCAATATCAATATCAATTGAAATCAACAAATAAGAACGAAACAAATCATTTTGCCATTTCTCATTCAAGCAATAAACTTTTTTTTTTGCCTTTGTGTACGTGTTTCTATCATAACTTTGTTACTATGCGGTAGTTAATTCCATCTAGTGCAAGGTAAGACGAAGGTAGTAGGAAAAATAAACTGAAATAAATGTATAAAAGAAAAAAAAACGTGCACAAAAAGAAAAATCTTCAGTAGAAGTGTGTGTTTGTTTATTGAATGTTTCGTTTTTTTTTCGTGTTGTTATTTAAATATCGACAAACGAAAACGAGAGACTTGTTGAAACACACTTTTCAACATTTGTTTTTCTTCTTCTTATTCTACTTCGTCACGATTGATATGTATGAGACACAATGAATATGACTGATTTGTAATTCAGAAAAAAGACACTTGTTCTGTTACTCGAGATGCGACGTTATAGTGAGAATAGTGAAAATCGATATTATGGTTACTTGCCCAATTCAACCACAAGAAATTCATCATCGAATAGTTCAAATCGAAATACGCATTATCAATACTATGACCCACGTTTACGTACTCAACAACAAGCTCAACAAACACTCTACGAATATCAATATTCTTGTGGAAGTCCTGGCCGTAGTCCTTCGTTTACTTATGGCTCATCTTACAATCCACGTCATCACTATCAACCACCGTCATTTCCTCAAGATTTACCACCATCATCAGCCAATTCAATATCAGATCTTGGCGAGCCCATTTCAATTTTCCATGATATCAAACCATTAGAACATCGACGATCAATCGCTAGTTCATCTCTACCAGCACTAACATACATACCACCTGACCCAACACGTCGTCCATCAGCTAGTGACGTGCGTCTAGCAACAGCACAAGTCCTACGAGAACAATTACTATCGGATATTGAACATACAATAACAGATATTGATCGAGAATTAACTTCACTCGAACGACGGCCTTCAGGACCACGTTATGTACCACCTCGATTCTCACCGATTGTTGAACTAGATGTAAGAAAGAAAAAACAAACAATTTTTGCTTTTACTAGAGTACAAATTGTTGATTGATTTAGGCACATGATGACCCTCTTTTTGGAGAACTAACAACAACAACAACACCAAATCAAGTGCATCGTCTTCCAAGACAAAAACCTATTCCTATGATAGGTTCACCTGTTCAAAAACAAACTCAACGTCAGCCATCTGTTCATTCAGCTGCCAGAGATCGAAATAGTGGTGCTATTAATCTTAATTGGCCAAATAAACCAAAACGAGTCTATGAAGTGATACCTAGTTTAAATAGTGATTCAAGAAAAACATCAAGACAATCATCAGTTAATGTACAAAAGGAAAATACGAAAATAAGTGAACCTCAATCACCCTTAACTCCAACTCGATCAATCGGAAAACGTAAAGACAACGAATCTATTTTTTGTTTTTCAATTTCTTTAAATGTTCTATTACGTTCAGATACTTCAATCTCTAGTATTCAATTTCGTGGTCAATATCATTATGCACCTGAAGTCGAAGAAATCGAAATTATTCCTACTGATCCGGAAAATAGCGAGCATAAATCGACCTACAGTGAGCTTCGTGAGGCAAGTTTTCATGAGCCATTGAATGTCAATGATTTCATTCGAAATGCATCGGCAACACCTCAAAGTCGTGCTTTAATTTTACTTCCTGAATTCGGTGACAATAGTCAAATCGAACCTCAAGAACAAACTGATGATCTATTTGAAAATAATCAACATGATGCAGATATAGCTCGATTACTATCCGCTGGTTCCCTCCATGAATTAGTCTCAACTCGAGACTTACTCATTGAAAATCTCGAATCATTAATTCAAACAGCACCCGAAGAGATTAAACTCGATTCACATGTAACACAGCCAATACCTTCGCCAAAAACAATGACACCTGACGATCTCTACAATACAACCGAAACTGACATTAGAGATCAACATAGACCGGCAAGTACGAATTTATCATCAACAATAACGGCGATTACTGGAAATATTTCGCCGGAAAAAGAACCTTATGAAACTTCACCATCGCCTTTACCTCTTCCTCCATCATCACCTTCTCCTTCGAAACCTATTTCGGCTGCTCTTGTTCCACATTCCGATGGTAAAGTGAGCGGTTTAGTAGCTTATTTTTTCAGTGATTTTGGAAATGAAGGAGAAGGCGAAGAAGATACAATTACAATCGATCAAAATAATTTTGTCATTCCAACCGGCGCAGAAATCATCGCCGATGATGACCTCAGTGGAAGTTTAATGGGGCAATCACAAGCATCATTATTAATTTTACACTCAGCACATGTGCCTCGACGACAATCTCAACAACAACAACAACAACTTACTTCGATCATTCCTTTAAGCATTGAAGGCAACAATGAGCGTGTAAACGCAGAAGAAAAAGAAGAAATAGGAAGCATAGAAACCGATGCAACGACGAAACGTCTTTCTACTACTACTTCACATTTACCATCGTCGTCGTCACCGTCTTCTAACCAAGTGTTCCCTACCTCCATTATCGACGACATGCAAACGCAATTTAGTAGAAATAACAGTGCAGGTAACGTCGATCATCATCGTCGAACATCGACAGCGTCGCCATTAAACATGAAAATAGTTGATTTAAATAGAGAAGAACACGAAAGAGATTTAAATCATTCACCAGCAGGTCGTCGTACGGCATCATCGACAACATCCAAAGCGCCTGAAATACGATCTCGTACTCAAACAAATGTATTCGATGTAAATGATAATGAAATCGAACAAATCAATCAAGAAATAATGTCAAAATCTCGAGCAAATAGTCGTCTAACTCCCGTAGAAAATCTCGATAATGAACGCATTCAAATATCGCCAACGGAAAGGATAAAATCCTCGTCAACATCAACATCAAATATTTTGCCACATCGAAGCGTATCTACGGCTTCTAAACATACAAACAACGATGAAAAACTCGAACAAATTGATTCACCAACACGAACCTTATTAAAAAACGATGAAAGAGAAAATTCATCACGTCGTTCGTCGTACACTCGACAACAGGCTCAATCACCCAGTATGTTCGCTTACGATCAACCAACGACTCCGATCGATGATGATTTTCATCGAACACCAACCAATGACAACGAACCAAATGCATTCACTGTACAAAGTGATCATTTTCTTCATGATCAATCACCGTCAACGCCTAATCATTTCAATCCACCATTATCACCGAGCTATTCCGTGCCGCGAGAAAGCGAATCTCGACGAAGTTCATTGGATAGTTCGACGATTCCTGTTGCACTTAATTCGCCTGACAATGATCAAGCACAACCAACAGGATCAAGACCACCCTCACCACAACGAAAATTATCGGTTGCATCGATCGATCCACCGTTAGATCCAACCGAACTTCTCACAACAACCGATGAACCTGATCCAAACGATCCAACAATTACAAATAGTACAATTCATTTTCAAATGTTAGCAGCCGAACGTGATGAACCAAGTCCATTAGTCAATATTGCACCTATACAAACATTTCCTGTTCCCACCGAACCAGAGCTACCTGTTGAAACACATGATGAATCACGTGTCGTTTCGCCTGAAAATGAAATTCGTCTTCCATCAGCTGCATCATCGAAACAAGACGAGAATCCACCGTCACATCGAACACCTTCGACGTCAAAAAGTCAACAACGATTAAGTCCACTGCTATCGTATCCGGCACGATTAGAAGATCTCATGCGACCAACACCGTCGCCATTTCATTCGGGAAATGAAGACAAAGAACAACAAAACGATAACGACGATCAACATGATGGAAAAATATCTCAACTGAATGGTCATTTTTCACCCGTTGAACAAGTCGAACGACGACAATCATCATCGTCTCAACAACAAAATCCACCTAAACGTCAATTAATTCCATCTCCTTCCGATCATAACGACAATCATTCGCCATCGATTTCTCCTCGAAGTGAAGCATCAAATGGTGACCATACGTCTGTCGAAGGCGATGATAACTATCGATTACAATTAAAAACTCCGCCATTGTCACCTGACAATGATCAAGTCTTATCTCCTGATCATGTCGATCGTTTTATTGACGATAATAATAATGATATAATACGTGAAACGAACATCGATACGGAAATTCCGCCAGTAGAAAAACAACAAACACTCAAACCACCAGTTGAACCGACATTTATCACAGAAAAACATCGACGTTTATCATCACAAAAATCAAGTTCATCGATAAATTCATCAACTCATCAACAAGATGGAGCTGTCGAGAATTTACATCGAAATGATGCTCAATTAACTTCAGGTTCATTAAAACCTGCTCAACATAATTTGTCACCACCTCAAACATCATCATCACCACCACCACCACAACATTCAGAACGACCGATATCTAATGAAGAAGTTCTTCCAACAATAACGCCAAGTCAACAACATTCGAAACTCTCACTTCGAGTCAAAAAACCGGAGCCAAAACCCAAAGAATCGTCTGCTAATAAATCAAAATCATCTCGACATCCAATTATTCTCTCGCCATTACCTCACAACGATGTAAGACAATAAATTTCCACTCTCCGTACATCAAAACTGCTAATTTCTAGAGAAATACAGTTCGTTCAGTATCGAATGATGAAAATTCTTCGGAAACGAAATCGAAACAACAAAAATCACGACGTCGACGAGTCTCATTTTCTAGTAGTGTTACACATTTTCAATTCGAAGAACGACAACTCTACGCCAATTGGCGTGAACGTGTTGCAGCGATTCTTGCGAGCAAAGTTAGTCGAATGAATCTGTTCAATACATTTGTTTTCTCTGTGATTTAGCATCGACCGAATGAAAAATATGCACATGTCAAATCGAGAGTAGATTCATTTGCAAATTTCGAACATCAACCAAAGAAAATCAAAACTGTTCCAAAGAAAAAATCACGACCAAAAGTAAAGCAAAATCGATTCAAACTATTCATTCACATTGAGTTTTTTTTTTAGGTCACTGAAGTAAATATACGCCTTTTAAAAACACTTCCTCTCTCTCTTAATATTCAAGTACTTTTTTTTTCTTATTAGGAAAACAAACTCGAAGAGAGCAAATTTCTGAAACGAAAAAGATTCAAAGTCAAACGACCTCATGTTCGATCTGAAACCGATGGTGAATATCCAACTGATGATGATCCACATTCGACATTTTCAAGAAAAGTAAGCATCATTCATATATATCCATGAGTTCTCTCATTTCGATCGACTGAAATCCAGGGTTTAACACCTCAAATATTCGGTCGACTATGGTGTTTGCCCGATGGCAATCCGACAGTTTTTCATGAGCCACTTGAATGGAATGCACAATCGACATTAGGAAGTTATTCGTTCGAAAATCTTCATTACGAACCACATCGTAGTGATTTCAAAGTACGATGAGACCGTTTTTCTTTAATACTAAACGATGAATTTTGCAAAATAAAAAGATTTTCAATGAAAAACTCAAATGGAATAGCGAATCGAAATTGTCCGAACTGCTCAAAGGTTCTCCTCGTTTTCCTCAACATCAAGTTCTTCTCGCTGCAACATCCATGCCAACCATACCCGATCAAATCGAGCCGTTCTTGTATCAACAACAGTTCTATCAACAACCGAGCATCGAAAGAAAAGTAAATCTCGAGATTTTACTGACAAAACAAACAAACGACATTTAGATTTTTGATATTCAATCGAATAATCAACATCAAACAGGAAAACCAATGCAAACTGATACGATGTCTCATGGTTCGAGACCATCTGACGTTATACCTGTAGGCTTTTGATTTGAATCGATCGGTTGAATGAAAACGATCGTTTTTTTTTCGTAAATTAGATCTTTCAGGAACGATTACAATGGACAGGAAAATCGAAAATAAAAGACATGACATGGCAGAATATCGGTTATCAACCAAAGAAATCCCGAGTTCAAATTGTTAATAAAAATGTTCATTGGCACAGTGAACCCAAGGTTCGTACACGTTCACCAGCGACTATTCATCCATCTCGTGCGAGTATGAGTAATGTTCAAGTAAGTTCACGTTATTCTCTTCGTGAATATCATTTTCTTCTTCGTCAGATATTCGATCAAAAACTCAATTGGGACGCTCAAGCTAAAGTTCATTGTTGGTCTGAAATCGATCTTCGTCAACTAACCAAAAAGAAATCTATATTTGCTGTAAACTAGAACAAATTCTCGTTCTTTTTTTTCTTCTTCTTCTAATTGTTTCACATTTAGCAATATCATGATCCGAAATGGAATGACATCGTTACAGCTCGTATCGATGCGACAAATTATCGTTATCCACGACTTCAAAATCAAGTTCAAGTAATTTATTGATGAAATGATTCGAATTTCATTTGGATTCGTTTAGATTTTCTCGGATCGACCGACTTGGACGCGAAATTCTGAGTTAAAAGATTATGTTTGGGAGAATTTTGATTACAAAACTCAACGACGAATCCATCAGGTAAACGCTCGTTGCTATGTCGAATAACGTCGTTTAAAAAACAAAAAAAACAATTTCTCGATTCTGTTTTTTTGCAAAAAAAAAAGAGAAACACGAGAGCGAAAGAGAGAGAGAAATCTGTCGAGTTCAGTTGCGTGTGAAATAAAAACATCATATTTCACAATTGTGTTCTTTATTATTATTTTTTTTCTCCTTCTTCTTTTAAGCATATTTAAAATAAAATGATTGCTCAACTCGTTTTTCTTCTCTCTTTACTCGCTGCTTGTTGCGTGTATCGTTTTCATTTTTGAAAAAAAATATAATTTAGTAAATGGTGTTTGTTTTTCTTCTCGTGTTTTAGTCGAACAAACAGAAACATTTGTCAGAAAGTGATCAGGTGGGTGAGAGTGTTTTGTCAGATATTTTCTACTAACAAGTTCTTCGACTCGAATTAATATTAAAATACGAGTTAGTCAATATAATATCTAGATAATCTAACTAACTTAGGAAAGTGATAATATGGCGTTTGATCTACGTTTGTCGACGATGTTCTTGTCTCAGTTTCGTCGTGCAAATGTATGTCGTTTGAATAACCAAACTGATCGGCTTTGCTTTTCTTTTTTCGTTTCTCATCGAAAAGACGCCGCCAAATCGACCGAAATGGAATGCAGTTAGCAAAACAAAAAGTGTCAATTCAGTTTACAATCCTACACTGAACAATGCCAATCAAGTAAATGCAACGAGAAAAAAAGCGAACAAATGAATTGATTGTTGTTTTTAAAAGATTCGTCGCGGATGGGATCGTGATCTACGTCGAAAACGAGTTCAAAAAGTAAGACGAACTCAATTGATATGATTTCTTAAAAACAAAAATCTTTAGTTACCACCACTCAAACGTAAACGTGAACATGAAGAAATGCCTCACTTAGCCATCGATGCATCGACAACAAACGGACAATTAGCAATCGATTATCCGTCTGATCATGTATCGACAATGGTAAATAGGCAGGAGACTTGTTTGGAAAACTATTTTCCGTTGTTGATTTTAGAACGAGCATATGAATAGCAGTGGATATCCGAATACATCTTCGAGACGATCAAGTCGAGCTCTTGTGCCGATCAATCATGATCGACGTTTATTTGAACTCGAGTTGCCGACTGAAACTCCACGATCACAACGGCCAATTCAACAAGAATGGTACGAAGAAATGAACAAATCACGTTTAACTCACGTAAAAACATATTCAAACATTTCATTCAAATGATTTTGAGACTATTTAGAGAACTGATATGGGTCGAGCAACTAATCATTCATTTCGAAATTCATTCGATTCAAATCATCAAGCTAATACACCAAGAGAATTAGTCACATTTGTAAATCGAACACAACAAAATAAAACTTTGTCGAGATATAAAATTTTCGTTTGTTCTTCTAGCGTTCGTCGACACGAAATAGTCAAAATAGTGTTGTAAGTGGAGCATTACTCGATTCAACTGTACGCACAAATCGAACAACTGAATTTCGTCTCTCAAAAGACATGGTAAAATATTGACAGACTTTCATTTTTCTTTCGATTCTACCGAAGAATTTATTTCTTCAGGACGAACATCATCATCATTCTCACACGCCAAGTCAATCGATGCCAATTGAAATTCGTGGTTTTCAACTCGAAGGCACACAATTATCAGTGCCCGATCACGCGACCATTCGTCCTCTATCGAATGTGAGCTATGGTTCGAGTGAACGAGTCAAAAATCGTCGTGTCTATCCATGGAGTAGTTTACATCCGCATGGAACATCAAGTCGAAATAGTTCCTTAGTGCCTATCGCCGAATTTCGACGTTCATCACTCGATACAACCATCAATGAAAGTCAACAACCGTTTATCAAAGAAGAATAAACAATGCAGAACGAGTTCTGCCTTTTTTTCTTCTGTCTACTTGTGTACAGATGAGAGACGAGAGAAGATCGATTTCGTTATTTTCTTTTTTTTATTTATTGATTTTAACCCAACGTTTGAATATGAAGATCAGCAATTAATTCATGAATATATTTACTCAAATTTGCTAATTGTTGGACTTTCATAGGACAATTTAAATCCGGTGTTTGTTGTCCTTTGTATGTAACACGGAGAGTCGTACCAAATGAAACACTCTTGATACAATAGACAGGTGAATATTGATTGAAAGGGAAAGCACTATCGATTGTTTCGAATATGTTGTTAGCTTGAGCTAATGGAAGTTGACGAAGATTTGAAGGTGAATCAGTTGATGATAGAATGAGATGAGATCGAGGAGCAACATTCCATTTAACAAGACCATTTCGTTGTAATTCAATGACATAGCCTGCTGTATTCGTTGAACCGGAATTGATGATTTGAATGGAATCATTTTCGTTGTTGGATGAAACGAAAATGAAGCAAAGAGCAAAGATTAAAGTCAAAGTTTTCAGCATTTTCTTGAAATGGATATGAAGCGAAAGGTTATCGACGAAAACATTGATTTTTATAACGACAATCGATGAGAATATCGAGCCAGCTGTTTTGATTAGAAGTCCGGTTTGTAACCTACGACATCTATCCGCTGAATTCTTTGATTGGTTATACCCAAGCTCGTTGTTAATTGATCGTAAATATCTTCTTGTTCTCTATCTCTCTTGTTTATTCCTTGAAACACAATCACCAATCAGTAGTACAGTTAAATTCCCAAATAGAAACTTCAATGGGTCGCGTTTTTCTCGAGCATCTTGGCGGACAACGTATATTCTCGTGTGCACATTGTGATACGCCGTTGACAAACCGAAATGAGCTGGTTTCGACACGATTTACTGGCGCAACAGGTCGAGCTTTTCTCTTCAGTCGAGTTGTTAACACCAAGCAAAGTCCTGTTCAAGAACGAGTAAACGATATTGTGTTCCAATCGATCGATGAGCTTTTCTCTCTTTGTCGATTAGATGATGTTAACTGGCCGTCATTTTGTTCGAGATATTAGCTGTAAAAAATGCGATGTTAAACTTGGGTGGATGTACGAATTCGCAGTCGAAGAAGCTCAACGTTATAAAGAAGGTCGAGTTATTCTCGAACGAGCTCTCATCAATGAAAGTGATGGATTTTAGTCGAAAAAGATTTTGTTTTTGCTCTTTTTTTCTTGTAAACAGTGTAGATTTTGTAAATCAACGAACAGAATTCAAACATTTCAGGCGATTTCTTTTAGATAAATCTTTGTTTTTGGTGTTTTTTTTCGAATAAGATCATGTTATGGTGATCATTAAAGATAAATTAAAGATTAAAGTCCTTGAAAATAATAACGAAGTAAGACGAGACAAATCTTTCGAATCGACATTGTTCTTGTTTGTTATTTTCAAAAGCTTCTTCCGATCTTAATCAATGACATCGGAAAAAATCTCAATGCAGGCGAAGACATTGCACTAGTTCGTTTCGATGCTCATCCCGATTTACTCGTGCCGAAAACGCTGCAAGCCGACGAAGTTCAAACGCTAGATCATTTAGTCGAGTACGTTGTTTTCATCAAAACGAAAGAAAAATACGTTCTATGATTTCAATTAGATCGATTACAAATCAATGTTGGATTCTTCCAGCTGTCTATCAGGGCTATGTCAAAACCATCTTCTGGTTTAAACCACCGTGGGCTCATCAATTTCAAGACGGGCACTATCACATTCAGGTTGGCAAATGTCAACAAACAGGCGTTTTGAAGTAAATTCGAATTCTTTTTCTTTTCTTTGACTTTGATGATCGATCATCGGATTGTAGAGTTGCATCAACACTTCCATACTATACTTCCAATTGTGTTTATTCATCTAATGAGAAACTTTCCAATGTTCAATCAGTTGATGTTTATGTCTCGACAAGTGGCTTGGCGAAAACCTATTCGACGATTATCGAAAAAAGTCACGCATCCATTTACGATAATGATAGTGGAAGTGAGAGTTTAGATAGTGAAAATCGAAAGAAACTGAAATTGTCTACTGAAGATGTTAATCATAAAGATTCGGCAAACAAACGGGTCTATGCACTCGATGCCACATTAGTCAATCAATTACTCGAATCGAAACAGATTCTTCTCGATGTTGACCTGTCGTTTTTCTCGACGGATGATCCCATTCGAAAGCAATTAGACGAGAATGAATACGAAATTCTTCGATATCTCTACACGCGAATTGTTCAAGAGCAAACCGACGCAGAAATCCTACAATACATCACCAATCGCGAGCATATTCTCGAGCAAATACGTCTCGCGATGACCGAGTATTTAACGAATCCCAAACTCGAACAAACCGTTCAAACTGAGTACGAATTCGCATTTGTTTTCGCAAAAATAATGTTGTTTTTTTTTCCGTAGAAATATCTATCTTTCTGCGTTGATTACCATCATTCGTCATAAGAAACTCGATTGGAAGCCGATTCACGACTATGGCATGCAGTTGGCCGACACACGACCGCCGCTACATGTCTCGTCGGAAGGCATGATACTCTATCTAATCGAAGCTGTAATGAAAATCCTCGAGTCAATCAAGAAAGTTCCACTACTCATCACGCTCTCACGGTCAGCTGACTCAAATGTTCGTCTTTTTAAAAAGTTTCTTTTGTTTTCAGTTGTGTGAACGACGGTTTCTGCTCAGCTGACCAAGCCGATTTCATTCAATCGGCTGTGGAAAAGAAACTAACGATCCTCTATAAAATCGATGAAGTTCAGGGTAAAAGTCTCTCGAAATCGTTGGTTAGCTACGATGACAACGAAGACGATATGAATGATGACGAAGATACTTCGGACAAGAAACCGTCGAATGATGAAATCAATGAAGACAAATCGGATAATCCCATCGGAGGAGAGGCAAATGCAGCGAAATCGGAAGTGAATTCTGAGTCGAAAACGACCGGAAATCTATCGCCAGGCGAAGTCAAACCTGCTTCGCCATCGTCACTCTCCGAAGCGTCTCCAGTGTCGAACTAACGCCGATTTAGGTCTCTTTTTTCTTTCCTTGCTGTTGTTTGTTTGTTTGTTTTTTTTTATATCATATTAAATAGAACAAAAAAAAACGTGAGAAAACATTCAGAGAAAAAACAAAACTTCTGTACAAAACCTAGAGTTTCACTCATTCTGTGTATTGTGTTTTTTTTGCAGTTTATTATTATCTGTAATCGAATGATATTACTCATTCATTATGTTTTTTTTTTGGTTTGTAAATATATATATGAAATTGAGATACTTTATATATGTTCTAGATATAAAGGATGACGAATAATAATCAGTCAAATATCGAAGTAGGTAAAGAATTGAGAACGAGAGGAAACAATTGAAAATGTTTGGTTTTTCATTTGTGTGCAGTTGTATACGAAGAAATCGAATGAGCAACGATTGAAATCTTTGGAGGAATACGAACGGGAGAGACAGAAGAAGAAAAGTTTGATTCGAAATTCGATTAATAGATCGTCACATGTCAAATTCGATTCCGATGAGGACGATAATACTGAAAGTCAAAAGCCGATTAAAACAAAGAAATTTCAAGAGAAAAAAATTCAGTTATTCGACGATCAAGAAATGGTCGATGTTGAAGAACATTTCAATGAGAAGAAACAATCGAAGAAGAAGAATAAATTGCAGAAACTTCAAGCACAGTTGACAACGACGAACGATCCACGTTTTCAGTTGACCGAACAATTTATTGACGGGAAAAACGACGAAGATGAAGAAGAAAAAGAAGAGCCAGAAGGAGAGATTTCGTTTGAAGAAGAAAAAAAGAAGTCTTTGGCAATACTCGATCAGATAACCAATGGAAAACCATCAACAGTAGCAGCGAATCCATCGAAACCAAAGATGATTCGATTCGATCCGAGTAAAACCGAACACAAAATCTACGAAATCGACAATAATCAAGAGAAGAAACCACAAACTGAACATATTCCAGTCAAATCACAGCCGAAATCAACAGCTCCGATTGTGTAGATATCGTTTTTCGATTGAAATCAAATTGCAAATCGTTGTTTTTAGTGATGACAAACGAACCTATGAGTTCGATCAATCGAAACTAAAATCCTCGTTCGACAAAAGTCAACCGTCGACTCAGAACGGCAGCTTTCAATTTTCGTTTTTTAATTCTCAGGAATCTTTTCCCGTACCGACACCAAGTAGATTTCGTTTGACTAGTTTTCTTTCGAAATGACATGATTCGAATTTAGAAATCATCGAACGACCGAAACCAATTCCCAATGGTAAATCCAAAGTATTTCTCAGTCGACCTGATGAAACATCGAGCGAAGAAGACGAAGCACAAGAGAAAAAAACATCGGCAATCGATGAGTAAATTTTCGAGTTCATGTAAATTATTTGTAAAGTCAATTCTTGAATTTTATAGAGCAGAATTGAAAAATCAAACGTTCTTCTTCTTTGATATCGACGAACGATTGAAAGGTACTTGAATTCTCAGCAAAAACACAAAGGAATTCAATTGTTTATTTCGAATCTAGAGGGTTTGGAGAAGTTTGTGCGTACGGAAGACTTGAATAATCTCGAACGAGCATGGCCAGCCAAACGAAAAGAAATAGCTGAAGTAAAAATTCGATTTCAATTTCTTGTTTTTTTGCATCTGTAAAACAATTTCAGACGCTTCGAACTAAACATCGAAAAGCAGTTCAACGTCAAGATAAAAAACGTGTTTTTAAAAATCGTCAACGACAGAAACCACGTCCACAAAAATCCGAGACTGATTAAATTCTTTTGTTATTTCTTGTTATTGTTGAAAAAAAAACAACAACATTCTCAATGTTTAACAGTAATTTTTTTGTCGATTACTGTTTGTTTGTTTTTGTTATTCGAAAGAAGCTGAATAAACATTTGTTTTTGCTAAACGTCATTTTGATTTTTATTGAATAAATCGAACGCACAAAATGAGATTAAAGAGAAATTGGACGATCTCGAGGAATAATTCCTGAGTAATTCGCATGAGACAATGGACAACCATCGCCAGTCGATCCTCCACTACCCCACCATGTTGGAAATTCAATTCGATTGTTTTGTAAAACAAAAAATATGATTAATACACCGAATGCTACGCCACAATCCATGGCAGCTGAGAACACATATGCGTATTGTTTCCACCACGAACGAGCGTAACGAATAAGAACATAATTGAATAGAAAACCGACTAGTAACCACGAGGGATAATTGCCTGGAGGTGCTGGAGGCATTATTGCAGTTGCTGAGAGCATAATAGGAAAATGCACGTGTTTAAGCCATTTCATATGCGGATATTTTCGCATAAGAAACCAAGCTGGGATAGGCAGAAGAGCGCCAATGACAAAGCCGAGTAGTAATGGTCCGTAAGTCGAATTCCAGCCGAACATTTTTATCGGACCAATTGCACCCCAGATAATCGATGCACTGAAAAATATATTCGCATTTGGACATGTCCAACGTGTATTCTGTGGTGTACAAATATTTGGAATATGATTCATCAGATAGATTGCAGTGAGATAATTCACAAGACCAGCAACAATTGTTCCGACGAGTTGAGTAGCAAACATGGCTCGAGGTGGAATCTGAAAGATATATTGTTCGAAAGTACAGTTGACGAAGAAATTCTATCTTACTTTCATGTAATGGCCTAATTTTAAATCGGAGATGAGAAGAAGCGCTTGATATTGTGTTATGTAACCATATGTTTTGAACGTCACATTGCCTAATGGATCGCCAGGTATGACAATGCCAGCGACGAATTCAGTTATGACATTTAAGCCTAAGAAATACATATGAACAATTTTCTTTAATGTAGTTATTTTACCAATTGTTTGATTGGTTATTGCTTGAACAATACCAGTAGGTAAAACGAAAACAAGAGCGATTGCTACTGCCACTAAAATATTCGATTGATTGATTTCTTTTTTATACAAAAATATCTTTGTCAATCAATTTCTTACAGAAAAGATAATACCACGGCATTAATTGACCAAAATGACAGACGATAATCGCAAGACCAAATGAAATGAAAAACAATGTCGTGTACCTAAACGAGGAGCAGAAGATGAACGAAAAAGAAACTCAGAATGTGAATCGACATACCACCATTCAGGTGCTTCGCGATAACGTGACATGAGTACAGCATGAATGTCTGTCGCATCGTCTTTTAATGATGATCGAAATTGTTTAATGATTTTTTTGCCATGATAAAGAATTGTATGTACGATAACAGCAGCGATTGCTGCAAACGAAATTGCATATGAAAAAGCGAGAACAGCTGTCATTCGAACTTCACCTAGAACATATGATTCGTTTTTCAAAATCGAATCAACAATTGTCATCATTACCATAGGATTGATACGCAGTTTCGTTCAATCGAAGTTGAGAATTGAGTACAGACGATACATTATAAAAATATCCATCAGATGTAAATACACGATTGCTAACAATGGGCATGGCTTTTGAACCCCATAAATCACTGTAATATGCAATTGGCACGATAATCCATGCTAAAACAACGAAGCCAATCATGATGTTAATTTGTGCCCTAGAAAAAGAGAATTAATATGAAACTCTCTCGATCAATTGATATCAAACCAAAACGGAACAATAATTGGCGAGCCAAGAAATGAAACCCAAGCATTCCAATCGAATTCTATCGAACCAATACCTAATCCATTGATGCCAGTTAATTGCGAGAGAACAACATTGTTCGGTTTGATCATACACATCCAAGAGAAAAGAGACAAAACCGGAAAGATATAGCCGGGAAACCAATACCATAGAAATTGACAGAATGATGCAATGAAAAAGAACCGAAGCCGTGACATTGTCCAACGAGATTTGGTTTGTTCGATGGGATTTGTTGGATGATCGAGATCATTATGTAACGTACGAAAAAGTGCACAATTAACGAGATTTACTGGCCAAATCATAGCTGCAGGCCAAACGAGAAATTTACGCATTATACCAGCGATACCATAGCCAAGAATTTGCGATGTAATAACAAATAGAATGGCCATGGCTGGATGAAGTATTCGTTTGTAGAATATTCGTAATGTTGTTATGACATCGATGGCATATGCCGTACCCTAGAATCCATAAGAAAAGCTGTATAAAATTTCTGAGAGAGAAAAACAATTACACAAGTTGCATTTGCCATTGCTGTGATAATGCAATGTTCTTTGATCGTAAATGGACCTGGATTAAGAGTAAAATTCCATCGAAATATTCGAAAATGTCTCGTTGGTAATAATCGTGCCATCGTTTTTCCAAGTGGATAGGATAATAATTGAGCAACAAGTGTGCCAACAAATAGTGGAGATGTTCGATACCAGAAGAATTGATTTACAAATGAGAGAAGACATGTAAATAGAAGACCGAGAAACCATGATCGAAATGTTAGAACTAATACTGTTGGATCGTCAACATTCGAAACATTAGCAGCCACTTCTTCATCAATAGCAGCATGTGCAGTTTCGTTCGTCGTAGGCAACGGTTCGTTTGTTGCTGTTTGATGATTAATATCGATGCTTGAATCGACCGTACTGAATTTGACTTGAAATTCATCGATATCGGCTGCTTCATCGATTTCAACATCGTCGAAATCGATATCAAGAGCATTGCCATCGTCTTGTGCGAAATTGATGTTATCTTCTGCAAGTTCGTTGTCATTGGTCAAATGGGCTTTATATTTTGCATGGATTTTATATGATGGCGAGATAAATCGAGAGCGATTCGTTGCCATATTTAGTTTCTAAGAAATGACCATTTTTTTTCTGCTTCTAGAATATGCAAAATAATCTCACTGGAGAAAAAAAAGGGGAAATTAACTTTTTTCTCGTTATATAGTATAGTGCACGTAAATGTAACCGTGGGTTTTATTTTTCATTATAGGAAAAAAAATACGGCATGTCATGTAAATAACCGTTAGTATTTATTTGTAAACCAAGGTGACTGATTTCCCGATTAGTCATCGAAAGAACGAAAAAAAAAATATTAATCGCTTTCATTTTCAACTTACCAATCAACAGAGACTACGCGATGATAGTAAACAAATGAGTATAGAACATCAAACTATATTTTTTTTTGCATCTATATAAGCAATGGAACGACGTGAAGAAAAATAGACGGTAAAATACAGAACGAAGAGAAAGAAAGGAAAATAATGGAAGTTAGTTATACTATTGAAAAAAAAGAGGGATGTGTTATACTTTTATGAATATTTAATTTTCATCAGAATCTATGATTAATATGTTTCAATAATTCAATCGAGACGGAATATATACGTTGTTGTTCGTCGAAGTGCAATAAATTAATGAACACGCAATAGATTCTGTCTCATTGTTATTCTAATTTTTGCTTTAAAAAAAAAGACATCTTTTTACATGAATATTCGCGATGATAGAAGAATTGCGACTAATCAAAAAACTTCAAAAGTATCTTATAAGCATCTCAGGAAAGAACGAAATAACCAGATGGCTCACATATCGTTCATTTAATTGAAGTTAATGATGATCGATGATTATCATCTTATAATAAAGTTTTTATTTTAAAAATTCGAAAGGCAAAAAAATTGAAACGAAATAGCACTTGATTTCAATATTTCGATTGTAATGTAAATATTTTCATTTCTCCTTCAATCGACATTTATAACTCTTGTAAAACAACTGACATCTATACAATAAAAACAGACTGCAGCGTTTAGTTGCTATGGAATAGTTAATGTAACAACAATACTAATGGTATAGAAGACAAAACGTTTCATTTATTCAAATTACACCTTTACACATCATGCCAACGAAAGGAAACGTCGACAAAAAACCAGTAGGAAATCTTTGAAAATATCATCGTGTTTTTTAATTTGATAAGTTTGATTTCAATTAGGTTCAACCGGTTATCACGAATGTTACCGCTCAACGACGGACTAGTCAATTGCCTCGAAATTCAATTATGGGCGGCTTTCGAGTATAATAATTGTTGACATGTATTCTTAAGGTTTCGTTCGTTTGTAGGATGAAGAACAAGATTTTGGTAACATGCCTGATTTGTCCGATGCTGTAAGTCTTCATCTGTTTAGTTTTGCTTTCTAAACGTTAATTAAATTTAATTAAGATGCTTCAGCCTGTTCGACCAGATGATCAACTACGATTGACTGATGCAGTAGGAAATTTTTTGTTTTGAATCGAAATTCTAATGAATTTGACATCAATTAGGAATTAAATGAAGAACATACACGTATTCTCACAGCACGTAATCCGCAAGCTGCAGAAAACATTGTTCGATTTAGTTATAAAGTAGAATTACTATGTTCGAGAATTGTTATTTCATTTGAATTCGATAGGAACGAATGTTTAAAACAATTCCACAAGTCGATCAATTGGCTGTTCATTTTCAACTCGATGGAAATCTGATTCATAAAGATTCTGACGAAGGCAAACGTCAAATGATTCGAGATAACGGAGGTGAATTTTCATTATATTCATTGACGAAGAATTTTCAACGAAGATTTCGATTTTCTTTTAGCTGAAAATATCATCGATGAAGTCGAAACAACGACATCAATATCGGCAGCTGCTGCTGCTGAAGCCGTATGATAATCGATCGATTTGTTTCGTATTCATCGATTTGTTTTGTTAAGGAAGCAGCAGCAACAAAAGAAGGCGATGACGACGATGAAGAGAAACCAAAAAAAGCAGCACAAATAGGTGGTAAAGCCAAGAAGTTGACCAATCAATTCAATTTCAGCGAACGTGCTTCTCAAACATACAACAATCCATGTCGAGTATGTCGTTTACGTAAAAACAAACGCAGTGTGTATATTCATTATTTTGTATTCAAAGGATCGAGAAACATTTGTTGAACAAACACCGCGAGCTGTCTTCTCGGATAATGTCTCTCAATGGGCGATATTCGATGCCTATAACGAAGATTTCGATCAACAAGTAAATAAATTGATTTGTATTTTCAAAATGTTGATCTATTGTTGTTTTATTTTCAAAGCAAAAGGCAAAAGAAAAAGAACATAAAAAGGCAGTTGCCAAAAAAGATGAAGATCGAAAGAAGAAATTCGTTGTCACCGATCAAACAGTTCGTTCATCAATCTTGTTTTCTGTGTCGAAAATGAAACTTTCGAATTTCAATCTCCTAGGGCGATGATATGACGAAATTTGCTCGTTCGAAATCTGCGAGTGTTTCGTTGAAAATCATCGAACGTATGATCAATCAAAATACATTCGACGACATCGCTCAAGGTAATTGATTCGATTTCGAGAGTCGATTGAAAACAAAAACAAGAAAAATTTCTCGTAGATTTCAAATATTGGGAAGATGCAGCTGATGAATATCGAGAACAAGAAGGTAGTCTTCTACCTCTATGGTTTTTTCAATATGATTTAACGAAAAAACTTGCTTGTACAAATTTGGCTTGGAATTCACAGTACACAGATTTATTCGCTGCTGCATTCGGTTCATGTAAATCGAAAGTTATTCGACAAAAGAAAAACACTGTTGATTGTTTTAGATGATTTTCTTAAACAAACTCGTGGAGTCTTTCTGATTTACTCGTTGAAAAATCCAAGTTTCCCCGAGAGTATCTATCAAACTGATACAGGTGTTATGTGTTTGGATTTTCATCCAAATCATCCGAATTTACTCTGCTGTGGTAAATTGTGTTCTCAGATTTGTTCATTGGGGAAAACTATATTGCATTCTGTAGGTTTTTATGATGGATCTGTTTGTGTTTACAATGTTGCTGATGAACAAAAACGTCCGAAATATCAAAGTACAGCACGAAATGGCAAACATACGGATCCTGTCTGGCAAGTTCGTTGGCAAAAAGATGATTTAGACGGAAATCTGAATTTCTTTTCGATTTCTTCCGATGGTCGTGTCGTTTGCTGGACAATAGTTAAAGTAAAAACTTGTTTTTTTTTCGAGAGAGAGACAAGATTGAAATCTGACTTTAATCAATAGAGTGATTTGATGTATTCGGATGTTGTTCAATTAAAATTACAAAAACCATCGACAGAAATCGATGAAGGAATTCCATTGACCACTCTCGGTACGCGAATTTTCTTCTATTGAATATCTCATCTTCAAATGAACTTTTTTCAGGTTGTGGAACATGTTTTGATTTCAATAAACATCAAGATTATTTGTTCATTGTCGGTACCGAAGAAGGCAAAATTCATAAATGTTCGAAATCGTATAATAATCAATTCCTCGATACATTCGATGCACATCATATGGCAGTCTATTCCGTTCGTTGGAACACATTTCATCCGAAGATTTTCATTAGTTGTTCAGCTGATTGGACCGTCAAAATTTGGGATATTAATTTCAAGTAAAACTCAAAAAATCTTCTTCGATTTAATATGAAAATGTTTTCTTTTTGTGTTAGAGATCCATTGTTTGTCTACGATCTCGGCAGTGCTGTTGGTGACGTTGCATGGGCTCCATACTCGTCAACTGTCTTTGCTGCTTGTACAGCCGATGGCAAAGTTTATGTATTCGATTTAAATGTGAATAAATACGAGCCACTTGTCGAACAAATGATCGTGCAGAAAAAACGAACGAAATTGACACATATTGCGTTCAATCAACATTTTCCTATTTTACTTGCTGGCGATGATCGCGGTAATGTTACATCATTGAAATTATCACCGAATCTACGTAAAAAACCGAAAGTTAAAAAAGGACAAGAAGTACCCGAAGGTCCCGAAGCAGAAAACTCGAAATTAGACAAAATCCTCGCATTAATACGCGATCCGGATGATGTCAAATCCAAACAGCCAAGTGTCACTCCTGCAGCCGCAGCAACAGTTAAATAGATTCAATTCGTTTCTTTTATTTTATTTTCTTCTTTTTCCTTTGAATAATCTGCACTTTCGATTTTCTATTTTTCCGATATAATGAATTCTCTGCATCACATTCATGATGTAAGTTCATTTCTTTTATCTTACTACCCAACACATTTAACAGTTATTCAATAAAAATCGATTTCAATGTTCAACTTAGGACTTTGCAAGGGTAAAAATCATCAAAGACGCTAGCTCAGCATTGTTCATTTTGCATGATTATGAGTTGTTGTTGTTGTTGTCGAACGAATGAATGATGTATTATATTTTTCTAGCGAACGGATTCCGATGAAGAAATAACAACTGTTTTAACAACAGAAAATCCAAACGAATCGCAAAATCTAGTTGTTTTCAGTTATCATGTACGTGTACAATAAAAGAAAAAGATTTTTATAAGATAATCAAATTCGATTTTCTCAGGATAAACAATTTATACCTGTTGGAAACAATGAACCATTGTTTATTCATTATTCGTACGAAGGAAATCTCATTCCAATCGATAGTGAAGAAGCGAAAATCTATTTACAAAAAGAAAAAATCTGTTTGTTGTTTGTCATCAATGGATAAGAAAACTGATTTTTTTGATTTCAGACGGAAAAACTATTCGTCCAACGGATTTATTGAATGTTCACAAGACAAATGATAATCCAATAATAAAAATCGATGAATCAAATGAGAATTTCGAATGTATAACACAAAAAGTTTTGTTTGATGAAGAGATAATCGATTTGATTATTAAGTATCACAAGTATCAGCAGTTGATGACGAAGAACGACGAACAAACGCGAGTGATGTTACTGAACAAAGTGATGTCGATGATTTCGTATAAACAGTTTTGAAGTTCATCTTTCATCTGCAATCAAATTTTATTTAGATATCAATTTCTCACGTTCAAAGTTCTCCACCGATGGAAACATCGAAGAAAATTCTCAATCGTTTTAATTTCTGTGAACAAGGAATACAAACATATACACCACCAAAAAAAGTCCAATTTTCGTCTTTTTTAGCGTGTCGATTTTTTCAAAGTTTCATTGGTTTAGGATATAACAACACTAACAGACGCAATTTCATTGAAAAAATTCGTTGGTCTCGCCAATCAACGAATTATTTATCATGAATATCAGATTGATTTCGAAAGACAAGTTCGTTTTGAAACGAGAAATCGATGAATTCAATGTTTAATCTTGTGTAGCAAAGAGAAAAAAATAAACGAAAGCAAAAAGTTAATTATGAACATGTCAAAGGAACAATAGAGAAGAAAAATATGAAAATAGATCGAGTGAAATCAGAAGTAAGAGAGAAAGATTTCCTAAATTGAGTTCTATGAATGATTAAGATCAATGTTAAACATCGTCAAGTACAAATTTTGAAGTTAATCGAACGAGTTTTAAATCAAAATCGATATCAAGAATTAATATACAGTACTTACAAAGGAGAAAACGATTCTTTTGATATCTCTAATCTTTCAATTAGATTTCAAATATTTCGAAGATACAACTGATGAAACACATGATCCAATGGGTACATTGTTTCCATTATGGAAATTTCCATCATCAGTACCGAATCGATCAGTGACTGCATTGACATGGAATCCAACTCATCCAGATATGTTAATTATTGGATACGGTCTTTGTAAACAAAATAAGAAAATCAGTTTTTCTTCACAATTGAAACATACGATTTAGACGATCAATCCGAACGTATTCAAGGTGCACTTGCTGTATTTACGTTGAATAATAGTCATCCTGATACGTTAATTCATACTGAAAGTACTGTTTTATCAATCGATTGTCTGCCATCAAAACCGTAGGAAAAAAAAACGCAAAGTTTTCATTTAATTCAAATTCTAGGTATCTCGTTTGTGTCGGTTTAATGGACGGTGATGTCGTTGTCTACGATATATCCATTCCATCTGGTCGAGCAGTTTTCATCAACAAATCCTACATGTGTAAACATCTTGGTTATGTTTGGCAGGTAGTCAACGAAAGAAGAATCTTTCTTGTTTTTCTCGATTCTTTGTTTTCTGCAACAAAAAAAGGTTCGATGGTGTGATTCATCGAATAATCAACATCCACGATTTTGTTCGGCAAGTAGCGATGGTAAAATCATGCGATGGACCTGTATCAAAGGTGAATTACGACAAATTCTTATACTCGAACTACCAAGTGCAATGAAAGAAACTCGATTGGAAGATGGAACTATTTTAACTCTACCAGGTAGTACGTTCTCTTTCGATGAAAATAAACAAATAAATTTCGATATCTAGGGCCGGCATTCGCACTTGACTTTCATCAGAAGAGAAAAGATGTTTTTCTTGTTGGAACAGAAGATGGAAAGATCTATAAAGGTTCAACCAATGATCCAGGAATTATCGAAACAACATTCGATGCCCATGATTTTGCAATCTATTCGATACAATGGAGGTTTTTCTTTATTTTTAATCGTTGAATTCATTTCCATTTGAAATACTTTCCTAGTCCATTTCATTCGAATGTATTTGCTTCATGTTCAGCTGATGGTACAATTAAAATCTGGCACGAGAAAATACCGTTTGTCATTCTCATCGATGTTTGTTCCGACTTCATTTTTTTTTATTATTCAAGCGAATGTCTGATGAGATTCGATTTGTGCACGAGTTTAGAAGACATCGGTTGGTCACCGTATACATCGACGACATTTGCCGTGGCTGCAGCCGATGGCAAAGTGTACATATTCGACATTCATGCTAGTAAACTCGAACCAATTTGTGAACAATTCTTAGCAAGCGAACAAGGAAAATCGTGCACGAAACTAGCGTTCAATCCGACACATCCCATTTTATTGGTCGGTGATGAAACGTAAGTTTTCATGAGTTGATTTTATTTGATTTCGTTTGTTTTTAGTGGTCAAACGATTTGTTTGAAATTATCGCCTAATCTTCGAAAGAAAGCGAAGGTAAAATTCTTTTCAAAGACGAACAAACAAACGAAAGAACTTTTATTTTGATTTGAAAAGATTCGCAAAGGAGTCGAAGTCACGTCAGCATACGATCGAGAATTAGATAAACTGACACACGAACTTTCTCGTACAGTTACGATTAATTCAATGCACGATATTCTTCTCAATCAAACAACCAACATCGATAATTGATGAATCATTCATTCGGTTTTATTTCGAATCCTTCGATTAATCGAACGAGATTATTTAAAATCAAATAAAATCTTTCGAGTGTATTCGAAACTAAATTTCCCAGATAGATCGTACTTTTATGTTTGCCTGATGAACATGTAGAATCCAAGATGATTTGAAAATTCTCATGAATTTCTCGAAATAAACTCTGCAAATTATTCAACGGCGATTTCGTTAGTAGATATTCATTAATTATTGATTCGATCATTGTGTCGATATGTTTCAATTCCATCGAAAGATTTTCTTCGTAATCGACGATGAGTTTTTCATCGATATGAATACGTGAATTAGCGTGTATTTGTCGTTTTGCTTGCACGTGAAAAAGTGCTCGTTGAAGTCGAAAACACGTCGATCGAAGATATTTTTCGATGAAAGTTAATTCATGTTGAAGATCATAAGCGAATACACATGAATGATGCGATTGTCGATCGAAGAGAATGATTTCATCGTCGGCAAGATTCTTCTGCAATTGATAAGCATGTAAAGTTGTTTTAGTTAGACGAAGAAATTGTTCGGTTTGTTGAAAGAAGATTTTTAAAATCGAATTCATTTCTTTTGAGAAATGTAAAACAAAAATGGCGCATCAGGGAACGAGTGATTGTTCTTTCGCTTGAGATACTTTTTTTTAGCTACGGAACATTACTTTATCAATTACTGAACATGCAACGGAAGAAGAACTTTGCATTGACGATTTCATTGTGTTATGTCATCAAAAGAGAAATCTGTGGACATTTTTTTTTGATTTGAATATAAAGAGTTTTGTATATACAATGACAGCTGCTTGTATTTGTAAAGTTCGAAACGACGATTCTTTTTGTCGTATATAAACAGTTAATGCTTTGACGAGCAAACGATTGCTGACCTTTAGTCACGTCTTTTCAATTTTTTTTGTCCTTTTTGAAGATTAGTTTTTTTTTCCTGTACGACGTCGTCGTCGTCTGGTCAATTGACAAGAGTAACAACAGCTGCTCTTATTTTCACTCTTCACATTGACGTGTAATTATTATTCTTTTTCTATGTGCGCTGTTCATTGTCCTTCTTCTTCTCTTCTCTGACATTCGCACACGTGCACATGTGTCATCGACAGAGGTTCAAATGCTCTCATTTTCTTTTCGACATGAGAAAGAGAACAAATGGTAATTCATTCTCGTTGATTTAATTACTTTTTTAGAATAGTAATTTTGACACAGTTTTCAACGATAAATGACCGTCAACTTTTCAAATCAAGGTATTTAAGGTTTTTTTTTATGATTGATAAAAAAAAACGAACCTATTTCTCTTTCGTATCTTGAAGAGCTTTTATTTTATTATTATATTGTATTGAGAGGTATGCATGAATACATATTCATTCTTCCATTGTGCAGTTTCATTCAGTTTGTCATCAGTGTTTTAATAATATATCAAGTAAGAGTCATTTATGATTTTCGAATAGGTAACAAGGACATTTTGTTCATTTGTTAGCTCTCTGAGGTTAAAATATGAACTAATCCGATGACCTTGTTCACAGAGAAAAAATTCTCCAAGTAACCTTTTGCATTTCCTGGAATGAGATATGTCGAGAGATGAAAACGTGGAAAAGAATCTGATAATTGTAATGGGTATTCATTATAATTATCATTCTCATTTGATCGGGATCACTGACCAATAGAAAGGAAATCGATTCGACTTCCGTCTCCGATTTGTGCCTCATGGGTCAGATTAATATTTTTGTTCGAGTTGTTGTCTCTCAACATCGCGGCATTTCTTCTTATTTTATCTATCGATTAGTTTTACGCTTCAAAGGTTTGTTATTTGTCATAGCAAATGAAACAACGAGAGATAAGAGATGTTCAAATCGAACAGGTACATTGTGAGATGAAGATACAATGTATTTATCAGTAGATGACATATCATATATGTATGTATACACAAGGTCAGATGAAAGATCACCGTGTTTGCTTTTAAATATACGCGTACTTCTATCGAAAGAGTTGAGTGTCTTTTTTCGCGCTCGATACACTGGCAAGTTTCATGGACGATGTCCGTTCGCTGTTCTAGATCATATTCATGATCTGAGCATCGGATGAATATATTTAATGAAGTGATGAATACCATGATGACCTATGCTGCTATATATATATATGTGTGTGTAGAGAGAAAGAGAAAGAGCGATTGCGATATTACTTTTGGAATAAAGTGTAGAACTAATCTTATTAGTAGATGAGAAACCATTCGATATATGAAATTATACTACTACAGATTGGTCATAACACATTCGATGTTTAACCGATGTTGAATATTGTCAAAAGATTAGAGATAGATGAGTGTATGTATGTGTGTGTGTGTGGATGAGAAACCATCTGTTCAACTGATCCTATTTCATTAATCGTTTTAGAGAAGAGGAGAACAGAAGAAATGTTGATAAATAATTTCCTTCTAATCATACCCATCTACTGATTTGTTTATTCATCATTTTTTTTTGCTTGACTCAATCAGTCTACATGTCGTACTCAAATGTCCAAACTTAATGGTGAAACCTTATTCACTCACGATAACGACGAATATCTCGATCTAAGAAAACAAATATCCATTATTTTAATAGTGCATTTCGAAAATTATTTTTTCTAGATTTCGAATAAATGGCAGCAGCAACAACAACAAAGTCCTCGTCATCTCATTACTATCAAATAGCATCGCCAATTCATTCATCGAAATTTGTTAGCAAAAGTTCCGAATCCATATCGAATGCTGATATTCAACCGTCGAAACAATCGACAAAGGCAACGAAAATGAAAAAATCTCAAACTGTTTTCAATGGTTTCGAAACAAAAAACGAAATACAAACAACAGTCATCAATAATTCAACATCGGCATTACGACGACGTTTTAGTCTCTTTCGTATAAAACGTTCTCAGCAAGCGTCATCATCGACAGTTACGATCAATGAAAACTCGAATGTTCAAGCACTTCAGCAAATAATCGAACAATTGAGACGTGATCTACAAACAAAAACTGATGAACTTGAAACAATGAAAGATCGTATCGAAAAAAAACGCAGCAGCATCGCCGTGCCTCCCAATGAATCGATCGAGCACGCCATGCATTTACAAACGATGTTAAACGCTCGACTTGAAGAGATGCTCATTGAAAATGATTTATTAAAAAAAAGCATTCAAGAACTTGAATTATATGCTCAACAGCAGAAATGTAAGTGTCACACTAGTAGATTTCGTTTTTGTGTTCATCAGAAGAAAGTTCATCGTTTTTAAAAGCATTTTCTAATTAGTATCATCGATCAATCTGTGTATTTGTTGTTATCCACATGAGATATCGATAAATCATGTTCAACTGTTGTTTTTGTTGATAAAGGGAGTCACTCAGCAGGAAGTTTACTTAACGTCAAACAAGTTTAGTGATAAAAATCGATTATATCTCATTCTCGTTTATTCGAAAGTTCTCTGTCGAGGACGTGTATATTCACTGAACCGTTGTATTATCGGGGACACGTGTGAACATGAATCCGTTGTCTAAATCGACCTTGTTTGGTGTATAATATGTCTCAAACAAATGACTACTAAAACGAAAAGAAAAAGAGAGACACACACACACAACACCGTATTATTTCTCTTCTTCTTTCTGTGCATAGATGCACACATTACGTTTTCTTCTTCTTTCTACTGCATTTTCGTCCCTTTTCTTTCTTTCTCGTATGTATATACATACGTTCTTTCTCTTCATCACACTCGCCACAACAACAGAGACATATAGACATACGTATATATGGATATCTTACAACGGTCGAACTAAAAGCTGATCAGCAATTTTCTCTCTTTCTCTCTCTGTCTCTCTCTTCTCTCGATAATACTAACGAGCAACGTATTGTTTTTGGGGTTCAAATCATTTGATCTTTGACGAATATCAATGCGTCTATTTCGACGATTTCGAAAGCCTCCTTCGCCACCATCTCCGCCCCCACCGACACAATCAATTGCTCGACATAAAGGTAAAGTTAATTTTACTTTTAACCTTGTCATACTTATTAAAATAATTGTCATTCATATCTGGTCATTGCGCTCATTCGTTCGTTTTTTTTTCTTCCTCCTTTCGTATCAATGACAACCGAATTCGTCGTTATTCTCGTCTGACATTATCGAGATCTCATGATTTGAATATCGTAAACATCAGTTTAATGACATTTTTTTTCGTGTCTCTCACTACTGATGATAATCACGTACATTTGACTAATGTTCATTGTGAGCTATAAAAAATATTCATTTGCACGCACTTAATTTAACAATGGTGAGACATAGAAAACCTTCGCGTCGCCTCAAGTCAAATGGTTGTTTCGATGATAATTGGCTGCAATGTTTGAAGGCGGATTAATTGTTATTGTTATGTTCTGTTAGTAATTTTCTTTCTCTCTCTTCAAGTAGCTCGTTCGTGTTTTATGTTTTGTCGGCAGTAACCAATTAGAACATTAAGCCTTCGATTGATTGCAAGCAAAGCAAGATGAGATATAGATGTCTGTGTATATTTGTGTACGTATAGATTTCGATATGGAAAACAAAGGATAATTATTGTTTGACTCTGTTCTTTTGCTTGACGATGGTGAAGAACGAAAGAAGAGAAGAGAAGACGAGACATTCAACTCATTTAAAATGATACAACACTCGTCATCGTCTACCTGACATGTCAATTTCGAATGAATCGATGATGACATTCACCCTATTCTCTTTTTCTTTTCTTTTATTTATCAATTATCATTGTGCACTCTTCTCGACTGACTGTCTGTGTGCATAGCTCTTCTTTCGACGTTTTCGTTCTTTTTTTTTGTGCTCTGCTGAAAACATTCAATGATGTATTTTAAATGGAAGCATTCCAAGCCGATTAATCGAGGTTGGTAATTCGAAGTAATCCATTTCGTGAATGATATAATAGAATTATCGTAGATCTGCGTCTATTTGTTCAGTCAATCCGATGATGAATGAGACGAAAAAAAGAAGAAAGAGTAACATAGATAGGATATGTCATTTGTACTCGAATTCATACGCAATATTCGTTTTCATCTAAAAACGAAAGTAATGTCTTCGACATGTTCGGTCCTCTTCGTTTATTTAATTCAAGGTAAAAAAATAAATACAACGAAAAATATATTTCGAGGATTTGAATTGATGTGGCGAAGTCAACCTGATGAATTCCTCGATGGATTCTATTTGCTAAGAAATGTCAAATCATTACGATACTCGAGATGTTGAAAATGAAAATATTATTTCTTTTTCAATGTTTTATTACCATTTCTCTCTCTCTCTTTCTCGTTTTTTTACCTCACTCGTCTACGTTCATTAGTTGTCGAATTTTGTCTTAAAACGATATTTGTCTTCACTCATTCGGTCATTAGATGAAGCACGTAAGAAAGATATTCTTTTCGACTGGTAAGAAAAACAAAATTGATTTCATTTTTTTTTCTCTTCGCACTGTATACTTCATACTCGCTCTTCCGTCTTATGTAACATCATTAAAAGCTCAATTCACCATCGAATACATACTGAAAATAGAGAACGACAGTGATAGGTGCATATACATATATATATATATACATATACATTCAGTTATTTCTCTCTTCTTCCCTTTTTGCGCTCTGGTACACCGAACGTTGTTCGAGTTTGAAGTGGTACGTTTATGTGCATGATTGTTTGAAATTACCACGCATTTAATTTTCTATGGACTCCTGCTTGGCAGAAATTTAAAACTGTTTGTTGGCAACTTGAAAATGTTTGTACAGCGTCAATACGACATTTAAATTAAAATTTATTCTGATTTCGTTCTGATTCATTGCGTTTTCTCTTATTCATCGTTTTTTCTATTCGAAGACAAAATAAAAAGCAGTCGAACTGATTCATTTCGAACGAGAAGAAAACAACTAACGATCGTTTTCTTCTCGAATATAATGTTCTACGAAAGTCTTATTCCATATTATTCGCCGTACGAAGAACAAGAAATTCTTCGTCAAATGGACGCATTTAATTATTCTCCAACGATCGAAACCAGTCCCTTTTACAATTACTCCAAACAAAAAGATCATTCATCGACATTATCTTCTTCAAATTCTCGGTTAACGAAGAAGATCATGATGAATAAACAAAAATCGAATGTTGATGCTCTATCTTTTTGTCATACGATCTATATCACAACGAAAACAAATCGAACATGTCCAACATCCGATGAATCTCAGCTTTTTCTATTGCCCGATATTTGTTGTACAGTCCCAACAAGTAAGTGAAGCAATCAAATGCGTATTAGATGAATTATCCTCGTCAATCGATGACATTGTGTCTTTTGTTAATCTTCTATCATATTCAATTTCGTTTTCGTACCACGATCGACACATACTTGTGACGATTACATCATCACCGTGATTATCATTCGAGATATATATATATACGCACATAAGAGAAAAAGAAAATGCCCTTGATAAAAATACATACTAGTTCATTATAAAATCATTTGTTTGCCTATGTGAAATTCAGGTGACAAATAAACACTCGCATGTAACTTAAGGTCGAATTGAGTGTGTATTTCAGTTCAATTAAACTGATAGAGCGAGAAAAAAAAGAGAGAAATATATCTTAGACAGATTTTCTTTTTTTGTCTCCTAGGACAATGGATGATAGTAGATCGAAGGTGACTGTTGACATCAAGATAGTATGACTGACAAATATTTTCATAGGCATTTTTTGTCTCGGAGTCTATTGTAGTTGTCTATCAAGGTTTCTAATACACCTTTTCTCTCTCTCTCTCTATTGTTCACAAAGAATGTAGGAGTGAGTATTGTATCGATAAAATGAGCAAGAGAGAAAAAAAAGAGAATAGTTATAACCCTGAAACAATTGAGATGGCGAGAAGTGATAAACGAGAAAAAAATCTACTGCCAAAAAAAACATAAATCAGTTTGAAGTTAGTTGATCAGTAATCGTCTATGTTACTAAACAACTCGTCGATACCGATATCGACCTATCGGTCATTCCAACCTTCTATCTGGATACCGATAAATCGTAATCGATATTCGTCTACAACAACATGGCGTCAAATTAAACGACAACAACATCAATACGGTAAAGACGAACGAAAAAAATCAACATTTTTTTCAATTATATTTTGTCTATGGCTTCGAGCGATGTACCTTTTTTTTTGTTTTACTCTATCTCTGCGTTATCAATTGATCGTAAAAACTATTCGATAGATTTTAAAAGTCATCTCATACTCGTTGAAGGTTATAGTTACCATTTAAATTGTAATTTTAAACAAAGAAAACGAATGAGACGGACACATCGAAAGCAAAAGAAACAGAGAGGGAGAGAGAGGATGGATGGAATAAAAAAAACCGTACAAAAGACAATTCATTCTTCCATCGATTGAATTAAAAAAAAAGAAAAGTGTTAAAATAGAGAGCGAAAGAAAGAAAAAAAAAGTGTATATAATATAAGATTTATCAATATTAAGCATAGATAATAAGAAATGCTTCAAGGTAAAGCAATGTTTAACTAACAAACAAACAAACAAAAAATCTATATGTATGATATTAATTTCTGTCGTTCTATTTTCAGCTCCAAATACTCCAACAGCCAATAGTTCTCTCCTAACCCCAACTATTCCTGAATTGGCTAATTCTGTTCTTCGATCAACGAATTTCACTGGTTCAGTTCCATTATCTCGAAATGAAATTCGTCATAAAAGTGAAATTGAAATCGAAGTTAAACACGAAAAACAACAACGACAATTAAAAAATACCAACAACAACAACAACAACAACACATCACCATCATCAACTTCATCGTATCCATCGGTTAGTCGACCGACACCTGTTCTAAATAAACGTACGCCGACGTTAACCTACGACGAACAACAATATCCTCCGACACGTCGTCGAATTCTAACGAATTCAATTCAAACTCAAACGCCACCATTACAAATCAATTCTCACGAACAACAATTAAAAGCGCTTACTGATGAATCGTTGTCGAAAAACGAAAAAATTCAAGCCATTCTACGTGAACTTAATGATTGTCAGGTAAGACGAACGTGCAGGATTCGCTTTTGTTTTATTCTTCATCTTTTGCTTTATTTTCTGCAGACAATAATCAAACAACAAGAACAACAATTAGCAAACAGTAAAAAAGATCGTGATCAATTGTGTTTCATTGTCGATGAACGTACCAATGAAATACGTAATCTCAAACAAAAGAATGAACAATTCGAACAAATCATACGAAATGGTAGATAGAAAAATACGATTTTGAAATCTTTCGAAACACTTGCATATTTTTGATTTAGAACAAGAACATAGCAACGATGAAAAGAAACTTCTTTCACTTTTACAAGAATCTCAAGACGAACGTGATGAATTACTAAGTCAACAAGTGAGCGAACGAACGAACAAAATAAAAATTCATTTGATTAAATTCACATTCGCATCGTTTTTTTCTTTCTTTTTCTCAGCGACAAACACATGAACGTATTCAAAAACTAGAAGATCAAATTAAATATTACGAAAGTGAATCAGCTAAAATGCACGATAATGTTCTTTGTTCGAAAATTAAATTCGAAAAGAAATTCGAAGAAAACGGTCGTTTGATTAACGAATTCAACGAAATGAAGACGGCATACGAACGAATCGAACAAGAAAATCAAAAATTAAAATTACAAATCGATAACGAACGAAAAAAGACCGACGAAACGTTGAAATTAAAGTCTCTCGTCGATCATGAACTGCAAACAATTCAAGAAAAACTACGTACACAACGTTATGAACACGAAAGTAAAATTGCCACATTGGATGAATCATTGAAATACGCACAAAAACAATTTCAAACTTGTCAACAAAATCAACGTCTAGTTGAAGATAAATATGAAAAAGAAATTCATGATTTAAAACAACATATCCATGAATTAGAATGTAAAATCGAAGAAGTTATTAAAGACAAAGCTCTTGCGTCGATACGATGCGGAGAATTAATTGAAGAAAATCGAAAATTGGAAAAAGCTCTTATTGATAAAGAAGATGATTATGAAGAGAAAATCGTTGAATATCGAGAGAAAAACTCGCATTTATCAACACAAATCGATGAAGTTGAGAAGAAACTAACCGATACGAAAAAACAATTGGAATTAGTGACAATTGAAAAAGATGAAACATTAGCAGACATGTTAATTGCTGTTCGAGTTGCAAGTGAAATGCGGCATGGTATGTCGATGAGAGATTGAAAATCAAAAGTAAAAGATTGATTTGACATTTTTCAGATGCCGAAGATCGTCTAAGCAAAGCAACGGATGATCTAAAACGTGTTACCGAACATATCGAACAAGAAAAAGCGATTAATAAAGAAGTTCAACGAAGACAAGTAGCTATTCGAATCGATTGAGAATATGAACTATGAGAAATGGAGATTTGTTTAGATGCAACTACCGCCAACTAATCGAAATAGCAATGATTTTGGTCATTTAAGAATCAAAGAAATGATTCGAACATTAGAAGCCAATTCTCGAAATAGTAAATAATCTTCGAATATTTCTGTTTTTGTTTTTAAATTTTGTATCATTTAGCTTCATTAACTAATCACAATGATTCTCCTGTTCGTCAACGACCATTGTCTCAACCGTGTACACGAACAGAAACGAACGCAATTCTAACGAATGCTCATCACCGACAATTTGGCACGACGACAGACGATGCTAAACTGTTGTCATCGACAACAAAACCCAATGTTTCCCCTTCGTCTTCATCGTGTTTAAACACCAGTCATCGATCGGATATTTCACTTCGATCGATAACAAAGTACGAAAACATGCCGAACGAATTGATTCGTACGATCATCTTGTTGTTTTTAGTGAACAATACGATGAAATGAAATCGATTGTTGAAGCCGTATTTGCACGAATGCCCGGCAGTGTTTGTAAACGTGACGCATTGCTCAAATGGTGCAGTGAAAAACTAGCAAATTACGTATGTCACGAAAACAAATACGTGATCGATTTTCGAAAGGTTTCTTTTCTAGGGAATAATAATAACAAACTTTTCCAATTCATGGACCGATGGAATTGCTTTTTGTTCGTTGTTACATTGTTATTTACCTGATCGAATTGATCTTGATGTAATTAAAAATGAATCAAAAGTAAGACGAAATCGATGTGTTTGTTTTTTCTCTTTTCTATGTAATCGAACGTTGTTTTTCTAGAAAACTCGCTTCGAAATTGCTTTTACAGTTGCTAGTAGCGTTGGAATTGTATCAATATTGGTAAGACAAAACTAAAAAAAAACACACGCAATGAAATTGAAATTTTGCTCGAATGAATCTCTAGGACGTTGAAGAAATGTGTTCATCGGAATGGCCTGATTGGGAACGTGTGATGTACTATGTTGCGTTAATATTTCGTCATTTCGAAGGTTTAACAAGTAGTCAACCAAGTTCACCAACATTATTAATTCCTCAAGCGACCTCATCACCCCTATCATCGACGAATTCATCTCCAACATTTTCGAGTTCATCATCATCATCGTCGTCTCTATGTGCATCACTACGAACATCCAACTCCATTCCAACGACACTCTGTTCAGCTTTACAAACTGTATAGAAAAAATCAAACGCAATTGAACTTTTAGTCCTGATCTACCTAGTAGATTACATTCCAACTCCTCTTTCTCGCTCTCTCTCTTAAACTTTTATGTTTGTATATGTGTACTTGAAAATTCTTTTTTCTTTGTTGTTTTTCTTTTCTTTATCCTGCATAACAATGTGTTTATTATGATCATTTCATTTTATGTTGTATTTGCTGTTCTTATTTGTTTTTATTACATTATGTTCATGGTTAGAAATGTGCTTGAAGATGACTTCTATATTTTTTTTGTCTGCTCATTTGATTTCATTTTCTTTTTTGTTTCTTTTTCTTTCTCTATTTAATACATAGACTTCTGACCTAAGAAAATAAACAAGATTTTCTTCTCATTTCGTTTCGTTTCTTTTTTTGTTCTCGAAGGGTAAAAGGACAAGAGTCTTTTCTTTTTAATTACTAAAACTATAATACACCATCTGGCTCAATAGGCAAATAGAAAAACCATCTGTTTCGTTTAATTTCAAACAGAAAAATAAATCAAATGAACGATAATAACTCGCCTTGTTCTTTGTTTCAAGACATCGATTATGCATGTATTTGTTCATCATTCGAAACAGATTTTGATCATCGATAGATTGATCCGTCGCATAAATAGAGCACATCGTTGTCTTTCTCTCTCTCTCTCTCTCTTCTCTCATTTTAATGACAGATAAATTCGACGAAAAAAAAGAAGAGAATAAGAGAGACACAGAGAAAAAGGAAGACGATACTTCTGTCTCTCTCTCTTTGTCTTTTGTCGTTCGCACTTCGAACAAGAAAAACATCACTGGTAGACTTGACGTTTTTGTTTTGCCGAAATGACCACATCTAGCACACCGCAAAACTATAAAGCAACAGCTCATACGGATGCTTCGATCTATGCCGTACCGCCAGCAGAATCAGAAAGTCGTTTCGACAAAGCTTATATGATATCCGTGCGTGGCATTTTGAAACTCGGTTGTCTCGTACGTTGTCATTTGAAATGGAAACAACACAAACCTTTGTATTTCAGTTATTTAGCTTTGTTACATTTATTTGTTTGGTATCAACACCGAAATGTTATACAAATCATGTATTTCTCGCGACTGTAGCTTGGTTGATTATTATCACACAACTTTCGATTATCATCGTTTCAGTTCTACGTTTTCAAACGAAACTTTCTGGAATTGATTTTGAATTATTGGTGAGTGAGTGAGTGAGTCATACATAATACTAGTGAGATCGATCGATCGACGCGTCGACAATCAAACACGACGGAAAGGATGAAAGATGAGAGAAAGAGACCAAAACGAAGCGTGAGAATAATCGTTTGTCCACAAACACGAACGAAACATCATCACTCCGAATCAATATACAGACAACAGCTTCCGTGTTGACTTGTAGAGAGAGATTGATTGTATAATATTTATTTTTAGGATTTTGTTGTAACGTCTCATGATGCACTTTACCTTTTGGTATGATCAAAAGACAAGAGAAAACAACAGACATTGATCTTTAATTTGTTTCGATTTTAATATTAGATTGCATCCAGTGTAACAATTCATTATTGTTCAGTTCCGGGACAAGTTGCTGCAGGAGTATGTCGCAAAATTTGTTTTCTCTAAAGTCGATTTCATTGTTTTGCTAGGCTATTGGACTTGTTACATGTGCACTTTTACTTGGTGATCTTGTTGCTATTTTTCTTGCTCGTCGTCAACAATCAACAACAACAACAACTAGCACTAGTACTGGTACGAGTTAAATACACACACACATGATTACTAAACATTCCATAAAATGCGAATGAAAACAAATTCCTTATTTATCTTCCTTTTTAATATATTATAGAAACTGCAAAGAAGTACTAAGGTAGTGCCACGGATGGTTATATTGTTTAATCAAGAAAACACACACACATATAGTTCCGTTTTTAATCTTTTATTTATCTTTGGTTTTTGTTTGAAAGAAAAAAAATATATATATAAATATACGCCTCCTTTGCATACACTCTAGTTTGAAATTTTCATTTTTGTCTTTGATTGAATGGGTCAAGCGCGAACGCTCAACCCGATGGGAAAAATGATCCACTCGAGAAGGTTCGATGTGAACCTTTCGCTGGCTTTAGCGCTGTCGATGTGCAATGACAGGGCCTCCGCCAGGGGCTTCCTTCTTCTTGTTCGAGGAAGTTCCTGTGGCAGGTAAGTATGCTTGATGTTCACTATTAGCAACAATTATATACCATCATGTCAAGCAAAAATTGCACAGTATTCACACTCGATTCGCCGTATATCGACACGCAATGATGATTCATTTTTTTCCTGTTCTGCAACAGAATGAAAGAGAATTGTGCAATTTCATTCGTTTTCTGTTCGTCGCTACGCGTTCTGTTTTATTTTTCAAGTGGTTACATAGTTTTTCACCGGTTTTGTTTTGCGCACATGATAAATATATTTATGCGTGTGATTTATGTGCACAAGCATACTTACTTTCGGATGCGGTTTCGAGGATCAGGGACCTCGATCCGCCGTGTGAAGATCTGACCATTGCACATCGGTCAATGATTGACGTACGCTTTCTATTCATATTGGATAGAAGAGGTCCGGTAATTTCTTCACGCTGGCCTGCGTTCGCGCGGGCCATTTTTTATTCAAAACAAAAATTAATGTAGAATGACAAAGCAAAAGATATTTTATCAGTCAATCGATCTATCCAAAGGGAGTTAAACATGTGGAACGAATTATCTCGAGCACTGGTGGTTCAGTGGTAGAATGCTCGCTTGCCACGCGGGCGACCCGGGTCCGATTCCCGGCCAGTGCATAAGATATCATTATTTTTTTTGTCTTGACTTTTAGAAATGATAAAACTTCGATTTGCACAATTCGAACTTTTTTTTTCAAGAGAAAATTCGAGAAGATTTATAATTTTAATGTTGAGCAACGTGATGTCACGGCATAGAAGTATGGAAAAGTACACGTCGTACGCAAGCCAGTTCATATAGATGTCGCAGTTGAGTAATTGTTTGAAAAAGAGGCAACGCAATGCTTCATGACTGGATTATTCATTGATCAATCAATACTATAAATTGCATTTTCTTTAAAAAACATTTAAAAGAAAAATAAATGATAGTGCATATTTCACAGATTTTGTTATTCTTGATTTTTTTTCGATTTTAAGTTCGGTTAGTCGATAGTTTTTTCTTTGTTATCTCTATTTGCCATTCGCTTCATATCGATGAATAATCATTTTTGTGCTATTATATAATACTACGAAAAAAAAAGTATCACAAGACATAGCAAACTTGACAAAAGAAAAGCCATTGAAGTTCGAACGATTGCGTCAAGTATTTCATTTAGATGGATGATCAACAAATTGAGAGTGAACGTAGTACTGATGTCGATGAAATGGAAATATCCGATGATAATCTTCAAAAACCGAATATTTTCAATAAATATTTACCTTTCTACGATTCAATAAGAAACCAAGGTTACGATTTATTCGATGAAATTCGCGAGAATTTATCGCGAATTATTCAATTAAGAGAATTACGACCGGGATTTTCACATTGGTCATCGAAATTACAACGATTTATCTCACTTTATGGCCTTTATTTTACGAAAACTGATCATATCAAATTAATTCAATTGTATCTATCTGTATTAACAATACCTGATTTGGATTTTGCACATGTCAAAACATGCTTTGACATACTCTATGATCTAATGAGGTTTGACTTTTTGAGATTTCATCGAAATAATCAAACGATTTTATCTAGAAAAACACGTCTAATCACACGAGATGATTTAACTATAGATTGGCGTTTGTTACATAAATGGGCGAAACAAATTCTTCACAATCACGATGAACCATATTCGCTTGTTTCATTGTCAAAGTTTGTTCGGCATTCTTTTCCCATTGATATTATTCAACTGTTTTTTGCGATTGTCTTTCCATAGTGATATTGAAAATTCGTTGTTCTACTGTGTTCGCAGTTGTAGACCGTATTTTTCACCATTGGCAACTCAAGAAATTCTCGATGAATTTCGACCGTATCTTTGCCCGTTCGATTCAGCATTTTCGGATACAATTCGTATTTTCGAATTGTTCCTACCGGTTCATTTGCCACCTGAACTCCATGACAAAGGATTCAAGTAGAAATTTTTCATCATGAAAATCGAACAAATTGGCAAGTTCGTTTAGATTATGGTTGCCTGAACTTTTGAGCATCTGGGAAACGGTTTACAGTACTCCCGTTTGGGAAACAGTACGTGATTATTCACATTGAAATCGGTTAGTTTTTTGTTTTGACATTCTCGTTTAGAATATGATCAATCTTTTTTCATTGTTGGCTTGGTGTAACATCGGACGTATCGATTGGGAACCTTGGCTACCACGTGTATTTGAAAATAGATTTTTTTTTGTTCCAAAACAATAATTGTGCTTTTGGTTGATTAGATTTTCACGCGAATCTTGAAAAGTTTTTCGTTGCCTGTTGGTAAAATTCAAGTGTCACTTCATCAATATCGTTATTCTTTATCGAGTATCACGACCTGGATTGTGGCCATGTTAGGAAACAATGGTTCATGTTTGAAATATCTTCAAGATCTATTTACTGCGATTAAAAGCTTCTATCATCCTTCGAATACAGGAAAATTTCAACAAGATTTAATTACATTTCTTTCGAAATTAGCTCAAGCTTTTGTCGATCGAATTCATTTGTTAGTAGTTTTGAAAAACAAAAAAAAACAGGCTAATGAAAATTGATTTTCTAGAGAACGTAAAGCGAATCCGATTTGGTACTTTGTTCCACCACAAGAATATCGATTGACTGAACAGGATATAACTGATTTTGTAAATTGTGTTAAAGAATGTGCATTTATCTCGATGTTTACAAAAACACATTTGAAAGAAGCAGCCAAAGCATGTCAATATCTATCAATGCTTCGACCAGAATTAATTATTCCACCGATAGTTGAAAAGTTTGTGTTTCGATTCTATTTTTGTTCCAACATATTAACTCGATGGTTTTCTTGTTGATTGTTAGATTATTTTCATCGATTGATAGTATGAGTGAACCACATCGATTCACATCGATTATGACATGTCTAGCCAGTGTAGCGCGGCAGATGGTTCGGCAAACTCCGCATTTCTCGCAAGGACAAACTTATGTCTTACCTTTACTGATGGCTGTTCTACCTGGTATCGATTCCAATGATTTCAAGAAAACAGCCGTTACATTTCAGTTTCTCAACGCAATTCTTATGCTTATTACATGTGTTGATTGTTCATCTGCTATCAATACACGAGACGATCTCACAGAAGTAAATACATATGAAAATCATTGTAACATATTGATTGTTTCTTTAAAAAAAATAGATTGAAAAAGAAGTTTGTTTGTCAACAGCAAAATTCGAAGATTTCATCACTGAATTTTTAAATCGAACATTTCAAATGATTGATAACCTATCGACAGAAATGTCCGATGCTGTTGTTGTTAGTTCAAAGATCAATGTCGAAGATCATGTTACTGAATTAGCGTTAACATCGATGATGTTCGGCATTGTTCAACAATGTAGCACGAAAATTTTCAATGTAAGTCCATCGAATATTCTTATTGCGAGGAAAAAACAAACTCTCGATTTAGATGGTTCGAGAGAAAATCGTCAATTTTCTAGCCGGTTCATTTTTCACGCCTAAAGTCGGAAAACTTGTTACTGGTCTCGTTCGAGCTATTCTCAAAGGTAATCCAGAAGAAACACTCAAATATCTTCTTCCACAAACATGTGAACGCATCGAAAATATCATGAGCCATTCAGAAACAACTATTCTCACCGATCATAAAGGTGATACTGAACTGACATGGTGTTTAACACTCTTTGCTGAACTCGTTCGAGCTCGTGGTGATACTCTTGTGATGTACAAATCCAAGATTTCATCGGTTATTCATCGATGTGTTCGTATCGTTCATAAAGAAACGCATGAAGCTGTAGCAAGTGCTGCAAAAAATTTGCTCAAATCACTGTCTTATGTTTATCCAATTGAATATCGATTAACAGTAGAAAATATCGATGAACCATTTACTGATTTTCTTCCAATTCGAGTGAGTTGATTGATTGATGGATGGATGGATAAACGTAAATCTTTGTTCGGTAGGCTTGGGGTCAACATGTTGAATTTGATAAATTAAATGTTCGATTTCATATTCCTAATGCTGAAGAAGTTGATTTTGCTTGTGAACTGGTTGAAGCATTTATTTATCCAGAATTGGATTTATTGAATGAAAAATGTTCAAAAATGTCGAAAGAAGAACGTTTACGATCACTGACACTCGTTCATTACATGGCCATTGGTTGCCTCCGTATGGTTCCACGTATAGAAAGTAGCGAAATACGTGATCTGTAAGTAGTTCTTCTCTCGAAACGATCACAATACTCGAATTGGTTTTTTTTTGTTCGAAGTGTTCCATCAGTTGCTCCTTATGGTTCGAAATATAAAGCACAGTATTCAATGTATGCAAAAGAACCAAGTATAATGACGAAAATGAATGAAATTTCCATAAGAAAATGATCTTCAATTTAGAATTTCGAGAAAATTTACGTGTACGTCTGCTAACCGACATTGGCAAATTACTTGGTAGAATATTTTTTGTAAATTGAATACTGTATTCACATTTTCTATTTAGATATTCTCGTTGAAAATCATTCGGATGACGCATCTTCAATGAAAACTGCATTGAAAGTAATAAAATATCCTATTTTTTTTTTCATTTTCACATTATTCGGTTTTAAGATTTATTCTCTATCGTCGATCTACTACGGTGTATTCAAACACGATGCCGATAAACTGCACAAGCATTTCGAAGCAGCAAAAAGTTCATTTATCAATAAACTCTACGGTGAACGACAATATCCACGTTTTCTCATGATCGAACGAATGACATTACAATGTGAAGTAAATCGAATTCAACCGAACTCAAACTCGTTTCTTCATCGATTTTCTATTGTAGCAATTTTCTTTGAGTAATTTTCAATCATTAACTGAAATCGATCGAGATGTGATTTTAAAACTATTCGAATTATCAATCAATCGTTACGGTGAAGTTCGACGCGATGCTCAAGGTTATCTGTTTTCTGTTCTCAATCGTTATTTATTCTCCTATCAAGTTATTGTCGATCGAATCATTCAATTACTCAATAGTCCCGATGAAGTCGAACACGATCGAATCAAAGGTGTTCTCTATATTCTTCTTGGCAATCATTCATTCTTCTTGCCAACGAAACATTCGTGGTCGATGATCGAACGACTTTGGCCAGCCATGGTTCGAACAACTCACGCAAAGAAACCGACTACTCAACGGTTATTAGATCATATTAATGAAACAATTGGCAAACAATTCGATACGCAAGCGTTGATCGAAGATACGAACGAAATTTCACGAAAAGCCGCCGCTGATCTTTGGCGACCATTGGAAGACAATGAAAAGCCATCTCGAGATCAATTAAGAGAGCAACGAAACGAAGACAATATTCGATCCTATAAGAATCTCATGGAAACATTGAATTCTTTATTAAGAGGCGATACTTTGTAAAACAAAATTTGATTTTCGAATTTGATTTTCGAATGTTTTTTTTTAACGTTTATTAGAACCTGGCGACAACAAGAAACGACCATGTCATTAATGTGGTTGTTATTACAAAAACGTATTCCAATTCCTTCATCATGCATTCAAACATTCGTCGATTTTCTCGTTCACGACAATGTCGAACTACGAAAAGTAGCTACTTCAATTTCCTCTTGTTTTTTTTTCAAATTTTCTTCGAATTCTTAGATCGCTGAAGAAGGTATTGCTGCTATTGGTCGTTTGCAGAAACCAGCTCGAGTGTATGTTGAAAAAACTCTCGATCAAATTCTTCAACAGCCAGTCGATGTCAATCAATGTCATCCAGGTGATCGAGATGATAATCTTTGGATTACATTCAACAACTATCAACCTCCGAAAACTCAACAAGAATGGGAAGAAACTTGTTTTCTCGATAAGAGTTTTCATGGATATTATAAATGGCCGAAAATAATCAAATATCCGATGAATAAACGTGAGAGATATACGAAGGATAATATGCCCGAGAGTGTGGCGATTATTTACGAGAGATTTTCGGAGAAGAATTTCGTGGAAAAATTTGCGCAATTTATGATTTTGGATGAAGAGAAAGGAAAGATTAATTTCGATGCGCGACGATTTAATATGTTCAAAGTAAGACAACGAATCTCGATGCGATTGATAAGGTAGAGATTGGTTTTTTTTCTAATTAGGGTTTATTTCGAAATTTTGGTTTGGCTTTTGTTGATCAGTTTTTCGATGTATTATATGTGTTGATTCGAGAGAAAAAGAAAGAAAAACAAGAAGGTAGTCATCGTGTTGCGGCTGAAATTGTCGCAGGAATGATACGAGGCTCGAAATATTGGACAGTGGAAATGGTTCGACAAAAAAAAAACATCATTTTCTAAAGCAAGAAAAAACAATGAGTTTAATTTTGATTTTAGTTGGATGAATTATGGAGTAAATTAGAACCGTTTTTGAACGAAGTTTGTTTGAATTTGGCTACGGAAACGTTATCACTTTGGGGAACATGTTTTAAATTAGCTATTGTATGTTTTGATTGATCGATATTTATGAGATTTACTTTTTGAAAATTGTTGAATAGGAAGATGAAGATCCACGTCGAATGCATCGACCTATTGAATATCTTCGTTCGTTAATAAATATTCATTCGACAGGAAATACATTTTTGGAAACATCACGTTGGTATCTCGTACAAACATTGACGAATCTCGAATGGCGTATACCTGCTGTTTGGTGTTTTATTAATGAACAAGCGAAAGAATTATTGGATCATCCTTTTAAAGCATTTCGAGAACGAATTGCCAGGTAAGTTCAATCGATAGACAAGACAATGATTGTATTTTCGAATATTATTTTTATTTTATAGCATTTTGGCCTTGTCGATTAGCTTTGATGTCGCATTGCCCAATGGTCAATCGGCACGGCATCCAAATGCAAATCAATTTCTTGAGATGATCAGAGCGAAATTACAAAATGCGATTCACACATACGAAGCAACACCATTAGGTAATTTAATACGAACTTTAGTTTCGAGATGATTTATTGAAATATTGAATATATTTGATAGCGAATGTATCTGGACAAGTAGTGGAAATCGATCCTGAAGCACGACGAGCTTTGAATTTTATTGAAACAGGTTTATATTCATTGATTTTCCTGCAGCAAAGGACATCGAATCTCTTCTTCTTCTTCTTTAGTGATACAATTACATACGAGCTTATTTAGTAAATGTTTACAACCAATAAAAACCGGAATTATTCGTCTATTTCCTCTAGTAAATTTGTTAATGACTTTCGGAAAAGACATCGAAACTGTTTTGTTTAGTTATGCGAATTGGAAAGTATCGTTGCCAACGATGAAGTTATTCGAAAAAGTCTCACAGTCACGCGAATGTGCGTCGCTATTACTTATCTTCATCTACCATTTCTCGAAGCATTAATCGAACAATTAGAACAAGTCAGTCTTTTAACATTTCATGTTAATTTCTATTCAACATTTTTCCTTTTCAATAAAGGTTTGCTCAAGCCCGAAATGGCATGCACGACGAGCAGCCATTGAGTTCGTTCAGAATATGATTTTCTGTAATCTATTCAATGCAAGACCTTACGCACAACGATTGAGACAACTTGTTTTCAAATGTCTTTTCGATGAACAATTCGAAGTACGAACAGTTGCTTCAGTCACACTTTCAGGTTTCTATCAATGTGGATTTATTCAAGTTACTAAAGAAGATCTTGTAAATTTTCATTTAAATTAAAAATTATTTTTATTTATCATCTTATTTTTATATAGAAACATTTTCGAACAATGAGTAAAACAAGTTATTTCACTAAAGTTGATGGTAAAAAGGTGACATCAGCTGAGAATATTGTCAAAAGACATGGAGGAGTGCTCGGTCTTAGTGCAATTGTTCTTTCGAGTCCGTATGATATTCCCGAACATGTTCCTGAAGCATTGATGTTACTTTGTGAACATTCACATGATCCTGATCTTATTCAAGTATGAGGCTTCATTCGGTTTTATCTTTTAATTAATAAACAAAACAAAACTGGATCTGTTTTTAGAAATCAATTAAAAAAGCATTATCAGAATTTCGTCGAACTCATTATGATTCGTGGCATGAGCATCGTGAAAAATTCACTGAAGATCAACTTGTGATATTAGCTGATGTTTTAATATCACCTAGTTACTATGCATAAACTAATAAAACGTTCATTCTACAAATTTATTTGTGATAGGCTTTCGTTTCGTTTTTTTTTATTTATTCTTGCATCATTTATTAGAGAAAATAGGAAAAATTTTGTTCTCGTTTGTAGTTCTTGGTAATATTGTCGAATCGTTTTTTTTTGTTATATAGCATTTCTTCAAAAGAATTTATTTTCTGCGTACTTAGGTTAATCTAAAATAGATAGATATTTAAAAAAAACACATGTTGTTGTTAAAATAATTCTAGATGGATAAAAAGAAGAAAAGACAGTTGTTGCAAAATCGAGAGGATTTTATTGCTCAACTTTATCAGGGTATGAATCGGCTCTTAGTCGATTCGATTAATTTCATTTGAGATTCATGTTGTAGAATGTTTATCGACGAAGGAAATCACGAAATGGTCTCAATTTGAACCAATTTACGAAAAATTACAAAAAGTAATTGATGTTGAAACAGGTAATGAAAGTTTACGAATATAAATGACAGAAATGTTACTTCGGAAGAATTTAGAACTATCAAAATGTAATCCAACTGTGAACCGTGACGAACGATTAAATGCTTTTATGACTTGGATACATTCGAATAATGTTGACACATCGAATTTCGAAATCTGTTCATTTGAAAACTATGGTTACGGTCTGAAAGCAAAGAAAAATCTCTCAGTATATCATTTTACTTCTTTGGAAAAGATTATCCAACGAAATATTTTAGTCTGACGAATGTTTTCTTCGTGTACCATTGAAAATCATCATAACAACCGAGACTGTCATGTCAACACCATCATTTAGTTCGCTGATAGCCAACGATCAGTTACTTCGATCAATGCCAAATGTTGCTCTCGCTCTATTTCTTCTTTATGAACGAACACAATCAAACTGGAATGCATACATCGACATACTTCCTAGTCAATTTAATACACCGTTATATTTTACTGCGGAACAATTAAATAAATTAAAACGATCAAATTCACTTTGTAAGATATTTGTCTTGAAATGATTGATTTCTTCTAACCAATAAATCTGTATCGACAGGCGATGTTTTAACACATATACAACGAATCGCAAGACAATATTGTTACTTACATAATCTTTTAAAAGTAAACGAGTCTATCTCTTTGATTTTCATTTGAAAATAACATTTCACTGTTTAGAGTCAATTGTCCTTATCAAAATTAGCGGAGAATTTTTCTTATGATTCATACAGGTTCATATTCAATTTTTCAAGGCAAAACAATTGATTCGGTTTGATTTCAGATGGGCAGTGAGTGCTGTTTCAACTCGGCAAAACAATATCTTAAATAGTCGTGGCGAACCTCAATTGGCTCTAATTCCTGTCATGGATTTTCTCAATCATCAAAACGGTCGCGAAGGCATTCATTACGATTCGAATCTTGGACAAATCGAATGTCGAACAACGAAAGATATTCGAGAAAACGAACAAATATTCATCTTCTACGGTAAACGAACCAATGCTGAGTATTTAATTCACAATGGTTTTGTACCGAATGACGTTAATCCCAATGACGCATATTTATTAAAATTAGGTAACTTGAATTTTATTATTTGTTTTTTGCTTTTACAAGATTTGTTTAGCGATATCGAAAACTGATAAGGCATTTGAAGAGAAAAGTAAACTCTTGCAACGTTATGGTTTACAAGTGTAAATATTCATTTCTTTTTTTAATGAAAAAATAAATTAGCAATGGAGAATTATAATTTAGATCGGATAAATTCGAACTATTTGTCGATAATGAACTTTTCAATCCATCGATATTTATTTTTATCAAAATATTTCTTCTAAATCCAGGTAAAATTGCTAAATTATGAATTGATATCACTCGATACTTTCGTTTTTCTTATATAATTAGATGAAATTTCGAATATCTTATCGGCTAATTTGACCATTGATGAATTCTTCGACAAATACGCATTAGATCGAGATAATGATATTCGATTATTTCTCAAAACTCGTCTTCAATTATTAATACGTTCATTGAACTTATCATCAAGAGAACAAACTGATTTAATTGATAGTTTATTAATTTCAGAGAATGATATTTTAACAAAAGCTTTTCAAAAACTCGAGACACCTTTTTAAAAAAAAACTGCTTTTTATGACAATTGTTTGCTGTTGATTTGCCCTTTTTTTATGCACTACTAGTCATCTATACTTCGACTGTTTTGTGTTGATTTGTTGTTGGACTGTAAGTTACATTAATACTCGAAAATATAAGACCCATTGAACGATGAACAGGTCCGATCATTGCATCGCAGAATGCTTGAACATAAATGCCTGATTCAGAAATCATTGATTGCATCAAACGACGAGCTGGAACAGCCATCCATATCATCATAAATGTATAGAGACCAAATGTTAAACCCCAGAATAACATCAATGGTAAACCGACGAGAATTGTTAAAAGTCGATAGATAAATAGTTTACTATATTGATAGACGTAATTCGAGGCTGTATGAAAGAATTCCCAACTGTAGGCACTTCGATCGGGCTCGGCAATGACATTATAAAAATCCAACTAGATAAAAACGAGAAGAATGAATAAAATTGTTCGAATGAAAAGCAAATATTCATACTCGAAGATGTTTATTGATATCATGTGGATCTCGGGTATCAGTTTCTACTGGTACTCTTGCTGTTGTTGTTGGTGGTGGTGTTGGTGTAAATACAGGTGTTATTGTTGGATACATCATTGATTGTTGTTGATATGAGTCGGCCATGTATTCTTCAATCTCGAATTTTGTCCTTTGTTTTTCAGTTCGAATATTTATACCTACTCGAAATTCTCAGTTTATCTCTTACTCATTGAAATAGATAATGAATGTGATTACACTGTTGTCATGAAATAACGTCAGCTTTTTGATAACAAGCTGCGTTAGAATTTCAAAAAAAAATGCACTTGTCATCTTTCATTAACATGAATTTATAAATAGTTATCCGTTCTATTCCCTATCACAGCATCGATCCTGCATGTAATTGCACAATCTCGAACAAAAATCACCATAAGAGATAGATCACATACACAAGAATATTGGTGGTCCGAAGGCAGCGGTTTATCATCAAAGATTCTGAAAACCACCGTTGCCACTCCATGACCATCTTTTTGCCTTTTGAAGTCAAAGATTATTTTCCAACGAGAGGAAAAGAACTTGTTAATGTCATGTTGATGTATCTTCTGTTTTTTTTTATTTTCGTTCAATCGAGAACAGAAACAAAATATAGAAGAACAAAAAACAAAATATAAGCCCACACATCCATGCTTAAAATCTTTTTTCACTTAAAAAAATTCTTCTTCTTGTTTTCTTGATTTCATATCAAACGAATGAATTTATTTGAAGATTTTGCCTTGGTTGAATTTTTTGCCATTGAAGTCACCTTCCCATGTGAAGAATTGGCTAACTAATTGTTTGGTTTGTTCATCATCAGGCGACAATTTTTTCCATGAATACGATTCATAATCAACTTGCCAGTCGGATGCAAGTTCGAAAGCAAGACCTTGTCCACGCCAGAACCAGAGACCAGCAATGGTATTGTTATTGTTTTCACCATAGACACACATGCTTGCAAATGCATTCTTACGTAATTTTTCTAAACGTTGGAACATACCGGAGACTAAATTACATGTCATGAAGACTTGAGTTAAATCTTCCGGATATTTATATTCGCAAAGCCAGATCGATAAATTATCTTTATCGTAATGATTCCAAAAGTATGGAATGGCTTTTGTGACTGTGTCTTCGTTTGAATAGACACGTTTGAATTCATCCATGTTGAATGAAGTTTTGGGCATTTCAGCGAATGGATCTTTTTGTTTCGGTTCGTTAGCAAGAGCGTCATCGGCTTCGTCACCATCATCGACTTCTGGAGCTGGTTTTTCCTTTTTCTCAGCTGGTTTAGCGGCTTGTTCTTTCTTTTTGTCACCTTTGGGAGCTTCAGTAGTTGTTTTTGCAGCAGGTTTAGCTTGTGCTTGTGAAACTTCAGCGTATTTCTTAGCTTTAATAAGAGAAAACAAAAAAGGAATCAATATTGAATTATTTCGAATGAAAATTTTACCATCGAATTGAGCTGTTTTTTCGCATAATTTATAATCTTTGCCAAGAACGACTTGAAATTGTTGTTGATTGATCAATGTTAAGAACCAACGTGTAACATTTGGATATGGTTCTCGTAAACTTGGTTCGATGATCTATTTCAATAGAAATTGTGTTTATTGTTTTATCATACAATTAATTCTTTTCATTCCTACCCATTGAAATAATAAAAGTAAATCACAAGCAACAGCAATATCAGCCAAGGTAATACGTTCACCAACAAGATATGTTCGTGTACGAAGATGATTGTTAAGTAATTTTAAGATGTTGCTTAATTCCGATTTAGCACGTTCGTTATTTTGCTTATTGAATTGCATAATACCCATGCATGGATAGACCAATGTAGCCGATGTTGGATTGATTTCACGGTCAGCATATTCGATCCATTGAAGAACTTGTGATTGTTCGACTAAGGTTTTACCACGAAGTTGTTCATTTGATACTGAAAGACGGGCGAGTGTGAGAGATGAAATTCAATGTTCAATTAAAATACATACAGAAATGAGCAATGGCGTTTGTTTCGAATAAATAAACACCAGCATCATTCTCATAAGCGGGTACCTACAATCGAAATGAAATATTTGTTTATTTGTGTTACGGAACAGATTTGAAGTTCGTACTTTGCCTGTTGGAAATTTTTTAAGATATCCTTCTGTTTGATTAGTTTCGTTCATTTTAAATTGATTTTGACCAGCAACAGTTAATTGTGCTCCGCTGTATTGAGCAGCAATTTGTGCTTTGTAAGCACGGAAGTTACCTGGAAAGGTGTAGAGTGTCTACAAAAAAATGGGCTCATAATGAATGATTTCAGATTCGAACGGATGAGAATCTACGAACGCCTTTGCCTTGGTTTGATGCCATGGTTTGTAAATAAACGAAGTAAGAGACGACGGATGTTTATGAATCTGAAATAGAAAAAGCGATTTGTCGATTCGATAAAATCAAGAAAAATGTTTTCTTCGTCGACAACATCGATCTATTTATTCGTATGAAAAGAAAAACGTGGAAATCATGAAAAAGTTTTTCGAATGGAGGCATTTTGTTTACGAGCATTCGATAGGTTTATATAAACGACAAATAGTTAGCGAACAAAAAAAACAATAAGTAAATAAATATGATGAAAGTATATCTCTCTGGATCGACCTGATCATAAACGAATGACTCATAAAAGTAACAGCATCCTGCACAGAATGGAATATTGGATCTTGATAAATATACTTCGGATGGAGTCCATCTTTTGCATAGTTTCGATTTTCTAGGAAAATAATCGAATTATAAATTAAGAGAATCTGATAAAATAAATTTACTGATGTTATTAAATTGATATCCGTGTAAATCAGATCTGAAGCGCCATCTTTATCGAGTAGCGCAATACTCTTCTTCACGCAATTTATTAATAAAACGAAAAAAAAGAACGAAGAAGAACTGTTCTTCGAATAGATTAAGTTTATCTCCATGAATAATAATGAAAATTGTCAGACAAATGCCAACATATATTGATAATTCATGTCAATTACAAATCTGCTATCTATTACTGAAAGAAAAACGCTAACTAGTCTCTCATTTATTCTCTCTTGTTCTTGATAATCATCGACATGATTCGATTTGAGAAGCATCGTGATTGTATAATCAAAATTTTGCTTTTATCATCAAACTTCAAGATAACACATGTTATTTATTCTCACAACGTCTTTGTTGTATCATAAAAATCAACCTTGAGTAATTGTCAATCATTTCCGGTACATGTCGACATATCATGTCTGTAAAATAAAAAAACTTTGTATAAATTTTTAATTATTGCAATTGAATATGAAAATAATAAGTGTGTTGTCATCGAGATTATCGATCAATGTTAAATCAATATTTGACAATTATAATATATTCCTCGATATGATTCGATGCAAATCTGTCTGTATCGAAATTGAATAAGATATTTTTACTACGTAGGCAAATTCGCGCTATTGATAATAGACAGAATTTGTCTAACTACAGATTTCCTTTCGGATACCATATTAATTGTATTGTTACTTAATTCGGTACTTGATGTGTGTATGCAGATATATGTATACATATAAATATCTGTCATAGTCGTTACTATCCTTCGAAGGAGAAGAAGAAGAAAAAGAAGAAAAAAAAGAGCGAGAAAAGAATCTCTTTTTTTTCTAGTTGAAGCAGATGATAATGATGTATTTTGCTTTCTTTGTTTCAGATTGGTTATGACAAACATCGTCGTCGATTTTTCTTCTTTCATTGCTATGCTTTCGATCGATCACTTGCTTTACTCCTTGCTTCTGCCGGTTTCTTATCTTAACGATGCCGCCATGTATATATATCTGTTTGACACTAGTGTGCGCGCAATGTCGCTTGCATATTCCCTTTCTCTTTCTCTCCATAAATAAATATATATATATTTATATATTTCTATGTGTTTCCAAGAGTCATCATCTACCGTTGACGATGACGACAAGTCAACGCAAAAAGGATAGAGATCACATATCTTTCTTCGTTTTTTTTTCCAGCATTTCAGTCGTCTGCTCGAACATAGATTGCTCTTGCCTGTCTTCCAGTGTGCGCATTGAATGTAAATTAGTTTGGTAGGTTGCTGAACATCGTGAATGAATATTTGACATTGTCGTCATCTTTTCCTTCTTTCATGCATTTGATTTCTATTCTTTTCCTTTAACTCTTTGTCTTTTTTTCTTTAATGAACATTTGTGTGTGTGTGCATGTCGTCGTTTTTTTTCTCTGACATGCTCAGTTGTCAATAAATGAGGTAAGTAAAACACGCTTGTTATTCGAATTAAAGACTTGGGTGGAGTGAAACAGTGATAGAAAGAAGATAAAATAGAGAAATGAATGGCTTATATCCTCGCCTTGAATATGATCACAGCATATCTCTACTAACATATAAACACACGCGAAAGGTTATTGTTTTCACATCTTGTCTCAAACAAGACCGACTACAGCCAATTCAAGAAAAAAAAACTACGAGAGTGTATACATATACATATATATATATACACATCTATATGTGTATATGTTATCTTTTTTTTATCATAATGTGTATTGTAGCAAAAAAAATGTGGATATTTATAGTTGATTATTGTTTGAAAAAAGAAGTTCCTGCAAATGTCTCAAGTATGTAGGCGGTCGATCAGCAGAGAGTTACACCGATTATGAAGAAAAGAATGATTATTATTTTTTGAATATAAACGAGCCGAGAAAAGGAAAAAGTCGATTTCAGATTCAAGATTGATGCAGCTTGGCAAATCATCATCATCTCTATCTCTCTCTCTCTCGCTCTCTTGAATGTAGTGGCGTGTACCATCGCTCTTTTTCTCTTCTTTTTAGTTTGTCTGATTGCTGTTGTGTATTACTACACGAAAGATGTAGTGCGTGTGTGTGTCTCTATAAAAGATATAAATCTGCTTGTAAAAGAAACAGAGTTGATGACGACAATATATATATATATATATTTGTGTGCGCGAGCGCGCGTCGATGAGAGGGAGTAAAAGGAGGGTACAATGACGCGACAACAGCGAACGGTTTTGTTTAAACGCGAAAACCTAAAAGCGAGAGCAGTAGAGTAGCGCAAAAGCGACAGCGAGAGAGAGAGTGTGAGTGAGTGAGTGAGTGAGAGAGAGAGAGAGAGAGAAGGAAGAGTTATGTGTTCGCCTTTTCTTAGTATATGCGTGTGTTGTTCTGTCATTCATTCTCTTCTTTTTTATTCTTATTCTTCGGTGCCACACTAACGACTCTACACACCGACATGACAAAAAACGGTATGTACATAGTAAATTATTCTTCTTGATCGCGATTTCTATCACAATTCTTACAGTTGTATTTAACAAAAAAAGTAACTAAATGTAAGTAGAAGAAGTTATGTAGGAATAGTTCGTTTAACTGATTGTCAAGAAGTGCGAAATAAATAAACAAAAAAATAAAAGTAAAACGATAGCGACTAAGCAAGCAAAAAATGAAAGTGGTAAAAAGCATTTGATTAAATATTCAACTGATGTTTAACGAATCACATGTACTCCTATGAGCATATGAATATATGTACATATTTAAAAAAAAGACGAGCGAGAGAAAGGCAGAAGAATAGAAACTACTCTATGAAAAAATATGTAAGTAATCGAGAGACATACATACATACATATACAATATGATATATGCTGCTTACTCATCGATTTGTCTGCTTTATTCGTGCACATAAACATATACACAAGGGTACAAAGCACACGTCAGCATCGAGTGCAAATAGATGAAAAAAATATAGAAACAACTCGCACTCTTTTTGTCTCTCTCTCTCTCCCTCTCTCTCAACCTCTTTTGCTCGATAGTTTGCTTGGCTTCTCACATCTATTCATCTATCCTTCATTTTCTTCTTCTTCTTCTTCTTATTTTGCTCCTACGATTAGAAGCCACTACTTCTTTTATAACAACGACTCCTATCACACACGCGTAGAGCACTTTCTGTGATCATTATCATCAACAATAACACAAGCAGTGAACGAGACGAGCGTGCCAGCGAGTTTTTGTTTCGTTATAAAGAAAAAGAGAAGAGAGAATCGTCTTTCTTGACGTTGTCGTCTTCTCTTTTACTATTGAGCATTTTACTTGTTCTTGTCTCTGTTGTGTGTGTGTATGGCGGGCAGATACTGTTTCCGGTTAATTGCGACGGTCGTAGTCGATTTTTCCCCCTTCTCTTTTCACGCACACTCACACATGCTGCTCGTTTTCTTCCTTTATTTTATTGCCAAAAAAAAACGAGAAACATTCTCACTCTTCATACATACATACATATTTATTTTAATTCTTCTTTCTTTTCTTTTTTCTTCTTCTTCGTCTTCTTCTTATGTCATAACTCATCCTTGCTTCTTACTTCTTGCATACCTTTCTTTCCTTTGATTCAATCTCGTTTTTTTCTTCTTCGCTTCTCTTTTCTCATTCCCTAACTAAACGTTTTTTTTTCTTCGTTTTTCTTTCTTACTCTGTTTTTTCTCACATACATACCAAAATCTATCTTACACGCAAACTAACTCGTCAAACTCCGCCCCATCGAATGGCATCGCATTCCATTTCACTAATACGGAAGAGACTTTGTTTAGTAATGCTAACAGAAAATCAACACACCCAGGTAGTAAAATCAAATTAAGACGCACATAAATCCTACTGTAAGTGTGTATGTATGCGTATGAAATACAACAACAACACAAAAAAACAGAAAAAGAAAAGTGTCAGTAATCGATGTTGAACATTATCGACGTTTGACATCGATAAAAAAAACACAAGAAGAAGAAGAAGAAGAAGCGGGCATAACCTTGTCTGTGTATTCATTTTTCTTTTTTATACTAATCATCACTGACCGATCAGAATGAGAAAGAGAATAATAATGAGTAGATTTCTTATTTCTAGATGTGATGTTCACACGATGATGCTATGTGCAAGAGCAGAAAAAGAAAGATTCATCTTTCATTCCCGGTGGTCGTGTGTTTTGTATGTGCACTTCATATTCATTTCTTTTTTTGATCAGTAATAACAACGACCATGAGCAATAGCAAAGAAACTATGACAAAAAAGCAACAAGACGACCTTGCTTCAACTTTTAATAGTATGGTTTCTTTTTTTTCTCTTCGAAGAGAGAGAGAGAGAAAAATTATTTTCATATATATTTCTTTTTTTTTTCTTTAGATCTCCCTTGGGCTCTCCCATTGGGTTTTCCATCAATACCAACATTCGGAGCGTTTCCACCATTCGGTCTACCAACGCCGAATTTCTCATCATTGAACAGTTTTCCTTCGACCACCAGCACAACAACGGCTACTACTACTAATTTTCCAGTACCTTCATTACTCTCCAAAGATGCCACCGCTCCAGCATCAGCAGCTGATCTATGGCCGAATGGTCTATCCAGTTCGAATACAAATGTCGATTACAATGAATATATCAAACAATTGGGTCTATTTATGAATGCATTTAATGAGAAACCAAAACAAACTGAAAAAGATAAAACAAAATGTAAACTGAAGTTTTTTGTTTTATTTGGTTTTATTAGTAAAATCTATTTTCTAGCTTCATCGGTTATCAAATCTTCCAAATCGAAATCAACAACATCTACGAATCATTCTCATTCATCTGATAAATCCAACGGTAAAACATCATCATCATCAAAACACACCGATGATTCGTCTCATCCACGTCCAACATCTACCTCATCCTCGTCGACATCATCACGTCGTTCAGCGTCCAATCGTCAATCAAAATCCTCGGCAACTACGACAGATTCAACTCCACTCGATCCATTAGCATTTGCCAATGCTGCAACTGGTGGTCTTGCATATTCGTATTTTCTTCCGTCTCTACTTTCTCAATCAACAGGAGCAAATACAAATTCATCTTCTTCGACATATCCATTCTCGAGTTTATCATCATCGTTATTAAATCCATCGGCTGCACTTTATCCGTTTTTTTCACCTGACTGGTTAGCGGCATCGTCATCATCGAAATTTCTCGAAGGTTTTCCAAATCTATCAACCGGTAAACTTCGAATTCCAAATCAATTTTAATTTTATTTTCTATTTTTAGATTCTAAACAATCAAATTCACAACCTCCAGTAAAGAATAAATTCTTTCATTTCTTTCGTTCGTTTTCTTTTCACATTCATACTTCAGATAAAATCCAAACAGTCACAAAAACATATAACATCTGAAAACAAACATTTGCCAACACTCAACGAAACACCGTCATCGAAAGTAGACAAACGAAAACAGAAACAAACAGAATCGATTGCGTTTTCACTTTTCTCTTCAAGGCAAAAAAACGAGCGAAATCAATTCGTGATTTAACGGAAGAACAAGAAAAAACCAATCAATTGAGAACATCAACAGCTCTTACGAATCCGAGTCTTCTTCATACCGCTCTAGTGAAATCATCGAATGATCTTGTTTGTTCGCCGTCGTTTTCGTCAACAATCGATTCGACATTCAAACCAATTCTATTCGATAATTCATTTCTCAATCAACAAATACCTCACGATCCGTGGTCGATTAAGACGAAAACAGATGAGACTCATTCAACGAATACAAATGGTAATACACCGTCGAATGAAGATGGTAAATACGACTAATCGAAATTGAAATTTAAAAAAAAATTCAATCCGAATTTGTAGATGATTCAGATCCGAATCCAAAACGACGAAAAACCGAAGAAATCAATGAAGCTTTAATTGGTATTCCGTTGACTCGAGGGTAAAGATCGTGTTTGCTTTTTGAATAGAGAAGATCAATCGATGATTTTTTAGTTGGAAACGAGTGACGATCATTCGTGCAATCACTCGAACAGGTGTTCGTGGCGATGTTTTCTACTACGGACCGTGCGGAAGAAAGTTACGTTCATTTCAAGAAATCGATCGAGTAAAAAACTCATCGAAACTTGTTGATTTTTTGAAAATTATCGTTATGTTTAGTATCTATCGAAGAAGAATATCAAAGAACTCGATCGATCACATTTTACATTTAGCTCAAAAGTTCATCTCGGACATTTTCATGAGCCGAAAGAAGGAGCTGATGGCAAAGTAATTGATTTCATTCATTCGTTCGTTTGTTGGAAACATTCTTTTTTTTGTTAGACAATCTTTCAGGAATTTACTGATGATGAAATATTCAATCGAATTCTGGAAATCAATCCGAAATTTCGTCGAAATAAATTCGATTACGAGAATGAAACTTCGAGTCCATCGGTTACACCGAGTCAAAATAACGGCACGCCAGATCATTTACAAACAGATCTATCGTCACAAGAAAATCGAAAATTCTACAATGAATTCGATATGAAAACACAGCATGATGCCATGCGTTTACTACGTAATCTAACGGGCGATAATAATTCAAATGAATTTCTCAAGGCGATTTTCGAACAACAAGAACAACAAGTTGATATTCCGAAGAGTTTTTAGAGAAGAGTTTTTGATTTTTATTTAGGAACAAGAACGACAACGTCAAGAATTGGCCTATTTGAAACAAATGGAATTGAAAAAACGACAAGAAGAAAAATTGATGTTAATCGAACAGAAAAAAGCCGAGAAAAATGCAGAAAGAGAAAAGAAAATCGTAAATATTCTTTGCTTAAATACATGATAAGATTTTCGTTTTTCAGCAAGAGAAATACATGGAAATCGTTCTTGCAAAAGAAAGAAAAAGTATTGCTGAAGATATGCAACTAAGAGATCTTAAAGTACAAATTCTTTTTTTTTTGTAAATTTCGATCAAGAACTCTCTTTCTAGCCACTTCCAAACTTAAAACCGGTGGATACCGTTCGTCTCTCAATCGAAGCCTTCGCTAATTCACTAATGATAATTCAATTTCTCAATAATTTCAAACATATTCTTCAAATTCGTACGTCTATTCTCTCTCTCTCTTTCAAACTTAATCCTATCTTCTTCTTGAAATTTAGCTGATAATCTCATCCCAACATTGAATACTCTTCAAACATCATCAACTCGAGAACTCAATTCTCTCTGTCAATCTCTGTTAAGCATCGCTCTCGAAGATCCCGGCATACCGAATCCGAAAAAAGGCCTGACTAATCTCGGACAAAAACTATCCGAAATCGATATTACCGAACATACATTCAGCGAAATTCTTCGGTTATATATTCGCGAACGAAATGGTTTCGATGATAAATTAACGCAGACTCTATCAGATACGTCGTTTCAAACGTTATCGATCGATGAAAAAATCGAAATTCTCGCGTTTTTATGCAACGATTTAGCAGCAAATAAACAAATCGTCGAGTAAGACAAAAAAACCAAAAGCAAAAATTCGATATTGATTTTTGTTTTTGTTTAAAAAGGGAAGTCGATCGTCATATCGATGAACTAACAGCATTAAAACATGAAAAATTAGAAATCGAAAAACGTCTACGTCGTTTGAAACTCGAAAAAGCCAATCAATTAAAAAATCGAGATAAAGATCTCAACAGTTCAGACAACGAAAGTCCTTGTGAAAGCGATCAAGAATCTACTAAAAACGAAGACGAATCATCGGCAATTAGCAACGATCTAGCCGCGGCCAATGCCGATGATCAAGATATTGAAAATCTCGACGAAACAAAGATCGAAGATCTAGACAAACGTTTAACTCTTGTTACACGAAAATATCTGCTTATTAAACGTCGTGTTATTGAAAAACAATCGCAAACTCGTGCACTTCATCTCGGACAGGATCGTTTTCGTCGACGATATTGGTATTTTTCTCATTTATCTGGTATTTTCATCGAAGGATTAACAACTGGTGACATATCAGCCGATGAAATCAAAGATTCTGTTGAAAACATGACGAAACAAAAGCTCGACAAAACCGGAGAAAATCTTCCCGTATCAAAATCGACGCAACGAAAAAAACAAACAACTAAATCGACTTCGAATTGTTCCGGAACGAACGCCGACGAACAACAAACGAATCAACCGACGAATGATCTCACGTCATCGTGCATCAAAACCGAAAAAGAACAAGAATCAATTCCAAATGAAACCGATGACAATCTACCACTGGATTTATCCTGTTCGAAATCGAAACGTTTGTGTAATAACAACTATTGGTCATCGAAAACAAATGTCAACCAAAAAATCGATCCATTCATCGATATCAAACAAGAAAATATCCTCAATATATCGAATTCAGATAATCAATATCGACAAATCGAACAATCGATTCGTGAACAATTTCAATACGCACAACCGTTGCCGATATCCGATGGTGAGAAAGAAAGACAAAAAAAAACGAATCAATTCAGTTTGAATCTTTGTGCTTTTAGATGTTCAATCCGGTTGGTGGATTATTCAGTCAGTTGACGAGTTAAAAACTTTCATGAAATCATTAGCTAAACGCGGTCAACGCGAACGATATTTATGTCGAATGTTACAACGTTATTTCGACGTTCTTAGCCAATCGCTGTCGAACACGAAAGTCGATCTCTCATCGCCTTCGAGCGAAGATTCTACTAATCTTCCCGAAGAGAATTCATCGAATGACGTTACCGAAACGAAGCCATCGAATGGCAAGCAAACGCACGGCATGGATATTCTCAATGAAATCTATAATTTCTCGCATCGAATCGTCTCGTCAAGTCTTCATTGTCGATCGTATAACGTTCATCAATCTCGCAAACGTTTGACTTATTCGGATATTCAATTGAAAGGCTCGGATATTCTCGATGAAGCCAAAGATCTGCTAGCTGAAATCGAACGAAATATCGAACGACGATATCTCAAACATCCGTTCGTTCGTAAATATGAAATCAATGTCTCATCGATCAATCGCACGAATTCATCGAACGACGAATCATCGAACGAGCAAACGTCATCGTCTCGATACGACGAAGTACCTCAACAACTCGAACGTTGGCGACGGACAGTCTACGAATGTCGAACGCCGGCTCAATTGGCTCTTTGTTTAACTCAACTAGACCGTTGCATCGCTTGGGAACGATCGATTATGCGTGTTTTCTGTGAAATATGCAATTGTGATACGGATGAAGAGAAACTGTTGCTCTGCGACGGATGTGATCACGGTACACATACGTTTTGCTTTCTTCCGCCAATGTCATTCATACCGCCGAATGATTGGTATTGTTATGTCTGTATTGGCAAAGCTAAAGGAGAGAATCTTTGTTTCGTTTGCGGAAACAAAGCTGAACGTGAGTTCAATCGATGTGATCATTGTGGCAAATATTTTCATGAAGATTGCTTGAAAAATGCTCGGCAATTCAAAGGCAAATGGTTCTGTATTCTATGTGCGGCGAGTGAATTGCCTGAGACAGATTCAACGAAGAATGTATGACAGACAGTTTTGTTTTTCTGAAAGATAAATTTACATTGTTGATTGTTCTATAGCAAAATGCTCGGCAAACATCTCGATCAACGACGAATAATCGAAATCGAAAATCGAAAACAAATACGGCAAGTCTCGTTCAAGAATCACATTCGAATTCATCTCATGGCGATGCAACATGTGAAAATACGGAACTAATCGATGATGAGAATTCTTCATCGCCTCCGCCTCCTCCGGTTGTAACAAATTCGAAAAAGAAATCATCGAAAAAAACAAAAGTAAGTCAAAACTTATAAAATCTTCTCGTTGAATTCCTAAATGAATTATTAAATAGTGATATTACAATTGCATAACTTAATCGTCAACACGAAACTGCGAATATTTTAAAGAAGAAGATGGTGATGATAGTCTTGTAGGACAAGCGCTCGATCAATTATTTACTACGAACAGTTTTTCAACATCAGTATTCGCATTTATTGTCCTTGTATATTATCATCTAGAATGTCAGATTGTAAATGTTTTCTCTCTCTTTCTTTGTACATGTGTGTGTGTGCGTGTGTGCGTAGTAGCAAATTCATAAATAATCGAGAAGAAAATGATGACGATCACTAGAAATATATGTTTAACTGTTTGTTTTTCTTTGTATTATTTAACAAGTAATATAATGTTTGCTCGATTTCAATTAAATTGATCAATAATATTTATTATGTTCGAATTTCAATTGTTCTATTAGTACGTAACCGTACAACTGATATTCTTTCGTTCGATTTCAATAAGACGAAATGTTTGCGCTTGATCGATTCGATTTGCACATGAGCATAGAGATGAATTCTGATTTTTGATATAGAAATAGCCGGTTGGTAAACGCGATTGAAAGATAATTGTTGAATTTGTTCGAATACAATTCGATTGTTGATCGAGTTGAATGATTTTCAAAAAACGATTGACATGTTCTTTGCCGTATTTCATTCGAAGATATCGTTCATCGGATAGATAAAATTCTGGTTTACGTCCATCGATTAACAGAACGTATTGTTCCGATCGAAGACATCGATGTCGACGAGGTGTACCGTTGTTTGTCAAGAGAAAAATCGAACCTGTTTCGTTCGACGATTGACCTAATCGAACTTCACGATTGACAATAATAACCGGTAAATTTGTGTCGACCGTAACCAATTGAACGTAGGTTATTACGCCTGATTGTTTCGTTAATGACCAAGATTGTTTACTTCGATTGAAAAAACCGACGACGGGATAATGATCGGAGAGTTCGATGAGAGGAAGATTTTTCGAATTGTAAAATCGATGATGACTACCAAGAGAATGCCATTGCTTCGAAGCCATTCGATCGATGATTAAATTAAACCACGATGCATCTTTGGGTGCATGATTTTTAACCAGAAAAATATAATCTAATAATTGACTACCATGTCGAGCATTTGTCATTGCGTTATACGAACTATCCCAACTGCAAGGTATACTTGTTGGATAGAGAGTTTGTGATTGAAGATTTAAAATATCTAACATATTCTCGTATTGTTGAGTATGATATTTATCGATATTGAAATCGCCAAGTATGAAAACAAGTTCATCTTTTGAAAGATTTCGTGTTTGAATAAACGTATTGATTTCTTGCATTTGTTGTTCACGAATTTTATCTTCACCTTGAAGATAACAACCACGATAATCATTCGGTTGAAGGTGCGTACCGAACACATGTATAGGATATCGAGATTGACCGTAGAGAATCTTTGCATAAACAAAACCTGTTCGAACAAATCGATGTGCACTACATGCATGATTGAATAAATATTCGATCGTATAGACAATTGGCCATTTACTGAGAATAATCACACCACCACCAACGAATTTCAATGAATATTCACCAACATGATCGTTCCATCGTTCATTCCAGTTGTGTTTATGATCTTCATTGCCGAGAATCGGTGTACTGTATGAATATGTTTGATTCAATGCATGGAGAAGAATTTCACTTGGTTTCGTTTGAAAAACTTCTTGTAAACAAAGTATATCGTTTGTATAAATAAATTTTGCTTTAGTTAGCAGATGAGCACGTGTTATTTGATCACGTTCGAAAACAAGAATGCTTGGTAGAAACATGACATTGTATGTCATTAATGTGATTTGATGTAAATCATCATTTGTTCGACAGATGAAAATCAACGAAAAGAAGAGAACTACTCGTTTCATTTTCGTTACCATAAAGGAATAAATAAAAATATCTCGTTCGATTTCTTCGTCTTATCAAATTGACATTTTATCGATAAACTTTTTGCGTTGACTTATTTTTTTTCTTCTTAATATGATTTTTTGAAATAAAAGATTATGATCTAGTTATAATCGTCGATGATATAAACAACGAAACATTCATGTCTAATCCCGTGCATATTATCTTACAGTTGAAATAAAAAGCTAGGCAATCATTTCAACAGTAATCTCGTTGTTGTCACTTATATGTGTGTATAAACACATTCATATTATCATACATTATCACGTATTCAATCTTTCATTTGCAATCAAGTGCATACATCAAATGCATCATTCGATTTTTCTCTTTCTCTCTTCTTTCCTTTTTATATTTCGATCAACTGTATAGCGTACTCTTAACTATCACGCTTCCTGACTTTGTACTTCGAAAAGAAAAAGGAGGAAAAAAATTACGCAAGAGTCATACATTTGGCCGGATGCTTATAATGTTCATATGCATGTCTATATGTTTACATCATCTTGCTGAACATATATATATCTTTTCTCTGTCATTTCGACGCATCTTCATATGATAACGAAGGATGCTCGCAGCAACAACTGATCATAAAAGTCATTATGCTGAACAAATTCATTATGAAGTCGAATGGACAGAAGAGATTCCAACAGGTATTTCATGGCTTAATTTATTAACTGCTCAATCCATACCGGAAGAAACCGATATTGTTGAAAGTCCACATCCACAATCGCCTGTACGACGTCCTAGTGAAAGTAGCTGTTCATCAGCAGCGTCCGTCGAAAGTTGTTATGTTGTATTGGAAATTCAACGACCTCGATCAGGAGATGAAGTATCGAATAAGATAGATAATGAGACGGAAGAAGCCGAAGAAGTCGAAGAAACTATAGTTGAAGAAATTGAAGAATTAAATTTTGCTCAAACTGCACATGATCATCATGATGTTCATATTGATCAACTTGCTATTTCAATGACAACTCAAGTAAGTTTCACTAAATTGGACCATCGTTTTGTCTTTTAAAATCTGTTTGTTTTTTCTCTTTGGCAAAAGCTACCTATCGAAGATTATGTTGTTGAACGGCAACAAGAAGAAATCGCTCCTGTTGATAACTATGCTCAAGTCACCGAAACTGTTATTTTCGAAACGCCCAATGATTTTCTTTTTCAAAAAGCTAAAACACTCAGTCGATTTACAAAACGTATGAAAGCCATGTCGTATCTTGCCAACAAAGAGAGACAACTCTCGAGTTCATCAGATGATAATGAATCGATAAAAGCAGTTAAACATAAACCTACACGAAAAATTCACGAATACCATCCAACAGCTCTCTTAGCAGCCGCAAGTAAACTACAACCGTGTTCTCCTAATCAATCGACAACAAGTCTCGATTCAATCGAAGAAAAAACGCCACCATGTGATCAAGTTCGAATAACAACAACGTTTTCTAATTTATCAACTAAACGCGTTTTAAATCCTATTCAAAATCCACGATCAGCAGGTCCAACAATGGGAACGACAACATTAACACGAACGTTTGCATTCGATCGAGCTTGTATGGAAAAATACGGACAAACAACCGAGAACAAAGATGAACCGATTGAAATTCAAGTAAAATCGATCGATGAAAGTAAAAGTCATTTTAACGAATCAACTACGACCGATCGATTAAACGATCGATCATTTGCCAATACTATTCAAACGCCATTCTATATCGGTAGTGATCGAAGTACAATCGATGGTTCAGAAATCGATCATCCCGTATCAGCAACGCCTTCTTTACTCATTCAAACCAATAATCAATCAAAAACATCATCGATTCTTTCGTCAATGAAAAAATATGCTCAAACACTCAAAAATGAATATTCTCCATCGAATCCAAATAATTCATTTAATGAACCAACTTTATTACAAGTAACATATCTCGACGGCCGACTGCCATTACGCGACGATCAAGCACGTGAATCATTTCGACAGAATCAAATGCTATCCGATTCGATTGCAAGTCGACTCAATCGAGTTCATTCGAATAAAATGTGTTCGAATCAAGATCTTTCTCAAACAACATTTCATATGTCCTATCGAAAACGAATGTTAAATCGTTTTCGAGCATTTGTAGAAAATAATTCATCGACTTCGTCGACACTACCATCATTTTCATCGTCGTCTGACACGAGACCATGGCAGCACAAGACCATAGCTGAATTATTCAATGAAAGAAAAGCGAAATCAACTCGTCACAATTAAATCCAACGCAAAATTGACAACCAACGAGAAAACGTTTTCTATTACATTTTTTTAATTTAATAAATAGTCTATGCATTTCTATTGTTTCTTTCCGTAATAAATAATAATTGAAATTTTATCATTAATAATCTTTTAATCCAAAAACTAATTCGAGAATATTCAACTTCAGTTATTTTTCATTTCCTTTCCCGATATAAAAATAGCACTGATTATCTGATCCGATTAAACATTGTCTAGAGAATCTGGTAGGCATGACGTCAAATTGTAAAGTGAAAAATTATTACACTAAGATTTCATTTTCTGTCTATTTTTTTTATTCGTATCGTTGTGTTTCTTCTTTGATTTTATGTACGTAAGTCAAATAATAAGAAGAAAAGAAAAGAAAAATATATATATATATAATGTGAACAACAATAGAAATTTTGTTGTCATATAAATGAGAATATTCAATACAAACAACAGTTGAAATATATTTATCGACTACAGTTTTTATGATAGAAAACATGAACAAAATGAAAGAATAAATGAAGACTAGCCGTCCTCAATGGTTGGATAGGAAAAGAAACGATGACTATTTGCGAACTTTCTTATGATTTATATTTCCGGTGGCTGTTGGTGGTATTGATGGATTGTATTCTGTCGTTGTCGATGGTGTTACAAATTGAATCGATGAAACATGCGAATCACTTAATGTTTTTCCTCGTTGAGATGATGGCGCGTCTTGTGAATTCATATTTCTCAACGAATGAACCGTTGGTAGAGTACTTGTTGCTCCTAAATCCGAGCTTTTCTTTGATTGTTTTTTAACTCGTGTTTTACGTGTATTATCATCGAGATCGACTAAACTATTTCGGTTATCTTGTACTTTCACATCATCATTGATCTAATCAAAACGACAAAACAAGTTAATTTTGTTTGATAAGAGAAAAACGAATTTCCTGTTTTTATTCTTACATCAGGCAAATCATTGTCTGCAGTTGTTGTTGTCGTCTGTTCATGTTGTTTAATATAATCCATCAATGCCAAATGTGCAAATACATATTGATCTTCTGTTTGTACACTTCCTGCTCGTTCGCTTCTCATTTTCATCACAGTTGCTGGCATATCAATATTCATCTTTTCTAAGTAACGTTTTATTCCGATGTCAATTGCACAAAATGTTCCCGTACGTCCGATGCCAGCTGAACAATGAACAAGAATCGGTGCCTGTGTTTGAGTTAATCGTTTGTAATAGTTAACACGTTCGAGAAAGTCTAATGCATCGTTTGTATTCGGTGGAATACCGTGATCAGGCCATTTTATATAATGTGCATGATAGATCGTTCGAACATCCGAATGATTTTTCTTTCTCAAACTTAATTTCGTCACAATAAAACTCGAAAATCTCTCGGATTCTTCGTTTTGAATTTGATATAAACCGGCATTGAGTACAGCTTTAGTTTCGGACGGCCAATATGGATAACATTTAATTGTATTCGACTCTCGAATGTTGGTTGTCATGACAATAATAACGATATTTTCCTGCCAAACCATGCGCCAAAAATCTTTGACTGTTGATTCAAGTGGTCCTATATTTAGAAGAAAAAGAACGGAAATTATTTTATTGTTGCGTTTCTTTTTATTACCTTGAGTAAAAATATATGCTTTTTCTTGATTATTGTATCCACTCACATAGTTGGCATTAATGAAGTCACTTTTGTCGTCATAATCTGGTTGCAGTTTGACACGTGTCGCTTCGCCGGGTATCACATCTCGATAACGAGATTTACTAAGATTTCGTTCATCTCTAACAAAAGAATTCGATGTCATTGAAATCCTATTTGAAAATAGATTACTTTGCTGCACGTGTATCTTTCGCAGGTGGATTAGGTAGTTTTCTATATTCTTGTCGAATGAACGCTTGTGTTTTAGCAAGAAATTCATTCGTATTTGACGATCGATTGATTGTTGTTTGTTTATCATAGTCACTCATGCCGGTTTTCCTTTCTGCTTGATTTGCTGGTATTCGTAGAGAGTTTTCATTTATAATCGAAGTATTTTTTGATTGTAGTTGACTGAAAAAAAAACGAAGAATGTCAACAGAAATTAATCAATCATAAATGTATGCAGAATAAAGAGAAAGAAAGAGAAAAACAAAATAAACATAACGAATAATTATTGTCTTCGCGTGTATGCAAAATATCATTGTTGACTATGTATTTTTTTACCTTGAGACATTACGCGCTCGATTCACTTTTGAATAATTAGAATTTTGCTGATGGTTCGAACGATAGGAATGATTATGATTATGATGATGATGGCGATAATGAGGATTATGTTCAGAGAAATAGGCTTCATCATCATCATCATAGATTTTGATTAATGGAGTGTATTGATCACGAGGTGAGACAATCGAATATGATGATGGTGATGTGTAATCATCAAGAAGTGAATAATAATATGGTTGAGATATTTGCTGTCGGATAATTGTAGGATAGGCTGAATAGATCGATGGAAGTGTTTGCGATGGCGGATAGTTGCTCATTATTTGATAAGTGAGAAAAAGTTAATCGTGTTGATATCGATGAGACAATCAAATAGGGAACTATGTGCGTGTGTTATGAGGCACAAGAGAAGAACGACGAGCAAAATGAGAGAGTATTTGATGCACTTGAGGTAGTCGAGCATGGACAGGAAAGAAAGAAAAGGGAAGACGCCTCTCACTTCTATTTTTCTTTTGCTTTTTTTCCTTTCTACCTACGTCGCATTCTATAGTATTTTTTCTTGATGACAACGATTATCGATGAATAAATGATTGAAATAGACCTGTCGGCTCAATGACATGAAAATAAAGAAGTTTAACTCGTACTGTTTCGATTTTGGTTGATATTTGACAAGCATTTGTTGTAGATAGTTAGTAACGAGAAATTATTGGTAGAACAGCAGCCAAAAAATCGCCTTTTTTGCTCTATTATTCTGTCAGATGACATGTTTGTCTTTATGTTACTAAGTGTTTTTTCATTCTGTTTTTCTTCTTTTTTTTTTCTGCTTCTCATTCGAACGTGCATCTGATGCGAAAAAAAAGAAATTACTTTTTCTCATCAGTAGTTATTCTTTAAAATCAGGGGAGGAGAAAAATTCATTATCGTATTTACTTGAAAGAAATTTCTTGAGGAATATAAGTAGAAATGGGTTCTTCTTCTTCAATAAGACTTTCATTCGATCGTCGTCGTTTTTCACTATCACTCGATGACGATGATTGACGTTTTCGTACTGCTGCTGCTGCTGCTGCCGCTGCCGCTGCAGTTGAATCATGATTTCGTCTGAGAGCTACAATTGCAACTAATGATGTTGGAGATGATGTTCGTCTCGGATTACCATCGGCATTTTGTTGATTATGAGGATGATGATGATCAGTATTAAAAAACAGAATATTACTACTTGATTTCGTTGTTATCGGTTGATATTCTTGAGTATAATATGTCGAACATATCGACTGAGAATTGGTTACTGTTGAAAGACATGTTTGATATCGAACATCGCTCTCATTTGTTGGATCGAACAGACCACCGAATGCAATCGGTATATGATCTAATGTGTAATTGTATTGATCGAGAAGAGTTTCACGTATTTGATCGGGTGTCTGCATTGAGACCTAATCGAATTAAGAAAATAGAAGAGATTAAGTCAATTGACATCAAGACAAATGAAATAGTGAAGATAATATAGAACGAACATGCGTGCAAAAGAGAGGGATGCAAGTGAGAAGTGTGCGTGTGCGATTTTTTGTTTTATTTGATAAATTCGGATGCATGGACACATAGTGTATTCTCACCCTCTCACGAAGTTTTCGAGTTAGAAAAATGGCGAGTACCTTATAGGCTATTTTGAACCATTTGGGAGCTGAAATGATAAAGATATTTTTTACCATTGCTGGATAACCTCCCTGAAAAAGAAAAAGCAAAACGTTGTTCGAATAAAAGATCTTTTTGCGGAACTTCTTTCGAATTTACCTGAAGAAGTTTAAGAATTTTCTTGCTAAGATTCATATCGAATTGCGATGCTGAACAATTTTGCATATCGTAAATAAAATTTAAACCATTTTGTTGAACATCCAAACTAAGATTTGCATTGAAACATAGAAATCAATTTGTTTTTAAACAAACAATTTACCTTTCAGTGGCAACGTCAAGTTGACAGATTAATGCTTGTAGTGCAACTAATTCTTTGTCTTGTTGAGAAAGAGAATTTGCTGATGTTGAATTAAGAAAATTTGAAGCTGTAAAACAGACAACTAGTGGCTGATTGGGTACGAACGGCTATGAAAAGAATGAAATTGTCAAACGATAAAACTTGGAGCTGTTTTCATACCAATGAAAAGAATTTATTGGATTGTATTTCGCGAATTAAATGAGGATTATTTATCCAAATACGATCAAGATTTTCACTCTTACGAATATTCTAAAAATCAAAATATTCACGAGTCGAAATATTTCTCAAAAATCCGAATACAAACTTCATGAGTTCTGTACAAAGTTATAGCTCGATTGACATCAAATTTCACTGGAATCAAAAATTTCATTGCTATATTCCACTTAACACGTGCTTCATCACTAGTAGAATTCACAGGCCATCCCATACGTTTGAGAAAACCTTGAATTTGCTACAAAAAAAACGATGTAATTGATATTAAAATTCAAATACCAGACAATTTCGTTTACGGATTTAATAATTTCAATAGGATCGTATTCGACAACTGTAACTAGGGAACAAGACATTTTCTAATGCGTTTTCTTTTTCTTATGCTTATATAGTTGACTCAAGGTTGAAATCTTCGAAATGATACTCAACCCTAATCAGACCAATAGTCGTCTGGCTTTTTTTCCGCGAAAGCCTCGCACTTTGTTCTTTGCTGTGTGTGTGAACAGAACGTAAAACATTCACACACATGAAAAATAAAACATTTTTCGGTTTGTCAATAATTGTGAAAAAAAAAGAATTTTCTACGAATTTTGCATTTCGATATATACATACACGATTGGAATCTGTAGAAGAAGATGTCGTAGGATCGATTATATTTTCACTTAATGGACGAATTTTTAACAGACTAACAGGTGTTTTAGGATTGGCTGAATTTCCATTTAAAACCTGATTTGTTTGACCTTCAACGAGAGTATTTGTCATGGTCGTTGCACGAAATGGTTTTATAGCAAGTGATCGAAACAAAGAAAACAAATCGTTCGATACTGAATGTCGTTGTTGCATGGAATTGCCTGGCAGAGTCGTTTGAGTTGAATATCGTAGACGTCGTTGACGTGTTGTTGTCGTTGCATTCGATGTCTCATAGATTGTTGTTGATGATCCCGAGATTGTACGACGTGATGAATCTTTCGTTAAACGAGTTCGTGATTGTTCATAGAGAGATGTTTGACTGGTAAAACGATGTTCGTCGAATACATCAGTAGCCATGATAGTAGTTTGTCTTTTACCTGTCGTTTACTCGTGATTTGTAGGTTTTTTCTGTCGTTTTCTCTCTTTTTTTTTCAATATTCAATAATCAATAAAAATCGATTGAGACAAGGTAAAAAAAGCAAAGCAAGCGGAACGTAATCGAATATGAAGGTGTAGGTAAATAAACGCACGTTTTTTGTATCCAATGTTGGATGTTTTTCGTTTGTAAATAGGTTCAAATGTAGGAAGCAAATCAGTTCGTAATACGACGACGAAAAACACGTTGTCTATTTCGACTACAGCTCGTTTATTCTCTTCTTCTTTTTCTCCTTTCTTTTACTTTATACAGGTAAAAGCAAAAAAAAAGAAGGAGTACGAATCATTGAATAGTTTCTTTTCTCTCTCGTCTTTTTTTTTGTATTCTCCGCCATTGTATATCAATGAAGTTTTTTTTTCTTCTCTTTTTGTCCTAATGTCCTCTTCACCGGCAATGTATTGTGTCCGATTACTTGCTCGCGTGCATATACACAATAAGGTCTCTATGTATGTTCATTGTTGTCAAAAGGGATACTACTCATCTGTCAAGAGGAAATGACGTTTTTTCTTCTTCTTCTTCTATCTCTTTTATTGTCAACGAAGAAGTTATGATTTGCACAAGATATAATATGTAAAGACACAATCCATGGCTCAGATGAAATCGGTTGATTAAATCTAATCATTAATTAGTGTTTACGTCAAAAAGAAAAACATTACAAAAACCTGTCAATATCGTCACGAACATTCCAAACATATTTTCCTAATCATGGATATTTATCAATATAAACATTTTTTTCTTGCTCGTCTCTTGATAATACAAACCTGATCGAAACCGTTGGGATTGTCAGAAACGATGATCGATCGATAACGTTTGAAAAAATACCAAAAATTCAAACATTTATTTAGAAATCGACACATTCAGTTAAATAAAAAGAAAAATCGAGAAAGAAATCTAATGCATAGAGTATATCTTCAATTTAATCGCTTGAATGATGGCATTTCCAGATAGAGAGAGGGAGAGAGAGAGAGAGAAAGAGAAAGAAAATGAGGGTCACCCTCAACTTTCCTCAAACACACATCTATTGTGTGATAGAACGAACGATGCAAACATAACGACGTTACTTAACTGGATTAGTTCAATAAGAAAATTAAACTTACATTTTCTTCTTCTTCATATCGAATGTCCATAAGAAATAGAAATATTATTGTCAAAAATATCTAGAAGATAAAAGAAAAACAATATTTCACTACCCGCCATTTCATATAAATTCTTTTTTTTCCGAAAACAAAACAAACGCAAATTGCACACGTCGATGAATTGTTCGTCAAAATAATTATTTATCTATTTATTTTATTTGTCAATGATAAATTCTTATAGTTCATTAAAAATTTTAAAAAATGAATTTACTAATTTAATGAAAGATCCTCCTGAAGGATTTCGTGTTGAACCTGATCCAAACGATTTCTCTATTTGGCATGTCGGCATATTTGGCCCGCCAGATACACTCTTTTCTGGCGGTTATTACAAAGCTATACTTAAATTTCCCGATGATTACCCTTATCGACCTCCAACATTAAGATTTCTGTCTGATATGTGGCATCCAAATGTCTATCCAGATGGACATATCTGTATATCGATACTTCATGAACCTGGCGATGATGAACGTAGCGGAGAAGAAGCATGCGAACGATGGAGTGTAGCACAAAATGTCCGATCAATTCTTTTGAGTATTATTTCTATGCTTAATGAGCCTAATATATCGTCGCCTGCAAATATCGACGCAAGTATCGAATATCGAAAATACAAAGAAGATCCTATTCAATATCCGACATATAAAGAAAAGCTCGAGTATCACTAAATCTCGTTGTTGTCTATCAAAGGCTGTCATTTGTTTTTAGTCGTCTGATTGAAAAAAGTCAAATGATTGCAAAACGAGAAGGCATTGAAATTCCTCAGACGATCGACGAATATACAAAGCGTTTCGACAAGAAATTACCAGGCATTTCCAATGATAACATGCAAGATTATATAATTGATGAAGACGGTGATGACGATGACGATGATGACGATGAACAGTCGGAAAATCGTTCTCAATCATCTCGAATCAAGCTGCATACAAATTCTGAAATTAAAATTGCAATCAAATCAACAACACAACAATATTCAACGACGAATAATTCATGTAGAGATTCAGTAAAATAGTTATATTTCAATAGAATATAGTCAATAGTAATAATTAATTATTATTATTATTTTTGATTAAAATTCATAGTGAAAGAACAAAATACAAAATGAATTAAAAGGAAAGAGAGAGAGAGACAATCAAGTCGATAAAATAAAATGGCAAAACAAAAAAGGTCTGTTGCGTGTTTTTCTTTGTAATTACTAAACATTTGGTCGTGTAACATTAAATCTACTGGCACTGTTCTATTAATTACGTACATGAGTATCTAATTGAATCAACTAAAATAGTCAAGTCAGTCTTTGCTCGTTTTCACACTGAGATAATAGCAAATTCTGACGCAAAAATAAAATAAAATAAAATATATCTATATACACATTCAAGACACTATTGCAAAGAAAAATTCTTTTGTTTGTTTGTTCAAATTGGCAAGGCATTGTGTGTATTGTTTTGGCAGTTGGTTTTATTGAATATGTAGGACAGGTGTTTGTAGAAATAATTCGCTATCAGCCGACACAATCGGGATATTTCCTGATTTGTGATAGGTGATTAAATGTTGAATAGAATCGAATTCGTAATCTTTCGTACGAATCTAAAAGAAGCAATGTATATTTAATTTCGATGAATATTAATGCGAAGGTTCGTTCTTACGACTCCCTCGGGATCAACAAGAAGTAAATGTTTGAATTGATCATTGTAGCGACCTGAGAGAATAAATTGGCCGGGACATTTCGCACTTTCACGTACGAGAAAATCACCACTATGTGCTAATAAATGTTCAGCCTAGAATATATAAATTACAAATTTGAGTTTACAAGATTATGATGACATTTATTAAAAATATACTTCTTCACGATTCATCTTTCCGTGAAACCAATTTTCTTTGTAAACATCTTGACTATTGATTGAGTTTGTTACATCTTCGAGAATAAGAAGAAAAACATTAGTTTATATTTATCTTTCGTCTGAAGTTCGATAAGTGGTCAATCGAATGTTTACGTAATTGTTCAAAAGAAGAACAAAAAAAAAACTACTCAACACTTATATACATATGTGCAACTGAATGTATTTATTCAAGAAGTAATTGAAGTTCATTTTACATGACAATATCAGATAGTTCGAGATCAAGTATTACATATGTTGCTTATCTGACATTGACCATGAACTATTAGGCATAACAGAAGGAAAAGAATATGTCTGCACCACTGCTCATCAATAATTATCTTCGATATACATCGAACATATATCTACACGTACTTGATGTCTGTTCGAGTTGATTGGTATTTGCTGATGGTACAAATTGATTTTCTTGTTCATTTTTCGTCTACGAAGAAATCGAGCAGTTCTCAAGAGAAATATGAAGAAAAAAAAACAAATCTGTTATTTACCGATTGGAATTTTTCATCGAATTCAGATGTTTTTAATGGTCTGAATGAATCAAAGAAGAATAAATAAACAGAAAACATACAAATCATTACTCATTTTGTTCAGCTGCTGTTTGTTGTGATTGTATAAATTCATTGTATCTCAATTCGAAAGCTTGACCAATAGTTGTTATAACATCGAGAGATTCATTTGGTTGACATGATAGAACGTGACAAGCCCGTTTATTCATATTATCTTTGGCGACATAAGCTACATAATCTTTTGTATCCTAAAATCAATTCATCAAAATTCGATAAGAAAAAAGTCAAAAAGAAAAACGTTGTTCGTAATACATGTTCACCAGCACTGGCAAATGAAATGCCTTCCATTCGATGTGAGCAAAGTACTTGCGAATCACTTAGTCGTTTGAGAACAAGTGCTTCGGTATTAATTATTAATTGCACAGGTGTTTGACTATGTAAAAGGTTGGCTTGTGATGCAATCATCGATTGTTCAACGGCGGTTTGTTCCGTCTAATTAAAATTGTACAGATTCGAATTGTTGTTGTTTTTTTTTCTTACTTTTCGACGATCTCGAAGTGCGATGCCAGCAGCTGCAGATACTAATCGAATGGAATCTCGTGCTACTTTTGTTCGATTTTCGAAATCAAGTGTTTTCATCGAACAAAGTACTTCAATTGAACCGAGATACTGTTGTTTTTTAGAAAAAAAGAAAAAGAAAGAGAGAGATAACAATAACAAAAACAAAACTCTTTGAACATACATTGACATTGTAACTAACACCACAATTTGAATAAAGTTCAGCATCGGAATGTATCCAACGTGTTTCCTCGTCGTTTGTTGTCATCATTGACGATAAATTCAAAACCATGTAATAATCAAAACAAAACAAATAAGAAAGAAATCGTGTAGTCAACAAGTGAAATCGATATGAAAGAAAATGATTGACAGTTTAATCTACATAGTCTTCCTCCTCGTCGTTCGTCAAGAGTAGAACAGGAAAAGAATGGATGGCTAGTAGACTTTCGAGTCAGATCAAATCAATCCATAGATGTCAGACATAGATGATTTTATTATTATTCAATAATAATAATTGGTGGGTTCTTTTTAACCTTATAAAAATCCAAATCAGATTATTGTTAGCAATGATAATTCTTTTTTTTTTATTATTACATTACAATATGTCGAGCGAACGTGTCAGTTATACTCCCGGTAGAGATGGAAGGTAGACTAGTTGTTTCTTTCGAAATTAAAAATCAAAATGTTTTACTTTAGATTTGTTCGACAACCATCCTATCAACCTCGGTCAGCGAACCCGTTTGTTGAAATCGGACGATTTTTTTACAATTTAATAACCGCTTTATTTAAAATTATGAATCTCATTCATATGATTCTTAATTATATCAACAACACGTTATCATCGTTGCCTTTCTTTGTTCGATATTTTGTTCACATTATCCTAACGATTTCCTTTCCATTCTATAAAATCTATCAAATTTATTTGGCGTTGGCTAATCGTATTTATCAAATTATCTATCCACTTTATCGTGCAGTAACATTATTAGCACGTATACTGACATTTTTTATTCAATTACCAGTACGCATAGTTACTTATCTACTTACATCATTAGAAAATCTTTTGAAAACTTTAATAATCTTAATCATTATTGTTTGTTTAATCTTTGCAATATCATTGATATTTTTGGATGACAAACAGATCGATTATATGAAATCTTATTTTCATAACAAAACGAATCAATTCTTCAATGATAGTTTCATTTAATTTTCTTTATTGAAAACGTTTTTTTTTTGTTTGTTGTTTGTAAGACACAAGACAGAACTAAATACACATACGAGCAGGTACTCAATTGAAATAAATAAATACTATGTATATATACAAAAAAAAGAAAATGAGGGAAAAAATGCCCTTGAAACTGTTTGTTATGCTGATCTTGAGAGAAAGATTCGAAAATAAACGAATGATAATCGATCTATCTATCTGACGGGCATGAAATCAGTTTATTTCCATGGCAATTTAAATGGTAATTTTTCCGTAATGGAATTGAATGCCGTTGTTGCCATTTTAATTGGATCGAAACCTAAAAAAATGACAATTCGAGAATATTTCATTTCGAAAAGTCAAATCAATCCTACTATCATCATCATCCGGCAAAGGTATAGGTCCTTTTTTATCGGCTGTTAAACGTCCTTCACATGGTTGTAAAGCTGGAGGAAGTTCTTCTTCTTTTTTCTTGATATTATACTAGATAAAAAAAACAAATGACAAAAGAACAATGATTAATTTTCTATTTTGAAAATAATCGATCCTGATATTTCGTGACAAGATAAACGACTATTAACTACGTTCTCTCAAGAGTACACTCGAAATATTAATTTGAATTGTTTACTTTTTCTCGAATATTTTGTCGAACTTCTTCGCGTTGTCGTTCCATTTTAGCATATTTTGCATTTCGTTTTTCATCGGCTTCACGTCGAGCTTCAGCAACCTAAAGATAAAATAAAAACAAAGGCTTAAATCCTGTTTTGTTTTCCTATCATCATCTCATTATTAATCTTCTTTCTTTCTAATTATCCTATTAAAAACAAACAAACGTAATTCAATCTTCGATGTTCCTCACCATGGGTGTATCAATCATACTCTTTCGACGAGGTGTCGTCGGTGTAGTTGACAGTGATGAAGGTGTGGATTTAGTAAATGGTGGTACGAGTGAAAGACGTCGTACTGGATTCGGCGTTCCAGTCGAGAGGAAAAATGTGTTAATACTAAGTTTATCCATAGATATTTTTCGTCGTCTACTGAGAGAGAAATAAAAATGCAAAATAACAAAATCAAGTAATCGACTATTATGAGTTTTTTTTTGTGTTTGAAACTATTGAAGACGTTAGTGCATGTTAATAATGATAATGTAGGAGTGCGAGACGATAGAAAATGTGTTTATATTAGTAGCAAAAAAAATAAAAGAGAAGAGACTCAAACAAAATTGCTTTCCATTGAATGTTCACTTGAAAAACGACGAGAGGGGCAAAAAGAAGAGAATATAAAGGAGGATAAGATGAAGAGAAAGATAGCAAGAAATTAATATATGATGAAGAAAAAAAAATAATAAGAGAATAATGCAGAAACGAATATGAGTTTGATTTTGTTTTTCATACTCAATCATTGTAATTTATCATTCTGTCAGAATAGAAATTGAACATTCTCCGTTGTAGTCTCTTTTTTTTCTTGTCGAACATGAACAAAGAAAGACGCTAAACTAACGGCATTTATAGCGCGTGCGCCATTGTTAAGAAGATAAAGTATGATTTCGATATAAATCATTGTCGATTCAACCGAGCACAAATAACACTTCAAATGATATACTTATTATTAATAATAAAGAAGAAGAGGGAGAGAAAAAAAAAAGAAAAAAAAGAGAAGAAATAGAAAATCAAAAATAGACTCGTTTCAATAGATGACTATTTTAGATATCACGTTGGATATAAAAAGCAATAAAATATTTCAATTATTCAACAGATTACGATGTTAACGAATGAAATATAGGATGCTATTTGCATGTATGTGTTTACCTCTGGATCTTCTTCATCGTCACCGCCACCGGCTTCCTTTTTCTCCCCATCACCGCCGGCTAATTCTAAAATACGACGAAAAAAAACGATGATTTATCAATAGGAATCATTTACAACATGATTATATTTTTCGAAGACAAACAAAACAAAACTTTACTTTTATTATCAATCGTGTTACTCATCTTGATTCTCAACGAGTTGATCGTAAACTGAATGAGTTTTTTCTTTTCTCTTGTCTTCTCTTTTCTTTTTTCATAACCAACTTATCTATCTTCTTCCTCTGTCAAAAGTTCTTCTCTCTCATTACTCGTGTCTCTGCATTTTTGTTGTTGTTCTTCTTCTTCTTATTTTTTTAAAAGCTCAATGACATCGCTAATTCATTCGGATGTGAACATCATCAAATCAGCTGCCGGCCTACATACAGAACATGGAAGCTTCATTATAATACTATCGCAAACTAGACGAACGAGTATTTGACTGAGTATTATTAATAATGTTTTTTTTCTCTTTTGCATATAGATCAACGAATGAACATCGAGCTTGTTTTGTGATCTAACTCTTATTTCCTATTGAATATTTTGTTCGGAATAAATATAAGTATATTTGAAGAAGCAAATAGATGGCCAAAGAAATGTTTCTCGATGAGAAATAATCAAAAACATATTTATTTCAGTCGAGTAGTTAATCAGTTCCCGTTTCTTGTTGAGACAAACTATTCAATTGAATAAGTAATCGAATAATTCAATATTGACAAAAGATCAATTTTCTCGTTTTCGTTATCTCTTTTTCTCGTGTATGTGTGTCATATACCTTTAACTTTATCTAACTGCGAACCCATCATTTGTTTCATGATAAATGAGGCCATGATGATTTATTAATTATGCACAGTTGAATAAATTCGAATATAGAGTCAATTGACACCTAGAATAAAACAAAAAAAAAACTATTAAATGTGTCGATTTATTCTTTCACATTGGAAATTCAATCAGATTGATGTGCTAATTCAAATAGTGCTAACATATCTCTTGACTAGAAAAACATGAATCGTGCTTTTTATCCTCATTATTATTCTTTCTTTTTTTCTTCTTCTCCTTTTTCTTTTTTTTTCTCCTCTCTCTCTCTTGTCATTACAATTCCAATTAATTCGCCCGTCAACAACTCGCTAGTATCTTTCTTTTTTTTCTCCTTGTATTTATTCTACTGTCATTTTGATAGAAAACTACAACGATCTTACTCCTCTTCTTCGTCATCGTCTTCTCCTCTTTCTTGTTCTCCTTCGTTTCTTTTGCTTCTCGGCTATTTTACAAATATAACTGTCAGTATGAGTGCATGTTCTTGTGCATAGTTCTTGTCTAGAAAATCGTAATGAAAAAAAAATCGAAGGAAACGACCATAGAAAAAAAAAATTCGATGAATACAAAAGGAAACTCCTACATCAACTTTGTTATTACAATATCTCGAGATAGAGACGAACGCGTTCAATGTCATTATGCATGTCGGCTACAAAAAAAAACGAGCGCACGAGAATGAGAAAAATCTCCAAAAAAAAACGACGGACGAAATTGCCCGTTGCTGTTACTTTTATTATTATTGTTTTGTTTTTTGCTTCAAAGTCTCATTTTTTTAACATTACTGACAGAAGATCGATCAAAACAACGCGCAAGTATATAGAAAACAGATGATCAAATGAGAATTCATCATGAAGAAAATACTTCTTTTTATTTCAAATATTTTCACAGACATTGCTTTTGGTTTTCTAGTAAATGAGATTCTCTTATTTTTCTCTCGAAAAATCAACTTTCCATCGCCGACAGATGCATACTAAATTAGAGTAAAATAAATTGAGAAAGAAAGAGAAGAAAAAAAGAAAGTTAATCAAGAACCTATGCATATGTTGTGTTAAAACAACAGAGTGAAACTGTCGGATAACAAAAAAAGAAAACTGACTTTGACATTTGTTAATGTTTCAAAGTTTTTCACAAATATTTTCTCGTTGGATTAATCAAAACATTGAACACCTTTATTTAGCACAAGAGGAAAACACATGAGATGAATGATACGATCAAGTCTCAAGATTTAGATTAGCATGTTTTCAACATGAAACCAATCGTATTCTGTTGCACACACACACACACACACACACATAAATATATAAAACCAAAGAGGCAAAAACTCATATGAACGTAGTTTTAGGAGAGACTCTACGATCGATCTGATCGGAAGAGAGAGGAAAAATGGTGTGAAAGATATTTGATAGTTATAGAATCGGTTCCCAGCGCCTCGATCCTTTTTTTTATACTTTTCTCTCTCTCTCTCTCCTTCTACACTCGAACCTACGCCGTCCGTTACATTGTCGTCGACAATGATGTGACTAGGATTCGATTCAAAAAGACTTTCTCTCCCTCTCTTTTTCCTGCTTGTCTCGTAGAACGACATGGGCATCAGTCCCACTTACATACATAGGGTGGGGAGAGAAATAGTGAACGGCAGTATTTTACTACCATGAACAAGCGATGACATCGCATGGAAAAAGGAAAAGAAAGGGGAAGAAAAATTGTAGTCATATATACGATCTAACTAGCTGTAGAATTGGAAAAGGAAGAGAAAGGAGGAAAAAAACTGAATACTCTCTTTCTCTCTTTGTCTCGTTCCGTTCTAGATTGCGTTCGGTAAGAAAGAAGAATAATGAAAAACAGAAGAAGAAGAAGAAATTCAATCAATTATTATTGTAATATTTTTTACAAGAAAAAAATAGGTCACGTTCAAAATCTCGTCTAATTAAAGCCTTCTACAGGCCATTTGAATTTCTTGTGTAAGGATTCTTGTCCACGAGCGTATTTGCCGTATTTTTCTAGCGTACAACTTGTATCTGCTGTTCGCCAGCCAATTAATCGATTCGTTGTCAATGGAATAGGGCGTGGCGATGGACTGGCATGTGCAGCAGTTGCTTGACGATCGTTTGTTGATGGTGAACGAGCATTTGATAGATGATTTTTTGGATCATACAATGAATTCTACGGATATAATTGATCAATGAAAAATAATTTTCTATTCGAATCTACTTGAAGTTCAGTGTCACTCAAAAAACCCCATCGTTGATTGTAGAATTTTTGTGCTGTCTCGATTTTTGATATATGATCTTTCCTACGAACATTCGTCGTTGAGAAATGAGAATATATAAATAATAAATGGAAAATGATTAAATCAAATTACCAGATAAGATCTTTGACAACGGAGGATTTTTTATCATTGTATTGATCAATATGTTTTATTGATGCATCCATGCTAATGTTCGAAACGAGAATCGTGCAAGTAAAATGACGAATAAAAACGAGAAAATTGAAAGAATAGAAACGAACGACAACACAATACCGATTCTAATGAGAGAGTAAACAAAACTATTGAATTCAATCGACGAACTAAATGGAATTAAATGAAAAGATGAACAAAAAACATATTACTACGTGCGAAATACCTAGAATAAATTTGTTCTGTGACTCGAAATAAATGAAAATTAATCCCAAGAGTTTTCCGATCAATTTTTTCATACGTTATCTCAAATTGAATAATGACCTAAAAATAGATTAAAATCCAGGTCGATTTCGAAATAACTGCCAAATTAGAACATGTGATCAATTCGATTTCGTTCTTTACTAATAGATGCAACAGCTGTGTCTATATGTCGCCTTATTATTTCTATGGAATGAAATCACAAGTTTCAACTATTCTTATTGAATAAAAAAACAAAGAAGTCAGCAGACAAGTCAATAGTACAAATCATGCATTGCAATGATGATAATGAAATTGGTATGTTGATTACGTTGCATGTCAATCATTTTGATATGACGAATAGAAGTGACTGATAGATTTTTGATTTTTACTGTGTCACAGTTTCCGCTTTCATTCATGTGAGAAGAAAGAGCATAACAAAAAGAAACCAAATGCACTGATCAAACAGACTATTAGTTAAGCTCGTTGACTATCATGTCGTCACAGTCCGATGATGATATATTTAATCATTCACTTGCAAATAATCATCATCAGTTGCATTTGAATTCGTTGATATTAACCACTATGCGTAATTTTGAAGATTTTTATATTGAAATAAAAGAGATTTGGAATAGTTTGTTTGATTTTCTAGCCGATACACTCAATTCGTTAGTTCATACGGCTAAATCGAATTCATTTTCTACGCAAGAAAACGGCGAGAATGAACGAAATTCGCAGAATTCTCGTAAAATAAGTGTACTCGATGAGAAAGCTCTACGTGAAGATGATACGAAGATCGTTCGTGATCAACGTATTGAAACAATGAGTCGATGCTATGAAACAATTCTCGGAAGTATTGGCGAAGATCCATCGCGTCAAGGTAGATTTTTATTATTTTGTTTTATAAAGTTTTCATTCAAGGTTCTTGTTTCTAAAAAAGGACTGCTGAAAACGCCAAAACGTGCAGCTGAAGTACGTCTTGCCAATAATAGCGAAACAATCGTTTTGATGAAATTCTCGTTTAGGCTCTTGTTTTCTTTACCAAAGGTTACGAACAATCAATTCGAGATGTTGTTAGTGATGCAATATTCGATGAAGACTGTGAAAATATGGTTGTCGTCAAAGAAATTGATATGTATTCCCTCTGTGAACATCACATGTAAATTTCAATTGATTGATTTATCGATTAATACTGATGCGTCGGATTATTTTTAGGGTGCCCTTCTTCGGCAAAGTATCTGTTGGTTATCTTCCAAATAAACGAGTTCTTGGTTTGAGCAAAATCGCCAGGTAATTTGCGGACGTTTTTAAAAATAGATCAACGGATAATAAATTCATCAATCAATGTTTAGAATCGTTGAAGTATTCAGTCGACGTTTGCAAGGTTTGTCACCTAAAAATAATTATGAGCTAAAGTCACTTGTAAATTGATTGATTGATTGATTTCAGTTCAAGAACGTTTAACACGACAGATTGCAGAAGCTATTGCCGAAGCAATTCAACCTCGAGGTGTTGCCGTTATTGTCGAATGCCTGTAAGTCGACATAAATAATAAATTCAATGAAAATCTTTCTTTTTTCTGTTCTGTGTGAAGACACATGTGCATGATTATGCGAGGCGCGCAAAAGGTCAATTCACGTACGACAACATCGGCTATGTTAGGCGTCTTTCGTGAAGATCCGAAGTCACGCGAAGAATTTCTCTCACTCGGTCGAATCAATTCATTTTAAAAATTGAAATCTGTTTTCTGTTTCATTCGTCAACAAATGTCATTTGTAAATAAACTTGAATTTTTATTTACAATAATCAAGCACAGACACAAAAAAAGCAGAAACTTATTACGAAACATTCATTTCAGGTGTGTCCGGTTGAGACGAAAATCGAAAGTCTAATGAAGTTATCGACATCATACGTAACGGATGATAATCTCGATGAAATCCAACGGATTTCGAACGAAATCTCGAGACTTGTTTACTTTGTCGAATCGGTTTCGGTCGTTCGAAATTCGTTGTTGTTCGTGTTAAATTTGTTAACAATGACGAATACATAAACGGATTAAAACACGAACTAAACGGTTGTAAGAATAGAACGGCTAGTTTAATATTAGTAAAATGTAAACCATAATTATTGATTTCATTCGAATCTGTCGGATGAACGATCAATGCTAAAAATATAAAAATAACCAAAGGTATTCGACTGACACAGATCGCTATGTTAAGCATTAAGATTTTCAATGTTGTTCGAGCGTCATTAATCGTATGAACATGAGATTTACTGAAATTAAAACAAATCAAACCATTACAAGTTGTAATTATTCCGATAAATGCAAGATCGAAGAGAATTAATAGAGATAAATAGAATCGATCGAACAATGTTTCAATACGAAATGGTACACACAATGAATTCGAATGAAAATCATTGACATTTATCAATGGTAACGAGGCAACGAGCAGACTGACGAGCCAACCGAGTAAAATAACCGTAAAAGTAAACTTTGGTGGCCATGGTGTTTGACGTTTAAATGAAAATAGAATTGTGTAGAATCGTTCGAATGTGAGTAGAGTCAATGCATAGATCGATGATTGTATGCCGAAAATATAAATAAAACCAGCGAATGTACATAAATTTGATTTCGTCCAAAGATGAGTTTTGATGTAGAAAGTTTCTCGAAATTGAATATCGATTATTCCAACGAGAATCAAATAGATTGTCGAAATAAAATCAGCAAGAGCTAAATTCGAACTGAATAATGTCGCGCTTAACCAACGATTGTACGATGTTGTGATTAGACGGTAGATTGTCATGATTAACGCGGCTAAATTCGATATAACAGAAATACAAACAATAAGAAGAAACGTAAATCGAGAGAATTTTGTTGGAAATAACGATTCACATGCAGTCATTGAATCGGGCGATGGAAAACAAGTTCGTTCGGAATGAAATGATATCGATGAAGATGATTGTTCGAGTGAAAATGCTGAAGATTGTTTTGTTTTGTAGATTTTAAAATCGCTATCATAATTACAGCAGAAATATGCATAGGGAAAGGAGATTTTAGTTAAATAAGGAAAGTAATTTGACCAATTTTTATTGATTTGTAATTCGTTATTTGCTCGTAAATTGAGAATTTTAATAGATGTTAAGAATTTTTGTGAAGTTAAATGAAACTTTTCGATTTGATTATATGATAAATCGAATTTCGTTAGGAGAACTGTTCGATTGAAATTATCCGATGAGATCGATTTGATTGTATTATACGATAAATCAAGAGTACGTAATCGAGGAAATTCATCGAGATTCAAATATGATAGATTACTGATTTGATTATGAGTTAGATAGAGATTCGAAATTGAAAGTAAAACATGTTCTCGACTAGTGAATTGCTTGAGAAATGAATGTGTTATATGTAAAGTTTGCAGATTCGAGCAAAGATGCAAATCATGTTCGATGATTTGCTCAATATGTGAATAATCGATTTCGATCGATGATAAATTTCGATTGTACTTACATAACCAAGTAGGAAATTTGTTGAGATACGTATGTTCAACGATTAAATTCGACAATGTTGACGGAGAATAAAATGGTAAAATCAATGATTCGAATGGATATTCTACAATGATTAGAGAATAAATATTTCGATTGAGACTACCATAATAATATCCATTTGTTAGACGAAGTTTCCTTGGCGATATCAGATAACTACTGTTTATTGTTGAGATATTGTAATGAGTGAAATTCGATGAATGACATGAGATTTCGTCATCATTGATATCATGTAATTCACAATTCGAATGAGATTTAATCGAAAAGATACAACAGTTGAGAATGACGACGCATTTTATCCACGACATTTTTTCTAATTGAACTCGATAAATGCTCTTGCTATTTAATAATAGTTTTTTTTCTTCTTCTTTTCTTCTGTTTAAACTCTTCTCGAAGTCTTGATGAAAAACAGATATTTAACATTTATGTTAATTAAAGCAAGGAACTTTAAATAGTTTCTATTTATATATATTTGTCATTTGATGTGATTTGTGTATATATATTTCACATATCTTCACTACAGGTACACGATCATTGAGAGAGAGAGAAAAAGAGAGACAAAAGGCTGCGCAAAATGAAAAAAAAGAAAAAGAAAAAGAAAAAAAATGTCAGACAAAAGAAAAACAATGTCGACGAGAATCTCTGATTAATCGATCATTCTCGGTTCTGCTTTGATATCAGCAACCATGAATCGTTGATGATGCATATGAAACAATGTTGGATGTGGAAGATGATGATCGCGATTGAGATCATCGGCTTCGGATTCGACAGTTTTCATTCGATGATCATCGTTTATATTTGAATTTACATTGATTGAATGTGTTTTAACCTACAAGAAAACAAAATCATTTTCAAATGAAATTTTTGTTTTCGAAACAACGTACGTGTTTGTTTAAATGATCACTACGCATAAAACGTTTTCCACAAATTTGACAAGCAAATCGTTTTTCACCTAGAAAAGAAAAAGATAATTATGAAATGATTGATACAATCATGACAAGGGCGTGCACAAAGATTATCTATCGCATAATACAAAACTTGTTTTTCTTGTTTGATTGATTGATTCGTTCGTTCGTTCGTTTTTTGTGTTGTTATCCTTTCTTTCCTACTTCTACCCTATGATCATCTCGATGTCAATGTTTATTCAAATTCACGCATGACTAAATTCATTCCAATGGAAATAATAGAGTTGACCCTCGCAAGTTAATTATCGCGTCAATGTTCGATATTTTGCTCTCGATTAGCCTTGACCATAGTGGTCATTTCAAGGTGGGCGGACAAGATAAATCGAATAGTTTCTTTTTTTTTGCCCAGTTTTAATGGACTGAAGATGAGCAAATGATCGGGTGTCACAGCTAATGAATAGGCTATTTCATACATACCTGTATGAGTGCGTAAATGTCGTTGAAGTTCATCACTACGAGTAAATCGTTTGCCACAAAATAACCAATTACATACAAATGGTCGTTCGCCTGAACAGAAATAGATAAAAACAAAAAGTATGCGTGTCACAAGTCAATTCAGATACAAAAAAGAAAAACAACAAGCCAAAATGATGAAATTCGATTCATTAAATACACGCAAGACGATACAAGTATATAATTATCGATTAGATTGACATATTTGAAATGTATTTACCTGTATGCCAACGTAGATGAGCTTTGAGATGTGATGTTTTATTGTATTCTTTGCCGCAGCCAGGAATATGACAACTGTGAATATTTCGTTTGCGTAAATTAGCTCCGCCGACAAAACCTAAACGATCGGCTTCGCGACAATTAGGACAATCACATTGAGCTCGTGTAGCTTTCGGTTGTTTGCCAGTGCGCGTGAGATTATTTGAAACGGCAGCATTTTTGGGTGAACTGTTCGAATTATTCGTTGCAGTTGGTGATGATGTTGTGGCTTGAGCTGATGGCGGCGATGGTGTATGAGAAGGAAATGAAGCATTCGATTGAGTAAGCGACGATGTCGGTGCTGTTGATGGAACGACAGGTGGATAGAGTAAACGAAATTCATGTCGATAGGAATCAGCATAAGGATGATTAACGGAAAGGAAATCATTGTAATGTGTTGGTTGAACGTGATGATGTGGATGAGATGAATATTGAATATTTGTTGGTGTGGAAAATAATGGTGTTGGCTGCTGCTGTTGTTGTTGATGATGATGTTGCTGTTGTTGTTGTAATTGATGTTCATTGTTGTTGAGAATGGGCGAGGTTTGTTGGGCAGTAAACCATGAATGATGATGATGAATGTCGAGCCAAGGTGATTGAGACGAAGCTGACGGAGGTAATGTTGGTGGTGGTATACCTGTATTTTCTTTTAAATGACCATTAGCATTTAATAACGAATGTTCATAATGACCGATACGTGCCAATGATGAAGCGATTTCAGAATTATGATGATGATTGATATTATTCATTGATGATGGATGATAAATCGGTGGACTTGATCCTATTGGCTTTTTCCAAGCATAGAAACTTGTTTTCGGCGGTGATGAAGGCGGACTATTCGGTCGACTGGATGTTGTCGTAAGTGCTGATGTTAACGGTACTACTGATGGTGTATTATTATGATTCATCGTTATATTCGATGATTGAATTTTATTACATTGTGCAGCTAACATAGCCAATGGATTGACAGCAGTCATGTTCATGTCCTATTTGATATCGAAAAAAGAGAAGAGAAAAAAGAAATTCATATTGAAATGTTACATGATCTCTTTTCATACATTCATTCATCTTCTTTTGTTCAAAAACAAAGCATAAGCAATAGTAATTGAGTAGTGCGCGCTTGATTGAGACCATAGAATTCAACTCAACGGGGTGTCTACGTTTATACTTATATTCAGACTCTTTTTTGCTCGGTCTCTCGCTCTCTCTCTCTCGCTTCTTTTTTATTTTATTCAAGCAGAATAAAAACGAAATTGCCGAAAAAATGATTCGGTCGCGTTCTTCTCGTACATACCGAATTATTATTACTTGTTGTTGCCATTAATGTTGCCATGAAATAAGATATGCGTAGTTTATCATAGACAAGTTAAAAGTAGACGCAGAAGAAAAAAGGTTAATTACAGAATTATCTCTTGAAAGAAGAAAAAAAAAGAAGAAGAAATTATAAGTTTGGATGTCATGTAATCAATGGTTACACAATGAAAATGTTCATTTTTGTTTTTACTTACTTCTTTTTTTTTCTTGTTCCATAAAATAGAACATTAAGCTCTAGCTCCTCCCCGAAACAACTAACTTCGATGCAGGACGTTCTCGATAATTAGAAGGTTGACGACCGGGATGCAAACTGATAATGATGAGATGGGTGACACATGAACATATAATTTTTATTTTTTCTCTCTCTCTCTCTCTGTCTCTCTCTTTCTCTGTTTCTCTCAAAAGCGGAAAATATCGTATGAAGAAGCAAAAAAAGAGTATTCTTTTTTTCTCATTGGTTCTGCGAGAAAGTTTGATTTGACCTCGAATCGCAAAGAGAGAAGAAACTTTTCATTGGACAAAAGAATCAATAGACGATGATTGGTTAAAAACATATTCTTTTAGTTGTCATCCGACTTAATTACGATCGTGTGAACGATCTATGATCAGTAAAAGACGAGAAAACGAATCGATTCGTCTCCTATCCTGTGGTGATGATCAAAAATCAGATAATCAAAGACAATATTTATGATATACACAGAATATTTTCACATTAGGAAAAAGGAAAAAAATGTATCTCATCTCGGTAAAAAGAAAAATAGTTAATTTCTCATTAAGAATTCCTGCTGTGTAAAGTTGGTCTTTTTCTTTCCTGATTGTCCTCTTTTTCTCGTTGTTGTTGTTGATGATGACGATTCAATGTCGTCGTTACTTGTCATTAAACCAACATTCATCATACGGTGTGTCATATGCACGATGCGCTCTTCGATTTATATACAATGGATATACATATTTCAAGCTGATATTGTGCCTAATCGATCCATGTCCTCATCTACCTCATTGAGGACATTTGACAAATCTATCATCAATCGTTTCGACGTTCGATATATATCACAGTTAATGACTCAAATAATCAGACTTGCGTTTTCGAACGTATCTCTTGTTTTGTTTCTTCATTTGAAAATTCTTTTCGTGAGATTAAAATATGCATATATCGATATGTCCTATGAACTCGACACCCCTGCTGAAGTGTGAAAGAGGCTTAGCCACCAACGATGCTTATCAATCGGTGGGCAGCAGCCGTTCGAGCTTGTTTTAATCTACAATAGATTTTAGATGTCTATAAGCGCGCATACGACGACGGCATTCATTCATATTCTTTGTATGTTATTTTGTTTTGAAGATATTTCAAACGTATGTCGCGATATCAAACTCATCTTTAAGCCTTCTGGCAAATTCAATTCGTCTTTGCTCATCGAACCAACCTACAGATCAATCATTGTCGATGTAAAGATATCATTCAAACCGACGACAAGAACAAAAATGACATCATGATAATTCTTATTATTTCGATGTTAATCTACTTTTTGTTTGTTTATTGAAGAAACAAAAAACTGGAAGAAGAATTTTTGAACATAAAATATTTCTTTATTACAAAACACGAGTCAATATTTGTTTGATAATGAACGTTTGTCACGATTTGTCTCTAATGGACACATAAATATGTGCGTGTTCTTTTCTTACGATTGAATGCTATTATAATGAAGAAGCTTGAGATTAGCCGTCAAGTGGGAGTACCTTGTTCTCTACTTCACTCGTCTCATCAGAGAGAACTAGTCAATGCCGATGGAAGAACAAAAAGAAATAAAGTAGATTAATTCGATTAATCGTGGTGACATGGTGCGCAAATGTACATACACATATAGACGAAAGATTGTTCACGTAACATACAAACGAACAAGCTAATTACAGGCATGATGAAGAGCGAAATTATCGATGTTGGAATTCTATGTTGTTGTTGTCATCTTCTTTCAACCGGATATTTGACTCCGAAAGCTTTTTTCGATGTCATCTGTAAATGGAGTTGATTTCTTTAATAGATCAAGATTAAGACGCGGTGTTGCATTCATTTCACACTCTCTGTTCTATGTTTCGATTTAAAAAGAAAAGAAAATGCTACCTGAATGTATGTATGTATGTTATGTTGTTCATTCACACTTGATTAAAACAAAATCACTCGAAGTACATCAACGAACTCAACATGAACCTTTCTGTTGTTTCTCTTATCCTTGTGTGAAAAGGTGATAATGAATCGGTGTATGTAAGAGAATCATTTTCACGCCTGTGTATTCCAAACGATTGGATCAAATAGTTTTAAAAAAACTGAATTGAAATACTAATATCAACCATCGAGATGATCGTTGACATCCGGCTTTCATTCGTCAATGCAGCTGACATGATCAGTTTCCTTTTTCGCGTTCATTTCATATAATCATCTGTCGACAGTCAAGTGGAAACGAGTTAAAATGATTGTTGTAACGAATGAATGTATATACGAGAGAGAGAGAGAACACAAATGCTAATGATAGTCGGCACGCGTATGACAACTCTCGTGCAATTAGGTAGTGGAAATTACTCGTAAATTTCTACGATTCGTTTTTCTTCTTCTCGCGTGCGGAACTCAATGGACAATAGGCGACTGTCGTTCATCATTAACCAATCTCAAAAATCGGCAACTTCCGTTTCCAACTGTCGACTATCACAACTATTACTATTAATTACATGAACATTTCTTTTTTTTGTCTCGTATTTCATTAGGAAAGAATAAAATTTCGATTTTTTATTATCTACTTTACTATTAAATCATAAGATATCGATATTTTATTTTACTATTTAAAAGAGAAAAAACACGTTTACAATGAATAAATTCGAAGAGCAAAAAAAATAATAAGACGTGAGATAAATTTTACATTGAACATTGATTATAAGTAAATGAACATTTTGAATTGACTATATTTGTCGAAATCATACTATTTAATCGATGTAAAAATGGAATTTGAATTGTTAAAATAAAATAATCTTTACTATGAATACCACGTTTAGCTAAATCAACGCAATTTCGAAAACAACGATATTTCAAAGAAAACCCGTTTTACCTGACATATATTCAAATAAAATACAAAAGAAATTTTCTTGAATACTTTCAATTTTATCAATATCATTAATTTTACTATTAGCTTAAAAAAAAATAAAATCATTTGTTTTCACAAGATTATTTTTTTTGTTCTATTCGATTTACTAACCGATCGATATGATTAACAAGCAAATCATCAATGCAATTTCTTTGTCATCGAGTTCGATGAGACCGAGTTCTTTCTCGAATGCATATGTTAATTGATGAATTTGAAAAAAACTTGGAAATATCTGTTGAATCTGTTGACTAACTAAAGAATTCGTATTTAAATTCAAATAATTCCAAATCGATTGATGATCAGTTGTTAATATTCCATATCGAGATGATTGCAAACAAAAACAAAATATAATAACTGAATGAATCGATGAGTGAAGAAGTAAATGTTGATCATTGGAATTGATTTGACAAAACTCATTGATTCGATAGGCAAATTGTTCGACTCGTTTCGTATATTCAGTCAATTGAGACATGCACAATAACCATAAATCGTTGATATCAGTCGAACAAAACGGAAGTTCCTCAATAAATAAATAAATGGCCAATTGAATGTTAAATCTCTCTCATCCGTAGAACCTACTTTCAAATAATGAATAAACGCTTGTTCAAGTTCGAAGATTTGTTGAGAAATATTCGGCGGAAAATTGTCTTCGATGACGTGAAGTTTTTTTCTCGATTGCGTATTTGTTGCGATGACATGTCGTAATTGTGACCGAATGAGACCTCGACGTTGCATTTCGACCATTTTATGTTTGAATAAATTCGATTGTCGACCGATACGTGAACCTTCGATGGACATTCCGGCAGCAAGACATTTTTGAAATCGACAAGCACGACAAGCATGACGAGTCGATAGATTGATTTCGCAGTTATTCTTTTCGGGACATTTGTAACGTTGAGGTGTACGTTCGCGAATTGTTCGACGAAAAAAACCTTTGCAACCCTGTTGAAGTCGAAAAAGAAAAAAATATGCGAACAAAAACTTGTGAGATTTATTACTTCGCATGTTGTGGCACCGAAATGAATGCCTGATGATGGATTTTGACAGATGACACAAGGAATTTGCTTGAAAATATCTTCGATCTTTGGATTCGGAATACCGTCTATTCAAAAAATCGTTACGATCATCTGTTGTTATTTGAAAAATAAAAGAATTTCTACCGGATAATTTCATTCCAACTGCCAAACATTTCATATATCGACAATATTGACATTGAGTTCGTGTTGTACGACTAATAATACATTTTTTATCTTTCATACATTTATATTTTCGATGTTCATCATTAGCTGATCGAAGAAAGAATTTTTTACATGCTTCACTATATTCGAAAAATAAAACAATGAAAAAAACAAACAAACAAATCTCTTCGTTTTACCATGTTATCGAACCACAATGCCAACCGCTGGCATTTTCCCCACATACTTGACATGGTTCAGAACGAAAATCTTGCAAATACGCAGCCGAATGATTTTCTATCTGTGCGTAATTCATTTGTGTTTCATCGACAATAAGCATATCCATATCAGACAGAATGAATAAATGATCTACTAGATCAGATGTTTCATCAACAAGACTCGATTTCTCATCAAGCAATATATATATATATAAATGACCAAGAGTATCGTGGCCTTATTTTTTTTTCTCTTTGCTCTTTTTTCTCTCACTGTTGTTGGGTCGTCGTATCAGTAGAGAACATCGCATGAGTAATGCGTTCACGTTCGCACGCACATAAAAACGAGAGAACAAAAAGCTATCATAAACACATACCATATATACGAGAGAAAATCAAACATAGACCAGAGAATATACGACCTAGACCATGAACGAAAGTGTCCATTTCAAAGGAGAGAAGAAAAAAAGAACGACGACGAGAGGAAATTCAAAATTTGCATATTTGTATATACAATCGTCTCGTTCGCTTCACTCAATCACCTCCATTTATCATGATCATCCATCGGGTAGTTTTAGCTAGAGAAACAAATAACATCCAGCTGGATACAATCTATCATTTTTTATATCAACGAGAAAATAAAACAAAACGTGCTTATATACAATGTTTAAAAAAGAAAAACAATAAGAACATAAAAATTTCCCCCTCGAGATCAGTTGACCGAGTGTCCGAAAACAACGATTAGATATTCTCTTTGTTGGAAGTTTTCGAAACAGAATTTCGTAGATCTTCTTTTAAATTTTCAATAATTTGATCGAGAATGACACATTGTACTTGTAGATTGCGATTTAAATTTTCGTATTCTTTGCATTTATCAATCATAGAATTGGCTTTCAATCGCCGATGAAGACGTGACATTCGACATGACGCATTATTTAATGTTCGTCGTCGATGATACTCCTTTCGATCATCGTCAGTTCGAATATCTTCTTTCGTTCGAATCTTTTTTCGATTCGGTGTCGAACTTTCTTTCGGAAAACTTGTCAGATAAACATGATCGTGTCTTATATTTTCATTCATCTAGAATGATTTTTATTCTCGTATATAAATAGTATCACAAACGCAATGAAAACATACAGAAGAATCGAGTGTACAATAGTTCTATAGGTTCTTTTTTTTTTATCACATTTTTAATTAAATTATTTTTGTTTTGTTTGCGAAATGAATCAAGTTTAAAAAGAGAAAAGAAAAAACAGAAAAAAACTTTTTTTTTGTCTACTTTTCTACTTTTATAATTTTTTTTCTTTGTTCGAAGACGGTTTTTTGTGAATTTTTTCACCGGAAAGATAGATAACAGAATGTCTACACACGCACACATATGTAAATATATCTACGAAATCTAATCAAACGAAAGTATCGATTTGATGAATCTTTCGTTTTTCTCTGTCTCGACTCGATAATCATACAATAAAAGCAATCACTTGAAGAAAAGAAAGTGAAAGAATAATACCTCGTTACACATTTTTGAAGAAAAGGAACAAGAAAAAGAGATATGATTAAATATTTAACGAAAATCGAGAGAGAGAAAAAACACACACCAAAACAATGAAAATCCGATCCTCATCAGGTATCGGTATGTGTGCGTAGGTAGGATTTACGAATTCGAATTGACACTGCCTTTGCGTTGAAAGCAATGGATGAGACCATTCTTAAGATCTGCTGTTACTGTTTCGAGTGTTGCAATTTTCAAACGAAGTTCAGCATTAGCACGCTCGTATTCGAGACTAAAAATCAAAATCAAATGTTTTTAGTTCGAATGAAGAAAAACGTGAGTTTGCTTTTTTTTTACCATTGCGAGTCCATATCGCCGTATTTTTGTTTTCGTGAAGCTCGTGATAATTTCGATGCTTCGTTATTCTTTCGACGTCGTTCCAAATAGTACGACAAGTCATCTTCAGTTTTGATGTCTGTCGCACGATGAACTTGTCGATTTTTAGCCTTTTTAATCGACGATAATGTCGATGCATTCTGATTGATTATTGACCGGGATTGAAGTCGAGAAGACGTACGTTTAGCAACGATTGGCGATGGCGATGGTGTTTGCACAATTGTACTTCGTTTCGAAAGATTACCGTAGTCATGTTCAAAATTTGCAATTGTACAAGGATCGAAACAGAATTCTTGTGATAATGGCGTAGATGTTGTTGGTGTCATTGCGAATATGTCGATTGAATCCAATTCACTGTAGGTCAATGGATTTGAGGGTTCCATTTTGAGTTGTTGATAAATATCTTTCGATGAAAGTTCAGGTGTTGGTGGAGCGAATTCAGAAAATGATCCTGACGAACAAGCCATAGCTGCAGATGAAGGAATTGTATCGATTTGATCTGATGGAATATCGAACATGGGATTCGTTTGGTCCAATGATTCACATTGAAACTAGAATAAATGAATACAAAACGAAATAAATAGACGTTTTGTTTTGTTTTTTCTTTTATCAATAGGTTATTTCACAACTGGGAGAAAGAAAGGAAGTAGATAGCAGAAGATAAACTTACGAGTTCGCTTATTGAGCGGTTGTCGAAGAATTTCATTGGATCAAGTTTGACTAGGTCGTTCATATCGATATTCGTATCATTGACAGGAAAGTCACTTAATAATCGATGTAATGTGAATTCAGTACCATCTGCAAATAGCTCATCCAATTGATCAGATGATTCCATATCTAGAAAACAAAAACATGTCGAATGTTGTTGTTTTTCTCGTGAGGAAAATAGTACCTTTGTTAAATAGGCCACTTGTCTTCAGGAGTGAACGTAGTGAAAGACTGCGATTCACAAACAATGGTGCTGGTGACTGAATTGGCTTCTGCCGTAACTTCGGCTCCGAGATCACACTCGAAGTCGAGTCCGAAATCGAAATCGTCGTTGTGCCCGAGTTCGAATGTGTTTGGTGCATTGCTGCTGATGGCTCCATCTGAATGCTGTAATTCGTTAATGAGTTCGACAGTGCGATTGCGCTCCTCCTCGCTATGAAACATACCCGATCCGACGAAATAAATACTTAAAAACGACCAAAAATTTTTTTCCTTTCTGTTCTCTCTTTTTTTTGCTTTTGTCGCTGTTGGTTTTGTTGTTGTTTTTTCAAACGATATTGTATTAATGGAGAGAGTTACAATAATAGTGAGTAATTATTGACAATGAAATGTCTGTTTGTTACAAGCACATATATATTAATCCACCAAAAATTCTTTTTCTCTACTTGGCCCACACGAATTCAATTTCGTTAAGCCGACCTCGACTACTAAATTAAATGCATTATTCAATGCAGTTTTTATATGATTCGAAATCTGAAATAGCAAAGAATAAATAAATGAAACATCTTAGATTACTTTTCTCTCGTTTTTTTTTTGTATTCTTATCGAAACAAGAGAAACAACTTTTAAGCTCGTATACTCTTTGAAAAGTAAGAGAACCTGAAGTAAATAACAGAAAAACAAAATAATATTATTGCGTGGTTCGATTTTTTTCTCGAAATGTAATGTGAACGAGAGAGAAGAAGGAAGAGGGTGAAAAGGCCAGGTGGGGTGTGTTTCGCTTCGATGCATACGCAACATATTACCAAATAAGGAGAACGACATACTGTCAAATAAGAACTGAAAAAAGTGATTTTCTTTTTTCTATAAAAGGAAAAAAACCGAGGAGTAAAATTATGTTTGAATTTACTTTTTTTATAGAACGAGAAAGAGAAAAAAAATAGGCTACTTCTTACGTATGTCAAGCTCGGTATTGTTGTTATTGTGTTTCTTTCTTTTTTCAATAGAAAAAAAAGAGAAAAACGTAACTAAGCATTTGATTAGATATGTAAATAGTTTAGAAAGGCGAACGAACGAAACGCTATGCATTGATGAAAACTATTCAGAAAAATCACTAGTTAATATTCATCATTATACTGCTAAAATAACAAACGAAATCTACTTTTCTAATTTAAGAGCATTCGTATGTCATGCAAATATTTGATCATCAAACAGTGTGCTTCAACGGATAATTTTGCTGTTGTTGTCGGTTTCCTCGGTTTTGTAGGTAAGAATAAATGTAAGGAAAGAGAGAATGTCGCTCTGCTCTTTATATAATACCCGGCGTGGCTCGTTTTTTCCCTTTTATTTTTTCTTTTCTTTCAAATGACATCATTCTGAGTCAGATAGAAGAAGAGAAAAAACACGAATTAATGACGAATAAAAACCTATCATATCGTCAATGTACATAAAATCAAGAGAGACAAAAATCTCTCTGATTCTCTTTTTCTATTTTACCCGACTGAAATTATCATCATGATGCATAATAAGGGGCCAACCCGATCATAAACATGACGTTTTAATGAAAAATCTCTGTTTGCGTAAGATTTTTTTTCATCAAATATAGAAACCGAGAACGTCGTTTACCAAGAGACGCATATTCTTTTACCAAAATGTTTTTATTCTTATCCGACATCATTTTCTTTGCTTTTACGTATCTCATTAAAAATATGAGAAAAAAAAAGGTAAAAAAAGAAAAATAAACCGTCCACGCTCTATCGATGAGCATTCTGCTGACGTGTCATTGCCACGTCTTCATCTATTTACCTGTCGTAAAACGTCTTTCAAATATTTTTGATTTGAAATGTTTGATTATTCGAAGTACACAAAGGAGAACGCGCCCAGCAATTATCGATCGAGAAAAAAAACGATAATTTGTCCTCAATATGCATATAAATAGAAAACCTATTCAATGCCAATCAAGTGCCTCAAAGAAAATATTTCTTTTTCTGCTCATTAAAAGGTCTAATAGATCGTATGCGTATTATGCTCTAGTATTTCAATCACTGATTTCCGTGACCTTGACGTAGAAATTAAAAAAAAATACATTATATCGAACTACATGAAGTATCCGTATGCACACGAACAACACACTGAAAACAAGTTCTTCAAAAAAATGTCAATAACATTCTTTGTGTTTTTTTTTCTTTCGGGTTTCGGGCTTTGAAAAAAAGCATACTTAAAGGAAAACGCAAAGAAGTGCTTGAAAACAATCGAATATAGAAATCCACAAAACGAAGTCCAATTAGATTTCGTCGAGGACACAACTGATAAAACACAGTTTTACAGCTTAGAGATAAACAAATGTAAATAAACAACATAAAATATGTGTGTGCGTAAATTTCATTCAAAAATAAAAATTTTTTTTTTTCGGTTAGATTCTAGAAAATCATTTTCCTGATTCATGATAAAGGTCACGAAAAGTACGGAGTTCAAGGCTATAGTTGCTGATTTTTTTTCATGCGTAATATCGAATTGCACAATAATTACAAAAGTTTTCCATGCTCTGACTCATTGATTAGATATGATGAAATGTGAATGAAAAAACGTCAGGCGTGTATATAGAAACGCGAAACAGTTTGTTATTGCGCAAGATAGTTACCGTTAGATGTCGGTAGTCGAGAGACAAAAGTCGACATCTGCGAGGAGGATTGAGGGTGTTTTTTGATTGATTCGATGATTAGAGAGAAAAAAGGAGAGAAATTTTTTTTTCTTCGTTTTCTCTCCTCGCTTTTCTTCCGTTCCGATTGGATACCAACGGAGAAAAGGAAAGACTTCATCTGCTACGATCGTCTGCAGCCATTAATAAGAGCAGAAAAAAAAGAGAAAAAAAGAGCGCAAAAAAAGTTTCTTCGCTCACTCGCCGCATTTCTCTATCGTAGAAGAAGAAGAAGAAGAAAGAAGTCGTCGCAAGATACACACATAGACAGATTTCCTTTTCGTTATTTAGTACTATTGATTCAATCAACTAAGTAAGATAGAGTGCGTTACGAGATGGAAATCTCCGATAAGACAAGTACAACCACCACCTCAGTGTTGAACAAGAGAAAATCGACAGTAGGCTTTGAAATGAAGAGATTCAGAAAGATGTTTTAAGGATTTTCATGTAGAAACCGTTTAAATTCAATCGACGATTAGCTAATCGTATGGCTACATTGTCGAAGAATTCATTACCGACTATGGTACCGATGAATAGCTATCAAGTAATTGAAAATTTACAAGATTCTTGAGATGACACGAACATTCTTTGGTTTAGATCATTCCGACAACATCTTTTTGGCCAACTACTCAACTGACTTCCGCAAATTCAATGATTCTACCAAGTATATTTTTCAGAAATCAGAGAAAAAGACCTAGTTTTCTTTCTCCTTTTTCTTAGTAACAACTCCACCAGTACTCCAACAACAGGTAAAGACTTATACATGTTTCTTCTTAAATATCTTGACTAATTTCATTTTGTCAGACTGTACTTAAACCATTCAGTAAGTTCAAAAGACGAATCCTCCGAAGCGGATTTGATGTTCTACATTGTTTTTTCAGCTGCTCCTCGTGTAACAACAACTCTCATACCTTTGAATGTTTGTCCAAGTGAATATTGTCAAACAGTAAAACCTCTAAGTCGACCATTGGTTCAACCGATTGAAAACCGTCAAGAACAGCTCATCTTCAATAAGAAATCTCAAGATAAGATCATCACTCATCTGATCGATGATTGGATAATAAAAGAAAGTTCTCAACCATTTCAACCGAAAGAAAATCAACGTATAATAACAATCGAACAGTTAATCAATCAAGAGAAAACAATAATTCCATCGAATGTCAATCAATGGAGTGTAAGTCCTACCTGATAAACTTCTAATCGTGATCACAAACATATGCGCAAGACAATTTTTTCGATGGGACTAAATTCAGAACAGACGACATTACACTTTCTTCTATTTAGATTGATGATGTGTGTTCATTTTTCGAGAATGTTCTTGGAAAAACGACGTACACGCCAATAATCAAAGAACATCTCATCGATGGTACAGCGCTGCTTCTTCTTGAAGATGAACATTTAACGAATATATTTCAAATGCAATTAGGACCTCGTTTGAAACTACTTAATCGAATCAGTCAACTCAAAAACGGTGATCTATCCGCACTTTAATTGATTTTGTTTTGTTTAATAAATAAAATACAAGTACAATGCTTTCTTCTCGAACTTACCATTCGTATTGTTCGTTTCAATTGATTGTACAATTGTGATTTCTGAAAACAAAAGAACTGAGAATCATCCCTTCTAGGCTCAAGTTCATTGAGTAGAAAAACTGTTTATTTGACTGTTCGATTTTTTTTCTTGTTTATTTGAATATCATAGACAAGAGCATACACACGCACAGTTTGTTTCGTCGCTTTAATATTGACCGGTTAACAAATACAAAAAAAAGAACAATAGAGAGAGAAAAAAGAAAACATGTGACAACAGTATTACAGATGATCGAACAGCGCACGATTATTTGACGAGGTTTTTAAAAAGTTAAAAAAAAGAAATGTTTTTTTTTGTTTTTTTTGAATGTGTACGTGTGTGAGTTGTTTTTTATTGAAAATAAAAATCGCATTCATTGTTTTATTTTGCTCCTTCAGTCGGTTTTGGAGCTTCTTCGAGGTCGGGCATTGGCTCATCGTCACTATCGGTTTCTTCACCTTCGAGATCATTTAAATCCATTGCTGAATGGCCTCCTAAACCGCCAGCACCAGCACCAGCACCGGGTCCTCCCAATCCGCCGCCCATTTGTTTGAACATACCATCTAGAACAACGATAATCAGTCATCGAAACTAAAACAATCAATCATACCTAAATCTCCCCAATCTTTACCGCCAGCACCACCACCTAATTCATCGTCGTCATCATCGTCACCTGAATAAACCAAAGTGGGAAAATTTTTCGGATGGTTTTTATGTTGAATAGTTTACCTTCAGCTGTGAAATGATCCCAATCGACAGTAATCCATTGACACTAGATGATGAAAGTTAAATAATAAATCTATTTCGAATAGTTTTACTTTTTCAGCTGATTTAACTAATCGTTTCCAGAATGGTTTCGATGGATCTTTCTTTTTGAGCATAAATTCCCAATAATTTTGACTTGTTGTTCGATATTTAGATGTCTATATAACATCCTCAATAATAAATAATCCATCGTTAACAAATTCGACTTACTGTCGGATCAATTTCATCAAAAAATTCCAAAGTTGTGTCGTATTTTGAACCTTTTGTTTGTTGTCCTCTATCAAAAACAAAATTCAAAAACATAATGCCTCTCAAATTTGTTTATTAATTACTTAAAATGAAGTTTTGTTGGTTCGATATTAATTTCTGGTTGAACAATATCTTGAACAGCAATGGTCAATAAAATATGATCTTTCTTTTGGCCCCATTTTATCGATGGATGTGCGTTAGCCCTGAAAAACCCAATAATTTTCTCATTTCAAGCTCGTGAAAGTCATTAACATACATTTGCCTTTATAATTTCCGATGAAACTAAAAGAATGAATGAATGACTTGTTTCGTTATAATTTGCTCGAGAATAAAAAAATAAAATAATAATAAACATGGAAAGAACCAATAAAGATTTATATTTCATATGACGACATCTATTTGAAGAACCTCTCTGATGTAATGTATCTTACATACATCGACGAATAAATAAATAAGAGTACAAATATAATATAAATCTCATTTCACAACAGTAAAATGGCTTTTCGTAATCTCGCTCGAAATTTGTTTCAAGTAGCTAAACGTACGAATTTCAACGCACGTTTATATTCATCATTTCAACATGGTTTTGTTCGAATGCCCAAACAATCATCGATGCCCATTCGAACATTTTCATCCGTGCAAACGAATGATAACGCCTATCGAGATTTAGAAACATTTCTTCAAAAAGAAATTCAATTAGAAAAAAGTACACAAAAACATCCGAATAAATTGCCGACACTTGGCGATTTTCAAATCGAAAACAATGGTCCCGAAGTAACATTGACACGTCAAACAGGCAACGACAAAATCGTCGTTAAATTCAATGTTACGAATACGGTTGATGAAGGCGAATCAGATGTGAATTTAAATCAATCCGAACAAGGACAAGAAGCACAAAATCCATCATCGCAATTGAAATCTCGACCATCGTTTACAGTCGATATTAATCGTGGTGGACAAACATTATCATTTCTTTGTTCGTATTTATCAAATGAATATCCTGAAACACAAGATGAAAATCAACAAGAAGAATTCTCCGAAGATTTTCGAATCGATGAATTCACTATTCATGATGGCGAATGGAATGAAACGGTCTACAGTTCCGATTGTTCGGTTATCGATGGTGAACTTTACGATAAATTACTTAATCTTCTTGAAGAACATGGCATTGGCGAAGGTTCGTTGTTTTCTATGTAATTACGAATTAAATTTTTTTGTTTTCTAGAATTTGCTAATCAACTTGTCGATTATGCAACGACTTATGAACATCGTCAATATATCGGTTTACTTGAGAAATTACAAAAATTCGTTCGAAAATAATCAGAAAACCTTAGGTGAATTTTGTTCTAGTTTTTTGTTTTCCCATAAATAAAAAATAACTTAACATAAACACAAAAACAAACGACTTTATTGATATACGTACATGTAACTAACTGCTTTCGATTGAATACGTCATCTAGGTGAGAACGAAAGGTTTTATTGGTTACGAATATCAACAAATTACTATCGAATATTATATTTGTGTCAATAACGATTGATGACGAAGGATTTTAAGATCAGAACGTATAAAAAACAGAATCTCATGTTGAAAATTTGTTTGATTGTTTTTCTTCCACTTATTTTTGCACTTCCATCTCCTCGTATTATCTACTCAGCGATTATTTATAATCGACAGAATACATCGATTCAATGTCAAATAACATGGCGAACACCAGAAAACTATATTTTATTAAGTAAAGTACTGACTATACCGAAACATCAACAACATTCCGTCGATGAACACTTGATTGATATGGGCACATGGACTGGACGTGCAATTATCGATCAAGTCCAATGTGAAAGCGATCTAGTTTTAAATGCACCATTCGACGGTGTGCAACATCCATCTGTTCAGTGGATATTTGTTGTGACCTCAGATCGAATAATTTCGTTGGGATCACTTAAAGACTAAACATTTTCTATTTTTATCGTTTGAAATAAATTGAAATCGAGTCCTTGACAAATTTGTTGATTTGATTAAATAATCTAATGCTCTCATAAAAGAAAAACTAGGTTATTCCGCACTTTGATCGAATTTCACCACGAGATTAAGCTTATGGCTTGTTCTCAATTATTTACTGAGGATTTACAGCGTGAAGAACAACACAGAGTACTTTTTTCTTTGATAAAAATATTGATAATTGAAAAATAAATGTGTTGAGTATTACCATTCGATCGAATTGTCATTTAATCCTGCATTTCATTCTTATAAATACTTGATTTTTCTGTCGTTGAAATCATTTATTTTCATAAAAGAAAACATGCACGCAATCGCATTCAGTATCTTTGGTTTACTTTTGATTTCATTGGCTTCGGCAATTCCTGCACCGAGTCCTCGTGTTTATTCGGCTACAATTAAAAACGAGCAAAGAGTTCCAATTCGTTGCACAATTGAATGGACAGGAGTCTATGGCCCATTAGAGGAAGCCGATGTTATCACTATTGATAGCAGACAAGAAAAAATTATTGCTGAGAGAACTATTGATATGGGCTCGTGGACAGCTTCAGCTTACATTGCAAATATTCAATGTGGCTCACTTGTACTCAGCCATCCATTTCCAGGTGTTAGTTCAATCACAAAAAATTGGATTTTTTCAGTTAGTAAAACAGGAATCAGCTCAGTTGGACAAGGTGCAATTGAAGACTAAAAAAGCGTTCGATCTTCGAAATACATGTTTCCGTTTCATGGCTAATGTTGTATTTCTTTCAGTCTTTTTTTTTGTTCTCGAAATAAAAAATTGTCATTGAATTAGTGGCTATATAAATAAGGGAAAGAACTTCAATATAATATCAATCTAGTTTTAAATCACATAAACTCAGAACATTTTTCTTCTTATTGTTTGAAATAAATTGAATTTTATTACATGATTCAACTTACAGGTTGTTTTCAATTATTTACTGAGGATTTGAGACAACAAAAAAAAAGCTTTTTAATTTCACAAAAATATTGATAATTGAAAAATAAATATGCTGAGTATTACCATTCGATTGAATTGTCATTTAATCCTGCATTTCATTCTTATAAATACTTGATTTTTCTGTCGTTGAAGTCACAATTATTTTCATAAAAGAAAATATGCACGCAATTGCATTCAGTATCTTTGGTTTACTTTTGATTTCATTGGCTTCGGCAATTCCTGCACCGAGTCCTCGTGTTTATTCGGCTATAATTCAAAACGAGCAAAGGGTTCCAATTCGTTGCATAATTGACTGGACATCAGCCGATGGTCCATTAGATGAACCCGATGTTATCACTATTGATAGCAGACAAGAAAAAGTTGTTCGTGGAAGATATGTTGATATCGGTTCATTCACAATTAAGGCTTTCATTACAAATATTCAGTGTGGTTCACTTTCACTCAGTCATCCATTTCCAGGTGTTTTTGCACTGACAGCCAATTGGATTTTTTCTGTTAGTAAAACAGAAATTACTTCAGTTGGAGAACGTGAGATTGAAGAATAAAAAAGGAAGATTCGATCTTCGAAATGCATGTATTTCTTTCACTTTTTTGTTCTATAAATAAGTGCCTTTTTGGCGTATATAAAAAGAAAAAGAATATCTAGTAAAATTTGTCCTGCAGTGTGATATCAGAAAAAGTTTTTGTTTATCACTCGTACGATACGTTTACCTGGATGTGTTAACAACGATAAACGACAGTACGAAGATATTTTTTGACTATATTCGATTTTCGTCTATAAAATCACATGTTCGAATCGCTCGTTTTGTCGACATAAATTTCTCTTTCTTTAGTTTTATCTTTTAAGTATTCGAAATTTATAGTCAATTCGATGTAGATAAAAGAAACAACACTTATTTAGTGATTATCAGCACGAATACGAATGTATAGATATTAGTTGTTGTTGTTGTTGTTTTTTTCATATTGGATCTTTCTTTGGGTAATTTTCTTGATGAATAATGCGAAATAGATAAGATTTCTGTAAAAAATTTCCATGATTATTCATCACGTGTTTCGTTTCTTCGAATGATTCACACGAAGATGTTTCGAGAAGAAAAATCAGATGATTGTTTTTTGTTTTTCTTTAAACTTGTTGATCCGACCATGAATATTCGAAAGATAAAAGAAAAAAAACGAAAAAAGTACTTTTTGTTTTCTCTTCGTGTTTTCATACTATTAAAAATAATTGTGTTTATACTTTTTTTTTGTTCTCGAAATATTTAAAATCTACTCAGGTAACTGTCATTGAATGACTAATCACGTGTAGGTGTCTATTTGCATTTTTTATCTTGAATGCAAAGGCAATATTCTTATCATTATTTCTATATAAACACATACACATTCCATTCTCTTTCTTTCATTCATTCACATCACTCTCACATCATATTTCTTTCTTTTCATTTCACTTACAGGTTAGTAGTCGTTTGATTCTTTCTCTCTACGGTCGTTTCGAATTCAACTATTTTAGAATCTAATTATGGCAACATTGTGCGGACTCAAAGCTCCTAGCCATGTCTATTCAGCTACATTGACAAACAACGGTGCAAATGAAGTAACTGTTAAAGTTCAATATGCTGGTTCATCAGAAGATCAAAATGAAACCGTTACCGTCACCGTACCAGCCAACGGTTCGCAAGCACTCGAAGAAAAAACTGTTCAACTCGAGGGTCAAGAACAACGTAAATTTATTCAATCATTAACTGTCGTATCGGCTGATGGCACAGCAAATGAATTAAAAGCTCCATTCGACGGTGTTACTTCACCAAAACAAGGCTGGAATTTTCAAGTTGGTCAAGATGGTAAACTCGCATCTGTAGCTTAAAAAAAACATTTTCTTTTCATTATATATTCCATCTTTTATTCAAAATTTATTAAAAGAAAAAGAAAACAATCGTATCTTGTATTCATCTGCTAGATTTTATAATTAAATAAAAACAAAACCAAAAAATAATAAAAAAAATATGTTCTTGTTTGATTATTGACGCATTTTAGCGTAGATAGAAGAAATATTTTCATTGAAACGATGATGATTTACAACATAGAGAATATTTTCAACTATTTTTGCTCCGCCAGGTACATCAGGCTCGATTGCATTTGCATAATCTTTTGGTTCATTAAAAAGCGTTTTCAAATCAATCACTGGAATACCGAACTGAAAAAACAAAATTACAAAAAATCTACGTGCATAAAATTTACTTTTGTCGATTGTGTAATAATCACATCATTGAGTATTGATAAACCTGTTTCAGACATCGTCTGCTCTTGTGCATTATCGAAACGAGGATTATAAATTGTACACGTGGTTACAGGCAATTGAAATGTTTTAATTCGTTCTAACATATCGATGTAATCCTATACAACGATTGATCGATAAAGAAAAAGCAAATTAAAGAGTTTTTTTTTGTTTATCAAAATACTTTTTCGAATTTTGTTTTTATTTTATTAAGAACAAGTAATGCTTCTCCAACATTATGCACCGATTTCGTCAGCTGATGCATGTACGAAAGTGCATTATTTCCACCTAAAGAATTAATTCGATTTCAGAACAAAACTTTTTTGTTTCGATCGATTCTACCGATGGAAATAAACAGATGTGTTGCATCTTTTGGCAAATTTCTCAATTGATCAGCAATATGTGAAAGAACATGCCCATCAACGGCCAATAATGTTGCCTTCCAACCATGATCTTTTATCTGAGCTTTTAATTGATCGATAACTGCCGGTTGTCCACGTTGAACATAGACACCATTATCGAAGATACTATCGCCTAGTAAAACAAGATGACGCATTTGATATGCTGAATGAAAATAAACAACAATAACAAAACAACGTGCGACATCTCGATTGAAAATAAATGAAATATATAAATATCTTTATTGAAAATAAAAAAAAGAAGGATTAGAAAATTAAATTTAGTAATCGGATAGTTTATTAGTTTGAACAAGATCAGCAAGTGGAACTGAATGTTGTTTTAAAGTAATTTCTTTGTAAAGCACGTGATTATTATTGAATTCAATTGAATCTTTGGTCGAGTGTTTTGAGAGGGAATTTTTTTGAGACATATTTGCTGATGTTTGCCGTGATTGTTGTTTATTACTGAGCGTTTTATTTGTTGAAGCAGCTGAACGTGAACGTGATTCAAAAGATTTTATAAACCAATCTTGAGGATTTGAATTTGTTTCCAATGGTTTTCGTTGACATCGGTCAGCTAATGTCGGTTTTCGATTGAATCGTTCGGGATTTTCAATTCGACTTCTTTCTCGTTCGAGTTTCGATCGATTGACGATATTCGCACTCTAAAGTCAAATAATCAATCATCGTTTTTTTCTATTTCGTTTTGCAACAAACTCGTTTCGATTGATAAGCATACGAAGGATCAGTTATTAATTCCGAAATTTTCAAATTATTCTTTATTGATTTCGACGTGTGAGCTCGTTCAGCATATTTCAAATGTTCTTGATAAACAAAATCAGTAAAATCATCAGTACGTTCATTTAGTTCATTTTTAAACGGCCTAAATTATACAGACTAAAGACCCTTTTTACATAAAACACAAAAACTATCTACGTTTTATTTGTGAATAACTCATAGGTTTGCTCGAGCAATTGTTCGGCTCCGTCTTCTTTTCCGTGCATAGTTGCATCGATAAATTGTAAACAAATCGGTAGATTTCTTTTGTTGAGAAATTGTTTAATCAATGACCAATTTGATAAACGAGTATTCAATGAACGACCATTGACAAACATGGTCAGATTGATTTCATTCGGAAAATAATTATGCAGAATTTCGGCATAAGTAAAACCATTTGCTAAATCCCTTGAAGAAAAAAGAAAATAGAATTTCGAAGGTTTCGAAGTGTTTGATTTTTTTGTCGAAATGCAAAAAAGAAACAGATATTTCAAGTGTTTTGATAAGAAATTGAAATTTTACCATTTAGGTACAATTATTGGATATGTTAGATAGAGACTTTCGAGCCATCGAATAATTTCACGTGCTGTTCGAGCGACCATAAGAACAATTTCTGTCAAATAGATAAAAATCAAGTCTCTCCTTCTTTTCTTTCCACGTATATAAACGTTGCTAAGAAACGGCCTTCCTCATCTAGTAAAATTTATATTGTAATCGAATCGAAAAAAAAGATTTATTCGAAGAAATTGATTAATTGAAATAAAACAATTTCGAAAAAATATTTTCTTATTTTATTCATTTAGTATTTGATTGGCGTATGAGAGATAATTTTCCAGGTCTTCTACCGCTAATTCGTATACGAAACAAGTTCGTTCGTTTCTGTTATACATAATAAAAAAAAGAGAAATATGTCAGAAATTCTAATAATCAATGGTAAATTCATTGCTATTGAAATAAAGGCCTTTGTTTTTTATTTTCGAATTGAATTAGATCAATCAGTAAGTATTACCGATGATGAACAGATGCAAAAACTTGAAGAAGAACTACAAGCGAAAGTGTTAATACGAACGGTTGATGATGAAAATGATTCGGATTATGAAGATGTCGATGATGACGATGAAGTTGAAAAAGTTCCGATCGTAAAAAAAGTAACAAAAAAAAATGAAATCGAATTTGATTTAATGAGAAAGTTTTTCAATGACAAAAGGATGATGACAATCAAAATGTTCCCAAAGAAAAACTTGTCGAGAAAAATCAAGAACTAGCTGATGATGATAATAATAACGCTCAAAGTCCAGCATATGTCCCACGAAAGGGAAAATTCTATGAACATGATGATCGAACATCCGATGATAATCATCGAACAAAACCGTAGGAAAACATGATTTCTTGTTGCAAAGACAAAAAGAAAGATCTGTTCTTGAATTTATAGAGATATTTCAAGAAATAAATCTCGTATCGATGACAAATGGCAGCATGATTTGTTTTTTCAAGATCAAAAACAAAAGAAATCTCGTCAAATGCATAATCAATTTCAATTGAATGATTACATGTCTCGTACGAATCATCGAATGACGAATTTTGACTTTCCAAAACAGCAAATCGATGAACGAGCATTTCATCGACGAAGAAATTTTACTAATAGTCAATATCAACAACAAGATTATCCGATAAAATCATCGAAAGATAATCTTCACAGTAAAACTCATCAAACAAATCGAAATTTCGAAAAATATGAATTGAATACGAATCAACGAAATTCATTTGCTAATTTACAATCGAATTTTGAACGGCCTAAACGATATTCAACCATGAGAAATAATTCGAGTCAACAACAAGCTTCCAACTCGAATGCTAAAGAACAAAGTTGTTTGCTCGTTTTTGTTTGTCTAATTATTCGAATTGTTTTTTGTTCAGATGAATGGCCACAAGCACCTCCACTACCATCAACAACAACAACAACAACAACAACAACATCGTTTCTATCTCAACAATTGATTACACCGCAAATGTTTTATCAACAACAAACATCGCGTTATGTTTCGTTGAATTATCCTCAAACATCGATTACCGATCAGGTGAATATGTAATCGATTTTTGTCAATTCTCGATATTGACATTGAATAATCAAAGTCATACTAATCGATTGAATTAGTCATTTTGCTTGATTGATTTTGTTATTCAATAATTGAATCGTCGAGACTAATCTCAATGTCATTTGACACATCGGAATTGACTTCCTCGTTTCTTTTCTGTTTTAGTTTCAAGCAAGTAAATAATCGGCAAACATCTGAAAAAACAATTTTCTATTATCTACAAAAATTTGTACGTAGACATTCCGAACAAGAACATTCTTGTCAATCACAATGATAAATTTTCTTTTCCTTTTAGTTTACTAAACATTTGATTTTCATATCTCGAAGATTATGTTTGATTGTTCGTGACACTTTTTCTCTTTGTCTCTTGTTATTCTTGATGATTTTGTTTTTGTTATTGAACAATAAAACTGTTTAATCGTTGTTTAGTTTCTATTCAAAATGCCAGTCAATATTAACTGACTATTAAGTATTCATAGAAGGACCTAATTCTTAAATTAAGCGGCAAAAAAAATAAATAACTTGGTAAATAATATCAAAATTAAGTTGTTTATTTGACCATAAAATGAAGTCAATATGAGATAATTCCATCTCATTTTGAATATCTTCCCAACTGAAAATAGAAACGATGAATGCTGAAAATCAGCTGGTCGAGAATCGTTTTAAGTATTTGTTTAGAAATAATCATGAGTAATTTGTTGTTCTTTCGATGATTGAAATTTCTTTTTTATTAATCGATTAAGATTAGACATTAAATTCGTTTAAGTTTCTCTTGGCCTTGTATTTCTATCTCATTTCAAATGACATTCACAGTTGCTAGCATCATCATTAGTCGATTAGCCTATTCTGATAACCAGACCATAGCCTTCATTTTTTCCCTCTCTTATGTATATTCGTAGATCAATGATACCATTCTTTTCTCTCTCTCTTTCTCTCTCTGTCATTCTCATTCTTTTCCATGAAATAAGTAATAATATCGACATTCTTATAGTTCTGGCTTTAGGTTTGGATTCGTTTGGTCTTTTGTTTGTAATTGTCATTTGAATATCTATCTTTAAAAGGTCATTGTCAACCAAGAATCAATCTAAAATAGTGAAATTATTTGTTCTCAGTCTGTTCTCTATTCGTTTTCTACTTGAAAGAACATTACAGCTGTTACAACTCGTTTTGCTTCCTGCATTTCTATCGATGTTTAACAACGGTTTGGTACGTAGAGACAATACTATCGATATACAACTATGATACATTATTATCTTCTTCGAAATATCTTTTTCTGCGGTTATTTATTTCAATTGATTCGTAAGTTCGAATAAAGATTGATGTTGACGTGTTTTTCTTTTTCTGTATTATTGAAAATTAGTTGGAGGTGAACATCAACGTCGATTATTACAGAATTTATTTGATGAATCGAAATATAATCAATTGGAGAGGCCAGTTCAAAATGATTCGGATACATTGCATGTAGCAATGAGTTTAGCTCTACAACAAATCATTGATTTCGTAAGTCAAGATGAGAAGATATTTCGATTTGACTTTTTCTTATTGTTGAAATAGGATGAAAAAAATGAGATTCTCTCGATCAGTGGTTGGCTAGTTCTTGTAAGTTTTTTTTTCAATTTTCTAAATAGAAATTCATTTTGAATCAGATGTGGCATGCTTATAATCTGGAATGGAATCCTGATGAATACGGTGGCATTCAAACAATCCGTGTGCCCAGTGAACGGGTTTGGACACCAGATATTTTTCTTTACAATAGGTAGGCTAACTATTTCGAATCAATTTTGTTAATTCAGCATTTTTCGTTCAAGCGCTGATGATAATTTCGAAGGTACAATGAAAACGAATCTCGTGATACAATATAATGGTAGTATACTATTTGTTCCACCTGGAATATTGAAATCAATTTGTCCGTTTAATATCGATTCATTTCCATTTGTATGTATATTCTGTTAGTCGATGATTTCATATTGATATGAGAAGATTTAGGATGTACAAAAATGTACATTGAAATTCGGCTCATGGTCATTTGATGAATCTGGTTGGTAAAATTTCGAAGAAAAACCAACTTCTTTTATTCTCTTTCTCAAAAAAAAAACATCTATAGGAGTTAATCTAACGAGTGACGGTAATACGGGTCAATTAGATGCATATGTTAAAAATGCTGAATGGGATTTAGAAGGTATCGATTTTGTTGTTGAAACTAACCAATACAAACTATTCCTTTTTGAATTTCTAAAGAATTTCCTGCTGTTCGAAAAGCTGTCGTCTATGAATGTTGTCCAACTGTTTATCCATTTGTTCTTTTTACTATTCAAATACGTCGACGAACGCTTTATTATGTTGTCAATATTGTCTGTAAGTTGTTTATTCGTATCGAACATCGAAAGAATGCATGAGTACTCTTGACAGTTTGCTTCAATGCACAAGAAATTTGGATAAGAAACATATGGTCTTCAAGATAAATTATTTTCTTTCTCGTTTAGTACCTTGTGTGCTGATTAGTTTTATGACTGTGCTTGGTTTTCTTTTGCCACCTGATAGCGGTGAAAAACTTACACTACGTAAATCGATTTCGTTTTGTTTTTTCAAATAAAAAAAACAAGATTTTTCTTTTTTTTGTTTAGAAATTACAATTCTTCTTTCGATCGTCATGTTTAGTTTACTTATATCCGGTATTATTCCGGCGAGTTCAACTGCTCTACCAACGATTGTCATGTATTTCGCGACTGTTATGTGTATGTGTTCGATGTCCGTTGTCGCGACTGTACTCGTACTTGTTCTTCATCATCGTAATGCAAAGAATTACACAATGCCGATGTGGGTAAGACGAAAAAAAAGCAATGATTAGAAGAGAAGATTGTTCAATTCTATTCAAGATTGAAATCTATATCAATCAATATCTTGCTTGGTTCTTGCGTATGAGCCGTCCAGAACACGATCTCAGTTGGCGAGCAATTCGTCAACGACATCGACACGCACTCGAACGACAAAATAGTACATTCAGTCTTTCGAAAGGTCCACCAACGCCTTTATTAGCTAATTCATCGAAATCTCTACTAGCCAATGTCACAAATCTTCAAGAACAGCCGTTAGTTCCACAAAATAATACATTACCATTGAATATTCAAACAAATATCAATTCATCAATGCCAGGCAAATGTAAAAATCCAAATCATCATCATGATCCGAATGAAATCTTATTGCCTCGTGATATGCGTGCGTTTCGTTCTGAAATGCGAGCTATTATAACTGAATTACGATTTCTAACTGATCACGTTAAAAAAGAAGAAGCTGAAGACGATGTTTCACAAGATTGGAAATTTTCGGCGATGGTTCTTGATCGTTTATGTTTGGTTGTATTTACAATCATGACAACGATATTCAGTTACACAACACTTTTTTCTGCACCAAATTTTTTCAAACTTAGATAAACATTTCTTTTCATCTATCTTATCTTGTCTTTTGTATATACAAACATGTGTGTGTGTATAAGTATGCATTTGATTTTATATAAAGACAGAAAAGCAAAAAAAAAAGAAGATTGATGATAAGTTTTGACAACGAACAAGTAGAAGAGAGAACGAGAGAGTTGATTGTCTATGCCGTTCATTTGTATTTTTGCTTTTATGGCTGCAATCGCATTGGCATGTTAATTGCTCTTTACTCATCGAATTTGTTATTCTAAAGGTGCGGTATTTTGTCAATGACTCAAGTGATTCGAAGCATCAAGACTAATAGTTTTTTAAGCACGTATATGCCACGTATTTGAATGCGAGAGAGACAGTTTAACTGTCGTTTTTCATTTATTTATAGTCGATTGATTGCTGATTCATCGTTTGTATGTGTAGGAGTTCAATTTCCGTTTAAGTCAAGTGTGTTTGTATGGCAAATGGAAGAAAAGAAACGGCGAATGTTTGTGTTTGACTGCATGTCGTACGTTCTTTCATTTCTTTTTTCCTCCATCTTCTCTCTCGTCTCAGTTTTTTGCTCTACTAGTTTCAATTCTTAAGAGAATCGATGACAATATGGACGAGTGACTAATCAAGAGAAAAAAAAGAGTCAATGTCCTCAAGGGTCGGCAATCGTATACATACAGTAGTACTTTTCGTTTATTTTTTCGATTTGAAATTCTTAACAAGCTAATCGATTCACTTCTTTGACGACAAAGCGGTTCGATGAATCATTTTTGGCATATTGACGCCGTTTTCTATTAACTTGATGCTGTTGAACATAAGAGGAAAAGAAAAGAACTTGTTAGTCAACTAGCTTTTTCTCTCTCACTCTCTCTCGTTTGTTACTCATCAACAACCTACGCCAATCATCAACGAGAGAAATAGTAGAATGACGAGGTTAGTTTAACATCACGATGCATTAAAGAATAGAATCGAGCAGAAAAGAGAATAGCTTATTCATTCATTTCTTTCCTTTTGGCCAAAAGTCATCGAAAGTAAGTCTCTATATACGTCGATCTCTATTTGATTGTTTAATCTTTGTCTAATTCCATTTCGTCGCATGATTATTATTCGTAAATTTAAGCTTAACTAAATACAGGTGTTAAGATCACTCCTATATCTCCAATTTCATCGTTCGATCTCTCGACTCAATATACTGATAGATCGAAATGTATTTTTATTCAAATATAAGTATTCATTCAATTGTATACAATGTAAACTTTCGTCTTCTTTTTTGATTGTGTATATATGTTAAATAGACATCTTTTGTTCGAAAAGAAATCTTGTTGTTGTTGTTATTGAATTGTCTGTGACAAATGAGCTATTGATGAGATGAACTCCTGGACGGCAACAGCACGTTTCTTTCTTTCTTTTTTTTGTTGCTCTCCCTTTCTCTCATCAAAAAGCAATCATTGAACAGTAAGGTACAGCTTGAAGAATTTTTTCTTTCGAGAGAACGTGCAAACATTTGCCATATTTATCCTAATGAGTACGAAGGTAAGTCTATCCTTGTGAAGAGGGTCAACTGTCGTGAGAGAAGAATCAATCTTGTTATTGTTACACTTGATGAACATTTTTCTTTTTCGGTTTGAGCATTGTCAATAATATTTTGTTCGATATTTAAATGATGTAACTAGTTCAAACATCATTAGAAATCATTGAATAAACGATGATCGTCAATGCATGTGGTTTAGATCAAATTGAATAAGAAAGCGAAATCGTTTTATACCTGTTTGAAGTTACAAAAGTTTAAAATGCGATGAAAGAACGACAGAAAGAAAAAAATTCCTTCGTTTTTTTTTTTGATTTTTCTTGTTAGTTTAACGTGTATATGTGCATATGTTTGATTCAACTCGTAATAATCGCTTGTTCGCATTTGCTTTTGAAATGTTTCGCGTTAGTATACACATTTCTGTTTCAACTTATGCCGCATGTCTAATGAGCAGAGAATTTGATATTTTAATTATTATTTTAGATCTATATAAAGTTTTATTATGCCACGGATTATTGATAATCTTGTTCATATGAATGGTAAAAATAACGAGGTAAGACAGCATGACAAGTTTTTCACTCTTTCCCATCGATTGAAATTAATTGATTAACGCTAACCAGCTGCTCTTTTTTTTTTCGTCTTGTCTGATTTCATTTCGAGTAGACATATGTGAATGTGTGTTAAAAACAAATCTATGCCAAACTCAATTAGAATAGAAAGTTCGAGGACACTGTCCGAGTACGCATTCATTTTCATTTTCTTCGTCTTCGCAACTTGTAAATATATCAATTCGAATGTTTTTTATTTGTTCTATTCAACATTGAACACGTGTCACCTATATTCGATATCAGGCAAAGTTTGATTTCCGTTGTCAAATAGACATTTGAAAATGAATGTGATCGATTGAGTGTCAATATCTAATTATGAATGTTGAGAGCGAGCGAAAGAAAGAAATGAGATTGTATCCATAGGTTAAGTGTTGAAATGACAGCTGGCTTGTCTTGGGTTCAAAAATTTCTTTTCAAGTTGTATCAGTAGATTAATTCAGCATTTTTTCTTTTCTCAAGCGCACTGTTTTAGATAAAAACTGATGAGAATAATGAAGAAGAAAACTTCTGAACTTCGGATAACGAGGTAAACATAGACATTAAGATAAGACACGCAAGTTATCAAAAAGAAGAAGAAGAGCGGTCAATAGTGAAAACATAATGTATCGACATATTTATGAATTCTATTGATGATTAGGAAGAGGAAAAGCGGCTTGAGATTTCGATATTCATGTCAACTTGAACTTTGTAATTTAGTATTCGTAAGAAGAAGAAAAATATTTGCATAAAATAAGCATTGTTTGTGTGGTGGTGGTGGTGATCGATGATGAGAAGAAAGAGAAGAGGAGAGAGAAAAGGAGATGGCACTGACGCCAATCGATCGATCAAATTAGTCTCGCGTTCTTTTCTTGATGCATGTCTGTTTTTCTAGGATGTTCTTTTCTTATTGTGCAGATCGGTGAATGCACAGCTGTCCGTCAAATTAATTCGATCGATATCATCCGAAAATTCCTAGGAGGCCGAGAAGGCGTGTTATGACTAGTAGCAATCATTTTGTCTATTCGAGCTTGAAGAATCGATTTATTTCTGTTCATTGATTTCAAGATATTGCGTTCAGTTTTTTATATAATATCGATTTAAACGAATGATTCATTTGATGTATTCTGATTCGATGAGTGTTATATGTGTGTGTATATTTGATGAGCAGATAGATCCCATGATATGAGTAGGACATAAAAATTTATAATAAATGTTATCGAATGAGTAACGTCGATTAGTATTTACCAAATGAATTCTCTCTCTGTTCGATTGGTTAGAATATAAATAGGCAAGTTCGTGTTTGATTTTTTTTATTCAATAAAAATGGGTGTAAAACATTCGAAAAAATTGCAAAAACAACGAGAAACAGTCGAAATAGTTCTTTCGGAGCAGGTGAAGCATAGTTTTGTTAAATTAGACGCTTGATTTCATTCGATTAAAAAAGTACATTTAAATTTCTTTCTCTCTCTCTCTCTTTAGAACACACCGACGTCGGCCGGTAAAATGGGTCTTGTCAATTTAAAAGATTTAGTTGAAACAGCTGCTCATAAATGGTACAAAGATAATGAGAAAGATTCGATGAAAGCCAAATGGGGAAAAACATATAATTGGAAAGAACTTACCAAAGAAATCGATTGGCGATGTTTGAAGTTCGTTTTTCGTCCCTCGTTTCTCTTCCTACGAATCTAATTTCATTTTAGAGTGCGTCATGATCCAGTTATTTATACGGATTTAGATAGACCGGGTGCTCCGAAAAATCACATTCTATTTCGTTCGACATTTCTCAACGACACCAATCGCGAACAAGAATATAATTTGAAAGCTGTTCGACGAACGGTTTCAACTTGCGCCTTTTCGATTTTCGAAGGTTACACAACCGAACAAAGTGCTTCACTCGAACTCGAAGTTCCATTGCCGAAATGTGTGCTCGAAGCAAGCACGGGCTTTCGTCGAGAATACACACTCGAACAATCGCGAGACAAACAAGTCGAAGAAGAATTAACCTGGTCAGTCGAGTCGAATATTCGCGTACGAATTTCCATTCAAATTTTCATGTCGATCATCACAAACATGACACTTTTTAGATTCCTGGTATGTCACAAACGACGGCTGAACTCGTCGTACAAGAAGATGAATATTATGGCACATTCGAAATAAAATCCTACTTCTTCGGTGATATTCGCGTGAAATTATTCAAAGATTCACAGGAAATTCTCAGCATGGAATTCGGCGATCTTGAAGATTTATTTCCGCGCGAAAAAGGCTTTCGAAAAGACGCACGAGGTGTCTATCGAATCACACGTGGCGAATGTAAAGCTCGTTTTGGTGTTTCACAAAAGGTCGAACTACATGCCAAACCAATAGCCAATCCGGAAAGTAAATCTCCGTCAATTCAACACAATGATTCACGTAAGAGTAGTCTCAAAGATCTACCAGCGCCATCAGCACCTGTTCATGTTCTTCGTGAACTCGTTCCGACGATTAGTTAGTCACACACGCTTCTATTTTCTATGTAGATAAGAATAAGAAACTGAGAAAGATTAGCACTTTGTGTTTTTGTTTGTGTGCTTTTGTAAATCACTTTTAATACAAAAAAAAAGACATTAAAAACAATCTAACTTGCACATCTGTTTTTCGTTTTCTTTTTTCCCAAATTGACAAAAACAAAGACAACATTCATATACGTATATATATTTATATTTATATATAAAAAACAAAGAACCGTTTAAAGAAGATTATAAACTTCTACATTATTATGCATAAGATAAGAACAAGAACAAAAAAAAGGAAGAAATGAAAATCACGCACACATGTGTTCGAGAAAAATGATCGTGGAAGATTAGTTTCTACCAAGGTTGAGATTTATGAACAAACCAAATGACATAATCATCTTTATACTAAAAATTAAAAAAAAATGAGATTTAATTAATTTAGTTTAGATAGGTTTTACTTTTAAATAGCTTTTATTGTATTCGATAGGTCCGTGAAGTGGTTCTCGAGTAGTGAATGCATATTTCGTTTCATTTGATTTTCCACGATTAAGAATGAATTCAAAATTGAGACGACTGAAGAAAAAATCGAAGAGTAGATATTTATTTCTCGTGAGATATTTATTGATCTACAGACTTTCCGTGATAAGTTGCTTCAGTTGTGATTCCGTTTTTAGCGTCGCGTTTAAACGTACGCCAATTGAGAGCTGTTTTCATTTGTGGAATTTTGATTGTGACTCGAACGAAATTCTTTGAGAAATCTTGATTAATACCTAGACGTAGAGAGAAGATAAAGTCAAGTTATTTATTGAAATCATAAACGTACTAGCATTGGCTCGTTTGACTTCTGCAAAAGACGAATTTTCATCTTGAATTTGTTGATCTTGTTGAGGGTTTGCTTCGGTTGAATAAATATTAAATACTTTTGCGAAATCAGTCATGATTTTTTGCTCATAAAAATCTGAAGAAAACAAAAAAAAACGAAAATTTGTTTATTTGTTTGTTTTCTGTCTCTTGATCGACCGACGATGAGAATGACCGGTCGGTGGTTCATCTCATTCGGCCAATTGCAATCGTGAGTCGCTAAAAGAGAACGAATACGTTCAACAAACCAACCTGTCGACACTCATATGATCACCTATTAGTAATCATTTCGTTGTTTTTTATTACACTTCGTCACTTAGTTTCGAACGAGTATTGTTCGTAAATGACTCGGTCTATTAAAATAATGTACTGCAACAGTGATAAGTGCTGGAATGAGTAATCGAAGAGGGCGGAGAAGATGATTGACTCTATATTGACAGATCCAGATCGATATTCTGCGGAATTAATCGAATGATGAGTCATTTTTATTCGAGGGGAAATTTTGAACGAAAATTTTCATTTGAAAACTTTGATAATAATAAAAAAAAATTTATGACAAATAATTTGATATCAGAATTTCAATTGATAATTTTTCATGGCTCAATGAACCAAATGTCAATGCAGATGGATTTGATTCTAAGAAAATAGAATTTTAAATATAAATTTATCTAAATAAATTTCATTGTTATTAAATTTTGAAAAAGAATTTTTTTTCTTTAATTCAATGTTCATCGTTCAATCGATTGTCATTTGGTGACATCTGAGGACGAGAGTGTCTTCTTACTAGCATCGAGGGACGAAATATTCAATCATTATGCATAAAGTGAAGCAATTCTTTCGATTCATGTTTTCAAAAGTTGAGATTTATGGCGAATTACTGGTTCAAATGATATGTATGTATGATTTCACTCGATTCAAAGTGCGATATGTACGCATAAACTGATTAAATGACGGGTATTTTCGTTTACATTGACCAAAGGATACAATTGTCTGCAAGATTTCAGTCATTGACCGTTGATTTTACTGAGAAAATATTCATATTTTTAATTTACTTTCTGAGATCAATATTCTTGATGGTAGATGGCGCTAAACTATAGTCGGTTGTACAGATGTCGTTGTTAAAAAATAGTCGAAAAAACTTAATTAAAATCTTCTTCAATTGATCAAATGAATTCTTCTCTCGAAATCGATCGGAATTTTTTTCTGATAACAATTTCGAAAACTAATAGAGTCACACTTTTACCTTTTGCATCGTCCAATTGTTTATTTTATCTTCGTCGTCGTTATATATTTTGGAAAGCTAAAATCTGGCGAATAAGCCATGACTTTATTCAATGGTATTTTACTGTTTACGATTCTTGCAATCGTTTCATCACGATCAATAACCTACCAAGATCCAATCTATGGTCAACCCGAACAAGTTCATATTTCCTATGGACGTTAGTCGAAATCGATTTGATTTGGCTGCATTTTCTGTTGAATTTTCTAGTTGATCCATCGTTAATGATCGTTACATGGATTACAATGAATCCAATCAATGAATCCGTTGTCGAATATGGAGAAAATCCAATGTTTGACCAACGAGCCACTGGTAAATTCAGTATTTTTCAAGATGGTGGCACAGAAAAACGACGAGAATACATCCATCGTGTTGTTTTGACTGATCTTCGACCTGGCCAACGATATTGTAAAAAAAAATAAATTGAATTAAGATTTCTATTGAATTCATAATTCTTTAGATTATCATTGCGGTAGCGATGATTATGGTTGGTCGCCAATCTATTGGTTTACGGCCATGCGTACGGATTCAGATTTTGCTGTTCGAGCCGCTGTTTATGGCGATATGGGCCGAGATAACGCACAATCATTGCCACGGCTTCAAGAAGAAACACAATTGGGACATTTTGATCTTATTTTACATGTTGGTAAGTGTCAACAATCCGAAATATTGATCAAATAATGCAAATTCTTATTCAGGTGATATGGCTTATGATATGAATGAAGACAATGCACGTGTTGGTGATGATTATATGAATGCTATTCAATCAATTGCTGCTTATATTCCCTATATGACTTGTCCAGGAAATCACGAAAATGCTTAGTACGAATTGAGAGATATTGTTTCGAAATTTGATTACATTTTTTTTTCGTAGTAATTTTTCTCAATATGTTGCAAAATTCAGTATGCCATCGTCAATGAACACCTACGGTGGTGATGCAAATCATTTCTACAGGTTAGATTTTTGTTTATTTCATCGAAGTAAATAAAAATCTCGTTTAGTTTCAATGTTGGTCCGATACATGTCATTGGATTTTCATCGGAATTTTATTATTATACTGAATATGGTTTCGATCAAATTGTCAATCAATATCGTTGGTTAGAACAAGATCTAATCGTAAGATAAAAATAAGAGCATTTTTCTTTTCAAACAAAAGGATATTTTCAGAATGCAAATAAACCAGAAAATCGTGCCCGTCAACCTTGGATAATCACGATGGCACATCGGCCGATGTACTGCAGTAATAATAATGACGATGATTGTCTTTATACTGATGGATATGTACTCGTACGTACTGGCCTTCCGTTTATTCATGCATATGGTTTAGAAGATTTATTTGCTAAATACGGTGTTGATGTGGAATTTTGGGCACATGAACATAGTTATGAACGTTTATGGCCTGTTTATAATCTAACAGTATGTTGATCTCTTCGAAAATAATGAGCTCGAATGATTGATTTAGATTCATAATGGAACAAAAGGCGCGTATATCGATCCTGATGCTCCGGTTCACATCACAACAGGATCAGCTGTATGAAAAATGATTCGAAAAAGAAATATTTATTCGAATAAATTTATTTTCAGGGTTGTCGAGAACGTCATGACCCATTCGGCGTACCTCGTCCATGGACAGCATTTACAAACAGTGATTACGGTTATTCTCGAATGACAGTCTACAATTCTAGTCATTTCTATTTCGAACAAGTTTCAGATGATCAAGTAAATTCATTCGAATTATTTGAATTCGCTCATTGTTTGTCTTTCAGGGTGGAAAAATCGTTGACAGTATGTTATTGATTAAAAATTCACATGGTCCTTATTCGTATTTCAAATGAATATAAATTTGCTTTTATTTACACGAAAAATTCTATTTTTGTAATTCTTTTTCCTTCGGTGCAATGAAATTATTTCTTCTTTTTTTTTTACAATTATCGTCTTTCATTCCGAGATTTTTTTCAGATCATCTTCTCTAATATCAGCAGAGAACAGTATTTTTGACTAACAATGACAAAGAAACGTCGTAATAATGGTCGAAGCAAACATGGCCGTGGTCGTGTCACGAATGTTAATTGCACCAATTGCCGTCGTTTGGTTCCAAAAGACAAGGCAATTAAGAAATTAATCATTCGAAATATTGTCGAACAAGCTGCTGTTAAGGATCTTTCCGAAGCTAGTGTTTACACGAAATATGTTTTACCAAAACTCTATTACAAATTACATTATTGTGTTTCGTGCGCTATTCACAGCAAGGTCGTTCGTAATCGTTCAAGAGAAGCACGTCGTATTCGTCAACCACTTTTGTAAGACAAATTTTTCGAATCGATGATTATCGATTTTCTGTTTGATTAGACGTCCTCAACAAGCTCGTCAAACAGGCACAGCTGGTCAAGGTAACGCCGGAGCAGGTGCACAACGTGGTGGCAATCGAGAACCATTGCAACCCGCCAATATTCCTGTTTCCAAAAGTAAATTTTCATCACCACGAAATTAATGTTCTCTTGTTTGTTTGTTTTTCAGCATAAACATTTGGCATATGCTCAACGGCAGTTTATCAGCAAATACATATGATCATCAATGAAAATTTGATCTGCATATTTTGCCGTTGTTGTTTTTGTTTCGATGAAAAAAAAAATAAAATAAAAATTTCTATCAGAATATCATTTGAAAATAAGTTTGTGTTTCTTTTTGATTGACTACGGTGATGATGAGTTGTGCCGAAAGTCCATCTCGACAATATCGTCTCCTTCTCGGCGTTACCGGAAGTGTAGCAGCGATTAAAATAAAAGAACTTGTTCAACATTTTCAGTCTCATGATATCGAAACAATTGTTATTCCAACTGAAACAGCTAAACATTTTATTCATCTCGATGATTCTTGGTGTTCACATGGATCAGTCAATCAAATGAAAGGCCCGTGTTATTTCGAAGATCATGATGAATGGTCTCTATGGAAAACACGTGGCGATCCTGTTCTACATATTTTACTTCGAGATTGGGCTGATATGTTTTTAATAGCTCCACTCGATGCTAATACACTCGCGAAAATAGCCGTCGGTCTTTGCGATAATCTCTTAACGAATGTTGTTCGAGCTTGGGATTTGAAAAAACAAAAGCCATTGCTCATTGCACCTGCAATGAATACAGCAATGTACGAGCATCCATTGACACGACAACAGTTAGATACACTGACGAATGTATTCGGATATCGAGAAATTCCGTCGATTGAAAAAACATTAATGTGCGGACAGACAGGTATCGGTGCAATGGCATCCGTTGACACTATTGTCGAAGAAATATTGAAATTCATTCCGATTGTTTGTCAATGAATTAATTATTCAACAAAAATACTATGGCAAAGAAAACTCATTGATACGAAAGAATAACTGCTTTATTCCTTGTAGCCATTGAAAATGTTTAGCTGTTAAAAAATAAAATAAAAACATTTAACCTCGAGAAATAAATACTCAATGAAAGGTACCACATACTTCTGCTAATAAAAAAGAGACAGAAAAGCAAATATTGTCAGAAATAAAAAAAAAAGATTTGCTCGCGCGCGTATTGAAGAGCGCGATAAAATATTTGGTTATTCGATTGAGTTCCTTTTTTCGTGTTCTTTCTTTCGGATTTTTTTTAGCTCTGACGTTTATTTTATGTTCATGACATTTTATGTAAGGTTTTTTTTTATTCGGATAGAATAAGTAATGTGATGTCTTTCTTCACAAAGGCAGATTATGTTGACGTAAAATGACAAGCTGGATTATAGAAAACAACTTGAGCTTCATCGTGCACTTAACGGTTTCGTAATCATTACTGACAGTTTGTTTTAAACTGCGATGATAAATCAAAAATATTTCCAAAGAAAAAGCAACGACTAGACTGACATTTATTGATCACATATTACCGATTTAATATTTTCATTTTCTGCATATTTCTTTTTACGGAGAATAAAGCATTCGATGTAAGCAGAATTGAATGTAATTTTTTTTTCTCCTTTTCTAGCGAGTTTTAAAAAATGTAAGGTACTGTCAGCTATATTTTTTTTACAATTATTTCATTTCTATTATCATTTGTCTTCCGGAATAAGAGAGCATTTTTTACAAACCAGCACGTCGGAATGTTAGCGGCACATCAATAACAAGTGTTAAAAAAGCAGATTTTTTTTTCCTTTTTCTTCGTTTTATATAAAGACTAAGTAAGATCAGTGTTAATAATCAAGACAATCCTCTGTAAGCATCAATTTACTTTAAACCTTTTCTTTTTCTTTTTCTTATTAATGAAAAAGAGCTGGTAACATTTTATTTCGTCATACAGAAAAAGTGAAACTCATAATTTGATGCAAAAATACTAAATGAGTCGGCAAACGGACAAACTCATCCGGGCTGTTATTCTTACAGGAAAAGTAAGAGGAAGTAATTTTTTTCACCTTCTCGTTTTTTTTTGAGAGAAATCGTAATAGGAAAAGAAAACTAGTCTTGTTAGCTTTGCTGCTGATTCCATTTTTTTTTTGTTCTGTTTGCATCCTTTTATTTTAACAGTCTTCATTCCACATTAGAAATATAATCTAAAAGAAAGGAATGAAAAAAAAAAGAACGACTTCAAGCAAGAAGAGAAATAACGAAAACGTTGGCGTTGTCATGTGTAACCAGCGCACATTATGTCATATAGAATAAAAAAAAAATTTCTTTGGCAAGTTTCAAGTTACATGAGCTATCTGATTAGCATTCTCCCGAATTACAATTGACAATCGCTTTCAAATTAGTAATATCAGTATCATTTGTCACAGCGTAAAACAGTAAGATAATCGTATTGCATTTTATGTTCTTTTTTATGATATAAGTAAGATGTACTATATTCAGATTTTATCAGAAGAGAAAAACATAAATATACTGATAGGTATATTCACCATTAATAGAAGAACATAATTAGCAATGTCCATCGTCGTTTAAATTTATATACAACCTTCACACTCGTCATGTTTCTATTTAGAAAAAGAAAGAAATTATTTTCTGTTTATTTCTCTCAAAGAGTTTGCGATTGAATTACTCAAAAGTAAACTTTCATGTGAATAGAAGTTTTGTTGTCCTTTTCTCTTATTCTATTTCTTACTGTGACAACAAATCAACCACGATTTTACTTCGAATAAAAACTGCAAATGAAACATATAGTCCTAATATATAGAATATTTTCTAAACATCTTGGAATAATTATTCACATTGATTCATTCTATTCTTCCATTTTCTAGGTCAAATCATTCTGTTCTGTACAAATACATAGTCGCACACATTTTTTCTATTTACTTTCTTGTCTTACTTCATTTTTTCGCGTGCTCTCTCCCTTCTTTCAGAATATTTTTCTTTCTTTATGGTACTTTTATATTTATTTAGGCATTAGTTCATGCCAAACAGCGAATGTGGGTTCTTCGCCGACACTATCCACAAAGATTAAATGCTCTATTAGGTTTAATATTGATTACACTTTGCATCTATGTATTCAAACGTGATCGTATACCGTTAGAAATATCATCTCCAGTCGTTCATATTTCAAATATTGCTCAAACACCTGAATTACTAATTAAACTAACAAATGCACCCATCGTTGTAAAAACTCCTCAACCGTCGAAGAATTATTTTCATGCCAAATTAGACTTATCGAAAAACACAGCAATATGTCACGAAAATGATCATCTAATTCTTTATATTTTATCAACCTTAAAGAATTTCAAACGGAGAGAAGTCGTACGTTCAACATGGGCGTCAAAACAAGTCGGCGTTTGTTTTGTATTTATTCTTGGTCAACCATCGAAGGATATTGCTGAAACACAATTAAAAGCAGAGAATGAGAAAAAACAATATCAAGATATTGTTCAAACTGAACATGTTGAATCTTATGAAAATGTCATTTATAAAGAAGTCGGTGCTTTACTATGGGCAAAAACATTCTATCCAAATATTCCATATTTATTTAAAACCGATGATGATCTTATTGTTGATTCGATCTTAGTCTCATCGATTGCATATCTATTAGCGAATAATAAAACGAATGGTGATACTCTAATGCAAAGATATCGACCAAAAATGATAAATGAATTATTAGCAGCTAATCGAACGAGATTTTTTCGTGGTGGATGGGCTATGGATTATCAGCCGACAGTTCGTGGCGGTGGAAAATATAGTGTTAGTGAAGAAGTTTGGCCACATCCTGTTCTTCCAGCTTATTGTTCTGGTTTTGGTTGGTTTATGTCAAATGATACCCGTGATCGTCTTGTTGAAGCTTCTTTTGTCTATCCATCGAATAAGATAGTTTGGGTTGGTGATGTTTTTGCTTCAGGTTTTCTCGCTAAAACAGCGGATGTGAAATGTACGGGCATTGAAATTGATTTTGAACAAACCGGATCAGCTAATTGTTCGTGTTCAATGGTTACTCATCCGATGTTAACTGTTTGTTCATCAACATTTCATGCAGGTGGTGGTGGAGGAGAATTACAGAAGTATATTGAATATCAAAAAGCATGGCAAGTTATACAATTTCGTCATAACACAACAAATACAACGATTACTGTTTGTTAGCTATGCTCTGTTTCTTTTTTCGTTTGTGAATTCTGGTTAGCAAATATTTTTTTTTTATTGAAAAATAAGTTAAAATACAAAATATTTCTTTTTAATAAAAAAACAGGAACAGTATGGGCCAATCATTTGTTTTGCAATTAAACTAAAACTGGGTGTTTTAAGGTTATTTATAGCATATTTTAGCAATACGCTATGTAAAATAACGGCATGCCTGTCATAATGGGGCGCAGGACAGAATATTTTACCTGTATAACCGGAAAAAGCACATTTCACTCTCTACGTCCATAGGTGTCTTTCGGTATCTATTGAGAATAACCGCTTGGTTGATTTTCTAAAGAATAGGAAGGTTAAATACGTACAGAACGAAAATGTAGTGTATACAGTCGAAAAAAGTACAAATGATTAATGCATCAAATCGTAAGTAACTTTTTTTTGTCATGGATTACTTTTGTATTTGAGTAATTCCATCAGAAGTATCCCACGTTTATAGACACAATCAGCAGCATGGTTGAAAGTTTAATATATATTCTTAGAATATTAACTTACTACTATCTCCCCATCCACAAAACAAGTCACCTGCATCCAACGGGAAAAGGCGAATCTGCTAGAATCTATTGGGGATCTTGGGAGTTCAGAAAGTGCGTAATCCGTCTTTTCCCTCTAGTACTTTTGTCTCATTTCGTTTTTGTTTCTCGCGCTTTCTCTCTCTTATTTCAGAATAATTTTATAATCACTGAGACATTCGTTCACGTCACACAGCTAATGTCGATTCTTCATCAATCGTATCCGCCAAGCTTAAATGTTTTATTAGGTTTAATATTGATTACACTTGGCATCTATGCATTACAATCAGGTCGTATACCGTTAGGACCCTCAACTCTAACCGTTAATATTTCAAATATTGCTCAAACACCTGAACCACTAATCAAACCAACAAATGCACCCATCGTTGTAGAAACTCCTCAACCGTCGAAGAATTATTTTCATGCCAAATTAGATTTATCGAAAAATACAGCAATATGTCACGAAAATGATCATCTAATTCTTTATATTTTATCAACCGTAATGAACTTCAAACGGAGAGAAGTCGTACGTTCAACATGGGCGTCAAAACAAGTCGGCGTTTGTTTTGTATTTATTCTTGGTCAACCATCGAAGGATATTGCTGAAACACAATTAAAAGCAGAGAATGAGAAAAAACAATATCAAGATATTGTTCAAACTGAACATGTTGAATCTTATGAAAATGTCATTTATAAAGAAGTCGGTGCTTTACTATGGGCAAAAACATTCTATCCAAATATTCCATATTTATTTAAAACCGATGATGATCTTATTGTTGATTCGATCTTAGTCTCATCGATTGCATATCTATTAGCGAATAATAAAACGAATGGTGATACTCTAATGCAAAGATATCGACCAAAAATGATAAATGAATTATTAGCAGCTAATCGAACGAGATTTTTTCGTGGTGGATGGGCTATGGATTATCAGCCGACAGTTCGTGGCGGTGGAAAATATAGTGTTAGTGAAGAAGTTTGGCCACATCCTGTTCTTCCAGCTTATTGTTCTGGTTTTGGTTGGTTTATGTCAAATGATACCCGTGATCGTCTTGTTGAAGCTTCTTTTGTCTATCCATCGAATAAGATAGTTTGGGTTGGTGATGTTTTTGCTTCAGGTTTTCTCGCTAAAACAGCGGATGTGAAATGTACGGGCATTGAAATTGATTTTGAACAAACCGGATCAGCTAATTGTTCATGTTCAATGGTTACTCATCCAATGTTAACAGTGTGTTCATCAACATTTCATGTAGATGGTGGTGGCGAAGAATTATTAAAATATATTGAATATCAAAAGGCTTGGCAAGTCATACAATTTCGTCATAATACAACAAATACCACGATTACTGTTTGTTAGTTATGCTCTGTTTCTTTTCTCGCTTATAAATTCTGGTTAGCAAATATTTTTTATCGAAAAATAGGTTGAAATACAAAATGTTTCTTTGTTCGTTCAATTTATATCTGCAAACTTTATAAGTATCAAGATAAAAGTAATCATTGAATCGCAAATGATTACATCATGATATTCTTGTGCAAATATTTCATTTTTTTTCTGTTTTATATGCGTGTAAATGTGGGTCTTTTTTCGTTTGTTCTGTCAAACTGCAATGAGATACGCAAATGCATTTATTTGACCGCCTCTAATCTTAGGATAGGTTTACAGATTGAAGAAATAAAAATCAACGATGAATCACATGCTGAATGATTCGAATTTGCATCATACATCGATGAAAGTAATGATGAATTTGTTATATTTGAAATTAATTTCAAAATGCTGTTCAGATGTTTCTTCATGGAGGATTTCAAGAAACAATTTTATTCGAACAATGGATAACAACGTCGATTTTACGTGAGATTGACATTTTCAAATGAATTGTTTACATTTCGTTGAATTTAGTTTTTCTAATCTCATGTATTTTGTTATTTATCTTGGGCATTTTATACGAAGGAATTCGACAGTTACGTCAATATTTCGAAGAAGAACATCTATTCAATAAAAAAATGTTAGTCTATGATAAAATAATCGATTTTCATTTGCTTTTTATTATTGAATTTAGTATTCCAGATAATACAAATGAATTCGAATTAGAACCTATGAGTAATAATCCAGCAAATAAACCCGTGCCTACTAAATCTTCTCTTCAATTCAGTACACGAATCTGGCTAAGTGGATTTTATGTTATTAATTTAGCATTTAGTTACGTTTTTATGCTCGTCATAATGACATTTAATATTTATTTATTTATTTCGATTGTATTGGGCATTGGAACAGGTTATGGTTTTTATACATTGATTAGTCTTGTGCCATCGAAAAACAAAAATAAGAATTCTATTTAATATTAGTAAATTGATGATAATAGACGAATTTATCCGTATCCCAAATTATCATAGAAGAAACCGTTGTTTGTTTGATTGATTTGAAATTTTCTTGAACAATTCAATTCGGAACCTTGACCGATATGTTCGAGTTTTGTTATGTTTGATTGTATTTCTTCTTCTGAAATAATATTCGATTGACAAATTATCGAATGTTTCAATGATGAATTCGATTCACTAACATTCGTATTCATGATAAATTGAAAACGAAAAAAAAGAAGTATCTTTATAATCATAGATCAAATATTCGATCAGAGATATTCAAAGGTCAATAAACGAAAATCTCATCTAAGATTACTAATACAGCCTTAAAAACGAAATAATAATCATTCTTTTAGTGTAAGATAAATGCTTTTGAAGACTGTTTATTGATTAAAAAAAGAAGAAGAAAAAATGTGTCTTTTAGAATAAAAATTCTGAATTTATTTCGATTGAGCTTGAAAACCTAAACTATTAATTTTGTCTACCAATGCTTGTTCTGTTGTTTTGCCACTTTCCCATTCGATTTCTGCTTGTTTATCTTCTAACGAAACCTAAATAATAAAAATCCTAAATTTTTATTTATCGTGAATGTTCGTTTTTACTTTAACCGATGTAACTCCATCGATTTTTCCAACATTACGTTCGATATTTTTCACACAAGATTGACATGTCATGCCATTGACGCTCAAAACTGATTTTGTTGTCGAACTCATATCTTCAAAATAGAAATTCTTTTCTTAATAAATTATCAAATGAAAAGGTAGAAGAAAAAAGCAGCGTATGATAAAGTATCAATATGTCCTTGCACATGTTTGGTTGTTTGTTTATTCATAATTTAAGTAAATCCAAACAAAAATAAATCATCACTCGTACTTATTCAAATCGGATCGAATCAAATGTTTTTCAGGTTTTTTAGGAGAAGAAGGAGGGAGCTAACTAATTTTTCGACTACAGTGGCATCTGTATTTTAATATTTAAAAAAGAAACTATTCAGAGAGGTCTATTGCCATGTATAGTCATAATGTTAATGGCTAATATTCGAACATTTATATGAGAGTTTTTAGTAAATTTACAAAAACAAAAAAATATGTTGAAAGAATTAAAAGCTGTTTATCAACAAGCATCAAACCAAAATAATCAACAACCGAATGAAGGTGTTGTACAAACATTAGGAACTCTACAAACACAATCTCTTGTTTATACGAACGAATCAGTTTATCAGTAAAGAGAAAAAAAATTATATTTTCAATTGTTTTTTTTTCTCTTTTCATGTAGAAATTACGATCGAATTTTACCGTTGAATGGTAATCAACCAACACTTTCGAGCCATCGTGTACGTGATCAAGAAATTCCATCGATTTTTCTAACATTAAAAACAGCAACAGTGATTACACATCTTGATCTTCGGTAAATTTTCGAATTTGAATCAACAAACGAAGGATTGTTTTGTTTTCTTTCGATCAGATACAATCGTATTTCAGATGAAGGTGCTGGAATTATCGCTGAATATCTCTCGGTATACACACCTGTTTTTCTTTTTTTGTCAGTTAACGAATAATTATTGTTTAGGATGATCAAAACGTATTAATTCTTAATCTACAAGGAAATGATATTCATCAAAAAGGTGCTCAACATTTAGCCAATGCATTGAAAGTATTTTCGAAATCTGTTTTTTTTTCGTATTCTTAAATTTCATATTTCTCTTCAAAGGTTAATACAACATTAACATCTCTATCATTAGCCGATAACAGCATTGAAAAAACTGGAGGAATGGCATTTGCTGAAACTCTACAAATCAATATCACTCTCGAGCATTTAAATCTCTCCAATTGCCATTTAGTATAATTTTAATAGAAGAATTTTCAATTTCTAAATTCAATCTATTTTAATTCAGGAAATGGACAGTCTCATTGCATTATTGACTATTTTACGTTATAATCCGAGTTTGAAATCAATTGATTTAAGCCGTCCAGTACCTCAACGTCAATATACAAATTGGATGGATGATGTGGCAATTCATATTGCACAAATGCTTGAGGTTTGAATGAGAAGAACTAATAAATGCAAATATTCTTTTGGTTTTTTTCTTAAAGAAAAATAATGTTTTACAAGAATTACATGTTCAAAAATTTGAAATTCGTGATCCAGGATTCATGTGGATCTGTCAGAAAATGCAACATAATCAAACGTTACTTTATCTTGATCTTAGTTGGTAGGAGAAATTTTCAACAAACGAATATGTTGTTTGTATTTGATTTTATCTTCGTAGCAATCGAATAACACGAGACGGAGCTGTTTATATAGAAGCTATGTTAGAAAAATGTGGCCTTCTTCGATTGAATTTAGCATTTAATCGATTGGAAAATGAAGGTGCTGGCCATTTAGCAACAGCATTACTTCATTCGAATTCGAAACTTCGAAGTTTGGACATTCGTTCGAATAATATCAAAGGCGATGGACTTTGTAGTCTTGCTGATGCGATTAAATTCAATTCAGCTTTGAATGAATTATTTCTTTGGGGAAATGTTAATGAAGAACGAGCTTGTTTGGTTTGTTATCCATTTTTTTTTGATTTAGACATTCTTATTCTTTGAAATTCTCTAGGCTTTTGAAAATCTTCTTAGTATTCATCGTTTTGAAGCTGAAAATGTCGATGTTGCACCGTATCGTGTTGATGCTCGAACATATCTCGCTGAATCAACCAATACACTCGATAAATATTCATATTGGAAACAAGTCGAACCACGTCTTCGTGTTCAACCGGCTGTCTACCGAAAACCGTTGACTGAACGTGCCTAACACAAATATATTTTATTTGACAAATAAACGAACAATTTTCTTTTTTTCTTCTCATGAATTACAACAGTTTTTCATACGCATTCGCTATAAATTCTCTATAAACAAGACCTTTACTCGGCTGATTATGTTCATTAAACGGTAGAGTCAATCGATGGCCAACATAGAAATTCGGTCCATCAGTATTGACTATGTATAATAAATCGCCACATTTGAATTCTAATTCACGTGGATCGCTACTTGTAGGATGATGATCGTAAAGACAAACGAAGATTTTCTCAGGCGATATGGAATTTGTTGGCAAAATAGGCCGAGGTGGCGGTCGAGCAGGCATTGACTGAACAACTTCAAATGATGATGACTTAAAATATTCAATAGAATACTTGTGTCAGAATTCGAATGAAATCAACTTACTAATGTCGAAGTAATTTCATCGGGATTTTCATAGATATCTTCGTCATTTTCTATTAAAAATTGAAAACGTCAATTTTTTGTTTAAGTTTTACAAAGATTATTTACGATTATCGGTCACTTTTGATGATTGCATTGTTACGTTATAGAGAGCTGCCATCCATGCATCTGCAGTGCCAGTTTCCGTCGTAAACTAAATCCATCAACATTAATGAAAACCAAGAGTCAGTCATTTTGAATTTTACTTTTTCGCAAACAGAATTGTGTTGAAAGGTAAAATCTCGTTTCGTTTCACAATTTAATGAGCATGCTAAAAAAACGAAAAAAGAAAACAAATCGAATGTTTGTATATTGAAATAGATATACTGTCATCAACAAGAAATTTATAGATCATCTTTCGAGTTTTTCGACTTTGATAAACAACGAGATAAATTAATTTTTCACTATCGAACAATTCATAAGCTAATTCAGCGTAAACAGACGATTTCAATCCATTTTCTACGAAGAAAACAATTGTTTATAAATGATGGTATCAACTGTTGGCACGTACTTTTAATGAGAGAACTTAAAATTGTCGAACCTTTTCGTACTTTTAACTCTCCCTCTTTCACAACTTTAATATTCACAAGAGGATTCGAATCTCTTCGAATGGTTTGCTCTTCGCTTGCAGTTGTACCGTTCGATTGATTCATAGATGAAGTCATAGTATCAGTTCGCTTGGATATTGGAACATTTTCATAGATATGTTCGATTTCTGGATTTTCTCGACATAATTCTTCGAGTTTTTTAATGAGAGCACTCTTTTCGATTGTTTCAGATGGCCAATGATAAATACCTGATTTCAAATGAATAAGTTAATTGTCGACTGAGAAAATCATTACTTTGAAGAAACTTTTGAAAACTACGATTTAATCTTTCAGTTGACATGGTTCTATTTACTTTAGACAGATATCACACTTCACTTCGATGATAGTTTAGAATATAAAAGCAACATTCTCTTCCTTCGTTATACGAATCTTATCAGTAATGAATCATTTCGTATGTTATACAGAGAAATCGTTCATAATACTAATCAATCTTTGATTACTCTTCGAAGAAGAACACTGTTGTTTTTCGCTTTTGAGCAGTCTATTGTATGTTACTAGAGACATCCTTAGGATGTTTCTTCGCATGTATATGCGTGACGTTGAATTCTATTGGTTGAAAATTTCCTTTGCTCTGCATTTTACCCACATATAATCTATCGAAAAAGAAAACAACGTGGTACAGTCTGCATATCTCGATAGGGAAAAAAAGGCATAACTAAATGTTTAATCGATGTTTATATTCTAGATGACAGTGCCAGGTGACGATCAAACAACTAAAAAGCGATGGTTACATCTCCGTCGAATACTCGAACGTTCGGGGCCGTTCAAAGATCCGAATTTCATGCCATCGCCAGAGGTTGATTGCCAATTGTACGAATTGCACAATGATTTGAAATCGTTTGATTTTTAGATTTTAACAGCAATTGAATCGGTGAAAATTTTAATTATCGGTGCTGGTGGTCTCGGATGTGAATTATTAAAAGATTTAGTAAATGAACAATGAAAACAAAACGATTGATCTTTGCATGTTTTTGATTAGGCTTTAATGGGCTTTTGTCAAATTGATATTATTGACATGGATACAATCGATTTAGCTAATTTAAATCGTCAATTTCTCTTCACGTAAACATTCAACAAACGAAATAAGTTCGATTTTCAACCTGTTCTTTTTTTTCTAGAAAAGCGGATATCGGTAAATCTAAAGCTGAAGTCGCAGCTAAATTTATAATGAATCGTATTCCAACTTGCAATGTCACTCCGTATGCATATATTGTTAATAGATATGATCATCATAGTTTTGTCTCTTTCTCATAGACATATGAATAAAATTCAAGATTTCGATGCAACATTCTATTCTGGTAAAATTCTGTTCTCATTTGAATAAACTCGATCAAATCTGCTTCGTTTTTCCTCGAATAGAATTTCGTATTGTTATCTGCGGTCTTGATTCAGTTGTCGCACGTCGATGGATCAACAGTATGCTAGTAAGAAGAAGAGAGAAAAACAATATCTCAATGAATGAAATTCGATTTTTCTAAGGTTAGCATGCTTCAATACGATGAAAATAATCAAGTTATTCCAGGTTCAATCATTCCTTTGATTGATGGAGGCACTGAAGGATTCAAAGGCAATGCTCGAGTGATTATGCATGGTTATACAAGTTGTATAGAATGTACATTAGATTTATTTCCACCACAAGTTCGAATTCAAATGAAACTAAATCAGTGAAAAATATTCTTGCGAAATTTAGGTGAATTTTCCTCAATGTACAATTGCGAATAATCCTCGTTTACCCGAACATTGTGTCGAATGGGTAACAAGTATTCTCTGGCCAAAAGAACATCCATTTGGTCAAGGTAATTCGAACCGAAATCGTTGTTCATCTTATGGCATGAATTCATATTTTAGACGTGAAAATCGATGGTGATAGTGTCGAACACATTCAATGGATTGTTGATCATGCAACAAAACGAGCTAACGATCATAATATCACAGGAATTAACTTTCGTTTTACACAAGGTGTAGTTAAACGTATTATTCCAGCTGTCGCTTCAACAAATGCAGTCATTGCATCGATTTGTGCAACTGAAGTATTCAAACTTGCTACAAGGTAAAATTGAACATCGGTTTTTTTACTTTTAAAATAAGTCAACTGTTTTGAATTAGTTGTACTGGTCTAATGAATAACTATACAATGTTTAACGATATTGAAGGAATTTATATGCTTACATATCCACCTGAAAAACGAGACGATTGTCCAATTTGTTCGAACGCACCTGTCCATGTCACATTGAGTGAAACATCGAAATTTCAAGAACTAATCGATTTACTTATCGATCGATAGTAACATTGTCTGTTTCTCGATAGAATCTCGATTTTATTTTCGTTCCTATCTAGTCGATTAAGTGCTCCATTAGTGATTGGAGAAATTAACAATAAATCAAAAACTTTATACATGACAAGTACAGAACAAATGCGCGAAGCAACTGAACCGCATTTGAAAATGACTCTACAAGGTTTGTCAAATGAAAACGATTGATTTGATGTTTTAATCGAAAGAAATTTCTTTGTAGCACTTGGCTTGACAAACAATTCCGAATTGTTAGTCGGTGATCCAGCACGTGCTACATCGATGCGCGTTATTTTATCATTAACTAGTTCAATGGAAACTTCAGCGAAATAAAAAAAAACGAATAACAATTATCTTTTTTTAATCAAGAGTATTATATTTTTTCTCTCTTTCTCTTCAGATCTAATAATCGATGGCATGAGCAGCACAATTGATACGTTCATTTATCTCCAACGAGATATTGAACAATCATTTCAACGTATACACAAACTCTTTTGTCTCTCCTCTATTCCACATAATGAAATCGAACAGATTCTAAATCATATTTCTTGTACACTTGATGATTTACAAAAAGTTAATCAATTACTTCATATTCCAACAGATAAATCGGATAATTCCGATGAAAAAGCCCAATTTCTTCCGACAAAACAACAACAACAACAGCTATCTGTAAGTTATTCCAAAGAACTAACAGCTCCATCGGCTGATGAACGACAAGAATATCTTATTCAAATGAAAAGTCAACTTGATTACTATCAAAATAAAATTCAATCGAGTAAAACCGATTCACAAATGGATATTATTCGACTTGATCAAGAGAATGAAGATCAATTAATTCGACAGCAAGACGAACAATTAGAAGACTTTCATTTGTCAATTGTTTCATTGAAAAATCTAACACAAAATATGAACTTTGAAATCAATGATCATATCCGTGTACTCGACAATCTCGAAACAGGCATGACGCATAGCCAAAGTCGAGTCGAAAATCTAACTCATCGAACAAAAGATTTACTTCTTTCATCAACCGATGGATTTGTTACTCATACGTGTTTATTTTCTATAGCGATTATACTTTTTTTCTTAATTGTTATTCTTGTTCTTTTCTTTTAAAATTAAGAAAAACAACAATTCCATATCGAGTTTATTTTATTGTAGATATTTTAAAGATGGTCCGAAGTGGTGCCGGTGTTATCGCAAATGTTTCAGTTCAATTGAATCAACAAGAGAAAACCAATGCAAAATTTTCTCTTTCACGAGTTCTACTCAATGATATTCATTTATTACGATCGAGTATGAAGAAAAATACGCCAGTCGAACAATTGACGAATAAAATGGAAGAACTCGATGTTGAACAACAACAACTAGATGAAGATCTTGATGAAGAAACATTAGCAATGAAAGCTATGGGCTTGCCAATTTCATTTACATCATCATTAGTAAATCGAAGAGAAAAAGAAATCGAAATTCAAATGAATTTGTTTTTAGATCGAACGATCGAAACCTTCACGTCGAACACGTTCAGGTTCATCAAATAACGAAGATGATGTTTACAAATTAGCATTAGACGATTGGCTTGAATATTGGAATACAAATGGTTATCAACTAGCAACAAATACATGGTCGGATGGACATGATACATCGCATTCATCGGATGATTCACTAGCTCACATGCAATCCGAACAAGATCTGACTGATCTTTGGCGTGAACACTATCTTCGAACTTATGATCAGTCGCTTCGAGAATACTGTTTCAATCAACAGATTGATTATGATCCGTTCGTTGAATATATTTCGAATATTTACGGGGAAAATGATGTTCGAACGAAAAATACACATCCGAATGATGTAAGAACGAAGTTTTCGAGATTTTGTTTTTTTGTATTTGCAATTTTTAGTCGAATACTGATGATGATGACGCACCGAAACGGCTTAAAACTCGAAATTCAAATCTCTCCGATGAACAAGCACAAACAAAAGTTCAATTCGATGAACTGGGTCTTTGTCTTGACGAAACAAATTCCTCTCAAATTCAATCATCCATTGTTGAATATACAAAAAACTGGAAAAACCTATCGTACGGTTTAGTTCTCAAGCAAACCATTCGTTTACATACGCAATGGATGGACGATGAGAAAATGGCTGTTGATGATAATCAAACCAAACGTCGACAGAAGAAAAACAAAAAATCGAAACCATTGGTTTTAGATAAAAATAGCATTCCAGAAGAATTCCACAATGATCCCGAATTATTAAAATATTGGCTTCAACGATATCGATTATTTTCGAAATTCGATCAAGGAATTGTTCTCGATCGAGGTATGCAACTAATAAAATTGTTGTTTTTTTTAATTTTCTAAACAAAAAATGATTTTCATAGAGGGTTGGTTCAGTGTAACACCGGAGAAAATCGCTCGACATATTGCCAAACGCTGTCGATGTAATGTTATCGTCGATGCATTCTGTGGTGTCGGTGGAAATACAATTCAATTTGCATTTACTTGTGAAAAAGGTATTTCAATGCTCACTCTCAAGAAACAGCAAAATTTTTTCATATTTCTTATTCATTTAGTCATTGCAATTGATATCGATCCAAAGAAAATCGAAATGGCCAAACAAAATGCCAAAGTCTACGGTGTCGAAGATCGTATTGAATTCATTCAAGGCGATTTTCTTCAATTAGCTCCGACATTATCCGCTGATGTTGTCTATCTCAGTCCGCCATGGGGTGGTCCTGCTTACGGTTCGATTGATATCTTTGATCTCGAAAAGAACATCGACTTAAACGGCTATCGAATCTTCGAATTAGCCAAAAAGATCACGCCGAATCTCGTTTATTTCCTTCCACGAAATGTGAATATTGAACAAGTGATTTCATTGATGGACGAACAAACACCGATGGAACTCGAACAGAACTTTTTAAACAATCGATTGAAAACAATTACTGCCTATTTCGGAGATTTAGCTAAACAGATTCAGTTTTAATTCTTTCTTTTTGTCAGATAAAGATGTTTTCACAAAAAAAAGCGAAGACAAGAAAACCCGATGTTTTATTTTTTATTTGAACGTTTTTAGATAAACTTATGTCTTACCAGAAAGTACAGAATTTCAAATGTCGATGTCCATTAACTCGCACAGGTTAGCTTTCAGCTCTTATTCGAATAAATCAACGTTCATCGATTCATTTTCAGGCATTTATGGAATTCATGACTCTCATCAAATTCCCAATATACCCTGCGATCGTTCATCAAACGATGTCTTCCTCAATCAACATCTTCAATGGTATCATAATTTCGATAGTCTAGCAGCAAGAAAACTAGTTCGTGCTGTTTGTAATAATATGAATATCAACGAACCGATATTTAATCCACATGAGCTAATTATCAAACGAAATGTTTCAGTCGAAAGTTACAAATGTATGTTTTATAGAAAAAATATTCGTTTCTTCGAATAAATTTCTTTTAGGTAAATGTCCGTTGACACACGACGGTGTCTTTGGTCTGTCCGATGAACACGATGTAACCAATGTTCCTTGTGGTATTGAGATTTTCGTCTTTTGAAATGCAATTCTTATTCCATCGGTTTGTTGTTTAGGTCGAGCCGAAAAAGAAGTTCTGTGTTTTCAACATTTGCAATATCATCACAATCTTTCATCACGTGCTGCCAAAAAAATCGTTCTCGCGCTTCTCTCCTACACACCTTTAATGACACGTTTATTTCACAATGATGATCTTGTTACTCAATCGAAATGTGCCGTTCGAAAATTGAAAGGCAAATGTCCGTTATTATCGCGTCATATGTACGGTTTGAACGATCAACATCAAGTGCCGAATGTACCGTGTGATCGTGCTGATCAACATGTTTTTCTTTTCCATCATTTAACTTATTTTCATAAACTAAACGCTAAGTCAGCAACGAAATTAATTCGTGCATTGATTCTAAATAAAGATCCATCGGAAATTTTATTTCATTACAATGAAACGATTGTAGCAATGAATCAACAAGTCAAACGAACAAAAAAATTAACTGATAATCACCATCAACAACAACAACAACAACAACAACAACCAAAACAAGAACCATATACTTATTCGAATCAATTCGAAAACTTCTCATCAAAAGTAATTACAGTAAAACGAACGACAACGAAACAACATTTTTTTTTGTTTTTTTATTTTAGTATCAATGCTTTTTTAACCCGATAAATACATCTGCTTTGTCAGCTTTAATGACTGGAAGTAAGCAAAATAATATTCTCTCATTTCTCGTCGAAACATTTGTTCATTTCAGAACTAGATAATAATCCCATCCCGTTCGATTGCAGTCGAATCAAACAACCGCCCTATCAGGTAATTGTCACTGTTCTTTCTCATTCTGTTTTCTCATTCGTTCTACTTGCAGATGTCTTATGGCTATTCAACAAATGATATGTCAAATTTTAATTCATTTTTGTAAATACTTCACTTCTTTCTTTCGTTTTTTTTAATCTCAGTATAATATTGTATTGTCAGAAACCATGCATACTTCATTTTGTTTTCTTTTTCTTGTCTTAGTAAACGAATAGAAAATGGTTTTTTTTTCTTCATCTTTGAAAAGAAAATATTAATCTCATCATGAATTTTGTTTTTTATTGAAGTCAAATTCATTGAACATGAAAAGAAACAAGCGCACACACAGAGCAAAGAAAATACGTGGAAGTGTTTAATCAATTTGATTATCGTCGAAACAAAAAAATATTCTAGAGTCAATTGTCGTTGGATTTCGAACGCGATAGAAAAAAATAAGAATTATTTACAATCAACGTTCGTCGAGAAATGTTTTTTTTTCTTTTTATAAAGTTGGATCACTATTGGATAAATCTAAGTCAGCCCAAAGTTTAAAATCACCAAGCATTTGTAATTGATTAAAAAACGCTTCTTGAGTTTGAGGATCGGCCGAAGCGAGTGCATCGAGAAGAAGTGGATCGATTTGTTGAGACGACGATGATGATGCAGCAGTATTTGTCGTTGTTGTTGTCGGTTGTGAAAGTGAAAACAATGATGGATCATCGAAATTCGTTTGATTAGAAAATAAACCTAATTTAGGATCGATTAAAGACGCAAGTGTATTCGAAAGTAAAGCCGATGACGAGTTCTCATCGAAATCATTTTCGATTTCAGTCGAAAGATGATTCGTCTCTAAATGACTGATATCCGGAAGGATCGAATTCTTCAATGGATAATCATCGGACGATGTGTCGGTCGTGTCCATCGATGAGGTCGTCGGCAACGTTGAGTTCATTGGCGACGAGCCTTTCTTTGCACGTTTACGTGGTTTGTATTTGTAATCGGGATATTCACGTAGATGAAGTTGTTTCAATCGTTCGGCTTCGTCGACGAACGGACGACGTTCGACATCGGACAGACGTTTCCATCGAGCGCCGAGATACTTCGAAATTTCGGCATTGTGCATGTCGGGTGCTAATTGAACGATCTTACGTCGTTCCAATTGAGAAAAGACCATGAAAGCATTCATCGGACGTTTGACACGATTGATGCGTTTCTTCGAACGGGTTTTTGTGGCGTCGGAATAAGGCGTTTGAGTTTCAGGCTGAATTAGCGATGAACCAAAACATGACGGAGGTTGTGTACTTGGAGATGTGAGAAGTTCGACGAGAACTTTAGTTTTAGCGAAGAATGCTTCGTTTTGAACAGGAGCAGTAGACGGCTGAACGGATGGTGTTGGTGCCGAACGAATCGTTGGAATACGTGTCGATGGAGGCGTATTTTCGTTTTCTTTATTAGCGGATGAGGACTGATGTGTTGTTATGATTGTTGCAGATGGTTGAGCGACATTTGCCGTTGAGATAATCGGAGTTTCGAGAAGTTTAGCAATGCTATTTTGCGTAGCTGCTGTCGTCGTCGTTGTTGTTGGCGAAGAATTATTTGTCGATTGTAGAATAGCCATTTGATTTAAAGTATTCAAACTATTGACGAGTGTAGCTAAATTAATTGTATTTTGCCCGTTGATAACCGTTGTTGATGTTGGATTCGAATTATTCGAAAGTAGCAATCGATTGACAGTTATCGTTCGTTGTGATTGTTGAGGTTCGGTTTTAACATTATTCATAATAAAAACGGCTGGTTGTTGGTCCGACGAGTCATTCGTCACGACCGTCGGCGGTGTTGTTGTAATTGTTCGCATTTTTTGTAGAGCAGCATCGCCAATCCGTATGGGATTCAATGAACTTTTATTCAATGTTGCATTTTTAACTGCAGGAATGATAATTGCTCCCGATGGAGTATTGGTTATTGATGAGGCTGTTAAAATTCTCGATGAAGATAAATCCATATTTGATGTTGAACAAAATATTTTAGCTTTTTTTTTGTTCAGTCTAGATAAAGCGTTTCATTCATGAATATGAATATGAAAAAATGTGTGAACATGAACGGTCATTGTATTCAATGATGACGGACGAGCATTGTGTAAAAATGAACCAACGAGAATAAAGATTTTCCTTTTTTTCCTTTTTCTCATTCGTACTATTTCCGAATTCATCTCGATGACCATCTCTTTTTTTCGTCCGCATGACACACTGAACGCGAAAGAACGAACGAACAAACCAATAACATCGATGTTATCTATATTGACCTCTTCGAGAAAAGAAAAACATTCGAAAGATAATACGATGAACGAAAAACAAATATTTGAAAGAAGAAGAAGAAGAAAAAAACGAGTTCGTTTATTGTTCAGATGCGAGATATTCGATTTTGCCATCTTGTAAACGAACGCAAACAGTTGACGTTGATACGCAAACAGCATTAACTGGTGTTCCACTTTGAATTCTGACCCATGTCGATGTTGCTTCGCGTCGACCGGCAGCTACATTTGCATTGTCAACAATCCAGAAGATATCTGCGCCTGTGTTACTAATCAGCCAAGCTCGACCATCTTCATAAGGAGCTAAACGTGCATACCGACCATCTCTAACAGCAACATGACGAAATGATCGTTCGTAATGATTGTTTTTTTGAGATGTAGCTAAGCGTTCTTCAAGAATTATGCCTGGAGCACTGCCGAACCAAATTAAACCTAATGTTTCTTCTTCATTTCCATCGGCGAGAATCTGTTTTCTTATTGATATATCGGCTAGCTTTCGATAGGTAGCATCCGGTGGTGCAAGTGCATTGAGACGTTTCATTTGCATTGAATTCGTTAATTCCAATAACATGAGACTGTATCGAAATAAACAAAATATACCCGTAGCAGTCACAGCTATGCGTCGAAAGCCGATTTCTCCGTTTGTAAATTCATAAGCATCGTGATATTCTTGATCACCTGCTTTCCATCGGTATAAACCTTGTTCACTTAAGATCAACCATTCGTTATTAATCGCCCACCAATATAAATCAACGACGAGACCATGATTGAATTTAATTGAATGTTCTTCTCGTCCACCAGTTAAACAAATCATTTCTTGTTCATAATCATAATAGATTATGTCCGTACCATTCGACGCCAATGCTTCGCCTAATCGACGACTGTATCCGTTGATACTCTCAACGGATGTTGTTGTTAGACCATGAGATTGTGTAACACTTGCTGTATGACGACTATGCATTCGTCTGCTTGTTAGATCTTCAGTTCGTTCTTGATAACCGGATGTATGCAGACCAACGGCTGTGTGTTCGGAATCTCGTGATGTTTCTGTTTCGTCTTCATCTTCTTCGACTGTTTCTTGAATCGGATAACTATGCCGATGACTATTTGTACGACTGCTTTCGTCATCATCGAGATAGGGCGAATAGGTTGTTGGAATTTGATTCGATGGATGATGAGAACCGTTTTTACGACGACGAGTCTCTTTCGAATGACCTATTGGTTTATTTTGAATCTGACGAATGATTGATTCGAATCTTGAAATTGTATCGGGATTTTGTTCATCACCATGATGTGTAATACGTGATTGTACAGGCGTATGAAGACTTGTCGTAAGATCTCCAGTTGCTGGCCGTTTGTTAATAACATAGAGAACTGTTTCTTCTTTTTCGACCAGTAGTTTTGTTAAATCTGTAACGAGATGATCAAGACCGTTTAGTCGGTCGTGTACGGCAGCTAAATCGATTTCGACAATTGGTGGCGGCAAAGGTGATTGTCGCGGTGGTGGATCAGGAATATTGACTAACGCCATTTGTTGAACGATTTGCGTTGCTAATTTATTCAAATGAAGAACTTTACTCCTGTAAAATAAACGAAACTTTTTTTTTTGAAATAAAATCTTGACGAAATCTACGCGATAGTTGTATCAATGCAACCGCATTCAGTTCGAACAATTTCGATTGCTCGTGAAACTTCATCAAGTTGACTGAGTAGTTTCGTTTTTTTTACATTACATGCTTCTAATGTTTGACCAATCTGTTCGATTGCTTCGGCCATATCACTTGTCATGATCGTATGCAAACGATCTCGTGCTTCACTTACTGTTGCCATTGTCAGCAGACGAGAATTTTCACTCTCCATTCGACTCAATAATATTACAAACTGATCAATAAATAGCTCGGTTTTAAAAAGAATTAACCCATCGCATTCGAACGTGAAGTTATGCAGCAAATAACCATATCTTATCTCTTATAAAATACCACAAATATTCATCAATGAATTCGTGTTTCGAACCCTGTTCTATAAGTCATCTATTTTCATGTAAAAAAAAGAAAAAGAAATACACTATGTGGCTATGCAAGAATAAAATGACGGGACAAGAAAGAGAAAAAAATCTGTTTTTGAACGATGGCGATTTTTTAGGCGCCTTGTTTTCGTGCAATTGGTTCGTTGAGAACACGATCGAGGTATTTTTTCACTTCAGGCCAGATCTTATCACTTTCACGTCCGTGAAATTCTTGAAGAATGCCTTGTTTGCTATTCGAAAAGAAGAGAAAAACATTGAAAATATTTTCGTTTTTCTTTCGAATAAACAAATTTACGTATAGAAATCTATGATTGGTTGTGTGTTATCATCGTAGGTTTTCAATCGATTGAGAATAACTTCGGGTTTATCATCATCTCGTTGAGTTAACGGTTCACCAGTTTGATCGTCTTTACCCTAGATCAAAGAAAATACACTTTGACAATTGAGTCATCGAAATTCTTACAGCGACTTTTGGTGGATTCCAAAGAAGATTATAGACACGTCCACTTGGCGCATGAACCCATCGATCTTTCAATCGATTGACGATTTCGTCATTGGGCACATTGAGTTGAACAACGTGATCAACTTTGATTTCTTTGTTTAATAATTGCGCTTGATTGATTGTTCGTGGATAGCCTAAGGTTTTTTTTGTAAAATAGTGAGAAGATGTCGTGTTTTTGAATGAGAGCTTACCATCGAGAAGAAAACCTTTGTCACGGAGTTTTTTTAATTCGGCAGCAACGAATTTTAAGACGAGATTGTCAGGCAAAAGGAGACCTTTGTCGATATGTTCTTTGATGACTTTACCTTCCTCTAAAAACGAAAAATCGATCGTCTGTTTGAACGAAAATATAAAAATAGAATTTACCGGATTTCTTTTGAACATGTTGACGAAGTAAATCTCCAACGACAATATGTGGCATGCCGTAGGTTTTGATGATACGACTTGCAATAGTACCTTTGCCAGAGCCAGGTGCACCCAAAATAACTAGACGACGAGCGATTTGTGAAGTCATTTTAATCTAAAATCGAACAATTTTCACTTTATGAAAGTAAAAATACTTTAGGTAGACAGAAAGAAAAACAACGCATTAAGATGTACACACCCTCATCCTCAGAGACCGTCATTTTCGTCGGTTGTTAGCTAATGCTATCGCGGAGGACACTCACTAATGCACTATGTATCAATGAGTTCAAAATGAATTTCAAACTTTCACATTATTATAATTGTTGTGTCTTTTGTATAACTTGCAATGTTATAGGAAATCGTCTAATTTTTCATACAACTTGTCACAGCGGTTCGCTTCATTGGGCTGTTACATTAATAAATTAATAAAATTTATTTAAAAAAAATGTCGAATTATTTTTTCGAATAAAATATTTTGAAAATAAACAATAAAGTTCGCAAAAATCGTCTCATTTCGAAGCAGTATTTGAATCACTGTAGAGGTCGATCGATGGTGTCGCTGTTGAAAATGGCGATAGAATATCAATCGATCGATCCAAACCTAAACGAACGAGACAAATGGCTACAACAAGTTCGAGTCTTGATCTTCTCGATCAAGTCTCACCAAGTACGTTTGTCGAAAACAAATCGAAAATGAGATCAATCGATCTGTTTTATTTAGCTCTCGCACTCGATATTGCGATGAGAGAAATCTCTCAGAATGGTCATGATGATGAACGAATGGTTCTTGTTTTCAATGCCTTCGATCAAATCATTCCTCAACTAGGCGTTTTCTCTGCAGTTGCTGCCGTTCTTCGAAATGAATTTTTCGGTATTGATCAAAATTGAGATGAATTGATTTTTGAAAAGAAGTTTGTCCTTGTTTCGAAACTAGATTTCATCTATAGTAATCAATTTACTGTCGAACAAGTTCAAGAAAAATCATCGAAAAAACGTAAACGTATTCCTTGTCTTGAACGTTTGTCCTACAAAATCCTCTGTCAACGTTTAATCGATCAACACGATGAACGATCGAATAATTACGAAAATAAAATATCCGATATTGAAACGAAGTAATTCGGAAACTGAAACGAATCTATCGAATATTAATTGAGAGATATTTAGTTTAGGTGAGAAAAATCGTGATCTCAATCGAACATTCGAAAAACTCGAACAGATCAATGACGCAAAAGACAAACTTTCGACTGAATTAGCGAAATTAAAAATGGTCCTAGACGACAAAGATGTCGAAATTCAGAATTTAAAAGATCAATCGGAACGTATTCGGTTCGATTGCGAACAGGAAGTGTTCAATACTCGATTACAAGTGAAAGAGATCCTCGACAATCAAGCAGCAACCGAAGCTTTAATTGATGAACTATCGAAATATAAACAAGGCTATGATGAAATGCAAGAAGGTACGATCGAAAGCACAAAAAAAAGCATTTTTAATTGTTTGAGTTGGTGTCGTAGCTTTTACGGATAATTCAAGTCGAGCACCATCACGAAGAAAACGAAAAAGTCAATCTGAAAATCACGAAGATCCTTTTGTTAATGTTAAAGTATTTCATTCGTTTCTTTGTGATTTGTATTAATCAAAGGCATCGTCTCTCTTAGAATCAATTATTACTCGATATTCAAGTTGCTATTCGATTAGAAGATCAAATGTTAACTTTACTCAACATGACAACTGAAGGTAACAACAACGAACTTTCATGTTTCCTAACTTTGGATTTCTTTTTTGAAAAAAACGCAGAATTCGATCAGATTTTGGATAATGAACATGCGAAATTACTAAACAACGAACAAGTTCCATCGGAAGTTCACTTCATTTGGAGCAATGTATGATGAAATTGAGAAATAATTGTTTGTTTAATTTCGAATTTAGATTGAATCGGAACAAAATCGTTATAATCAAACTATACAAGAAATTCGAGAAGAATTAAGCATAATGCAGCGACATCGACGAGGATTAGAAGAGAAATTAGAAATGATTGTTATCAAAGAAAATGAAGAATTGAAGTGAGAACGAATTTATTCGAAATTTGAGTTTCTATTTTGACGTTTTGTCAATGTAGAAATCGAAAAGCAGCAGTAGCTTTTTCTGTTAACGAAGCAGCACATAAAACAGGTCTCTTGCTGATTGATTCATGATTTTAGTAGAATTTGTTTTGTTTTTTTTTCAGGAAAACTAGCAAATCCATTACAAGGTCTTGAGCACGCGTTCGAATCAGCTGGTCGTAAGACCGACATGATCGAATACGCTCCTCAAGAACGTGTTCTCTCTCGTTTTGCTTGCATGCTCGAATCATCGGCCAATGGACGAGCATGGATAGATTTCGATCTAGCTTCTTATTGTGACAGTTGTGCCGATAAAGTAACATCTCTCTTGAAATCATCATCAAACAAAATCAATTTAGACGTATTTATGCCCACACAAATTTGCAGAAGCATCGACAATCGTTCGTATACCGGATGGAACGAAGTTCATTCGAATATCTCGACCAGTTTTGAAATACAACGAAGCCTTAATTCGGTAGATTAAACGAAAAAGAAAAAATAAACACAAAAACATCAAAATTTAGAAATGTTATGATCGACAATCAGACATTATTCGATCAAGCACTCCCGCCAATCTATCAGCAAAATAACGCGAGTATCATGCGAACCAACTATCCCGGATATTTTCTCGACGATCAAGCGCATCGAAGACATACGTCTCCGTCAGATGTTCATTCTGACGCTGGTCCACTTGTACGCATAGATGACTTTGATATTTGAATAACGATAGAAAATAAAACGAGTTTTATTCAAGATTCATTCATTCGAACGCGTGTGGGAAGATTACAAGAAACGTACGACTTTTGATCGACCGGTTCCACGACCGTTTACGATTGTAAAGCTCTTTGAGAGATTTTCTTCGAAAAATTTCATCGGTTTTGCTTTTCGTAGGAACGACTTTTCAATATCATCGCCGAAATTCTTGCCTACGAATGTCATTGCGATAGTCGTTTAGCTGAAGTCACTGGAAATATCGTCGTATGTAAAATCAACTCTGCTATTTGTTTGACATTTGCCTTTTGAATTCGAAGGATGATACCTACGAATTCTTTCGTAAACGTTATTCAACGATCGATGAGATCACATACAATTCAATTTTTGATTTTTTTACCTCGTTAAATACCTATCAGAACAAATTCAAAGTAATTTCGTTTTTTTCTTTGTCTGAAAAATTCAAAAGATTTCTTTCATAGATCTTAGAATTATTTGCGAATGTTCTTATTGGAAATATCGATTTAGCTTGTATGCACTATGTCACATCACTCGGTGATATTCTCGAGAAAATTCATTGGAATGAAACCGATGATATTCGAAGTTTTTTCATGCTGATCTATCCATTTCTCGATGTATAAACCTATCGAAGAGATAACAAAATCTATGAATTGAAATCATTTTCATTTTCAGGAAGAAGGATTGGACACGGTTGTGATCGATTATACTTCATTTACGGAAAATAAAATCAGTCGATTTTTCGTTCTTGAATTCATCATTTCATTGATATTAAAAGGTCGAGAACCATTGTATCAAGAAGTAAAATCTCTCGACGAATCTACGAAAACGAATCTTTGTTAATCTAGATGCAATACAAATTATCGGTTCAATTAACGCAAAATTTCGACATGATGAGTGAATTAGAATTTCAAACGGCCATGGAAAATATCGCGTATACAGCTGATGAACGAGTCATTTCAAGATTTTTTCGTCGCGCAGAAAAACATTCGCATTGGGATAAATTACAAGGTTTTGTTCTCATGTCGAAATTATCTCGTAAAAAGCTGAATATTTATTTTAGAAAAAAGGTTACTATTTAAAGGAAATCTCGTTTAGATATTGCGTCGTTCTTTTATTTTCAACAACTAATCGAAGAACAAAAAGAGCCGATTCATGAAAAATTAAAGAAAGACTATAATTTACGAAAGAAAGATAGTTCAGAACACGGTAGAAAATGTTCATTACTAAAGAAGAAAATAAATATTTTAGTTTCGTTTGTTCTGTCATAAAGGAAGTCAAACCGGTAAACAGGTCATGGATGAACAGGCAGATTTAATGACGTATTCGAAATTAAAAACTGCAGCTACGATTCTATTCGAGTATGTTTTCATTTCTTATTGATTTGAAATGAACATCTACATCTTGTTTAGACCGAATCTTGAACCAATAGAAGACGATAGAAAAGCTCTTAATGCATCGGATGGAGATGTGTCTCCATCGTGAACAGCATGATGTATCCTATCGTTTGAAATAAAAATAATATTTTCTTTGGAGCTTTTAATCTCCGAAGTTCTTGTTAAAGGTCACGAACTAGAGAAGCAAAATCTGTTTCAACGTCTCGAGAGGATAATCTGAAGTCTGTGCGTCAGCAATAAATGAAAATAAAATATTAAATTGCAAAGCAGATAATAAAAAAGAATATTCTTATCATTAATTATCTTTTTGAGCCATAAGTCACTATAAAAAGTTAATTCAATATGAATTGAATCGAATAAAAGAGGACAAAACGGTGCAATTACAGTCAGGTAAACAGGCCGACTCTTTCGAAAATCCCGTATCCCCCTACGCAAAAAGTACTCATATTGATACATTCGGCTGGAAAGGATTAAAATCAAAGTTAAAGTTATGTTTGACTTTATTAAAAAAATAACGTTACATCTCACTTCACAGTAGGTATTAACAATTATTTGTAGATCAAGAAAATGACTGAATGTAAGTTAATTTCTGCTGTTGCATTGTTTTTTGAATAAATAAAAAATATCATGAAGATTCTTGATGGGATAGCTGTTTAATGATTTACAATTAGTGAATAATTATGCTTCTAAGAATTTGATTTTCCAAATGATGATGACTTCATACGATATTTTTGCACGTACTGAAACAACTGCTTTTAAAAGAACAATTAAAAGCATGAGTCTTTCGGAAATATCATCATCAAACAAACTAATCGTTATGATCGATTACTATCTTCATTCATGTTTATTACCAATTATCATTATCTTTGGTGTGATTGGTAATCTATCGAATATTTATATATTCACTCGTCCAGCTTTATTTCGTTCGTGTTCAATTTATTTTCTTACTGGAGCTATCAATGGTCTTGTTCTATTATTATTTGGTACGACAACTCGTTGGTTAGGTCATACATATCCTCAATTAGATGCAACTTCATATTCTCTATTTTACTGTCGTTTTCGTAATTATCTTATGAATGTAATCTATGATCTCGCTCCATATTTTACTGCATGTGTAACTATCGATCGTTTTTGTTCGAGTTCAGTCAATGCCAACATACGTCGTTTTAGTTCTCGTCCTAAATTAGCCTATATTGTTATCATTTTTATAATAATAACAACATTTATTGCCTATTTTCACAATCTAATCTATTATACAATTATAAATGACTTCTGTCAAACTGAACCAGGCTTTTATACACGATTTTTTTCATTTTTTACGACTATTTATTATTGTGTAGCTTTTTTTTCAATTCTTATTTTCGGTTTATGGACAGTTCATAATGTTAAACAACAACGAAGACGTATTGAACCCATGAGACATCGAATAACTCATGCAGACCGAAAACATCTTCGAAACGATGGACAAATCTTAATGATGCTATTTATTCACGTTGCTTGTTACACTTTACTTGCTGTACCTTTTCATATAACATTAATTGTAGCTGCTGTCGATCCATTTATAATTACTGATTCAACATTTCTCTTCATCCAACGCATAACAATTATAGCTCTTAATTTTAATCAAGCGGTACGATTAATTATATTATTCACGAATATTAAAAATAAAATTTGTTTGAACTATTGTGTTTTAGATCGATTGCTATGTGTTCACCTTAACCACTAGATTGTTCCGAAAAGAAATATTCATTCTACTTCGTCGAATTTTCAAACGAACAGATACAACAATCGTAACTTCTCACCAAGCGCCTACTCAACATGCACCTACAGTGGTAAATTAATCAAGGATATATTTCGTTACGCGACAAAAAAATGTACTTGAAGAACATTACAACATGATAAATATATTCACATCAATTCGTTTACAAAATAGACTCGACTACTATGTTATTGAGGACACAAGACTCGATAGTTATAAATAGAACAAATAAAAATATCAATTGTGCTTTTCTATGAGTAGTGTTATCAATCATTTACGTAAATGAATTTAATAAATTCGAATCGATTCGAAATTGTTTTCCTAGCAGCTGTTTTTTTTTGTCTAATCTATTTGAAATCCGATAGACGATACTTGACAAGAACTCGTATTAACATCTAGACATGTAAATCTTCTGAAGGCAAGACTAAAATATAGAGTTGATAATATATTAAAGTACTTTGTCAATATTCTTGAAAAAAACGAGGAACGAACAAGCAATGTCACAATATTTGTCGTCGTTTTAATTCAGATAATAATAATAATCATAATAATAATCATAATGATAGTGCACGTTTATCACTCAACCTTAAGCAATCAATCGTCAAATTGACGAACATACACACACACACATGCTGTTGTAGGTTATTTTTCGTCGATGCACGAGCATGACTCGTCTTTTTAATAGGAAAGAAAAAGAGGAAAAGAAAGAAACTTTTCTTTAGTTACGTGGTAAACGATGATATATTCGAATCATATACATGTATAAAACATTTGTTTAGTTTCTTGTTTTTTTATGTATGATAAGAAAGAACGTACGTGCATATGTGTCTCCTTTGTCTTTTGTAGAACAAAATAGACGTCATACGGTGATAAATCCGTTTTAAAAATGACTTTCTATTAGTTCTTTCTCACCGAATCTAATACGTGTCTCATCTTGATATTATGCTTCGTTGATTTCCGTTCGAGTTAAGTGTTTCTTTTTTCATTATAACATGCGTTGATAATGGATCGAGACGAGAAACAAAAACGAGATCCAATCAATTTCTTTTTCGTCTTATTATTATTATTATCTTTCGACTAGTTTCACTACTGACTGTATTTGAACAAGAACAAGAAGATTTCCGATGTCAACTGAAGAGATCAATATTTCGTTGATAAGTACGAATACATTGCTATAGAACTTCTTTTTCTTCATGTCAAGAAACGTGAAATAGTAAAAGGTCAATTTGTTGATTGTTTGTTATTTTATCGTTGCAGTAAAAAACAAGAAACGAAGAAGAAGAAGAAACGAGATTTTTCTTGTTCGTTGCGAATAAATTTCAAAGGCAAACAAAACAAGACTTCGATCTATTAATGAGTTGTACAGATTCCGATAAATCGTGTTTATCATTTAAATAAGATAGAAGAAAAGAGAACGAGAATATGCTTCACATGTTTAAACTATATAGAAATAAAAATTGTAATCGTTCGTCTAACGTCTTCGTTCGTTTCTCGTTTTCGATTAGTCAATTATTGTGGAGGTTATGCATTGGAGTCAAGCGAAAAATGAATATTGATGTTTATCTATTCATGTGACATTGACAATAAATTAACTGAATTGACAGTGGAGTATTATTTTTATTATTATCATCTTGAATTTTTCTTTTTATAGAAGTTTTTATTTTTATCTGTCGTTAATATATGAAATTGAATAGATATTTCGTTCTTCTTTATTTCATATCGAACCGGATTTAGAAATCGGTTTCGTCGTAAAACAATAGAACGATGCAATGAGAAGAAAAAAAGCACAAAAAAGAAATTGAGAAGCTCGCATAGATAGTCGAATGCATAGCGTATTTAATTTCATTCTAGTATTCGAAATATCAATCTGGCCAACTGGCGATCTAAGCTGATCATTAGAAATTAAAGACAAATCAATAACGATTCACAAGTAGGCCTCGTGGAATAGTATCATTTTTCATCGAAATGTGTGCTGATAGAAGAAGAAAAAGGCGTCTGTTTCTCTTTCCTTGATATTTACAGATAGGTAATTTGTGTTTTTCGGGAAAGAATAGGTATTTGTGAGTCGAAAAAGTAAAGAATCAGGTCTTGTGAAGGCCTCGTTTGTGCTATAACCAGTTTTTTTTATTGATTTACGATTTGATGTATTCGTGCCTATCGACATCGATTGATTGATTTGATTTCCACTCGTTTTTGATCACACGACATTTGCTCGGTGAGCTTCGTGTTTTTTTTTATATTCACTTTTTTTCTCACTTGTTGTTAATGTCAATCATATAACTTATCTTTTTTCACCTCAAACTATTACGATTTTCTTCTTCTTCTGTGTTTTTTTTTGTTTTGATTTCATTTTTTTTTCGTAATGACCTCCCTTTCTCTAGGCAAACTAGTTCACTCAGGAATATTGATATCGTTTTCCGTTGTGAGAAAAAAAAACGAAGGAAATTATGTCAACGTGATATTAAAAAATCGTCTTTCGATTTTCCTTGCATCAATTAGATGAATTCTGTAATTGCTTTTGACAGTTATAAAAAATTGTAAGTAGGAAACAACGTCGTAGCAAAACAGAAAAAAGCAAGACTTTAGTTTAATTAAGACGCCTAATTATCAAACGGGAAAAGAAAAATATATTCTCTTAGAAAAACCAATGTTTTGTCTTTTACTTTGAACTCAGTTAACAATTAAGTATTCATGCGAATAATCAATTGGAATATAATGCAGACTAAAAATAAGATAACAAAAAAAAAGAAAGACTTTTTTGTCGACACCAATAGTAGATCTGCCTAATTACTATCAACAAGGGTGACAGAAGTGTCATTTGATTATTTTCTCGGCTTCATCGTCTTTTTTCTTTCTTTTTCGCTTCGTTTCGTCACATCTCAAGAGAGGTTTCTCTTTTTCTTTGGTAGATATTCTCATTTGATATCTATCTATACATTTATCTATTATAAGTTACAATTTTGTAGTTTTCAAGGAAGCACATTAATTCTCAACGTGATTGATAAGAGCCTAATGATTGTCTGCAGGAGAAAAATCAAAACACACATGACTAATAATCTTTAGTGACATAAGACATAATGTGCGACTACATTGAACAGAATCAATCTTTCTTTTTTATTGCCCTCAAAAAGAATAAATAAATATAATAAATGAAAAGAATTCACCCACACATTGTCTTTTTTCCCCTTTTTTCTCTCTTTTCTTCTTCTTCTTCTTGTTTCTGTTTTTTATGTTCGAAGTAATTTTCTACTTGAATAAAACAAAACTTGATTACTATTTTTCAGATGATGTTTGTAGTTTTTCTTCAACAAAATTATGATAGAATAACACGTCTTTATAATTATCATTCAAACAAATTCGAATAAAATGATTTGACCATGTTAGATAGTATGTTCCATAGCATCGCACCTCAATTTATTCAGACGTATAATGTTTCACGAACGATTAGTGAAACAACAGCCGCAGCTATGACAAGTGATTCCCTAGCTGTCGTTGAACAAACGGCAATGATCTCGAATAATCTTCAATCAACAAATCCAGATATTTCACCGATAGCATGTTTCGGTTTCGTTGTACTTATATTAACAACTGTTGGTGGTAATTCACTTGTACTTCTTGCGCTCTTACTTGAAAAACGTCTTCATTCACCGTCCTTCTATCTTATTGCTAATATGGCTATAGCTGATCTCTTACTTGGTAAACATTATTTTTCTTCTAGCTTTTATTTTCGAAAAATATGCATACTTTCAATGGATTCTAGGTTTAGCTGTCCTACCGTTTTCATCTGTACTCGAGTTACTCAACGATCGATGGATATTTGGACAAGGTTTTTGTTCAGCTTGGCTTGCTTTGGATGTACTCTGTTGTACAGCTTCGATCATAGGACTTATGGCTGTATCGATTGATCGATATATCGGCGTGACGCGACCATTGAACTATAGTTCAATAATGACGACACGACGAACAGTTTATCTCATAATTGTTGTTTGGGCTGTATCAATTCTAACATCAGTCGTTCCTCTGTTCGGTCTGACTGATCGAGAAAAACTTCCGAATGATCTACAAATGCAATTAGGACGTTTCGAAACATGTAAAGTCAATAAAAATACATTCTATACAATATTTTCATCGATGATATCGTTCTATATACCTGTGATTATTCTTCTTATACTCTACTCACGTGTTTATCAAGAAGCAAAAAAACAAGGACAAAAACTAGAAAATGAAAAACGTCGCCTTTATCAAATCGATTATCAAATTGCCTCCGAACATCTTCGTCGAACACAAACGCAAAGTAACGGCCATACGGACCAACGAACACCCAATCAAACGCCTAAACAACGACGAGCTTATTCATCAGCATCAGAAACCAATAGAACCGATGTAACAGCAGCCCTATTAAATTCTAATCTTAATCACAATGAAAATGGAAGTCTTGATCGTGCATTAAACCTAAATGATGTCGTTCAATTAAAAAAAGATTACACAGATCTCAAGGTATTTATTTTCTCGGAGATAACAGTCATAATATTTCTAATCAAAATTCATTCCCTTAGGAGACTAAGAAAGAAAAGAAGAAAAAATGTTGATGAAAACCTTTTGAGAATAAATTATGAATAAACCTTTTAAAATAGGAAACTTCGAGTTTCTTAATAATACTTATACATTAAATGACGAAATAAAATGTGTTACTTTTATTTAGAATACTAATAATATTAGTAATAATGCTGATGATGATACAGTACATTCAGGTTCATCATTTGCCCAACATATAACAAATGCTCGTCGTTCACTTGGCAAACGTATATCAACAACATTTAAACGTAATTCTCAAGGAAATGTGCCGAATATGTCGAATATGAATTCGCAACAACAAAATGAACAAATGACACACAATGATGAATTATTAATAATTAAACATAAATTACACAATCTTAAACGTGAAAAGAAAGCTTTTCGAACACTTGGTCTCATTTTAAGTGCTTTATTAATTTGTTGGCTACCATTTTTTGTTACTCTACCGCTAATGTCCATACGAAAACGACACGGAATGATAAATGATGATAATACAGAAAATACTTGGTTTAAAATCACATTCTGGCTGGGTTATTGCAATTCAGCTGTATGTATTGAATTCGATTCAATTGAGTTATTTGCGTTTTTTTTTCTTTTTCATTTTAGTTAAATCCATTTGTTTACGCTTTTTCCAATCGTGCTATCCGTCGAGCGTTTCGTCAAGTGATATTTCGACGTTTCTGTTGTTGTATTTTACGTTGTTGGATATGTCGATTTTTTTGTCCAAATAAATTGAATGATTATAACGATCGGCAATCGTATCAATATCAACGAACCTATAGCAATTCATTTACAACTCAAACATCACAAGTTGCACCAAGACGAGCAAGTTCATTTTCAACTGAACCTATTCGACCATCAATGCCGAAAGTAACTCATGATCAAGACGTGATCGTTTCAAGTATTCCTGTTAATCCATTGCGAACGCCAACCAGTGCCGGTGGGCCAGTTGTTTCATTTGCCGATTTTCTCGCTGAAACAAAAGATGACGATGTTAATTCATCATCTCAAACAGTTAAACAGGATCAAAGTCTTAATCCTGATTAATAGTTTGAAATCACCGGTGACGTTCGAATTTCTACATAGAAATACATGTACTCATAGTTACTATTTTTTGCCTTTTGCTCCTGGTGAGATTTATTATTATTATTATTATTATTATTATTGTTGTTGTTGTTGTTTTTTCTTTTTTTTTCTTTCTTTTGAGACGTATTTGCGACGAAAATCTGTTTATTTCCATTTCTTTTTCTTTTAATTTTCCACATTTTTTTTTAATCGTTCAAATGCATGTCGATTGCGTCTGTTTTCTTTCTTCGATTTTCTTCTATTTTTTATTGTAAAAAGCGAGTTTATTGGATAAAAACAACATTTTTTTGGTCTTTTTTTGCTTTACAAAATATATTCAAAAAACAAATACATTTCTATTGATATACTCAAATTGAAATGGTAATCAATCGATAATTCTTGACATTTCAATTATCATTCACAATCAAATAGTTATGTAAATGACGGGATTAATTTTAGCCAATGATGTTAAAGAAGACAATCATTGGTATTTATGAAGAGCAAGTAACACGATTACGGCACGCGTTTGATGGTGCTTTCGATTCGTAAATAATCGGCTTTAGACAAGCACCCGTTGAATCTAAAAATAAACTCGTTCGTTGAGATAAATAAGACGAAATGTCGTCTCACGTTTCTGTGTTGTATCTGTTGTTGCTGGTAGAGCTTCAGCACTCGTAACTGTTTCATCTGGTTTCGGCAATTCGAGGGTCTCAAGATCGGTGCGTTCATATGGATGTTTAAGTTGTTCGAAAAGATTGTGAACTTCTGAATAATCATCGTTTTCAGCTAATTCAATAGCTCGTTGTGCAAGATAATTTCTCAAAACCATTCTGCAAACAAACAAAATTCTTCACAGAAAAATCGATTCGAATAGTTTTGCATACCGTGGATTGTTTTGTTTCATTATTTGAACTCGTTCGATATTATCGATACCTTCTTGTTTTAATCGTTCGACATACATTTGCAAAAACGAACGCCATAGTTGTTCATCAGCTTGCCGTTTTGATTCATTCGTCATTTTCTAGAATCAGTAAAATCGACTTTGACAAGAATCTTTCAAAATTTACTTCTAATTCTTTAGCTTTTTCTCGTTTTTGATTTTCTTCTTCTAACATTTCGATACTAAACCCAAATTGACTTAGAATCGCATTGTTTGTTCCAGCAAGTGATTTCAATAGTTCATATGTTCTAAAAATGAGATCGAATCGATTGTTATTTTTAAAAGCATTCCATTGGAAATAACCTTTCATCGATCGATGATCGATTGACAAATTTCCATTCTTCTGCATCACAACATTGATCCAAAATTGACGAAATGAAGATTTCAATCGATTCATCGAATTGTTTGCTTGTCGGAAGATGAATTAATGAAAGCGATCGAAATGAATTCGTGAAATCAGCACCGGTTTTTTCCATTGTTTCGAAGAATTTTTCGAACAATTGTCTAAACAATTGAAATCAACTGAATTTTCAAAATTTAAACAAAAAACTTTTTCGTTACATATCTGTATCCAATTGTTTTCGAAGGAGACCGAACTAGAACAAGAAAAACAACATTCTCGTTTAGTTTGAAAATGAAAGCATTTGAAAATACTTTTAATCGCATTTTATTCAGATAGACACGTTCGTATTCTTGATCGAATTTATTTAAAATCGATCGAGATCGTTCCAATGGCAAAACAGGTGTCAATGCTTCTGCTAATTTTCCGCAATTCCATTTGCAAATACTCGGTTGTTGTTTATACGAATATCGGCCACTGTCATCTGAACCATTGCAAATAAAATTCGGATCATAACGATCCATGAATCCGTACGGACCATAGTCGATTGTTACGCCAACGATCGACATATTGTCCGTATTTAAAACTCCATGACACCAGCCAACACATTGCCATTGAGCAACGAGTGATGCTGTTCGTTTGACAATTTCTTCGAAAAATGCTGCGTATTTTTCTTCATCTTGTGATTTGTACTGTTCTTCGATCTGTAAAAAGATGAACGATCGATGGAAGTATATACCGAATATAGGAGAGAGAATTTACTTGAGGATAGAATGTAGAAATAACATAATTGATAAGAGTTTTTAGAATATCAACACGACCAACCGATGGACCTTTTCGTCCTGTCATCGGATCGATTGTTTTGAAAATTTCAAATGAACCAAATCTAAACAATAACAATTCGTTTCATTCATCACTGAAACTCAATCTCATCAAATCTACCGAATAAATGTTTGTGCAATTCGTGTTATAATTGTACATCGTTCATTGATCGGATTTCCATTATAGAATATATCTCGAACAACATAATCATCCGATGTCACACAAGTACCAGCTCGCGTCGTTGGAATACCAAGATAATGCATTGCCTAAATAGGAGATTCAGATTCGTTTGATGATGAGCACGAAGGTTTACTTCGCTGCATAGAAATTCTCGAATCGAACTTCGAAGAACTTTTCGACCGTCAGCTGTTCGAGAATATGGTGTTTTACCAGCGCCTTTGAATTGCAATTCCCAACGTTCATTATTTTGATTAATTAATTCTCCAAGATACCTAAACAATTGCATTGATGAATACAGATCATTTCATTTCTCAATTAACCTACATTGCCGCACCTAAATAAGTACACAATCACAAATTCGACAACAAAACGAAGTTTTATTTTACTAACCATCTCCTAATTGACCGCTGAAATAACCAAATTGATGTCCACAATAGCCTACATAAAAGAAAAACACGTCGATACAGATCGAAATTGATATTCATACAATGTGCAGCAGGATCCATCCCAGGTAATAGAACATTACCACTAAAAACTTCTGCTAATTGCCTTTCATGCTAAATTTTCCAAAAAACGAAAGGAATTCAAAAAAAGATTAAAATCTTGGTAACTGACTTTTAAAGCTTCATCACTGATTCCCAGTAATTTCAATGCGTCAGCTGAATAAGCAACAAGTTTTGGATTTTTGACTGGAGTTGGTTTGACCTAGATTTTTAATGAGCGAAATGAAAAGATCAGGGGAAATACTGGAGATTTACTCGAGAGAAACAAGCGCCCGATACACTTCGTACATAATTATCTTCGACTGGATCGATTGGTAAAGTTCTCAATGCAAGATTATCAAATTTCAAATCGTCCATCGCTAAGATTGACAGTTGCTTCGAATTTAACTTGAATAAATTGCTGAAATTTACATGTAAAACCAATTGATTTCCTACAAAATCAACTTACAATAACGATTTAAAGATTAGACTATTTAACATTCATTAATAAACTCTTTTTTTGAACTCAGTTCTACGAAAACCGTACTTGATCGCACTTGTGACTCATATGCATTGTTTCATTTGTCAATCTATCTATCAATAGAATTACAGACTTCTTCACTTCTTCTATTGGTTAAACGTGTAACCTCATTACGAACGAACGAAATAAATTTTTAGTTGATTGTATTATTTTTTTGTTAAACTAAAACTAATTATGGGTAGAAAAAAGCATCAAACCTATGAAGGACTCGGAAGTAAAGCTCGTGATAAAGTTCCATTTAAAAAAGGTCTATCGAAAAAGAAGAAAGAACAAAAAGATTTTCAAAAAGTTAAACTCAAAGCTGGTAAACTTCGTCCCAAAGGTTTAAACGAAACAAAACTCGAATTTCAATCCAAATCAATTCTCATTCGTGAACAACTTCGACATGAATCAGGACCCGAACGTATTCAAGACATCATTCATCGTCTACGCAAAGGCACATCATCACAAAAATTAGCCGTACTCGATACACTCAAAACGCGTTTACAAAACGATGAAATCGACGAATGGTTACCATCACTTCAATTACTACTCGATACATGCACAAACTATCTTTCATTAGAAAGTGTCAGTCACTATCGATCAGCATTACAATGTTTGAAAACGATTTTTTCTCGAATTCAACCGCCTGAAAGTCTCGATCCACTTATGCCATTGATAAGTCAACGTTTAATATCTCTGATGACACATCTCAATGACGATATACGTGAACGATCAGTACCGACACTTGAATTACTTCTTCATCAAAGTTATTCGCCAATTCTCTTGTCAAATCACGCTCTATCGATTCTCGAAAGTTTATTACAACAATTAATGAAAACAAGTCGATCCGAACGACAATTTCTCAGTACAATCGATTCAACAACAGCCGGAAATAATAGTGGCCATGCAAGATTACTCGATTGTATTGTGCAATTAGTCAATATTGTTTTCGATAAATATAATAACGAACAGCCGATTAGCAAAGACGATGAACAAGAAACGAATTTAGTCGATATTTTTCATCAAACCAAATCGAAACCTTTTAAACTCGCCGATCAACTCTTTCAAATACGTTCGGACACTCAAATTTTGTCTCGTGTCATCGATCTTCTTCTCAAAGTTCTCCTTCAAATCTGGTCCGAAATGCGTATTCATCTCGGCGATCGTTATCACCATCGAGACGCTTTGTCGTGTCTCTGGTGTTGCACACGAATATTTCATCGTCTCATGAATTCCATTCTTTCGAATTCGCATTCAACAGAATTTCATTCGATACTTTCTCAACAATCCTCAGCTATTCACAAGCATCTTTTGCAAAATTTTCCGTTCGATGAACATCTCGGTTCGGACATGTTCTCATCGAAACAAATCCAACAGAAAAATCTCACCGTTCGACGATTGAATATTCATATTATCGATTTATTATCCGTGCAATTTCCACGAATACAAGAGCAAATGATGAAAAACTTTCAACAATCGTCATTTCAATTGAAATCCGAGCAAATGCAACCACTGCTTAATTACATGTTCGATCTATTGAATAATAACGAGAATTTAAATGTTCATGAAACCAAAGATACGTTAGATTATATCGAGAAATGTATTCGAACATTTCGAGATGATGGTAGAAAACAATTCGTTCGTTTTGTTTTTGAAATTTTTATATATGTTTAGATGTTATTCGGCAATGTATCGATGGAATTTCGAAATATATCCAACGATCTATCAATGATTTACATACGAATTCCATCGCTTTTCGAATTCTTTGCGATAGTATTTCATTGAAAATAGCCAAACTTGATTCACAGTAAAAAAAGAAGAGTTTTTATTTTAAATTTCACAGCAAAGAAAAAACGTTTTTTTTCTTGAAGAATCATCGCAGCATTACCAGCTGATGATATGGTTTGGTTTGTCTTTCAAGTTTTACGTTCAAATGAAAATGAATTCAATCAAAATCAACGTCAGGATATTTTAGAACTTATGACACAGATATTTTCATTCGAACTTCAACCATTCGCTCTCATTTTAAATAATATTTCGATTGATTATTTTGCTATTCTTAAAGTTAGCTCAGGAATTGAACAACGTTTACTTTTGAGTTGGTTGTACGGTTTTAATGGTCAAGTTAAATTAGATCATTCGTTTCTCTTAAGTTTACAACAATATATTCAATGGTCATTATTAGAAATCGAGAGTATTCATCTTCTATTGGGCATTTTAATTCGACAATTCGATCGTCATGGAGAAAATCTTTGTTCATTGAATGAATTTTCGTTATTTATTTTTTGTTTGTTATTTCCTTCGTTTAAAATCGAAGGTTATGTTGTCGAAAAAATCAATGAAGTCGATGCTAATCGAACGTTTAAATATGGAGAAATTATTGTTAATCATTTGCAAGTATTGAAAAATCAACGAGACAATCTTATTGAAGCTCTTTGGATTCGAATTGAAAATGCTTTGGTAACGAGAAAGAGAGAAAAACTGTTTATCATTTATTTGAATAATCGATTTTTCTAGGCAATAAGTCGAACGAAAACATTGAAATGGTTCGAATGGACAACGATTTATTCATTAATATCGATTGATAAAGAAATCTTTCCGAATACACTCGTACAAAGTCTGCTTGGTCTTCATTTAATTCAAGTTATTCAACAGTTAAATAATCCAACCAATCCACAGTTCACAGAATTTATTCTATCGCGTGTTCGAACATCAACAGCATTGAAAAATCTCTTGAAGAAATGTTTAGACGTAACAGGAAATGATCAAGAACTTCATGCGAGATGTATTTCATTGATTGATTGATTCAATTGTCAGATGATTTCTGTGTGTGTGTGCGTGTGTGTCTTTGTGTTACTTAAGAAAAGAGAAAAATAAAATTCGGTGATCAGGTGAAATACGTACATTTGAACTTTGAGTCGACAGTATCAAAGATTTTTTTGAAGTTCGAACAGCTGTTTGACTTTCTCTCTCTCTCTCACTGTATCTATTCTAATCTTTTGTTCAGAGGTAGAAAAACGACATATACAAGTAACTTATCAGATATGTGCAGACATGTCGAAATTATCCTTCTTTAGTTTCAATGTCAATTTCAATAGATATATATTTATTGGCGAGTCAATTTGAAAATTCACACATTATCTGAGAACGAAGTTGACCAGTGTGATTATCTTATCATTTAAAAATAGAAATCGAAAATATTGATAAATAATCGAATTCTTTAGGATTGAAAACAATTAGAATATCGAATAACGATAGTGAACTACTTGAAGATAAGCATCGATGATGAAACTTACGAGTGTCTATCGTAAATCAGTTCGTTCTTGTTTTCTCTTCTCATTAAACATTCATCGAACATTTATCTTTTCACTCGTTGGTTGCTAATGATCCACGTAATGAATACGATTTAAACTCTTGTCGAATGACGTTTTAAGTGTTTGAGATTGAGATAGGCACAATCGATAGTGATCGTTTCCGTGTTCATATATTGATATTTTCTCTTGAGTAAGTCGCATGTTTGTTCGTTCGATGTCATGGACACTTGGTGTGATTGACAAGAGAGCAATGAAATGTTACATCTTTACGTCATAGTGCTATATCCTCTTGAGTTATCGGCTAACGATGCGCAACTAAAATACCCTCGATAGATTGAATCACACAAACTGAAAGTTCAATTTTGTGTACAGGGAATAAAAACCGTTGACGAAATGTTCAAGTAGTGTGTTGTTACACTTTGATGATCGATGGCAAAGGAAGGTATCCTCGTTCGATTATTCTTCTTAGTGACAAGATGTTCATCGTTTTGTTTTCTTTAATTCTTCATCGAATTCAAGTGTCTGATGCCGACAAACATTTTGACGTTTTTCTCTTGTTTGAACATCGAAACAGATTGACAATGTACACAGACACGCGCGCATATGTATATTTTCGTATTTGTAATAAGGACTTTTTGTCATCTCTTAACGTTTGACTGTTTTTCAAGAGAGAGTCAAAAGACAACAACACGAATTTTCACACCTCATACAATGTGTGCTAATCAGCATAAGAAGAAAAGACGAGCATTCGATTTAAACTATCTTTTCATCTTGATTTATATGAATATGTCAATAATCAAAAAACAAACTAGGCACGCGTCATACGAAATCCGTTAGATTGATTTCGAAATATGCGTGAATCACTGTTCATTTCGTCTCTGTCTGTCTGTGTTTATTTATGTCATCAATTTTCTTGAAATACAGACAAACAAGGCGAATTATATAAGATTCGATTTTCTTTTGAAGTCACTGATTTCTGTTGAAATTGAATATTTAAAAAACGTTCTCGTAATAATCGCATTGACATCGAAGAAAATGCCTTAGGTGAACACGTACAATATGTATGTTGAATGTTCACACCTTTCATCTCAACTAATTACTGAGTTTCTTTTCTTAAACTAAAGGAAAAACAATATTCGATCTCATAAGAAACATTGCGGCAAAGATAATACTTATCTCTACGCAACGTTAATGATCACGAATGATTGACGAAGAAGAAGAAGAAAAAAGCATTAGGAACGAAATTTTCGTCGGATATGAGATGCTGTCAAATTAAACAGCCATTCAGCAGCCTGCTGAATCAAATATAGATCATTAAGCAAGTATAATACCTGAATGATTTTTTCCCAACAGGTATTGTACGAATGAACAAGCTCGACAGTTCCACCCATCTCGGTGTGTGATTTCATTTTTTTTTTCGTTTTTCTCCTTGTTGCTTTTCAATGATGATAAATTAGTGTGTCGTACATGAAGCCAGCTGTGTAAGAGACAAATTAGATGAGTGATGGATTGGCAACGACGAACGAGTACGAACAATTAGTTGCTGTTCATTGTCTACGTACAAATGAATGAATCGTTCGAATTCGAATTTCCGTAACTGATATGATTTCTAGTTTTGGCTTTTGTTAACAAACTGAGTAATACTACTCGACAGTTGATATCAGATCATTCGGTGGTCAATTCATTCTCACACTTTTGTTTGATACAGTGCGGGATGCACAACAGTGTACATCTAACAGAAGAAAAAGACAAGATTGACCTCACTATGACACCTAAGTTCTCTCATTTTCAGTCAACTGGCTTTAACAAATTAGCCTTCTCACCGTTCTGTTGTTATTCTTGATCGTTTTACTCCTTTTTATGCTTGATAATCAAATATGTCCCGCCTTTTCTTAGTTTATATTGTCCTCTAGCATCATTAGTTGGCTAACATGCCCGATAGGCACTCAAATCTCTCGCATTATTTCAGTAACTAAACACACAGAAAAAGGCTAAATCTTAAGTTCGAGATATTATGTCATTTAATTGGCAAGCACTTATCGCCGCCATTGAATATTTCGATGATCTCAACCGGAATAATCTCTGAGTTTGAACAGACTTCATTTGCGCAAATATTGAATTGATAAGATTATAAACTAACGTTTTTTCTTTTTCTATTCTATTCAATGCCAAAAACACACACTTAGATTGAATAAAACAAAATGCAAATGCAAATGGAGATGATGATCAAGTTTGATTTTCAGATTAAACGCCTCCTCCTCCTATTGTTCATAAGCATTGACGCGAAGCCCGTGTATACATTGAAACTTTTATGCAATCATCATGTTTAATGTACATAAATGGCAAACGTTTCATTTAGCAAGCGGATGTTGAAAAAGACAAAACAAAAAAAAACTGAATCTCATGAATAAAAATACAGTTGATTAAAAAACATGAATCAAATTCAAATCGAAGACAGACAGGGTGAGGGACGTTTCACTAGTTATGTTCTAATCACAACTGTTGCACTACTGTTAACGCCCCGAGTTGGTATTAGGCATGTGGATCAGATTTTGATCGTCAAGATCGTGTGAGAATGATATCGATTAAAAAATCTTGTTTTTATCCTCTCACACCTTTCTCTCTCGACAAATGAACTTCCATTGGTCGAGAAATGCTCATAAAAAGAAATGAACAGATCAATTCTCTCTCTCATTTCTCATTGGTTCATTTCATTTCTCTCTACCAATTGTTCACACTTGATTTTAAATATATAGAGCATCGTTTTCATTTGCTTTCACATCATACAACATTCATTTCCTCGACAAGATACATCAACGAAAAAAGAAAAACATGAAATTCTGTTGTACAAGTGCCGTCAATTCAAAACAACGTGTAAGTTTTTATAGTTATTATGATTATTATTGGAAAATCGTTTTCAATGATTTTCTCATGTCGAAAAGATTCAGTGATCCACGACGCGATCAGAGAAATCATAATTTGTTTTTCCATTTTGAGTATTGATCTCTTTTTCCACTTGAAATCTTCTTTTTCTTCTTCATCTTATTTGATCTTTTTGTATTTTTTAAGAAATCAGTCAACAAAAACAATGAAAAGAAAATGAAAAAATCGTCGAAAGAGAAAATAAATCATTCATTTCTGTCATCGTCATCGTCTTCAACGATTTATTATACAAATATGTCTGTACCACCGATGAAAAAATATGATAGTGGTTTTTCTGAAACAGCAACAACAATCTCATCATCATCATTGGCACCACAATCAGTTCTCGAACAAATCTTAGCATTCGAAAGAATCTATTATGAAACATTGAAAGAATTTATTAGTAAATATTCAAGACCATTGAGACGATATTTACATCCAGATGAAATTGTCGATCTTTTTCAAAATATTGAAAAAGTAAGAATCGAAATATCGAATTAGCTAAGACTGATTTCATTATCGTTTAGATATCTGCTATATCCGAATCGATCATTCGACAATGTGAGAAATTACTTGATGCAGACAATAATTCTGACGTTCCAATTTCGACTATCTATCAATCATGGGTAAGAATAAGAAGAAAAAAATCGAATTCTAAAAGATGTATCTTGTTTTATGTTGATATTTAGTCCGGTGTTATGATTGATTCATATAATTCCTACTTATCACGAAGTGTTCAAGCTCAAATGACATTAAAAAAATGTCAAGATAAAATTGCTTATTTTCTTCAGGTAGATATTTTTGCATTTTTGTCGAAGATTAATAATATAATATTGAATCTAGATTCCTGTTGAATATATCTGCCGAGAAATCACTGAATTCATTCGTTTACCTATTCAACATATTTGTTTATTGAACGAATTATTTCAATCAGTCATTATCGAACGTTCACCACCAACAATGAATAGTATCGATTGGAAAATCATGGAAGGTAAACATTCGATTGTTCATTCTCTTCGTTGTCTTCATAGTTTTCGTTTTTGTTCGTAGATGTTCGACTTCTTGCTCGTCAAGGAACTGTCATTCTCCAATCGACAAACATTTCTGAACATGATACAACATTAACAACATTAGAATCATCAGTTTACTATCCACCGAATGTCACACTCGAAACATCACAAGATACAACTTTACAATCCGATATTCTTCCAACAATTGTCCTTCAACGAACGAATAAAGAACCATGGGAACCAGTAAGACATTTATCAATTAGCTTTTCTATCTTGAGGCTAAATGGTTGCTTTTATTCTTTTATAGAAACGTATTGAATTAGTCAATTCACAATTGTTTTTCGTTCCAATTGATCGTCAAAACATTTGTTCATCCACTGTATCAACAACTATTCCACTTGCTAATGTTGTGCATATTCAAGAAGATTTATCCAATGATGAATTACGATTCATCGTTGCTGGTCTTTCGAACAAATCATCGAAACATTCATCATCGATTAAAATGATGCGTATTCATGTTCGTTTTGAACATCGAAACGATTATTTTCTCTGGTTACATCAATTAACAAATGCTATTCAACAAGCCAAAGATCAAAGTTGGACAAACAAAAACGAACTTGTTATTTAAGAAAACGAAAAAAAATCTCACGTCTTGTTCATGTGTGCTTGTTTTGTAACTATTTTTTAATTTAAACAAACAATAAATATACTTCAGCCGAACTGTTTTCGTTTGATTGGATACGAGTGACATCTACGAATGAAGGAAATTAGGAAAAGATAAACTCGAAAATTGTAAATTTAAAGTAAAAAAAAATTGAAATTGCAAAATGAAATCGAATGTTCGAATTTGTAATTGAATTCGATTCGATACGAATTGTTTACGAGTTGGATTCCAAGGAATACTCAATTGTGTTCGTTCGTTCGTCGTTTTTTCATTCGAGAAAGTATCTTTGAATAAGTTTTCGCAAAGAAAATCGGCGTGTGCGAATGTACATTTGTTTCGTCTGTTTTCAGATCAGTTCAATCGAAAAACAAAGATGACATCGGGTTATTCAGCACTTCAATTGAAGGACGATGATGTACTCAAAATCCTCGCCGCTCAACTTCATATCGGCTCGAAAGATGTCGATTATCAAATGGAGACCTATGTTTGGAAGAAAAAACCACGTAACGAAGCTGCATCGATCGTTAACATCCGTAAATTCTGGGAAAAACTCGTGCTCGCTGCTCGAGCTATCGTTGCCGTAGAAAATCCAGCCGATGTTTGCGTCATTTCATGTCAACCACAAGGTATTTTCCGAAGAAAAAAACAAAAAAGCGATTTTTTTTATTTCTCTATGTGAAATTTGCAGGTCAACGTGCTGTTTTGAAATACGCCAAATATACTGGTGCTACAGCTATTGGTAAGTCGAACGAAATGAAATCGAAGAAGAATTGGAGAAAATTTTTTTAGCCGGTCGTTTTACACCTGGTTCATTTACAAATCAAATTCAAGCGGCTTTCAAAGAACCACGTCTTATCGTTCTTACAAATCCCATTGTTGATCATCAAGCTGTGACTGAATCTGCTTTTGTCAATATTCCAGTTATTGCTTTCGCTGATCCAGCTACATCACTTCGTTACATCGATATTGCCATCCCATGCAATAACCGAGTAAGAACAATTGTGAAACAGCAAAACAAATTCAAGTTTCTTTTGTTTTTCGAAAATATTAGACGACCAAATCAATCGGTCTTATGTGGTGGTTTTTAACACGTGAAGTCCTTCGATTACGTGGTGAAGTCAATCGACAAGCTCAATGGGATGTCATGCCTGATTTATTCTTCTATCGTGATCCCGAAGAAGTACGAAAAAAAAACGACACGAAAGAGCAATAAAATGACTTTTGTTTTGTTCTTGTAGACTGAAAAAGAAGATCAAACCGGTTTCAGTGGTAAAACTCGTGGCGCAGATCAAGCTGCTGAAGCGAACTACTACGATGATGGCCCATCAATGATGCCAGCATCAGAAAGCTTCGCTGGTAATCAACCAAATTGGGGCGCATCGGCAGCTGATGGTTGGGGTGCTGGCACAGGTGCTGAGTCCAACGAATGGAACGCAGCCAATGCAAGCAACACCGCTGTTGCAACCAACTGGTGATTTAACAAATAACGAAACAACAATAAAATCGACAAAATTCGTTGTTTTTCCCCCCCAAACATCATCTAATATACAAGAATACAAACATTGTTACTACGAATAACAGCAACAATAACAAGAACAGTAGTAGCAGAACAGTGTTATTTTCTTGGGCTTATATTTAATAAAAACACACAAAAAAAAAAGAAAAATATATATAATATATAAATTCATTGAAAAACGATTTTTATGTCTTTTATTTGTAGTTATTGGGTGATGGTTGAGAGATTTTTTTCTTTTTCTTTTCGTGTATAAATAAGAATGCAGACAACGATAGAGAAAGAGAAAAAATGAAAAAGCGAGAGAGAAAAATGAAAGAGAGAGAGAGAGAAAAAACAAATAGATGAAACAACGCATGTCTATGGTAATATAAAGTAAAATATGAATAAGCGCGGACGAGTATTTTATGTTCTTTGACTTCACATACTGGTTACTCCATTATATACATGTATGTTTGCATATATGCACGTAAGGACAGATTTGTTGCTACGACGTGTCGATGAATATGACGTAAATGAAAAGTCAATATATTTATGCGGTAAAACAGAAAAGGAAATGAGAAAAAAATGAAGATTGATAGAGTAGCATATAAATCTTTTTTTGTGTTATTTCTTGTAGATTTGTTTTTGATTTTGAAAATTTTCAACAACAACATTTTAAAATGCGTATTACCGAATTTCGAATTATTCTCCCGATGACAGTCGAAGAATATCAAATAGCTCAATTGTACGCAACGGCTAGAGTCTCGAAACAAAATACTGGTGGTGGCGAAGGTGTTGAAATTCTCGCCAATGAACCGTTTTCAAAGTCAGCGTCCGAAGCATTTCTTGGCAAATATAATTCCGGACAGTACACAAAGAAAATCTATCACCTAGGCTCTCGAGTGCCGAGTTGGGTTCGTTTAGTTATTAAAGATTCGAATTTATCTTTGCACGAAGAAGCATGGAATGCTTATCCGTACTGTAAAACAGTTCTAACTAATCCATACATGAAAGACAGTATGATTATTGATATTGCATCATTACATTTACCCGATCGTGGTGAATCGGAAAATGTTCATCAATTAACTGGTGATGATTTGAAAAAACGTCATATTGTTTATATTAATATTGCTGATCCAGTTAATCGACATGATTACAAAAGTGAAGATGATCCCGAAAAATTTCAATCGCAAAAAACGGGCCGTGGACCACTTAACCACAATGAGCCATGGCAGAAAAACTGTCAACCGTATATGTAAGTGAAGAAGAAGAATGAAAAGCATCTTTTGGATAATGTTTTTTTCTGTCAGGTGTTGTTATAAATTAGTACGAGAAAGATTTAAATGGTTCGGCATTCAAACTCGAGTGGAGAATTTGATTATGACGCAAGAAGAACGGTTATTTAGAAATTTTCATCGTCAACTTTTCTGTTGGATGGACGAATGGTATGGTTTAACCATGCAAGATATTCGAGCATTGGAAGATAATACTCGAAATGAACTCCAAGTTGATATTAAAACAGCCGAAAAGAAAGGCTTTGCTGGCGAAGAATAGATTTGTTAATCAGATTTTATTCGTTTTTTTTGACAATAATGAGTGTGTGTGTGTGAGTGCGTTCAGATCTGTGCTTTTCCACAATTACCAGCGTTTCAACAAAAAAAACAAGCATTTTTTAAAAAATTTTCTCTTTCTTAAATAAATCAAAACGAATTCGAAATCTAATGATTATTCTATTTTAGCATGTTAATTCTCGGTTTAACTGGTGGCATAGCCACGGGTAAAAGTTCAGCTAGTGAATATTTTCGGTCACGACATATTCCGATTGTTGATGCCGATCAACTTGCTCGACTTGTTGTCGAACCAGGCAAACCTGCTTATCATCAGATTTTAAAACATTTCGGTCATCTAAATATTCTTGAAAACAATAGTCCATCGATTAATCGAAAACGTTTAGGTGAAGTCATATTTAATAATGAGCAAATGCGTCGACAACTCAATCGATGTACACACGGTTATATTCGTCGTGAAGCTCTCAAACAAATAATTCATTACTTCTATCAATGTCAACCGTTAATTGTTTGGGATGTTCCGTTATTATTCGAAGTTGGTTTAGATCGATTTGTAAAACAAACATTAGTTGTATCTTGTGATGAAAATACGCAATTAGCACGTTTAAAACAACGTGATCAAATCGAAGATGATCAACAAGCTTTACAACGTATCAATTCGCAAATGAAGTTAAGCGAAAAATGTCGACGTGCACGTTATGTTATCGATAATAACGGATCGAAAGATGTTCTACATAAACAATTGAATGATTTTTTAGTAACATTTAAGCCCAGTCAAGTGAATACATTTGCATGGTTCGTTATTTTATTTATTCCGATCACGATTACTTATGGTTTTCTTCGAATTTGGGATGCTGTCGATCGAGTTAAATATCGATAAGAATTTACTTTTTTTTCTGTCTTATTCGCGCGTTCATTAAAAAAAATATTCAAGTGTAATTATCTTTCATTTGATTGTCTCGGAATCTGTTCATGTCTACCTCCCTTATTAATAAACTTTTTTTTCATAATCAACTATCGATCCGATGAAGGATATCCGGCGTTCGAGACGATTTCGTATATCACATCAACGATGTCGACCGTCCAAATCTCCGTTGAATACGACCGATGACGACAACGAATCCGAACATTTTCGACAGAAAACGATCGCACGAAACAATCAAAATGCTAATCGAACAGCAACGATTCTCTCTCTCGATCAACAACTACCATCATCATCCGAACATTCCTCTCTATTTATCTATTCGTTGAATAGTCGACAGAAATTTCCAACACAATCAGACGACCTTACACCATTGTCATTGACAATTAGTAATACAACGCCATTAACACCTTTGACATGTAGTAATACAAAACAAACAGTCAAAATTGATTTAACTGATTTAAGTGTAACAGACACATTCGACAGTTCACATGAACAAACGATTTCATTTAATCGACAACAAAATTTAACTAGTTTTTATGATACAGATACAAGTGTAACATCAAACATATTCTCAAATGAAAATCTTTCGATAACAAACATCGATAATAATGATCGTACGGCAATCGAACCAACTAAAAATACACGAATAAATCTCGCCGAACAATTATCTTCGAAATGGAATTTACCTCCAATGACAGACAAAATGAAATTGTTAATTAGTTGTGTATCATTAGTTTTCATTGCTAGTGTCCTATTTCTGACGATTATTTTCTAATCAAACAAGATTCATGTAAATTATTTGCATTTTTTAGTTTATCTTTATATTACATTCTTTCAACGCAGGAAACAAAGAATGTTTTACAAGTTCTTTTTCTTTTGCTCGAACATATGAATAACGAGTGTGATAAGTGATACTTTACCTGACGTTGTTAGTATTCAACTCTTGTGATCAAAACAATACGAGTTCCTGTTAACTCAATACATCATTATCATGATTTGAAATAAATAAATAGATTGAAATTCGTGTTTTTCCTTCGTCTTTCTAACTAATTATCGACCGATGAATTGTTTATATTCTATAGAGAATAATGGGATAGATTGCAGATAATTAGACAAAGATTAATGCTAATCGAAAGAGAAGACGATATCACATGATTTGTTTTCTAATCGAACTAATGGTTCAATGAAATTTTCCTCGAAAATCAAGTTTTCATTTGTAATCTTTCTGTTTTTATAGTCATTTTGGGAATGACTGTAAGTTTGTTTTGCAATTGAATCATTTCTTTTCCTTTATGAGAATCTCCATCGAACTATAGAGCACTTTATTATCTGCGAGAATAGATCAGTTATAAAAGCTATTGATCAAGCAACTAACGATAAGATGTACCCTTAGAGAAGCACTTGTCGTTCACTCCTTTTTTTTTATTATAATTGACTATCAATACAAAAGCATCAAATTCAAATACATTATCTGATCATTCTTCTCTTTTTTTTATATAGTTAAGACGACGACGACGACTCAATCGACGCTTAATGGTTGAAAAGGAAAAAAAATGCCGAATAACTCATGATTTGCTCCATTATGTTCTCGATAGACTCATGCTTCATTATCACTTTCAGTCGTTGGCTCTCACTTCTTCTTTTTCAAATCATCAGAAGCGTAAGTACCGAAAGCTTTTACTGGCAATGATAATAGTAGCAAAAGAAAAACTCATCATCATTGTCTATACACACATAGCACGCAACATTAATAATAGTGAGAAAAATATGTCAATGACACCTCATCGATCCAAAACGAAAGAAATTAGATTTCGAAAGATTAATCGATACTGTCAAGAATTGTTCATACTAATTTGTAAAATAAACTAGCGATCAAGGTAATTATTCATGACTAAAATAACGGATATTAAGGAAAAAAATGTTATTTTTCTTTGAACATAAAAAGAATAGATTATTAGGTAAATAGAAAATAAGAAAGAGAGAGAGAGAGAGAAAAAAAAGAAGAATGAAAGAAGATTTATTCTTCTTATGTATGTGTATGTGTGTAAGTTGTCTGTTAGCCGATTTCTTTCCGTTTCTCTCTTACCGCATTTCCTCACTGTTCGCTTGCTTGCGTGTTCAATGTTGCGCACATTCCATTGACGCCGTTAGAGCAGTCATCATTATCGTCATTCTTTGACTGCTGTTATCCTTCTAGTCAGTCAAATAACGGTACTTTGTTATTATTCAAGTGTAAAAAGATAGAGAGAGAACTGAATCAATATAGGTAATGCAAAAAAAAAGTCAGTGCATCGTTTGTCGTATTCGATAAATTCATAGTGAATGCAATTGAGCAGAATAAATCGACGAATTATTTTTGCATATTCTCAAACTTTATTTAAGCATAGATCTTTCTGTGTGTCTTGTAAACCAATTAGCTAAATGAGGAGTAATCCGATTATTTTATATTGTCTTGTCAATTCAGCTAACAGCTAATGAGAGCAAACTGTCAGTTTTCTGATCTATTACTTTTCTTTCTCTTCGTTTTCTTTCTAAATGGTAGAAATATACACAAAAATATAATGCATCATAGTCTTCTTCTCGTTTTTTTTATAAGTAATGATTGATGATGTCAATTGGCACATTTTCTATCAATGGATATATAAACTCCATGTCGAGTTGTAAACATGTAAGCTCGTGTATTCTCGCATTCTTGAAATCTACAGAGACCTCGAAAGTTATACACGTAATCTGTGAGAACGAAGCTATGAATAGAAAACAGTTATTGCAAGAAACTTATAATGAATTTTCTGGTGAATTGTATTCTATGCCATCCGTCAGCATAGCACGTTTTTCCCCGGTGGGCAGCAATAGCATGACCAAAAAGTCACACACACACACACACATATACATACATATAAACATGATTTCTTTTACCTCTTTGATTCTCTCCCCTTCTCTCGTTTGCTCTCTTTCTTTTTCTACTTATGAACATCCATTCATTCTTTAACCATGACTGTTGCTGTTCCTTTTTTTATTGCGCTTCACTGTGTTTCTTGTTCTAGAATAATAAGCGTGCTTGATTCTCGCTCTACTCAAAACAAAAACGGAAGTCCTTTACATTTGCTAATTAAGTGGTTCGACGACTAAGCAAATGCATACTACTACTGCTGCTGCTGTTGCTGCCAGTATAAAGAAAGGAACACAGAGAGAGGGAGAGGGAGAGAATAAAAAGGCGCATTTTCTCTTTTTTTTGTTGCAATGTGTGTAGATAAGCGGTTCTTCTTGTTTGTATAGGAGCAGTAATAGTAATTATGACTTGTAATCGTCGGTTATGAAGAAAAAAGAAGACACACACCGTCAAGGTTTTTCCATGGAATATCTTCTAATGAAGTGCATCTAGTTACGGCAAGTAGATGAAATAGTTGAAGTGCTTGATCAGTATAGCGTATCTTTCTTTTTTCCGTCATATTGCTAGTGAAGAGAACAAATATTTAATTTAAGCAGATTGTGAAAGATTCATTCAACCGACCATTGAACACTTGTAAGAAAGAAAGCTGAACGGAAGTCATAAAATAAATTGTTCGATTAATGAAAAAAAAAATCGTCAATCGATTTCTTCCTTGACGAGCGTATAATCGGACTAGAAACGAAAAAGATTACCTGAAGAGATGCTAATCATCAACAGGTGGTCTAAGAGAATGACAAGGACAAGATGTAAGTGAATGAATAAGTATACGAAAGAACGATATGTGATAACAGTTTCTCCGATAACTGTTTGAAATTTATATGATTTAATGTTAAGTCATGATCTTTATGGCAAAAACATCAGAAATCAGTTACGGCAAATTAGCTTCGAAATAGATCTTAGTACGAGCGAACGAATAATCGATGAGAGAGAGAGAAAAAACGAGAGAAAGAAAAAAAGAGGCAGAGGGAGAGAGAGAGAAAGCACAGAAGAGTAACCGAGAGAGTTGTTGTATACAAAGAAAATGAGTGAATAGTTGGTAACAGAAGCAAAGGAGAAGAAAGATAGTGTCTGATGGGATGCGCGTATTGTCTCGAAGGAGGCACTCGTTCTAATCAAACCGGCCTCTGTCTTCTATATATAGGCGTGTACTCATCATCTTAGCATTTATCCTCGTTTCTTATTGTCTGAGAAAAAGAGAAAGAAAACAGAAAGAAGACGAATATACGATAGAGATATTAGTGCATGACAAAATATTTTCTAGCCTTTCTTTATCTGTATATCTAGATGTTCTACGACGTCATTTCTCGATCAATCTAAGCAATCACTAATATTATTATCATTATCACCACGACTACGGCGACTGCTATCACAATTATCGTCATGTGGTGTTGATTTCTTAGCATAAAAAGAAGAGAAAGACCAGGTCCTTCAATATCCTGCTGGCCGAAAGAACGTAATATTAACCATCCAAATTATGCTTGGTTCTTATAAATTATTATTACTCATCAAACTTATTCTATTCCAATTACTTGGACTTTGTAAGTTATTCGTCTTTGTTTTTTCGATATTCATTAGTTTCTTCCGACGTATACAAACAAACAATCAGTAAAGAGCATATTTTCATTGATTGTTCGATGTATCTGTTCTGCTATAGGGCGCAACTAGTTTGAACAATAGTCTAGAGCTTCATAAGATACCAAATGAATACATATTTGAATATCTTTCATTTCGCACATTATCAGTCTTCATTCTTTGTTAATTAGTCTTTGAAAATTTTTTTTATCGTTACCTAGTGTCTAAGTCGAACTACAGGCTTCTTCTTCTATTATTGTTACTTACTTTCTTTCGTCTGTTCGTTATTTATTTCTCACATATGTAGAGAACGTATGTATCTAATAATATGACCTTTTTCGAAAAAAACGAGATAAGTTGTCAACTAGTTAATTAAATATCTGAGTTGATTCAGGTGTTGTCTAATAAATAAATAAATGATAATTAGTTATTCTCTTTTGTCTATATTTTCAGTGTGTATTGAAGAGGATCTGTTTCGTCGTTATCGTCGACTACGTTCTTCATTCGACAGTAATACACCACCCGGTTCGCCATCCGTCATTGTTTCGACGTCTGTCGACGATTACTATGCTGTTCTCAATTGTACAACGAGTAATCCTGTGACACATCTTCAATTAGATTGGTATTTTCAAACTCGTTCATCACGGACAACTCGTGTTATTTGGCAGAGTGGCCGAACCATAACTCAACGTTATACAGCTTATTCACCTGATCAACATCAACATTATTTACAAATAAAACCTCTCAATTTTAATGACAGCGGAGTCTATACGTGTGTTGATCATACAACAGGCAATCAACATGCAGTCGAACTCATCGTTCGTAAGTTCAATTCAATTTACACTTGAAAAAAAAGAAATTGATTTAAGTTTTCATCGATATGAAAAGCTTGAACGCAGTAGTTTACGAGAGAGAGAGAGAAAGAAAAACGAACGAATTAAAGTCTCTGTATCGGAATTATGCAAATGAATGTTTAATTCTATTGATAGGTTGATATTATAAGCAAATTAAATCTTTCTTTCTCTTTTCTTTTCTTTTCTTTTTCATCAGATTAAAAAAAACGACTAATCTGACAGGTATCCCGTTCAATTTCTTTTTAGGCGACAGTCGTAGCTGTGCAGGATGCGTGATTCGTTTACAAATGACAAATCTTGTCTGTCTCGTTATACTTTCATTAGTTTTATCACGACGAACAGCCAGTGAAAGTGAAATAACATGATCAATTTACATTATCAAGGATCTTTTTCTTTATTTAAACTTGTCAAAATACAAGTCTTCCGTCCGTCAACATTCGTATACAAAATAAAAACAAATGTGTGTGTGTGTTTTTTATTCGAAATTTCTAATTTTTCTCATTGAACACGAATCTCAAACAAATCGTAAATGGCTAAATGAACAAATTCAGGATTGTATTTTTCGTTTTCATCGTATTTGATCAAAACTGCAAATTAGATGTTACGCTTTTCATTGTCTTTTCGCCCTTTCTTTCTCGTTCTTTTTTTATTTATTTATTATTATTATAAATACGATTCACATTTATGAACAGCTGAATTCTATTCGATTTACATATGAAATAAGTTTGCCTTCGAAATGTCAAAGTCAATTGTTGTATTAACCTTTCAACAAGAACGTAATCAGAATGAAAAACTTTCTATTCACCTGCGTTTTTTTTTATATTTTAATATTCAATCCCAAGAGTGCCATCCGATACTAATGAAATGACGTGAAGAAAAACGAAGAAGAACCAAACAACATTACAACAAATGGAATAAAGTATCGAAAGAAGAAAAATTCAGTAAAACTCAATGAAATAAAGCAAATAAACAGATCAATATAGTTGAGATAGTAAATAAATATTTGTTCATCATCGAAAAAAAAGAAGAACTTGCATTTATATATTTATATACGTATATAGAATAGAGCGAGCATTACATTTAAATTAATGACTAGGTTCTTTGGAATTTCTTAAGATATATATATAATTTAAATTCCTGGTGGTTTTTGAATGTTGGTATCATAGGTTCGAATTAATTGATCTTGAGGTACGACACCGTCTTCTTCTTGTGAGAAAGCGAAACCATGGTACGGTCCAGGAATAATTCCTGTCATTTTCGGTGTTCGAGTACGAATAAAGACACTTTTAAGTAAGGCTAATCGTTCGGCAACACGTGCGACAGTCGACGTTTGTCTTGACATAACTAAATCATACGGATCTTGATTGGCAACTTCTTTCTCTTGAACTTCTTGCATCAACGTTTTATATAATGTTCTTTGGAGACTAAAATTCAAACGTAGATTTACGATTTATTTGACTTTTGATTTTACCAATTATATATGAAATCAGTCAATAATGCCGTGACGGGAATTAGGATCAAGCCCAACCAAAAATACATACTTGAGAAAACATATTTTGCCTTGTTAGAAAGAAAAAAAATAATTGAACGACAATCATTTTTCAATCAAATCAATAGTTACCATTCCACGCATTTCAGATGCAAATGGAATTGTTGGCCAAATATTACTGTAGATAATAAAAAACACAAACCATGACGCAATACTTCCCCATATTGATACATGTGTAAGCTAGATAATTGAATTTCAAGATTGTCGCTCAATCGAACAAAGAATATTTACCCGTGTCCATGAATCACTTTCAAGTCCAGCTTTGAGACAAACGACGAAGATAACATACTGAAATACACAAATATTAATCGAGAAGTTCTTTTTCAAACTGTTTTTTTATGTGTCCGTGCACAATCAGTCAAACATTAATAAGCAAAACATACCGTGTAAATCATGTTGCCTAGTAGAAGATAATCACCGATTTGTCCGTTGCTGTATGCAACGTCTACAAACAAGCAAATGGTTAGAAATAAAAGAGAAGCTCGTGCATAAAGAAAGCATTAGTATTCAAGAACTCAATCGTTAGATCAATTCAAAAGAACTCAATTTACGGTGTAAACACAATTGCCAAGAAATACATGACTACCAAAAACAAGTCCACTAGGATGAGCAATATCTAAATACATGTCTCATTGAATAAAAATATCTCCGAAAAGAAAAACACGATCTAATCGATATCGAAGGACAAATACGAAGCTAGGAAGGCAAATTCTCTTGAACATACCATGTCGAAGCATGGCATATGACATGAAATATAAAATAATCGAATGATAAACAGCATTTAGACACCAAGTCCAAAACACCTGTCAAACACACAAAATAAACAAACATACGAATGCAGAAATATCATTTGTGTATACTTTGATATTAAAATCCGAGCGATTTTGTGACATTTTATAAATCGCAGGAAATCTCATCATTGTCTCGGCACTACAGCATCGATCTAGTAGGCCTAATGCCATGGGCGGTGCAGCAGTGAACAAAACATTATAGATTGCAATTGTCCACCGTTCAAACAAGATTTGTCCCGAAAAACCATTATGAAATGCAAACCAAAGCTAGAGAAAAGAAAGAAAAACACCAAACGATCTCATGATTTCAATCGATTCGACATCACTCACTTCCATAACATAAAGACAAATATTCTTATAGAACGAATAAAGTAAAACTTTGCACAAACGACGATAATTCCAAACACCGTGCACAAATAATAATTTCGTTAGAAATCGAAATTGTCCAATTGTATAATCGGATGCACATGCTGCTTGCACACCTTCACGTCCCATTATTCCAACACCGACATGAGCTGTCTGAATCATTCCAATATCATTCGCACCGTCACCAATCGCTAATGTTATTTCATCAGTTGAATGTTTGACCAATTCAACGACTTCAGCTTTCTGCTTCGGACTCACGCTAAACAATTGACCAAAAAAAAATGGTCGAATGTCAAAATCTTTGGTTTCGCTTACCGACAACAGATAACTGTTTTACAAGAAATAGCTAGATCGAGAAAATCTTGCCGACAAACAGGTGATAGTGCGTATTTCAATGTTCTGCCTTCGATAATTAACGAAGTAAGATTTTCTTTACGTAATGAATCGCCAAATGTTTGACAATGTTCGCGTAATATTCTTCGAGTATCCTAGAAAATTTCGACAAAATAAAACATTCGTCTTTCGAATCATTGAATCGAATTTACATCGAGAGTATTTTCATCGAGTGTTAAATTGAGTAATTGATCGGATAAGAGTTTGCATGAATAACCAATATTAATAGCTGTTTCTTTCTTATCACCTGTTAAAACCCAAATCTAGACGAGAATTTTCTTCGAATAAGAACTCGATTATTTTCAAATGAAAGACTCTACCTTAATGCCAGCTTTTAATAACATCGAAAGACTTTCTGGAACTTGCTAAAATATGCAAACGAATCAATCGAAACAAGAAGAAAAAATTTCAATAAAAACGTACATCTTGTAATTTATCTTCAATACCAGTTGCACCTAATAGAATAAAATTCTTCTCGATCTTTTCAGCTACTTCAGCAACTAGTTCATTTCGATTATTAATTGCTGTTGCTGCCTCACGATATTCCATTATCCACTCCTGTTTATCAAGTCAAAAAGCAAATATTTATAATAATAATAAAAAAGAAATCAATTACAGCATATTCATCATTTGATAAAACTCGATAGCCAAGACATAGAGTTCGAAGGCCATCTTTGGCAAAACTTTCGAGATGTTCCATGGTTACAGCAGCATTGGCATCATCAGGAACAAGACGTTCCATGATCACACTATCCTAGAATTGAAACACGAGGATTTTCATAAAAACACGATTCGAATTTGAACTTACAGCTCCTTTGCAATACAATTTTATTTTATTGTTCGATGTACGAACAATGACACTCATTCGTTTTCGTTCGCTCGAAAATTCCAATACATTCAAAATCTCATATTTTTCCTCAACACCTCTCTAAAAAAATCATCCATGAAAATTCTCCAAAGATGAAATATTCGCTTACGAAATTGATGACAACACTATCTGGTGTTCGTCGAAAGAAAACGACGTCCATCTCCTTCAATGCAGTAACCAATGCATATTCATCTTTAAACAACCGAATAGAAAAAATTTGTTTGAATCAAACGATAGTTTTTACCTGGTGATGATGCTTGATAGGCAATATCTCTTAAAGAATCAGTTTGCAATTTATTTTCAGGCACAACTGTATGACATGTAGCAAGAAGTGTAAGAAATTCTCGAATTTTATCAGCAGTATTCTACAAACAAAAAACGCTTTTTCTCTCTCCAAGGACAACAAAATCTTAAATTACATGTTGTTCTAAATTTTTCAATAATTCATAACTATTAAATTCTACGACATTTCCCGATCCATACATAATTCCCCCGATAGTACATTGTTTAAAAACCATGACATTCTTTGTCAATGTTCCTGTTTTATCGGAAAAAATGTATTTCACTTGTCCAAGTTCTTCATTTAAATTTGACGTTCGTGCATTTGCCGGTGTATCTGTTTCGGCATCATACATATCGATATCCTAGAACGTCACATTTTCGAAAGGCTTTTCAAATTCAATCTCATCATTTACCCAATTGATAAAATAAGCTTGAATAAATTTAACAAGGTCGATTGTAATTTGAAGAGAAATAGGAATTAGATTATTGAATAAAATAAAGAATGTCAAAAATGTGTAACCAAAATGATTTGGGATTGTATCTGATAGAACACGACGAAGAATGTGTTTTGTTTATTTTCATAGGAAATTATTTACTCGCATTTTTATCAGCAGCTAAACGTGTTAAACCGAGATACCAATGGGAAACTTTATTTTGATGATTCCAAATTTCACCCGCAATTGTACTGAATAGACAGAGGATAATTAAAAGTGCCAAGAGAACAAGAATCTATTGATTATTTAAACAACAACAGCAAAACAAAAATGTGAATATCTATTGAAAATCAATTTTACTTGACTGTTGGTGACTTGTTCGACATTCGTGCGTTTAAAAGGTACAGATGATGAATTCTAAAAAGAAACGATTTATACAGTTTATTTATTTTCGTTTTTTTTATTGACCATCATTAATTTCGATTCGTGACCCGTGTAAATAACTAAGCCATAAACCCAAGCTGTGTTTTTCAACTGTGAACCACGTAGAAGTATTTGATCTGAACCTAACGGAATTGGATAGGCGACATTATTAAGTTTAAATGTTCCAGCAAATTCATATAAATTTCGATTGGGTAATTCACATTCGACAATACCGCGTAAATCTCGTAGCTGAACACTTGATATCATATGTGCAGTTTGTGGTAAACCCTAGACGACAAGAATTTGTTTATGAGTGCAAGGAGAATTTAATAGAAATACGAACCTGTCGAACTTTGAGATTCGTTTCTCCATCGAGATTTGATGTTTGAATATAACAAATGGAATGTGGTTCACTAGAAAAAAAGATATTTGAATTCCAATAGTACAGATTTGTTTGTTTTGATTATACCCAGATGAAAGTAGAATAAGATCAGCAGGAAAGAATTCATTATCCAATACTTTAACAATATCTCCGACTTTAACCTTTTTCCATGCTGTATACAACCAATTACCATGCCGAAAAACTGCAAATCATTCAATGTAGAAGAATTTCGAATGAACAGTTTTTCTTACTCAAAACTTTCCGATTGTTAACTGCGCCATCTTGAAAATGACGTTTCTAAATTAAAATAAATGCATAATTTGAAATCATCGACTGAATTAAAACTACGAACCACGTCTTCAATTATTTCTTTAATAGCTGCACAACAGAGAATAATTGATAGGGGAACAGCAGTTGTATATCGTCCAGTTGGTGATACTCCGGGTATTTGCTGTAGGACAGCAATGCAAAGAAAGAAGATATTTGAATATTTTCGAAATTGTTCGAAGAGAAACTTTGGTAGAAATGATAGAATCGAATATTTGCTTGTACTGATATGATTTGTGATGAATTTCGTCGGTTGTACTCCATTATTGACTGTGATTATACGTTTGGAATCATCGTCTTGATTGTGTGTTGATGTCTGACGAGTTGAATCTCGAATGAAATTAGTAACTTGATAATAAAAATTGGTCAGCGTATTTGTTTGTCTGTTCATTGCGTAGAAAAATGCACATGAAGAAAGCACTAATCGACGCAAAGTTAATGTACCACGACGGCGAGGCGGAATTTTGATTTTAATATGTGTAATCCATAAAATAAAACCTCAACAAACAAATGAAATCAATAATAAATATCTAAAAATAAATTCTCTCGTTAGATATATGCCGTTATTCTGATCAAGTTCTTTTTGTTTGTTCTTTTTCTCCTCTCGTTTCTCTCCAAAACTGACTTAATTGACGTACGCAGGATGTGACGAGAGAATAGAACGAGCCATTTGAATCAGACATGACGAATTTTATTTGAGATGTCGCATCATGTCGGTGAATGGATGCAGGATAAGCATGATTTCCCCGTAGGACTTTAAAAAATAGGTAATCTCGAAAGACTAACCGACTACGACAAGAAAACACAACAAAAGTCAACGATTTTTTTATTTTATTTCATCGAACATCTGTTTATCATTGAGAATAAATATGTTCTTCATTCTTTATGCGTTAATTAACTTGTCGAATATGGATTTGTTTTACTGAGGAAATTCACTTCATTATTATCTTTGTTGTTTCCTAGTCAATGAAAAGCAAAACATGCAATCCTATCCGCCCTTTTTCATCTTGCACACAGGTAGTAGACAGAAGGAAAAAATTAATCATGTATGAGAAACACGTGGATATATATATGAGTATTGATTTGATTAAAGAAGACGAACAAAAATTGCCGTAAAACATGCAAGGATAATATGAGATGAAGACTTACGATAAAATAAATAATTCCATGTATTCGATGGCATTATGTGAATTTCTTTGATCTTGAGTTATAATAATTACGTGTTGGTAATTATAACCAAAGTTATTTCCAACGAATAAAATTTTATAATTTTCTTATTTGGAGTGTACTCGACTAGTGAGC